>Ga0302228_10000024_pt1 | contig 131264 bp, 129 predicted proteins | sample II_Palsa_N1_2_FD_193519 | JGI IMG/M metagenome (GOLD analysis project Ga0302228, IMG submission 193519) | Peat permafrost microbial communities from Stordalen Mire near Abisko, Sweden - II_Palsa_N1_2 | ecosystem: Environmental > Terrestrial > Soil > Palsa > Peat permafrost | place: Sweden... | reverse complement strand
CGTGAACGTGTCGGTGGTACGTCTGCCGCCGTCAGTCCACGGCGACGGCGATCACGGTTTCGTCCCGCTCTTGATCGGGCTGGCGCGTGAAAAGGGCGTGTCGGCGTATGTCGGCGAGGGACTCAACCGGTGGCCTGCGGTGCATCGCTTCGATGCGGCGCGTGTCTACCGTCTTGCGGTCGAGAAGGGTGTCGCAGGCGCGCGGTATCACGGCCTCGCTGAAGAGGGTGTGCCGTTCCGGGACATCGCGGGCGTGATCGGCCGGCGTCTCAATCTGCCGGTTGTCAGCAAGGACGCTGAGGAAGCGGCTGACCACTTTGGCTGGTTTACGCATTTCGCCCAGATCGACAACCTGGCCTCGAGCCAGCGCACGCGGGAACTGCTGGGATGGGAGCCGACGCAACCCGGCTTGATTGCCGATCTCGACCGGCCGCGCTATTTCGAAGGCTGATTGGGGCACGTCCCTGCGGTACGCTTGTGCCGCAGGGACGGTGTCGCGCGGCGCAACTAGCAGGCTTCTTCCTGGGCATGCCGCTTCGTCAGACCCGTCAAACTCGACAGCCTCATCGCCGCACAACCGGAAAGACCACCAAAACGGTCAGGCCCGCTCCGCCAGGTCCATCTGCCAATGAGACTTCGGCCAGATGCGCACGCGCGATTTCCCGCACGATCGACAGCCCAAGCCCACTGCCCTCTTCGCCGGACGCGCGAAAGAACGGCTCGAACACGCGATCGCGAAGTTCGGCGTTAATGCCTGTCCCTTCGTCCGTGATAGTCAGCACCACCCGCTCGCCCGTCGACGAGAGCCTGAGCGCAACATGTCCGCCAGCGGGTGTATAACGAATCGCATTGTCGAGCAGATTGAACAGCAGCACGGAGAGTAGCGGCTCGTTGCCCATCACCTCCGCAGGCTCGTCGAGATGCGCGGACAGTTCGACACGGCGACGCTGCGCGAGCAGCGCAAGCTGTTCGATCGTCCCCGTCGCCACTGCGCGCAGATCCACCGGCGCGCCTTCGAAGTCCGCGTAGTCCGCTGCTTCCGCCTGAGCCAACAGCAGCAACTGGTTGGTGAGCGCAACCAGCGACAGGTTGCTGCGATGCATGGCCAGTAAGGTCTCTTTGACTTGCGCGAGATCGTCCTGACGGCGCGCGTACTGCAATTGCGTGCCGAGCAACGTCAGCGGCGTGCGCAACTGATGAGCCGCATCCGCAATGAAGCGCCGCTGCATGGCCGTCTTACGCTCGATGATATCGAGGCACTGATTGAACGCGGTGACGATAGGACGCAACTCGTTGCGCAATGGGTCAGCCCGCACCCGTAGTGACGCGTTCGGCGCGCGCCCAAGCATCTCTTTCGCGAGCCTCATCAACGGCTGCAGTTCGAAGGTGAGCCCGACGCACACCAGCACCACCGCAATCGTCACAATGCCCGCGAAATGCAGCATCTGCGGCCGCCACAACTCGGTGGCGGTGGCATCGCGTTGCTGCAAGGTCCGTCCAACCGACACCACAACCTGTTTCACCGCCCCCGAGTCGTACATGGGGCGAATCAGCGACACCGCGCGAATCGGGTGTCCGCTCACGGTCGCGTCATACCAGAGCGGCCCTTCGCCCGGCACGCGCAGCGGGAAATCAGAGGTCCCCGCAATCGTCGCGCCACCCACTTCGCGAATGCTGAAAAAGACTTCGTCGCCGTACGGCGAACTCAGAATTTCGATCGCGCTGGGAGAGATCTCCGCGTGCAGATAGCCGCCCTCCCATTGAATATCGCCCGCCATCACGCGCGCCGAAGACAATAATGCTTCGTCCTGCAACAGACTCGCCGTCCGCTGCGCGTTGTCGTGTGCAATCAGTCCCGCCGCGAACACATACACGGTCATGGGCAGCAGCAGCCACAGCAGCAGCCGTAGGCGCAGGCTATTCGTCATCGGCGCCGTCTTCAAGCAGGTAGCCGAGGCCGCGCAGCGTGATGATGGTGGCAGTGCTCTTTTCGAGCTTCTTGCGCAGACGCGACACATAGATTTCAATCGCGTCTTCGCTGGTCGGCGCATCCGCGTTGCTCAGCGAATCCGCCAGCATGGTCTTCGCGACGGTCTTCTTGGCGCGCAGGATCAGTGCTTCGAGCACTGCGTGTTCGCGCGGCGTCAAGGTCAACGGCTCGCCTTCCACCGCGAACTGGCAACGGTCCATGTCATACGTGAGATTGCCGCATTTGAGCCGGTTCGAGCGCGACGGCGACTGCCGCCGCGCCAGCACCTTCACACGCGCGACCAGCTCGCGCGCGTCGAACGGCTTCACGATGTAGTCGTCCGCGCCCGCGCCGAGGCACACCACCTTTTCGTCGACGGCGCCGGTTGCCGTCAGGATCAACACCGGCGTCGCGTCGCCGCGCTCGCGCATGCGGCGCAAGACGCTCTTGCCCGACAGATGCGGCAGATTCAGATCGAGCAGCACGACGTCGTAGGGCACGGTGCGCACTGCAGCGTCGGCCGCTTCGCCGTCGCTGACGCGATCGAGCATGAAGCCGTCGTCTCGCAGCATTTTCGCGAGCCAGTGTGCAAGCTGATCATTATCTTCGACGAGCAGTAGCCTCATCGCATCTATCCCCAAAGCGTTCATGCCGTCCTGTACTGCTCCCGCGACTGGGTGGAACGGTACAGGACCAGTGTCGCAACTACGCCGCACAGGGCCGCAAACGACATCCATGCGCCCGGCGAGGCCTTATCACCCGTAGTATGAATCAGCCAGGTGGAGATCGCCGGCGTAAATCCGCCCACCACCGTGGCGAGACTGTACGCCATCGAAAACCCGGTGGTGCGCACGTGTGCCGGCATCAATTCCGTCAGCGCGACCACCATCGCGCCGTTGTACCACGCATAGAGCAACGACAGCCACAGCTCGACCAGCAGCAGACGCGCGAACGACGGTTGCGCAACCATCCATTGCATCGCCGGATAAGCCGTGAGAATCGCGAGCACGGTACAGGCGATCAGCACAGGGCGGCGGCCGATGCGATCGGACACGGCGCCGGCAATCGGCAGCCAGATGAAGTTCGACACGCCCACGCAGACCGTGACCAGCAGCGAATCCAGCGACGTCAGCTTCAGCACGACCTTGCCGAACGTCGGCGTGTAGGCGGTGATCAGGTAGAACGAGGCGGTCGTCATGATGACGAGCCCCATGCCGGCGAGAATCAGCCGCGCATGCTTCACCATGGATCTGGCAATCTCGGCCATACCGGGGTGATGACGGCGTGCGGCAAACTCTTCGGTCTCCTGAAGCGAACGGCGCACATAGAACAGGAACGGCACGATCAGACAGCCGACGATGAACGGGATCCGCCAGCCCCACGCGTTCATCTCCGACGTCGGCACAAGGCGGTTCAACAGCACGCCGAGCGACGCCGCGAACACCACTGCGACCTGCTGGCTCGCGGACTGCCACGAGCAGTAGAAGCCGCGATTGCCTTTGGTGGCGATCTCGGACAGATAGACGGACACGCCGCCCAGTTCGACCCCGGCGGAGAAGCCTTGCAGCAGCCGCCCAAACAGCACGACGGCGGGGGCGAGGAGACCGATCGACGCGTAGCTCGGTACGAACGCCACGCATGCGGTACCGATCGCCATCAACATCAGCGACAGGATCAAGCCCTTGCGGCGGCCGTGATGGTCGATGTACGCGCCCAGCACCAGGGCACCCACCGGACGCATCAGAAAGCCGGCGCCGAATACGGAAAGCGCCAGCATGAGCGAGGCGAATTCGTTACCGGTCGGGAAGAACGTGGCTGCAATGGCGGCCGCGTAGTAGCCGTACACGGTGAAGTCGTACATTTCGAGGAAGTTGCCGCTGACCACGCGGAACACCGAGCGGGCGCGCGATTCCCTCGAAGCGGACGGTGCGCTGACAGCCGCCGTCCCGTTTGTTGAAGTTGAAGATGTCATGATGACCTCGATAGTGAAGGACGAACACGTCCTCAGCAGCCATCGAGGCCACCGGGTACGGCTTCGCATACGATGGAACGTGATGGATCAGCCGATCGTCATCACGGATTTGCCTAATTGACGACGCGACTCGAGCGCTTCGTGCGCGGCTTCAACGTTGTCGAGCGTGTAACGGCCGCTGATCTCGATCTTCAGCGTGCCGTCCTGCAGGGCAGCGAAGATTTCATCCGCGCGACGCTGCACCGTTGCAGCATCCGCGAGATGATCGGCAAGACGCGGACGCGTGAGAAATAGCGAGCCGGCCTCGCCGAGTTCGATCGGATCGAGATCGTTCAACGATCCGGACACCGAACCGTAGTTCACCACCAGACCGCGCGTGCGGGTAGCCCGGAAACTGTCTCGCAAGGTGGCGCGCCCAACGGCGTCGAACACCACGTCGACGCCACGGCCGTTAGTCGCTTCTCGCACGCGCTCGGCGAAACGGCCCTCGTCGTAAAGCATCACGTGATCGGCGCCGTGTCCGCGTGCAACTTCGGCCTTCGCCTCGCTGCTCGTGGTCGCGTAGACGGTCACGCCGCGCCGTTTGGCGAGCTGGACCAGCAACTGGCCGATGCCGCCCGACGCGGCATGCACGAGGCACGTGCTGCCTGCGTCAAGATGCGCGACGTCCTCAAGCAGATAGTGCGCAGTCGATCCCTGAAAAATCGCCGCTGCTGCCAGGTCAAACGGAATCGCCGCCGGAATGCGGGCGACGCGGGCGGCCGGCACGACCGCATACTCGGCATACGCGCCCCACGAAATGCACCACGCAACCCGGTCGCCGCGCTTCAATGCGGTGACGTTCGTGCCCACTTCGACCACCTCGCCCGCGCCCTCCATCCCGAGCGTGCAGGGCAGCCGCACCGGGTACGTACGCGACGCTTTGTATTTGCCTTGTCGCGTATGGATGTCCATGAAGTTGATGCCGGCGCAACCCACGCGAACCAGCACGTCGTCGGGACCCGGCGAAGGAATGGCAATGTCAACGCGCTGCAGTACTTCCGGTCCGCCGTATTGCTCGATGCGGATGGCCTTCATAAGTCGTGTCCCCTAGCTTGATGGAATGCTGTTGCCTTGACCGTGTGCACGCCTGTGCTCGCGCAGCGGTCCTCGTCAGTGGCCCGACACCACGTTGGCCTCATCGGCGAAGCGGTTGGTGTAGGTCCGCGCCAGATCGACGTGGCGTGGCACGATCGACGGGTCGACCGCAGCCAACACGCCCAGCACCGTCTGCGGTGCGCCGTCGGGCATCCGGCCGTCGCGCGAAAACGCGGGAATCATGTCAGCCAGTGCCTGCCGGTAAAGCGCTTCGTTATCCCCAACAAAATTCTTCGGCAACACAGCCATGATGTCGCTCGCACTGTGCGTCGAAATAAAAACAAGCGCGCGCGCAACGCCGCGCACGAGGCGCCGGGTTTGGTCCGGATGCGCCGCGACCCACTTGCGCTGCGCATAGAGACAGGAGCCGGCATACGGTCCGCCAAGCGCCGCACGTGTGCCCTCGATACTGCGCATGTCCACCAGCACCTGCGCAGCGTTCGCGGCCAGCAGTCGCGATGCGGTCGGCTCCTCGACCATGCCGGCGTCGATCGATCCTTTCATCATGGCGTCGACGAAGCCGTTGTCGGGACCTATCGGCACGATCGTGTACGTGCTCCCGGCCAAGCCCGCTTGCTGGGCGAGATAGCGGGTCAGGAAGTGCGTGGAGGCCCCGAACCCCGTCACACCGAGTTTTCGGCCGCGTGCATCCGCCATCGTCCGCATCGGCGTGTCGACCCTGGTCGACGCGAGTTCGGCCAGCCCCGCGGACTGCGCCAGAACGAGGATGGATTCGACCTCCAGGCCTCGGCTTTGCAGATCGATCGTGTGGTCGTAGAAACCCACCGCACCTTGAACGGCACCCGCAATCAGTTCGGTCGCGGTATCGACGCCGGCGGGTTCCGAGAGGATTTCGACGTCCAGCCCTTCATCGCGGAAGTAGCCCAGCCGCGCGGCCAGTGTGACCGGCAGATAGATGATCTTCGTCACGCCACCGGTCATGAGCGTCAGCTTCTCCGCGTCGGCATGCGGCGTCCAGAACAGGATCGCGCAGGCGGCGAAGGCGGGCGCCATGAAACGGGCGAACGGTGGCATAGCAGGGTGTCTCCTGTCGATGGCTGCTGTTGCGAAGCAGCCGCCCGATAGCGACGGGTCGTCTGATGCAGCGCTTGCGTGGAGTATAAAAAACGGACGCCTTCTGGCTGCTTTCCGTCGCGGCGAAATGTTCTGGGTGTTTACCCTTCATGCAGTCGTTGGACGGCGAGGGGCATTATCCGCACGTATGCGTCATGTATTTTTATCCGGGTATTATTGACAATAATTTTACCCGGGTATAAATTCGAGCCCACTCTAAGCTCGATGACTTCCGACATGACCACACTAGATCTGAATGCCGGCGCAACCGCGCCCGTCGTTGATGAAATCGACCTGGTCGATCTCCGCGTGACGGGCACGATTCCGCGGGACCTGAATGGCGTGCTGATACGCAATGGCCCGAACCCACTGCAGGGTCGCTTCGAAGGAAACAACGTGCTGAACTGGTGGCCGGAGGCTGCGATGTGGCACGGCATCTCGTTTCAGGACGGCCGCGTCACCGGCTACCGCAACCGCTGGGCTCGCACACAGCGATGGGCCAAGGTGCACGCGCCGGATATCGCGGCGTCTCTGCTCGACACCAATCCGAACGTCAACGTGCTCCATCACGCCGGTGAGATATTGGCGCTTGCCGAAGGCGGCGCTCCACTCGCGATGACGGCCGGACTCGAAAGCCTCGGAGCCAGTCGCCGTCACCCAGGACTCGCGGGCGGGATGACGGCGCATCCCAAGATCGATCCCGAGACGGGCGAACTCATGACGTTTCGGGCCGATTGGCAAAAGCCGTGGTTGCGCTACGGGGTAACGGATGCGGACGGTGCGCCAGGCGTCGACGTTGAAATCGCCGTGCCGTCTGCGTCGATGATGCACGACATGGCTATCACGGCGACCCGCAGTATCTTGCTGGACCTGAACGTCGCGTATGACTTTTCGATGCTATCGCGCGGCTATCGCATGCCGCTGCGTTGGCATGACGAGCGTCAAGCGCGGATCGGCGTCATGCCCCGTCATGGTGGCGAGGTTCGCTGGTTTGAAATCGCGCCATGCTTTATCCAGCATGGGGTGAATGCGTACGACGTGGGTACGTCGACGGTCGTTCTGGATGCCGTGCGATATACACACTATTTGCGTGTGGCGGATCGCGGTGCCGCGTTCGAGGACAACCCGGTTGGTGTGCTGTGGCGTTACGTGATCGACCTTGATCGCGGAACGGTGACGGAAACGCAGCTTGACGATGCCGGTATCGAACTGCCTCGTATCAACGAAGGCCGGACCGGTCGACCGTATCGCTTTGCCTATGCGGCGGAGCAGCCGACCAATCGCGAGATTCGCGGTGTGGTTCGCTACGATCTCGCAGACACTTCGATGCAGCGATACCGCGTTCCCGAAGGCGATCAGAACAGCGAACCGGTGTTCGTTGCGCGTCCCGATGCCGCCGCTGAAGACGATGGCTGGCTACTGGTCTGTGTCTACCGTCGTGCGACGGATACCAGTGATGTCGTCATTCTCGACGGCCGGGATATCGCAAGCGCTCCGATCGCGACCGTGCAACTGCCTAGACGGATTCCTGCGGGGTTTCATGGAGCGTGGCTGCCGATCGTACCCGGCGTCAACGCAACCGCAATCAGGTCGCCGGACGCCGCAGGAATGCCAGGAGCAGGCCAAAGCCGATCATCGTCGAGCCGCTCACGCGGTTGAACCAGCGAAGTCCTCGCGAACTACTCACCCAGGTTCCGAGGCGCGCTCCGATGACGGCATAGACGGAAATGGCCACCAGTTCGAGCACGAGAAACGTCGAACCAAGCACGGTGAAACTGGTTGCGTATGCGGATCGGTCCACAAACTGCGGGAAAAACGCGGTGAAAACCAGAATCGCCTTTGGGTTTCCAGCCGCCACGATGAATTCCTGCTTCGCCAGTTGACGAAAGTTGAACGACTCACGGCCATCCGCCCTCTCCTGGGTTGGGCGCGCGAGAAGCGTCGGACCCGAGCGAAAGAGTTTGATACCGATCCAGACAAGATAAGCCGCGCCACCGAATTTCAACGCCGTGAAGAGCGTCGCGGAGGCTAGCAGCAGCGCTCCGAGTCCCAGGCCCGCGATTGCAATCATGACCGCGAAGGCCAGCAGTCGTCCAAACGCCACCAGAACGGCACACCGCACGCCGTTGCGCGCTCCGTTGGAAATGGAAAGCACGTTGTTCGGACCGAGCGCCATGTTGATGGCGAAGCAGGCGGGCAGAAACAGCCAATAGTTCTGGAATGACATAACGAGTCACAAGTGTCGGCGAGGCGCGAAGCGATTAATCTAACAGAGTTGCTGAGGCAAGGCGTTAAACGGCAAGCCTGGCACCGTCGCGATCCTACGGCACGACCGTAAATACAAAGATCGCATTGTTGAGCGCATGCAACAGGACCGACATTGACAGCCCCTTGGTCTTCTTCACCAGCCACCCTGACACCGCACCCATCGCGAACAGGTAACCAAAGTGCCAGACGTCCCGATGCATTGCCGCGAACAGCAAGGCCTGCAACAGATTGGCCCAGCCGAAACTGATATGGCGCGACAGTCCGCCCAACAAGCAGCCGCGGAAGACCAGTTCCTCGACGATCGGGACCAGCACGGACAACACGAAGAGCGCCAGTGCAATGCCCCCGACCGATTCTGCGCCGTGAACTAGGGCTACCGGCCACCCGCTGGGCGGCACCTTCGGCGTAATGCCGCGCAGGCTCACGGCGGGATGGAGCAGAGCAAAGCCGAGAAGGATTGCCGGCCACACAAACCATTTCCGCTTCCATCGGCCGCCACCTAACCAGTCGCGCCAGGTTAGCAGGCGGGCAGCCCACGCGAGCCCAAGCGCGCAGAACACCACCGCCCATAAATAGGTCGTCGCGAGTCGGCTCTGCCAATCCATGCGCAAGACGCCACTACCCGTTGGCGAAAGCGACGCCGTGCCGGCATGCAAGTCCGTGACGAAATACAGTACGCCAAAATAGATCGAGAGCGCTATCCACCCGTGACGCAAGCCGATCCGGCCAAACAGCGGCATCGACGTCTTGCCGATCCGTTGCCGGACGGTGCCACGATAGTGCGCTGGAAACAGCAGCATTCCCGGCGCTGCCGCAGTCAAGGCAAGCATGAACAGCAGGCCAAAGGTCAGCGGACGCAAGTCCGTTCGGCCGATCATGGCTGGGTCGAGATCCAGGAGGCGCGCATACGCTCCGGTCAGTGCTGTCGCATTTTGTGTCTTCGTGTACTGGTCGTGAATGACGTCAGCGGCGGCCTTCGCGTTGCCTGCGTCGAACGCCACGTCGAGACGAAGTTGCTGATTCTGTGGGGACTCGAATTTGCGCGACGCGGCGTCGGCGCTCAATACGGCCTCGGCGCCCGCCGAATCGCCGACATGCTGAAGAGCACGCGCCGTCGTGTACGCGTCGATCTTCAATCCGGCGTGTTGAGCGCGACGTAACTCGTCCCTCGCTTCGGTACCGGGCAACAATTCCGTTGCGGCCTTGATTCGGGCTGTTTCCTGCCAGAAGTTCGATGCGACGGGTGCGGCAGCAAGCAGCTTGCTCGCGTCCTGGACGCGTTTGGTCTGCACGAGATAACGCATCGCGACAATCACGCGTTCGTTGCCCGGGTCGAGCTGCACCGCGATTAAGGCCTCCTGGCCGGCTCGCGTATCGTTCTTGGCGAATTCGTAGCCGTGCGATAGCGCTGCGTGCAAACGGACGCGTTGCGCCGTCGACCAGTTGTTCGAAACTTTGACCAATGGCTCGCCGTATGCAACGGCTTGCGCACCGAAGCGATGCTCGAGCACAAATAGCGCTGCTTCAGGGTCGGACGAAAACTGTTTATCGAGCGTCGTCTCACAGGCATCGAAGTCTTTGCCCGCCGCATCACTCCAGGCCAGATCCTCCGCGGACGCGAAGCGTTCGATGAACTTGCATTCTGCCAGGGCGAGCGACGCATCAGCGGGGTGCTGAAGCAATGCCTCGCGATAGGCGTCCAGCGCGTGCTCGTAGGCGCTCTTCTCTCCGTTCAGTACGGCGTCGCTGATATGGTCTGGAACACGCAACTCGTCAACCGCGAAGCCCGTTGATCCCGCGGCCGCGGCGTAGTCGATCAAGACCGCGCTGAAGGCGGCGATGACGACGATCTTCAGAAAGCCAGGAAGCCTGTTAAGCGCGTGACGAGCGGACATTGTTTGAGTTTTTGACGACTGCGTGGTGGTCTGACGCGTGGATTGCGAAGGCACTTCATCCGGGTGGATCACTGTCCGGATTCGCGTCCACTCAATGCAAGCGTACCTTACTCAGTATCGTCATTAGCACGCAAATCTTTAGGGAAGGTCAAAAAAAACCCACTATGGATATGTTTTTCGCTTCGTAGGACGCCTCGGCCAGCAGCTTGGCCATAAGCACAACACAACAAACGAATTCGGGCTTCGCTGCTGGTCCGGCACTACTCCGCATCGCCCAACAATTCCTTTGCTGAGACCACCGTGCAATATTCCCCATCCAGGTTCGCTAACGACATGGCATGGACTTCTTCGGCACTGCGCATTCGACCATCCCAATCCATGCGGTTGAAAGTAAAGCAGCCGTCCTGAACGAGATAGGTATCGAAGCCGAGATTCCCGGCCATTCGCACCGTCGCCTCGATTGAGTTATTCGTGATCACGCCTACCACCACGAGCGTTGTATGCCCGCCTCCACGCAGGCGATCTTCGAGCCCCGTGCCAATGAACGCGTTGTTTGTGTGCTTTGGAATGATCGGCTCGCCGGATACCGGAGCAACCTCCGGCTTGAAATCATTCCCAGGCTGCCCGGGACGATAGTGCGACGCCGGCTCGAGAGAATCGTGCCGCACATGCCAGACGGGCCATTTTTCAGCACGCCAACGGGTCAGCAATCGGCAGATTTCCTGCTCCGCCGAGAGGTTGTTCCTAATACCCCAGTCGGGGTGGTCGATAGCCCGTTGCAGGTCGATTAAAAGAAGGACTGCCCCGTGAGTCGAAGTTACCTGCATTGACTGAAGCCTCATCGAGCATGGTGGATGAAGTATAGCGAGAGCGGAAGTCTCGGGGTTCGCTAGCCAGCTTGCTCAGACCGGCTCTGCCGGGAAAGTTGCTTCAACGAGTGGCCTAGGCGATGGGTTTCACTTCAAGTCCTTGCACGACGCCTTGCCACCAGCCGTCGGTGAGGCGTCGTTCCCAGTAGTCGCCGCGCGTGTAGTCCTTGATGACGCCGCGCCAGAACGCTTGCGCCGCAGCGTTCTCCGTCATCTGCCCGACCTCCCACTTGCCGGGCAATGCGGCGAAGACTTGCGTCGCCAGTTCCCGGCCGACGCCCGAACGGCGGTACTTCTTCAGCACGAAAAACTGGTCCATCCAGAATCCCGCGGGTCCGACTTTGACCGCCGTATCGACCAACGCGAAGCCTGCGTACTTACCGTCCACCAGCGCGACGAATGCGTGGCAGTCCGTATCGTGCCAAAAGCGGTCGAGCGAATAACCGTACTCGCCATGAACATCGAGGTCCTGGTCCCAGATGTCGGAAAGGTCGTGCTGGTACAGCTCCAGCATGCGATAGAGCGGCAGACGCTCCTCCGCGCTGGCCTTGCGAACAACGATCATGCTCGGGTGCATTGGGGACTCGCTTAGGTCTGCTTCAGTCTGATGCAACTTGCCGGTTCATGTGCAAGCCCACGCCAATCGTTCGAACCAGCGTGGGCCGCGCGTGCAGATGCTTTAGAACGTCACTGCCGCGTGCAAGCTCGCAACAGCGGCGGCGTTAAAGCGAATCTGATACTGCTCCGAATAATTGGGCGTCGAACCCCCGCCGGACACCGCAACCGGATAGGCGTTGCCGCCGATAACGGTTCCCGCCTTGACGAGGCTGCCGACATAGACGTTGCCGTTGAGCTCGTAAAAGGTCCGGTAGGTTGGCGTCGTCAGATTCGGCCGCACAGCAGAGGCGACATAAGTCGTCACACCGTTGATCGACGACAAGCTACCGTTGCTGAGCGTGTAAGTCGTGTTGTCGTCGACCAGGAAAATGCCACCGTTCGCCATCAACCCGGCGATTGTCGTCCCGCCCGGAACGGGATCCGGGGTGGTGCCTGTTGTGGTGCTGGTTGCGGTGGCCGTTGCGGTAGAGTCGTAGTCGACAACCGTGTAGGTGTCGGCAACTTCGGTTGACGTGTATTTCACGTAAGCGGCGCCCGAGTTCCATGTGGCCGTCGTGCTGAGCAACGCCGGGTTGAAATAAAGCGAGTTCAACCAATGCGCGAGATCGGCCGGAGCAGACGCGACGGCGCCGCTCAATGGGACCACGGAGAAGCCGCTGCGTATCACGCTGTCCACAACGGTCACGCCGTCAGCGGCAAGCGCGTTGACTTTGACACCGGTGCCTTGATAACTCACGCTGTCCTGCGAACCCGATCCCACTACAATGGCGCCGTTGATCACATAGCGCGAGACGGACGTGGTGCTCGGCACACTCAGCGTATTCGCAATCGAGGTGGGCGTGGATCCGTTAAGCGCCTGCGTCCCTGCGGTAGACGGCGAGGCCGCCATCGATGCATGCGACTCAACGAAATATTGTGTACTCGGTGCGGGTGTACCTGAAAGCGGCAACAACCAACTCAGATTATAGACGGCATTAGGCGCCAGTGCGAACTGTTCAAACGCCTGCTGATCTGCACTCAATGAAGACTGATTAGCCGTTGATGATGAACTGGAACCTCCACCTCCACCGCCGCAGCCGGCGAGTAACACAGACAAGCCCATTGCGATGGCAAACCCCGCCCGCTTGATATCTTTCATTTTGATTGCCCGTTAACCTGTATTTATGCGTTTTGATTTTCTTAAGAGGGCGGGACGCTATCGGAATGGATATAGCCAGTCGCCCTCTTCGAGGTGGGATGGCCTCGATTCATTAAATAATTTTGCCCAGCGGCAAAAGTATCCGATGCGGATGTGGGTGTCCAGAATTGTTCTGGATATAGCGCGCTTTTAACGGTTTGATGAGCCAAACGAGTCACGCGGTTTTACATCTCGCCTACATCAAGACCTTACGCATAAAGTTTCGCTGTTTACCGGCCGGAAAATCATCGAGGCGCGCGAACACGCCGTAGCATCAATCAAACAACGTCGCCTCCGATGCCCGACACGGCACCCGTGCTATGGTCATACGCCATCTCGCCGACATGGCATGCCGCACCAGGCTGAAACCACGACCTCCGTGATCCGCGATGATTCGCCCAACACCTGCCGCCTCCAAACGTCCGCGCGCGACCTGGTTGATCCGCGCGTTCTACGCGCTCGTCCTGATCCTCGTCGCGATTGCACTTGCAAGCTGGATGACCTTGCGCGCCAGCCTCCCGCAACTCGACGGCACGCACACCGCACCTACACTCTCCGCCCCAGTCACGATCGAACGCGACGCGCTCGGCGTCCCCACATTGCACGGCAACTCACGCGCGGACGTGGCCTACGCGACGGGCTTCGTGCACGCGCAGGACCGCTTCTTCCAGATGGACCTGTTGCGCCGCGTCGCGGCCGGCGAGATGGCCGCGCTAATCGGGCCGGCCGCGCTCGACCTCGATCGCAGCAATCGCCCGAGCCGGTTCCGCGAGCGCGCCGAGATCGTACTCAACGCGATGCCCGCCGACCAGCGGCTGCTGGTCGAGCGCTACGCAGCCGGCGTCAACGACGGACTCGCTTCGCTGGCATCGCGCCCCTTCGAGTACTGGGTATTGCGCATGCACCCGGCAGCGTGGCGCCCCGAGGACACGCTGCTCGTCATCTACGCCATGTACTTCGACCTCCAGTCCCACGAGGTCAGCCGGATCCTTTCGCGCGCGGCCCTTCGCGAGCGCGTCCCCGCCGATCTGTTCGCCTTCCTGCTACCTACCGCGAGTCACTGGGACGCACCGTTCGATCTCGCGACGCCACCCGCTGTCGAACTCGCCACACCGCCCGCCACGCGTCCCGACTGGTTGCACGCCGCGAAGTCCGCGAGCATCGCGTTGCCCGGAACCGAACTCGCAGACCGCAACCCGAGCACCGACGATTCGATGATCGGCAGCAACGGCTGGGCCGTCGACGGCGCCCACAGCGCGCAAGGTAGCGCACTGCTCGCAAGCGACATGCACCTCGGCCTGTCGCTGCCTAACATCTGGTACCGGCTTTCGCTGACATGGCCTGGCGCGGACGGTCGGCCACGGCACATTACCGGCGTCAGCCTGCCCGGTGGACCCCTCGTCATCGCCGGCAGCAATGGCCAGGTTGCATGGGGGTTCACTAACAGCTACGGCCACTTCATTGACCTGATCGAACTGCACCGCAATCCCGCCGATTCGCTGCAATACCGCGCTCCCGGCGGCGCGTGGCAACGTGCGGTGGTCCACCACGAACGCATTGACGTCAAGGGCGGCACGCCGGTCGATCTGCCCGTCGCGGACACGCAATGGGGCCCGGAGAGAGTGGTCGGCTCGCACGCCTATGCGCTGCACTGGGTCGCTCACGATCCCCAGGCGGTCAACGTCAACCTGCAGCGGCTCGAAGACAGCACGAGCGTCGCGGACGCGTTGCACGTGGCGCAGACCAGCGGGATTCCGACGCAGAACTTCATGGTGGCCGATTCGCACGGCAAGATCGGCTGGACGCTGGCGGGACCGCTGCCGCGCTGGAACCCCGCCGCGGTTGCATCGAAGGACAACCCGGTCGACGACCTGCCCTTTGATTCGGCCACCTATCAAGGCTGGCAAGGCTACCTCGCACCGGATGCGTACCCGTCGCGAATCGACCCGCCGCTCGGGCGTTTGTGGACGGCGAACAACCACACCTTGCCGGCTTCCGAAGCCGCGCTGCTCGGCGACGCAGGCGCCGACGTCGGCGCGCGCGCCTCGCAGATCCGCGACGACCTGCTAGCGCTGCCGCGCGCCAACGAGCATGACATGCTCGCCATCCAGACCGACGACCGCGCGCTATGGATCGATCGTTGGCGGCGTCTCGCTCTCTCAGCGCTCGACGCCGACGCATTGCGCGACCATCCGCAGCGCGCCGAATTCCAGCGCCTCGTGCTTGGATGGAACGGCCGCGCCGATGCGGACGCAGTCGGCTATCGTCTCGTGCGCGCGTTCTACTTCTCGCTCTACGACGCCTGGTTCGGCCCGCTCGACAAGGACCTCGCAACCCATTTCGGCAGCGGACCGGACACGCCGCCGCTCGGCTTTCGCGGGGCGAGTTCGCGCTATGACGCGGTCATGGAAGCGCTTGCAGCGCATCACGCATGGGTGCCGGACGGCAGCGCCGACTGGCGCGCGTTCATGCTCGACCGGATCGACCATGCCATCACGCAGTTGCCACCGGGCGTGAAACTCGAAGATGCGCGCTGGGGCGATCGCAATCGCGCGGCGATCGATCATCCGTTCGCGCGGATCGTGCCGGCGTGGCTGCCATGGCTGCGCGCCTCCCTGGGAGCGCCGCACGATCCGCTGCCGGGCGACATCAACATGCCGCGCGTACAAGCGCCTTCGTTCGGGGCCTCCGAGCGGATCGTCGTCTCGCCGGGGCGCGAACAGGACGGCTTCTTTGAAATGCCGGGCGGTCAGTCCGGTCACCCGTTGTCGCCGTACTTCCTCGCGGGACATGAAGCGTGGGTCCATGGCGACGCCACGCCGTTCTTGCCGGGGGCAGCCATGCATCGGCTTGAACTGGTGCCGCAGGCTCGTTGATTACGCAACCCGATCAAACGTCGCGGTCATCAATCCATCTCTACATTCCGCTCTCGTGTCGAGTGGAATGTAGAGCGAAATAGACAGCCGGATTTATTACTCTCTATTACCTGGCGTTCCTATCCTGCATAAATTCAATTCGCTTAAATTCGCGTTTAATGAATCTCCCTTACATACCGTTATATAAACAAACGGTCTTTCGGATAAACTTCCGGTTCGCAAAGGGCTACCACGCGCGGCAGCGCTAACCCAAATCTGTCACTACACCCCGAAAAAGGTTTCAGTGATGTCCGATCAGTTATGCGTCATACATGGGAAAATCACCTCCATGGAGCGTGTGCCCGTGAGCCTTCAGACGGCCGGCCAGCCGTCGGCCGGCATGCTGGCCCGAATCTTTGCACCGATTCTTTTCGCGCTAGGCGGAAAAATCGGTATGGCGGTAATGAACCATTGGCAGAATCGTTATCTATCGGGCATTTATGATCAGTTGAATCAGACGGCCCGCGGTGCGGCTTCGCAAACCGTCAAACTCACGGCGCTCGCCGATTTTCTCTATCTGATGGATATCACCATCGCCGGCACGCAATACCGCACCATGCTGAGCGGCCTCTGCTTCAGCGAGGGTGACGACGTGAACGCAGTCGTCGATGCGAAAGGGACTTTGCTGGCAGTCGCGCGGCCGGATCAGACGGCGATGTCGATCTATTCGAGCTGCAAATACGGCTTCGCCCTCCTCATGAAAAATCTCTGGTGGGTCAGCAAGCTGCTTTTCTGGGTAATGATGATTCCCATGCTACTGATCAACGTGGGTGAACTCACGCTCAATAGCGCCTGGGATTTGACGGTCTTCCTGATCGTTCTTGCCGGCGCTCCCTTTGCCCTCATGGCGTTGAGCGCCCTGCTCTGCGGACTGGCCAACCGCGACGAATTCATCCCTGCGTGGCTCGCGTCCAGCATCTTTGAAGCGCTCAGCCGTCCCGATCTGGCCACGGCCAACTTCAACGTGGCAGAGCGCGAAGCGCCGCACGACGGCCGCAAGCGGCCAGGCGACAAAGGCCGGGTGTTGTATTTCTGGCCGGCAGATAACGCAGCCAAGGCGGCGCGCGCAAAGATCCGCGCGGCTAACAGCCAGATCGAACACAGCGAGGGATAAGCCGGAGCATCGCGCCCTCTGCCTACCCGCTCGCCTCCCCGATACACTGGCTCAGTTCGACGCCAGCGCCGGCAAAAACGGCCACCAGCACACCTGATTGAGCGCCGAGGTCGCAATCGACGGACTGAGCCCTGCGGCAATGCTGGCATTCCAGCCGCTTTGTGCGGTCGATGTCGCCGAGCAACTACTCACATAGTCGAGCGATCCCGTGAAGAACGTACTGCGCGGCAATTGCGCCTCGGTACTCTTCCACGTCTGCAGCGTTTGCAGCAGCGAGCTGTCGAGCGAGGGCAGGAATACCTGTTCGGCAAAGTTGCCGTCCACCAGCATCGGAAACGAGAGTCCGCCACTCGATCCGTTGAGCGCCGAGGTCGGTGCCGCGTTCAGAACGATCGGCGCGTTCGGAAACTCCGTGCGCAACTGCGCGACCAGATCGAGACCGCCTTGCTTGCAACTCGCGTCGCACGGACCTTGTGCGGCGTTCGCGTCGTGGCCGACGATCTCGAAGTTATCCAGCATGAAGCCGTCGACGCCGGTCGCCGCCAGGCGCGGCGCGACGTAGTTGACGATCAGGTTCTGATAGTCCGCGTTGCCGACGTTCATCCAGTACTCGTTGGAGTAGCCGCTGTACTGGCCCAGTTGCGCCGCCTGATTCGCGCCGCAGGAGACGAAGCCGGTGGGCACGGTCGTCCAATAGGTTCGCCAGGTCTCGCAGGCGCCGACATTCAGATAGCTGAGCACTTTCGCGCCATGCGCCTTCAGCGCGGTGATCTGCGCGGGCGTGAAGTTGGGGGTGCCGGTGCCCGGATCGGCGTCGATCACGATCACGTTGAAACTGGAGGCGAGCTGATTGATATCGGTTTGCGCAGCCGTGCCGTAGTAGACGGCCCAGACCGGCGACGCCGGCAGATTGCGAGCCGCCGCGATCGTCACATTGGTTGACCCCGAAGGCACGACCGTGCTGGTGCTGCTGCTGGCGGAACTGGTGGAACTGCCGGACGTCCCGCTCGATGCCTGGCCACTGCCGCCGCCCCCACCGCCCCCGCCACCACAAGCGCCTGACAGTACCGCAACAAGGAGCGCAGCCCCGAGCCAACAACGAGAAGATAATGAGCGCATGGTTGATCTGATTGGATTTTCCCGGAGCGTAGCACGCGCGGTGGGCAGCAGCGCGACACCAGATACACTCGCAAGGGCAATCCAAAGGAGATTTCGATGATACGCAAAACGCTCAACGCATCGCAGTTGCAGCAGGAGGTGAACCGGCGGCTGCATCGACTGCATGAAATCGTCGAAGACGGCGTGAAGATTCGCGTGCCGAGGCCGCAGCTTCAGGAGCCCGACGCAAGCGGCTGCAACTGGGACATGAAGCACTTCGGCAATGCCGCCGGTTTCGATCGCGACATCGCCGCAGTGCTCAAGGCCGTACGCGCCGAATACAACCTGAGCACCGAAACGAAAGACACGGGTAACCCGTTCGCGGATTTTCCCGGCGACTGACCGGTCGGCGAATGCGCTTTACGGCTCGCGCGCAAACTTGTCGAGGTTGATACCCAGTTCGGCGGCCATGTGTTCGACCAGTGTCTGAAGGCGCAGCAGTTCCTCACCCTGACGCTTCACTTCCGCGTTGAGCGTCTCGACCTCGACAAAGGGCGCAGCGTCTTCCACGACGCCACGCGAAGACGCTTCGCTCACGCTGACTTCGCCGCACAGCAGATGCACCCAGCGATTCTCGCGCTCACCTGGCGTGCGCGGCAACTTCACCACGCGCGGCGGTTCGTGCGCCGCCAGTTCATCCAGAAACACTTCGACCGACGAAATATCGGCGAAGTCATGCAGGCGCGAGGTATTCAGGCGCAATTCCGCCGCGGTCTGCGGACCGCGCAGGATCAACACCGTGAGCAACGCACCCGACTGACTGGGAATGCCCAACACGCGATTCAGGTTGTGCTCGAAACGCGGCACACGGCTGCTGCTGCCTTCCAGCACCAGACTGAGACGCCTCAGGCCGTCGATAGCAGTGAGCACTTCGGCATCCGTGACGTTCATCACCGGCGCGCGCGCCGTCTTCTGATTGCAGCCGGAGGTCAGCGAGTTGAGCGAAAGCGGGTAGGTGTCCGGCACCGTGTGCTGCTTTTCGACCAGCACACCGAGCACGCGCGCCTCGACTGGCGTCAGAGGACGCATGGCGGGGCGCGGAACAGCATCGGGGGTAGAGTTCATAAGTGACATCGCTACGGGCAGCGCCTGGAAGGCACGCGGTGATCGTGCGCCTGACGGGAATGTCGGGCGGAGACACACATCATAATCAGATTACCCGCCACCGCAAAACACGCGCTGTCCGGCAACAACGGGTAGCATGACGCACTCACTCAGGTCTTCGCTCCAGCCCCATGCGTTCCATGCGTCCGTTGCCGCCACTCGTTGCTCTGCGCGCTTTCGAAGCGGCCGCACGACACCTCAGTTTCAGTCAGGCGGCCCAGGAACTCTTCGTTACGCAAAGTGCTGTCAGCCACCATATCCAGAAGCTGGAAAGCGAACTGGGCGTGCCGCTGTTTGAACGGCGCACGCGGGCGGTCGCACTGACCGCTGCCGGACACGCCTACTATGCCAAGGTACATGCCGCCTTCGAACTGCTGCGCGCAGGCACCGAGGAAACGCGTGCTCCCACTGCTGCGCGGATGAAGCTCAGCGTGGGTCTGTTGGCTTCGTTCGCCACACGCTGGCTCGCGCCCCGCTTGCCGGCGTTTTCCACCGCGCATCCCGGTATCGACTTGCAGCTGCGGCCCGATATCGCGCTAGCGGACGTGTCCGGCGGCGAAGTGGATCTGTCGATTCGCTATGGCCGCGGCGACTGGCCCGGCGTGCGCGCCCGCAAGCTCATGTCCGAGCGCCTCTCGCTGGTGTGTGCGCCCGCGCTGCTCGCCGGCGCACGGCGGCCCCGCACGCCGCAAGACCTGCTGCGCTATCCGCTGCTCGCCTCGCACGCCAAAATGCCCTTCGAATGGCAAGCCTGGGCCACGCGTTTCGGCGTCGATCTCCGTCATGCAACGACGGTGCATCTGCACGACTACAACATCGTCGTCGAAGCGGCACTCGCCGGACAAGGCATCGCGATGGGCCGCCACCGCCTCATCGCCGCGCAACTGACAAGCGGCGCGCTGATCCAGCCGGCGCCCGACGCGGTGCTGGACGATCCGCGCATCGGCTGGTGGCTCGTCACGCCGCGCACGGCGACAGGCGAGAGCGAAGCCGCGACGGCCTTCCGCGAATGGTTGATGCAGATGGCCGCGCAAGATTCGCCAGACTGAACGCATGAGTTTGGCTCACGTGTCGCCGGCAAGAATTCATTGGTCAGCGGGCGGCGGCCACCATAGGATGGTCGTTCATTCATTCCATTGAGACACCCACCATGAGCCTCTCCCTCACCGCTCGCGTCGCTGAACTCGGCCTCACCCTGGAATCCGCCGCCGCGCCGGCCGCGAACTACGTGCCGTTCGTGCAGGACGGTCAACTGCTGTTCATTTCCGGGCAGATCTCGCGCAAGAACGGCCAGGCTGCATACCTGGGCCGCCTCGGCGACAATGTCACGGACGAAGACGGCATCGCGGCGGCGCGTCTCGCCGCGCTCGGCATCCTCTCGCAGATTGCCGCCGCTACCGGCGACCGGCTCGACCGCGTGGCGCGCATCGTGCGCCTTGGCGTGTTTGTCGCCAGTACGCCGGAGTTCAATCGTCAGAGCGCGATCGGCAACGGCGCGTCGGATCTGATGGTGCAGGTGTTCGGCGACGCCGGCCGGCATGCGCGCAGCGCGGTGGGCGTCGCGTCGTTGCCTTCCGGGGTGGCCGTGGAAGTCGAGGCCATCGTCTCGCTCACGCAATCCTGAAACGTGGCCCTCGTACGCAGGGTCTGAGTCATAGCCGTGATTCACAACCGTGAGTCACAAGCGTGATTCACAGCCCTGAAACGCAGCCTGCAGACCGCAGCCCTAAACCCTGCCCGCCCCACTGGAGCACCCCAAGCATGCCAGCCCCTCTTACCGTTGCCGCCGTGGAAGCGCTGCGCGCCCAGACGCCGGGTACGCAGCACATCACGCACTTCAACCACGCCGGTTCGTCATTGCCGTCAACGGCTACGCTGGAAGCGATCCGCGAGCACCTCTGGCGCGAAGCGACCCAGGGTCCCATGGAAGCAGGTGTGACAGCGCGTCAGCAAACGGAACAGGCCCGCACACTCGCGGCTCGACTGCTCAACGCGCAGCCGTCGGAGATCGCCGTGACGACCGGCAACTCGTCGGCCTGGGGCGGCGCATTCGCCGCGCTGGGCACGTGGCAGCCAGGCGACCGTATCCTCGTGGCGCGCCACGAATGGGGCGGCAATCTCGCAACCATGCGCCTGACAGCGCAACGGGCCAGCGCCTCGATCGAAACGATTCCCTCCGACGACAGCGGCGCCGTCGATCCGCAAGCGCTTGAGGCGATGCTCGACGAGCGTGTGCGCCTGATCGCGCTGACGTGGATGCCGGCCAACGGCGGCCTCATCAATCCGGCGGCGGCCATCGGCCAGATTGCGCGTCGCCATGGCATTGCGTACTTCATCGATGGCGCGCAAAGCGTGGGACAGTTGCCCGTCGACGTGCAGCAGATCGGCTGCGATGTCCTGACCACCGTGGGTCGCAAAGCCTTGCGCGGTCCCCGCGGCACCGGCCTGCTGTATGTGCGGCAAGACTTTCTGCCACAGCTCACGCCGGCGTTCGTCGACACCCATTCGGCACCGCTCGATGCCAGCGGCGAGCCCATCCTGCGGGCCGACGCCGCGCGCCTCGAACCGTCGGAACTGGCGCCGGCGCTGCGCTGCGGACTGGCCAATGCGCTGCAGGAGGCGCTGGATATCGGCCTCGACCACATCCGCGCACGCATCGACACCATTGCACAGACGTTGCGCGCCGAGCTGGTGCAGATCGATGGCGTGACCGTCCTCGATCAGGGCCGCGAACGCTCGGGGCTGGTGGCGTTCAACCTGGCGGGCCACGAGCCGGCCGCGGTGCAACGCGCGCTGGCCGCGCAGGGCATATCGATCGGCAGCAACGGCGTGGCCTACACGCCGCTCGATATGACTGCCCGGGGTCTCGACACGATTGCTCGCGCATCCGTGAGCTATCTGACCACCGAGGCGGAAATCGACAGGCTGCTCGAGCATCTGCGCGCGCTCGTCCGCTAGCGCAGCCGCCCGCTTGCGGCGCAACGCACGGAGAATTTTGTAGCGGTACGAAGTCTTCCTTCGCTACAGTAAGATCGTCGCACGCGGCGCGCCATCAAAACGGGTGCGGCCGTCCCGTGCACGGCGGACCCGCAAGGAACGCCCATACAAGGAGACATTGATGGAACGACCCGAGTTCATCCGCCACTGGACCGAGCTGGAGAGTGCGGACGACGCCCACTACAAGGGCAGTACCGAACTGCTCGGTATCGGCGCGCCGCTCGCGAGGAAACTGGGCCTGCAGCGCATCGGCATTCACCACATGCGCCTGCCGCCCGGCCGCCGGAGCTCGTACCCGCATGCCGAAAGTGCGGAAGAAGAATTTGTGTTTGTGATCGAAGGCACACCGGATGTGTGGATCGACGGCCATCTGCATCCGCTGAAGCCGGGCGACTCGGTCGCGTTTCCGGCGGGCACCGGGATTTGCCATACCTTCATCAACAACACAGATCACGACGTGCGGCTGCTGGTCATCGGCGAGACCGAAAAGAAGGAAAACCGGATTCGCTATCCGATGAACGAGGCTCACGAAGCCACCCGCGAGGACCGCTGGGTGGATTGGCCCGTGCGTCCGATGGGTCCGCATGACGGCAAGCCGTCCGGCAGCAAGGCTTAACGGGCCGATACGGGCCTTCACGCGAGCGCAGCACCAACGCCCCATGCAAAAACGCCCCGGTCATCTCAGACCAGGGCGTCCATCAAGGCAACCCGCCATCGCGTAGCGGGCTCATCCTCGCTTACTGCTTCACGCCTTCCGCCTGGATGTGCAGAACGGTGGCCATCTTGAAGCCATACGTCTTGCCGAAGTCAACGCCGAAGTCAGAACGGTCGAACGTCGCCGTCGATTCCGTGCCGCACACTTCGCGCTTGAGCATCGGGTTCTGGAAGCACTTGAACGACTCGATCTTCAGGTTCAGCGGCTTCGTCACGCCGTGGAAGGTCAACTCGCCGATCACTTCGACCGGCACATCGCCGTTGAACTTCATCGACGTGCCCTTATAGACGGCCGTCGGGAATTGCGTGGCGTCGAAGAACTTCGGGCTCTTCAACTCCGTATCCAGCGTACCGTTGCCGATATCCACCGAGGTCATGTCGATGGTCGCTTCCAGCGTGCCCGTCTTCGCTTCGCGATCGATCGTCACCGAGCCGCTGCTCTTGTTGAACTTGCCGCGCCAGATCGAGACGCCGCCGAAGTGGTCGGCTTCGAAGCTCGGGTAGGTGTGGGTCGGATCGAGCGTATAGGTCACGTCAGCGGCCATTGCGCCAAACGATGCGCCTGCTGCCACTGCGGCGATGGCTACAGCCAAAAGTTGCTTTTTCAAAATCATTCTCCAGGTGGGTTGTGCGGCTTATTTCTTGGCTGCCACGATGTGAAACTTGATGACGACTTCGTCGGCGACAACCGACGTGTCCTTCCATTCGCCCGTGCCGATATCGAACTGGCTGCGTTTGATCGGCAATGCGCCGTCGAAGCTTTGAGTCGTACCTTGCTGCGCCACGGTGACCGGCACCGTGACGTTTTCGGACTTGCCCTTGATGGTCAGCGTGCCGCTGACCTTGAACTGGTTACCGCCCGCCGGCGCAATCGCGCTCGAGACGAACGTCGCATTCGGAAACTGCGCGGCGTCGAACCATTCCTTGCCGCGCACCTGCTGGTTGTAGCTTTCGTCGCCGAGGTCGTAGCTCGCGGTATCGATGCTCAGCTTGGCGCTGCCCGCGGCCGGCTTGGCCGGATCGAAGTTGAGCTGGGCCGTGAACTTCTTGAACGTCCCGTCGACGGGCACGTTCATCTGCTTTGACGTGGCGGTCACCGTGCTTTTCGACGTATCGACCTGCGCATGCGCCACGCCGAGGCACAGCGAGGTCAGCGCGGTCGCGGCCAGGATCCAGCGAAGGAAAGGAGTTTTCATATCTGCCTTGAGCGTGAGGCTATTTGAGAGCTACTTAAGAAAAGGGATCATGCGCGCCAGCAAGCCGTCGCGATCGATGAAGTGATGCTTCAGCGCCGCCAGCACGTGAACAATCACCAGCGCGAGCAAGGTGTAGTTCAACCAGATGTGGACGATTCTCAGCATGACCTTCAGCGCGGCGTCCGGCCCGATCAGCGTCGGCAACGGCACGATGCCCAGATAGACCACCTGAATCCCGGCTGCCGAGCTGTACAGATAGCCCGTGACCGGAATCACCAGCATCAGCACGTACAGAAACACGTGTGCGGCTTCCGCTGCGAGCTTCTGCAGCGGCGCCATGCCGGGCGGCATCTCCGGGGCGCGGTGCGTCAGGCGCCAGGCGAGGCGAATCACGGCAAGCACGAACACGGTCACGCCCATCCACTTGTGCCACGAAAAGTACTTGAGCTTGGTGGGCGTGAAACCGGGGATATCGGTCATGATCCAGCCGAGATAAAAACCGGCCACGATCAGCAACGCGATAAGCCAGTGAAGGCCCATTGCGGTTGCGCTATATCGCTGCTTAAGCGGCAGAACTGTCGTCATCGTCAACTTTGCTGGCGTCTTGAGGGCAGTTCGTCCACGACGCAGACGAACAGGCTGAGGAAGCGATTCTATGAGCGGACATGCACCGTGAATAGCGCATTGAAAGAGAACAGATTGTTGTTCCAGCGACGTAAATGGCCGGCTCGCCTTTACTTTTTTGGCGCGATTAGCGCCGTCACTTTATACAACGTTTTTATTTCCGAACCCGTAGCATCGCGGTTCTCGTTCATTACGACCCCGCAGGATTCCCGACGCGGCGGTACGGCCTGCATGGACAAGCCGTACGACGGTATGACCGCTTAGGGCGATTGACTCTCGCAGTCCCCGCTACATCATGGAGCTTAAAAGCATGAAGAAGTCTTTGCTGGCACTCGCGCTGTCAGGCGTATTCGCATTGTCCGCGCACGCGCAAAGCAGCGTCACCCTGTATGGCGTTATCGATACGGGTCTCGTGTTTGCGAATAATCAGGGTGGCCATAACAGCTGGCAAGAAACCAGCGCCGCCACGGAAAACACCGTGTATGGCCTCAAGGGTTCGGAAGACCTGGGTGGCGGCCTGCACGCCATCTTCAAACTGGAAAACGGTTTCAACCTGAACAACGGCAGCCTCTACAACGCGGGCGACGCGTTCGGCGAGCAGGCCTACGTCGGGCTGCAAACAGATCAGTTCGGCACCTTGCTGCTCGGCCGCCAGTTCGACACCGTCAACGACGTGCTCGGCCCGATCTCCTCAGCCGGCGGCAGCTACGGCGGCAACCTCTCCGCGCATCCGTTCAACAACGATAACCTCGCTGCGGACTCGATGAGCATCAACAACGCGGTGAAGTACACCAGCAACACCTACGGCGGCTTCACGGTTGAAGGCATGTACGCGTTCAGCAACAAGGCCGGCGGCTTCTCGAACAACCGCGCCTATGGCTTTGGCGCCACGTATGCGCACGGCCCCCTGAACCTGGCGGCCGGCTACCTGCAGCTCAACAACGCCGGCGGCGGCGTAAGCGACACGAATCCGAACGGCGCCGTCGCGCTCGACGACGGCAGCGCCGACTTCGTCGCGCAACGTCAACGCATCTGGGGCGCAGGCGGCAACTATGCGTTCGGTCCGGCTACCGTGGGCCTGCTATGGACCCACTCGCAGATCGACAACCTCTCGAGCGTGTTTGCCGGCGGCGACGGGTACACCGCTCTGGGTGGCGGCCTGCGCCTCGACAACTACGAAGTGAATGCACGCTACTCGCTGACGCCGAGCCTGAGCCTCGCCGGTGCGTACACCTTCACGGACGGCTCGTACGGCAACGGTGGCGCCAGCGCATCGCCGGAGTGGAATCAGTTCACGCTGCAAACCGATTACTCGCTGAGCAAGCGGACCGATGTCTACGTCGAAGGCGTGTATCAACACGTCCATGGCGCAGGGACCGGCTCGGTACTCGGCGATGCCACGATCAATACGTTGTCGCCTTCGTCGACGGGTACCCAGGTTGCGGTGACGGTCGGCCTGCGTCACCAGTTCTAATCTGCGCCACGGTTCAACGCCTCCACACTTGAACCACACGGGCCGCGCCTGCTGCGCGCGGCCCGCTGCACGCCTCCCGCCGAGGCATGCGTCAACGGTCCAATCTCCCCTCGTGTCCCCCATCTGTACAGCGCTTTGCTTTTGACAAGGCGTGCAGGTTTGCGCTGCATCCCTCATAATCACGCGCGCCCTGAATCTTCCGGGCTTCACAATGAGGCTTAAATAGAGGACCGAAGCGTTTAAACCGCACAGTCCCGCCTCAGAGATCTTCCTCCTCTCCGAACGAGCACTATGCTTTCGTCACCCCAACTCGGCGCCGGCCTGATGGCGCTTGCCGGCCTGCTGGCGCCTGTCGCGGCGTTTGCGCAACAGGCCCCGGCCAACGCCACCACCGCCGCGCCGGCGCCGGACTGGACCGTGACCGTCGGCGCCGAAACGCAATGGGAACCCGCGTATCCGGGCGCGAACTTCATGCGGCTCAGACCGTTTCCGGCGTTCGACATCGAATACAAGAATCGCTTCTTCGCCAAAGAAGACATGCTGTTCGGGGTGTATTTCGTCAACAACACCAACTGGAGCGCGGGCCTCGCGCTCCAATACGACTTCACCGAGCGCGAGACCAGCGAAGACGCACGGCTGCGCGGCCTGCAGAATGTGCCCGCCACGCCGCGCGCCAAGGCCTTCCTCACCTACACGCAATCGGCTTTCACGTTCTCGACCTCGGCGGCCCAGGACATTGCCGGCAACCGCGAAGGGCTGGTGGTGGACACCAACGCCACCCTCACGCTACCGGTCGGCAAAAAGCTGTATCTAACCGCGGGGCCGGGCGTCACGTGGACGAACGGGACCTACCAGCAAACGTTTTTCGGCGTGACGCCGAGCCAGAGCGCAGCGTCCGGTTTGCCTGTCTACGACGCGCACGGCGGTGCGGCGACGGGCTACGTCACGGTCGAAGCGGATTATCTGATCACCAAATCGCTGATCGCCACCGTCGAGCTGAAATTTGCCCGTCTGTATGGCAACTCTGCTTCCAGTCCGATTACACGGCGGGTTCAGCAAAACACGGACACGCTCGCACTGACGTACACGTTCTAACGGCTCGCCTCGCGTGCCGATTAGTGAGTACACCCAAACCTGTCGATTGTGTAAGCAACCGAAACATACGGAAACGGAGACCCTGTAGCGTTTTCTTCACATTAGTGCTAGCAAAATCGATGTCGCCGGCCAGCGAATGCGATACCATTGGCGCCCAATCTCTAAATTAAGCGTGCTACGAAGCACGCGGTGCTGTGAAAATTCAAAACGCCAAACGGTGGGCGCCACGCGGTTCCCGGGCCTGGCTTGCCGCGTGCCTGGCTTTGGCGGTGGCGAGCGGGGTACGCCTTTTACTCAATCCATTCGTCGGTCCGGCCATGCCGGGCGCATTCTTCTGCGTCGCCGCCACCCTCATCGAATATTTTTTCGGGCTGGGGCCGGCTTTGACCGTGATGCTGGTCGGACTCGTGATTGCCGACTATCTGTTTGTTCCCCCTTATGCGGATTTCTCGGTATTCGATTACCACGACGTCAGGCTGCTGCTTTCATATCCAACCTTGACGATCTTCATCATTGCCCTGATCGAACGGCTGCGGCGCATGCAGTTCCGTGCCGAGCTATTCGCGTCAGTGGCGAAATCGCGCTATGAAATGCTGCTTCGCGCGGACAATAACCGTGCGCTGCGACTTCGTACGATCGACGAAACGCATCGCCTGCTGCGCCATCTGCCTCGCTACCACGACACCATTATTCTGATTCAGGCGCTCGACCGGAAAGCGTCGTTGCGTCCAGATGCCGAGCACACCGCCAGCAGCGCCAGCACGCTGCCGCATACCAGTGCGCCGGGCAGCCGTTTTTCCTCGGTCCATCCGGCCGATATCGCACGTCTGCAAAACACGCTTTCACCCGGCAGTCATCGCTTGCGCGTCAAGAGCGGCGAGCACCACTACAAGCCTGTCGATTGCGTCGGCGAGCGATTTACGACACACGCCGGCGATTTCCTGGTCCTGCGCATCGAGGATTAAGCATTGGACCGAGCCAAACATATCCTCCAGGAAGGCGGCGAGCACGCCGTGCTCATGCTGCACGGCCTGTCGAGTTCACCGCTCGAAATGCGCTTTCTCGCGCGTCATCTGAACAACGAGGGCTTCACCGCTTTTGCGCCAGTGCTGGACGGCTACAGCGCGGGGACGAGCGAACGCGACATGCAGGCATGGGTCGACGCCGCCGTGCACGAGTTCGACAAACTCGCCAAGCGCTATGCCCGCGTCTCGGTATGCGGCTTGTCGGTGGGCGCCGCGCTGGCGCTGGCGGTCGTCAACCAGCGGCCGACGGCGCATGCGGTCGTGCTGCTGTCGGTCACGCTCTCGTACGACGGTTGGGCGATCCCGTGGTACCGCTTTCTGCTTGGCTGGGCGTACTACACGCCGCTGCGCAGCCGTTGGCGATATCGCGAGGCGTCGCCGTTCGGACTACGCAACGAAGCGCTGCGCGCCAAGATCGCTCGCGCCATGCAGCGCAACGGCATCAGCGAAGTCGGACCGTCGACCATTTCACTGCCCGCGCTACGCGAGGCCAGCCGGCTTGCGACACGCATGCGTGCAAAGCTCGCGGATATCGCCACCGACTGCCTGATCATCCATGCCATCGACGATGAGACCGCGAATCCTCGCAACGCGCACTACGTCGCAGCGAAGATTGCCTCGCCGTTCCTGCGCACGATCTACCTCGACGACTCGTATCACATGATCACGTCGGACAACGAACGCGAAATCGTGGCCAGCGAGACCGCCGCGTTCCTGCGCGAGAGCGAAGCCGCGCGCGGCATCGGCAACGGCGCGAAATCGCAGGTCGTATCGAAGGCGCTGGCGCGGCGCCTGAGGCAACTGGCCGCGTTGGGAAGCTGAGCGGTCCGCCGGGTTCGTAACGCAATGAAAGAACCGCGAAGGTCGCGCTTGCTTGTAATTGCGAATCATTCGCATTAGTATGGGCCTGACGTGGGGCAACCCCAAGCGTCGAAGAAGTCCGTCAGCTGCGGACCTCCCATGCGGCTGCGCTCCCGGCTAGCGCCTTCCGAAACCCCTGCACGGCCCACCACTCCATGCGTCTGATACCTTTGCTGATCCGCAGCGCGCGTCTGCTGCTCGCTGTCCCTATCGCGCTTGCCCTACTCAGTTGCACTGCACCTTCCTCAGACATCCAGCAGCACGCTGACACCGGCACGCCGGCTTACCGGGTCGAAATCCGCCGCACTGCGCTGGGCATTCCGCATCTGAAGGCGGACGATTGGGGCAGCCTCGGCTACGGGTATGGCTACGTGGAGGCGCAGGACAACCTGTGCACGATGGCCGATGCCTTCGTGACCTTCCGGGGCGAGCGTTCACGCTACTTCGGCGCCGATGCCAAGCCCGCAAGCGAGGCCACCTTCGGTCAACCGACCAATCTCGACGCGGACTTCTTCTTCCGCTTCATCGACGACGATGCGGCCGTGACGCGCTACCGCAACGCCCAGAGCGAACCGATGCGCGCGCTGGTCGACGGTTTCGCGAGCGGTTACAACCGCTATGTGGACGAGCTCGCCCACGGTGAATCTGCCGGCGCGCATGCAGCCTGCCGCTCGGCGCCGTGGGTGGGCAAGATCAGCTCGGCGGACATCTACCGGCGTCTCTATGCGTTGAATCTCGCGGGCGGCGCGGCGCGCTTCGCGTCCGCCATTGCAACGGCTCAGCCGCCCGGCGCGGTCACGGAATCGCAACCGCATCAGGCCGCCTCGGCCACGCCACTGCGCTCACCAGCCACGCCGCAAGGTTCGCCGGCCTCGCTTAGCGTGGCCGCCACCGCGCCGCTCGCGCATTTCGGCGGCCATGAAGGCGTGGGCAGCAACGGACTCGCGTTCGGTGCGGATGCGACGCACAACGACAGCGCCCTCCTGTTCGGCAATCCGCATTGGTTCTGGAACGGACCGGACCGGTTCTACCAGGCACAACTGACGATTCCCGGTAAGCTCGACGTCAGCGGTGTGTCGCTTCTCGGCGTCCCCGTAACGATGATCGGCTTTAACCGCGATGTCGCGTGGACCCATACGGTCTCCACCGCAGCGCGTTTCGGTCTGTTTCAGTTGAGCCTCGTAGCGGGGTCGCCCACGTCCTATCAATACGATGGACACGTGGAAACGATGACCCCCACGCGCGTGACGGTCCAGGTCCGTGCGGCCGATGGCGCCCTGCATCCAGTCACGCGAACGCTATACCGCTCGCGCTTCGGTCCTCTGGTCAACCTGAGTTCGAAATCGCCAGCGCTTGCGTGGAATGCACAGCAGGCGTTCGCGCTGCGCGATATCAACGCCGACAACTTCCGCGTCTTCGAAAACTTCCTTGAGTGGAATCAGGCGCGCTCGCTCGATGACTTCATCCGCATCCAGAAACGCAATGCCGCGATGCCGTGGGTCAATACGCTCGCGATCGGCCGCGACGATCCGCGCGTGTGGTACGCGGACATCGGCGCCGTACCCGATGTCCCCGATCGTCTCGCGCAAAGCTGCACGACGGCGATCGGCAAGGCGTTCGCTCGCTTCATGCCTGGCGTGCCGTTCCTCGACGGCGCACACAGCGCATGCGACTGGCAGGTCGAGCGCGACTCCGTGCAGCCGCAAGCGTTGCCGGTCGCCCACATGCCGAGCCTGCTGCGGCGCGACTATGTCGGCAATTTCAACGGCAGCTTCTGGCTCGCCAATCCGGCCGAACCGCTGACGGGTTATGCGCGCGTGATCGGCGCAAGCGACACCGCGCAATCCCTGCGTACCCGCCTTGGCCACACCATCGCCGCGCAACTGCAGGCCGATCCGGCGGGTGTGTCGGCCGGCGCGCTGCAGCGTGTGGCGTTGGATAGCCGGTCGATGTCGGCGATCCTCTTCAAGCAGCCTGTGCTCGATCGCTTGTGCACGACTGATTCGGCAACCACGACGTCAGTACCGGCGTCCGCGCCGCTCGCGGATGGCTCACAAGGGTCCGCTAACGCCGGCGATCTGCAGCAGGCATGCACGGTTCTGGCAGCATGGAACGATACGGGCGCGGTCGATGCACGCGGCGCGACACTGTGGGACGAATTCTGGCGACGCCTCGACGATCTTCCCGCTTCGCAGTTATACGCCGTGCCGTTCGATCCGCAACGGCCGTTGACGACGCCGTCCGGCATCGCGGTCGACCGCGCCAAACTCGCGACAGTGATGCGCGCGGCACTCGCGGCCTTGCAGAGCGCCGGCATCCCTATCGACGCCCCGCGCAGCCAGGCGCTCTACGTACAACGCAATGACGAGCGCATTCCGCTGTTCGGCGGCTGCAGCGAGGGCGGTTACTTCACTGCAGCGTGCGCCCAGCATCCTTTCGATCAGCGTGCGTATTCGATGGACGTCAATCCGGACGGCAACAGCTATCTGCAGATAGTGCGGTTCGAGCAGGGCGAGGTAGTGGCGGACACGATGCTCGCCTCATCGGAATCGGATGATCCCGCTTCTCCGCACTACGCCGACGGCACGCGCGAGTACGCGAAGCAACGCTGGTTGCGCGTGCCGTTCAGCGACGCAGCGATTGCGCGCGATGCGGCAGCGGCCGCTCAAGTGCTGACGGCACCGGCTTCGTTGAATGGGGCGTCGCGCTAGCGTGCGATAGTCCGGCCGTCGCGCCCCGCCCAACCGAACGCAAGCACGCGCGTCAACGGTTGAGCGACCGCGGCTGCCGCGCTGATGATGCCGGGCATCGGCAGGTCGAGAATGTGCCAGCGCATGGCGCCGGGCGTATCGATCACGAAGCTCGCCGAATCCTGCCGCAATACGTGCGCGTCGGCATTCAGCACGGGCGTCCCTGCTGCGATCGTGAGGCTGTCGTGGCGCACGCCGCTTCGTGTTTCGATCGACCGGCTCGCCTTGGTTCGGCGCGACCGCGTCGTGGCTTCCGGGTGACCGCTAGCGGCATTGTCCGGCAGCGTCGGTACACGGGTCGCGAGTCCGAGCGGACTCGTGCTCACGCCGATCACGATCCAGATCCCCGCATAAGCGATAGCGATTTCAATGGGTTCACGCGGGCTGGCGTTCGCAAGACGCAGCTGACCGCGCTCATCCTCCGTCAGTTCGACGTCGCCGGGCGCGCAGCCGACCATGTGGGCCAGAATCTCGCGCATCACCGCACGGCCCACGGCAAAGCGCTTGCCGAGCGCGGGATTGGGATGACTCCTGACGCGTGCCAGTTCGGCCTTCGAAAGACGCGCGTAGGCCTCATCCTTCGACACGAGATGCCATTCCGGACGAAAGCGCCATAGCAGCAACTCTCCGTCTTTCGGATGAACCATGCCGGCGGCGTGCCGGTACGCGAGGCTACAAGGCACAAATTCGAGTTCCGGCACAACGGCAACGTCGGCACCGTCGATTCGGGCGGGACTGGATGGGTGGGACGGTACCGGTGTTTCGTCCGCGATTGCCGCAATTGCGATTGAAGAGTTAACCGACATGCAAAGACTCGTCCGCTCAATCAGTGCATATAAGTGACGCGGCGCGTGCGCACCTGAATCACGAGTCCTGCATCGAGCAACGCAATCGCGAACCAGCGCACGATCTTAAGCGCACCGCTGACCGCAGGCTCGGGCAGCCAGTCGTTGAGCAACTCGACGGCGGCATCGCTGCGCACCCGCTGCAGCAACGCGATGGTCTGCAGCAGCGACGCTTCGTCTTTCGCGAGGTCGCTCGCGCAACGGCAGCGCGTGTCGATGCGTCGATAGGCAAAGCGTCGCAGCAGACCCATCAGGAGGTCGAAATAGCCGAGACCGTCGACGGTCACGCCGGCGTCGGACAGCACGTCGCGCCAGTCGCTGTTGCGGCCCTGTGCATCGCAGCGCGGACGCAACCAGGTGCGAACCGCGTTCAGGACCGTCTGCTCGGCTTCGTCGGCGTGCGAGCTGGATGGATCGTCCAGCAGTGAATGCATCACTGCGGATGAGCTATGGAAATTCATGGAACCTCCGGTTTAAGGAGTGGCCGGTGGCCGGCAGCCCTGGACGATCGCAATGCCAGACGCGCGCAGTGATGCGCTTCGCCGAGGACGGTCAAGTCAGTTTGAACAGGTAGGACGAGTAAAAGCATGCGCAGGAAAATCACCACGTTGAGGCACGCTTAATAATGGGACAGTTTCGGCATAATTGCAAACGATTCTCATTTGCAATTATGCCGAATGACTAGGGAATGCTTAAGGCAGGGGAAATGTGGCGGGTGAAAACGATGGCACGCTTGAAAGTGGCCGCGGTTCAGAGAATGACATGCTTGCTTGTAGCGAAGGCCATCCGCGCGCCTAACCCACTGGCCGCAAAGCGCGTAAAAACAGAAACGGCGGCCGACGGCAATCGTCCTCGAGCGTGGGACGAACCTTCAAGGCCTCTGCGGAAGGCGCCGGTTCGCCGAGATGCTCGAGCCGGAAGCCCGCCTGGATTAGCGTGTTGATGTAGGTTTCAACGGTGCGGTGATACTTGATCACGCCATCGACAAACCAGCGCGTGTCCCGTTTGCCTTCCTGACGGTAGTGATCGACCGGCCAGTGCCGTTTGCGACCCTCGTTATCGCGAGCCCAGCCTGCCGGATACGCGGTGCACACCGGATGCTCCACCGAGAACAGAAAGCGACCACCCGGCTTCAGGCATTGAAACACGCGCTCGACCAGCGCCGCATAGTCTTCGATGTAATGCAGCGCAAGCGAGGATACGACGAGGTCGAAGGCATCCGGTGCCGGCTGGTAGTGCTCGATCGGGCAATGCAGATACATCACCGACGCATCGCTTGTCCGTGTGGCGGCTTCTTCGAGCATTCGCTTCGAGATATCGACACCGGTCACGGAGGCCGCGCCTTGCGTTCGCGCAAAACGCGCGAACTCGCCGAAGCCGCAGCCCAGATCGAGCACCTGCAGGTTCGAGAGATCAGGCAACAGGCGATGCAGGGCGGGAATTTCCAATACGCCGTTCAGACCTGTGTCGTTGTCGCGAAGCGCTTTATAGCCTTCGAAGAAGGTCGTATCGTCGTAAATGTTCTGCGGCGCCAGGGTGACAGTTGATGCGGGATCATGGCTCACTCGGCAAACTCCTTTGCTTTGTATAAAGGGGCGCTTTGCACGCGCGACTGTGAGTCTTCTGGACAGCCGGTCAGCCTAGCGCTTGCCGGACACGTGGAACGAATAGTGGTATTCATCGCTGACGGCGCCCTTGAATTCATCGGCATGCTCGACCACGCGAGTACGAACGAAGCCCAACGACTCCACCAGCGCGATCGATGCTGCGTTTCGCGTATCGATCTCCGCGTCGATCTGGGTGACCTGAAACGTCGCTGCCACGCTCGACAAGGCGGCGGCCACGGTCTCCGATGCGATTCCCTGCCGCTGATAGCCCGGAAAAACGAAATAGGCAACGAACGCGCGCTGCTCGGCCGGTCTGATCGTGAACTGCACGTAGCCGTATAGCGTCGGCTCGCTCGCCGAACCAATCACCCAATTCAACCAGACTTCCTGACCGTCACGCGAGACTTGACCTTCCAGGCGTGTGTATCGGTCCGCCAATGCACCCACGTTGGCAGGCGGCATCTCGGGAATGAAGTCGTAGCCTCGTTCGTCACTGAGTCCCTCGAACATCCGTTCGGCATGAGTCGCCCTAAGTGGCGAGAGGACGAATCGCCGGGTTTGAACAACAGTCGGGTAGGGTTGTTTTGTGTCGTTCATCTCGTTCTTGATTTTGGTTTGCGGTGACGCCGCCACTCTACCAAATGGTCCTGGCGCGCGCACCTGCTGACCCTGAACCAGCAACAGGCGGCGCCCCAACCCCAAAATCGCACAAAACAGAGTCCTTGCACTTTTTCACTCTGCCGTATAGAGTGCTCTGAAACGACACCGATGGAGTCATCATGACACTCTCCTCCGAGCAAGCATCGCAGGCCCTGCGCGAAGTCGAGGCGGTTAGCCACCGCAGCGGCCAGCTTTATCAGTACCAGCGGTTCGCGCCCATGCTGGTGCTTTGGGGCGTCATCTGGCTGATCGGTTTTGCCATGACGCATTTCTTCCCCACCCTCGCCTCGCGGCTGTGGATCGCGCTCGACGTGATCGGCATAGCCGGATGCATGTACCTCGGCGGGAAAGGCAAGCAGGAAGCATCGAATAGCATCGCGTGGCGCTGGCTCGGTTCTATCGCCGCCATTCTCGTGTTTTACATCGTCATCCTTAACATTTTTCAGCCGTTCTCCGGGCAACAATCCGCGGCGCTGATGGCTCTGATCGTCGCGTTGTTTTACGTGCTGGGCGGTATATGGATCGGGGTCCGGTTGGCGATCACCGGTATCGCCATGGCTGCGCTCACCGTCGTCGGCTTTTACCTGTTTCCCGCCTACTTTTTCCTCTGGATGGCGGTGGTAGGCGGCGGCGCGCTAATGTTGGCCGGTCTGTGGCTGAGGACCGCGTAAATGGATCAGCTAGACGAAACCATCCACCAGCCGGTTCGGCTCAAGATCATGGCAGCGCTCAAGGCGTTGCCCAACCGCGAGCCCATCGAATTTGTCCGGCTGCGCACCATCGTCGACGCCACTGAAGGCAATCTCGGCGCGCATCTCGCCACACTGGAGAAGTGCGGCTACATCGAGATCACTAAAGACTTTGTCGGCAAGAAACCGCGCACGCGTGTAGCGCTGACCACAGCGGGCCGGCGCGCGTTCGAGCGCTACGTCGATTACCTGCGCGGCATTCTCGACGGTACGCCTTGATGAACCCGGGTGACGCGTTGCGGTAAGCGGTATCGCCCAAGCCGCGCCATGCATCGTCATACGGATTCAGGACTCAAGCACCGCAGCAGAACTGCAAGCCCTTGGTCAACCTCTGTGAAAGCCTTTCTCGGGAGAGATTCGTGGAACACGCCATGTATGCTCGTAAAGCCGGTTCAGCCGTTGGGCAGATGTTTTTCGCCGGATTCGGCACGCTCTGGATGACAGCCTGGTGCCTGCACCTGCATGGCTGGGATTGGCCGATGCTCGGATTGATATTGATGGCCGGCAGCACCTTGTTTTTGTGGGCGTGGTGCGACTATCGCGCGTTTCGGCCATACGTCGACCCGAAAGCGGAACCCGCGGCGCAGAAAGCGCGTGCACGCGCTTTTCGATGGATCAACGCGGTGCAGTGGCTCGCGGTCGTCGTAGCGAATATCGTCCTGAATGCCGTCGGGCGTCCCGGCTGGACCGCACCTGCAGTCATCCTGATCGTCGGTCTACACCTGCTTCCCCTGGCGCGGTTGTTCCGCGCGCCTCGACACTACGTCACCGGCCTCGCGCTGATCGTCGTCGCACTGGCCTACACGTGGATGGCAGGCGCCGATTCGAACTACCCAGCCGGAGAGTTTGCAACCGGTGCGATTCTCTGGATCAGTGTGCTGTACGCTTTTCTGAGTGGCCGCTTTGGCGAGGCCTCGGCCGTAACGTTTGAACGCCAACGGATCATGGCCAAATAAACCTGGCCGCGATCGAGCTAGGCGCGGGCCGCGCCGGTTCCCGAGCCGGCCTCGCATGAATTCCGCCTCGGCTAGAACTCGACCAGCGCGAAATCTTCCTTGCCCACGTCGCACAGCGGGCAGCGCCAATCAACGGGCACATCGGCCCAGCGCGTGCCGGGGGCAATGCCCTCTTCCGGCACGCCAGCCGCTTCGTCGTAGATCCAGCCGCAGATCACGCACACCCACTGCTTGAACTCGCTGCTGGCCGACACCTCCTGCGCGTCGATGGATACAGACGAATCGGCGGACTGCGCTTCGCGCGAAGCTTGCGCGTCATCGAGGCTCACGACCAGCGGCGCGGCGGTCCCCGCGCTGTTCGCGGCTAACTGCGTCTGTAGCGTCTGAAGCAGACTCTGCGCTTCCGTCAGCGTCAGATCGATCCAGTACGGATCGCCGGCACCATCGTTGAGTCGCTCAGGGGCAAACTGAATTTCTAAGGCCACGCCCTTTTTATACATGCAAACAGTTTCCTGGCGGCTGGCGATCGTCGCCAGCCTGCGTACGATTGAATGAGGCAGGCTCCGTTAGCGCACGCGGCTAGCGCGTCGCATTCCCAAGGAGCCTATCCGTGCGGTCGCCGCGACGAATTCGCAGCCCGCGTGGCGGACCACAATTATCGCCGCAGGTGGACGGCGCATTAGCTACACCAGGGAGATGCACTGTTTCCTGCGGGTAGCTAAAGGGCTGGAGAATCCGGCAGGAAGCGCGACCCAAGCCGCCGGTTCACACCCAGCCGTCTATTTTCAGGCCAGTGGCCTGTGCGGCCTCTTCGCGCGACACCTGGCGCAACGTCTGGCCGAAACTCCAGACGTGGCCTTCCGGGTCGCGCGCCGCATAGACGCGATCGCCGTAGAACTGATCCTCCGGTTCGCGCGTGATCACCGCGCCGGCTGCGCGCGCCCGGGCGCAATGGGCGTCAATGCCATCGCGCAGTTGCACATGCACCGACTGCGTGTTCTTGCCGCCCAACGTCTGAGGGCTCGCCATGTCCTCGTTCCATGCGCGGCAGACCATTACATAGCTATCGCCGAAACGCATTTCCGAGTGGGCAAGTTGTCCGTCTTCGTCCGTGACGACGAACTGACGCTCGAAGCCAAAGGCCTTCTCGAGCCAGTCCAGCGCGGCAAACGCATCGTCGTAGTACACCGCGGCGCCCAACGATGGGCGTGAAGGCAGGTCGCTCATGACAGTCCCCTTTACCAATCCTTTTATTTTACAGCCGACAACACGCGAGACATTCAGGCGCACGTGCAGCACCGGTGATCTACGATTCCTCGGCGTCGCGGAACCAGCGTTCCGCACGCGAACGGGCCGCCACCCAGGAGCCGGATTCGTGCGTGTTGAACTCACGGTCGATAAACCGGCGGCCCCATTCGATCCCGTCTCTGATCGCTTCCTCCTCGTTCAACCATTCCGGCTGAACAGTAGCCGGTCGCGTATCGACAATGGTTTGCGCGCCGCGACTCACACTCACGTCTGCGATCCAAGCACCGCGCGCGTTTCGCTCGGGCCGCACGACGATTTCGAATTCGCCGTACGAAACAGTGTGTGTCTCCATTGTTTTCTCCGTGTCTAGCCGCGAAGGATGCACGATTGGCGCATGAGAGCCCGTCCACCAGTGTAGTGCCAATCTGGGAATCCACAAGGCTATCGACCGGCGTTCACGATTAACTCAGTAATACTTATCGTGCTGTCGTTTACCTGACGGTAGTCCACCAGATAGCATTGGGACTTCCACGAACTTCAACTATGCTAAATCCAGGGCGGATCACTACGTGCTGCCGCGACGGCGTGCTGACGCGTCGAACCACACGATAGCCATGACAGAGGAGAAAGCCATGCCGGCGCAACCCACCCCATTGAGTACGGAGTTCATTGCGCAGCAGCGTACGCGTCTGGAAGCGCTGCGCCGGGAAGTGCTGGGCGGAGAAGAAAATACGATCGCGCGTGGCCGTGCAGACGAGCAGGAGCACGGCGAGGAAGCCGAGGAGTTCGAAGACGACGCACAGGGCATGGCTCAGGATGAAGTCAATCAGGCGCTACGTAATGCGAACGACCGTCGCATTCAAAACATCCAGCGGGCGCTGCAGAAGATTGCGGACGGCACCTACGGCTTCTCCGACGCCAGTGGCGACCCGATACCGAAGGCGCGCCTCGAAGCCGTTCCCGAGGCAATCTTTACCGTCGAAGAAGAGAGCAGGCGCGAAACGAATACATGATGGTTTCCGAATGCCTGCGCGATGCGGTAAAGGTTGCGCGGTCCGATGATCATGCGGTGCACAAAACTGTACTCCTTAAATCCTCCACAGACTGTGCGTCCCATACGCGGCAGGGAAACACTATCCTGACAGCATGTCATTAAGGGCCGTAGCGTTGCTCGGTCCCCGCCGCACGCTGCCCACTTTCGGATAGTTCGTGAACATCATCGACGCGCCCATCGCCGCAGAAACGGAATACCGCCATCGCGTATCCGTCAGCGATGCCTCGCCCACCCTCGACAAACTCAATCGGCCGCTGCGCGATCTGCGTCTGTCCGTCATCGATCAGTGCAATTTTCGCTGCACGTACTGCATGCCGCGCGACACCTTCGGCCCGGACTATCCCTTCCTGCCGTCTGCGCAACGCCTGTCGTTCGAACAGATGGTCAAGCTCGCGAAAGCGTTCGCTCTGCTCGGCGTGGAGAAGATCCGCATCACCGGCGGCGAGCCGCTCCTGCGCCGTGGGCTCGAAGCGCTAATTGAACAGCTCGCGAAGCTGACCACCGCCAGCGGCAAGCCGATGGAGCTCGCACTCACGACAAACGGCTCCCTGCTCGCCGCGAAGGCACGCTCGCTGCGCGACGCCGGCCTCAATCGCGTGACGGTCAGCCTCGACGCGGTGGACGATGCCGTATTCCGCCGTATGAGCGACGTCGACATGCCTGTGTCGCGGATCCTGGACGGTATCGAAACAGCACGCGCGGTCGGACTCGCGCCGATCAAGGTCAACGCGGTGGTCGAGCGGGGCGTCAATGACAGCCAGATCCTGCCGCTGGTCCGGCAGTTCAAGGGCAGCGGCGTGGCCGTGCGCTTTATCGAATACATGGACGTCGGCGGTGCGGGCGGCTGGTCGAACACGAAGGTGATCACGGCGCGCGAAACGCGGCAAATCGTCGAAGCCGAGTTCCCGTTGATCCCCATCGTCAGTCCTGAGCAGATGGGTACGGCCGTCAACTATCGCCATGCGGATGGTGAGGGCGACATCGGGTTCATCGCGAGCGTCTCGCAACCGTTCTGCGGGACGTGCACGCGCGCCCGCGTATCGGCCGACGGTCAACTTTATACGTGTCTGTTCGCCACCCAGGGCACGGACCTCAGACCCTGGCTCGCTGACAACGCCTCCGTCGAGCAACTGGCAACGGCGGTGCGCGGCCGGTGGATCCAGCGCGACGACCGCTATTCCGAACTGCGTTCGGCGCCGCGCAGGCCGGAATCGGCAAAGGTTTATCCCACCGTGCGGATGTCGCTGGTCGGCGGTTGAATACGGTTCTTTGCAAACCGCTTGCCTGATCGCGAACGTGGAGTGCATGCTTACGAAGCATCCGTGGAGCATTCTTCAGGAGAAACCGATCATGACCGAAAGCACCAGCGAACAGGTGGCGCAGGCAACGATTAAGGCATTCTACGAGGCCGTCGAGAAGAAAAGCGTGACCTTGCTACGAGCGGTCGTCACCCCCGATTGGGAATATGTCCCGGAGCCCGCCGGAGCGACGCTGGGGCCCGACCAGATGATCCCCATCTTCGACAACCTCGCAACAGCGCTTCCCGATATGCGGATCACCATTCTCGACGTGCTGGTGCATGGCGACCGGGTGGGCGTTCGCGCGGAGGTGAGCGGCACGCAATCCGGCGAACTGCTTGGGATTGCTGCAAGCTCTAAACACATCCAGTTCGCGATTCACTCGTTCCATCAGATGCGCGGGAATCTGATTGCGAAGACATGGCATCTTGAGGATTGGCTTTCGGTGTTTCGTCAGCTTGGTGAGTTGCCCAAAGGGCTGGAGGGAGGTTGAACGGGAGGGTGCGGGACTTGCCCGCACTAGCACCCTTGACACATCACCCGGCCAGGTGCTCCGGTACCCGCGGATGGTTGACTAGCGTGACGATGACGTAGCTCATGATGGTCAGCATGAACCACGAACCCAGCTTCCCGAACGACACCATCGCCCAACCTTGCATCTGACTCGGGTACAACCAGGCATGACTAAACGTCCCGAGGTTCTCTGCGAGCCAGATGAAAACGGCAATAAGAAAGAACCCCAGCAATAGTGGCATGCGATGGTCCACCGTGCCGATACGGAAGTAGACCCAGCACCGTCGAAACGCGAGCACGGCGCACACCATCAACAGGTATCGCAGATCGAACCAGTAATGGTGAAGAAAAAAGTTGCCGTAGATCGCCGCCGACAAGGCCAGAGTCACCTTGAACGGCGGATGATTGGAAAAGCGCAAATCGAAGCCACGGCACGCGCGGGTGATATAGCTCCCAACCGACGCATACATAAAGCCGGTAAACAGCGGCACACCGCCAATGCGCAAATAGGCGAACTCCGGATACACCCACGATCCCACGGCTGTTTTGAACAGTTCCATGCAGGTGCCTGCGACATGGAACAGCAAGATGACCTTGACCTCGTCCCATTCTTCCAGGCGCAACCAGATCAGGACGATCTGAATCGCCACGGCGGAGAGCGTCAAAGCGTCGTAGCGCGGCAGAGGCCAATTGGCCGGATACCAAAGGTGCGTCGCAATCAGCAAGGTGACCATCAGTCCGCCAAAGAGGCAGACCCATGCCTGTTTGATGCCGAACACCAGAAAGGTATGTAGGCCCGCGGCAAAACGCCCACGTGTTTTCAAAGAGCCGAGCAACGTGGACGCTAACGCCTCGATCCGGCCGTTCGCGCCGGAGGGTTCAACTTCTAATTGCATGCTTGTGCGATCGCTTCTTCTTGTTGAGTGCGCGTCAAGATCTCTACCTGGGTATTGAGGCGTGTGACAGGCAACCACTGCGTTTGATACCGCCCGCTACCTTAAGCTACTTCCGAGCCGCAAGCGCGGCACGCCGCTCAAGACTCTCCTGCGGCCAATAAATGGAAGCCTTGTAAAACTCTTCAACCGCAAACGTGCCTTCCGGCAGCACGACCCAAGGTTGTTTAGACGCGGTGAAAATATGAATGTCCGGTGGGAAACGATCAGGCTCATCGAGCGTCCCCACCGGAATAAAACAAACCGCATTGCCCCCTCCTGCATAGTGGCTCCACACCGCCACATGACATGTCGGACAGCGGGCAATTCTTTGCCCCTTACCGCTTAGCGACGGCGTATCGACAAGTTCAATCTCCCCTTGCAGCAGCTCGACGCGGTCCGCCTCGATCAAGGCGTTGAGCGCAAAGGCGGTGCCGGTTTCGCGCTGACACCAGCGGCAGTGACAGCAGTGAACGAACAGCGGCTTGCTCGTCATGCGGTAACGCACCGCGCGACAAGTACAGCCGCCTTCGAAGAAAGGAGATTGTTCGAAAGCCATCTCGCACCTCTCGTATGAAAGGGACAACGTCGGTTATCGCACGCCCATATTCCAGGTTCGCGGCGCTTGCGTCAAGCGTCGCGCGCCGGCCCACGACAGGTGATCGAAAGATGCTCAGCGCGTCCAGGCAGCGCGCTCCAGGTGAATTGCCAAGGCCGCTTCGGCGACGGATAATCGCCCCCCGCTCGGCCGAAACGTTTTCGTCAACGACGCGTCACGCATATCTTGTCCGGAGTCGCCACGCATGAAAGCACTGTCCCCTGTCGAGACGTATCTGCAAGACTTCCATCAGCGTGAGCCCGGTGCCACGAGCGCCGCGTTCGCCCACCTTCGTGCCCACTCCAGCGCGGCCGACTACGCCTCGACCTATGACGCCCTTGTCGCATGCGTCCCGGCGTCGAAGGCGCCGTTGACGGTCTTCGATCTTGCCTGCGGCGACGGACATCTGCTCAAGCTGCTCTTAGACCGACCGGGGCCGTCGCTGAAGCTGATTGGCGTCGACATGAGCCAAGGCGAACTGGACGTCGCGCGGGCCACGCTTCCGGACTCCGTCGCGCTGTTGAAGGAACGCGCGCAGGAACTGTCCGTCGAAACGGGCAGCGTCGACTGCCTGCTGTCGCACATGGCCATCATGCTGATGGACGATATCGAAGCGGTGATCAGGGAAATCCGGCGCGTGCTGCGTCCGCGAGGGCAATTCGCCACGGTGGTGGGACGCAGCTTTTTGCTCGGCGAAGCGAACAAGGTTTTGCGCGACGTTCTCCTGCCCGTTCTCAAGGAAGATGCAGGATTGCTCCCGTTCGGCGACGCCCGGACTCGGAGCAACGAAGGATGGACCGAACTGCTCAAGCACGACTTCGAAAACGTGCAGTTCGAAGACCTGGACGTCGATTGGGAACCGCTACCTCATGAACTGTGGGACTCGCTGACCAAAACCTACGATATCGACCGGCTCTCCGCACCGGCCAAAGCGCGGCTGCGTGAAGATGTGATTCACGCGCTATCAGGCTTGCAGCAAAGTGACGGGACCATCCGCACGGGCTGGGGCATTCGGTTGGTCCGCGCGCAAGCGAAGCCTTGATCAATCGAGGCAGGGTACCGCGATGTCCGCTTATCCCTCTGCGGACATCGCTTACCTAAGGCAGCAACGCACGCTTTGCTCGCCTAGCTCGCGAACCGATCCGTCGCCGCAATCAACGCCTGCAGGATGCCAGGCTCGTTATAAGCGTGGCCGGCGTCAGGCACAATCTGGAAACTCGCTTTGGGCCACGCCTTGGACAGATCCCACGCGGTGCGTGCCGGCGTAGCCACATCGTAACGACCTTGCACGATCACGCCGGGAATGTCCGCGAGGCGATGCGCGTCCCGCAGCAGTTGTCCTTCCTCGACGAACCCGTCATTGACGAAGTAGTGGTTTTCGATCCGCGCAAAAGCAAGCGCGTATTCGTCGTCGCCGAAGTGTTGTTCGAGTTCGGGGCTGGGCAGCAGGGTGATCGTGCGCCCCTCCCACAGGCTCCACGCGCGCGCAGCTTGTCGCTTCACAGCTTCATCGTCGCCGGTCAGACGGCGGCGATAGGCCGCCATCAGATCGCCACGCTCTTCGACAGGGATCGGCGCGAGGAAGCCCTCCCAAAGATCGGGGAACAGCCACGACGCGCCTTCCTGGTAGTACCAGAGCAGTTCGGCACGGCGCATGGTGAAGATGCCGCGCACGATCAACGCCGTGACGCGTTGCGGATGCGTCTCCGAATAGGCGAGGCCGAGCGCACTGCCCCACGAGCCGCCGAACACCACCCATTGTTCGACGCCGATCATCTCGCGCAGCCGTTCAATATCGGCTACCAGGTCCCACGTGGTGTTGTGGTCGAGACTGGCGTGCGGCTTGGAGCGGCCGCAGCCGCGCTGATCGAACAGCAGCACGTTGTAGCGCGCCGGGTCGAACAGACGCCGGTGCTCCGGGCTGCAGCCGCCGCCAGGGCCGCCGTGCAGAAACACCGCCGGCTTGCCATTGGGATTGCCGCACAACTCCCAGTAGACCTGGTGTCCGTCACCGGTGTCGAGAAATCCGTGCTTGTAGGGTTCAATTGATGGGTACATGAGCGATTCCAGAGTGTGAGTGCCGGGCCATCGCGACGCACGATTCGCACGATCGCGGTCGTGGCGCAGACGTGTCGGCAGGTTCATCGCCAAGATACATGCCGCGATGAACGCGCGCAATGGTGGCCACAGGGAACGGCAGCGCGGAATAACCCGTTCGTCCCACGGGCATTCGGCGCAGTCCCGAAGCGCACGCTATGCTGTGCATCGAAATTGCGAGCCCCCTATGGAGAGCGATGAGATGCCCCCGACCATTTTGCGCGTCGCACGGCCAACGAACGACATCGGCAGAGTCGCCCGCTTTTACACGGAGGGATTAGGTTTCGAGGTGCTGGCCCACTTCGAAGACCATGAAGGTTTTGACGGGATTATCCTGGGACGGCGGGACTCTCCGTGGCACATCGAGTTCACGCATCAGCACGGCGTGACCGTCGCCAACGCGCCCACGGCGGAGCACTTGCTGGTGCTGTATCTGCCGGAGCGCGAGGCGTGGGACGCAGCGGTCGCGAGAATGCAGGCGCTGGGCATTGCGCCCTGCCGGTCCGAGAATCCCTATTGGGACCGCCAGGGCGTGACGTTCGAAGACCCCGATGGTTACCGCGTCGTGTTGCAAAACGCGGCATGGGGTTGAGCGGCTGCGCTAGGACAACTCCACTCGCACACGGAACCCATCAGCGGCACGCATTTCCAACCGCTTGACCTGTCCTGCCTCGCATAAGTCATCCTGTGCGAGCTTGAGCAGTTCCAGCCTGCCTGGCGCGTCTTCGACCACTACTTGCTTCACCTCGGCCTTCATCGACAAGCTGGCTTCGGATTTGGCTTTACGAATCTCGCCCAGCACGTCAGAGACGGCCGCGATGAACACCGCAGACGACGAACCGTCATCGCTTCCGGTCGCTGCTTCGAACGCCTCAAGCGTCGGCCACTGCGCGGTATGCACTGATCCCTCCATCCACCAGGACCAGCACTCCTCCGCAACAAACGGCAAAAACGGCGCGAACAACCGCTGCAGCACCGAGAGCGAAGCGGCCAGCGCGTGGCGGGCCGACTCCGCCGGCGCGCCGTTGCCATAGGCGCGTCCCTTCACGAGTTCGACGTAGTCGTCGCAATACCACCAGAAGAAAGCTTCCGTGCATTCGATGGCCCGGTTGTACTCGAACGCCTCCAGCGCGACCGTTGCATCCGCAACCACAGCGGCCAGACGCCGCATCATGGCGTCGTCGAGGGCCTCGGTCAGGCATCCAGCCGGATCCCCATCGAAGCCCAATGCAAACTTCGACACGTTCAGCAGCTTGAGCGCAAGCCTGCGGCCCACCTTCATCTGCTTTTCTTCGAAGACGGTATCCGTGCCCGGCCCGCCCATCGCGGCCCAATAGCGCACGCCGTCGGAGCCGTAGGTGTCCAACAGCGCCATCGGTGTGACGACGTTGCCCTTCGACTTCGACATCTTCTTGCGATCCGGATCGAGAATCCAACCGGAGAGCATCGCGTGTTTCCAGGGCGCGCTCTGCGCTTCGAAGCCGGCGCGCACCACCGTATAGAACAGCCACGTGCGGATGATGTCGTGTGCCTGCGGACGCAGGTCCATCGGGAAGACTCTCGCAAAACACCCGTCCGGGTCCTGCCAGCCGCCTGCAATTTGCGGCGTCAGCGAACTGGTGGCCCACGTGTCCATGATGTCGGCTTCGCCCAGGAAGCCATCGGGTTGGCCTCGTTGCGCCTCGGTGTAACCGGGTGGCACGTGTGAACGTGGATCCACCGGCAATGCAGACGTGTCGGGGCGTATCGGCTTGCTGTAGTCCGGCTCGGCGGCTGCGTCGAGCGGATACCACAGCGGAATCGGCACGCCGAAGATGCGCTGGCGGCTGATGAGCCAGTCGCTGTTCAGGCCCGCCACCCAGTGATCGTAGCGCGCAGCCATGTACTCGGGATGCCAGCTCAGTTGCGTGCCTCGTTCCAGCAATTGCGCGCGCAATGCGTCATCGCGTCCTCCGCTGCGCAGATACCATTGCCGTGTGGCCACGATTTCGAGCGGGCGATCGCCCTTTTCGAAGTATTTGACGCTGTGTTTCAGTGGCCGCGGCGGCGCGGACAGGTCACCGCTTTCGGTCAACATCTCGACAATACGGCTGCGCGCTTGTGCGACAGACGCACCGGCGAGCCGCGCATAAGCCTGCTGGGCACGCGGCGACGCGAGCCACTGCGGCACCTCGTCCCGCAGACGGCCGTCCTTGCCAATCACGCTGCGCGTCGGCAGGCTGAGCTCGCGCCACCAGATCACATCGGTGACATCGCCGAAGGTACAAACCATCGCGAGACCCGTGCCCTTCGCGGGATCCGCAAGCGGATGCGCCATGACCGGCACGTCGATCCCGAAGAGCGGTGAGCGCACTGTCGTTCCCAGCAAATGGCGATAGCGCTCATCGTCGGGGTGAGCCACCAGGGCCACGCAAGCCGGCAACAGTTCCGGGCGCGTCGTGGAGATCACGATCGGGTTGCCGCCATGATCGACAAAGCGCAGATCGTGATACGCCCCAGCAAGCTCCCGATCTTCAAGCTCCGCCTGCGCGACCGCGGTCTGGAATGTCACGTCCCACAGACACGGTGCGTCCTGGCTGTACAACTCTCCTCTCTCCAGATTCAGCAGGAATGCCAACTGGCTGGCGCGCTGCGACCGGTCGTCGATGGTGGCGTAGGTGAGACTCCAATCCACCGAGATGCCAAGACGCACGAACAGCGCCCTGAAGGCGCGTTCGTCGATGGCGGTCAGCTTATGGCACAGCTCGATAAAGTTGCGCCTACTGATCCGCGCAAATTCCGCACGACGCGCAGCCGGTGCCGCAGGTTCGCGAGAGTGCGGGTCGTAGGCCGCATCCGGGTCGCAGATGACGCCGTAGAAATTCTCGACGCGCCGCTCCGTCGGCAGGCCGTTGTCGTCCCATCCCATCGGATAGAAAACGCTCTTGCCCGTCATACGCCGATAGCGGGCGATGATGTCCGCGTGCGTGTAGCTGAACACATGACCCATGTGCAAGGAACCCGAGACGGTAGGCGGCGGAGTGTCGATCGAAAAGACTTCGTTGCGCTCGGCGCTGCGGTCGAAGCGGTAGGTGTGCTGCGCTTGCCAATACTCGGTCCACTGCGCTTCGAGCGCGTCAAGGCTGGGGCGATCGGGCACGCTCGCGGCAGCGCGGCGTCGGGTTGGATGGCAACGCTTTATGCCAGTCAAGGTAGGTTGCGGTTTCATTTCTGCTTCGCTATCAAATGGTGAATTCGAGTTGTCGCGCGACGCGCGGAAGCGAAGTGAAACGAACGAGGGAAACGGATACGAGGAAATGCGCGAAGCGAGAAGTGCCGGCCAATGAAAGGCGGCGCGTGCTGCGTGGAGAGTGGGAAAATCAGTGCGGCATTACGTTTAACGGTGACATAGCATCCTCCGCGAGTGAACGTTAGATAGGTGTTATCTCGACTTGTGATCGAGATATGTTTTTATAAACGATCATTGAAATTGGCACAAGTGTTATGTGAGGTCCGCTACCGAAAGCGGAACGTCGAGGGCGCACTCGCACACCATGCCGCTTTCGCTCAACCTTATGCCGCCTAACCTCGCTATGCGGCCTGCGCCGACCGCTCAATCCACGCCTCAAACTCCGCGTACATTGCCGGTAGCGATACCTCGTTGGTCGCAATGCGTTGTGCGCCATGAACGATCGAGATCGACGCATCAAGATCTCCCTCGCCCGTGGCCATAAGCGGCGCGACACGATCGGCCCGCTCGAAGGCTTCCTGTGCGAGTGCCCACGCTTCCTGCGGCGAACGATTGCACTCCGTCGCCAGATAGGCCGAAGTCAAACTCTCCCCCGTCATGTTCCGCAAGGTTTGATCGAGCGTCAGACTGTTGCCCGACGTCCAGTAGTGTTTCGCAAGCAGCGGCCCGACGGCGGGGTTATCGACGATATAACCAAGCGAGCGCGTCAGATAGGCACGCGTCTGCGACGCCGCCATCTTAGCCAGCAGGTAGCCGTGATAGTAGACCGCGATGTCGTGATAGATAGGATGGGGCATGCTCAGCACATAGCCCGTGTGATGAGGCACACCAAGGATGCGCAGCGTCAGCGAACGCGCCAGTTCGAGCACCGACTCCGTGGTGCGCTCGGCATCGTCCATGGCATAGAGCGCCCGCTCGAAATACGTCGGCACCAGATCGCGGCGTTCGGCGTGAGCGAGGAACGCCTGGTTCGACTCGACACGCGAGCGCAGCATGTCGTCGGGCATCGGCTCGCCGGCTGCGTTGCGCGCATACCGTCTGATCCAGCAGGGATCGCCCGGCAATGCATCGAAGAACTTCGCCTGCGTTTCAAGGTACGCAGGCGAGCTAGGGGCGTAGATGTGCGAGAAGCAGGGCGAATTGCGCGCCACGTTAGAAAAATGCGCAGCGTGTCCAGCCTCGTGGAATAGCACGTTGAGCCCCTGCAGTCCTGCACCCGCTTGCTGCGGGCGTGCCGTCGAGGTGAAGCGGACATCCGCCGACACCCAGCCGGTGCTGTCGTCGCGATAGCTCGGCGTGGGCGCGATGCAAAAGCCCGTCGGAAACTTGCCTGGCCGGTCCAGCAAATCGATTTCGATCCGCGCGCCGCGATACGACACGCCAAGTCGCCGGAACGATTCTGCCCAACGCTCCAGCGCCTTGCTAAACGGAAAGTAGGCATCCACCTTTTGCGCCGCGCCGCCGCGCATCCGGTAGGGTAAATTGTGCGGCTGCAAGGCCGCGTCGCCGTGCTCCATGACGAGGCGGTTCAACGAGGCGAAATGCGTCTCGCGTGTACTCCGCTCGAACTCGTCGAAGATCGCAAAGAGTTGCTCGGGGCTCATGCCGCTGCCGGTACGCAGCCGGTAGTCGAAGAAGTCGCGATAGCCGAGTTCACGCGCCAATGCATTGCGCCTCGCCACAATCTCGAGGAAACCGTTGTCCAGCACCCAGCGTTCGAGTCCATGCAGCGCTTCGTGCGAGCTTTTGCGTGACGCGTCGTCCGGGTTCGATGCCAGGTTCGAGCGTAGCGTGGCAGGTGAGGCCTCTTCGGTAAGCCCCGACGCGCCGACATGATGCATCTTGTACGCCTGGCGGCGCGCGAACAGCTCGGCGTCCATCTTGATCAGCTCGGCCAGCAACACGTTGGCGCGCTCGCTGCCCATCGCGTTGCCTTCAAAGGCCGCGACCCAGCCGCGCAGGCCAGTCACGAGCCCATCGCGCTCGTCACACTGCGCCGTGGCCTCGATCCTCGCGAGATGGTCGCGGCTTTGCGCCAGGCGTTGCGCGTCTGCGAGGAAGGTTCTGCGCGCGAGACCAGCCGTACCCTGCGCGTCGTGGTCGTCGCTCTGGCCGGTGTGTGTTAGCCAGAAGAGCTCGCATTCCTTTTGATGAATCGTCAGATAGTCTCGATTGAGTCGGTCGAAAAAGGCGCGAGCGCTTTTCATATGCGGGTAGGGTTGGAGATGTCGTTTATGCTGCTTGGGAGGACGGCGAGAGAACGCGCAGCGATAGCAATGATCGTAGCGCAGTCTGCATACAGTTGACTTGCTGGGCGGTGTCGGGGAGCATGCGCGAAGCGCCATCTCCAATCACGACTTACCTGACGACGCAATAGACATGAGAACGCTACTCTTCGATCTGGACGGCACGCTCAGCGATCCGCTGGTGGGTATTAGCCGATCCATCAATCACGCGCTGACATCCCTAGGCTATACGGCGCTTCCCGAGTCGGAGGTCGCGCAGTATGTGGGACCTCCGCTCGACGACACATTCCGGGTTGTCACCGGCGCGCCCGAAGCTGAGGTCCGCCAGTTGATCTTGCTGTATCGCGAACGTTATGCCGAAACCGGCTTCGCAGAAAATACGCTCTACCCTAGCATCGACACCGCACTCGATGCGCTGGCGCAACAGGGCATCCCCATGGGCATCTGCACGTCGAAGCTCGCAAACTTCGCGGACAAGATCTTGCACCGGTTCGGCATACGCGATCATTTTCGCTTTATTAGCGGTGGCGATATCGGCGTGACGAAGCAACAGCAAATCGCGCGTTTGCTAAGCGACGGTGCTGTCGATCCGCAGGCGAGGATGATCGGCGATCGCTCTGTGGATCTGCTGGCCGCTCATGCGAATGGCATCGGTTCAGTCGGTGTGCTATGGGGATACGGTTCGCGCAAGGAATTGGCGGATCAGTCGCCACTGCGTCTACTTGAGTGCGTCGATGAGATACCCGGTCTCGTTGACCTTCCCTAGCGTAAGCGTTAGCGCGCACCCACTGCCACGTTGTTGCGCAGGGGGCGCGGCTAGGCGTGAGCGTGAGCGTGAGCTTGAGCCGCGCCTCGGTAGAGCATCGCTTCAACTCCGCTCCTGGATCCCAGTCCCGGCCAGCGGACTCAAGCGTTGTCCGCCCACACCATCCTCAACCTGCCAACCCGCTGCCTTCAACGTCTCACGCAGCCGGTCTGACTCGGCCCAGTCCTTAGCAGCGCGAGCCCTCTCACGCTGTTGAGCCAGCGCGGCCACATCCGCCGGAATCTCGACCGCCTCTGCATGCCAATCGGCGAGCCGCAATCCAAGCACCGGTTCGAAGGCATCGACCGTCGCCCGACGCGTATCCACCGGCAGATCGCTTCTCACCACCTCCCACACGACCGCCAGCGCACGCGGCAAATTCAGATCCTGATTGACTTCGGCATTGAAGCGCGCAACGAATCCCGCGTCCACCGTACCACCCGCAGGCCAGCTCGCATACGCTTTGCGCAGCCTGTCCAATGCAGCTTGCGCGGCATCGAGCGCCTCATGATTGAAACGCAGCTTGCTCCGGTAATGCGCGCTCAAGCAAAGATAGCGGTACGCCAGCGGATCGATCCCACGCTCGGTCAAACTCTGCAGGCGCAGAAAGTCGCCATCCGACTTGGACATCTTGGCGGCATCGAGCGTCAGAAAATGACCGTGCATCCAGAAGTTGGCAAGCCGCGTGCCGTGGCAAGCCTGCGTCTGTGCGATCTCATTGCTGTGATGCACGGCGATGTGGTCCTCGCCGCCGCAGTGGATGTCGAACCACGGACTCAGGTATTTGGCCGACATCGCCGAGCACTCGATATGCCAGCCCGGAAAACCACGTCCCCATGGACTGTCCCATTCCATTTGCCGCGTCGAGTCGAGCGGGCTGAATTTCCACAGCGCAAAGTCGGTCGCGCGCCGCTTCTCGCCGACGGCCACCCGCTTGCCAGCCTGCAAGCCCGCATGATCGAGGCGCGCCAGATAACCGTAGTCGTCCTGGCGACTGGTGTCGAAGTACACGCCGTCGTTGGTCTGATATGTGTAGCCGTTGCGTTCCAGCTCGGCGATGAAGGTGATCTGCTCCGCAATATGGTCCGTCGCGCGGCACCACACGGTGGGTTCCAGCAGGTTGAGTGCTTGCCAGTCGCTCATGAATGCGCGGGTATAGCGTTCGGCAATCTCCCAGGCCGATGCGCCCGTGCGTCGGCTGCCCTTCTCCATCTTGTCTTCGCCTTCATCGGCATCGGAGACGAGATGACCGACATCGGTGATGTTCACGACGTGCCGCACCTCGTAGCCGTTTAGCGCGAGCGCACGCCGCAGCACGTCTTCGAACACGTAGGTGCGCAGATTGCCGATATGCGCATGGTCGTACACCGTCGGTCCGCAGCAGTACAGACCCACGTGGCTGGGTTGCAAAGCAGTGAACGGGCGCAGCGCGCGCGACCAGGTGTCGTACAAGGCGAGAGACATCGGCATTTCCGTGGGTTGAGTGTTGGGGGTTAGGGATGCGCAAAAAACAAAAAGGCCACCGGTTTTTCAACAGGTGGCCATCGGGACTTGCTCGGACGTGACGTAACGCGACGCTAGACGCAAGCTCCCGCTGGCAGGCTTTGACAGCATGCAGGCATGAAGCAGACGAGTGAGCGGGTAGCGAAGGTCATGGGACGATGCTAACGCGCGTTAATTTTTTGGTCAATCGGTTTGGCCGGTGGGGTGGGCAGCCTGCTCGGCGGCATCGACGGTCTGCGCGATAAGTGTCGCAATCGTCATCGGTCCGACGCCGCCGGGCACGGGCGTCACCGCCGCGCAACGGCTTGCCAGTCCGTCGAGATCAATATCGCCGACGCCGCCTGGATGGTAGCCGGCGTCGATCACGACCGCGCCATCGCTGATCCAGTGGTTCGGAACGAACTTCGGCTTGCCCACTGCGCCCACGACGATTTCCGCGCGCCGCACCTCCGCTTCGAGATTCACGGTCTTCGAATGACACAAGGTGACGGTCGCGTTTGCATTCGACAGCATCAGCGCCATCGGCTTGCCCAGAATGGCGCTGCGCCCGACCACCACCGCACGTTTGCCGGCAAGCTCGATCCCATAGTGAGCCAGTAGCCGCATGATGCCGGTGGGCGTGGCGGGGCCGAACGCCGGCTCGCCGAGCGCCATCCGGCCAAAGCCGTGACTCGTCACGCCGTCCACATCCTTGAGGGTCGAGATGTGATCGAAGCAGCGACGCTCGTCGACCTGAGCCGGCACCGGGTGTTGCAACAAGATCCCATGAACGTCTGGGTCGGCGTTGAGCCGGCCGATCTCGGCGAGGACTTCGTCCGTGGTGCTGCCGGCAGGCAAAGCGACGAGGCGCGAGTCCATGCCGACGCGCCGGCACGCGTTGCCCTTCATCCGCACATAAGTGGCCGAAGCGGGATCGTCGCCGACCAGAATGGTGGCCAGGATCGGCGTGCGCGCGCCGTTGATTGCCTTGAGCGCAGCGACGCGTGCGGACAGGTCGTGTTCGCCCTGGGCTGCAACCGCTTTGCCGTCCAGGATCAGGCATGTCAGAGGGTGGTTCATCGCTCAGCTTCCGACCGTTGCGGTGTCAAAGCCGCTACGTTGCAGTAGATCAAAACGAAGGTGGGCAAGTACGAGTCCCTGCGGAGGAGGGAATGCCCGCGACAGAGGTACAGCAGAGGGGAATGTAAAAGCTGGCGGAACGGTCAGAGTAGCAATCAGGGCAGTCATTGGAAGTCTCCATAGAGAACGATCAAGATGCCCAGGCGAACGGCGGTGCGGCCTCTACGCTTCCCGATGGTGATCCATCTTTTCTCGCCAGTCGCGCAGGCCCATATGATAACTCACGCCCACGTCTCCACCACCTCAAAGGTCTCGCAGACAAGCGGCATGGTTTCGTCGATCGTGCGGCCAATCTGCGCGCACTCGCGCAAGAAGAAATCCCAGTGCGCCTTGCGCCAATACGCAAGCGAGCGATCGCCCTCGCCTTCACTGGCGGCGAATTCGGCGGACACTTCGTTGAACGGCACGATCTCGACACGCGTGATGCGGTGAATCATCACCGGACGATCGGCATAGTCGAGCACGATCCCGATGTCGCCCACTGCGGGAATGTCCTCGCCCTCAAACTCCCACGACCACAGCATGCTGCAGGTGCCGCGCTTGGTCCCCTCGCGGATCAGCGCGATGAGTTCGGCCGAGAGCGCCTCGGAATCGCCGAATCCGACGATTCGGAGTCGGCCCTCCGGAACCTGGATGCCTCGTTGCGACAGCGTTTCGACAAGACTCTCGGGCGTTGGATTCATCTGGATGCTTTGGCAAGCGGGTAACGGAACGTTCGCAGCTTACCTCAAGGCGCGGCGTCCCATCGCACACTCACCGCGCGCTCATCCATCGCTACTGTCCGGTATACCCCACCGGCGCGGTCACATTGCTCTTCATCACCGTCGCATTGGAGGACACCACGTAAATCGGCGATTCCGTCAGCGTCAGGTTCACCACGCCGTTGCTATACGCCACCGAGGACGGATTGCCCATCATGTCGATCACCGTCACATGGCCGCTCGTCCCCGCCGAGTCCACGCTCAGCGCATACGTCGTACTGTAGGTCGAGCTATAGGTGCCCGCCGAGGTCGGCCAGTCCGCATTGTTGTGCGTCCACAGCGCGGTGATCACAGAGCCGCCGTTAAGCTGCTGGAAGGCATAGCCGTAGACCATCGACGGCAAGCCGTTGAGATGCCCGAGTGTCTGCGTGCCGTCGATCACGCGAGTCAGCGCCGCCATCGCCATCGCCTCGGGTTTCGGGCTTAGATTGGTCGCGCCGTATTGACCCTGCGCGTCCACGATGTCGAAGAACGTGCCGTCGCCGACCTCCGCGGGGAAGTCCGAGCCATAGAAGAAGTAGGTCACCTGCGCCCCCTCACCGAGGATGATGAGATGCGCACGTATCGCGACCGCCGCTTGCCCGTACAGTTCGTTGGCGGGCGGATAGCTTGAACCGTACGCCGCGCCCGCGTCGTAGCTGATGCCCAGCTCCGTGGACCACAAGCGCATGTTCGGCTTGAACGTCTGCATTTCGGCGCGTAGCGAGCGCATCTGCTGATCCAGTGCATTTGCGACGTTCGCGGGGTTCGGGTCCGTGTCGTACTGTTCGGGCGGATGCGCCGGATACGTCCCGGCGTTGTAGTAACCATGCGTGGTCACACCGTCGATGTAACTCCCCAGCCCGAGTGGAAGGTAGGTCTGCAGATAACCTTGCGTGCACTGCGTCACGCAATTCCCAGGGAAGGGGTTGGTGGTGCCCATCACCACCGCATTGGCGTCGGTGGAGTGCAGGCCCTTGTAAACCGCCGCATACATGGCCACGAAGTTGGCGGTGGAATCGGCCCATTGCGGTTCCCACGTCACCTGGTAGTAGTCGTATTGCTGATTCGGGAAATAGGCCTGGCGAATCGCCACCGAATCGGTGCCGACGCGCGCCATATAGTTCTGGTAATAGGTCTCGCTGGTGGGCGCATTGGTGTCGTCCTGGTAAGCGCCGGTCGGACTGGCCCATGCCGGGATGCCGTCCAGACGGATCAGCCGCATGATCTTCCCATTCGTATAGAACGGATCGAGGTCGGATAGAGCCGGGGTCCACGTGTTCGCGGCGGTCGGTTCCATCGTGGAGAGCTGACGGTTGTCGATCGTCTGCGAAACCCCGAGGTCCGCCAGCATGGCGCCGTTGTCGTTGAAGCCCTGCATGCCGAAGCGATGCTGCTCCTGATGCGCATAGCTCACAACCGGGATCGTGGCGGACAAATTAGGCAGGATACCGAAAGTTGCGATTCCCGTGGGCCGCGTGCCGGCCCGGGGTAAGGTACCACCCGCTGCGGACAGCGTTGCCGTGATGGCGAAGTAACCGGAGACGGCCGCGTTGCACGACATCGTGCTGGTCTGCGTGCCGCTCGGGACCGCAAACGAGCCGCTGCCTTTGATGTTGCCTGACTGGTCCTGCATCGACCATACCACGGTGTCTGCCGAAGGCGCCGCCGTGATGAACGACACCTGAAACGCGGTGGCTTCGGCGAACAGGCGGGTGCCGTTGGCGGTTGGCGTGTCGGCTGTGATGAGGCCGATTGGCGTGCCGCCCGCGGTGGTGGTGGGCTTGGCGCAGGCGATGGTGCCCGTGGGGGTTGGTGTTGGCGTTGGCGTTGGCGTTGGTGTGGGCGTTGGTGTGGGCGTTGGTGTGGGCGTTGGTGTGGGCGTTGGTGTGGGCGTTGGTGTGGGCGTTGGTGTGGGCGTGGGCGTGGGCGTGGGCGTCGGCGTGGGCGTCGGCGTGGGCGTCGGCGTCACAATCGCCGGAATCCAGCAGGCCTTCAACACACCTGGATCGGGATCCATTCCGAAAGCCGTGTTGGAACACGTCACACCGTTAGTGAACGTTTTGGTCACATTGTTGGCGGTCGTACTGCCTCCATACGTGACGGGCTTCGTCCCCGTAAACGCGCAGGCCGCATTCTCGGACGCGCACTTCGTCAACGTCCCGGCGGGAGTCGGAGTCGGGGCGGGCGTAGAAGTGGGCGTCCCCGTCGGACCATACCAGCAACTCTTCGCATAACCGTAGGCCGGATCGGTCGCGGATACCACACCATTCGCACAATCCACGCCGTTCGTAAACGGTCCATTAATGTCGTACATCAGCGAGGGACTCGTCGTGCCGAACACCACGAGCGCACTACCCGTGAACGAGCACTGCTGGTTCTCCGCCGCGCAATAGGTATAGGTCGTTCCGTTGATCGTCAGGTTGCCTTGAGCATTAGCAGTACTACACATTGCCCCAGCCATAGGGACGAGCATCGAGAGTAAGCGTTTCATTTCCGCGATCCTTGCCGTTGATTATTTCAAGAACTGGTGAAGGGCTCTTCGCCAAGCCCGGAAATGGAACGTCAAATGTAAGACTCGGGAACGTGAATTGCGCCCATCCGTAGTTAAGCCAATTTCAGTCGCCGGGAACGGACATTAGGGAGTGCTTTTCGGATGATTTGCACGCTAGCATGCAGACGCCGGCTCGCCGATCTGGCAGAGCAACCGGCTTCCTCCAGCATACGCTCGTCAAATGTGCTTGACGCATAGAACCGCAAAAGCCGCGAAAGATATCTCAATCACCTCCGCCACCGCGGCGCCTGCGCGGACAGCGGTATAGGGCACAAACCATACGTTAGGCGCTCCCGCGGTATCCTTCAGTCTGTCCGCAAGTGTGCGGCTGCCCAGTCGTCACGCAGCGAACAACAGGCGATCAAACCGTGCGCGTCAACCATCAGGCTTTTTTCTGCTCGCTTTTCTTTGCGCGGCTGGCGGACCAGATTCTGCTCTTCCTGGTCCCGCTGGTCGTGTTCCAGACGACCCAGAAGGTGTCGTGGTCGGGCATCGCCTTCTTTGTCGAGGCGCTGCCGCGCTATCTGTTCTTCCCACTGTTCGGCGCGCTCAGCGATCGCTTCTCGCCGCTCAAGCTGATGCGTATCAGTCAAACGTACCGGGCCGTCGTGTGTATCGCGGGGGTGGTGGGCTATGCGCTGTGCGGTGGCATCGGCTGGCTGATTGCTTTATCCGCTTGCTGCGGCATCCTCACGAGCCAAGGCTTCGTCGCGCGTGAGGTCATGCTCCCGCAGATCTTCAAGGCTCATAAGTTCGAGCGCGTGCTGGCCGTCTCGCAGTTGGCCGACCAGCTCGGCGTGGTGCTCGGCCCAATGGCCGCCGCGTTGTTGCTCGGCTGGTGGCGCTGGGAATTCGTGGTGGCCGCGACCGGCGCGCTGTTCCTGATCGCCGACGCCGCATTCGTGCTGTGGCAGCGCGTGAGCGGATTTCAGGCCACGGCGGCTGAACCCCCTCAGGGTCACTGGACGCAGCCGCTGCGCACCGCCGTAGAGCATGTCATGCGTCTGCCCGGTCTGAAGAAAGTCATCCTGCTGGCCGCCGCCGAGAATCTCGTGATCGGCGTGACGCTCGCCACCTCCGCGGCTATGGTCACCGGCATCCATCATCAATCGGGACGCTTTTACGCGGTACTGCAAACCATCGGCGCCATCGCCACCGTGCTGATCCTGCTGACCATCGCCCGCGCCTCGTTTTCCAGAAAAGCGCTAGGGCTGCTGGCGTTTCTGGCGATCTGTCTCGGCGGCGTGATCGCCGGCGCGAGTGCCAGTCCGTGGGGCTACGCGGTGGGCTTCGTGCTGATTATCGGTTTCGACAAGATGTTCAACGTCTATATCCGCAGCGCCCGGCAAAAGATCATTCCGCCAAAGGACTACGGTAAAACGACGGGCGTCATCATCCTGCTGAACAACCTGACCCAGCCGCTCGCGGGCTTGCTGGTGGGCCTATTCGCCGGACGTGGGCATACCGGCCTGTTGATCGTGCTGTTGTCGCTGACAATGGGAGCGATCGGCGCGGTGGCTTCGATCGCCGGGCCGTGGCTGCAGAACAGGCGCACGGCCGGCCTCGCGAGCGGAGCCGGCCTGTCCGAAGCCGGCATCCGCGAGAGCGAATGAACGCGAGCGGAGCGCGCGTTACGTCGTCGCCTCGGCGGGGCCAATCCGCACGCCCTTGAAATGGCCGGCTGACGGCGGCGCACCGCACTCGCGCAGCAGCGCGCGCAGTTCGTTGATGACCGGGAACACCTCGTGATTCCAGTCCGCGCCTTGCCTGTCGTGCGCTTCCTGCTCGCGTTCGACGATCCAGCGGTCTTCCTTGAAAATGCGTTCGGTGAACCAGACCAGCAAGGGCCACGCGATATCGAGCAGGACCGGAATGCCCGGCTTGCGGATAGACAGCAGGCCGAAGGTGCGGTTAGTGCGCTGCTCGGCATCGAGCGGCACATAAACGATCCACAGGTTCATCACCAGCGTCGAATCCGAGGTGCGGATCTGCAGCGTCTGATACGGATACTGGGTGCGGATGGTCATCACGTCCTTGTCCGCGCCTTGCGTCCCCTTGCGGCTCTGGCCGAACACCAGCGCCTCGCCGATAGGCTGTTCGCCGGCCATCCGCGCAAACGTGTAATCCACCTCGACCCAGTCGTCGCCACGCCGGCGTCCCAGCGAACGCGCGCGCATCTGCCCCATCTGCTTGCGGTGCAGGAACTGATGGTTCATGTCCATCAGGTTTTCGTGCATGAACGAGTAATGGCACTTCACTTCGCGGCCCAGGCGGCGCGTCTTGTAGGCCTTGTCGCCCACCGAAGCGAGCGGCGGCAACGGACGTTCCTCAGCCAGCGCGGGATTGCCGGGAAACACGAAGATCAGCCCCTGCTCCTCGCGACACGGATACGAGCGCACGCCGTTGGGCAAACGCTCGCGGCCCAGATACGGAATGTCGACGCAGCGGCCGCTGCAATCGTAGGTCCAGCCGTGGTAACAGCAGCGAATCGTTTCGCCATCCACCACGCCGCCGTGCAGCGGCACCTGCCGGTGCGCACAGCGGTCTTCCAGCGCGAACGCCTTGCCCGACTCGGTGCGCACGAGCACGATCGGCTCGCCCGCGAAGGTGACGCCGTGCGCCTTGCCGCGCTTCAGCTCGCGCGACCACGCCAGCGGGTACCAGTAATCGGGGTGGATGGGGACGCGGCGCAGATCGCGCACGGGCGCGCCACTGAGTGACTCAGTGGATGTGTCATCGGCGGCTTCGGCCGGTGCCTCGGTAGGCGCATCGATAGTGCTGCTGTCCAGCGAAGGAACTACATGCATGGGCAACGCCTCCTTGCAGTCTGAGATCTGGGTGGGCCCGTAACTTGCACGGGCGGCCAACATAAGGACTCAGTCTACTAGAAGGTGCGTGATCGATGTTTTTGACAATATGTAGGGTTTCCCGCCAGTCCGTCCCTGTCAGCCCCGGCCCCGGTCAGCCCTCATCGTGCGCCACCAGCCCCGAGCGGCGCTGCGCGCCCCACACGCGGCCACCCCGTAAAAAGTGCAGCCAGCCCATCAGGGCTCCGGTATGGCGCAGCAACTGGAACGTGAAGGGTTCGACAATCGCCGCCACCAGGGCCAGCCCCAGGTTGGAGCCGACACGCTGACCGGTCCAGCGTCGGTACAGATGGATGCACCACACGTAGAAGGCCAGATCGATGGCGATCTTGGCGCCGATCACGCCAAAAATCGACAGCACGAGCGTCCCATGCCCGCCGAACAGAAAGGCGAGCAGCAGCGCGAAGGCAGTCAGGCCGTAGATCGGCTGCATCGTATCGATCGCCTTGACCGGCAGCATCAGCATGCCGAGCGTGCCATAGCGCGGATTGCCCGTCATGTCGCGATTCCAGTACTGCGTCTGCAAAAAGCCCGCAAACCAGCGGCGCCGCTGCCGCAGAAAACTGCCGAGCGTGCCGGGCGCGTCGGTACGTCCCTGCGCATCGCCCACCACGCGCACGTCCCAACCGAGCCCATGATCGACCGAATAGCGCCGCAGCCGATGAATCAACTCGTAGTCTTCCACCAGGCACTGCGGGTCGAAGCCGCCCACTTCGACGAGCGCCGAGCGCTTGAACGAAGCGAACGCGCCCGAGATCAGCAGCAGGCTGTCGGCGCGCATCCAAGCAAAGCGGGCGATGAAGTTGCGCATGTACTCATACGTCTGGAACCATTGGAACACGCGCCCCGAGACGGTCTTGCCGCAGACCGGCACGAGGATGCCGGCCGCCGCCACGAGTTTCGGCTGGTCTGCGAAGGCCGCTCGCATCGCGTAGGTGGCGTCGTCGTCGAGCAGGGTGTCGGCGTCGACGGTCATCACCGTATCCGTGGTCATCTCCGTGATGGCCGCGTTCAGCGCGCGCGCCTTGCCGCCGTGCGGCACGCGCAGCCAGTACAGGTTCGGGTGGAGCGCGCTTGGCGCGCTCAGTTCGCCGTCCGGCGCCGCGGTCAGGCCGAAGCGCCCGGTCAGCAGCGCGGCAGTGCCATCGGTCGAGCCGTCGTCGGCAATCACGATCTGCGCGGGGCCGTGCGTTTGCCGCAGCAGCGCGGCGAGCGTGACCGGCAACACCGCCGCTTCGTTATGCGAGGCGACGATCACGCCCATGCTCGGCAAGCCGCGCCGGTCCGAGGCCGGATCGAGCGACGGCAGCGGTCGTATCAGCGGCAGTGTCTTGACCGTGACGAACACGAGCAGCAAGGTGTCGTAGACCACGTAAGCAATCCCGGTCGACCACGCCACCACGCCTTGCAAGAAAAACGCGCGCGCGAACAGCAGCAACCACAGCACCACCACGCTGAGGTGAATGAACGTGCTCAACAGCGTAGTGGGGCGCGGCACGATACGGGGCGAGGCGAGCGCCAAGGCTTGTTCCAGAGTTCTCTTCAAAATAGCTGCTGAATCCGTCGATACTGCGGGGTTAATCATGGGAACCGCGGGTGGGACCTGCGGATGGCGCCTGCGGGTGCGGACCTGCTGCCGCAACCCGCGCGCGAAGAAGCATGCGGGACGAAATCGCCGTCCTCAGGGAATCATGCGCTTCAACACGGACTTGCGATCGATCCACTCGTGTTTCAGCGCACCGCCCACGTGCATGGCCAGCAGCGCGTAGAGCGCGTAACCCAGCCAGGTGTGCAAGGCGCCGAAGCGGTCATGCAAGGTTTCCTTGAGCGTCGGGTCGAGGTTCATCACATAGCCGATCCGCGGCCATGGAACCAGGTTGAACAGATGCATGGGATGCGTCGCCGCATCCTTCCAGGCCGAGTCGTGCAACCAGCCGGACAGCGGCAAGCCGATCATCAGCAAATACAGCAGGAAGTGCGCAACGTGCGCGGCAATCCGCTCCCATGTGGGAAACGCCGCCGGCAGCGGCGGCGGCCGATGCGAGACGCGCCACAGAAGGCGCAGCAGCACGAGACCGAGCACGGTGATGCCGATCGACTTATGCGTGTCGATCACCGGACGCACCCAGTCGTCGGGCAGCGAATCGGCGCTCAACCCCAGCACCACGTTGCAGATGATCAGGATCGCGATGGCCCAGTGCAGCACCATGGCCGTGCGGGTGTAGCGGGCAACCGCCTGCACGCTGGTCGTGTCGGCGAGGGGGGAGTTGGCCTGAGTGCTCATCGGTAATTCCGTCCGAAATTGTGCGCGAATGCGAAAGCTGTTTGAAATTAAACCGGCAATGAAGCAGCGAAACGTCGGCGTTGGTGCATAGCGCGACAGCAGCCAATTATGCAAACGCTGCGCCGCAGCGATTTATTCCCTGCCGCGCGCACGAAATACACAATCTTCCTATGAAACGGCCTTGCGCGTACGCCGGTGGCCCGAACACCCCTGCCTACGTTAACGCTGCCCTTGGTAACGCATCGACTGAAGATGCCCGGCATGCGGTTCTTGCGTATATTCATCGCGGCCTGCGTGGCATAATCTGCGCCAATCATCGCTTCTTCTCGTGCTCGACGCACAGCATGCTACGTCTGCGCCTCCAGAAAATCGTCAGCTTGTTGGGATTGCTTGCAATCCTGATGAGTACGCTTGCGCCGACGGTTTCGCAGGCGCTCGCAGCACACGACCGCCTGGGCGAGGCGCTGTCCACCTACTGCTCTGCGGACCCGGCCAACAGCCCGCTCGCGCACGACAGCAAATCATCCCATTCTTCCGCATTCCATTGGCAAGCGTGCGCGTATTGCGGCATGCTCGCCCATGTGCCGGTGCTGCCGGGCACGGCCGCCGCGTTCGTCGCCGAGCTATCGGTTGCACGCGCAACGATCGCCGTCACGCACGAGACCGTCCACGTCCCGCTCGTCTATACCGCGGCCCAGCCGCGTGCGCCTCCCCTCTCCTGATTCGATCCGTACACGAACCGTACCCGCGCTGCGCGAGCAGGCGCGGAATGTCGCCGCGCATCTATCTGCACGGCGACTGATCAACACGATCGGAGAACAATCAGATCATGCGTACGTTTTTCAAACGGCACGCGGCACCCGCACGCGCCGCCTTCATGGCGGCGGCCGGCGCCGCGTGTCTTGCCAGCTCGCCTGGTGCTTCAGCCCATGCGGTAGTGGGCGACCGCGTCTTCCCTGCCACGCTGACGGTCGACGACCCCGGCGTAGGCGACGAGTTCGATACCCAGTTCGGCCACATCAAAACCCCGGACGACAGCGGCAACGACATGAGCGTCAACACGGTCTCGTATGAGTGGGACAAGCTGATCACGAAGAATCTCGCCTTCAGCGTATCGAGCGATTACGTCAGCCAGAACGACCCGAACGGCGGATCCACAAAGGGCTGGGACAACGTCACCGTCGGCGCCAAATATCTCCTCTACGCCAACGCGCGGCATGAATTCATGATGTCGATCGGGCTCGAAACGGAAATCGGCGGCACGGGTGCGAAATCGATCGCAAACTCGTTTTCGACCTTCACGCCGGACTTCTATTTCGGCAAGGGCTTCGGCGATCTGCCCGCGTCGCTCAGCTACCTGCGGCCGTTCGCGATCACCGGCGAACTGGGTCCCAACCTGACGACGGCTTCGTCGGACAACGGTCCGAATTCCTTCGGCTGGGGCTTCACCTTGCAGTACAGCATTCCTTACCTGCAAGACCAGGTGAAGGACCTCGGAATTCCGCAACCGTTCAAAGACATGGTCCTGGTCGTAGAGGCGCCGATGAGCACCTGTACGGAGGGCGCGTGCGCCGGGCAAACCACGGGCACGATCAACCCGGGGTTTCTCTGGCTTAACCGCTACGGCCAGTTCGGCATCGAAGCGCAGATTCCGGTCAATCACCTGAGCGGCAATCACGTTGGCGTGCTGTTCGACGCGCACCTGTATTTCGACGACATCTTCCCTAACTCTCTTGGCAAGCCGCTCTTCAACTAAATGAAAAACGCTCTCGTGAACTCATCTCTCGCGCGCGGCCTGGTCGCCGCGCTGACGCTGACGGTCGCGCAACTCGCGCACGCTCATGCCTATCCGACTCACCAGGCGCCGTCCGCCGGCGCCACCGTGTCCACCTCGCAAAAGGACGTGGCGATCGATTTCGACGACGGCCTCGAACCGGCCTTCAGTTCGATCACCGTGACCGATGCGCAAGGCAAGCCGGTGACGAGCGGCAAGGCTGTGGTCGATCCGTCGAACAACAAGCACATGTCGGTGACGCTGAACCCGCTGACACCTGGGGACTACTCGGTCGCATGGGTCGCGGTGGCGGAAGACGGGCACCGTACGCAGGGCCACTACAGCTTCACGGTGAAGTGACGGTGGATCCGCTCGTCGTCGTGCAGATCCTCGTCGCGGCCGCGCAAGACATGGTGTTGGCGCTCGCGGTTGGGGCGCTCGCGTGCAGTGCGATGCTCGAGCGGCAACCGCCCGCTTGCCCGGCCGCTTCGGCTGCGCTTGGCCGTTCGAGACTCGCTGCGCTTGTGCTGCTGGTACTCGCCTGCGGCCTGTATCTGTGGCTGCAAGCCGCCGTGATGGGCGGGACGCCGTTCAGCGAGGCGGGACCCGTCGTGAGTGCGGTGTTGACGCAATCGCACTTTGGGATTGCCTGGTCGGTGGGATGCGCCGGCGCGGTGCTCGCCTGCTTCGGCGGCGCGCGTCGCGGCCGCACAGCAGGGTGGGTGGCGACGGCGGGCATGATCGTCTACGTGGCGGGCAAGGCTGCCGCCAGTCACGCGGCCGATGCCGGCGATTTCACGCTGCGCGAAGGCATCCATGTCCTGCATCTGAGTGCGACGGCTTTGTGGGCAGGTAGCGTGATTGTTGCCGCGCCGGTGCTGTGGAGGTGGAACTCGAACGCGGCGGTATCCACGGAGGCAACCACGGTAGCCTCCGCCGGGCCCGCAAACCGCGTAGCGTTCTGCGCGCAGTTGTCGCATCTGGCAACCGTCGCGCTCGCTGTGGTGATCGTGACCGGCATCTATAACGCCACGCAGGACACCGCGCACCTCACCGCGCCGCTGCTAGGCGTACTGTATGGGCGCGTGCTGGCGCTCAAGCTGGTGCTGGTCACGCTGGCGGTGCTGCTAGGGGGCTACAACCGGATGATCTATCTGCCGCGCCTCCAACACACTGCGGCTGACGGCGGCCCCGCGTATCGCGATGCGCAGCGCAGCTTCGACCGGTTGCTGGCGGTTGAGGCCGTGGCGATGGTGGCTATCCTGGTCGTGGCCGGCGTGCTTGGCCACACGTCACCCTCGGGCGGCTAGATAAACGTGGAGGGTGCGCCAGCATCGGCACGATGCATCAACACGCTGGCGCATCCGTTCACTATCCGGTGGCAAATGTTTGCGCCGAGGTGGTCGCCATGAGGCTGTGCATGACGTCCACCGCACCGCTCTCAACGTCGCGCGATCAGCGCGATCGATTCCACCCGCTCGTCGAGCGAGCCATCCACCGCATGCGCTTCGAGCAACTGCCGCGCGCGTGCCAACAGTTCATCGAGCCTTGAGCCAAGCCGCTCGCGCGAGAGGCTCGACATCGATAGCACCCGCGCGATCAGCGAGTCCAGCGCCACGCGCCGCTTTTCGATGATCGACACACGCTCCAGCGCGTTGAACGCAGACTTCAGCAACACGGTCTCGTGACTCTCCCAACTATCGGACTTGCGCTGCTCGCGCGCCGGATCGGTTTGCGCATACTCATCGAGGAGCGCCCGATACGGCGCGTGCCAGGGCGTCGATGCATCGTCGGCATGCGAGGTCGCGAACAGCACCACAGCGCCCGCGGGATCGAGCAGTTGATCGAGTCGTGCCAGCGTGTCGGGGCGGTCCATCCAGTGAAACGCACGGCCGATCACGGCAAGCTGAAAACGGCCCCACTCCGCCGACAGATCGTATGAACTCCCCAGCCGGTATTCGATGTTCGGCGCAATGCCCAGCCCAAGGTCAGCGGCGATGCGCAGCATTTCCGGCTCGGGGTCGAGCGCGACGCCTGTGCCCACCCATGACGAAAACGCCAGCGACAGTTGCCCCGGTCCACAACCGACGTCGAGCAATCGTTGGGTGCCGTCGAGCTTGCACGATTCGGCCACGCGGCGGATCAGACGCGGCGAATAAGCGGGGCGGCCGCTCAGATAGTGAGCGGCATTGCTTTTGAAGCGATCAGGGATGAACGGGATAGGCGTCGTCATGGGCGGTTCCGTCGAAGCCGCGCGATAACGGGACGTGAAGCGCCGCGCAGCCCGCAAAGTATGACGCCGTGCGGCGTGTGCTGTCGAGACGCGCACTACGGCGCGGGCGTGCCGCAGTTCGCGCCGCGAGTCACTCCGTCGCGCCGCCCTCGCTCGAATCCGATTGCGCTTGCGACGCCAGTCCGCCCGCGTCCACCCAATCCGCCCGCGCCTTTGCATCGAACAGCGCCAGCAGACCCTCAGCCGAATTGAACATGCCCTCGCCGTTGTGCCCCACGCCGGGCACCTCCCAGCAGCGGTGCCCGAGTTGCGGATGCCGGGTGCGCAGGTACGCCACATAAGCCAGACCACGCGCCAGCCGGTGCGGGCCTTGCGCGTTGGCGGCGCAAGAGCGGTCGAGCGCCTGATGCTGCGGATCGCAGTCGGCCCCGCCAAGCAGATAGATGACGTCGCTGCTGACGTAGCGTTGCTCGAGCGTCGCAAACGCCGCGCTACTCGCGTAACGCGGCGGCTCGTGAATGCCGTACTTCCAGGTATCGACCCCGACGCAGTCGCGTTCGTCCACCGGACTGAAGCCGCCCTGTCCATCGGGCCTCAGCTTGTCGAAATACACATACGACGAAGGATTGGCGATCACATAACGGCAAAGCACGCCCTGCTGTTCAAGCAGGGCCGCCGCGCGCCCCACCACCGCGTAACGATGCGCCACCTGCGCGCCGCCCGAGTGACCGGCAATCACCACTTCGCGCAAGGCGGCGAAGCGCGAGCGGTCCGCGACGGCCCCGATCAGACTATCAAGGACATCGAACGAACTGAGCGGCGCGGGACCGAGCGCGTCGTCGCCGCCCATCCAGCTGGTCCAGTCCCAATGCAGCGCATCTGCATCCAGGTCGTGCGCGGCGATATCGGCGCTGGCGAGAAACTGCGGCACGAGCAGCAAGGTGTCGTCAGGGTCGACATCGGCCGCGGCCAAAGCACGTTGCGCGGACAACAGATACGCATCCGCGTCGCGCAGCCGGCCGTGCAGCACGATGACGACACGGCTCACGCGATGATCGAGCGCCTCGCCCGCCGAGCGGTACACCGGCACCCAGCCGGACCCGCGCGCCGTGCTGACGCGAAACCGCTCGCTGCCGACCACGCGCACCGGATACTCGTTGCGCGGACGGGCCCGCTCGCGGGGACTGAAATCGGTCATGGTCAAATCAACGTCGAAAAAATGGGGTTAGTCGTGCGGCACGGCATCAGGGTCGCGCAACAAGCGCCGCCCGGACCGGCTCAGGCCAACCAGCAGCAGCGAGACGATCGCCGCAAAAATCAGGTAATACGCCGGCACCAGATTCGAGCCGGTGAAGCTGATCAAGGTCGTCACGGTCAACGGCGCCAGCCCGCCGAACAGCGTGACCGCGACGTTGTACGACAGTGCGACGCCGGTGGAACGCGTCGCGGTGGGGAACAACTGCGTCAGCATCCCCGGATGCGGGCCGGACATGATGCTCAAGACCAGCGTGGCGATCATCTGCGCAGTGAACAGGCGCTCGGCCGTGGGTTGCGCCACCACCCACGCGAACAGCGGATACGCGATCACCGCCCAGATCACCACCACGGGAAAGAACACGCGCCATGCGCCGACGCGATCGGCGAGCTTACCCGCCAGCGGATACGCGACGATGCTGATCAGACCCGACACGGCCGTGCCGAACAACGCGTTCTTCAGCGGCAAATGCAACTGCCGCTCCACGTACAACGGCAAAAACGAGTGCCACAGGTAATTGGTCGCCGCGCCGACGATGATCACGCCCATCGCACACAGGCAGGCATCGCTGCGTTCACGCAGAAACTGCCGCATCGATTGCTGCGGCGCATGCCCGAGGCGCTCGCGCATCTCGACAAACTCCGGCGATTCCGCCACCTTGTGGCGGATGTAAAAACCGATCGGCCCGATCAGCGCGCCGAGCAGGAACGGCACGCGCCAGCCCCAGGCTTCGAGCGAGACGCTGTCCAGATGCGTGGTCAGCAAATAGCCGCACGCGGACGAGAGCAGCAACGCAAACGCCTGCGACGTCATCTGGAAACTGCCATAGAACATCTTTTTGCCGCGCGGCGCGTACTCCGACAACATCGCCGCAGCCGTGGCGAACTCGCCCCCCACCGACAAACCCTGCAGCACGCGCGAAAGCAACACCAGCAAAGGCGCGGCAATGCCGATGCTGCTATAGCCCGGCGTCAGGCCCATCAGCAGCGTGCTGGCCGCCATCAGCAGGATCAGCAGCGACAAGGTGCGGCGGCGCCCCACGCGGTCCGCGTAGGCACCCAGCACAATGCCGCCCACCGGCCTGACGATGAAGCCGATCGCGAAGGTGGCCAGCGTCAGCACCGTCGACAGGAACGCATTGCCGACCGGAAAGAACACGTGCGAGATGGTCTTCGCGAAGTATCCGTAGATCAGAAAATCGAACCACTCGAGGCCGTTGCCGATCACCGAGGCGATCACGGCACGCCGCACCTGCGAAGCTGCCGGCACGGGAACGGGATGCGCGGAGGACGCCGCGGCGGAAAGCATCGAGTCCATAAGTCTCCTTAAGCCTTTTTTCTCTATCCCTCAAGCGTACGGATGATCACGGTAAATGTAAAATACCGATCGAATGACCCTGCCATACGTTTCATATATATGAGGCATTGCGATGGAATTGCGACATCTGCGTTACTTCCTGGCGGTCGCCGACGAGCGGCAGTTCACCCGTGCCGCCGCAAGACTGCACATCCAGCAACCGCCGTTGTCGCAGCAGATCCAGGCGCTGGAGAGCGAGATCGGTTTTGCGCTGTTCACGCGGGTGGCGCGCGGGGTCGAACTCACCTCGGCGGGCGCCTCCTTCGCCGACGATGCGCGCGCTGTGCTGCAGGCGCTCGATCAGGCGGTGACCAAGGGTAAAGGCATTGCGGACGGCCGGATCGGCTCGGTGCGGATCGCGCTGACCAGCTCATCGGCGTTCCACCCACTCGCGCCCGCTGCGATTCGCGCGTTTCGCGAGGCCTGCCCGGACATCGCCATCGATCTCAACGAAATCAATGCTGCGGAGATTATCGAGCGGATGGTGAGCGGCCGCGTCGACGCGGCCATCCTGCGCAAGCCGAGCGACACGCCGGAAGAACTGCGCTTCGATCTGCTGCTGGAAGAGAGCATGGTCCTCGTGCTGCCGGTGGGGCATCGTCTGCTGCAGGGGCGCGGCAAGTCCGGCCGGATACGGCCAATTGCACTCGACGCGCTGGCTGACGAAGCGTTTATCTTCGTGCGCCGTCCTGGCGCGCGCGGCATGTACGCGGACTTCATCGACGCCTGCGAAGCGGCGGGCTTTACGCCGCGCGTCGCCACCGAAGTGCCGCGTATGCTAAGCGCCATCAATCTCGTCGCGGCCGGGACAGGCGTGACGATCGTGCCCGCCTCGATGCAGCGTTATCAGCAGGAAAGCGTGGTGTATTGCCCGATGGATAGCGACGAGGCCATCACGGCCCCGTTGCATCTGGTCACGCGGCGCGATGCCGGCAACCCGGCCGCCGTGCGCTTTGCGCAGACGATGCTCGAATTCGCGCGGGCGCGGCAGGTCTAGCGCGGCCGCGGCCTCGACGCTGCGGCTCAGCGCTTCTCGAAGCGATAGTGCCCGACGCCCCATTCGTTGCCGTTCGCGTAGCCGAACAGTTCGGCCACGGCCATATAGAACATGCGCCAGCGTTGTAACCAGATGGCCGCATCGCGTGCGCCGTAGGTGTCGACGAGCAGCGGCATCATGCGGTCTTTAGCGGCGTCGAGCGCGGCCAGCCACTGGTTCGCCGTACGCTCGTAATGCGTGCCGCTGACCCACCACTGCCGCTCCATGCGCAGATCGTCCTGAAAGTGGAGAAGCAGATTCTCCGACGGCATCGTGCCGCCGGTAAAAAAGTACTTCGACATCCAGTCGCTGCCGTCCTCCACCTGGAAGTGATAGGCGAGCGTGCGGTGCACGAAGATATGCACGAACAGCTTCGCGTCGTCGCGCATCCAGCGCGCGATCTTCGCGAGCAGGAGTCCGTAGTTTTTCATATGCTCGAACATCTCGATCGACACCACACGGTCGAAGCCGCCCGCGAGCTGGGCCTCGGAGAATTCGAAATCGACGATATTACCGGTGACGACCTTCAGGTTCGTCAGCCCGCGCTCGACCGCGCAAGCCTCGATGAACGCCCGCTGGCCATGCGAGTTCGATAGCGCGACGATCCGCGAATTCGGATAGCGTGCCGCCAGCCACAGCGACAACGAACCCCAGCCGCAGCCGAGATCGAGCACGCGCTGACCATCAGCCAGTTCGGCACGGGCGGCATACAGTTCGAGCATCGCGGTTTCGGCCTGGGCGAGCGTCTCTTTGCCTTCGGGATACAGGCAGCACGAGTACTTCAGATGCGGTCCAAGATGCGCATGAAAGAACGCTGCGGGTACCTCGTAGTGCTGCGTGTTCGCGGCCTGCGTTTCGATGGCGATCGGACTTGAACGCAGGTCGTCGAGCAAACGGTTGAGGCGTTGTGCGCGGAGCTCGCCGTTGTGGATGGCCTCGTCGCTCAGACGCTGGCCCATCAATTGACGCATGCCAAGGCGGATCAGCGGGTCGGGCAACCAGCCGCGCTCGCAGCAGCGAATCAGCCAGCCGTCGCCGGGCGCGGCCGGCGGCCACGGAATCAAGGCGTTGGTGGTGCGCATGTATTCGGCGTAACCGGCTCGTGTCTTCGCGAGACTCGCTTCGAGCAACGGAATACCCGAGAGCTTCAGCAACAGCCACGCCATCAGCACGGGCGGCAAGAACGTCAGCCAGATCCACGGCGAGCCGATCGACAGCGCGATATACGATACCCAGTGCACACATTCGAAAAAGTAGTTCGGATGCCGCGAGTAACGCCATAGCCCCTCGCGACAGACCTTGCCGTGGTTGGACGGATCGTTTTTGAAGCGGCGCAACTGACGGTCCGCGAGACCTTCACCCACCACCGAGACGATCCAGATCGCTACCGCCAGCAGAATCCAGCCGGTGGCCGGTTCGCTCGAACGATAGGACGGCACCAGAAACGCCACGGAGAGCAGCATCGAAATCGCGACCTGCAACTGGAAAAACCAGAACATCCGACGCGGCGCGGCATCGCCCCACTCCTCGCGAAAGCGTCGGTAGCGGGCGTCTTCCGGCTGGCCGAAATTGCGCCGCCACAAATGCGTGCCGAGGCGCGCGCCCCAGATCAGGCCGCCGAGCGCGGCGAGCGCGCGGGTGGGCGAATCGCCCGTACCGAGCACCGCGTACAACACCGCCACGGCGCCGAGCGAATACGCCCACACCGGATCGATCATGCCCGCATTTTCCGATTTCACTTGCCACGCCCAGACGGCGCCGAACACAAGCACGAGCCCAACCAGTGCAATCACGGCGGCGGCGACAGGCGGCATGACATCCTCATCCAGGTGCGATGCAGCTTATACGCAGACAGGCAGGCAACGGATGCGGCGGCGCGTCAGGATCGCACCCTGCGATCGTTCCCTTTCGCTATTGCAAGCAAAAACATGTCTGAAGCAGATACCTCATAGGCCAATTCAATTGGCATGATGGCCGTCCGCATCCTGTAATGAAACTCCTGTTGTTTGCAGTTTGCCCCCTGCCAAACCCGGAGAACCTCATGGCTCAGCCCCAGACCAACGTTGACGAAGTTGTACAGGCCATTGCCGCGGAAACCAATACCCCCACGGAAACGGTCTCGAAGATCTACGCCGACACTTTGGCTAACTACAAGACTGATGCCCGCGTGTTCGATTACATGCCGCTCCTCGTGGCGAAAAAAGTGCGCGACACGTTGCGGCATTCCACAAGCCGAAAGAACTAGCGCGGCGGCCATCGCGCGGTCACACGCGCCCGCTCACCAGCGACCGCACGATCTGCGCAAGCCTCGCCACTAGCGCGTCCGCGGCTTCCGGCGCGATACCGGCGTATCCCAGCATGAAGCCGTTGTACTTCGTGCTATCCGTTGCGGGATCGCAGTAGGTGCTGAGCGGCGCGATCGTCAGGCCATGCGCGCGCGTGGCCACGGTCACGTCCGCATCGACCAGCGGCGCATCGAGACGAACCGTCAGATGCATGCCGCCGCTATCGGACGACACGGTGACGAGATCGCCCATGTGCCGCTCCAGCGCGGCCACGAGCGCGGCGCGGCGTTGCTGGTAGATCCGTCGCATGCGTCGCAGGTGACGGGCGTATTTGCCGCTCTCGATGAAATCGGCCAGCGCCATCTGTTCGGCCACGCGCCCCTGACGCGCGATCTCGCTGTGCGCAGCGTGCACCTCCTGCACCACATGGGCCGGCACGATCATGAACCCCATCCGCAAAGCCGGAAAGATCGTCTTGCTGAAGGTGCCCAGATAGATCACCGGCGCGTTCTCCGTCAGCCCCTGGATAGACGGCAACGGTGGCCCGTTGTGACGCAGCTCGCTGTCGTAATCGTCCTCGATAATCCATGCCCCGCGCTCGATCGCATGTTCGATGATCGACCAACGGCGCTCGAGGCTCAACACGCTGCCGAGCGGGTACTGATGCGATGGCGTGATGTAGATCAGATGCGGCGGCGTGCGCTGCCAGTGTTCTTCGGTCGGCGCGATCCCGGCGGCATCCACGGGGATAGGCTGAAGGCTCAGTCCTGCCGCCTGAAACGCCGCCTTCGCCCCGTGATAGCCGGGGTCTTCCATCCAGACGCACTCGCCCGGATCGGCCAGCATGCAGGCGCATAGATCGAGACTCGCCTGTGTGCCAGAGGTGATAAACACCTGCTCGGCCGAACAGCGCACGCCGCGCGACACGCGTACATATTCCGCAATCGCGCGGCGCAAGGCGGGATGTCCCGCGTTGTTGCGATAGTCGAGTTCACGCGGGTCGATCGAACGCCACGCGCGTTCCATGGAACTGCGCCACTGGGCCATCGGGAATTCGTTCAACGCGGGCACACCGGGACGAAATGGTGTGGGGTCGTTCGCGCGCGTGCGTTCGCGCGGCAGGTCGGCCACGCGGCGCGACAGACGGCTGACCGGCACACCCGCGCTATCGACTTGCGCCGCGGGCGGCGACGCCGCGCGGCTCACCATGCATACCACGGAGCCGTGACGGCTGGTGCTGACGAAACCCTCTTCGGTCAGCCGCTCGTACGCATACAGCACCGAGTTACGTGCAATCCCGAGTTGTTCGGCAAGCGAGCGGGTGGGAATGAGCTGACTGCCGTGCCGGATGTCGCCATCGAGAATGGCCCGGCGCAAACTTTCGTAGAGCAGGTTCTGCTGCGTGAGCTTGCGGCCGCCCAGTTGCTTCGCGAAGTTCGACATCAACAGGCCGTAGTCCAAATGCGTGGCTCCAGATAATTGCGGGTGCGTGGAGCTAACAATGGTGCCACAAATTTCTTAAGCTGACGGTATGGTCGTGCCGCGAACCGCAGTGCCGGTTGCAGCGTGGAAGGGTACGAGGCACTTAACGATAAGGGTCGTTGACATGGATACCTCCGCTCTCGGCCGGTCCACTCATGGTGAAGCTGAAGCGCCGGTGCGCAGGCGCGGCGCGCTGATGAAGCGGGCGGCGTGGGTGCTGGCTTTTGTTCTCCTCGCGCTGGGCTATGACGCATTGGAGCCGGTGACAAACGCGCGTGCGCGGATGGACGCGTGTGTTGCTGCCTATGATGAGTCGCGAAGCGCGGCGGCGGCAAACCCGCAAACCGGGCAATCCTCACAATCCGCACAATCCGGCGAGAGGTACGACCGCGAACAGAGGCTCAGTGAAACGCTGCTCGCCTGTTCGACCCAACCCTGACGACGCGACCAACGCCATCCACGACATCACTTTCAACGATACCCAAACAAGGAGCCCCGCTCGTGACACAACCGATCCAGATCCGCCCCGTGACCACTGCCGATTTCCCCGCCTGGCTGCCGCTATGGGACGCCTACAACGCTTTCTACGGACGATCCGGCGAGACGGCGCTGCCCCGCGATATCACGCTGCTGACGTGGACGCGCTTCTTCGACGGCTATGAGCCCATGCATGCGATGGTCGCGGAACGCGACGGTCAACTGCTCGGCCTCGTCCACTATCTCTACCATCGACACACGACGATGGCCGGCCCGATCTGCTATCTGCAGGATCTCTACACGTTGGCGAGCGAGCGCGGCAAAGGCGTCGGGCGGGCGCTGATCGAAGCCGTCTACGAGGAGGCGAAAGCGGCCGGTTCGAGCCGCGTGTATTGGCAAACCCATGAGACGAATCAGACCGCGATGAAACTCTATGACCGCATCGCGGACCGTTCGGGTTTTGTGGTGTACCGAAAGGCACTGTAGAGATTAAGCCTCCAACTGCTCCAGCACCTTGTCCTTCGTCTCGATGCCAAGGAAATGCACGGTCAAGGCCGCGAGGAACGGCACCGCCGCGAGGATATAAAACGCGATGTCGAGATGACCGCCCACCATGGTCTTCGACACGATCGCCGGCGCGAAGATGGCCGCCACCTTCAGCCACGCGCCTCCCACGCCGCAGCCGAACGCGCGAATGCTGGTCGGATACAACTCCGGCGTGTACACATACGCTGTGATAAACCCGCAGGCAAGGAAGCCCAGCGCGAACGCGCAGCATGTCGCGACCACATACACCGACGAGTTGTGGAACACGCCGGCCAGCGCCAACGACACCGCGCACAGCACGAACGACAAATTGATGATCGGCTTACGCCCCACCTTGTCGACCAGCAGCGCGCAGGTCAACGAGCCGATCACGCCAAGCACCGATGCCGCCACCGCCAGATTCAACGCCAGTTGCAACGGAGCGTGATAGACCGTGCGATAGATAGTCGGCAGCCAGGTGGACAGACCGTACTGGATAAATCCGCACGTCACCCACAGCATCGCCACCGCCAGCGTGCGCTTCAGATAAGCGGGCCCAAACAGATCGCCGATCCGGCGGCGCGGATGGCGGTTCGCCATCGCATCGAATTCCGCAGCATGCTCGACCGGCGGCAGCGGGCCCTTCGCTGCGCGTTCGAACGCCAGCACGGCCGCATCCGCATCGGCCATCCGCTCACGCTCGGCCAACCAGCGCGGCGATTCCGGCACCAGCTTGCGCAACACGAAGAACAGGATCAACGGCATGCCGCCGATGAAATACATCGCCTGCCAGCCGAAGCGCGGCACGATCCACGCACCCAGCGCGTTCGACGCGAGCAGTCCTACCGGAAAGACGATTTCATACAGGAGCACGAATCGTCCTCGACCATGTGCGCGGCTGATTTCGTTGATGTAGGTCGCAGCCACCGGTAGCTCGCCGCCGAGGCCCAGGCCCTGAACAATCCGCAGCACGACGAACGCGGTAAACGACGGCGCAAACCCGCAAGCAATGCTCGTTACGCCGATAATCCCCGAGCTCACCGCAATCGCTCGCACCCGGCCTTTGCGTTCCGCATACCAGGGGAACACGAACGCGCCCACCAGTTGGCCGATCGATCCCGACGCAATCAGAAAGCCGATTTCCCACGGCGTGAGGCCCCACTTCTGGATCAGGATCGGCAGCGTGGCGGCGATGGCGATCACATCGAAGCCGTCGAAGAACGTCGCCAGCCCGATCAGGATACGCGCACGAATCTGCATGGCGTTGGCCGGCAAGCGCTCCAGACGCGCAATGATCGAGCCCCGGGTCACGGGGCCTGAGACACCGGCGCCGCTGCGGTCCCCCATGGTGTTGTCGATGGTTCTCATGCCGTTATCGCCGTCCGAAAAGAGTTACGCGAGCGCCGTGCTGGCGTCGGTCAGAGTTGCAAGGTCGATCGTGCGGCCCTGGTTCATCCATTTGCGCGCGAGTTTCAGATCGCGCGGCATGTTGATCGCAATGGCCCCGCGGATCGCGCTGTCTTCCACGTAGAAGAGCGTCGCGCGTTTGCCGGGCAGATCGCCGCGTACCGCGAGTTGCGCATCGTTGGGGATGTCGCCGAGGATCTGCAGGTTCACGTCGTACTGATCGGACCAGAACCACGGAATGTCCGCATACGCTTCGAACACGCCGAGCAACGCCTTCGCCGCGGAGATGGCCTGGTTCTGCGCGTTCGCCCACGACTCGAGCCGCACACGGCGCTTCAACCACGCGCTCGGATGATTCGCCACATCGCCGCACGCGAAGATGCGCGGGTCCGAAGTCGCGCCGAAATGGTCCACCACAATGCCGTCGGCAACGGCGAGGCCTGCTGTTTCCGCGAGCGCCGTATGCGGCGTGAGGCCGATGCCGGCGACCGCGAAGTCGGCGTCGAGCGTCGTGCCGTCCGCGAGCGTGGCGCGCACGCGCTTCGCATCGTGCGGGTGATCGTCCAGCGAAACAAGGCCGGAATTCAGGCGCACGTCAACGCCGTTGGCACGATGCAGTTCGACCAGGAAATCCGAAATCGCCGGCGGCACCGAGCGCGCGCACAGACGCGGCGCGCCTTCAACCACGGTGGCCGCGACGCCCAGCTTGCGGGCAGTAGCCGCGACTTCGAGCCCGATCCAGCCGCCGCCGATCACCAGCACACGCTGGCTCGCACGAAGCCGTTCGCCGAGCGCGACGGCTTCGTCGAGCGTGCGCAGATAGGCGATATTCGAGGTCTTCACCAGCGCGTCCGGCAGGCGCCGCGCCGCGCCGCCCGTAGCGATCACGAGGCGGTCGTACCGCACTTCGCGACCGGACTGCGTGCGTACGATGCGCTGTTCGCGATCGATCGCGGTGGCCGTGTCCGGCTGCCACGCTTCGATGTTCAGCGCGGCGAAGTCGTCCGGCTTGACGAGACGCACGGTGTCGATGTCCGCTTCGCCCGCCAGCACCGCCTTCGACAGAGGCGGGCGTTCGTACGGCAAATGGATTTCATCGGCGATCATCACGAGGCGGCCGTCGAAACCTTCCTTGCGCAACGTCTTCACGACCCAGCCCGCTGCCTGGCCACCGCCGATCACGACGATCGTGCGCGGTGCTTCCAGTCCGGCGTGGGCCGCTTGCGCGTGCTGAGTGGCAGCGTCAGTCATGTTTGCGCTCCGTCATGAACTTGCCTTCCGGCGCCTTGGCGTTTTTCTGCCGGCGCGTGTTGCCGTCAATGCCGCCGTCGATGGCCCATTCGGCGAACACGGTTGGACCCGGTTCGAAATCGCGCGGTTGCCATTCCGGCGTGAGCTGGTCCTCGTCCGCGTAATACTCGATCAATGCGCCGGCCGGGTTCTGGAAGTACCAGAAGTAAGCGGACGACACGGGATGGCGGCCCGGCCCGAGTTGCGTGTCCCAACCGCAGCGGCTGATATGCATGCCGCCGCCGAACACTTCGTGGATGTCGCGCACCGTGAAGGCGACGTGATTCAGGCCGCGCTTGCCATTGGGTAGCGCCAGCAAGAACAGATCGTGGTGACCGCCATGCGGCGCGCAGCGCAGGAACGCGCCACGGCCCGGATAACGATCGGACATCTCGAACCCAAGCAGGTCCTGATAGAACTTCTCCGTTTCCGCGAGGTTGTTCGTGAAGAACACCACGTGCCCCACTTCCACCGGCTCCGCGCGTTCGTAAATTGGCGACGGTTGATTCACGCGCAACGTCTGGCCCCACACGTTCGACGGCGAACCGTGCGTGTCGAGCTCGCGCTTGCGTGTCACTTCCACACGGATCGCCATGCCGTTCGGGTCGATACACCCCACCGCATCGTCCTGTTCGAAGTGACCCGGCTGCCCGGCGAAGCGGCCGCGCAGCGCGTCGAGTTCGGCGCGCGTCGCCACGCCCCAGGTCACTTCGCGCAGCGTCGGACCTTCTTCGAAGGCAGGCGGCAGCGACGGGTCGTTTGCGTCGACGGCGAGAATCGTGCAGCCGTTCAGCGATTCGAAGCGGACGCGCGTTTCGTCGTGCGCAGTCTCTTTCAAACCCCAGTCGGCAAAAAAGCGCCGGCAGGTTTCGAGGTCCGTTACACCGTAGGTGATCTGTTCAATACCGAGAATCGTCATGTCGTGCCCCGTGTTTCCTAGTTCGCCCACGCCAGAGGCGCGTCGTTCAAGCCCCAGTAGAGGCTCTTCTGCTGCATGTATTCGCGGATGCCGAGGCGCCCCTTCTCGCGGCCCATCCCGCTCTCCTTCCAGCCGCTGAACGGCGTCGAGATCGAGAACAGCTTGTAGGTGTTGATCCACACCGTGCCCGCTTCGAGCGCACGCGCGACGCGCCACGCACGCTTGTAGTCGCGCGTCCAGATGCCCGCGGCGAGGCCGAACACGCTGTCGTTGGCTTCCGTGAGGAGCGAGGCTTCGTCGTCGAACGGCATCGCCACCAGCACCGGTCCGAAGATCTCTTCCTGGCAGATGCGTGCGCTGTTCGACAGGCCTTCAAGAATGGTCGGCTGATAGAAGTTGCCGGCTTCGCGTCCATCGCCTACGGGACGTTCGCCGCCGCACAGCAAGCGTCCACCTTCTTCCAGACCTAAAGCCACATACCGTTCCACCGATTCGCGATGCGCCGGCGTAATCAGCGGACCCATTTGCGTTTCGGCGCGCGAAGGATCGCCGACGCGCAACTTGCGTGCGCCTTCCGTCAAACGCTTCATGAACGCGTCGTAGATCGGCCGTTGCACGAAGAGGCGCGAGCCCGCGATGCACGCTTCGCCCGACGAGCTGAAAATGCCGTACAGCACGCCGTTGACGGCGTGATCGATGTCCGCGTCGTCGAACACGATGGTCGGCGACTTGCCGCCCAGTTCCAGCGACACCGGCATCAGCTTGTCCGCTGCAATTCGCGCGATGCCGCGGCCCACTTCGGTGCCACCGGTGAACGACACTTTCTTCACGAGCGGATGGCGCACCAGCACGTCGCCAATCACCGAGCCCTTGCCGGGCAGCACGCTCAGCACGCCCTTCGGCACGCCGGCTTCCTCGCAGATGCGCGCCAAAGCGAGCGACACCAGCGGCGTCACTTCAGCAGGCTTCAACACCACCGCGTTACCACCCGCCAACGCCGGGGCGAGCTTTTGCGCATCCGAGGCGATCGGCGAATTCCACGGCGTAATGGCCGCGATCACACCAATCGGCTCGTGCACGCTCATCGTCATGTAGTCGCCGCGCGAGGGCGTGAGTTCGTCGTCGAGCGTTTCGAGGCACGCGGCGAAATAGCGGAACGTGTTCGCTGCGCTCGCCACCAGCACGCGCGTTTCGCCGATCGGCTTGCCGTTGTCGCGCCGCTGCAGGTTGGCAAGCGCTTCGTGCCTAGCCATGATCAGATCGGCGATGCGATACAGAATCAGCGCACGCTGATGCGGCTTCAGGCCGGCCCAATCCGGTTTGCGCCATGCCGCGTCCGCCGCTTCGACCGCGTCGCGCGCGTCGTCAGCGTTGGCTGTAGAGATTTCCATATTGACCGACTGATCCGCCGGATACAGGCTTTTAAACGGGTTGCCACGCCCTTGCCGCCATTCTCCGCCGACAAAAATATCGCCGGTGGGCACGAGGCTGGTATCGAAGTGAGTCATGTCGGTCATCCGCTCAGTTACATCAATTCAATCAGGTCAAATCACACAGCGCGCCGCGCGGTTGCGCAGGGCACGGATCGCGCTGAATGCGGTCAGCGCGGAAGTCTTGGGGTTGTCGGGCAACGGCTTGCCGCTCATCTCCAGCGACATCTCGCCGAACGCGCCGCGCGCCAGAATCCGGTGCACATTGCGCGTGACCGCCGGGTCTGCGATCAGCCGCACAATCGTCTGATCAAGACCGAGACCCGCGAGCGCTATCGTCGCCGCCACGTTGGCATTCTTCGGATAGAGCCGTGCCGCTTCGCGTGCACTGCCTTCGAAGATGATCCGCTCTTCCGTCAGCGTCTGCAGATCGCAGACCTCTTCGGCGGGCGTGCCGAGCCAGCCTGTGGGCGGCTTGCGGCCCGTGTACAGCACTTCGTCGAGCCCACCCAGTTTCGCCGCGGCCAGCGCATCTACGCCGCCAATCGCACCGGACAGCAAGGTCAGCGTCGCATCGCCTTCATCGGCTGCAACGGAGAGCGCATCGAGCAGCATCACGTCGGACAGCGCACCGATTGAAGCCACCGCGCAGTCCGTACCGGCTCTCAGCAACGGAACGACATGATCGACCAGCGCACTGTGGCCCGCGCATTCCAGCGCGAATTGCGGACGGCTGTTCAACGCCGCCACCGACGACACCACATCCACGGATGCACCCACCACTTCACGCACCGAAGCGGCATGGCGCTCGGGCACGATCACATGCGAGACGCGCACCTGGGGGTCGGCGACGACCGAGCGATACACCGCCTGGCCGATCGCCCCAAAGCCGATCATCGCGACATCGACAGGCGCGTGATGCCCCGGATGTCCCAACTGGCGACCATCAAGCATGTTCGGGCTCCTGCTTCTTGACCGGCGGCCCGGCAAACGCGGTGGCAAACGAGCCGACCGACAGCATGTCCACTTCCACCAGCACCGGACCGGTCTTCGCCAGGCCTTCGCGAATGATCTCGTCCGCGTCGTCGAGCGACTTGATGCGGTAGTGCGTAAGCTTCAGGCTCTCGCAGAACTGCGCGAAATCCGGTTGATGCAGATCGACGAAGCAACGACGGCCGCCGTAGTGCGCGTCCTGAATGTTGCGGATCACGCCGTAGCATTGGTCGTTCATCAGCACGATCATCACGTTGGCGTTTTCCTGCACGGCCGTCGCGAGTTCGCCGACGTTGACCATCAGGCCACCGTCGCCCACCAGGCACACGGTCTTCGCAGCGTTTTCAGCCAGCGCCGCACCGATCGCCATCTGCATGCCCTGGCCAATGCCGCCGCCCAGCGCGTGCACGCCAGCGCGCGGCGAGAAGATCTTCAGCAGACGGTTGCCCCACGTGCTGTTCGAGATCGTGACGTCGCGCACCCAGTTGTAGTCCGTGCCGACCGAGCGCTGCAGCGCGTCGACGAGACGCTTGTACGGGCCGAGCCCCTTGCCCACATCGGCCACGGCGATTTCGCGCGCGGCGGCCAGATCGGCGGCGAACGTCGGATCGACCTTCAAACGGCCTTCGAGCAGCGTCGCCAGCTCTTCCAGCACGGAGACGGCGTCGCCATGCACGAACAGTTCGTTGCGATAGCCGCGGTTGTCGGCCAGTGCGTCGGCGTCGATGCGATACAGCGGTTGCGGCAAGGCGAGCTTGTACTTCAGCGTTTCGTTGCCGCGCAGACGCGAACCGACCACGAGGACCGCGTCGCAGGTCTTGTAGAAACTTTCCACCGAGGCATGCACGTTGAACGCGCCGAGTGTCGCCGGATGATCTTCCGGCAAAATGCCGCGGCCCTGCACGCTCGTCACGACACCGAAGCCGAGCGCCACCAGACGCTCCACCGCGGCACGCGCATGGCGCGTGCCGCCGCCCAGCCACAGCAGCGGGCGCCTGGCCTTCACCAAGGCTTCGGCGAGCTGCTCGACGCGCTTGCTGTCGTGCGTCAGGGTGGTCACGTGCGGCGCGGCCATGTCGGCGGGCCATTCGATTTCTGCTGCCTGAATGTCAATCGGAATCTCGACGCTCACCGGACCGCTCGGCGCCGTTTGCGCGACGCGCACGGCTTCGCGGATCGTCGGCAGCGCGGTTTCAGCGGTACGCACGCGATACGCGGCCTTCGAGATCGACGACAGCATCGACAACTGGTCCGGCGCTTCGTGGATATACGCGAGGTCCTGATCGAGGTACTCGGTTTCGATCTGGCCGGTGATGTGCAGCAGCGAAGTGCCCGCCGTCAGCGCTTCAACCATCGCGCCGGCCGCATTACCGGCTGCCGTACCCGTGCTGGTGAACGCCACGCCGAGGCCGCCCGACACACGCGCGAGGCCATCGGCCATGTTGACCGCGCCGGCTTCGCCGCGCGCGCCGACATAGCGGATGTTGCCGCGATTGTTGATCGCATCGAGGATCGGCATGTTGTGAATCGAAATCACGCCGAACGTAGTACGAACGCCGCATTGCTCGAGAAAGGCGGCAATCAGCTCGCCGACGGTGGTTTTATTAGACATGTCGTGCATTGCCTCCAGAGACATCGATATGACTGCCCGTCGTATAGGACGACAGGTTCGTAGCCAGATAAAAGAGTGCCTGCGCGGCCTCTTCGGGACGGCCGAAGCGGCCAAGCGGAATGTTTTTCTTGCGTGCGAGCTCACCGGTCCAGTCTTCCCAGCTTTGGCCGGGCTGCGCTTGCGTCTCGAAGCGGCGGCGCCATTGGCCCGACTCGACGATGCCGATCAGGATCGAGTTCACGCGGATGCGCTGCGGCGCAAGTTCGACCGCGAGCGACTTGATCAGACTCAGCAAGCCGGCGCGCGCCGAAGAGGTCGCCACCATATGCGGCTCAGGCTGCAGCGCCAGCAGCGAATTCACGCAGACGATCGACGCGTTGCCCGCGCCGGCCGCGTCGCGCAGCATCGGCAGAAACGCACGGGTTGGGCGAATCACGCTGAAATACTTCAGGTCGAGTTCTTCGCGCCAAGCGTCGTCGGTGGTGTCGGCGAAGGTCGACACGCGGCCCTGGCCGGCGTTGTTCACCAGCATGTCGGTGCGGCCGAAACGATCCTGCACGGCCTGCGCGAAGGCGCTCATTTCATCGGCGGCGAGCACGTCGCAACGCACCGCGAGCAATTGCGCCGCCGGGAATGGCGCCCGCAACGAGGTTTCCGCCCGCGCGAGCCGGTCGGCATCGCGACCGCAGATCGCCACCGAGGCGCCCGCGCGCAAAAACAGTTCGGCAGTAGCGAGGCCGATGCCGGACGAGCCGCCCGTCACCACCGCCACCTGTCCGGTCAAATCGATTTGAATCATCAGATCCCCAATGCCTTCATGTATTTGCTGCCCGCACCCGGCCCGTGCTTGGGACGGTAGTTCAGGCGCTGCGAGAGTTCGTCGGCCGCATGGCGGACCTTGTCGATCAGGCCGCTGTCGAGCAGCGCCGCGTCGATCTCAGGACGGGGAATCGTCGTCGTAATCACCGCGACGATGCGGCCTGTGTCGTTGCGCACCGGCGCGGTCACCACCGAAATGCCGCGCTCGAACGACGACTCGCTGATCGCGAAGCCGCGCTGCGCGTCGTCGCGAATCCGTTCGTATAGCTCATCGATCGTCTCCGGCGTGAGCTTCGTAAAGCGATGCAGCTTCGGCTCGGGATACAGCCTGCGCAAGTCGTCGAGCGTCAGGTCGCCCATCAGCACCTGGCCATGCGTCGTGGCGTGAGCGGGCAGACGTGTGCCGACGTTGACCTTCACCGAACTGAAGATCGGCGTATGGCTTTGCGCCTTGGCGACGAACACAACGTCGCGTCCGTCGCGAATCAGGATGTGGCTCGTCAGGCCCGTCTCGTTGCGCAAGGCCTCGATGATCGGCAGGCCGAGGTCGGTCAGTTCGAGCGAACTCAGATATTCGAAGCCGAGGCGCAGCACTGCGACGCCGAGGCGATAGTTGCGGTCCTTGTCGGCACGCTCCAGAAAGCCGAGCGATTCGAGCGTCTGCAGCAGACGGAATACTGTGGTGCGAGGGATCTTCAGGCGCCGGGACAATTCCGGTGCTCCTAGTACCGGCTCGCGAGGCGAGAACTCGGTGAGAATCTTCAGACCGCGTTCGAGACCCGGCACCTTGTAGCCGGTGTCGTCTCCGGTGTCGTCCCGGGTATTGCCTGTTTCGCGCTCGGCGCTCATCGTGTCGGGCGTCATTCAGTGGCTCCGTGGTGCCGCGCTGGCGCGGCAGAACGTGTCGATGATCGCGGTGTACGCGTCATCGGCTTCGATATAACCGGCATGGCCCGCACGCGGCACGATCTGCAAAGGCGTGCACGCAGACAGGGCCAGCCGTTCGCAGGCGGATGGCGGCGTGATGGTGTCGTCGGCGCCCACCACCACGTTGATGCGGCCATGGAAACGGGCAAGGTCGGTGGCGAGATCGGCGTTGGCGAGCAGGTGTGTGGCTTGCGCGTAACCGCGCGGCACGATGCGCGCCATGTTCCAGCGCACCCAGGCGCGGGCCGTGTCGTCCGCATGTTGCGACAGCATGTTCGCGCTGCGTTTTTCGGCGAGGCCTGCGGGGCCGAGCTCGGCGAGCATGGCGAGACGCTGGTCGCGCTTCGTTTCGCGCACGTCGGCTGCGGCCGCGCCATAGCCGCCGGCGGGCGAGATCAACAACAGGCCGACGACACGCTGCGGATTCGCCGCAGCAAATGCGCTCGCGATGATCGCGCCCAGCGAATGGCCGACCAGCACGCAACGCTCGATACCCAGCGCGTCGAGCCAGTCGCGCAGTACTTCCGCATAGTCCGTCGCTTCAGGCGAAGCAGAGGTAACCGGCGTGGACGCGCCATACCCCGGTGCATCCCATGCAAGCACTCGCCGCGTGCCGTCCAGCGCTTCAAACTGCTGCACCCACGACGCCGCACCCGAGCCGATGCCATGCAACAGCACAAGCGGCAACGCGCCGTTGTTCGCCAACGCCGCGCCTGCTTCGCGGTATCCCACGCCCTGCCCCGCCGCGGTGACGGTCTGCTGCGCGGGAAAGCGCGCAAGACGCGCTTCGAGCGGAGCGGCGAGATCGGCAGTGACGGATGGGACAGCGGACATGGTTTCTATCTGCGAGAGCAAGGTGAAGTGGCTTCGGTACGGCAACCGTGCGTTGCACGGTTGCCGTGTGGACTATCTCTAGCGGCTGGCGCTTAACGCTTCAGCTTGGCAAGCGGCGAATCCGGCGGATACGTCGGCGTGATCGGCTTCGGCGAACCGAGCATCACGCACATCAGCGCATCTTCTTCGCCGACATTCACTTCCGTGCGATACACGCCCGGCGGCACCGAGATCAAATCGCGTTCGCCCAGCACCGATTCCCACGTCTCACCATCGCGCTCGCAGATCACTTTCATCTTGCCGCGCAGTACGAAGAAAATTTCTTCGACATCCATATGAATATGGCTCGGGCCGATGTTGCCGGCCGGAATCACCATCGTCGAAAACGTGAAGCCGCCTGCCGGCACCGTGTTGACGTCCTTGGCGACGCCTGTGCCGCCCGTGCCGACATAGCGCATCTGCGCACGGCGATACTTCGGATCGTAGTCGGCCTGGAACTTCAGCGCGTCCCAGTCGTAACGACGCGTTTCAAGGCGCGCGACGCGCGTGTCCATCCACTGCGCAAAGCTGGCTTCCGTGGGTTGATCCCACGACTTACGTTCGATATCGGTGTCCGCCATCTCTTTCTCCTTTCGGTCAAGACAAGATCAATTCATCACAAAGCCGCCGTTGACCGGCAGCAACTGGCCGGTCACGAAACGTGCGGCATCGGACAACAGGAACAGGACCGGTCCCGTCACATCGTCGGGGACCTGGGCGCGGTTCAGCGCGCGGCCTTTCAGGTAGTACTCGTGGCGCTCGGCCGGCACGTAGGCGGTGGCTTCGACTTCGGTGAGGCCTGGCGCAATCGCGTTGACCGTGACGCCATGCATACCGAATTCGCGCGCCAGCGAGCGTGTCATCGCAATCACGGCGCCCTTGCTGGCGACATAAGCCAGCAGCTTCGGCGCGCCCCACATCGCCGTATCCGAAGCGATGTTGACGATGGCGCCGCGGCCCGAGTCACGCAGATGCGGCAGCGCTGCCGTGCTCATCAGCCAGGTACCGCGCACGTTGACGTTCATCACGGCGTCCCATGTATCCACCGCCAGCTCGCCGGCGAACTTGCCGCCCGAGTTGGTGATCGCCGCGTTGTTGATGAGCGCGTCGAGACCACCGAGTTGTGCAACCGCTTCGGCCACGAAGCGCTGAACGTTCGACGGCTCGGCGAGATCCAGCGGCAGGAAATGCACCGCATGACCTTCGCCCTTCAGGGTCTCGGCGAGTGCACGGCCTTCCTCGTGCAACACATCGCCGAACGCGACTTGCGCGCCGGCTTGCGCCAGCGACCGCACAAACGCCGCACCGAGACCGCGCGCGCCGCCCGTGACGATCACGCGCCGTCCGTTCAGCGCCGCGAGCGCCGCGTTGGCGTTATGCATGGCTATGTCCTGCGGCTGCGCCCGCTGCAGTGGTCGCCGCTTGCTCACGATGCGCGGCCAGTGCGTCGAAGTCCTGCTGCGCACGCTGGCGCAACATGCGACGCACGCGCGTCATGCCGACATCGTGCTGATAGAGGAATTCGTGCTGACGCGCGTTCGGCGCCATGCTTTCGAGGACATAGCGGTCCTGTTCCAGCACGTCCCAATGCAGACCTTCGAGGCGGTTGCGATACAGGAAGCGCCATGCGTCGCGCTGCCAGCCGGAAACCTTGCGGGTACGCCAGAAGTAAACCTGGCAATTGTTTTCGTCGACAGGAACGGCGAAGCCGATGATCCCGAAGTTGCCGCCCGGGCCGAATTTCTTCTTGTACGGAATCGCAAGACGCATCCACAGGCAGCCGGTTTCGCCGAGTTCGACCCAGTCGAAGTTGACGTCGCGCTGGCCGACCTTCTCGAACATCAAACCGGTGTCGGTCTTGCGCACGCGCATGTCGGCCTGCTTGTCGCCTTCAGCCATCGAGTGCGAGGTGGCATGCAGATACGCGCCGTGCATTGGGTCCATCACGTTGTCGATCGCGTACTGGTAATTGCACTTCCAGTTCGACATGCAGAGGAAGCTCGCGTACTCCTCGCCCACCAGTTCTTCCGGCAGTACGAGCGGCGTGGGCTCCTTGTGCGCGTCGTCGCCGAACCACAGGAAGATCGCACCGGCGCGCTCTTCAACCGGATACGACTTCACGCACTTCTGGCCTTCCAGCGGGCAGTTCGAAACGGCCGGCACCTTGGTGACCGTGCCGCCGCCGTCGATTTCAATGCCGTGGTACCAGCACGCAACGCTGCCACCGAGATTCCAGCCGAGCGACAGACGCGCGCCGCGATGCGGGCAACGGTCTTCGAGTGCGCGGACCTGACCTTCCTGATCGCGCCACAGCACGATCTGATCGCCGAGACGCGTCAGGCCGATCGGTGCATTGCCGACCTGCCAGCTCGGGGCGACCGGATACCAGTAGTTGCGCAGACCGAGGTCGAGGTAAGCCTGAAGCGGATCGGCGGCGCCGTGGTCCGTCGTGGTGTGGGATGTGGGGGACGTCATGAAGAGACTCCGAATGCGGGAACGGGGCGACGGGTTCGCGTAGTTATCTGGGTAGCGCGCTTATTCGGCGAGCAGGCGGAATTCGGCGGCGAGTCGTTCGGCCGTCCACGTCGCGCCTTCCGGCGTCCGGAAGCCCACGCGGTTCAGGCCGGCAACGACTTCTTCCAGTTCCACTGCGCCTGCGTCGAACACCTTTTCGAGCGCATCGCCGAAGTCGTTCTCGTACTGCGTCGGCTCGGCCTTGCGGTTTTGCCACACGAGGTTTTGCGCCTCGCCCGGCTTTTCGATGACGCCCTTGCCGGCCACGTTGTTCGGCTGCGGCGCGAGCCACGGCTTCAGGGAGGGATTGAATTTCACGGCTTGCTCTCGCATGTCATTCCACCTTGATCTGGATTTCTTCACCGGCGAGACGAACCGCGTACACCTTCAGGTCGCGACCGCCCGGCTCTTTCAGGCACTTGCCTGTCGGGATATGGAACACGGCTTCGTGCAACGGGCATTCGACGGTATCGCCGTCGACAAAGCCCTGCGTCAGCAGCGCGTACGCATGGGGGCAGACGTTTTCCAGCGCGTACAGCGCATCGCCCACCTTGTAGATGCCGATCTCCGTGCCGTCGAGCTTGAACTCGAGCGGCGCGTCTTCGGACAGTTCGCCGGCATGTCCGGCGCAACGCCATTGTTCACTCATGTGCTACCTTCTCCTGAAGCCCATACGTTCCACTGGAGGAACGTCAGTTCGTGTATGGACAATTATAGGAGTCGTCCCAGCAAGAAAAAATAAAAATCTGTGGCGTTAGGGGAAAACACTGATGTGGCGTAGGAAAGACATGACTGCCGGTACCGGCCAGGCAGCGCCCCAACCGTACGTGTCTATTCCGTAAGGCTTTTCTCTCGACATCCTCGGCAACCGTCCACCTGGCATTCGGGTTTCCTCGGGGCTCGAAAATTTATTTTGACCACTTCTGAAAACCCTATACTTTCCATAGGCGATACACACGCCCATAGGTGGAACAAATAAGAAGCGAAGTTTTGGCGCATAAACCACGACTACCGCTCATTCACTCAACGCAATACGGACGGCGGAATGGGATCTAGCCATTCGTCATATGATCAGGAGAACCAACGGTGAAAAGAATCATTGCAGTCGGGCTTACCGCGATGTGCGCCGCGACAGGGGCGTGGGCACAAAGCAGTGTCACGCTTTACGGCAGCCTGGATGCCGGAGTCGCGTACGTCAGCAACGTGGCTGGCGGAACGAAGTGGATGGCAGAACAGGGCAACATGCAGCCTGACCGTTGGGGCCTGAAGGGGGTCGAAGATCTGGGTGGTGGCCTGCACGCGATCTTCCAGTTGGAAAACGGCTTCGCGACGACAACAGGTGCGATGTCTTCGCCCGGCACACTGTGGAACCGCCAGGCGTATGTGGGTTTGAGTTCGGATCAGATCGGCACGCTCACGCTGGGTCACCAGACGCCGTTCAATTTCGACGTGCTCGGCCCGCTTAGCACGGGCTATCTCGCCGCCAGTTGGTTTGCGTTCCACCCCGGCAATATCGACGAACTCGCCGACACGAGCATCGTGCCGTTCAACAACTCGGTGAAGTTCCGCTCGACGAGTTTTAGCGGTTTCTCAGTCGGCGCGATGATGGGTCTCGGCAACACGACCGACTTCGCCACCGGCCGCACCTTGAGTTTCGCGGCGAGCTACGCGAACGGTCCGTTCAAGGCCGGCGCCGTGTACTCGAACGAGCATAACCAGACGCCGTCGATCGTCACGACGGGCATCACGAACTTCCAGGGAATGACGGCTGCCAACTACACGGCGGACAAGATGGAGAACATGGGTGCCGGCTTGTCGTATCAGTTCGGCAACCTGCTGGTGCATGGCCTGTACACGCGCGTGAAGCTGGACAATCCGGGGTACTCGAGCACGTATCAGAGCTACGATGCCGGCGCGAACTATCAGTTCACACCGTTTAACAGCGTGGCGGGCGGCGCGGCAACGACGAGCTTCGACGGTCATCGCTGGACGCAGTTTGAGATCGGCGATATCTACGCGCTGTCGAAATCGACGCAGGTGTATGTGAATGCGCTATACGAGCGGGCGGGTTCGAATACGGACGCTGCGTTCTTCACGGCAGGTGTCTCGAACAGCCGCAATCAGACCATCTTTCTGACGGGCGTTCATCACTCGTTTTAAGCGGGTCTGCGGTCGGCTGTCGGGTGGCCGGCGGCCGGCGGCGAAGGGGCCGGTCAGCAACTTCGTGTTGCTGACCGGCCTTTTGTGTTTGAGGGTTTTGCGCGGCGGGCTTGGGCGACGTCGCAATGCAATGCAATGCGCCCCAGCCCGGCGACGGCGCAGCACGACGCTGCGCGGCGTCCTATATGTTTAGTTGGCCGTCACAGAACTGCGGCGTGCCGCTGCGACAGTCGGATCGTCCGGCTGTGGACGGTAGTTGAGGCGCGTCGACAGATCGACCGCTGCATTGCACACCGACGCAATCAGCGGCTCGCGTTCGCCCGCATCGCCGATATCCGAACGCGGCACGGTCACCGTCAACGCCGCCACGATGCGACCGGTCTGGTCGCGCACCGGCGCCGTGACCACAGAAATGCCCCGCTCGAACGACGCCTCGCTCACCGCGTAACCCAGCGCCGCGCTTTCGCGCACGCGCTCGTTCAGTTCTTCGACCGTGGCAGGCGTGCGGTCCGTAAAGCGTTCGAGTTGCGGCTCAGGATAAAGCTGGCGCAATTCCTCGTAACTCAGATCGCCCATCAACACCTGGCCATGCACGGTGGCATGCGCCGGCAAACGCGTGCCGACGTGCACCTTGACCGAACTGAACATCGGATCATGTGCCTGCGCCTTCGCAACGAACACGACGTCGCGCTGATCGCGAATCAGCAGGTGCGTGCTGAGTCCGGTCGCGTCCCGCAGACGTTCGAGAAGCGGTGTGCCGACGTCGGTCAATTCGAGCGAGCTCAGATACTCGAAGCCCAGCCGCAACACCGCGACGCCCAGCCGGAAATGACGGTCGCCGTTTACGCGCTCCAGAAAACCGAGCGCTTCCAGCGTCTGCAGCAGGCGGAAGGTGGTCGTGCGAGGAATCCCGATGCGCTTCGATAACTCCGGCGCACCGAGCACCGGCTCACGGGCGGTGAATTCCGCGAGGATGCGCAAGCCCCGCTCAAGGCCAGGCACAAGGTAGGTCGAACCGCCGGCGCTCTCTTCGTCGGCGGTTTCGTTGAGGTCGACGGGAACCGCGGCCTCGTCCTGAGCCGTCGGCGTCTCGCCGCGCGGCCTGGCCGGTTTGCGTCCCGCTCCTGTCATGGTTTCTTTTGCCATATGCGGCTGTGGTTCGTGCTGATCGTCTATAGGTCAGCATGATAGCGCGAAGCGTCGTGCGGAAATTTAGCCTCGCGCCTGGCAGGGCGCGCCGTGACGGCTTCAGGGAACGCGCCGCCGGTCATGCCTTGACCGTATCCGCCGCGGTCATCGACAATCGCGACCACAAAGAACCGCTATCCGCACGTGCGAAACGCGCCTGACACACAAAAAGAACATGTGCAGCGCCATCATTAGCAAATCGTCGACGAACACGTTTCACTGCTTCCGCAACAACGTCACGAAAACAAAACGCAAAGTACTCGCTGCCATGCGACCCGGATCACCGGGCCCGCACAAGCAGCCCCGACCTGAGGATCTAGCCAATGAATCAGAAGGACGATTTGCCCGTACCGCACGCGAACCCGGAGCTCGGCAACGACGACAGCCCCGACAATCCTGAACGCCGCCGGGTCCTCACCGGCATCGCGGCGGTTGGTTTCGGACTCGCGCTCGCCGGCTGCAATACGGAAGAGCAGGCGGCGGCCACGCCGAAGAGCGCCGCCGACCTCCGGCTCGACGCCGCGCTGCACGACCAGGTGCGCCATATCGTGGTGATTTACGCCGAGAACCGCAGCTTTGCGAATCTGTATGGCAATTTCCCAGGCGTGCAGCATCCGCTCGATGCGGTACCGGCAGAACGTTATGTGCAGCTCGACCGCGACGGCAAAACGCCGCTGCCGCAGTTGCCGAAGATCTGGGGCGGACTCGTCCCGCAGGCGCAGGAAGTGGACGGCAAGCGCTATATGATCGGCGAGAACGCGATTGTCGATCTGCACAACCGGCCATTCCGGATTCCCGATGCGCAGGGCGCGCCTTTGCCGAACGGCGTGATCACGCGCGATCTGTGGCACCGCTTCTATCAGAACCAGATGCAGATCAACGCCGGGCGCAACAACCAGTTCGTCGCGTGGGCCGATTCCGGCGGGCTGGTGATGGGGCACTACCGCAATTCCGCCGACACCCTGCGGATCTGGAATCTCGCCCAGCAGTACACGCTGTGCGACAACTTCTTCATGGCGGCCTTCGGCGGCTCATGGCTGAACCATATCTTCCTGATCTCCGCGCAAGCGCCGCTGGTGCCGGACGTGCATACCAGCGCGGCCAAGGCGTTTGTGTCCGTGGTCGAAGGGGACGATCCGACCGGTGCGCGGCTGAAGCTTGCCTCGACTTCGCCGGCGTCGGCGCTCGACGGCCCGCCCAAGTTCGTCAACGACGGCCTGTTCACGCCCGACGGTTACGCCGTCAACACCATGGCGCCGCCGTACCAGCCGAGCTTCGTCGCGCCGGCGGCCGGCGGCAATCCGGCCTTTGCCGATCCGTCGAATCCGCGCGTGCTGCCGCCGCAAAACTACGCGACGATCGGCGACCGCCTGTCGGACAAGGGCGTCGATTGGGCGTGGTACGCCGGGGCGTGGCAATACGCGCTCAATCATCACGACACGGGCGATGTGCCCGACTTCCAGTACCACCATCAGCCGTTCAACTATTTCGTCAGCTACGCGCCGGGCACCGACGCGCGCCGTCAGCATCTGCGCGATGCCGGCGTGGGCGACGACGCTTCCACCAACCGCCTGATCGCCGATATCGAAGCCGGCCGCCTGCCTGCCGTCACGTTCTACAAGCCGCAGGGCAATCTGAACATGCACGCGGGGTACGCGGACGTCGAATCGGGCGATCGCCATATCGCCACGGTAATCGAGCATCTGCAGCGCGGGCCGCAATGGGCGAATACGGTGGTGATCGTCACCGTCGACGAAAACGGCGGCTGGTGGGATCCCGTGTCGCCGCCGAAGGGCGACCGCTGGGGTCCGGGATCACGCATTCCGGCGCTGGTGGTTTCGCCGCTGGCGAAAAAGGGCTACGTGGATCACACCGTCTACGACACCAACTCGATCCTGCGTTTCATTAGCCGGGTGCACGGCCTGGCGCCGCTTGAAGGAGTGGTCGCACGGGACCGCGCATTCGCGCAAAACGGTCTTGCGCCGTTGGGCGATCTAACCGGAACGCTCGATCTCGCTTGAGATGGATGTGATGGCCCCGCTGACTCAGGCGGGGCCGTGAATTTATGCGCGTAAACTGGTAAGTGGGCACTCGCCTCCGCGGTGACCCACGCTCAGTTGAGATCCTTCACTAACGCGGCCCGCACTCGCGGCTCGATGGTTTGCGTGGGCACCGGATAATTCGGATGGTCGCAGCCGATCTGCAACGCCGCCCCGTCGCGTAGCCGCGCTTTGATCGCCGGCGTGAATTCGAAGCGTACGAAGTGCACGGCTGAGGTCTTCTGATCGTTGTCGCGTTCCAGATCCTCGTCGGCAATCGCATAGACCGGCGGCTCGCCCTCCACCTGCATGAAGACCCGGTCCTCGATGCCGATCAGCCGCGCCAGCGCCGCTTGCCGTTCGATTTCGTTTTCGTACTCGATCTGCATGGTCGCCTTCAGATTGCTGCCGTCCGGCACCAGCGGCAAATACGCGTTCAGCTCTCCCTGAATCCCGTCCTCGTCGAAAATTTTCTCGATATGGAGCATTTCCTGAATCTGATAGCGGATCGTCGTTTCGTCTTCGAACAGGAACGTGACATGGTTGCCGAGCGGCACGGTGCGATCCTTCTTGTGCTCGATCACCCGGGCGCGCATCGCGATGCGCGATTTCGAATAATTCTCGAGCGACAACAGCGAGTTGCGGGCGATACTCATCAGGAGTCCTTCCAGTCAGTGAGGGTTATCAGAGGCCGTAGGCCTTGCGCAGCAGCGTGAGCGGATGCGCAAGCTGTCCTTTCGACAGGCCGTTTTCGTCGAGCCCCTGTTCGATATGATGGCCTGCCAGCTGGCAATCCGACGAAATGTAGTCGGGATGCGGCTGCGCCATCGCCTTGAAGACCGGCGTGCCGATCTGCATCGCCGTGCGGTGGAACTCCTTTTTGACGCCGAACGTACCGGCATGCCCGGAACAGCGTTCGACTACGGTGACCTGGGTATCCGGCACCAGCGCCAGGGTTTCGGATGTTTTACGACCGATGTTCTGCACCCGCGCGTGACACGGCACGTGATACGACACTTTGCCGAGCGCCGTCTTGAAGTCGGTTTTGAGAAGTCCGTCACGATGACGCGACACGAAGTACTCGAACGGATCCCAAAACGCCTCGCTGACGGCGCGCACGTCGGCGTCGTCCGGGAACATCAGCGGCAACTCGTGTTTGTACATCAGCACGCAACTCGGAATTGCGCCGATGATCGCGTAGCCTTCACGCGCGTATTTCGCGAGCACCGGCAGGTTCTTGGCCTTTTTATCGGCCACGCCCTGCAGGTTGCCCTGCTCGAGCAACGGCATGCCGCAGCATGCCTCGCTCTTCACCAGTTCGTAAGGAATCTCATTGTGTGCGAGCACGGCGAGCAGATCGTGGCCGATCCCCGGCTCGTTGAAATTCACGTAACAGGTGGCGTAGATCGCCACTTTGCCGGGGGTGCGCTCTCCATCGCGCACTTGGGTAGTGGCCGGCGATTTCTTTGCGGCACTACGAAATTTGCGCGGCGCAAAATCGGGTAGCCAGGCGTTCCTGTCGACGCCGAGCGCGCTCTCCATGATGCCGCGCGCCGCCGCCGTGCGATTCACCGCGTTCACCGTCTGCGTGACCACCGGAATGCCGGCGAAGTGCCCGAGCGCATCCGTGTTCGAGAGAAACTTGTCGCGCAGTTTGACGTCGCCCTTTTTGTAATCGACGGACTTGGCGCGCAGCATCAGGTGCGGAAAATCGACATTCCACGGATGCGGTGGAACATAGGGGCACTTGGTCATGTAGCAGAGGTCGCACAGGTAACACTGATCGACCACCTTGCCGAACTCGGTCTTGTCGACCTCATGCGCTTCGCCGGTATCCGTGGCGTCGACGAGATCGAACAGCGTGGGGAACGCACCGCACAGCGAGACGCAGCGGCGGCACCCTGCGCAGATGTCGAAGACACGCGCCAGCTCCTGGTCAAGCGCCTCCTGATCGTAGAACGCATCCGAAAGCCAATCGAGCGGATGCCGGGTGGGCGCCTCGAGGCTGCCTTCTTTGTGGGGCATGGAGTCAGACTCCTTGAATGCACACGAACGGGAGCCTGCGGACCCTTTCCGCAAGCTCCCATGGCCTGTTTCAATGAGGCGGCACTTGCGCCGCTGCGTATCGTGTCAGTCGACGAGTGCTTCGAGCGCCTTCGTATAACGATTGGCGTGGCTGCGTTCGGCCTTTGCCAGCGTTTCGAACCAGTTGGCAATTTCGTCGAAGCCCTCTTCGCGCGCCGACTTCGCCATTCCCGGATACATGTCGGTGTATTCGTGGGTTTCGCCGGCAATCGCCGCCTGCAGATTTTGCCGCGACGAACCAAACGGCAGTCCGGTGGCCGGGTCGCCTACCGCTTCCAGATATTCGAGGTGGCCGTGCGCGTGACCGGTTTCGCCTTCGGCGGTCGAGCGGAACAGTGCCGCGACATCATTCTGACCCTCGACATCGGCCTTGGCTGCGAAATACAGGTAACGACGGTTCGCCTGCGATTCGCCGGCGAATGCTGCCTTCAAATTCTCCTCGGTCTTCGAACCCTTGAGTTGCGACATCTGAGCCTCCATGCAAGCTTATAGCAAGCGATATTGTGGGGCGCGCGAGGTAGACGAGCGATCGTCTGGGTAGCTGCCGGGCAGACGCGCGTGGCTGCGCCGCATCTTTAAATCTAGAAGCTGCGGCAGACGTTCCCCAATTGTGTTTTTCAATGCCGTCGATAGTCGTTGACCTTGCATAACGCGAGCCTCCGTCTAGACTGGTAGTGCATCACTTCGCACTCTGTGTAACGGAACTGCCATGCGTTTGACGATTCTCATCAACGGTTCCGATCCCACCGTCAATCACGACTACGCTGTGTTATGGCTCGACACCGATGAGCGCCGGTGGTCGAGAGAAGCGCATCAAGGGATCGATCTGCCCCCGTGGGGCGAAATGCACGACACCGACGGTGTCACGACGCTTTGTGCGCCGAGTACCGACGCGCCGCTCTGTACGCTGCGCGGCCTGCACGTCGACCGCAAGCAACGCGTGAGTTCCGCCGAGGGCTCGGCCGCGTGGACCGCTGTCCATGCGCGGGCGCCGGCGACCGGTTATTGGCGTTTGCAAGCTGTCGACCGTCAACCGGTCCACGCGGAACATCGCATCTTCGACAACTAGGCGTCGATATACGCCTTAGATAAGCGGGCCAGGTCGTCGACCAGTTTTCTTCTTCCGCGCATGCTGCAATGCGGCGGGCGCGTTTGCCTACCGCATTCGGACAACACTCGCTGAAACCCCGCGGGCGACGCTATACTTTTGCCCCCCCCCCCGTTTCCTTCGATGTCCAACTCATGAAGAAGTGGTTTGCCTCGCTGTTATTCGTCGTCGCGGCTCACGCGATGGCGGCACCCTCCTGCACCGAATTCACGCCCAACGCGCAGTGGCCGGTGCTGGTCAATCCGAAGATGGCGCCGAAGACGCGCATGCTCTGCTACGCCGACTTCGCCGTCCTGCATTCGGGTATCACGCATGGCCCGCTGTGGTCCGCGGAACATCTCACGCGCGACCACATTGAAGCCGCGCAGGACATGGTGCGCACCAACAAGTTTTTCGAAGACGCGCGATTGCCCGACGGCGAAGGCGCAACGCTCGCCGACTACAAACGCAGCGGCTACGATCGCGGCCACATGAGCCCTGCCGGCAACCGCTGGAATCCGCAGGCGATGGCGCAATCGTTTTCGCTGGCGAACGTCGTGCCGCAGAATCGCGAGAACAATCAGCGCCTCTGGGCACGCATCGAAACCGCCGTGCGCAACATCGCGCTCCGGGACGACGATACATACGTCGTGACCGGGCCGATGTTCAGCGGCGAGCAGTTGCAAACCATCGGAGCGACGCGCGTCTTCGTGCCGACGCAGTTGTTCAAGCTCGTGTACGTGCCGTCGAAGCAGATGGCGTTTGCCGTCGTGGTCGACAATGTCTCGACTAACCGCTACACCCTCACCACCGTTCACGAACTCGAAGCGACGAGCGGCATCCGCTTTCCCGGCATTCCCGAGTCGTTGAAGGATCAGCGTCCAGGAGGACTCAAAGGTGTTTAACGCTTTCTCGAACGACGACGACGTCCTCAACATTCAGGGCGACGCGCTCACCGTGAGCAACGGCACGACGCGCGTCACGCTGAGCGGCACGCTGGCGCTGACGAAGGACCAACGCGGCCTGAAGGCTGCGCTCGCGTTGAAACAGGCGCTCGACAGTATTGTCTGCGCGTTGCAGGCGCAGGCTGACCTGCCTCAGCGGATCAAGGACGAACCCGACGCCAAACCCGGCAGCGTCGACAATCCGTTCAATTGACCATTCCTTAGACGTATGAGGACGGCGGTGCGTCGCTGCTCGGTGCCGCCTCGCGACCGGAACGTTTCGGACTGTCAACAGCGAAAAACGGCCATCACCCCCGATTCCGCAAAGCGTTAAGTGCGCTACCACACAGAAGCGCACGTTTTGCGGACGTACCTTCCACTGATCCCGCTTGGGCCGAACCTTAGCCGAGCCTCAGCCGGGCCTCTCCGCCAAACAGGCTGCAAGGGTAGTGATGAAGGGACCGAATCATGAATGCGCCGATTGACTCTCTGCAAATCGGCATGCGCCGCCCGTTGGCGCGCCCCGACGGCCTCGACCGAATGCTTCAGACAATGGCCGCGGCTTTGCCCAGCCAAGGTGTCAACGTACGCGATCCGCGCACCGTCGTGCCGACCGCGCCAGCCTCCTCCAGTGCCACGCTACAGACCTTCGTCAATGCGCAGGCGAAGCTCGGCCGGATGCTGCGGCGAAACTCCGCGCGGCCAGGCACGCCCGAACCGGAACGCAAACCCGACGTCGTCGCGTTGCACTTCGCCCCGCACGCCGCGCCGACGCTCGGCAAGTTCGGCAAAGTACCGCGCGTCGTGCATTTTCATGGCTCGTGGGTTGACGAGCATAGTGCCGAGCGCGGAGCTGCTTTATTGAGCCCGTTGCGTTACGGTCTGGAGCGAATGGTGTATCGCGGCGGCACGCGGCATATCGTGCTGTCGCGCGAGTCCGGCGACCTCCTACATATGCGCTACCGCATACCGGAAGAGCGGATCCGCGTGGTGCCGGGCTGTGTCGATACCGCGCGTTTTGCGCTGCGCGTCACCCGAAAGCAGGCGCGCAAGCGTCTCGCGATACCGCAGGACCGGCCGGTTCTGCTGTGCGTGCGGCCGCTCCTGCCGGGCATCGGACTCGAGGACCTGATCGATGCGATCTTTGTCGTCAAGCTGACCGTGCGCGACGTGTTTCTGGTCATCGCCGGCGCCGGACCGGAGTTCGACATGCTTTACGCACGCATCGTCGCGCGCGGCCTGGAGAACCAGGTGCGTCTCGCGGGCTTCGTCGCGGACGATGCCTTGGCGCAGTACTATCGCGCCGCCGACGTGACGGTCGTACCGACCGTCGCCATGAAAGACTGTGGACTGACGGCCATCGAATCGCTTGCCGCCGGCACGCCGGCGCTGGTGACGGCCGTTGGCGGCGCCGCGGAAGCGGTGGCACCGCTATCGGATCACCTCGTGCTGCCGTCGGGCGATTACAAGGCGCTCGGCACCGGTATCGCCGATGCACTGCTCGGCGTACGTGTCATGCCCAGTGCCGATGCATGCCGCCGTTATGCGCGCAAGCATTTCGATCATTCGGTGGTGGCGGCCCAGATCGCCCGGGTCTACCGGGATGCCATAGAGGCGTATTGACGAATCGGCAGCTTCCCGGCTGCCGTTTTCATTTTGCAATCCGTATTATTTCTCACTTCCCCCTTCCGCATTCAGCACAGCACTGCTCCATTTCTTAAGGAAGACTTAAATCGTCACACCTGTGAGGTGTGGATGCATCTTCATTCTTCCTGGAAGCGTTTGTTTCCGCGGTTACGTTTTGTCACCAGAGCAGCGTCAACTCCTGTGATCCGGCTAGCGTTAAACCGGCAGCGCTGAACCTTTTCAGCCGCGACATAAGGAGTTAGACCATGAAGACCATTTTCGCTGCGCTCGCTTCCGCCCTGCTCGTTTCGACGGCCTTCGCACAAACTGCTGCACCGGCGATGTCAGGCGATCAACAAACTCAAGCGGCTGGCCAGGCCAATCTCAAGGCTGGCGGCGCCACGTCCACGGATGCGGCGAAGACCGACACAGCGGCCAAGCAAGCCAGCACGTCCACCGAGAAAACCGAAGCGAAGGTTCACGCCAAGAAGAGCAGCGCCGCTCGCGTACAAAAGACTCAGGCGCATAAAGTTAGCAAGACGAAGCATGCTTCAGTTGCCAGCACCGAAAAGACCAAGGCCACGGGGGATAGCAGCAAAGAGGCCAGCACTGCGCCGGTCAAAACCGACGGCGCCAAGACCGACGCCACCAAGACCAATTAAGGTGATCGGTCGTCGGCACAATCCGGCCGCTGTGTCGTTATAGTCGAAGCCGAATATGCCGTTGGGGAGGGCGAGTCCTTGGACTCGCTTTTTTTGTTTGGCGTCTGATAGATAGCATGGCGAATTATTTTGGGCTTACGTGCTTTTATTCGCCTCAGGAATGCGCTTCAGGCATTCGCCGCAGGATCGGCCAGCGCCGCGAGTTTCTTCGCATCGACAATTTCGATTTCCGCATACCGCAGTTGCACCGCACCCTGTGCCTCGAACTGCTTGAGAACCTGATTGATGGTTTGCCGCGACAGCGCCAGCATCATCGCGAGATCTTCTTGCGGCACCTTCAGCACACGCCGCAACACGCCCGGCTCGCCGTAGCCGCCGGCCATCAGCAGCAAGCGGCGCGCGATGCGCTGTGCCGCCGGCAACAGCGCGGCTTCTTCAATGGCGTCGAACGCAAGACGCAGCTTTTGTGTCAACAGCAAGCCGAAACAATGCCAGTACTGCGGCGAGCGCTCGAGCAGCACCACCAGCTCCGCGCGCGGCAAATGAAACAGGAGCGAATCGCGTTCGGCATACGCATCGTGCGTTCGCGCACCGCCGTCGAACAGCGCGATCTCACCGAACCAGTTGGCCGGCTCGATCACTGCGAGTAGCGCCTCCTTGCCGGCGAAACTCGCGGCGCTGATGCGCATGAGGCCATCCAGTACGCAGTAGAGTCCGTCGTCAGGGTCGCCACGCATAAACAGGCGCTCGCCTGCCTGCAGGCGCTCCATGCGACCAAGCTGGACCAGTTGCGTGCGCAACGTCTCGGGTGCGGTGCGAAACCACGCGCTGCGTCCGAGCACCGCAAGCGGCTCATTCATGGGAGAAGACGAACTCATAGGCTGGCACCGTGCGAAACTGAAATGCGGAGATTGTCGGCTACCCGAAGGTTTGAAATCGGCTTGACCGCGATTATGATGACTTTCATCGAGGAGCGTCACCCATGAGAACGCTGACCCAGCAACTGACCCAGTACGCGGCCTACCACCGTGACCGGCGCAATATCGCCACGCATTTCGTCGGCATCCCGATGATCGTGCTGGCGCTTGCGGTGCTGCTAAGCCGTCCTGCATGGATGGTGGCCGCGTTACCGATGCCACTCTCGCCCGCATGGGTGTTGTTTGTAGTGGCGACGCTCTACTATCTCGTGCTCGATGTGTCGCTGGGCCTGATGATGGTCGTCTTCTCGGCGCTATGCCTCGCGTGCGGCCAGTGGCTCGCCGCGCAATCCACGCTGGCATGGCTCGCAACCGGCGTTGGCCTCTTTGTGGTCGGCTGGGTGTTTCAGTTCGTCGGCCACATGGCTTACGAACATCGCAAGCCGGCTTTCGTCGACGATCTCGTCGGTCTGCTGATCGGTCCGCTGTTTGTGCTGGCCGAAGTGTTGTTCGGTTTTGGCTGGCGCCCGGCCCTGCAGCACGCGATCGAAGCCGAAGTGGGTGCTACGCGCATCAATCCGGACCGTGCGGCAGCGCACCAGGGGCAATAACGCGTCCCGCCGCGTAGGCCCAATCAAACACCCACAGTTGCGCGCCGAGCAGCGCCGCGCTGACTGCGAGCCCGAGACCCACGCGCGGCTCGCTCACGGCACGCGCAACCAGTTGCCTTAGCAACGGTAAGCGTTGCCGCAACGCGAACAGCGTCGTCGCGCACGCGGAAAGCGCGATTCCGCGTCCAGGTTCATACTGGTTCATGGGACAGACGGCCTCGGGGCAGCAGATGCGGCGAGCGCGGCATGCTCGCACGCATGCGCGGGCCACGTTGCGCGAAGCAACGCGGCGCAATGTGGTGTCATGGGAAGTCGGTCTCTCAAGCGTGCAGCGCATCGTGTACGGCGCTGCTATTCGTCATTCGTTTCAATTTGATGAAGCAAGCCGGCATTCCAGATGGGTTGACATCGAGACGCCGCGCGCGCCGGCAATTAGTCGTGCACGACGGTCTGCGATGAACTAGAACATAACTTCACGCGTGCGCCGATCTCACAGCACGCCGCCGCAGGAAGCGCGCGCAAGCGCAGTTCTTGCTTGATCACCCCGGCCTGTCCGGCAAATACGCCATCCATGCGGACCCGAAGTCCGCTCGTCCTGGACGCGTGCGACGCAGTCGAATGTCGCGCACACCAACACCCAGCCCCTGACAGAAAACCGTCACCAGAACGTGAAAAACGGAGCAAGCATGACTCAGCCAGCCCTATCGCAGGATGTCTCGCCCGATTTCGCCGCCGAGGTTCGCGCCGGACTCACCCACACGCCGCAGAAGGAGTTGCCCTCCAAGTATCTGTACGACGAAGTCGGCTCTGCGCTGTTCGAAGTGATCACGGTGCTGCCCGAATACGGCGTGACACGCGCAGAGGAACGCCTGCTTACGAAGCACGCCGCGGACATCGTGGCGCAGCTTCCGCACGACGTCACTGTCGCCGAACTTGGCAGCGGCAGTGGCCGCAAAACGCGGCGGATTCTTGAAGCGCTGTGTAAAAAGCGGCCCACTTCTTACTGCCCGATTGAAATTTCGCGCACCGCGTTGCAATTGTGTCGGCGCGAGCTGGGCGACATCGAGCGCATTTCGATTGTCGGCTATGAGCGCGATTACCTGGCGGGTCTCGCCGAAGTCAGCAAGAAGCGCGCATCCGGCGAGCGTCTGCTGGTGCTGTTTCTCGGCAGCACGATCGGCAATTTCAGCCGGCTCGCGGCGACGCGCTTTCTGCGCGCCATCCGCAGCATGCTGGCCCCCGGCGACGCGTTGCTGCTCGGCACCGATCTGGAAAAACCGGTCCCGGTCCTGGTGGCCGCGTACGACGATGCGATCGGCGTCACCGCGTCCTTCAACCTGAATCTGCTCGCGCGCATCAACCGCGAACTGGGCGGCGATTTTCCGCTCGACGCGTTTCAGCACGTAGCGCGCTTTAACCCCGACGCACGCAGCATTGAAATGCATCTGCGCGCGCGCCGTCCGGTCACCGCCCATATCCGGGCCGCGCAATTGACGGTGACGTTGGAGGAAGGCGAAACGATCTGGACCGAAAGCAGCCACAAGTACCGCGCCGAAGAAGTCCCCGCGATCGCCGACGACGCCGGCTTCGCGTGCAGCCATCAGTGGGTTGAACGCGAGTGGGGCTTTGCGGAGAGCCTGCTGGTCGCGCAGTAGGAGCGCATGACGCACTGACGGCTTGCGGCGCCGTCAGTGGCCGCGTAGCACGCTCAGTGCTGCTCGAAGCGTTCGTAACGTTTGTCCGTGAAGCGCTCTTCGCCGGCCACTTCGCTCACGCGGGCGGCCGGCGGCCCGTGGCGCAGCCACGAGAGCATCCGGTCGACCTGATTGGCCGATCCCTGCAAGATAGCTTCGACCGAGCCATCCTCAAGGTTGGCCACCCATCCTTTGATGCCGAGCGCGTGCGCCTGGCGCACCGTCGCGTGACGGAAACCGACGCCTTGCACGACGCCGCGTACCCGCACGTAATAGGTTTCGATCCGCGAATCCAGATCCGGGCCTGTCATACCGTCCTCTCCTAACGCAAATCTTTCAAGCCGGCATTCTAGTCGCGTCGTGGCGAGTTTGCCTGGAACGCGTTGGACTCGCGCGACGCGACACGCGGTGCACGCCCCACGTACAATCCGACGACCGCCACGCAGGGAATTGGAAAAGAATGATGGATCAGAACCGCGATCTCGTACTCGTCACAGGGGCCTCCGGCTTTGTCGGCTCGGCCGTGGCGCGCATCGCGCAACAGAAGGGCTTCAACGTCCGCGTGCTGGTGCGCGCCACCAGTCCGCGCCGCAATGTCGAGGCGCTCAACGCGGAAATCGTCGTCGGCGACATGCGCGACGAAACGTCGATGCGCGTTGCGCTGCGCGGCGTGCGCTATCTGCTGCACGTCGCCGCGGACTATCGGCTGTGGGCGCCGGATCCAGGCGAAATCGAACGCTCGAATCTGGAAGGCACCGAGGCGACCATGCGCGCGGCTCTCAAGGAAGGCGTCGAGCGTATTGTCTACACCAGCAGCGTAGCCACGCTGAAGGTGACGAGCTCCGGCCAGTCGGCCGACGAGACGTCGCCGCTGAAGGCCGAGCAGGCCATCGGCGTCTACAAGCGCAGCAAGGTGCTGGCCGAGCGCGCGGTGGAGCGGATGATCGCCGAGGACGGGCTGCCCGCCGTAATCGTCAATCCTTCGACACCGATCGGCCCGCGCGACGTGAAGCCCACGCCGACCGGCCGCATCATCGTCGAAGCGGCGCTCGGCAAGATTCCGGCTTTCGTCGACACCGGGCTGAACCTCGTGCATGTCGACGACGTCGCGGCCGGGCACTTCCTCGCGCTCGAACGCGGCAAGATCGGCGAGCGCTATATCCTCGGCGGCGAGAACCTGCCGTTGCAGACGATGCTCGCCGATATCGCCGCGCTCACCGGACGCAAGGCTCCGACCATCAGCCTGCCGCGCTGGCCGCTCTACCCGCTCGCCATGGGTGCGGAAGCGGTCGCGAAGATCACGAAGCGCGAACCGTTTGTGACGGTCGACGGTCTGAAGATGTCGAAGAACAAGATGTACTTCACGTCCGCGAAGGCGGAACGCGAGCTCGGCTATCGCGCGCGGCCCTACCGCGAGGGGCTGGCCGATGCGCTCGAGTGGTTCAGGCAAGCGGGGTATCTGAAAGCGTAAGGACGGCCACTCCGACGACCCCGCAAGCACTTTGTTACAACGTCGTCCGGCCCGCGGCGGGTCAAAGCCCGCGCGCAACAGGTAAAATCGCGGGTCTTACCAGAGAATCCTCGCATGAACCTTCACGAACAGCTCGGCGCGCTTGAAGTGGGCGTCGATCAGCTCATTCAGGCTGTCGTGGCCCCGCAGGCCCAAAGCATCCCCGAGACACCCGCAGCAACAGCAGCGCCAGAGGTGTCTGCCGCAATCACCGCGAGCGAAGACACGCCGGCCCAGGCGGAGCCCGCAACGCATGCGGCGGCAGAAACCGAGGCCGAAGCCGTAGCTGAAACAACCGAAGCCGCCGCTGTTGCACCGGCTGAAGAAAAGCCCACCTTGTCGATTGGCCGGCCCACGCAGAACGTCATCACCATGACGATCGGCGGCAAGACCGTGTCGCTCCATCCGGAGCAGGTGGGTCAGTTGATCGAAGAACTGTCGAATGCGCGCGCCTCGATGACGCCGGAGCCGGCGATGGGCGTGCCGCCCGGCTGGCGCTTCGTGTCGACGAAGAATCCCGCGCTGGCCGTGCAGAAGCACTCGAACGGCGACCGCCTGCTGATCATGCGCCATACCGGACACGGCTGGGTGCCGTTCACGTTCTCGCCGGATAACGTGATCCAGATGTACGCGCTGCTCACGCAGCGTTGATGCGAAGGGCGGCGCTTCGTGCGCCGCTATGAGCGAGGTCCGCTGCGGACCGCGCGCAAGGCCTTCGCCTCGCACGCCGCCCAGGGTGCGCGTTCGGCTACCGCGCCGCCCACTCACCGATCCTGTTGCACCGGCGCCTGCACGCGCGCCTTCCACTGACCGCCCTTGCCGCGCCAATAGCGCACCGCGGACGCAAACGTAGCGCCGACATAAAACAACGCCACCAGCGGCAAGAACGGCGCCCACAGCGGCGAGCGACCGTAATAGCGCAGCATCGGCGCATACGAGCAGCACATTGCCGCCCATGCGAGCCACGCCGGCAAGCCGCGCGGCCCGAGTTCCAGCGCGGCCACCGGCGGGATCAGATAGATGATCGCCATGCCCGCCAGCGTGCCGGCCAGCAGCCACGCGGAGTAGTGCAACTGCGTGAAGGCCGTGCGCGCGATCATGTTCCAGATCTCGCGCCAGTTGTCGTACGGACGCAGTGAGACGCTACGCGCCGCCACATCCAGACGGATCGGATGACGTCCCTCACCACGATGCTTGATGCGCGCGGCGAGACTGCAATCGTCGATCAGCTCGCCGCGAATCGACTCGATGCCGCCCGCTTCTTCCAGCGCCGTACGCCGCACCAGCATGCAGCCGCCGGCCGCCGCGGCTGTCTTGTTGCGCGGGTTGTTGACCCACGAGAACGGATACAGCTTGGCGAAGAAGAACACGAAGGCCGGAATCAGCGCCTTTTCCCAGAACGAATCGCAGCGCAGGCGCACCATCAACGACACCAGATCGCGCTGTTCGGCGTCGGCGCGAGCGACGAGTTGCGTCACGGCATCCGTGGGATGGCCGATGTCAGCGTCGGTCAGCAAGAGGAAGTCGGCTGGCAGACCAAGCGTGCGCACGGCTTCGATGCCTTGCGACTGCGCCCACACCTTGCCCGACCAACCCGACGGCAGCGGCTTCGCACTCAGCACCGTCAGGCGCTCGGGACATTGAAGCGCCAGCGCCGCGGCACGGGCGGCGTCGGCGGTGCCGTCGGTGCTGTGGTCGTCGACCACGATCACGTGGAACGGCCCCGCGTACGCTTGCGCGAGCAGGGTGCTGACCGCCTCGGCGATGACGTCGGCTTCATTGCGGGCCGGCACCACGGCGGCGACGGCCGGCCACGCATCGCGTGACGTGTTCGCGAGCGGCGTAGCGGGGCGGGCTCGCCAGAAACCGCCGCGGGCAAACAGCAGCACGCACCAGATCAACAGGGAGAGACACGACAGACCAAACAGAACCACCTGCATTACGCGTTGCCCTCAATCGAAGTGACGCGTACACCGACGCGCCGGGACAGCCACATTGCGAGCGCGCGCGTTGTGACGACAAACCAGTCGAAGCCGTCGAGCGCCGGACGGCGACGGAACACGTCATAGCCGGCCTGCTCGATGCGCTCGAGAATGCGCAAACCGCCGTGGACAATGCCGCACAGCACCAGCCCCGCGCGTCCGGGGATGCGCAGCGCGAGTGGCGCCCCGCGGACCAGCATGGTGCGGGCGTAAGCGACCTCATAGGCCATCAGTGCGCGCCATGCGTCGTCCGCGGTGCCGTTGGCCATGCGGGCTTCGGTGACGTTAAAGCGCTCGAGGTCGCTTTGCGGCAGGTAGATGCGGCCGCTTTTCAGGTCGATCGCAATGTCCTGCCAGAAATTGATCAGATGAAGCGCGGTGCAGATCGTATCGGAGTCGGCCAGATTGGCCGGCGTTGCCGCATTGAACAGATGCAGCATCAGTTGCCCCACCGGGTGCGCGGAGCGGCGGCAATAATCGAGCAGGGCCGGCTGGTCGGCGAAGCGGGTGGTGTCGATCTCCTGATCGAGCGCCGAGACGAGGTCGTAGAACGGCGCGAGCGGCAATTGATACTGCGCGACCACGCCGGCCAGCTTGCCGAACAGCAGCGGATGCACGGGCGCGAGGTGGCCGCTTGCCACGGCGTCGAGCCCGGCGCGGAAATCGGCGAGGCGCGCGTGACGCTCCGCGGCGCTCCAATCGCCTTCTTCGACGATGTCCGCGGCCGTGCGGGCGACCTGATAGATCACGCCGACGGGCAGACGGAGCGCCTTCGGCAGCAGCACACTGGCGATCGGTAAGTTTTCGTAGTGATCGGCTTCCATACGGCGAGCCTCGAATACATAGGGTAATGCGGTTGTAAGCAATAACCGCAGGACCCTATAGTTTAAGGGTTCCGCAGGGCGACTGCAGCGTGCAACGACTGCTGGACGGCCCCGACAGGCCGCCTGGGACGGGGATCGGCCAGAGCAAAGCGCGCCCGATAGCGTTAGAATGCGCGTTTGGTTTTCGTCTACCGGCTTTGCGCCGGTTTTTAGACATCAATTATTATCAATGTCGCGGCGATAAAGTCGTTTATATCGACTTCCTCGAAACCTGCGTCAGTCGGAGTTCGGCAGCCTATGCGAGTCATCCTTGCTCAACCCCGTGGTTTTTGTGCGGGGGTGGTCCGGGCGATCGAAATCGTCGATCGCGCGTTGCAGCAACACGGGGCACCCGTGTATGTGCGTCACGAAATCGTCCACAACCGTCACGTGGTGGACAACCTGCGTCAGAAGGGGGCGCGCTTTGTCGAAGAGCTCGACGAGGTGCCTGAGGGCGCGGTGGCGATTTTTAGTGCGCACGGTGTGGCCCAGACTGTCGAACGCGACGCGGAGCAGCGCGGGCTCGATGTGCTCGACGCGACCTGTCCGCTGGTCACCAAGGTACATGTGCAGGGGCGCCAGTACGTGGCGGCCGGCCGCACGCTGATCCTGATTGGCCACGCGGGGCACCCGGAGGTCGAGGGCACGATTGGTCAGATACCGGGCAAGGTGTTGCTGGTGCAGAGCGAGGCGGAGGTGGCGCATCTGGAATTGCCGCTGGACGCGCCGCTAGCGTATGTGACGCAGACAACGCTTTCGGTCGACGATACGCGGGGCATCATTGATGCTTTGTTGCGGCGGTTTACCAATATCGTTGGGCCGGATACGCGGGATATTTGCTATGCCACGCAGAATCGTCAGGCGGCTGTGCGCGAGTTGAGCACGCAGGTTCAGGTGTTGCTGGTGGTGGGCGCAACGAATAGTTCGAATTCGAACCGCTTGCGGGAGATTGGCAGCGAGACCGGGGTGGCGAGTTATCTGGTTGCCGATGGGTCTGAGGTGAAGGCGGAGTGGTTTGCCGGCGTGCAGACTGTTGGGATTACCGCTGGCGCGTCCGCGCCCGAGGAAATGGTCGAGAACGTTATTGATGCGCTGCGCGCGCTTGGGCCTGTTGATGTCACCACTATGGCCGGCCGCGAGGAGAAGGTTGAGTTTAAGCTGCCCGCTAAGTTGATGCAGCCGCTTGCTGCTCGGGAAGTTTAAGGTCGGGGTTTTTTGTTTTGTCTGGCTGACGGCTTTTTTTTGCCTGCGGCGCATTGGTTTTGCGCTGTGTTTTTAGGGTGTTGGCCTTTCCTTGCTTTGTTAGTGGTCTATTAGCTTCGCCCCTGTGCGGGGCGGCACTTACTTTCTTTGCCGCCGCAAAGAAAGTAAGCAAAGAAAGCGGGCTCACACCGCTAGCGTTTAGTGAGCCGTCCCGGTCTACCACCGGGAACGGCCCAACACGAGACCCGTTCTCGCTCCATTCCCCTCAGTGACAAAGCACTCATCCGCTCCAGCGTCGCGCTTCGCGCCCCGCCGTCAGGCATAGCGCCTTCTGCGTGTTCCGTAGGATGTCTAACTTTCCCTGGCCAGCCCTAATCCGAAACGGCGGAATCGCCGGCGGTTCTGCAGTGCTTACTTAGCCCGGCACTTCCGGCAAGGCGCGCCATCCGAGGCGGACCCATCCGCAAAGCACGAAGTGCGAAGCGGGATGGATGAGCGCTGTGTCACGAACGAGGGAAATGCGAGAGACCGTCTTGTCTCGGACCACTTCGTGGTCACATGAGAGGTGGCTCACTACGGGCTGGCGGTTGCAGCCCGCTTTCTTTGCTTACTTTCTTTGCGGCGGCAAAGAAAGTAAGTGCTGCCCCGCACAGGGGCGAAGCTAATAGACCACTAAGAAATCAAGGAAAGGCCAACACCCTAAGACCACAGCGCAAAACCAAGGCGCCGCAGGCAAAAAAAGCCGTCAGCCAGACAAACAAAAAAACGCTACCCCGCACTCCGAGCATTATGCTCAGTCAAAAACTTAATAAGCCCATCAACCCCGCCTTTAGAGAGCTGATCCGCAAACTGCGTCTGATAAACCTGAATGAGCCAGGCGCCCATCATATCGATGTCATAGACCTTCCACCCGGAATCCGTCTTCTCCATCCGATACCCGACAGAATCATCCCCACCATTGCTAATCACATGCGACTGCACGACGGCATCCTTGCCCCCCGCCACGACGCTAGCCGGCGCAAACTTGAACGTCACGTCCTGATCCCGCAATTGCGCCAATGAAGCCGCATACGTCCTCACCAGCAACGTCTGGAACTGCTCGTACAACTGCTTCTGCTGCTCCGGCGTCGCCGTGGTCCACGCCTTCCCCACCGCAATCCGCGTCGTACGCTGAAAGTCCGTAGCAGGCACAAAATGTGTTACCACCACCTGCGTGATTTTGCCCATGTCGCCCGCGCGCGCCTGGGGATCAGCCTTCATCGCGCTGACCGTGCCCTCAACCGCGTTCTTCACCACCGCATCAGGGGCAGCTTGCGCAAAAGCCGTAGTGGAAACCACCGCAGCCGCCAGAAAAGCAGACAGATAACGTTTCATAAGCTCATCAGGACAGTAAAAATGACCACTGGATGACCCGCTGGGCCACGCTGAAAGCCAGTATACCGATTTTGGACGTTCAGCCGCGCCCCATAACCTGAGCCAATCAGCCCCACCTCGGTATACTTATGCCCTTATGCCAAAAACGCCATCCGTGACAGGGCCCAACTCCCCTACATGCTGAAGTCATCTATCGTCCGTCTCGTCGCCTGGTCGGTGAGCCGCCCACTGCGCGTCATCGTGGTCTCGCTGATCCTCGCGGTCCTGAGCGGCTATTACGTTGCCGCCCACTTCAAGATCAATACCGACATCAGCCGTCTCGTCGAAAACGATCAGGCCTGGTCCTCCCTCGACGACGCCATCGACAAGGCATTCCCCCAACGCGGCCAGACCGTGCTCGTCGTCGTCGAAGCCCGCGCCCCCGAATTCGCCGACGCCGCCGCCAACGCCCTCACCGCCGCGCTGAAAAGCCAGTCCAAGGAATTCGTCGCCGTCACCCAACCGGCCGGCGGCTCGTTCTTCGAGCACAACGGCCTGCTGTTCCCCTCGCTCGATGACGTGCAGTCCACCACCGGCCAACTCGTTCAATCGCGTCCCCTCGTCAACGCGCTGGCCAAAGATCCCAGCCTGACCGGTCTCGCAGGCGTCCTTACCACCAGTCTGCTGCTGCCGCTGCAACTCGGCCAGGTGAAGCTCAGCGATATGAGCCACCTGCTTTCGCAAAGCGCCGACGTGCTCGACCGTGTACTCGCCGGCCAGCCCGCCGCCTTCTCATGGCGCGCGCTCGTCGACAAGGACGTCTCCACCAACCCGGCGCGCGCCTTCATCACCGTGCAGCCGGTGGTCGACTACGGCGCGCTCGAACCCGGTGCGCGCGCCTCGGCCGACATCCGCGCCACCGCGGCATCGCTCGACCTCGGCGCCCACTACGGCGCGTCGATCCGTCTGACCGGCGAGCAGCCGCTCGCCGATGAAGAATTCGCCTCGGTGCAGGACGGCGCCGCGCTCAACGGCATGATCACTTTCGTCGTCGTGCTGATCATCCTGTGGCTCGCGTTGCGCTCGGGACGCATGATCGTCGCCGTGCTGATCACGCTGTTCGTCGGCCTCGCCATCACGGCTGCGCTCGGTCTCATGATGGTCGGCGCGCTCAACATGATTTCGGTCGCCTTCATGGTGCTGTTCGTCGGGCTCGGGATCGACTTCGGGGTGCAGTTCGGCGTCAAGTACCGCGAAGAGCGCAATCGCGACGACCGTCTGTCCGCTGCGCTCGTCAATACCGCGCACACCATCGGCGTGCCGTTGACGCTCGCCGCCGTCGCGGTCGCCGAGGCGTTCTTCTCGTTCCTGCCCACTGCCTACCGCGGCGTGGCCGAGTTGGGGCAGATCGCCGGCGTCGGGATGTTCGTCGCCTATGCGACCAACATGACGCTGTTTCCGGCACTCCTGAAGATCTTCAACCCGCCAGGCGAAGCCGCCGCGCCGGGTTTCAAGCAACTGGCGCCCGTCGACGATTTTCTCGACCGCAATCGCAAGCCCGTGCTGATCGGCACCCTCGTGGTCGTGATCGGCGCCCTGCCGCTGCTCACGCATCTGCGCTTCGATTTCAATCCGTTGCATCTGAAAGATCCGCATACGGAATCGATGGCAACGCTGCTCTCGCTGAAGGACTCGCCGGAAGCGGCGGTCAATAACGTGCATGTGCTGGCGCCTTCGCTTGCGGCGGCGGATCAGATCGAGGCGCATCTGAAGAAGCTGCCGGAAGTGGGCCGCGTCACCACGTTGAGCACCTTCATCCCCACCGATCAGACGCAAAAGCTCCTGCTGATCAATAGCGCGGCGCAGCAGTTGCTGCCGGCGCTGACGCAAACGCCCGCGCCGCCGTCGAGCGACACGTTGCGCGTCGCAGCATTGAAGCGCGCGGCAAACCAGTTGGTGCTCGCAGCAGAGGACCATCCGGGTCCGGGCGCGGCGGAGGCCCAGCATCTTGCCGCGACGCTGCAAAAGCTCGCCGCCGCTAGCCCCGCCACACGCGACCGCGCCGAAACCGCAATGGCCGGCACGCTGAAGATCGCGCTTGCGCAACTCGCCGCGCTGCTGCAGCCCACTGAGATCACGCGCGCCAGCTTGCCGCCGGAGATCTCGCGCGACTGGGTCTCGGCGGACGGCCACGCGCTCGTCGATATCGCGCCCAAGGTCGCGCCCGGCGCCGACCCCGGCGACGATGCGATGCTGCGCCGCTTCGCCCGTGCCGTGAAGGCCGCAGAGCCTGGTGCGATCGGCGGCACGATCTCGATCCTGCATTCCGCAGACGTCATCATCAAGGCCTTCCTGCAAGCCGCGGGCTGGGCGCTGCTGACCATCACCATCCTGCTGTGGCTCGCGCTGCGGCGCCTGAGCGACGTGCTGCGCACGCTGATCCCGCTGCTGGTGTCGGCGCTGGTGACGCTTGAATTGTGCGTTGTGTTCGGCATGCCACTTAATTTCGCCAACATCATCGCGTTGCCGCTTATGCTGGGCGTAGGCGTCGCGTTCAAGATCTACTTTGTCATGGCATGGCGCAACGGGCAGACCGGCCTGCTGCAGTCGAGCCTCACCCACGCCGTGATGTTCAGTGCCGCTACCACCGCGACTGCGTTTGGTAGCCTCTGGCTGTCGCATCATCCGGGAACGTCGAGCATGGGGCGGCTGCTTGCGCTCTCCCTCTTCTGCACACTGATCGGTGCCGTGGTGTTTCAACCCGTCTTGATGGGTAAGCCGCGCGCGCGTCGCGCATCAAAAGAAAAGCAAGGAATCACGAAATGAAGATGCGAACCACCGCCCTGGCCCTGCTCGTTGCAGGTGTTGCCACAGGGTGTGCGACGGGTCCCGACCGCAAGCCCGGCGACCCGCTGGAGCCGATGAACCGCCAGATCTTCAAGTTCAACGACGCGCTCGACCGGACGGTGGCGCAGCCGGTCGCGCGGGGCTATCAGAAGGTCACGCCACAACCGGTCCGCCAGGCCATCAGCAACTTCTTCTCGAACCTCGGGGACCTGGGCAACGCGGCGAACAACCTGCTGCAGTTGAAGATCACCGATGCCACCGAAGACATCATGCGCTTCGCCATGAACTCGACGTTCGGGCTTGGCGGGCTGCTCGATTTCGCCACGCCCGCAGGACTGCCGAAGCACCACGAGGACTTCGGCCTGACGCTCGGGCGCTGGGGCGTGCCGGCCGGTCCTTACCTCGTGCTGCCGCTGTTCGGTCCGAGTTCGGTGCGCGACAGTACCGGTTACGTCGTCGACTTCCGCTTCAACGTGATCCACTACATGAAGCCGGCGGTGCGCAATCCGATGTACATCGCCCAGTTCATCAGCGCGCGTGCCGACCTGCTCGGTGCGTCGGACCTGTTGCAGGCGGCCGCGCTCGACAAGTATTCCTTCGTACGGGACGCTTACACGCAGCAACGTGTCTCGCTGATCCGGGGTTCGGGTTCGAACGCCGCGCCACTGCCGAATTATGGCGATCCGGGCGCATCCGACGGCGCAAGCACGGCACCGGGCGCGTCGGGTACCGCGCCGGCTGGTTTGCCGGACTACACCGATCCGGGCGATACGTCGGCGCCGGCCGCACCGGCCAATGGCGCATCGGGTACGGCACCCGCGGACTTGCCGAACTACACGGATCCGGGCGATTCGGCGGCGCCGGCCAATGGGGCGTCAAGCGCCGCGCCGGCGGCTCCGGCGAGCCCTGCCAGTAACGCCGCTCAAGCGGCCCAGCCTGCGGTAAGCGCGAGTTCGCCGAAGGCAGCGAGCGCAGCGGCAGCCGCGGCGGCTGCATCCGCCGCCTCTGCTGTTGCTGTGCCGGTTCCGGTCAAGTAGCCAGCACTCGCACCATGCAAAACAGCCCGACCGGTTCACACCGGGTCGGGCTGTTTCATTTCAGTGATCGCAAGCGCACGGTCTGAGCGACACCAACCAACCAATCAAAGGCCGCTGAACCCAGGCTTGCCGCACACCGTCTTCAATGCATCGTATCGGCTTCGACCCGCGCTACCGCGTCCTCGACGCTCGCTGCCGGCTGCGGCGCCGGGATCGAATCCGCCCGATACCGCTCGAACGCTTCGTCCGCGTAACGGATCTGAGTGCGGCCATGCGGCGCCGGTTCGCCGTTTTCGCCGAGGTTCACAAACACCATCTTCTCGACGGTCAAGATGCTCTTGCGCGTGATCTTGTTGCGCACTTCACAGCGCAGCGTAATCGACGTGCGGCCAAAATGCGTCGCCGTCATGCCGAGCTCGATGATGTCGCCCTGGCGCGCCGAGCTGACGAAATTGATCTCCGACATGAACTTGGTCACCACGCGCTGGTTGTCCAGCTGGCAAATGGCATAGATGGCGGCTTCTTCATCGATCCAGCGCAGCAGACTGCCGCCGAACAGCGTGCCGTTGGGGTTCAGGTCTTCGGGCTTGACCCATTTTCTGGTATGGAAATTCATCAGGTATCCCCTGCGTGAGGTGATGGGGTACGGTCGCAGGACCGAAACCTAGGGTTAATACCTAGATTATACCAAAAATAAGGGTTTTCCCTAGGCCGCCAAAAAGAGGCCTGGACGGCTCACGCCCGGCCTGTCTCAGACCGTCGGCTGCAGCGCACCCGCAGCACCGAGGGCATGACGCGCCTGGACGAGCGCCGTGCGGGCGGCGCGCGCGTCGGCGGCGACCCGCAGCAATGGTCCAAGCTGCGAGGGTTGCTTCAGCAGTTCGCGCAGGATCGGCGCAATCGAGGTACTGCCGTCGTCGCGCAACCCTGCCGTCGCAGCGGACGGTAGCGTGCGCCACGCGGGATCGACAATCGCGCGGCACACCGCGAACGGCACACCGTGCGCTGCGGCAATGGCCCCGGCGACATGCGATTCCATGTCCACGGCAAGCGCGCCGCTGGAGCGATGCAGCGCGGCTTTGTCGTCCGCGCCGGTCAGCGGCGCCGTGACGCCGGCCAGCAGACCGCGGTGCAGGCGCGCGCCGAGCGGCGTCGCGGCCAGCGCGGCGGCGAGGCGCTCGGACCAGCGCGAATCGGTGGCGAAGCGCCCAAGCGGACCCTCCACCGCGTCCGCCACGATCACTGCGCCCGGTTCCAGGCCAGGCGCGAGGCCGCCCGCAGTGCCGAAGCTGACGATCCCCGCGCAGCCACGCGCGACGGCCGCGCTCAGCGCCCGCTCGAGCAGATCGGCACGCGCCGCGTACACCACCTCGATGCCTTCGCCGCGCACGATCCGCGCTTCGAAGGCCATGCCGGTGACGGCGATGACCGGCAAGCGGCCGCCGGCAGCCTGGGACGACAATACCGACTGGGTAAAGCGAGTAGAGGTGGACACCATTACATCCCGACGACGACGCGCGTCAGCCCGTCACGCTTCAGTTGCCGGTAACGCGCCAGCGCCCAGAGCGGGAAGAACTTGCGATAGCCGTGGTAGCGCAGATAAAACACCCGCGGGAAGCCGGTCGCCGTAAAGCGGGTTTCGTCCCACAGACCGTGTTCGCGCTGCTCGCGCAGCAGGTATTCGACGCCGCGCGCCACCGCCGGATGCTCGACGCAGCCCGCCGCCATCAAGCCCATCAGGCCCCAGGCAGTCTGCGAGGCCGTACTCGGCGCGCGCTCGTAGCCGCGGTAGTCGAGCTTGTAGCTGGTGCCGTCCTCGCCCCAACCGCCGTCCTCGTTCTGGATCGACACGAGCCACTGCGCCGCGCGCTTGATGCGCGGGTCGTCGTGCGCCATGCCGGCGGCGTTCAGCGAACAGAGCGCCGTCCACGTGCCGTAGACGTAGTTCATGCCCCACCGGCCATACCAGCTACCGTCCGCTTCCTGCTCCTTGAGCATGTAGTCGTAGGCGCGGCGCGCCGGCTCGCTGTTGGCCGGCAACTCGCCCAGTTGGGCCAGCATCGACAGGCAACGGCCCGACACGTCCGCCGTAGGCGGATCGAGCAAGGCACCGTGATCGGAGAACGGAATGTTGTTCAGGTAGTACTGGGTGTTTTCCGGCTCGAAGGCGCCCCAGCCGCCGTCGCTGCTCTGCATGCCGACCACCCATTCGCGGGCGCGGGCAATCGCTTCGCCGTCGACGTCCGACTGCGTGAGCCCAGCCGAGCGGTGCATCGCCATCACGACCACGGCCGTATCGTCGACGTCCGGATAGTAGGGGTTGGCGTACTGGAACGCCCAGCCGCCCGGACGCACGTTCGGGCGGCGCGAGATCCAGTCGCCGCGCACGTCGAGAATCTGCAACGGACGCAGCCATTGCAGCCCGCGTTCGGCCGCCTGCTCGGCGCGCGGGTCGCCGGTTTCAAGCAGCGCATGCGCGGCAAGCGAGGTATCCCATACCGGCGACAGGCACGGTTGGCAATACGCTTCGTCGTCCTTGATGACGAGCAGCTTGTCGATCGACTGACGGGCAATCGCGCGGTTCGGATGATCGGCCGGATAACCCAGCACGTCGTACATCATCACCGAGTTGGCCATGGCCGGGAAAATCGCGCCGAGGCCGTCTTCGCCGTTCAGACGCTCGTCGACGAACGCCTGGGCGGCCTTGACCGCCCGCTCGCGTGTGTACTTCGGAAACAGGCCGTCGACGAGGCGCAGCACGTGATCGACGCCGCGGAAGAACGTGAACCAGCCCTGGTGCTGATGCGGCGCACGCGGCAGCAGGCCGGTCGTGACGGGCGCGCCGTGGAACAGCTCATCGATCCGCACGCCGCGCGGGTTGCGCGCCACCGGACGCCTGGCGTTCAGCACCAGCAGCGGCACGATTACCGTCCGCGCCCAGTACGACACCTTCGACAGGTGGAACGGGAACCACTGCGGCAGCAGCATGATCTCGACCGGCATCATCGGGACTGCGTACCAGGAGACCACGCCGAACAGCGCCAGCAGGATGCGCGTGAACACATTCGACGCTTCCGCGCCGCCGTGCGCCAGAATCGCTTCGCGGGCGCGGCGCATGTGGTCGGCGTCTTCCGGCTCGCCGATCATCTTCAGCGCGAAGTACGCCTTCACGCTCGCGCTGACGTCGAGCGCGCCGTCGGTGAAGAGCGGCCAGCCACCGTTGGGCAACTGGATGCGGCGCAGGTAACGCGCAATCTTCTGCTCCAGTTCCGCATTCGGCTCTTCGCCGAGGTAGTGGACCAGCAACACGTATTCGGCGGGGATGGTCGCGTCGGCTTCGAGCTCGTAGACCCAATGGCCGTCGGGCTTCTGCGCGTCGAGGATCGCGTCGGTTGCCCGCGTGACGGCGGCGTCCAGCGCGGCGGCGGCAGCCTGCGCGGCGGCGCTTGCCTCGACCGCGGGTGGAGCGGGCGTCGCGGTTGAGTCGGGCGATTCGTTGCCCGTCGTCTGGGCAAGGGATAAGTCGTTCATCAGCGTTCCATCGGTTCGTTCAGCAGCGTATCCGCGGCCTTCTGGCCGGAGCGGATCGCCCCTTCGATCGTCGCGGGCAGGCCGGTGGCCGTCCAGTCGCCCGCGAGCATGAGGTTTTTCCAGCGGGTGCGAGTGCCCGGGCGATGCATCTCTTCGCCCGGCACGGCCGCGAAAGTCGCGTGCGGTTCCATCACAACCTGCCAGGCCGGCATGGGCTCGAGCGGCAGGCTGGCGGCCTGGGCCACTTCCGCCCAGATCGTCTTCGCAAGCACATCGTGCGGCGTGTCGAGCAGCCTTTCGGCGCCGCTGATCGTCACGGACAGACGCCCGTCGAACGCGAACATCCACTCGGCCGTGCCATTGAGCAGGCCAGTCAGCGGCGGCACGCCGAACGGCGGTTCGACCGCGAAGTGCACGTTGACGGTGGCGCTGAAGCGGCGCGGCGCCTGCAGACCGGGGACGAGCGCCCGCGCGACGTCCGGCGGCACCGCCAGCACCACGCCGGCGCCGGCGGCGAGCTCAAGACGCGCCTCACCGGCAAAATCCAGCGCGCTGACCCGGCCGGTGTCCGCAAACACGATCTGATTCAACTGCGCGCCGAGCCGGATCGCGGCGCCGCCGTGCTGCAAAAGACGCAACGCCGGATCGACAAAGGCGCTGCTGAGGCCATTGCGCGCGAGCAGCGGCCGGCTCGCCGGGCCACCCGCCGCCAACGTCTCGCGCACCACCGCGGCCGCCAGCTCGGCGCTGGCCTCGCGCGGTTCGTGATTGAGCACCATCCGGAACAGCGGTCGCAGCAAGCGGTCCCATAGCACGCCATCGCAGCGCATGGTCTGCGCCATGGTGCGGCCGGGCTTCGCGAACAGCAGTGGCGCGAGCGTCAGATAGTCGCTCGGGTGGGTGTTCGGCACCCGCGCCGTTTGATCGAAGATCCACCACGGCAAACGCCCGGCCGACAGGCGCACGCTCCAGCGCGCACGCGTCGCGAGATCCACGAATGGGTATTCGGGCTGCGCCGGCCCCGTCAGCTCGTCGGCCGCGCCGATCGCGCGCAGATAATTCAGCGTCGCGGCGTGGCCGGACAGCACCACATGATTGCCGCTGTCGAGCGTCGCGCCAAGCGCGCGGTCGTACCAGGAGCGGCACCGTCCACCGGCCTGCTCGGCCGCCTCGTGCAACACGACCTGCGCACCGCGCCGCTGCAATTGCACCGCCGCGGCCAGGCCGGCGAGGCCCGCGCCGATCACGTGGACGAGCTTCGACATCAGAAAAAAGCGTACCGCGCCACGATCCACAGCAGACGCGCGCGCGGCTTGCTGACCTTCGTGCGCGGCAAATCGAAGCCGCGCTCAACGGTGCGATCGAGAAGACAGCGGTAGACCCCGGACATGATGCGCGGGGCGCGGACCTGGTTGCGCGGCACGGCGTCCATGATCGCGTCCGCCTGAGCGAAATGCTCGCGGGCCCGCGTCACCAGTTTGGCGCAGACGCGCGGCAGCGACGGGTCGTCGGCGATAACGCCGGGCGTAGCCGTCGCAATACCTTCAAGCGCCAGCAGTTCGCGCGGCAGATAGCAGCGGTTGATGCCGGCGTCTTCGTCGATATCGCGCAGGATATTGGTCAACTGCAGCGCGCGGCCGAGGTGGTGCGCCAGCCGGCGGCCAGGCTCTTCCTGCATCCCGAAGATCCTCACCGATAGACGGCCTGCGGCACTGGCGACCCGGTCGCAATACAGATCGAGCGTGTCCTCGTCCGGTGCGCAGATATCGGCGGCGGCGTCCATCGCCATGCCGTCGATCATCGCGTGAAAATCGTCGCGTTGCAGGTGAAACGTATGAATGTGCCGCGTCAACGCGCGCAACGAAGCGCGCGGCGCGCCGGCATAGCAGGCGTCGATGTCGGCACGCCAGCGTTCAAGCCCGGCGGCGCGCTCGGCGCGCGGCAGATCGCTGTCGGCAATGTCGTCGACAGCGCGGCAAAAAGCGTAGACCTGATACATCGCGTCGCGCTGCGCAGCCGGCAGGATGCGCATCGCAAGATAGAACGAGCTGCCCGATGTGGCGGCAGCGGCGTCGGTTTCTGTATCGTCCACGACAAGATTGGAAACAGCCAAGACGATCTCCGCTGAGGGGCCCTCTGGAGGCGATCAAGAAGTCGTGCCTACCCGCAGGGTAAGCCGCGCGCGCGGACACGCGCAAATACGTCGGCAGGGATGCCGGAAACGGCGAAAAGTATAACAACCTTTGCGGGATAGCGCAGTTTGAGGCGGAAGAATCGGCCATTATTGCCGAATCACACGCACGGCGGGCCGGGTGGCAAGCCACGACGGGCGCGGCTTGCGGGCACGGTGGGACGCCTGGTGCGCCGACCCGCGCCGGCTGAGAGCGGCTCGCGAATGCGTTGGCAGCGGCGCCCGCCGGCCGGCGCTCAGATAAAAGCTACCGACCGGTTGCGGCCCTGACGCTTGGCGCTATAGAGCGCCGCGTCCGCTTCGTTGATCAAGACGTCGTAATTCGGCACGCCGACCCGCGCCGCGGCCCCGCCGACGCTCGCCGTCACCGGCACCGACACGCCCTGTACGTCCACCGGCACGTCACCGATCGTATTACGGATCTTTTCCGCGACCAGCATCGCGTCCGCGAGCGGCGTGCACGGCAGCAGCAGCGCGAATTCCTCGCCGCCGAACCGGCCGAACGTATCCTGCACCCTCACCACCTGGGCGACCCGCTGCGCCATCTCGCGCAGCACCGTATCGCCGACGCCGTGGCCGAACTGGTCGTTGATCTTTTTGAAGTGATCCAGATCGAACAGCAACACCGACATCTCGCCGCCATAGCGCTGCCAGCGCGTGTATTCGTCGCGCAGCCGCGCTTCGAAAAAGCGGCGATTGGCGATGCCGGTGAGGCCGTCGCGATCCGCATATTCCTGCAGCTTGGCCACCGCCTCTTCGCGCTCGCGCTGCACGATGCTGACGTGCGTCACGTCCGAGATGGTCACGCACACCGCCACCACTTCACGCTCGCGCGTGAGCGGCATGAAGGTGCAGTCCTGCTGCATGAAATCCACCCCGCCGGTAATCGGCCGGTCGTGGTCGAACTTGAACAGATAGGGGCGCTGTTCCCATGAGCTGAAGGCGAAGCTGCCGAGCTGGAACACGCTCTCGAGCTTGCGGGTCAGCCAGACGCGCGGCAACTCGGGGAAACTGGCGAAAATCGACTTGCCGACAACCTGATCGGCCGACAAACCGCTGTGATCCTGCATGAAGCGATTCCACATCAGCACGTTCATCTCGCGGTCGAGGACGAAAATACCGAAGCCGACACGCTCGACAACGAGATCGCTTAACGAAGCAGGGGGGACATTCATAGACTGGACAGCAACGCGTCAAGCGCGTCATTCATGTGGCGGATCGACTCTTCAGCCATGAGCATGACCAGATGAGCCCGGAAGCTCTGGTCTTCGAGCGCGAAATTGACTTCGACGAGCAACGCCACTTCCCAGGCGAGCACGCCGGGCTGGAACACGTCGTCAAGCGACATGGATTCGCCGAGCAGGCCCGGCGCCGAAAACACCGGCGTGCGGCCGAGTTGCTCGAGGATGCACGAAACGCACGCCCCCGTCAGCACGTTGGCGACGTCGAAAATCAGCTCTTCCTGGCTCACCTGCTCGTAGGCGGAGCGCGGGTATGGGTCGTTCACCAGCCCGCACAGTTGCTCCATACTGCCGCTGCGGCAGATCACCAGCGCCTCGCCCTTGATGTCCGAGCGGAAGCCCTGACGCACCGCGCTCACCGCTTCCTGAATGCCGGTCATCTCGCGTAACGCCGCCGCCGCTTTGCTGATCTCGACCACCTGCACGCGCGGCACCGACAGTTCGATGAACGCGTCGAGCAACCGTCCCAGACGGGTTGCGGCCTGGCCCATCGCCAGATTGGCGACCTCCTGCAGCGCGTCGCGCCGATCTTCGTTGAGGACTGGCTCAGACATACAACCCGTACTCCTTGAGGATGGGTAGTACCGCCTCGGGGCTGACGGGCTTGGCGATGAAGGCAATGGCGCCGAGCGAACGCACGCGCGCCTGCGCCATCGGCTGCACGTCGGCGGACACCACGATCACAAAGGTGTTCAGGTCTTCGTGCTGCAGCGCCTCCAGCACCTGATAGCCGGTCAGGTCCGGCATGGTCAGATCGAGGAACATCACGGACGCCTTGCCTTCGCGGTACAGCGCGAGCGCCTCGCGGCCGTTCGATGCGTAGCTGACGTCGACATCCCAGTCCTGTGGCAGCGCCTTTGTGAGCACCTTGCGGGCAAGCAGCGAATCGTCGGCGATCACAATGGGCAATGACATGGCGGAGGGTCAGAAAAACGGGATTGGCTCGGTCGCGTTAACGGCCTGGTTCAAAATTTCTTTAGCGGCGCGACGACGGACCGGCGGAAGGATACTCCGATGCGAGTGCGAAGGCCGATTGCGAAAAGCCGGGGAAGACGCACGCGGCGGCGCGTGCGAGAGGAACGGTACGGATGCGCGTGGGCGCACGCGCGACGATAACGATGACCGGCATGATCGAGCCTACCCCGTAGGTGGTTCTGCGCGGCCGAGTGGAAAGGCGGAACTCCAGCCTGTCGCGCGCGTTTCCGCGAACCCCCTCCGTCACGCCTTGTTTGCGTTGTCTGGCTGGCCCTCGCGGTACAGGCGCCCGAGCATGGCGGACGCACTAATATTTATCGTGGCGAGATTCTTAAATTAAACCAGCGAAAAGGCAACTCGTCAAAATGGATTTAACGAACATGAATTACTCATGAATCCAGTTTTCAAGGAGTTTTTCGACCATCTTCCGGTTATCTAACGTCGTTTATACTTTTGTGTACGTTTGCGCTTCCGGATTCGTCGCTGTTTAGAGAAAAACTTCCGCGGGCCTCGCGCGGTCTATTCTTACCGGCCCGACAGATCCTTCCCGGCATATTTCGGCTTCTCGTATGATGGTAACCGTAAGATTTTCCGTCCCAGACGCCTTGCAGCGGTATTACAGATGACACCCGACCGGTCCGACTCGCGCGAAGCGAGCCGTCTCTCCGCTAACCGGCAGGACGAGACGCTGTTCCCGGTTGTACCGGAACAGAATTTCCATGTGCGGCGCATGACGCTGATCGCCCTGCTGGTCGCGGCGGTCGTGCTGCCGTGCGTATATGTCGCGGCCATGGCCTTCAGCGACCTGCGGGAGCGCGAAGCGGACGCGACCGACCTGACGCTGCGTACCGTGCGGGTCGCGGAAGAACATGCGCTGAAAGTGTTCGATATGAACGAAGCGCTCGATGCGCGCGTCGTCGATCTGGTTCAGGGCCTCGACGACGACGGCATCCGCGCGAGCCAGAGCGAGATCCACGACAAGCTGGGCACCATGGGCGGTGGCTATCCGCAGGTCTCGGCGGTGTCCATCTTCGGCGAGGACGGCGCGCTGCTCGCAACCAGCCGCTTTTATCCGGCGCCGGCCGTTTCGATTGCGCAGCGCGACGACTTCACCGGCATTCGCGACGGCAAGATGCTCGAGCACGTCTCGAAAGACATGGTCGGCCAGGTCGCCGGCGAAAAAGTCTTCAATACCGGCGTCGCAAGGCGCGGCGTGGACGGTGCGTTCGCCGGGGTCGTCTCGGTCGCGCTGCGGCCCAGCTATTTCAGCGACTTCTACCAGGAATTGCTCGGCGGCACCGACACGCCGATGACCATGAGCCTGACCCGCGCCGATGGCGCGGTGCTCGCCCACTACCCATCCGCGCCCGGCCAGCCCACCACGATCGCGGCGCATACGCCGCTCACCGACGCCCTCGCCCGCGGCAGCCGCGCCGGCGTGGTCCGGACCCGCTCCGTGTTCGACAACGACAATCTGATCGTGGCCTACCGGCGGGTGGGCGCGTATCCGGCCTATGTCTTGTGCGGCTACCGCACCTCCGCGATCTGGGCGGGCTGGTACCGCCATCTGAGCGTCCTGATCCTGTCGATGTTCACGCCGTCCATCGTGCTGTGGTGCGTGATCTGGCTGTCGCTGCGCCGGCTGGGCGCCGAAGAGGAAGCGTGGGAGCGCTGGCAGGCCGAAGCGTCGATGCGCCGCTCCATCGAATCCGCCTACCGGCAGTCGCGCAAGATGGAAGCGCTCGGCAATCTGGTCGGCAGTGTCGCGCACGATTTCAACAACCTGCTGATGATCGTCTCGGCGAACGTCCAGATCGCCCGACGGCGCGGCGCCCCCGGGCTCGACCGGGAGCTGTCGGCCATCGAGCGCGCGCTCAAGAGCGGCCAGTCGCTTACGCGGCAATTGCTGGGCGTGGCGCGCAAGCAGCCGCTGCGCAACGAGACGCTCGCGGTCGAACGCTGGCTGCCGGCCTGTCGCGAGCTGCTGCGTGCGTCGCTGGGGGCGAAGGTGTCGCTGGTGATCGACATCGGCACCGACGTCTGGCCGATGCGGGTCGACGTCGCCGAGCTCGAACTGGCGCTGATCAATATCGCCGTCAACGCGCGCGATGCGATGCCCAACGGCGGCCGCTTCACGGTGCGGGCGGCCAACATCACCTTCCGTCATGAGGAAGGCTTTCCGCTGACGGGCGAGTTCGTGCAGCTTTCGCTCGAAGACACCGGCGTCGGCATGCCGCCCGAGGTGCTCGCCCGGGCCTTCGAGCCGCTCTTCACGACCAAGCCCAAAGGCATGGGCACCGGCCTTGGTCTGCCGCAGGTGTTCGCGTTCTGCGAGCGCTCCGGCGGTCTCGCCGCCATCGACAGCGCGATCGGCGCGGGCACCTCGGTACGGCTCTATCTGCCGCGCGCAGCGGCCCTGCCGGAAGTCGAACGTCCCGCCGAGCCACACGTCGAAGACACCGGCGCGCCGCACGGTCTGCGCATTCTGCTGGTCGAGGACAACGACGAGGTCGCCGCCGGCACCGAAGCCCTGCTGCAGATGATGGGCCACCAGGTCACCTGCGTTTTCAACGCCGACACCGCGCTGCGCCTGTTCGACGACGCCCACGCGAAGCAGGCGCGCACCGGCGAACCGCTGCCGTTCGATCTGGTGATTTCCGACATCCACATGCCCGGCACGATGAACGGCATCGATCTGGCTGAAGCGGTCCAGGGGTTCGAAACCCGCCTGCCGGTGATCCTCGTGACGGGCTATGCGGAAGAACTCGACCGCGCGCGCCATGTCGACGTGCGGGTGCTGTCGAAGCCCTTCGATATCGCACTGCTCGACAAGCTGCTGCAGGATCTTCAGCACGAACTGGCGCAGGCCAGCACGCATCCTGCCGAGTAAGCGCTTTTCTCTGTCTGGCTCATCCCGCCACGGCGCGGCGCAGTACGGTGCGGCGCGGCGGAATTACCCGGATTTTGTAAAAGCGCCTCGACACCCTGCCGGCGGCCATCCACCACGCTGCCGGACAACCCCCTGCGGAATCGGCCGGCAAGGCCCTGAAGCGGCGCGGCGCGATCCGGCACGATCGTTGCGGCTCCCAACGGATGCAAGGTCCCGCGCGACTGCGGCGGCCGCTCAGTAAAACGTCGGGAGACAGCCATGCGCCATACCGTGATTGGTTTATTCGACACTTATTCCCAGGCGGAAAACGCACGCGACACGCTCGTGCAGACCGGCTTCGCCAGCGACACGATCGAACTGCAAGCGAATCCGCAGCCATCTGCGAATGCGGCGGCCGATGCGGCCGCCGGCGCCAGCGTCCTCGCCAACATCGAGCGCTTCATTGCCAGCCTGTTCGCCAAGGAACCGCGCCCCGCCCAGGCCGACCGCTACGCGGAGGCCGTGCGCCGCGGCGCCGTGCTGGTGTGCGTCAGTGCGGCCAGCGAATCGCATGCGGAACTCGCCAGCAAGACCCTGACCCGGCTGGGCGCCGCCGACATCGGCGAGCGCTTGCCCGGCTGGGACACAGCATTGGAGGACCCCGATGCGCGCCGCGATCACTCGGTGCTCGACGAACTCGGAGTCGGCAGCGCCAATCGGGTCCCTGCTGCGGCCCGGTCCGTGGACGACCCGCTGCGTAGTGAGTCGCCCTTACCGGCTGAACCGCGCGTCGACGATCCCTTGACGCAACGGCAGCCGCCGCTCAGCGAAGCGGCGACGCTCAACACGATCGCCGCCGGCAGCGCGCCGGGCTTTGGTGCCGTGTTCACGCCCGTCGAGGTCGCTCCTGCAGCGCGGCGCCCTGAACCCCTCGAGGAGCAGGCCATCCCGGACGAGTTTCTCGAGTACGAAGAGGATTTCCGGACTCACTACGACGCGCAGTATGCGAGCGATCAGGCCCGCTACGAAGACTACGTGCCCGCGTACCGGTACGGCGCGACGATCGCCCGTGATGTGCGCTACCGCGATCGTCCGTGGGACGAGGTGGAACCGGAGGCGCGTCGTCATTGGGAAACCACGTCGCCCGGCGAGATCGACACGTGGGAGCGTTTCAAGGCAGCGGTACGGCACGGCTGGGACCGCGTGACGGGACATCACCACGTCTGATGGAAGCCGCCGGTTTCCCCACTCGCGCTAGCGGGAAACCGGCGGCATCATGCCGCCACCCTCGCTCGATGAGATGCGATGACGTGGAAGAGAAGGCTGGCGTGGCGCCGATCAACCGACGTGCTGGCTCACCCACGCCGCATAGCGATCGACAAACGTCTGCAGGAATTTGCGCGTATCCTCATTGAGGATGTTGCCGGCCGTGTCGATCGCCGCGGGATTGTGTTTGATGAACATTTCCGGCTGACAGAGCGTGGCGACGTCCAGGTAGGACAGCACATTGCGCAAATGCTGTTGCGACAGCGCGGTGCCCGTCGCACCCGGCGACGTGCCGGCCACCGCACCGGCCTTGCCGGCCCACGAATTGGTGCCCCACGGACGGGAGCCCCAGTCGAGCGCATTCTTCAACACACCCGGGATCGAGCGGTTGTACTCGGCGGTGACAAATAGCAGGCCATCGGCCGCCTCGATCTTCTGCTTGAACTGGCGCGCTACGTCCGGAAAGTCCGCGTCGTAGTCCTGGCTGTAGAGCGGCAACGCCCCAATGTCGAGAAATTCGAACGAGAAATCGGCTGGGGCAAGCGAAATCAGCGCCTGAGCGAGTTGCCGGTTAATCGATTCCCGGCGCAAGCTGCCGACAACAACGGCGATGTGATGGGCCATGGTGGGTTTTCCCTCAGTTAAGCGCACGCGGCGCAAGAAAGGTTTGCCGTATCCATCATAGGCGGTGGGTGGCCGCGCGGAACGACCTACAGGCTAAAAAGCGGAAGCGCCGCGGGGAAATTCTGGAACCCTCCTCCGCTTCGCGGGACGCGCAGTGGATAACCTCGTCGCCCGAAAAGTTATCCACAATTTCACTGAATAACCTTGTGGATAACTGGGAGTTTTGCCTTTCCAGTCAAGCCCGTCTCCGGTCTGAGACGATTTCAGGCAAATGAACGTTTTATTAAGAATTCCAGACGCAAGACAACCACGGAGGCTGTATGTCATACCGGATCGATGCAATGCGTCCTATCAAGGACAGACGGACGGAGTTGGAGGAGGCCGATCAGGCCCGAGCGGAAAAGCGCAAAGCTGACGACGCGCAGATCGATCCCGGTGCCGAAAAGTGGCGCTATCGCCCAGTGACGCCGGCGACAAAGGTGCGTCGATAAAGCACTCGTGGTTCGTATCGTGACAAAGCCGCTGGGTGACAGCGGCTTTGTCTCTCTTGCGGTGTGCGCGATCGTCCGGACGTGTTATTCCGGCACCGCGATATCCCCATCGACCAGTTTCAGGCCGTACGTTTGCGCGAACAGCTCGGCCGCTTGCGCGCTTTCGAAGAACGGCATGTCGGCGTGGCCCTGGAACGGGTAGATCACCCGGGCATCGCTTAGCCGCGTGACCTTGAGTGTGGGCACCGTCCCGCTCGACGTGCGGCGCGACGACACCGCAACGTGATAATTGTCCCGGCCCGAACGGTCCGAATGGTCATGCGGCGCATCGCGCCGCGCGTGGCTGGAATAGGTCATCGACACGCGGCTCACAACCCGACGATCGACTGTCCGGCAACCATGCCGTCGATGACGAGTTCGGCATGACTCGCCGACGCCATCCGCGCGTCGCCCGTTGTGCCGAACGGCGAGCGGCTTGGCACGCGAAACACGCGGCTGGTCGTCACGGTGTTGTCGGTGCCGCGCCGGCAGATTTTCACCGCCGCGTCGAAACCGGCATCGTAGTGACGTGTGCCGTTCGCGCCGCGCGGCTGATGCGGATACACCAACGGATAAATCTCGAGACCTCGGTAGCTTCTAATGATGTTGTTCATGGTAGTCGTCTCCGTTGAGTGACCTGCGAGGCGAGAGCGGTGGCGACAGCGCCGGTTCGGCGCCGCACACGCGGCTGCTCACTGCATTGTTCCGCGGCAGGCGGTCCTGCGACGGGCGCAGGGGTTGTCGATACGCGCACGACAGCGTCACCAATACATCGGACCGGCGGCCACGCGAAGCAACATGAAAGAAGGGATCCTGATCGATCCGGGGAGCGCAATAAGGCGAAGACTTGGGCGGGTCGGCGCAAGCGCGCGAGAGATCTACAAGCGGCTGGCTCACTGTAGCACGTATGCGGCCCGCCGGCCCGGGACATTTGACACGCGGCGGTCTGCGGGGAAAACGTCTGCGGAGGCGAAATCCAGACGGTCACATCAGGAAAACGGACATTCTGCTTTCCTTAATAAAATGGGCGCCTCACGGGCGCCCATTTTCAAGCGGATTCGAAGGCCGCGCGGTTGAGGGGGAATCTGCTAGCCGCGTCGTCCGTCGAGGGTAACGGTTACTGACCGAAGAACACGTTGCAATACGAAGCGGGACCGTTGCATTTGGCCGGAGCAGCGGCGTCGGCCACGCCCGAGACGGCGGCAAACAAGGCGACGGAAGCGATCAGGACGGTAATGGCGCGTTTCATGGTGATACTCCTCAACTCAGCGTGGGTTTCGCGATCAGGGACGATCGGTTCGATGGCTGGGGAAAGAATATCGACGAAGCCTCTCCGCAAAAACCGCAGAGTTACGAAGAGATTCTCTTTGAAAATGCAATAATCGACGGATTGCACTGAGCCCACGAGGGCGTTTTCGGGCGCCAAAGGCATGCTGATCAAGGTGGAGCGACTTTCTTCTTGCTGCGGTACTTACGAATAACGCAACAATTAATTTCTAACGCTGCGTCTGTCATAAATTCGTCTTTCGAACGACTGATGAGGATTGAGGTCGTCGATGGTGGGCTCAGCCATGTTGAATTCCGGTTCACTCCGGCAGGAGCGTGCGAGAGAATGGATGCCGGGTCCACCTCGAGCACGTAGAAAAATATTCAGTCATGAAGACCATCGATCTTGCAGAACGCGCGGACAGACGCGTCGAACCGGCCGGGACGTCCGCTACCTCAAGGCTGGGCGCGTCATGCCGGAGGCTCGCATGACGCAGACGGCCGGCCCGGCGTTCGACGACCCGATCTATCTGATGCAATTGCGGCGCGACCTGTTGCGCTTCGCACGCCTGCAATTGCGCGATGCCGCCGCTGCCGAAGACGCGGTGCAGGAAGCGCTCGCCGCCGCATGGTCGCAAGCCGACCGGTTCGCCGCGCAATCGGAGCATAAGACCTGGGTGTTCGGCATCCTGCGGCACAAGCTCGTCGACACCTTGCGGGCCCGCAAGCGGACCGTGAACCTGTCGGAACTGGACTCCGAACTCGAGGGTGAAGCGCTGCTCGATCGCGAGCTCTTCAAGGACAACGGCCACTGGTCCAACGAGGCGAAACCGCGCCCCTGGCCGACACCGGAGACCGCGCTGCGTCAACAGCAGTTCTGGCAGCTCTTCGAGATGTGTCTGGACCATCTGCCGGAACATATCGGGCGGGTGTTCATGATGCGCGAGTTTCTGGATCTGGAGACCGAGGAGATCTGCACCGAACTGCAGATGACCGCCAATCACTGCAGCGTCCTGATCTATCGCGCGCGGCTCAGGCTGCGTACGTGCCTCACCGAAAAGGGCCTATCGAGAGAGGATGCGAATGGGGAAGTGTAAGAACATCACGCGTCTGTTGTCGGACGCGCTCGATCGGCCGTTGACGGCCGGCGAATGGGTATCCGTCGGCCTGCATCTGCCCACCTGCAGCGGCTGCCGCAATTACCGCAAGCACATCGGTCTGCTGCGGGCGGCCTCGCGTGAAGTCAGTGGCCTCGACGGCGCCGGCGAGGTTCGGCCGGAAGAGTGAGACGCGGCGGCGCTCGCGCACCGCGCAAAGCGGTGATCAGCGTTCGCTGGGGGGCGTCGTGCGATACCGTTCAAGATAAGCCGCATGAGCGGGTTCGTCGACGTGCGGCTCGCGCTGCTGCGTGCCGGCAGGGTGTTTCGCGAGCATCGCGCGCGGACGGATTGGCCGGTGCTGGAAATTGCCGCCGCAATTCGGACACACATTGCAAAGTGCGCTCAACGCGCAGGCTTCGCAGAAGGTGCATTCGTAGCTGCAGATCATTGCGTCGGACGCGTTCGGCGGCAATGGCTTGCCGCATCGTTCGCAGGACGGCCTCAGTTCAAGCATCACATGCTCCGTATCCAGAGAGAGAAAGGCGCGTTCTATAGCGCCTTCCGATACGAAGCAGTGTAGGCCGGCGCCGGGTGGGCGAAGTGCCAATCAGGCTTCAATCGCTGCCTCGCGGACACCGGCTGCACGCGGCTGCTTCGCCCCTCGGTATCCGCGAGGCAGCGGCGGGCTCAGGTCAGGACACTCCACATGACGAGCGTGAGCACGAGGCCGACCACCGACACGATGGTCTGCAGGATTGACCAGACGAACACCGTCTGCTTCAGTTTCAGGCCGAAGTACTCGCGCACCATCCAGAAGCCCGCGTCGTTGACGTGGCAGAAGAACACCGAGCCTGCGCCGATTGCCAACGCCATCAGCGAATCGTGCGTAGGACTCAGACCGATGACGACCGGGGCCACGATGCCGGCCGTCGTCGTCGTGGCGACGGTGGCCGAGCCGGTGGCCTGACGCAACGCGACGGCGATCAGCCACGCAAGCAGGATCAGCGGCATATGGGGCCCCACGGCGATCTTGCCGACTGTCGTGCTGATGCCGGCCACCACCAGCGCCTGCTTGAGCCCTCCGCCTGCGCCGATGGTCAGCAGCAGCGCGGCGATGGGCGGCAGGCTCTTGCGCAGGATGCCGCCGACCCGATCACGCGGCATGCCCCGCGACCAGCCGAGCGCCACAATGGCAAACAGGACGGTGAGCCCCAGTGCGACCAACGGCTCACCGAGAAAGTTGAGCGCGTTAAAGAGAAAGGTCTCCGGCTGAAGCAGCAGCTTGGCGACCGTGCGGCCCAACATCAGAATCACCGGCAACAGGATGGTGATCAGCGAGATGGCGAAGCTGGGCGGCTCGGCAGCATCCTGCTGGGCCGTGAACAGTTTGCCCATTTCTTCCGGCTCGGGCACGTGCATGCGCTTCGACAGCCAGAGGCCGTAGACCGGACCGGCCAGAATTACCGCCGGAATCGCGACGACCAGCCCGAGCAGCAGCGTGAGACCGAGATCGGCGTGCAGTGCGCTAACGGCGATCAGCGGACCCGGGTGCGGCGGCAACAGCGCGTGGAGTGTCGTCATGCCGGCCAGCGCGGGAATCGCGATAAGCAGGATCGGCTGTTTGGAGCGGCGCGCCATGACGAAGATGATCGGCACCATCATCACCAGCCCGACTTCAAAAAACAGCGGCAAACCGATGATGATGGCGACCAGTGCCATCATCCAGGGCAGCAATCGCGGCGTGGAATGCTTGAGGATCGTCGATACGAGCCGGTCCGCGGCGCCGGACTCCGCCATGAGCGCACCCAGCATCGCTCCCAGCGCGATGATGATCCCCACGTCGCCCAGCAGCGCACCCGCGCCTTTGCTGAACGCACCGGCCACGGCCTCGAGCGGCAAGCCGGCGGCGAATCCCGCAGCGAACGTGCCGACCAGAATCGACAGGAACGGCGCGAGTTTCAGCACGCTGATGAAAACGATGATCAGCGCGAGCCCGAGCACGCACGAAAGGATCAGTTGGGTGTCGTGGGGCGACCACGGCGCGAGTGTTGTCGGTAAATGCACGATGTCCCTTTTGTTGATTGACGCCACCGCGGTTATGCGCGGTGACGGCGATTGTAGCGGGCCTCGGGGTGGGGTGTGATGAAGCCGGCTTTAGCTTTCAGGGGCTCATATCGAGAACGTGGGGTCGGCGGGGCGACGACGCGGGTGTTCTCGATGGCGAGCGATTTTCTTGCGCTGTGTTTCTGTGCTTTTGTGGGCTAGGTCGGTCAGGTGGAGGCACCGGCTGAATTCAGTCGAATAGCACTTTGACACTTTCGGGTGGCCGTCCGATGACCGCTCGTCCATTGCGTACGACGATCGGACGTTGCATCAGGATGGGGTGTTTCTCGATCGCTTCGTATAACTGATCGTCGGAGAGTTCGGCGCTGTTCAGGCCTAGATGTTTGTATTCGGCTTCCGTGTCGCGCAGCATCTCGCGGACCGGGCAATCCAGCATGACGTTTAATGCTTTCAGTTGCTCCACCGATAAGGGTTGCTTCAGATATTCGACGACTTCGACGGGTTCGTTCGCGACGTTGTAGGTGTCGGCGATCAACTCGCATGCGCCGCGCGATTTGGAACAGCGAGGGTTGTGATAGATCGTGATCATGGCGGCGTTCTGCTTGAAAAGGGGTGAGCGTGGGGAGGGAGGATTTTAGCTTTTAGTGTCCGATGCGGGGGGGGCGTGACGGGGGGGGGACGC
>Ga0302228_10000020_pt1 | contig 145607 bp, 112 predicted proteins | sample II_Palsa_N1_2_FD_193519 | JGI IMG/M metagenome (GOLD analysis project Ga0302228, IMG submission 193519) | Peat permafrost microbial communities from Stordalen Mire near Abisko, Sweden - II_Palsa_N1_2 | ecosystem: Environmental > Terrestrial > Soil > Palsa > Peat permafrost | place: Sweden... | reverse complement strand
GAAACCGGCACCGACACGCTCGGGATGATCGTGGCCGGCACGTTGCGCAGGAACACGAAGATCACCGCCACCACCAGCACGATGGCGAGCACCAGTTCGAGCGCCGCGTCGGAGACCGACGAGCGGATCACGCCGGTGCTGTCCGACACCACCGTGACCTTCATGCCGGCCGGCAGCGTCGATTCGAGCTGCGGCAACTGCTTCATGATCTGGTTGACGGTGGCGATCACGTTCGCGCCCGGCTGGCGCTGCACGTTCAGCACGATGGCGGGCGTGCCGTTGTACCAGGCGCCGCGCTCGACGTCCTGGGCGGCCGAGGTCACCTTCGCGACGTCGCGCATGAACACCGGCGCGCCGTTCTGGTAGGCGACCACCGTATCCATATAGTCTTTCGGATCGGAGATCTGGTCGTTGCCGTTGATCGTGTAGTCGAGGTCCGGCCCGTCGAAGTTGCCCTTCGGCTGGCTCACGTTGACGTAGCTGAGCAGGGTGCGCAGATCGTCGATATTCAGGCCGTAGGCGGCGAGTTTTTGCGGATCGGCTTCGACGCGAATGGCGGGCACGTTGCCGCCGCTCGTCGTCACGACACCCACGCCCGACACTTCCGAAATCTTGGTGCCGAGGCGGTTGTTGGCGGCGTCTTCGAGCTGCGTGAGCGACATCGAGGTGGAGGTCACCGCGAGCGTCAGGATCGGCTGGTCGGCCGGGTTGACCTTGGCGTAGGTCGGCGGCGCGGGCAGGCCGCTCGGCAGGTAGCTGTTGGCCGCGTTGATGGCCTGCTGGACGTTCTGTTCGGCGACGTCGAGGTTCAGCGAGAGGTCGAACTGCAGCGTGATGACCGAGGCGCCGTCCGAACTATAGGACGTCATCTGCTGCAAGCCGGGGATCTCGCCCAGTTGCACCTCGAGCGGGGCGGTCACCGTGGTGGCCATCACATCCGGGCTCGCGCCCGGATAGAAGGTCTGCACCTGGATGGTCGGATAGTCGACGTTCGGTAGCGAGGAGACCGGCAGCACGCGTACCGCGACGAGGCCCACGAGCACGAGGGCGACCATCAGCAGCAGCGTCGCTACGGGTCTAAGAATAAACAGACGGGAGATATTCATCGGCGAATGGGTCCGCTTCTACGAAGCTGCGTCGGCTGAATCGGCAGAGGCCCCGGACGCCCCTGATGCGCCGCCCTGGGGCCGCTTGTGATGGGCATGGGCGCCGCTCGCGGCCCCCGCTTGCGCCGCCGATCCTGCCTCGGCGCCGGAAGCACCCGAGGCCGGCCGTGCAGCCGCTGCCTTGATCGGCGCGCCGTCGCTCAGGCGGTCGGTGCCGTCCGTCACCACGACGTCGCCGGCGGACAGGCCCGACGCAATCACGGTGTTCTTGCCGTCGCTCGGTCCCAGCGTGACCTTATGCACGGAGACGGTACTGTTGGCCGGGTTCACGAGGTACACATAGTCGCCCGGCGCGCCGGTCTGCACCGCCGGCGTCGGGACCAGCACGGCGTTCTGCAGCGTGTCGACCAGCAGCTTGACGTTGACGAACTCGTTCGGGAACAGCGCCTCGTCGTCGTTGGCGAAGGTGGCGCGCAAGGTCACCGTGCCGGTGGCCGTCGCCATCTGGTTGCTCACCGCGTACAGCGTGCCGGTGGCGATCTCCTTCGAGTTGTCGCTGCTGTAGGCCGTGACCGCCAGGTCGGCGCCGGTGCCCATGCGCTGCAGCACCTTGGCGAGCGAGTCCTGCGGCACGGTGAACTGCACCGTGGTCGGCTTCATCGTGGTGATCACCACGATGCCGGGCGAGGACGACGCCGTCACGTAGTTGCCCGGGTCGACCAGACGCAGGCCGACGCGCCCGGACACCGGCGCGGTGATCCGGCAATAGGTCAGATCGAGGTCGAACTGCGCAATGTTGGCGAGGTCCGACTTGACCGCGGCCTCGTCCTGCTGGACGAGAAACTGCTGGTCGACGAAGGTCTGCTCGGCGATCGACTTGTGCTCGTTCAACTGCGTATAGCGCGCGAGGTCGGAGCGGGCCTGGGCGAGCGAGGCCTGGTCCTTGGCGAGCGTGGCCTGGGCCTGCTGCTTGTCGATCTCATACTGGCGCGGATCGATCTGGGCGAGGAACTGGCCTTTCTGCACGTCCTGGCCTTCGTGATACCCGACGGCGGTCAGATAGCCGCTGAGTTGCGGCAATACCGTGACGGTCGCGGTCGGCGTTACCGTGCCGAGTTCGCTCAGCGTTTCCGGCATCGAGCCGAGTGTCGCGGCGGCCGTGGTCACCACTTGCGGCGGCGCGCCGCGCACCGGCTTCTTCTGGTGCAGCACGTGCAGGACCACGACTGCAATCAGCACCAGCACGATGACCGCGATCAGGACGAGCCTGAGGCGCGAGCGCTTCGGCTTCGTGGACACGGCTTCGCTCATATTCTTCTCCGAAAACTTTTATTGCTATTGAAGATTGGTTTGGTCCGGCCCAACCTGGCCGGACCGGCAAGAACTACTGGCACTGCCTGTGCGGACCGGTTCATGTGCCCGCTTCGGGGTAGCGGGCCGGAGCAGGAAAGCAGGATTTGTCGCAACTGCGCAAAGTGCCACGTTTACTGTCCGTTGTCACCATCGAGCCGCTCTTTGACAAAGGTTTGACGGAGTCGCAGCGTTGCGTGCGATGTTGCGGCGGCGTCATGACGACTCCTCCTGCGCGGTGCCCGCCGGGACGAACATATAGCCGCGGCCGCGCACGGTCTGGATGAAGCGCGGCGCGGACGGATCGGCTTCGAGGATGCGGCGCAGGCGCCACACCTGGACGTCGATGCCGCGGTCGGTGCCGTCGTATTGCGGACCGTGCAGTAATTCGAGCAGACGCTCCCGGTTAAGCGCATGCAGCGGATGGTCCACAAAGATGCGCAGCAAGGCGAACACGCTGTCCGGCAGCATGATCGGCCGGCCGCGCTGGCTTAGCGTGCGCGACTGGAAGTCGAGCATGAAGCCGCCGAAGCTGAACGGTTCGCGATGTTCCGGCGCGGCCGCCGACGGCGACGTGCGGCGCCGCAGCACCGCCTGGATGCGGGCCAGCAACTCGCGCGGATTGAAGGGCTTGGCGAGGAAGTCGTCCGCGCCCAGTTCGAGACCGATGATCCGGTCCACGTCGTCGGCTTTGGCGGTGAGGATGATAACCGGCAGGTCGTCGCCGGTGGCGCGCAATTTGCGCAGCGCGGTCAGGCCATCGATGTCCGACATCATCAGGTCGAGCACGATCAGATCGGGACGTTCGCGTTCGAGCCGGCGCTCCAGCGCGGCGGCATCGTGCAGCACGGAGACTTCGAAGCCCGCACCGCCCAGATAGTTGCGCAGCAGGTCGCGCAGATCGGCGTCGTCGTCGACAACCAGAATTTGGATAGCCATGCGTGGGAGTTTAATGTGCCGGGGCGGCCTCGCCGCACATCGCGAGCGTTGAAGAGATTGCGAGGAGTTACTACGAGGGCGCTGCGTAATCTACGGTAACGGTTCGGTCCGATCCGAAAGATGCAGTGGCGTCATGTCGGTTAAACGTAATGCGACGAAAGCGATTAGTTAGAAATGCAAAAGGCCGCGCATCGAAGAGGCGCGGCCTGTCGCGAAGCTGGCAGCCGCGTCAGAATGCGGTGCCGATCTGGAACTGGAACTTCTGATACTGGTCGCCGGCGTGCCGGACGATCGGCAGACCGAAGTCGAGCTTGAGCGGGCCGATGGGCGAAATCCATTCGAGACCGGCGCCATAGCTGTAGCGCAAGCCGTTGGCGCCCGTGCTGCTGCCTTCCGAACCCCAGACGTTGCCGCCGTCGACGAAGGTGAAGACGCGCAGCGTGCGGTCGTAGCCGGTGCCCGGCAGCGGGAACGTCAGTTCGACGTTGCCGACCACCATCTTCGAGCCGCCGATCGGGTCGCCGGTGGTCGCGTCGCGCGGACCCAGCGAACTCGGCTCGTAGCCGCGCACCGAACCGATACCGCCGGCGTAGTAGTTCTTGAAGATCGGATACGGCTGTCCTTCGAGGCCGTTGCCGTAGCCGCCCTGGAAATTCAGGCCCAGCACGAAGCCTTTCGAAAACGAGTAGTAATACTGCGCCTGGAGATCGGCCTTGTAGTACGTCGTAGTGGCGATCGGCGTGCCGTACTCGGCGTTGAACTGGGTGAAGTAACCGCGGCTCGGCACCAGCGCGCTGTCGCGATTGTCGCGCGACCAGCCTATCGTCAGCGGAATGTTGTTCGACACGCGGCCGAAGTCGTTCACGTAGTCGATATAGCTTTGCGGCGTGGTCGCATCGACGTCGAGCCGGTCCTGCTCGATGCCCGTGCCGAAGTAGACCATGTCCGACTCCGAGAACGGCACGCCGAACTTGAGGTCCGCGCCGAGCGTGATGATGCGGAAGCTCGTATCGGTCACGTTCGAGTAATAGAGCGGCTCGCTGGTCTTGTAGTAGACGTCCGTAATGCGCTTGATGCCGTCCACCGTGAAGTACGGGTCCACCTGGGTCACGGTCAGCGTACGGAACGTGGTTGCCGTGTTGACGTTGAGCGCGAGGCTCGTGCCCGAGCCGAACACGTTGTCCTGCGAGATGCCCGCCGAAATGATCGGGCCTTCGCCGGAACCGTAGCCGAGACCCAGCGTGAGGGAACCGGTCGGTTTTTCCGTGACCTTCACGTCGATGTCGACTTCGTCGGCGGTGCCCTCCACCGGCACGGTGGTGACCTGGACATCGGTGAAGTAGCCAAGCCGGTTGATGCGGTCTTTCGACAGCGCGAGGCGGCTCGAGTCGAACCACGAGCTTTCGAGCTGGCGCATTTCGCGTCGGATCACTTCGTCGCGCGTGCGGGTATTGCCGACGATGTTGATGGTCCGCACATACACCCGGCGGCTCGGATCCACCTGCAGCGTCAGGTCGACCGTGTGATGCTGCTGGTCGATCTGCGGCTGCGCGTTCACCGTGGCGAATGCGTAGCCGTACTCGCCGAGCTTGTCGACCATCGCCTTGGTGGCGGCCTTCAGTTTGGCGGCCGAGAAGCGGTCGCCCGGCTTGATCTTGACCAGCTTCTGCAGCTCGGCTTCGCGATCCAGCAGGTTGCCCGACAGGTGGATGCCTGAAATCGTGTACGGCTCGCCCTCGTGAATCGTGAGCGTGAGGTACATGTCCTTCTTGTCCGGCGATAGCGAGACCTGGGTCGAATCGATGTTGAACTCGAGGTAGCCGCGATCCAGATAGTACGAACGCAGGTTCTCGAGGTCGGTGGTCAGCTTGTCTTTCGAGTACAGGTCGTTCTTCGTGTACCACGAGAACCAGTTCGGCGTGGACAACTGCATTTCGTCGTGCAGCGTGCTGTCGCTGAACACCTTGTTGCCGATCAGGTTGACCTGGCGGATCTTCGCGCTCGGTCCTTCGATCACCGAGAACAGCAGGCCGACGCGGTCGCGGTCGATCGGCGTGATCGTGGTCGTGACTTCGGCGGCGTAGTAGCCGTGCGTCAGGTACTGACGCTTCAGCTCCTGCTGGGCGCGGTCGACCAGCGACTTGTCGTAGTAACGGCCAAGCGACAGCCCGACCGAGTTCAACGCCTTGGTCAGGTTGTCCTTGTCGAATTCGTGGAGGCCTGCGAAGTCGATCGTGCCGATCGCCGGGCGTTCCTGCACCTGCACGATGACGACGTCGCCTTCGTTCGAGATCTTGACGTCGTTGAAGAAGCCGGTCGCATAGAGCGCGCGGATGGCGTCGGAAGCCTTGTCGTCGGTGAAGGTGTCGCCCTGCTTGATGGGCAGGTACGAGAAAACGGTGTTCGGTTCGACGCGTTGCAAGCCTTCGAGCCGGATGTCCCGCACCACGAACGGCGTGGTGGCGAAGGCCGAGACCGAGGAGACGCTCAGGCCGACCAATGTCAGCGCACGGGCGCAGCGGGCCGATAGTGTTTCAAAGTTCATACAGGCTGACAGGAGAGACACACAATAGGAGGATCGCAGACGCATCTTTCGCGGATGTCTGATGTGCGACGGCAGTTTTGGACAGCTTGTTTTCGGGTCGTCGGGGAGCACGGCGGCGCTATTGCAGGCGTACGCCGGGCGCTTCGTTGACCTTGGCGAGACCCGTCACCAGCGAGAGCACCTCGGTCATATGGCGCACGTCGGCGCGATGCATCCGGAACGACAGTTCAGCGCCGCCCGGCAAGCGAAACGTCAGCAGAAGGTGGCTCGCCTCGCCTTTGTCCTTGCCGACGGCCCATGCTTCGCACGGCATGGCGAACTTCACGTCGTCCTTCTTCTGGCGAACCCGCTCCGACCAGCCAATCGCGTTCGAGATGGCCGCCAGCAGCTCATGCATGACCGTGTAGTGCAACGCGATGCTGTCGGGCTGATTGCCTTTGAGCATCAGGTACTGACCGTCGCCGGTCAGCTCGAAGGAATGCAGGGAATGAATCGCCAGGGCAACCGGCTGTGACATGAGTGCGCTCCCGAACAACATTGGAGAGCGAGTCTAGGTGAGCGGGTGCCGCTCGTGGTTACCTACGGATTACCGATTCTTCCTTTCAGCGGAGGGAGATAGCGGAAGCGCTACGGGAAACGACTCGCCCGCGAACGTGCGCGTAACACTGCGCGACGATCGCGGGCGGGTCGGGCCGGCCGGCGGCTTTCAGCGGCTTTCGGTGGCTCTACCAGTGGCGATGGGCGTACCAGTCATGACGGGACCACCAGCGGCGTCCGTCCCAGTACTGACCGCCGTGCCAGCCGATCACGAAGGAAGTCGCGACCACCGGTTGATACGCGGCCACCGGCACCGGTTGATAGGCGACCGCGGGCGGCGGAGGCGGCGGCGCGTAAACCGGCGCGGGTGCGACGTAGACGGGGGCAGGTGCGACGTAGACCGGCGGCACCGCGAGGTTGAGTCCGATCGAGACACCCGCGTTGGCCATTTGCGACGCCCCGAGGATGAGTGCCCCGAGTCCGAGGCTAACTAACAGTTTGCTTTTCATGGTGACCTCCAGATGAGGGGGAAGACGGCTTTACTGTAGTCCTATGTTTTCCGTCTTGAGTTACGTAAGTGCAACAAGATTAACCGCTGAAATTTTCCGTATTCGCGCGCCTCGACCGATGTCGCGCGTGGCGCCTGCTGTTGAGGTGCAAGGTCGCCGGCCGGCCGCAACGGATGGTAATAAGCGTAAGCCGCTTGCAACGCGGCGCGAGCGCGGCGGCGGCGCGGCAAAACCGTTTGCGCGTGGCAGGCGTGCCTCGCCGCGGGGACGAACGGTGAAGGCGAACTGCAAGGGCGCGCCATCAATTCCGGCAATGATGGCCGTGCAGTTCGAGATGCAACTGCACGAGCCACGGTTGCGCGCAGTCGTCGGCAATCGATGCTTCCTCGAGGCCGTGTCGTTCGTGCAACTGAACCTTGCGCGCCCGTTCCGCGGCATCGAACGCGTGACGTGCGCGCCGGCGCAACACCAGCATGATCAGGACCGCGACGAGCAGCATGCCACCCAGGTAGGTCGATGCCGGCGTGTCGACGTCGCCGATGCCGAGCAGCAGGATGAGGCCAAGACAAACGACGCCTGCGACCCCTGCCGACACCGAGAACAGCACGAAATGGGCACGCAGCGCGGTCGCAATACGAGGTTTCATGGGCAAGACCTTGCCGTGAGAGGGACAAGCCGTGCATGTTGCATGCGCGTGGCTTACCCGGCACTTACTGGCGCGTTCGCTGTCCGGCGATTTCTGCCGGCCGCTGCGACGAGCGCGGTAAATAAGCAGTAAGTAAGCGGTAAGTCAGCCGCCCCTAAAGTCGAGACCGTCTCATCCCATCACTTTAGGAACGACTGTGAAAAGAACTTTTTGTCGCGCGTATCCTGTGCTGCTGACGGCGGCGTCCGTCCTGCTGCATACGGCGAGCGCATGGGCCGACGGCGGCGCCGACGCGCAGGCCAGCGCGGACGATTCCGGCTTCACCGTCCTCAGCAACGCCACCAACGTGACGCACTGGGGCCTCGGGGTAGGCGCCGGCGTGGCGGCGTCGCCGTACAAGAGCGGCGATACGAAATTCACGCCGATTCCGCTGATCTCGTTCGACAATAAATGGATCCACGCGCTCGGCACGACCATCGACCTGAAGATCGGCAAGTGGGACAACGTGAGCGTCGCCTTGCGCGGCGATTACGCCGTCGGCGACGGCTACCGGAACGACGACGCGCCGATCCTGAACGGCATGCAGAACCGCAACGGCACGTTCTGGTACGGCCCGGCGCTCGCCTGGAAAAGCGCCTTCGGCACGCTCTCCGCCGACTATCTGCTGGGCGGCAACCGTGGCGAACGCGCCAAGCTCGATTTCAGCAAATCGTTCGATCTCGGCCGCTATTCCATCGAACCGTATGCCAGTGTCGAATGGCTGAGCAGCGACTACGTCGATTACTATTACGGCGTGCAGGCGTCGGAGGCGCGGGCAGGGCGTCCCGAGTACACGGGACGCGCGGCCTACGACACGTCGGTCGGCACGCGGGTCAACTACAGCATCACGCGCCGTCAGAAGGTGGTGCTGGACGTTGGCGTGTCGCATTTCACGAGCGGCGTCACCGACAGTCCGATCGTCGGACGCAGCTACCTTCCTGCAGCCCGGCTCGGCTACATTTATCAATTCAATTGAGCGCAGCGCCATGTCGCGAGTTGCCATTGTCGAAGACCACGAACGCCTCGCGGAGATGGTGCGGCAGGCGCTCGCGGGCGCGGGCATCGAAGCCGATCTGTTCCACACCGTCTCCGAGGCCCGCTACGGCGTGAGCCGGGCCGAGTACGCCGTGCTGATCGTCGATCGCGGCTTGCCGGACGGCGACGGCCTCGCGTTTCTGCGCAGCTTGCGCGCCACGGGCCAGATGACGCCCTGTCTGATGCTGACCGCGCGCGACGCGCTGCACGACCGGGTGGACGGTCTCGAGAGCGGCGCCGACGACTACGTCACCAAGCCGTTCGCCATGAGCGAACTGGTGGCGCGCGTGCGCACGCTGATGCGGCGGCCGGCGGCGCTGACTGCGCTGGTGGCGGCATTCGCCGACCTCACCGTCGACCCGCAGCAGCACGCCATGCGGTGTGCCAGCCGCTCGGTGCCGCTCGCGCAGGCCGAACTGCAGATCATGCTGTGCCTCGTGAAGGCGGCCGGTCAGACCGTGCGCCATGCGACCCTCGAGCATGCCGCGTGGGGCCTCGGCGAAGCGGTGACGCCCAACGCGCTGGAAGTCACCGTGCATCGGCTGCGCAAGAAGTTGACGGCGCTGGGCACCACGATCCGTCTGGCCAACCTCCGTGGCGCGGGTTTCGCGCTGCAGGCGGGCGCCGGGTCGGGCGGCGCGCCGCCGTCCTGAGCCGCTCGTATGCCACGCTCTTTTGCCATGCCTCTTTGTCACGCTCATTCGCCATGCTGAATCACTGGATCCGAAGCCTGTCCGCGCGCCTGTGGGTGACCAGCATCGTCGCGCTGGCGCTCACGCTGAGCGCGCTCGCCATGGTCGTGACCTACTCGTTCAATCACTTCCCGGAGCAGATGCTCGGGCGCCACGAACAGAAGGAACAGGCGCTGCAGGTCGCGAGCGGCGTCGGTTTTGACGGCGCCGGCCGGCCGGTGTCCGTCAATTTGCCCGAGAGGCTGGCCTGGATTTTCGCCGCGGCGCCCACGGAGATCCGCTACCGTGTCCTCGATGCAACGGGTCACGTGTTGCTCGCCTCGACCGGCGCCCAGGACGGGAGACCCTGGATTCAGGGCGACCCTGCCGCGATCGTCGAGACCAGCAAGCGGGTTGCGATTGCCGGCAGGCCGTTCGACATCATGACGCTGCCGGTCCAGCATGGATCGTCGCTCTTTTACGCCCAGACCGCGACCAGCGCGCGCCTCGTCGATGCGATGATCGGCTCGAAGGTGAAGCAGATTCCGGCCACGGTCAGGACCATTACCTTCATTGCGGCCATCATTTTCGGGCTCACCTTGACGGTCACCGTGCATCGGCTCCTGAAGCCGCTCAGGGAGGCGTCGAGCGCGGCCGCGCTGATCACGCCGCGCAACCTGAAGACGCGGCTGTCCCTGCAAGGCGTGCCGAGCGAGATCAAGCCGTTGATCCACGCTTTCAACGCGGCGCTCGGCAGACTGGAAAACGGCTTCACCGTGCAGCAGCAGTTTCTCGCCTCGGCGGCGCACGAACTGCAGACGCCGCTGACGCTGGTGCGCGGCCAGATCGAATTGCAGCCCGAAATCGCGGACAAGGAACTGCTGCTGCGCGAGATCGACCTGATGGCGCGCCAGGTCCGGCAGTTGTTGCATCTGGCCGAAGTCAGCGAAGCGCAGAATTTCACCTTTGCCGAAATCAGCACCGCCGAGGTGGCGCGCGACGTGCTGGCGTATCTCGAGCGCAAGGCCACGGCGAAGCAGGTCAAGCTCGAACTCGACACCGCCGACGCCCCCGCTACGCTGTGGGCCGACCGGAGCGCGCTGTTCATCCTGCTGAAGAATATCGTCGAAAACGCGCTCAACGTGTCCGCGCCGAACAGCGTGGTGCGGCTCGTCATCGGCGCTGTGTCGATCGAAGTGATCGACCAGGGGCCCGGCATCCGCGAGGAACATCTGCCCTACCTGTTCAAGCGGTTCTGGCGCGCGCCCGGTGCAAGGCACGATGGCGCCGGCCTCGGACTCGCCATCTGCAAGGAAATCGCCGTGGCCCACGAATGGCGGCTGACGGTCAGCAGTCTGGCTTCGGGGACGCGCTTTATCGTCTGGACCTAGGCGTCGCAGTTCCAGCTCAGGCGAAGCGCGCCGCCGCTTAGTGCATGGCGGCCTGCATCAGCAGACGGAACGGCAGTGCAAGCAGCATCGCGCCCGCGACGCCCGCGCACCACAGCGCGACGAACCAGAGCACACGCTTGAGCCGGCCGTGAGCGGGCTGCGGCGCCGCCTCCGCTTGCGGCTGCTGCGTGGCCGACGTGTTTGACGTGTGTGGCGTCGAGCGCCAGGAGAGTCGCATGGCAACGCACCTCGACATACTTAGTGGTACTTCGCACCGGGTGCGGACTTGCCGCGGAACACGTGATATCCGAGCGTCGTGTACACGAGGATCACCGGCAGAATGACGACCGCGCCCACCAGCGTGAAGAGCTGGCTCGAGCGCGGCGCAGCCGCTTCCTGGAGCGTCATGACGTTGGGGATCGCATACGGCCAGATGCTGACGAGCAGGCCGAGATAGCCGAGCAGGATCAGCAGCAGCGCCAGCAGAAACGGCGTGTTGTCGTGATGGCGCCGCAACGCGCGGAACATGAACAGCGCGGTGATCGCGACCAGAAACGGCACCGGCAGCAAGCGGTGCAGCAGGCCCGAATCGAACCAGCGCTGGGCGATTTTCGCGTCGGTGAGCGGCGTCCAGATCGAGACCACCACCATGAAGGCGAGCAGCACGATCGTCAGCGGCCGCACCACCTCGTGCAGGCGGCGCTGCAGGTCGCCTTGCGTTTTCATGATCAGCCAGCAGGCGCCCAGCAGCGCATAGGTGGCCATCAAGCCAAAGCCGGTCAGCAGGCTGAACGGCGTGAGCCAGAAGAACGACGGTCCGGCGAACACGCCGTTCGCCACCGGAATGCCCTGCAGGTAAGCGCCCAGAATCACGCCCTGAAAGAACGACGCGCCGGCCGATCCGGCAATGAACGCGAGGTTCCAGAGGTTCTTCGTGCGGGTCGCTTTCTCGCGAATCTCGAAGGAGACGCCGCGAAAGATCAGGCAGACGAGCATGGTGACGATCGGCAGATACAGCGCCGAGAGCACGATCGAATACACGTCCGGAAACGCCGCGAACAGGGCGGCACCGCCCAGCACCAGCCAGGTTTCGTTGCCGTCCCACACCGGCGCAATGGTGCCGATCATCAGGTCGCGTTCGACGTCGTCCGGAAAGAACGGAAAGATCAGGCCGATGCCGAGATCGAAGCCGTCGAGTGCCACATACATGAAGAGCCCGAGTGCGATGATCGCGGCCCAGATAGTCGTCACGTCCATGCTGTGCTCCGGTTCAGGTGAGTGGAGTCCTGCTTGCCGCCTCTTGCCGCCTCTTGTATCCGCCCGCGTTACTCGACCGCGGCGAGCGGCCGGCGGCCGCTGCTGTTCGCATCGGCGCCCGGCGTTGGGCGTGGCGCCGCATCGTCGTACGGCGGTCCGATGCGCAGCAGTTTGAGGATGTAGTAGATGCCCGTGCAGAACACCAGGAAGTAGACGATCACGAAGATCATCAGCGACACGCTGACGTCCTGCTGGGTCACCGGCGACACCGCTTGCGCCGTGCGCAACACGCCGTACACCACCCACGGTTGGCGGCCCATCTCGGTCGTGACCCAGCCGGCCAGCAGCGTGATGAAGCCGGCCGGACCCATCGCCAGCATGCAGTACTGGAACAGGCGGCTTTCGTAGAGGCGGCCGCCGCGCCGCAGGATCAGACCGATCACGGCCAGCAGGATCATCAGCATGCCGAGGCCGGCCATGAGGCGGAAGGTCCAGAAGATGACCGACGAATCCGGCCGGTCTTCCTTGGGAAACTCCTTCAGCCCGCGAATTTCGCCGTCCCACGAATGCGTCAGGATGAGGCTGCCCAGATGCGGAATCTGGATCGCGTAGCGCGTCTCTTCAGCCTGCATGTCGGGAAAGCCGATCAGATTGAGCGCGGTGCCGCCGTGTTCCGTCTCCCACAGGCCCTCGATGGCGGCGATCTTCGCGGGCTGGTACTTGCGCGTGTTCAGGCCGTGCTGGTCGCCCACCAGCGCCTGGACTGGCGCGAGCACCAGCAGCAGCCACAGCGCCATCGAAAACATGGTCTTGACCGCCGGATCGCGCCGGCCGCGCAGCAGGTGCCAGGCGCCGGCGGCCGAGACGAGCAGCGCGCCGACGATAAAGGCGGCAATCGCCATATGCGCGAGCCGGTACGGAAACGAGGGGTTGAAGACGATCTTGAACCAGTCGAGCGGGACTACGTGGCCGTTCTCAACCGCGAAGCCCTGGGGTGTCTGCATCCAGCTATTCGAGGCGAGAATCCAGAAGGTCGAGATCAGCGTGCCGATGGCCACCAGCAGGGTGGCGCCGAAGTGCGCGCGACGCCCCACACGATCCCAGCCGAACAGCATGATGCCGAGGAAGCCGGCTTCCAGAAAAAACGCGGTCATCACCTCGTAAGTGAGCAGCGGACCGGTGATGGGACCGGCGAATTTCGCAAAGCCCGCCCAGTTGGTGCCGAACTGATAGGCCATCACGACGCCCGACACCACGCCCATGCCGAAGCCGATCGCGAAGACTTTCGACCAGAACAGGCACAGTTCCTTGTAGTGCAGTTTGCCGGTCTTCAGCCAGGCCGCTTCGAGTACCGCGATGAAGCTGGCGAGGCCAATGCTCATCGCAGGGAAAATGATGTGAAACGACACCGTGAAAGCAAACTGCAGTCGCGAAAGGTCCAGCGCGCTGAGGTTGATCATTGCGGTCTCCGGAAGACGAGGGCGGGTCGGGTTGGCGGAGCGATCCCCGTTGCACCTAGGCAACATACACGTTTTTTCGCCGCGCTGCCCTTAACCTGCGTTCGCTCACTGCTCACTGCTCACTGCTCACTGCTTGCTGTCGTGAGCGGTGAGAAGGCCCGTGACGCCGGCGCTTATGGATTGCCCTGGGCGAGGCGGGCGCGCACGAAGCCGACGTGCTCGCGCAATACGTAAAACGTGTCGGCGTAGGCGAGCGGCATGCGCAGGCTGTCGAGCGACTCTTCGATCTGATCCAGTTCACGGAACAGCGCCTCGCGTTGCGCTTCCGAGGGCGCCTTCAAGGCTTCCCGTTCAATCGCAATCAGCGAGCCGTAATAGCGATAGATGCGCGACCTCACGCGCCAGCGATACAGCGCGGGAATCAGACGCAAGGCTGGAAACAGCAGCACCGCGACCGGCAGCAGCAGGACCAGCGTGCGGTCGCCGACGCTTGCCAGCCAGAACGGCAAATTGCGGTAGAGAAAGCTCTTGCCGGTCTTGTAGTAGCGCTGCGCATCTTCGCTGATCGGGTATTCGCGCGCGACCGGACTGGGGAACTGTCCCGCGTGTTGCAGGAGTCCGGGCATGCCGTGAATCTCCTGGGCGGCTTCGATCAGCAGATCGGAGATGGCGGGGTGCAGGTTGGTGCGCGCGACGATTTCGACGGTCGGGCTGATCAGGTGGACCGTGTCGGCGGGGATCCGGTGGCGTAGGTCGAGCACGCCGGGCGGCAGGTCGATCTCATCCAGATAGGGAAAGAGGCGCGTATAGGCGCTGGCTTCCTCGAAGTCCATCACCGAGATGCCGGGCACGCGCAACAGCCGCAGCATCAAGGCGCGGGTGGCCGAATCGCCGTTCAGGATGGCGGCATCGACCTCGCCCGAGACCAGCTTGGTTGCGGCCTGCAGTCCGTCGTCGGGCAGGAGCGGCGTGTCGCCGCCCGGGGCGATGCCGTTCGCTCCCAGCAGCTTGAGCGCCAGCTCGCGGGTGCCGCTGCCTTCGCGGCCTATCGCGATCCGCTTGCCTTCCAGTTGCGCGAGGCGCGTGATGCCGGTGCCGCGATAGAACACCACGATGGGGTCATAGAACACGCTGCCGAGCGACATCAGGGAAGACGCGGCCAGGCCATCCGCGACACCGCCTTGCACCAGCGCGATATCCACATGCTGTTTGGGGTCCAGCAGGCGCTGCAGGTTTTGCAGCGAGCCGTCCGATTCCAGCACCTTGAGCGTCACGCCGTTGCGGGCGAGGATCTTTTTGTATTCGTCGGCGGCGAGCAGGAACGAGCTGTCGTGCGGGCCGGCGCTCATCGTGATCGTATGCGGCGGCGCCGGATCCACCAGCCACACCACCAGCGTGATGACGACCACCACGAAGATCGCAATCGGCGCGAACGTCAAGGTCAGGTCGCGCAGATCGGCATGGGAATGCTCGCCGGGGAAGGTCGGAGGACGCGGGCGATGATGTCTCATGTGAGCTCGGTTCGGAGGGCGGCGCATGTCTTGCAGCCGGCCGGGCGGGGCGTGTCACGATTGACCGGCCCGAGATTATTATTCAGGATGGCTTAAAAAAGACACAGGCGATCCATAGCCGGCTACGTGAAAACCCTGGCGCGGCCGTTTTGCCGACAACGTCTCTCTTTGTGCTCAGTCCGCAATACGCTTGTCCGACAGCGCGTACTGGCAGTCGGCCAGCACCTGGGTGACGAGGCGCGCCTGGAAATTGAGGTCGTCGGTATCGAGAATTTCTTCGACGGCGTCGCGCGCCCACTCCGCTTCGACAAAGCGCGCGTGCCGCCCCGCAATCTCCAGCGCGAGGGCGGAGAGTTTGGCCACGCTCAGCCAGTCAGCTTCCCGTAAGTGCCGGTCAAGCCACTTGTGAGCCGCCTGCACGTGAAAGGCCGGTTCCGGCCAGGTCTCATTGAGGTAATAGGCGCCGAGGCTCCCGCAGGTGAGCCAGCACAGCAGTTCCACGCGATCGCGTGGGCTCAGATGGAGGCGTACATCACTCATGGCGACACTCGCTACGATGAGTTGCGTTCGGTTCCCGACGGTGCGTGAACCGTCCTTTGCTGCAACACAACGATAGCACGCGCTGAGCGGAATCAGGAACACCTTGTGCTTGCAGGGGCAAGCCGGCGTGCCGGCGCCGCAGTGGGGCGTGCGGCCGCGGCGATCAGAAGTTGTATTGCAGATAGACTTCGCTGAAGTTGGCGCCGGGGTTGGGATGTTCCAGACCGGCGTTCGACAGATGCTGGAAGCGGAACCCGGCCTGATACTGCTGACGCGCGCCGAACTGGGCGCCGACGCCGATCACGTCGGCAAACTGGAACGCCGACGAGAAGGTGCGGTCGTCCGTCTCCCGCACATGCGAGAGGAGGCGTACGCCCACGCCGCCTTCGATATACGGACGGAACCAGCCCGCACTCTTGATGAAGCGGAACATCGGCGTCAGGCCGAATTCCCAGATGTCCGGATGGGCCGCGTCGCTTTCGCGAATGTCCCAGTAGGCAACGTGCGCCTCTCCGACCACCGTAAAGTGATACCCGCCGATTTCCCACCAGCTTAAACCTGGATCCCAGACCAAGCCGATATCGGCCTTTTTTATATCATGATCGGCGACGCCGCCGGCAATCTGTACACCAAACTGGTCGGCATGAGCCGCGGCAGAGCCGGCTGTTAGCGCGCAAAGCGCGAGGGCGCGGATAAACTTTCTTTTCAGGAACCTGTTATTCGATCGCATGGGATTTCCGACCACTTGAGTGACTTGTTATTGCAGAAGCTTTTTTCTTAAGACACACATGCAAGCGCCATACATCGTTGCGTTGCAACCATTGCACGCGTTACCACGCTACGGGCCTTCGCTCGCATTAGCTGTGCAGCGGGACACACATGGAATGGATTGGGCGTTTGAATGACGAACGGCATTCAAACGCGATACGGGGGCGCGGAATATCGGCCTGAAGGCAAATGAGTGTGGGATATTCCGCAACGATCGGGATGGAGCTGTCTCGAGGTTCCATTCGCATATTTGTCAGAGAATTGAATTCAATGCGGGGCAATGGCTGGCGCGAGATGCGGTGGCGTGAATCGCCTCGCGCATCTTCAGGCCTCGTATTGCCCTTATGGTGTCGTTCTGTATTTGCAGTCTATCCGACCTGCGAAGATCGTGCAGTGAAGGTGCCGATGCGGATTGCCATTCACGACGACGCTTCAGTTTGCCGAGGCCGCCCGCGCCTGGCTTAGCTTGATGGCCGGGACGATCATCACCGAGACGACCGACAGGAACGAGATCACCAGGATCGATGCAAAGGTCAGGTGCAGCGATTGATGCAGGGCGAACCGCACGGCTGCGCCGCTCGCGGTATTGCCCGGCGCCGCGTCGAGAATCTGCCGGAGCTGGTCCGCGGTCACCGCGCCGACGGCGGACGAGTGAGCCAGCCCGTAGTTCAGCACCGCGCCGAACATGGCCGCGCCCAGCGTGCTGCCCAGATTGCGCGAGAACAGATTGGACGCGGTAGCGCTGCCGCGCTCGGACGGCTTGACGATCTCCTGAATCAGGATCAGCGAGCTGACGCTGACGATCCCCATGCCGAAGCCCATCACCAGCGAGCCGACACCGGCCAGCACCGGGCTGCTGTCCGGCGCGAGGATGGCGAAGCACACAGCGCCGATCGGCAGGAACAGACTGCCGCCGATCAGCGTGCGCCGCAGCCCGAGCAGATGGAAGGAGCGGGCCGCGAGCGTCGCGCCGCTCGGCCAGCCGACCATCATCATCGTCAACGCGAGACCGGCCACCACCGGCGAGCGGCCCAGCACGCCCTGCACATACATGGGCAGAAAACTGGTCAGGCCCATCAGCGCCATGCCCGACAGCACGGTGGCGACGTTGCACGCGGCGATGGGCCGATGGCCCCACAGCGCAAACGAAATCATCGGATCGGCGGCGCGGCGTTCCTGCAGCACGAACAGGACGCCGCAGGCGACGAACAGCGCGAACTCGAAGGCGACGAGCGCATTGCTGGAGGTGCCGGCGTCGGTGAGCCCCATCATGAGCGCGCCGATCGACACCGTGAAGAGGGTCGCGCCGGCGATATCGATAGACGGGCGCTCGTGCTTCTCGTGCTCGTGCAGGAATGCGATGAAGCCCGCGGCGGAAGCGAGGCCGATGGGAACGTTGATCCAGAAGATCCACGCCCACGACAGGTCGCGGATCAGCAGGCCGCCCGCCATGGGGCCGACCACTGCCGCGATGGCCCACACGCTCGCGAGATAGCCCTGGATCTTGCCGCGTTCGCGGGCCGGGTACAGGTCGCCGACGATGGTCAGCGTGACCGGCTGGATGGCGCCGGCGCCGATTCCCTGGATCAGCCGGAACACGATCATGGCCGGCATCGACCAGGCGAAGCCGGCCAGCACCGAGCCCACCAGAAAGATGGCAATGCCGATCAGGACGACGGGCTTGCGGCCATACAGGTCCGCGAGCTTGCCGAACACCACGGTCATCGCCGTCTGCGCGAGCAGGAAGGAGGAGAAAACCCAACTGTAGAGATGCAGGCCGCCGAGTTGCGTGACGATCTGCGGCATCGCAGTGGAGACGATGGTGGCTTCGATCGCGACCATCGCCATGGATGCCATGACCGACGCGATGACGAGGGGTCGAACTGTCTTGGGGTGCTGTGACATGCCGTCTTTATGGACTGGGACGCTACGCAGTGTTTGCTTAAGCGCGAGTACGGATGTTACCGCGTCGTCGCAGGAGTTGCTTGCCCGGTGACATGCCAGGTTTGGCATCCGCGCGGTGCCATATGATGGTGCGACGCACCACGACCTTGCACCAACTCAATTCATCCCGCGCCGCGAAGGCGCTCGCTGGTCCGGTGCCGCGCGCGCCGACGGCGTTGCGGAAACGCTGCTTTTGCCGGCTCAAAGTCTTTTTCGAAAGCACTCTCCGGTAAAGCGTCCGGCCTTGTGCGGCGGCGCTTTGCCTCAACGTCCGGGCGCCGCGTCGACGCGCTTATATCGTTGCCGGCGCAACCGCCCGCGGTCGCATGGCATGTCTATTGCATTGCAACGCACCGAGGTCAACGGCGGCCTCATCGTATTGACACTTGAAGGGTCGCCCGTTTGAGGCGGCCCGCAGGGACAACGGCGTCCCGGGTACCCAGAAGTGCACCGAGCAATCGGCGCGCGTGCTGGGCACTCGGGACGCTTTTTTTTTGCGCTTCGTTCGCGCACCACGTCTCACCGCGATTCCCGCAAGGGGCCGCGCGGCGAATGGATCCACGCTGCAGGGCTAGCCACGTTCACGATGAAACAGCAGACCAATTCAAGCCTCGACGCCGTCTCTGGACCGGTCATCGGCGAGCTTATCAACCTGTCGGGCCGGCAGCGCATGCTCTCGCAACGCATCGTGCTGCATGCCTTGCTCGCCGCGCTGGGCGACGCCGCCGCGCTGGCGGTGCTGAAGAGCTGCCTCGCCAGCTTCGCGCAAGCGCATGCCGAGCTCGTGCACGGCAACGAGCGCTTGCCCGGCGTGTTTTCCGAGGCGCTGCGCGAGGTCTACTTCGGCAAAGGCCGGGCCGACGAGCGCATCCGGCAGTTCGTCGCGCAGGCTGAACGCGCCGCCTTCAGCATTGCCGCGGGCGGTGACGACCGGCAGCCCCAGGTCGATGGACTGGTCGCCCAGGCGACTCCGCTGCTCGAATTGCTGCAGGAAATCACGCTCGCCTATCAGCACGAGATGCGCGGCGTCGAAGCCGCCGCCACCAAACGCCAGGTGGATATCGCCGAGCGGCTTGGCAACATTTCGATGCAGGCCAATATCGTCGCGCTCAATGCGCGCATCTCGGCCGCGCGCGCGGGGAAATTCGGCCGCGAATTCGCGGTAATCACGACCGTGCTCGCCGACATCATCAAAGAGATGGACGAGCTGATTCAAAGCGTCGTCGATACGAGCGGCGCGAGCGGGACCTCAGCGCGCCGCGCCGTGCCGTCTCAAGGTTGGCATGCCCGTGCCGACCGCGCCCTTCAATAGCCTTCACCCTGCGAGAGAGACCATGAAACATCTATTCAAATCGCTGGCAAGCGGCAACTGGCGCGCCTTGCTAGCCTGCTTTCTGTACTTCGATACCGGTTTTACCGTATGGGTGATGTTCGGCCCGCTGGCGCCGTTCATCCACAAGGACATCGCGATGTCGCCCGCCGAACTGGGCTTCCTCGTTGCGGTCCCGGTGCTGGGCGCGGCCATCCTGCGCGTGACGCTCGGCAATCTGTACCAGGCCTACGACGGCCGCCGCATTGCGTTGCTTGGCGTGGCTCTCTCGGCTATACCGTCAGTTGTCCTGCTGTTATCGCCGACGCCGCCGTCCTATGTGATGCTGCTGGTGCTGGGCGTGTTCCTCGGCGTAGGCGGCGCGAGTTTTGCCGTGGCCCTGCCGATGGCCGGCAGCAACTATCCGCCGAAGGTGCAAGGGCTCGTGCTGGGTCTCGCCGCCGCCGGCAACATTGGCGCGGTGCTGGACGGTTTCCTGTTTCCGAGTCTCGCCGACCAGTTCGGCTGGGCCAAGGCCGCAGGAGCGGCGCTGCCGTTGCTGGCGCTCGCGGCGGTCGCACTGTTTTTCTGGGCGAAGGACCTCGGGCCCAAATCGGGCAGCGCGCCGCGCGCCTTGCGCAGCTTCTGCATCACGCTCGTCGGCTTGATCGTGCTGGTGCTGGCCGTGCATGCGGGTGTCTTCGGCGGCGGCAAAACGGGCGTGCTGCTCTTGCCCGTGCTGGGTGCGCTGCTCGCCATCGCTGTGTTGCCGAAGCACTACCGCAGCGTGCTGGCGGAGAGCGATACGTGGGTCGTGATGCTGGTCTACAGCATCACGTTCGGCGGTTTCGTCGGCATGTCGTCGTATGTGACGACCCTGCTGGTGTCGCTGTATCAGTTGCCCAAGCTCGAAGCGGGGCTGTTCATGTCGCTGCTCGCGTTCACCGGCGCGCTGGTGCGTCCGGTCGGCGGCCTGATCGCCGATCGTATCTCGGGCGTGCGGGCGCTGGTGCTGCTGCTTGCCGGCATCTCGCTGTGCGACTTCGCGTTCGCCGCGTGGATGCCGCCGCTGCCGGCCGGCATCGCGCTGCTAATCGCCACTTATCTATGCTTCGGACTCGGCAACGGCGCCACCTTCCAGCTCGTGCCGCAGCGCTGGAAGGGCAAGACCGGTCTGATGTCGGGGATCATCGGCGCGGCCGGCGGCATCGGCGGCTTCTATCTGCCGGTGATCATGGGCATGGCCAAGGAAAGCACCGGCAGTTATCAGATGGGCTTCGCGACGTTCGGCGTGCTGTCGGCGCTCGCGTTTGCGCTCGTCGCACTGCATCGTGCGCGCTGGCTCAAATGGGCGCTGCCGGGCGAGAGTGTCGTCGTTGCGAGCCCGATTTCAGCGGCCGGTGTGACGGCGGATAGTGGCGTGTGAGGTGAGGCTCTGCTGCTACTCGGCAACGACACTGGGGCCGAGTTGCGCCAGAGCGAACGCCCGCACATGCGCGGCGAACGACTTCAGCAACAACGGGGCCGGCCGTTGCGACGGCGTCAGTAACGCAAAGTCGGTGGTGATGCTGGGTTCAAAGGGCTTGAAGACGACGCCTGTGCCGCGATAGCCCCAGGCACTCAGCGCATCCACCACCGAGACGCCGGCCCCCGCTTCGACGAACGCGCAGATCGCGTGAGACACCTGGGTCTCCATCTGCCGTTTCAGCTCGACCCCATGCGCGGCAAACAAGGCATCGATCTGGATGCGCGATTCGACGCTGCGCGGATGGCCGACGAAACGCTCGCCGGCCAGATCCGCCGGCCGGATCGTTTCGAGCGCGCATAGCCGGTGTCCTGCCGGCAACGCGCACACCATCCGCGTGGAAATCAGCCGCTCGCCGTGCGCGCTCGGACGGCTCATCGACAGGATGGCGAAGCCGACGTCGCAGCGCTGGCCGATCACCATATCCACCACCGTACGGGACGAATGCACGGCGAGCGAGACGTGGGCTTCGGGCCGCGTTTTCAGATAGTCGGCAATCGCGTGCGGCAGGAACGACAACGCAATCGCCGGCGCCGCCGCGATCTGCAAGGTGCCACGACGCAGGTCCCTGATTTCATCCGCCGCCCGCGCGATCCGGTCGACTCCGGCCAGCGAGCGCTGCACTTCCTCATAGAGCGCTTGCGCCTCCACCGTCGGATAGAGCCGGCCTTTCACACGTTCGAACAGCGCAAAGCCGATGGACTCCTCGAGATCCGCCAGCAGGCGCGTGGTTGCCGGCTGGGAAATATGCAGCATCTCGCTGGCGCGTGTCACGGTCTGGCAAAGCATCACGGCGCGGAACGCCTCGAGCTGGCGAATTTTCACGGCATCGACCCTATAACAAAATATTATCGTATTCGCAAAAAAAAGAATTTTCCATCCGCATTTTGACTTCCTATTGTTCGGGCATGCCTGATTTCTAAGGGCCTCAGCCGGCAAGACCAGTCCATAGCTTTTTATGTTCGGATGAGGGTTTGCGCTTATTTCATTACCAGGGCGTATCAACGCATGCATGAAGAAACCGTCTATCTACAGGAGCCGCCCATGGCTTGCATCGACAAGCAAGGCGAGCCCCCCGTCGATCTACGCATCCACGCTCGGCCGAAGCAATCCGACTGGCTCTGGTATGGCCTGTTCGGCATTGCGCTGGTTCTGTTCTATGAGTGGGTCATCGACAATCCGCGCTGGCAGTGGGACGTCGTCGCCCATTACTTCTTCAACAGGCGCGTGCTGGCGGGGCTGGCGAACACGCTGACCCTGACCGCCCTCGCGAGCGTGCTCGGCCTCGCGCTCGGCGTGGTGGTGGCGGCCTGCCGGATGGCGGACAAACCGGTGCTGCGCGGCGCGGCCTACGTCTATATCTGGATCATCCGGGCCACGCCGGCGCTCGCCATGCTGCTGTTCCTGTTCTTCCTCTCGGCGCTGATTCCACGCCTGTACCTGCCGCTGCCGTTCCTGCATGCGAACCTGTTCGACATCGACACGAACCACCTCATCTCGCGTTTCAGCGCCGCGACGCTCGGTCTGGCGTTGTATCTGGGCGGACATAGTGCGGAGATTTTTCGCGGCGGCCTGGGCGCCGTCGACAAAGGCCAGCGCGAAGCCTGCAAGGCGATGGGAATGAGCGACCTGCGCATGATGTGGCACGTCGTCATGCCGCAAGCGGTGCGCGTGATCATTCCGCCGCTCGCCAACGAACTCATCACCATGTTCAAGAATACGTCGCTTGCCTCGGTGATCGGCTATGTCGAACTGCTGACGACGGTGCAACTCATCTACTCGAGCAATTTCGAAACCATCCCGCTCCTGACCGTCGCCTGTCTCTGGTATCTGTTTCTCACGAGCCTCGCCATGTGCGGGCAGAGTCTTCTCGAACGCCGCTTCGGCAAGGGAGTCTAGTCATGGACATCGCCAGCGTTGCCGGCCATCCGGACCATCCAGGTCATCCAGGCGACGTGGGCCGCGCGCCGCTGCTGCAGATGCGCGCCGCCACCAAAACGTTCGGGACCTTCACCGCGCTGCACGCCATCGATTTTTCGCTGAACAAGGGCGACGTCGTGGCGATCATCGGACCGTCGGGGTCCGGCAAGAGCACGCTGCTACGCTGCATCAACATGCTCGAGCTGATCGATTCGGGCACGGTGTCCTTCAAGGGCGAAGTGCTCGGCACCGAGATGCGCGGCGCTCGCCGCATCCGTTTGCCCAAGAAGGAGCTCGACCGCCAGCGCCGCTATTTCGGCATGGTTTTTCAGGGCTTCCACCTGTTTCCGCATTATTCGGCGCTCGACAACGTGCTCGCCGGACCGCGCATCGTCGGCGGCGCGGCGCGCAAGGACGTCGTCGAGCGCGGCCGCTATCTGCTGGCGCGCGTCGGCCTTGCCGACAAGATCGATCACTATCCCGCGCAGCTTTCGGGCGGCCAGAAGCAGCGTGTGGCGATTGCGCGGGCGCTTGCGATGGAACCCGAAGTCATGCTGTTCGACGAGCCGACCAGCGCGCTCGATCCCGAACTCGTCAACGAAGTGCTCGACGTCATGAAGGAATTGGCGATGTCCGGCACCACCATGATCGTCGTGACGCACGAAATGGAATTTGCCCGCAAGGTATCGAATCGCGTGGTGTTCATGGATGGCGGACGCATCGTCGATCAAGGCTCGCCCGCCCATATTTTCAACGGCGGCGGCACGGAGCGCAGCAGGCGCTTCATCTCGAACCTTCGCGATTGACGCCGTCTGCAGGATGGTTTGTTTTCAATAATCTGATCGACCAGGAGATGTGATGGACAAGGATGGAATGATGAGAATCGGCCTCTCGATGCGTTATCTGGGCTATCACATGGCGGCGTGGCGGCACCCGGAGGTGCCGGCGGACGGGGCGATCGATTTCCAGTACTTTCTCGACAGCGCCCGCAAGGCCGAAGCCGCGAAGCTCGATATGATCTTCTTCGCCGACGGCATCGGCGTTCGCGCTTCCGATACGCCCAAGGGTTCGCTGGCCCGCGACTCGAAGAACGCCGAACTCGAACCGCTCACGCTGCTCGCGGCCATCGGCGCGTGCACGTCGCGCATCGGCCTGGTGGCGACGGCATCCACCACCTATAACGAGCCGTTTCATATTGCCCGCAAGTACGCGTCGCTCGACCATATCAGCGGCGGCCGGGCCGGCTGGAACGTCGTCACCTCGTGGTCGCAGCAGGAAGCGTGGAATTTCAGCCGCGACGAACACCTCGGTTACGAAGAGCGCTACGAGCGTGCCGACGAATTCGTCGATGTGGTGAAGAAACTATGGGATAGCTGGGAAGACGACGCCTTCATCCGCAACAAGGAGACGGGGATCTTCTACGAGGAATCCAGGCTTCACGTGCCGCATCACAAAGGCAAGCATTTCAGCGTGCGAGGGCCGCTGAATTCCGCTCGCACGCCGCAAGGGCGTCCGGTCATCGTGCAGGCGGGGGCGGCTGAAGCCGGGCGTGAGATCGCCGCGAAAAGCGCGGACGTGGTGTACAGCGCCTCCTTCGATATCTTGTCGGCTCAGAAATATTACGCAGACCTAAAGGGTAGGCTGGAGAAATATGGAAGAACCGCTGATCAACTCCTGATCATGCCCGGACTCACCACTTATGTGGGCAGAACGAGACAGGAAGCCCAGGACAAGTTCGACCAGTTGCAGGAGCTGATCGATCCGTTGAGCGGTCTGGCGGTGCTCTACAGCACGCTCGGCGACCTGTCGGGCTACGACCTGGACGGGCCGGTGCCGGAGGTGGCGACAGGGCCGGTCAGCAGTATCGGCGAAGGCCTGCTCGACATGGCCCGGCGCGATCATCTGACGATCCGGCAGCTCTACAAGCTGAGAGCCTCGGGGGGGCGGCAACTCATCGGCACCGCAGCGGATATCGTCGACGACATGGAGACGTGGTTCAAGGAAGGCGCGGCGGACGGCTTCAATCTCTGCCCCGCAATCTTGCCGGGCGGCCTGGACGATTTTGTCGCACTCATTCTTCCGGAACTGCGCAAACGCGGCCTGTTTCGCACCGAGTACGCGTCGAGCACCTTGCGCGGCAATCTTGGACTCCAGCCGTTACGGTTTGGCGATTGAGCCGGGCGCCGACACGGCACGCAGGACATTGATCAACTTCGAGTAAGAGCCATGCCCATTACCACCCATGTGAACCCCGACGCGTTCCGCCACGCCATGACCTGCTTTGCCAGCGGCATCACTGCTATCACGACGCGCGAGGCCGGCTTGCCGTGGGGGCTGATTGCAACCTCGGTGTGCAGCTTGTCCGTCGATCCCGCCACCATGCTGGTCTGCGTCAACAAGACGGCGTCCGCGCACGACGTTATCCTGCGCACGAAAAAATTCGCGGTGAATTTGCTCTCGGCGGATCAGACGCCTGTGGCGAAGCGCTTTACTTCGTCGCGCGGCGCGGAGCGTTTCGAAGCCGACCAGTGGGAGGAGGGCAGGACGGGGGTGCCCACCTTGATCGACGCCGTGGTCGTATTCGAATGCAGCCTGGTGGCGGTGCATAACGGCTTTACGCACAGCATCATGGTGGGGCAGATTGCCGACGCCACCGTCAACGAGGACGTCGCCACAGGCTGCCTTCTGTGGCATCACCGCGACTATGCCCAAAGCACGCTCAGGGCGACCTAGTCCGCTTGCCAGCAGGTTCCGCCATGTTTCATCATCGAGGTTTGACAAGCATGAGTCATCATCCTTTGTTCGGCAGGATCGCGAGGTCCCGAACAGTCGTCCCCGCGGGGGCATGCTTCATCGCGGCGCTCTTCTTCGCTCAGGCCGCGCGAGCGGAAGACGCACCGAAACTCCCGGCTATCCAGGCAGACGCCGCGCTCGCGGCGATGGTGCCGAAGTTTTACCGCGATCGCGGGACGCTCACGGCCGGCGTCAATCCCGACGTCGCGCCCATCAAGTTCGTCGACGATGACGGCGATATCGCCGGCTTCACGCCGGACCTGCTGGCCGCCGCCGCCGATGTGCTGAACCTGAAGCTGCGGCTCACCCAGTCTTCGTTCGATGCGCTGATTCCAGGCCTCAGTGCCAATCGTTTCGACGTACTGCTCTCCCTGGCCGATTTCACTTCGCGGCATCCGGTCGTGACCTTTGTCGATTACCTGAACATGGGCGAGACGATTGTCGTCTCACCGGCAAGGCCACTGTCGATGAAGTCCCTCGACGACCTGTGCGGCTTGCAGGTCGCGCTGCCGCGCGGCTCAGCCTCGATGCAGGAAAGTGCCGGCATCAGCGAGCGCTGCGCCAAGGCGGGGAAGAAGCCGCTTGTCGTGGCCACGTATCCCGACTCGAACATGGCGCTCCTGTCGCTTTCCACGGGAGCGAGCGAAGTGGCGTGGGTCGATTCGCCGGTTGGCGCCTACAACGCGAACAAATTCCCCTCGAAGTACAAGATCGTCTATTTCAATCCGGTGGCGCCGTACGGTATCGGTTTCGGTGTGGACGAAAAAGGCAGGCAGTTGGCCACTGCCGTGCAGCAGGCGCTGCTGAAGTTGCGCAGGGATGGCGTCTACGACATGCTGCTCAAGAAATGGGGGCTGTCGCCGAAAGACGCCAAGCCGCTGTTTCCGATCAACGGTGCGCAGTTGTAGCGTGCACGTTACGCGTAACGGCGCTCGTCATCGGACCCGGCAGGCGGCGCAACGGGCACAGGCGCAGGCGAAGCCTGCTCAACGCTGAGCACAGCCTCGCCGATCGCATCGCCAACCAGAATCACGGCAGGGCTGCCGAGGCCCGCTTCACGCGCAGCGGCGCCAATCGTCGCGAGCGTCGCCAGCACGCGGCGCTCGTCGGACGTGCCGGCGGATTGCACCACCGCAGCCGGCGTGCCGTCGGGCAGCGCCGCGAGCAACGCTGCGCAGATACTGTCGATGCGGCTCATGCCCATATAGACGGCAAGCGTCGTCCCGGTAGCGGCAAGCGCGGCCCAGTTCGGTTCGCTGCCGTCGCGCAGATGCGCCGTGACGAACGTCACGCCCTGGCAGTGATCGCGATGCGTGAGCGAAATGCCCAGTCCCGCCGCCGCTGCAAACCCCGACGAAATACCGTTGACGATCTCGAACGGAATCTGCGCACGCCGCAACTCGCTCAACTCTTCGCCGGCGCGGCCGAACAGCAGGGCCTCGCCGCCTTTCACCCGCACCACGTGCCGTCCGGCGCGTGCGTAGCGCAGGGTCAGCCGCTGGATGAATGCCTGCGGGGTCGACTTGCAGCCGCCGCGCTTGCCGACCCGGATGACGCGCGCCTGCGGCGCCAGCGTCACGATCTCGGGGTTGACGAGATCGTCGAGCAGCAGGACGTCCGCGCTTGCCAGCAGCCGCGCGGCGCGCAGGGTGAGCAGATCGAGCTCGCCCGGGCCCGCGCTGAGTAAGGTGACCTTGCCGGTTGCCATGATGATGTCCTTGTTCCGCGTTGCCGCTGTTGCAGTCGCTGTTGCACTCGCGGCTGCAATGTCAGGGCTCGCGCTTCGCCAAATGCAAACGGCGTCCGCTCGTCATGTTAAACGAGGGGACGCCGTTGTCCTGAGCCTGTCTGATGAGTGCGACGCGTGGGCCTTGCAGCCCTCGGGTCGCGCGATTCGTTGCGTCGACATCGTTGCCGCGCATTCTATCAAAGGCAATATCCAGGCCAGATGATTACCGCGTACCTCTGGCTGGCGCAGCGCGTCGCATGCTCCCCAACACCCTGCACGGATGAAGTGCTGCACCGCACCAGCGTTGTGCTGGGCCGCATCAAAATGCGTCGTCAGGCAGCGCGCGGCCATGCACCGCGACAAGCCGGGACGCCCGCCGCTGCGGCCGCAGCATGGGATTCTCGCGCATGGCATGGCCTTTGCGTAAGTTTGCCCGGCGGATCAACGATGGTCCGGCCAGCATGCAGCAAAAGTCACTCCATAGATCACGGGCTTTTGGACAACGGCGTCCCCCGAATTCAGTCGCTTCGACGATTGAATCCGCGGGACGCTTTTTTATTTGCCGGACGAAAATCATGTCGCGAATCGAGCTGGAAACCGGGTTGGGCAAGGATGAAGCCCCTGTCATGAACGTGGTGGTGATCGGCCACGGCATGGTGGGTCACAAGCTCCTCGAATGTCTGGTGGACGAGGCGAAGTCGGCGCTGCACATCACCGTGTTGTGCGAAGAGCCGCGTCCCGCTTACGACCGCGTGCATCTGTCCGAATTCTTTTCCGGCAAGTCCGCGGAGGACCTGTCGCTCGTCAAGCCAGGCTTCTTCGAGCGCGAGAACGTGCTGCTCAAGCTCAATGCGAAGGCGCTGTCGGTCGACCGCGCGGCGCGCACGGTGCGCATCTCGACCGGCGAGACGCTGTCGTACGACAAGCTGGTGCTGGCCACCGGCTCGTCGCCGTTCGTGCCGCCGATCGCAGGCAACGATCGTCAGGACTGCTTCGTCTACCGCACCATCGAAGACCTCGAAGCGATGCAGGCCTGCGGCGCGCGCGCGAAAACCGGCGTGGTGGTGGGCGGCGGACTGCTGGGGCTCGAATGCGCGAAGGCGCTGCGCGACATGGGACTGGCGGCGCACGTGGTCGAGTTTGCGCCGCGCCTGATGGCGGTGCAGGTCGATGAAGGCGGCGGGCGGGTCCTGCGCAGCAAGATCGAAGAACTGGGCGTGCAGGTGCATACGGCGAAGCAGACGCTCGAAATCGTCGACGGCGAAGCGGGCACGCACCGCATGAAGTTCGCCGACGGCACGCATCTCGACACCGACATGATCGTATTTTCCGCGGGCATCCGGCCGCGCGACGAGATCGCGCGTGCCTGCGGACTCGAACTGGGCCCGCGCGGCGGCATTGCGATTGACGGCACCTGCCGCACGAGCGACCCCGACATCTACGCGATCGGCGAATGCGCGGCGTGGAACGGCATGGTGTATGGACTCGTCGCGCCGGGCTACGAGATGGCACGCATCACGGCGAAGCAATTGCTCGGCGACGAGGCGGATTTTGCCGGCGCCGACATGAGCACCAAGCTCAAGCTGATGGGCGTGGACGTGGCGAGCATTGGCGACGCGCACGGCAAGACGCCAGGCAGCCGCTCGTACCAGTTCAGCGACGAGCGCAAACAGGTCTACAAGAAGCTGGTGGTCTCGGAGTGCGGCAAGCAGTTGCTCGGCGCGGTGATGGTGGGCGACGCCGCGGAATACGGCACGCTGCTGCAGATGATGCTGAACCGCATCGAGCTGCCTGACGCGCCGGAATTCCTGATCCTGCCGTCCAGCGACGGCAAGGCCAAACCGGGTCTCGGCGTCGACGCGCTGCCGGAGGCCGCGCAGATCTGCTCGTGCAATAACGTCTCCAAGGGCGATATCTGCGCCGCGGTATGCGCGGGCGCGACCAGCATCGGCGCGCTGAAGACGGCCACCTGCGCCGGCACCTCGTGCGGCGGCTGCGTGCCGCTCGTCACCCAGGTGATGAAGGCCGAGATGAAGAAGCAGGGCATGGACGTCAACAATCACGTCTGCGAACACTTCCCGTACTCGCGCCAGGAACTGCATCACATTGTGCGCGTGGAAGGCATCAAGACCTTTGGCGCGCTGCTCGAAAAACATGGACAGGGTCTCGGCTGCGATATCTGCAAGCCCACCGTCGCCAGCATTCTTGCTTCGTGCTGGAACGAGTTCGTGCTGAAGAAGGAACACGCCGGCCTGCAGGACTCGAACGATTACTACCTCGCCAACATCCAGCGCGACGGCACCTATTCGGTGGTGCCGCGCATGCCCGGCGGCGAGGTGACGCCGGAAGGGCTCATCGCCGTCGGCCAGGTGGCGAAGAAGTACGGCCTCTACACGAAGATCACCGGCGGCCAGCGGGTCGATCTGTTCGGCGCACGCGTCGACCAGTTGCCGCTGGTCTGGGAAGAACTGATCGCGGCCGGTTTCGAATCGGGCCACGCCTACGGCAAGGCGCTGCGCACCGTGAAGTCGTGTGTGGGCTCGACATGGTGCCGCTACGGCGTGGGCGATTCGGTCGGGCTCGCCGTCGGCCTCGAAAACCGCTACAAAGGCCTGCGCTCGCCGCACAAGATCAAGTTCGGCGTCTCGGGCTGCACCCGCGAATGCGCGGAAGCGCAAGGCAAGGATGTTGGCATCATCGCCACCGAAAAGGGCTGGAATCTCTACGTGTGCGGCAACGGCGGCATGAAGCCGCGTCACGCCGAACTGCTCGCGGCGGATCTGGATCGTGAGACGCTGGTGCGCTACATCGACCGCTTCCTGATGTTCTATGTGCGTACGGCCGACCGTCTGCAGCGCACCAGCGTGTGGCGCGACAACCTCGAGGGCGGGCTCGACTACCTGATCGACGTAGTCGTGCACGACAAGCTGGGACTCGCCGCGGAGCTGGAAGCGGAGATGCGCAACGTGGTCGACACCTACGAGTGCGAGTGGAAGAAGGCCGTGACCGACCCCGAGACCCGCAAGCGCTTCCGCCACTTCGTCAACAGCGAAAAAGTCGACGAGACCGTGACCTTCGTCGAGGAGCGCGGCCAGATTCGTCCCGCGACGCCGGCCGAACGCGAGGCTGCCAAGGCGTTCCCGATTCCGGTGATCGTCGAGACGGTTTGAGGCCGCCTTTGTTAAAGCCTTTGCCACTCACTCATTTGTCCGTTCACTCAATCACGCCGGGAAACCCATCATGAGTCACGACCTGAATCCGCTTAACTGGGTGCCAGTCTGCGCGCTCGACGACATCGTGCCCAACACCGGTGTGTGCGCGCTCGTCGAGGGTAAGCAGGTGGCCGTGTTCAGTGTCGCGCAAGGCGAGGGCGGCGTGTATGCCATCGACAATTACGACCCCTGCTCGCAGGCCGCCGTGCTGTCGCGCGGTTTGATCGGCAACCTCGGCGAGCGCATCGTAGTGGCCTCGCCGATCTACAAGCAGCACTTCGACCTGCGCACCGGCGAGTGTCTTGAAGCGCCTGAGCATTCCGTTAGCGCGTTTGCAGCGCAGGTCAAAGACGGCCAGGTCTGGGTCGCGGTATAAACACAGGTCGAGCACGTGATGAGCCGCGCTAGCGTCAAGACGGTGTGCCCTTACTGCGGCGTCGGCTGCGGAATGGTCCTGCAAGTCGAGGACGGCCACGTCGTGAAGATTACCGGCGACAAGGAACACCCCGCCAACTTCGGCCGGCTCTGCACCAAAGGCTCGTCGGCCCACGTCGCGCTGCGCAAGTCGGGACGTCTGGAAAACGCCTTTCAACGTGGCGACCGCAAGAGCGATCCGATTCCGCTGCCGCTCGATCAGGTGATCGCCGATACCGGCCGGCGTCTGCGTACGCTGCTCGACACGCATGGCCCCGACGCACTGTCGTTCTATGTGTCGGGGCAGATGTCGATCGAGGCGCAGTACCTCGTGAACAAGCTCGCCAAGGGCTTTGTCGGCACCAACAACATCGAATCGAACTCGCGCCTGTGCATGGCGAGCGCCGGCAGCGGCTACAAGCTCTCGCTGGGCGCCGACGGTCCGCCGGGCTCGTACCAGGACTTCGACCAGGCCGATCTGTTCTTCGTGATCGGCGCCAACATGGCCGACTGTCACCCGATCCTGTATCTGCGCATGATGGAGCGCGTCAAGGCGGGTGCCAGACTGATCGTGGTGGATCCGCGCCGCAATACGACGGCGGACAAGGCGAGCCTGTTCCTGCAGATCAAGCCGGGCACCGACCTGGCACTCCTGAACGGTCTGCTGCATCTGCTGCACGAGAACGGTCAGACGAACCCGGATTTTATCGCCGCCTTCACGGAAGGCTGGGACGACATGCCGGCCTTCCTCGCCGACTACACGCCGGAGAAGGTGGCGGCCATTACCGGCATCCCCGAGGCGGATATCCGTACCGCCGCGCAATGGATCGGCACCGCGCCGGAGTGGATGAGCTGCTGGACCATGGGTCTGAACCAGAGCACGCACGGCACCTGGAACACCAACGCCATCTGCAACCTGCATCTTGCGACGGGCAAGCTCTGCCGTCCGGGCAGCGGGCCGTTTTCGCTGACGGGCCAGCCGAACGCGATGGGCGGCCGTGAAATGGGCTACATGGGACCGGGCCTGCCGGGTCAGCGTTCGGTGCTGGTGGAAGAGGACCGGGTCTTCGTCGAGGCGCTGTGGCAAGTGGCGCCGGGCACGCTCAGAACGGCGGTCGGGCAGGGCACGATCGATATGTTCTCGCGCATGGCGACCGGCGAGATCAAGGCATGCTGGATCATCTGCACCAATCCGGTGGCGAGCGTCGCCAACCGGCAGAACGTGATTGCCGGACTGCAGACGGCGGAACTGGTGATCGCGCAAGACGCCTTTCTCGACACCGAGACCAACCGCTATGCCGACGTGCTTCTACCGGGCGCGCTGTGGGCCGAAGCGGAAGGCGTGATGATCAACTCCGAGCGCAACCTGACGCTCATGCAAAAGGCCATCGACCCGCCGGGCGCGGCGCTGCCCGACTGGCAGATCATCGCGCGGGTGGCCTGCGAAATGGGCTTCGCGGAGGCCTTCACGTATGCGTCGGCCGAGGAAGTCTTCACGGAGATCACGCGTGCTTCGAATCCGAAGACCGGTTACGACCTGCGCGGCGCGAGCTACGCACGGCTGCGGGAAACGCCGCTGCAATGGCCGTGCGCACCGGGGGCGTCGGTGGTGCCGGAGGTGCCGGGCGCTCCGGTTGCAATGCGCGACCGCAATCCGCTGCGTTATCTGAACGACGGTATCAGTCAGACGTTGAAGGAACGGCCGGACGGCAGCCGGCCGGCGCTGGTTTTTCCGACTGCTAGCGGCAGGGCCGTGTTCTTCGCGCGGCCGCATACGGAGCCGGCCGAAATGCCGGTGCCGGAATTTCCGATCGTACTGAACACGGGCCGCTTGCAGCATCAATGGCACACGATGACCAAGACCGGCAAGATCCCGATGCTGAACAAGCTGAACGCCAGGCCGTTCATCGAGATTCACCCGGAGGATGCAGCGGCGCTCGGCATCGCGGCGAAAGACCGCGTCGAAGTGCGTTCGCGGCGCGGCCGCGCGGTGCTGCCCGCTGTGGTGACCGAGCGCGTGCGCGCCGGTTCGTGCTTCGCGCCGATGCACTGGAACGACGTGTTCGGCGACGACCTCTGCATCAACGCGGTGACCCACGACGCGGTCGACCCGATCTCGCAGCAGCCGGAACTCAAGTTCTGCGCAGTGGCGCTGACAAGGGTCGCACCGGAACCGGCCGCCGACGCGGACGATTCCAGCGACTCAGACCACATCCACTCCGGCATCGAAACCGCAGCCCCGGCGCTCGCGGACGATGTCAGTTCTCCGAAGGAAAGGGACATGTCCCGAATCGACGCCCTCGTCAACCTGCTCGGTTTGCCGGACGTGCCGGCGCCCCGGCTCGACGACGCTCAACGTGCCTACGTCGCCGGCTTTATCGGCGGCCTGCGTGCAAGCCCAGGCGGACTCGCGGACGGCGTGCCGGTGCTGCCGGCCAGCGCGCCGCTGCCGGTGTCGACGCGGCTCTGGTTCGACGGGATGCTCGCGGGTCTCTACAGCCGTGCCGATGCGGGTACACCGTCGCCGGGCGGCGCGCCACTCCTCGCGTCCGACGCAGCCCTGTCTTCATCCGCCGTGCGGATTGCGCGGACGCGGCCGAAGGTGCTGCTGCTGTGGGCCTCGCAAACCGGCAACATCGAATCGCTGACGGAACGGTATGCGACGCAGTTGATGGAGTCGGGCTTTGAGATTCGCACCACCTGTATGGCGGATTACGACGTTGCCGCACTGGCCAAAGCGCAATATGTGCTGTTGATGTCGAGCACGTTCGGCGACGGCGATCCACCCGACAACGGCGCGAGTTTCTGGAGCGCACTGAAGGCCGAGCACGCGCCGCGCCTCGATAATCTGCGCTACGCGGTGCTGGCGTTCGGCGACCGCAACTACGACGCGTTTTGCGGACACGGCATGGCGCTCGATACACGTCTCGCGGAGCTGGGTGCGGTGCGCCTGCTGCCACGCGTCGATTGCGACACGGAGTTTCAACCTGCTGCCGACGCGTGGCTCGAACGGATCGTCGCGCGTATCAAGGAGGAAGACGCCGCGCTTCACGACGTGCCGGCAGACGGCATGATCCCGTCGGTCCTGCCCGGCGCGCTGGCTACCAAGGCGCATCCCGCGGCCTCGCGGCTCGTGACGAATTTGCGGCTTAACAAGCAGGGCGCGTCGAAGGACACGCGGTACTTTTCATTGTCGACCGGCGACTCGGGCCTTGAGTACGAAGTCGGCGATGCACTGGGCGTATGGCCGAGCAACTGCCCGGAACTCGTCGACGAGCTGATCGGCCTGAGCGGGCTCGCGGCGGATACGGCGGTCCATGTCAGCGGCGCCGGGGAGATGCGCCTCGCCGACGCACTCGGCAAGCACTACGAAATTGCCCGTCCCAGTCACGAAGCGCTGGCGTTCATCGCCTCTCGCGATTCGAGCGGCGCACTCGGCGCCTTGCTCGCCGAAGACCGCAAGGCGGATCTGAAGAAATGGTTGTGGGGCCAACAGTTGGCCGACGTGCTGCACGAGTTTCCCGTGACGCTGACGGCGCCGGAGTTGCTCGGCGTGCTTAAGCGCCTGCAGCCGCGCCTCTATTCGATTGCGTCGAGTCCGAAGGCTCATCCGGGCGAAGTCCATCTGACCGTGTCCGCGGTTCGCTACAGCAATGGCCGGCGCCAGCGCAAAGGCGTGTCGTCGACCTTCCTTGCGGATCGCGCAGGCGATGTCAGCGTCCCGGTGTACGTGCAGAAGTCCGCGCATTTTCGTCCGCCGCACGATGGCGATACGCCGATGATCATGGTGGGGCCGGGCACCGGTGTGGCGCCGTTCCGCGGCTTCCTGCATGAACGGCTGGCGCGCGGCGACACCGGCCGCAACTGGCTGTTCTTCGGCGAGCAGCATGCCGCGACGGACTTCTATTACGGCGACGAGCTGGACGCGATGCGCGCGAAGGGCCTGCTGAACCGGCTCGACCTGGCCTTCTCGCGCGACCAGAGCGAGAAGATCTACGTGCAGGACCGGATGCGCGAACACGGTGCGGAGTTGTGGGCGTGGCTCGAGTCCGGCGCGCATCTCTATGTGTGCGGCGACGCCAGCCGGATGGCGAAAGACGTAGATGCGGCCTTGAAGGCGGTGGTGGCCGGCCACGGCGGCATGAGCGACGAGAAAGCGCTCGAATATGTCAACGGGCTGGCGCGGGAGAAGCGCTATGTGCGCGATGTTTATTGAATATTGAAGCGTGCCGCTTGCGCTGTGCCGGCTGCGTGGCATGACATGACGCCGTGCAGAGCCACGCCATGCCATGCTAGCCATGGGTGCTTGCGTGGCTAGCGTCCGGGCTCTCCGTCTAACAGACGCTGCAACTCCACACGGACCTGCGCAATCGCGCTCTCCCAATCGCCCGCCGCCGGTTGGCGAAAGATCCTCATGCTGGGATACCACGGACTGTCGTCCCGCTCCGTCATCCAGCGCCAGCAGGTGTCGAAGCGGTTCAGCAGCCATACCGGCTTGCCGAGCGCGCCTGCCAGATGCGCGACAGAGGTATCGACCGAGATCACCAGGTCCAACTGATCGACTAACGCGGCCGTGTCCTCGAAGTCGTTTAGTTCAGCGGTAGGGTCCAGGATGGCGGGCCCACGCCAGCCTGCTGCCTCCAGTTCCCGTAACTGCGAAACGGCCGGCTCGCCTTTTTGCAAGCTGAAAAACGCCGCACCGGGCAGGTTCAGACCGGCGAACTTCGACAGATGAATCGAACGGCGTGCATCGACGGGGCGCTGAACCGCACGCGAACTGTGCGGGCCGCCGGCCCACACCAGACCGATGAGAAGCGCTTGCTTCGGCCCGATACGCTGTTGCCACGCCAGCGTCTTCTGCGCCGAAGGCGCCACGTAGCGCGGCACGAACGGCACTGTATCCAGCGTGGTCCCGAACGCGAGCGGCAGGCTGATAAACGGGCAATGAAGATCGAACTCGGGCAACACCTCGCCTTGCGCGACCACCTGGGCGACGCCGGGCATTGTCCTGATCAGCGGCACGAGCGGTGCCTGAACCTGCACGATCAGCGTGGCGCCGAGTTCGGCGACCATCGGCAGATAGCGGCAAAACTGCAGGCTGTCGCCGAGGCCCTGTTCGGCGTGCACGAGTATCCGTTTGCCGCGCAGCGATTGTTGCCCCAGCCATAGCGGTTTATCCGAAATCAGTTCGGACGACTTGAGTTGTTCCGTCTGCCAGCGCCATTCATGTTCCGGCCATCCTTCGCGGAAGCGCCCCAGTGTGAGATCGCAGAGCGCATGATTGAAATGCGCGGCCGCGTGGTTCGGCGAGAGCGCGATGGCCGCGTCGTAGTGGCCGAGTGCATCCGTATATTGCCCCAACGCTTCCAGCGCCATGCCGCGATTGCAATGGGCGTCCGCGTGGCTGGGATCGAGGCGTATCGCCGTAGCGAAATCCGCTAGCGCTTCGTGGTGCCTGCCCCAGAAATGCAGCAACAAGCCACGATTGTTGTAGATGTACGTGTTGTTGGGTTCAAGGGAAAGTGCCGTGTCGTACGACACCAGTGAGGCTTCGTACGTGCCGGCTGCGCGCAATGCGTCCGCACGGCCCCAGTGAAACGGGCCATGACCCGGCATGAGGCGGATCGCTTCGTCATGGCTCGCGGCAGCATCCTGATAGCGGCGCAGTGCAAACAGCGACAGTCCCAGGTTGAAGTGGGCAAGCGCGTAGTCCGGCTGGAGCGCAATCGCCCGCTGAAAGCAGCCCATCGCAAGCGAATGATCGCCGAGCGCCTTGATCGCGAGGCCCCGGTTGTTATGAAACGAGGCTTTGGCCGGGTTCAGTGCGATGGCTGTGTCGTAGTCCTGCAGTGCGCGCGCATGCTGGGGCAGCGCATGGTAGGCATTGCCGCGGTTGTTCAAGGCGTCCGCATGGTTCGGCTTGCGCTTGAGCACCTCGTCGTAGCTCGCCGTGGCCGCTGCGTGTTGCTGGGCCGTTTGCTGCGCCTCGCCACGCAGAAAATACGCATCCGCGAGTTCGCTGTTCTCTGCGATGGCACGGTTGGCCCAGTCGATCGATTCCTGCGGCTGCCTGGCGTGTAGCGCGATAAACGCCAGCAATAGCAGCACCTCGCAGGCGTGCGGCGCGAGCTGCACGGCCGCCAGACAGACCTCGCGTGCCTGCGCGACCTGTCCGCCTTGAAACAGCGCGGCCGCTTGCAGCGCCATGTGTTGCGCTTGCGCGGTGATGTCAGCCTGGGAGGGTGTCATGCTTGTCGGTTCGGAAGTCACGCCCGCAAGTATACGGCGCTTGAGGCGACGCTCCCGGTTTTTCAGGGCGCAGCCGCAACGCCCCTGGCTATCTTCACTTACCCTTGCTGCTCATCAGATCCGCGCCGCGACACTGCGGATCCGCGGCGGTGTTAAAGCCCACCAGTGTGAAACCGTTGCGGGCCTGCTGGATCAAGGCGAAGTGAGGCGCGGCTTTAGCGGGCGTGTCGGTATTCAACTGCACGTCCACCTGGTAGCGCGCGGCGTGGTCACTGCAGGCGCGCACGGCGCCGTAGCTCATGCCGAGCTGCGCCTGTTTTGCGGTGGCGTTAAAGCGCGTGCGCTCAGCCAACGCCTGTGCCGCAGTGGCCGGATCGCTCCATTGACGGGCCTGCGCTTCGTCGATCGTCAGCCATTCGTCGACGAAGTCCCTGCCGTTGTTGGCGGCGGGCTGCACGCGCGTCACCTGATCGCCGTCGACACGAAAACGGAAAATGCCGAGGCGCTGCATCAGATCGCCATCGAGCGAAGCGACCTGCGCGCGCATCTCGAAGCCCTCGGCAGTCGGATTGAAGCTGATCTCCGCGTCGCTGAAGTAGCCGTGCTCCATGTGAAAGACGCCGCGCTGGGCGGAAGCGCCTTCGCCGGGCGCGATCACGTCGAGATCGAAGCGGCTCCAGCGCGACGAGCACCACGGCGTACCGTGCACGACGGCCACCTGGCCATCGTGCAGCGGTACGACGCCGAAGGGATCGCCATAGGCGTCGGCGATGCTTTTATAGTCGTCGGCTTGCCAGCGCAGCACGCGCTTCCAGTGCACCCCGTCCCAGCGATAACCGAGCAATACGTTGTCGTTCCCGCATTCGATGCTGACACCGGCGCGCACCAGTACGAGCGGCACCGCCGAGCTTGCACTGGTGAGCCTTGCGTTGAGGTCCAGTCCGCTGCCGTAGGCCGGTCCCCTGGTCTGTTCAGTAGGCGTGACGGCTTTGACCTGTAGAGAAGCCGACAGATCGCGATTGAGCGCCGCGATATCGACGCTTTGCGCGGCGCAGGCCATGCGCGCATCCACGGCCTCGGCGAGCGCCTGCTTGAAGCTGTGCAGCGAGCGCTGCACGGCGACGGGCACGTCCGTGTCGCCTTCTTCGCCGACCGGCGTAAATTTCGAGTCGTGCTGCACCTTTTGCTGGGCGCTCAGTGCGGCGCCTGCCGCAGCATCCGCCGCAGGACAACCGGCCGCGAGCGCGATCCCCGTGGCGAAGACGCACGGCAGGCACAGGGAGAGCAGCGTGACACGACGGAGCGCGCGCAGTGGGTTCATGGGTCTGTCTATGACGTAAGTATCGAGCGACGCGAGAGCGTAACGGTTTTTTTCGCTTTTGTTAACGCCGCTGCTGAATTCGCCGCGGCTGGCCCATGCATTCGGCATCGCGCGCATTCGCCTGGCTGCACTCACGTCCCCTCCGGCAGTTTGCTCGACGGGCAATTCGGGCTATTCTGCTTCAGGCAGTCCCACACGATTCGCATTTCGCATGGAGGGTACCCAGTGACATCGACCGCTGCGAATATTCCGCTCATTCCCCGCGCGCATCTGTTCGGCAATCCGGAGCGCACTTCCGTGCATATCAGTCCGGACGGCCGCTTTCTCTCATGGCTTGCGCCCCTTAACGGCGTGCTGAATATCTGGGTCGCGCCGGTCGACGACCCGACGCGTGCCCGGGTGGTCACGAGCGATACGAAGCGCGGCATCCGCATGCACGGCTGGACCTATGAAGGCCAGCTCTTCTATCAGCAGGACGTGGACGGCAATGAAGACTTTCATCTCTACGTGGTCGATGTGGAAGCCGGGACCGCACGCAATCTGACGCCGTTCAAAGGCGTGACGGTGCACGTCGAGCGCGTGAGCAAAATCGTGCGCGACCGCATTCTGGTGGCGATGAATCAGCGCGACCCGAAGTATTTCGATCTGCACACGCTGGACCTCGCAACCGGCGAACTCATCCTCGTCGAACAGAATACGGATTTCTCGGGCTTTATCACCGACCGCCGCTACCGGACGCACTTCGCGACACGCACGGCAAGCGACGGCACCCTGGAGGTGCACCGGCGCAATGCGGAAGGCGCATGGACGCCATGGACACATTTCGCGCCGGAAGAGGCGTGGACATCCGGCCCGCGCCACCTGAACGCGGACGGCACGGCGCTATTCATGTTCGATAGCCGCGGCCGCGACACCGCGGCGCTGACCCGCATCGATCTTGCCAGCGGCGCGACCGGGGTGGTGGCCGCTCACCCGCGCGTCGATCTGTTCGGTTTCATTCTGGATCCCGACACGCTCGAACCGGTGGCTTACTCGGTCTACGTGGAGCGTCCGGAGTATGTTGCGCTCACAACCGATATCCAGCGCGACCTCGATTTCCTCAACGGCAAGCAACTGGGCGACTGGTCCATCGGCGGAAGGACCGAGGACCAGCGGCTGTGGGTCATCAACGCCGCCTCGGATCTCCGGCCGGCGACAACCTATCTGTACGACCGCGAGCAGCAGACGCTGCGCACCTTGTTCGAGCATCGCCCCGAACTGGCCGGTGCGCCGCTCGTGCCCATGCAGCCCGTCGTGATTCCGTCGCGGGACGGCCTGGAGCTGATCTCCTATCTCACGCGGCCGGCAGGCGCGAACCAGCCGGGACCACTCGTGTTGCTGGTGCATGGCGGCCCGTGGGGACGCGACGGCTTTGGCTTCGATGCCGAGCATCAATGGCTGGCAAACCGCGGTTATAGCGTGCTGAGCGTCAATTTTCGCGGCTCGATGGGCTTCGGCAAAACCTTCGTCAATGCCGGCGACGGCGAATGGGGCCGCCGCATGGACGACGACCTGCTCGATGCCGTGGCCTGGGCCGTCGACAAGGGCATCGCGGACCCATCGCGAGTGGCGATCATGGGCGGGAGTTACGGTGGCTACGCGGTGCTCGCCGGCATGACGCGCAACCCCGATGCCTATGCCTGCGGGGTGGCGATCGTCGGACCGTCGAATCTGGAGACGCTGCTGGCGAGCATTCCGCCATACTGGGAGTCGTTCCGTACCCAGCTGATTCGCGCTATCGGCGATCCGTCGACCGAAGCGGGCCTTGCGCTGCTGCGCGAGCGCTCGCCCGTGCATCGCGCCGACCGTATCCGTCGGCCGCTCCTGATCGGCCAGGGCGCCAACGATCCGCGCGTGAAGCGTGCGGAGAGCGATCAGATGGCGGACGCGATGAAGGCCAACGGCATCCCCGTGACCTACGTTCTATTCCCGGACGAAGGGCACGGTTTCGCGCGGCCGGAGAACAACATCTCGTTCAATGCGATCACCGAGGCGTTTCTCGAACGGCATCTGGGCGGCCGGGCCGAGCCGATGCGCGAAGCCGAATGGAACGGCTCGACCGCCGAGATCCTGGAGGGCGCGCAGCTATTGGAGTTGCCGGCGCGGCGCGCAGACTAGGGCGTCTGCGTGCCGTTACCCTCAGCTTGTCGCGCGGCGCTCACGTTAGCGTGGTGGTGAGCGCCGCAAGCTGCGTCGCCGCCTCCCGCTCCCGGTTGGTCAGACTTCGTCCGCATGGGCGCGCAGCCGGATCGTCGCGAAGCTGTCGTCGACCCGCAGCTTGCCCGATTCGAAAACCGTGGTGAGCGCCTCGTCCCATTCGCCTTCGACGCGATGATCGTCCCACGCCAGCGGCAACTCGACGGTGCGGTATTCGCCGGTGCGGCGGTTGCGCAGCAAGGTGAGGCGTCCTTTCTTCGAGCGCTTGCCGGCGTCCGTCACCGGGTCCTTGCACACGCCTTGCCACGTCGCGCCAATCCGGATGGCCGAGCACTTCATGGCGAAGCGCTGCGTGTCGCGATTGACCTGTTGCAGCAGGGCGCCGCCCATGCCGAACACGAGATTGTCGGCGGCATAGCCGGCGTCGTCGAGCGCGGCGAGAATCGCTTCGATCGATTCGGCGTTGACGCCGTCGCCCTGAATCACGCGCACGTAATTGAGCACGCGACGCCCCTTGCTGTTGACCGTCGAGCCGAACGATTCGTCCAGAGCGCGCAGCGTTTGCAGCACGATGGTGAGCGGGTCGCCCGAATCCGGCCGGATCACGAGCATGGCGCCCGAGTCGATCACCGCCTGCTTCAGTTGCGTGCCCCACACGTCGAGGGCCGCGAACAGGTCGTAGGAATCGGAGACCACCGAGACGATCGCGCCTTCCTTGCCGAACTGCCGCAGCATGTTGAGATAGGCATCCGCTTCGCCGTCGCGGCCCCAGGCCGTGATCGTGCTGTGCTCGGCGGCCGGCACCGAGAAAGCCGCCATCGGCTCGTTATAGAACTGGTTGGCCGCCACCACGCCGAGCACCGTATCCGAACCCATGAAGCTGACCAGGTGCGCCGCCCCGCCGATCGCCGCCGACTCCGCGCTCGACACGCCGCGTGCGCCGAAGTCGTGCAGCTTGAACGGCAGTTGCGTAAGGTCGTCGCTGGTCTTCTGCAGATAGTGACGGAGGGTCTGGCGCAGGTGCCAGCTTTGGGTCGCCACGGTGACGGGGTACCAGATGCGCAGCAACATGGTCTCGAGATACGAGGCGAGCCAGAATACTTCGGGATCCTCACACTCCACGGTGACGAGCACGTTATGCGCCGGCACCACCGAGCCTTCCGCCACGGCGCGAATCCGCACCGGCAGGTAGCCGTCGTACTGATTCACGATGTAGCGCCAGCCGGCCTCGTTGAACGGCTCGCCGTGCGCGGCGAAGAAGGCCTTGGCCTCGTCGATCATCGCGCCGGTAATCGGGCGGCACAGATATTCCTTGAGCAGCATCTGCAGGCCGAAGAACAGCGTGCGTTCATAGCGGCCGCCGCGCGATTCGATGTACGAAAACATCGCGGACGCTTGCGGCGGATATTGCAGGTAGTGCGAGGCCTTGTACGAGTCCGTGTTGAGGATCGGATTGGACAGGATGGCGGCGAAACTGCGCGGGGTGGCTTGCATGGCTAGAGCTCCTCTATGCCGTGGAGATGCCGCCGGGTCTATCCCGGCGGGTGGGACGAATCAACGCTGAATCAAAGTTTGCCGAGGAAGTGGTAAGCGATATCGAAGTGGTCTTCGAACATCACCGTGCGCATCTGCGCGAATACGTTCAGGGGCACCCAGCGCGCCTTGTCGGCGTCGTCGCTGCCTTTCACGCGGGGCAGGTCGCCAACCGGGAAATGAAACAGGAAGGCATGCGTGATGGTGCGGCCGCGCGCCGAACGCTGCGGGTGGTCGAACACCTGGCGGTCTTTCAGCGAGCCGCGCATGACCGGCTCGGGCAGCTTGAGGCCGGTTTCCTCGCGCAACTCGCGCAGGCAGGCCGCTTCGAGCCGCTCGTCCTGCTCGACGAAGCCGCCGGGCAAGGCCCACAGGCCACGCCCCGGTTCGCTGCGGCGGCGCACCAGAAGAATGTGGCCGGAATGCACGACGAGCGCGTCGACCGTGACGAAGGTGACCGGGTAGGGGGCGGCCGCCCAGGCTTTCTTGTAGCCCGCAATGAACTCCGCTTCGGATTTCAGTTGCAGGAACTCGGGCCGTGTGCGGAACTGCTCGAGCCAGTCGAACACCGGCGCGGGCACGGCCCACGACACGAAGCTGTTGCTGCGTTCGGCAAAGAACTGGTCGCGGATCTCGGTGGCGGAAATGTCTTCGTTGGCGTCCACCTCGACCAGTTCCCACTGCGGGAACATGCGCAGGTAATACGACGAGCTGTCTTTCGCATGGCCGATCAGGCCGATCTTTTTGCCGGCCGTGTCGCCGAGTTCCGCTGCGACCGCGCCCTGGACCCAGCGAACCCAGTCGCTGTCGTTATACGTGGAGTCCTGCAGGGGGGCGATGGCAACGCGCTCGCGCTCGTCGTCCGCCAGCACCGAGCTGATCATCTGACGCCGTTCGTCGAACGAGAACGGGTCTTTGACGGTGCGAGGCCGGTCGGTTGAGCCAATCAGAATGCAGACTTCGGTCGCGAGACTCAACGCGCGCCGCAGCAGTTCCAGGTGACCGCGATGCAGGGGCTGAAAACGACCAATGAAAATGAGCGCATCGAAGCGCCTGGACAACGTGCTCATGAGAATCCCTCAAGAGATTGGCGGCGCCGGGTCTGTCCCTTGGCCATGACGAAATGCTACGTCCGAATCTATTTCGTCGTCAAACTTTTTTGAAGTATGGGCTGCAAAAAGGCGGCAGTCATGCGCGACGCATCCGGGCCCGCGACGCGTCGCGCATCGACGCTCGCCTACGAGCCGAAGAACGGCGTGCAGTAATCCGGCGGACCGACGCAGTCGCCAGGACCGTTAGGGGTGCCATGCAATGAGGCGCACCCGCACAGCGTCGCACCCGCGGCGACGCATACGGCGAGTTTCACGATGCGCAAGTAGAAAGTCCGCAGTTTCATGATGTTCGGTAGTTCGACAGAGACGGGAGAGCGAAGCGGCGCGCCGCTTGAAAACAGGGCGGCGCGCGATCGCACGAAGGGTTAAATCAACTCAGTGATGCGCGTACAAGGTGCTGTTCAGGTACGCGAGCTGGCCGTCCTGTTCGGCGTGCACCAGGTCCTGGTACACCTCGGCGCGCGTCTTGCCCGCAATGGGTTGACCATCCGGGGGTACCCATTGGCCTTGTTGCTGCTGCGGCTGCTGCTGCGCGTTGGTCGTGGCGTCGTTGCTGCCGGGTTGGGTCTGGGCAAAGGCCGCGCTGGTTACCAGGATTCCGGCAAGGGCGGCAAGGGTCATGCGTTTCATCGATTCATCTCCGTGCGAGTGAGGCCTGAGAGACAACCGGCGCAGTGCCGTGAGTTGTCCGCTGAGATGCAGGATATGACGCGAGGCCTATCGCAACGGGTTCATGAAAGTGAAGAGATATTTAAAGCGGATCGAGGCGTGCGACGGGGGCAGGGCCGAAGCCGCCGGGCGTGGATTGACACGGTAGATGTTACTAGTTGTCGTACAACATGGCGGGTCTTATGCAAGTTGATTCGGAATCGCGCAGGTGCGACAAACCTGGGAATCTTCGGTATGACAGGGGTTGTGGCCTCTCCGCGGGTAAACACCCGTGATCTCTTTCTTGATCCAGCGATCTTCAAGACATACGATGTCTGCCGAGGCGGCAGCGGTATCGGCTTATACGGAGCGGCTGGAACAACATCCGGATCGGAGAGAGACATCATCATGGGAATCAAGGTAAGAGGGCTGCGCTGGTGGATGATCGCGTTGCTGTCGCTCGGCACGGTCATGAACTATCTGGCGCGCAGTTCGTTGAGCGTCGCCGCGCCGACGGTCATGCAGAGCCTGCACATCTCCACCGCGCAATACGGCTGGATCACCGGCGCGTTTCTGGTCATGTATCCGTTGGGCGGTCCGCTCACGGGCTATCTGATGGACCGCATCGGCCTGCGCTTCGGCTTCCTGCTGTGCGGTCTCGCATGGTCGGCGATCTGCATGGCGCACGGCTTCGCCACCGGCTGGGTGGGCCTGTTCGTGCTGCGCGGCATGCTCGGACTCGTCGAGGCCTCGTTCATTCCGGCCGGCATGCGTCTCGCGGCGTTCTGGTTTCCGCTGCGCGAACGCGCGATTGCGGCGGGCGTGTTCAATATCGGCACGTCGGTCGGCGCCATCGCCGCGCCGCCGCTGATCGCATGGTCGATCCTGCGCTACAACTGGCAGACCGCGTTCGTGATCGCCGGTGGTATCGGCTTCGTATGGGCGGTGTTGTGGATCGCCTTCTATCGTCACCCCAGTGCACACCCCGCACTGAGCGAACGGGAAGCCGCGCATATCGTCGACGGCAAGGCGCTCGGTCTCGCCGAGGACGGTTCGAAGCCGAACCTGCGCGAGATCTTCGGCTCGCGCAACTTCTGGGGCATCGCGCTGCCGCGTTTCTTCGCCGATCCGGTGTGGGGCACACTGGTGTTCTGGATGCCGCTGTATCTGCATCAGGCGCGCGGTTTCGATCTGAAGGCGATTGCGATGACGGCGTGGTTGCCGTTCGTCGCGGCGGATATCGGCTGCCTGATGGGCGGTTCGGTATCGTTCCTGCTGAACAGGCGCTTCAACCTGTCGATCGTCAATGGCAAGCGGGTCGTCGTCACGGGCGCGGCGTTGCTGATGACGGCGATGGCCGGCGTCGGCTATGTGAAGTCGCCGGGTATGGCGATCTTCCTGCTGTGCCTTGGCGGCTTTGCGCACCAGACGCTGTCCGTGACGGTGATTTCGATGTCGGCCGACCTGTTCCCGCGTCATGAAGTGGCCACGGTCACGGGCTTCGCGGCGCTCTCCGCGGGGATCGGCAACCTGGGCTTCACGCTCGTGATGGGCGCGCTGGTGGCGACGATCGGTTATGCGCCGTTCTTTGTTGCGCTCGGTTTGGGCGATCTGATTGGCGCCGCGTTGATCTGGAGTCTGGTGCGCCCGGCGTTGGCCGAGCGTCGCGCGAACGCGCAGTTGGTACGCGCGGCGCGGGCGTAGCCGGCGGAGAAACGTTCGCCGCTCCGCCCATGTGCATCACGCCGCGACTCGCGGCCCGATAGAGCGAAGCGAGGCCTTCGCTCTATCGCACGCCTTGTCGCTTCAGAACGCTTCAGAAGCGATGAGTGATCCCCACGAGGGTCGCGAGCTGGTTAGGCGTCGACGACGCGCTCAAGCCGTTGATATTGGCCACGGCCGCCTTGCCGGACGAGTCGGTTCCCGATGCGCGCTGATAGATCTCCACGACGTAAAGCTGGGTGCGCTTCGAAAGAATGTAGGTTGCGCCAAGATCGCCTTGCTGATACGTGACGCTGTTGACGCCGTAGCCCTTGGTGTAGTCATAGGACGCACCGAGCAGGACGAACGGGTTCAACTGATACTTGAAGTTCACCTCGGCGTTATGGAATTTCTCCGAGCCGCTATAGCCTTCCGGGTTCAGGCTGGCGTCGGCGCCCAGTTGCCTGAACTGCGTGTTGCTATAGACGAGGCCGACCGTGGCCGCACCCAGCGTGTAGTTGCCGCCCGCGGAGAAGATCTGCTCCGATCCTGCCGACGCGTAGCCCGAGTAAACAAGGCTGCCGGTCATGTTGTTGCCCGTCGAACTGGACGTCGAGTTATTGCCGAAGTACGAGAAGTTAGGATTCTTGATGTTCACGTAGGCCGCACCCAGGCTCAAGGGGCCGCGCACATAACCCGCACCCAGCGACCAGATCTGATTTTCGCTGAATTGCCCCGCCACGCCGCCGAAACTGTACAGGCCGCCAAACCGGAAGCCTGAGTAGTTCGGGCTGGTGTACTTGATCGAGTTGTTCGAGCGGTAGTCGTTGTTGGTGTTGTCCAGATCGCCCGGATGGCCGCCCAGGTAAGTGGCCCACTGCGCGCCGGCGATATACGGCAACACGTAATCGACGACGGCGTCGTACTGGCGACCCAGCGTCACGGTACCCGCGCGGTCGGACGACAGCCCGACATAGGCCTGGCGGCCGAATTCATCGCCGCCTTGCTGAAAGCGCCCCGTGTTCGAGGCGAAGCCATTTTCCAGCAGGAATACCGCCTTGAGGCCCGAGCCAAGATCTTCGCTGCCGCGCAGCCCCCAGCGATTGCCCAGTACGTTGCTGCTGTTCATTTCGTAGAGGCTTTTGCCGCCGCTGTTGTTGGCGTACACCAGCGCGGTGTCGATCACGCCGTACAACGTTACGCTGCTTTGGGCATGGGCGACGCCGGCGGACAGGGCCGGCACCACCGCGAACGAGGCGATGAGTTTTTTCATTGTAATAAGAGAGGGAGAGTTGAGCGAGTGGGTGTAAAGGCCGCTCAGCCTTCGAGCGGCCGCCGCGCTGTTTCACGCGCGACGATGAGCGAAATGCCGGTGACCACCAGGGCGATCGAGACATACAGCGACACCGCGACCGTATTGCCCCAGTACTTGTAGAGACTCACGATGATGAGCGGCGCGAAGCCGCCGCCGAGGATGCCCGCCAGCGTATAGGCGAGCGACGAGCCGGCATAGCGCACGCGGGTCGGAAACTGTTCGGTGACGAAAGCGGCCTGCGGTCCATACATGGCGGCATGAATCACGAGGCCAACCACCACCGCGAGCACGATCAGCAACGGCTGTGCGCTGTCGAGCAGCACAAAGAAGGTAAAGGCCCAGACGATCGCCGCGAGTGTGCCGGCCAGATAGACGGGCCGCCGGCCGAAGCGATCCGATAGCGCGCCGAACAACGGCACAGTGGCCGCATTGCAGGCGGTGCCGATGAGCACCGCGGTGAGCGCCGTCGTGCGGGACAGGTGCAGCACGGTCGTCACATAGGTGAGCGTGAAGACCACGAGCAGCGCATACAGCACGTCCGAGCCGATCCGCGAGCCGCCGGCTACCAGCAGGCGGCGCCAGTGTTGCGTCAGCACTTCGGCAACCGGCACCTTGGCCGTTGCGTGGGCCTGGCTCAATTGTTCGAACTGCGGCGTTTCTTCGACGCCTCGCCGGACCCACAAGCCGAAGCCGACCAGCAGCACGCTGGCGATGAACGGCACGCGCCATCCCCAGGCGAGAAAGTCGTCGGACGATAGCGCGAGCGTGATCAACGCGATAAAGCCGGTGCCGAGCAACGTGCCGAGCGAGGGCCCCACCTGGGTCCACGAGGCATTGAAGCCGCGCCGCTTCTGATCGCCGTGTTCGACGGAGAGCAGCACCGCGCCGGCCCATTCGCCGCCCAGTGCAATGCCTTGCACGAAACGCAGCGCGACCAGCAGCAGTGGGCTCGCGATACCCGCCGACGCGTAGGTGGGCAGCACGCCCATCAACGCGGTGGTCACGCCCATCAGGAGCAGGGTGAGCATCAGCACCGCGCGCCGGCCGATCCGGTCGCCGAGGTTGCCGAACACGAAGCCGCCGAGCGGCCGCGACACATAGCCGACGGCGTAGGTGGACAGCGCGAGAATGGTCCCCGCGAGCGGATCGACCGAGGGGAAGAACAAGCGGTTGAACACCAGCGCGGCGAGCGTGTTGTAGACGGTGAAGTCGTACCATTCGAGCGAGGTGCCGACCATGCTGGCGGCCGCGAGCCGGCCACGTCGTGGTTGCGGGTGATCGAGCGGGGAGTGCTGGGCAAGCGTGTTCATGGAAACCTCGTGCGTAGGCGGAAGGAAGCCGGTCGGATGCGGGGGTGCGCCGGCTGCGTCAGGCAGCGATGCGCCAGAGCAGATCGAAGGTGCGCACGTCGCTACGCGACACGCCTGCCTCAGCGGCCAGCTCTTCGGCGAGCGCGCGCGTGGCGGCCGCGTTGCTGCCCTCGACGAGGATCAGCGCGTCGGCGGTGGGCAGTGCGGTGGCGGGATCCGGTGACGTGTTGAGCGGAACCGAAAGTGCGGGCGTCGTGCAGAAGAGCCGCGCCCCGTGAATGCCGGGAATGGTCACGCCCGCTTCGAGCTGTGGCCGCAACGACGCGGCGTCGACGCGCTCAGGCGGCAGCACGACGAGCGCAAGGTGAGCGCCTTCGCCGTCGCCGGTCTCGAGCGTGAGTTCGCCGACGCGCCGCTGCGTGTCCACCATGCGCGCGAAGTTGTCCAGCGACCACTGCGTCTGCACTGTGAACGCCTGCCGGTAAGCGGCGCTGCGGAACACTTCGAGGGTGTCGGTCACGTACAGCGCGAGATAGCGGCGCGGGCCGCCGTCATTGGACGTGAACCGGCGCGCGTAGCGAAACCCGGGAATCGCGACACGCTCCTGCATGTGTTCGCGGTCGTACCAGGCGTTGAAATCGGCTTCCAGAGCCGGAGTGGGGTCGGTGTCAGTCCAGATGCAAAGCTGGCCGCGCGGCGGGGTCATGCTCATCAGTCGGTCCCTGCGAAAGTGAAAGAGATTCGTCAGGGCACAGTGTCGCGACCGTCAGCCATTGCGGTCCAACAAGAAAATAAATTCCCAGTGAAAAGGTTTTCTTATGAGCCGCGTTTCGCGGCCGGTTGCTTGCCGCTGCGGGCAGGCGTGGCGGCCCGCGTGACGCGCGCCGGGCGGCGCGGCGGTTCGCTTGCCAGCGTGCGATCGAATTCGCCGGCGGCCTGGCGGGCCAGTTCCGCGATGCGCGCGGCGAGCGGATGGCTTTGCGCGCGGTGTACGGCAACGAGCGGCATGGCGGGAAATTCCGAGCTGACGTCGAGCACCTCGAGCACCCCTTCGCGCAGTTCGCGCTGCACGACCGCCGGCGGCAGCGCGGCCACGCCGAAGCCGTCGGCGACGAGCCGGATCATCGCCGCGACCGAGGTGATGCAGTTGATGCGGGCGGGCCGTTCGACAGCCGTGCTTAACAATTGTTCGAGCGTCGCGTGCGGACCGGAGTGACGCGAGAAACTGACGATCGGGAATTCCGCGAGCTGCGCCAGATCGAGTTTCCTGCCGGCCAGACCGAGCGTGGGACTCGCTACCCAGCGCACCGGAAACTCGGCGAGCGGCAGGTTGGTGAAATCGGGGCCGCTCAGTATGTCGGTCTGCAGGATCAGCTCGACGGCGTCGGTGCGCAGCAGATGCGCGAGGTGGATGGTGGTGTCGCCCGTCACCTCGATTTCGAGCCGCGGATAGCGTTCCCGCACGAGCGCCATCAGCGCGGGAAACCAGCTATGCACGATCGACTCGATCACGCCAATGCGAATCAGGCCCGAGTCCGCATCCGCATCGTCGACTTCGCGGCGCATCTCTTCACCGAGGCGCACGATACGCTCCGCGTACGCGAGCATCTTGCGGCCGGCCGGTGTGAGCGTTGCCGAACGCGAGTTGCGCTCGAACAGCCGGATGCCGAAGCTCTCTTCGAGCGACGCGATCCGGCTCGAGACAGCGGCTTGCGTGGTATGCAACTGTTCGGCAGTGAGGCGGAAATTTTGCAGCTTGGCGAGCCAGACGAAGGTTTCGAGGAAGCGGATGTTCATGATGAGAGGCCCGTTCGAGCAACGTTAAGCGGCGCAGAAGGCGCTTATGGTAGAGGTTTCCGGGCGGGGAGCAAAAAAGAAGCGGGGCGAGCGGCGAGGGCGCCCGCCCATGAAGGCACATTGCGGGCGAAGCGATTCACGGCAGACGCTGGCTGCCTGAAGACGGGAGTATGCTGGCGTAATCCAGACGCTCCGGGCGCTCAGACAAGCGGTGAAATGAACGATCGCCGAACGATCGCCGCCCGCTTTGTCCGCAGCGGTCTCCACGCGTTTCAACGTTTTGCGAAGCACAACTGGAGGGACATCCATGAACATCAGTCCTCTCGCCGGCAAGCTCCCGTCGCACCGCATGCTGGTCAATGTCCCCCGCCTCATTTCGGCGTACTACTCGGACACGCCGGACCCGGCGATTGCCGCGGAACGGGTCGCTTTCGGCACCTCGGGGCATCGTGGCTCGCCGTTCGAGCGCAGCTTCAACGAATGGCATGTGCTCGCCATCACCCAGGCCATTTGTCACTATCGAAAGCAGCAGGGTATCGATGGGCCGCTCTTTCTCGGCATCGACACGCACGCGCTCTCGGAACCCGCCAACGCCAGCGCACTCGAAGTGCTGGCCGCCAACGGCGTCGATGTGATGATCGCGGCGGACGGCGAGTATACGCCCACGCCGGCGGTGTCGCGCGCGATCCTCGTGTATAACCGCGGCCGCACCACCGGCCTCGCCGACGGCATCGTGGTGACGCCGTCGCACAACCCGCCCGAAAGCGGCGGCTTCAAGTACAACCCACCCAACGGCGGCCCCGCCGACGGCAGCGTCACCGGCTGGATCGAGAAGTCTGCCAACGCCTTGCTCGAGAGCGGGCTCGACGGCCTGCTGCGCGTCTCGCTGGCGCGCGCGCTGGCCTCGTCGAGCACGCATCGGCACGACTACCTCAACGCGTATGTCGACGACCTCGCCAACGTGATCGACATGGACGTGATACGCGGGGCGCCGATCCGCCTCGGCGTCGATCCGCTCGGCGGCGCGGGCGTGCACTACTGGGGGCCTATTGCGGAGCGCTACGGGCTGAACCTGAGCGTCATCAACGACGAAGTCGATCCCACCTTCCGCTTCATGAGCCTCGACTGGGACGGGCGGATCCGCATGGACCCGTCCTCGCCTTATGCGATGCAGCCGCTGCTCGCGCAGAGGGATCACTTCGACGTGGCCTTTGCCTGCGATACCGATCACGACCGCCACGGCATCGTCACGCGCGCGGCGGGCCTGTTGCCGCCCAATCATTACCTCAGCGTGCTGGTCGATTATCTGTTCGCGCATCGGCCGAACTGGTCCGGTCACGCGGCGGTGGGCAAGACCATTGTCAGCAGCCAGATGATCGATCGGGTGGCCGGCAAGCTGGGCCGCACGCTTTACGAGGTGCCGGTCGGCTTCAAGTGGTTCGTCGACGGCCTCGTCGACGGGTCATTGGGCTTCGGCGGCGAGGAGAGCGCGGGAGCGAGCTTTCTGCGCCTCGACGGCACGGCGTGGACCACCGACAAGGATGGCATCGTGCCGGCCTTGCTGTCGGCGGAGATCACCACACGTATCGGCCGCGACCCCGCCGAAATCTATCGCGACCTGACCCAGCGCCTCGGCGAGCCGGCCGAGCGCCGCGTGCAGGCCGCCGCCACGGCGGCGCAGCGGGCGCAACTGGGCAAGCTGTCGCCCGCGCAGTTTCCGCACACCGAACTGGCCGGCGAGAAGATCGAGCAGGTGCTCGACCGCGCGCCGGGCAATGGGGCGGCCATCGGCGGCATCAAGGTGATCACGAAGAGCGGCTGGTTCGCCGCGCGCCCGTCGGGGACCGAGGACATCTACAAGATCTATGCGGAGAGTTTTCTCGGCGAGGACCACCTGACCCGCATCGTTGAGGAGGCCCAGGCGATGGTGGACAGCACGCTGGCGCAACAGGGGACAACGCCCGGCGGCGCTTAGCCCAAAGCCCGCAGCATCTGGACGTCGCACAGCGTCACGCCTTCTTCCGGCGGCGCTTTCAACCCGAAAAGTCCTGCACCGTACAGACTCGCGCCGGAGCGCAGGTCATCCTATGCGGATGACGTTGCGCTGCGGCTGCGCGTCGGCGCCTGGCGATCCTGAGCGTTCCGATGCCGACTGAGCGAACCGTCTGGTCCACATGATCACAGAAAACAGAAGGTTTTATGCCATTCCTACCCGATGCCAATAACCCCACCCGCGATAGGCGCGCCGAATTCGGCCTCGCCGATGCCGCACGGGCCGAGCAACGCCAGCAGGACGCCGCACGTATCGATCCGGCGGCGAGCAAGTGGCGCTATCAGCCGGCCCCGCGCGTAGCGAAGGCCGCGAAGTAAAGAGCTGTAAAAGGGACGCTTTCCGCTGGCCTCGGCGCAGCCATCTGGCGAGCGTCGACGATCACGCTGTCCCTGGCAGGAAGGTATTTCAATGATTTTATTCTCGCGTGTTCTGCGCGGAGGCAACTCGCCTTCGCCATGGAACAGCACCGAGCCGGTCCGCGAGGAACTTTTTGGCGAGGAACGACTGGCGCAGCATGCGCACAGCCTTGCCCGAGCCCAGCTTGTCTCGAAGCGCGCCTCGGCCCGCCCCGCGCTTGCGACGCGTCTGAAAGACAACGCACAGCACCTGTTGCTGGCGTACCAGGCAACCGTCGCCGCGGCCGCTCACGATGAAGCGATCACGCCGGCGGCCGAATGGCTGCTCGACAACTACTATCTGGTCGAAGAGCAGGTTCGGCAGATTCGCGACGACCTGCCGCGCAGCTACTACCGTCAGCTACCCAAACTCAGCAGCGGTCCGTTTGCCGGTTATCCGCGCGTGTTCGGTTTGGCCTGGGCGTTCGTCGCACATACGGATAGCCGCTTCGATCCCGACATGCTGTGCCGCTTCGTACGCGACTATCAGACCGTGCAGCCGCTGACGATCGGCGAACTCTGGGCGGTGGCGATCACGCTGCGCATTGTGCTGATCGAAAATCTGCGCCGTCTCGCGGATCAGATCACCGCCGGCAGAACCGCGCGTCTGGACGCCGACGCAATGGCCGACCGCCTGCTCGGCGTCGGCGAGCATACGCCCGAGGCGGTGGCTGCGCTGGTTGCGCGCTATGGGCGTTCCGCCTTGCGCGACACGTTCGCGGTGCAACTGCTGCAGCGGCTGCACGACCAGGACCCGGATGTCACGCCGGCGGTCAATTGGCTGCACGAGCGGCTCGCCGCCCAGGACACCACGGCGGACCGCATCGTCGCGGCGGTGCATCAGCAGCAGGGCGCCGCGAGCCTGACCGTGCGCAACGTGATCACCAGCATGCGGCTGATCTCCGACGTCGACTGGACCGAACTGTTCGAACGGATCAGCCCCGTCGACGAGATCCTGCGCACGCACAGCGGTTTCGTCGAGATGGACTTCTCCACGCGCAATCTGTATCGCGGGGCGATCGAAGCCCTGGCGCGCGGTTCGTCGGTGAGCGAGACGGAGATCGCGCGCCGCGTGGTCTCCGCCGCCGGAGCCGGGCAGCGGCGCGCAGGCGACCCCGGCTATCACCTGCTGGCGGGCGGCCGCCCGGCACTCGAGGCGGCGCTCGGCTATCGTCCGCCGGCTGCCGAATGGCTGCATCGGATTACGCGCCGCGCCGGCCTGGGCGGATACGTCGGCCGCATCGTGTTGCTGGCGGCGCTGCTGCTGGCAGGCGTGCTGGTCCTCGCAAGCGGTCTCGCGCCTCACACACGGTGGTTGATCTGGCTGGGCCTCGCAGGCGTACTGCCCGCGCTGGACCTGGCGGTGGCGGTGGTCAATCGCGGTGTGATGCGGGATGTCGGCGCCATCGTGCTGCCGGGTCTCGCACTGCGCAACGGGATTCCCTCCACCTTGCGCACGGTGGTCGCCGTGCCCACGATGCTGACCACGACGGCCGCGCTGGCCGCGCAGATCGAGCGGCTGGAGATTCATCATCTGGCGAGCCCCGGAGGCGAGCTTTACTACGTGCTGCTATCCGACTGGACGGATTCCCCCACGGCTCAAACCGAGGGCGACAGCGGTCTGCTGGAGGCCGCGACCCAGGGCATCGCCCGGCTGAACCGTCTCTACCCTGGCGCAGCGGACGGCGAGCGCTTCCTCCTGCTGCACCGGCGCCGCACGTGGAACGACGAAGAGGCGCAGTGGATGGGCTGGGAGCGCAAGCGCGGCAAACTGCACGAGTTGAACCGCTTGCTGCGCGGCGCGCTGGATACCTCGTTCGTGGTCAGCGACGGTGTGCCGCTCGCGGTGCCGTCGCAGGTGCGCTACGTCATCACGCTCGACGCCGACACCCGCTTGCCGCGCGACACCGTGCGCCGTCTGATCGGCAAGATGGCGCATCCGCTCAATCGCGCGGTGTTCGATCCGGTGAGCCAGCGGATCGTCGAGGGCTATGGGGTGTTGCAACCGCGCGTGACGCCGTCGTTGCCGGTGGGCGCGGAGGGCTCGCTGTTTCAGCGTATCTCGTCGAGCCCGAGCGGCATCGATCCGTATGTGGCCGCGGTATCGGACGTCTATCAGGATCTCTTCGACGAGGGCTCGTACGCCGGCAAGGGCATCTACGACGTGGATGCCTTCGAGACCGCGTTGGCGGGCCGGGTGCCCGACAACACCCTGTTGAGCCACGATCTCTTCGAAGGGATTTTTGCGCGGGCCGGACTTGCTTCGGACATCGAAGTGGTCGAAGCGTTTCCAGCCCGTTACGACGTTTCCACGGCGCGCCAGCATCGCTGGGCGCGCGGCGACTGGCAACTGCTGCCGTGGCTCATGACGCTGCACCGGCGCGCCGACCTGACGCTGCATGCCACCGCCCGCTGGAAAATGCTGGACAACCTGCGTCGCACGCTCACTGCGCCCGCTGCATTCGTCGCGTTGCTGGTGGGCTGGACCTTGCCGTTTTCGGTCGCGCTGCTGTGGACGATCTTCGTGATGGCGACGATCGTGCTGCCGGTGCTGCTGCCGACCCTCAGCGCGCTGATCCCGCGCTGGCAGCGCCCTCACGTGAAGATGACCTTGAGCAGCCGCTTGCGCGTCTGGCTGGACGACCTGTGGCTCGCGCTCGGCAAATGCGGCATGTCGATTGCCTTTCTCGCCGAAGAAACCTGGTCGATGAGCGATGCGATCGCCTGCACGCTGTTTCGTGTGGTGGTCAGTCACCGCCATCTGCTCGAATGGACGACGGCTGCCGAAGCCGGTGCCCGCGAACGGCTAACACTGGCTGCGACTTTCGTGCGCATGCGCGCCGGCGTGGCGCTTGCGCTGCTCGGCGCGGCAACCAGCGCGGTGGTGGCGTGGCGCTTCGGCCATCACGGCGCGTGGCTTGGGGTGCCGTTCGTGGCCGGCTGGCTCGCCTCGCCCGCGCTCGCTTACTGGTCGAGTCGCGCACCGCGGGCGGCCGGCGATCTGGTCGTCAGCCCTGAGAACGCCCAGCAACTGCGACACCATGCCCGTCGCACGTGGCGCTTCTTCGAGACCTTCGTCACGCCTGCCGACCAGATGCTGCCGCCGGACAATTTCCAGGAGGATCCACGCCCGGTCGTCGCGCATCGGACCTCGCCGACCAACCTCGGGCTCTATCTGCTCGCCACCGTCAGCGCGCGCGAATTCGGCTGGGCCAGCACGCTGGACAGCGTGGCGCGGCTGGAGACGACGCTCGCCGCGATGCAGCGCCTCGCACGCTTTCGCGGCCATTTCTATAACTGGTACGACACCCAGGATTTGCGGCCGCTGGAGCCGAAGTACGTGTCGTCCGTCGATAGCGGCAATCTCGCCGGTCATCTGATTGCGCTGGGTAACGCCTGCCGCGCATGGGCGGCACAGCCCGCGCAAAGCCGTTGCAACGTGGCGTTGGCGGGCATCCGCGACAACCTGGGTTTGTTGTGCGACGCGCTGCGCGAGAGCCAGGGTCACGTCGATCGCACGCGCCTCGCGTTGCATGACGAGTTCGATCAGGCTGTGGCGGCACTGCGGGCCGCGCTTGTCGATGTGCCTGCCGACGAACCGCATGTGATTGCGGCAGCAGCAGCCGCGCCGGCGGCAGGCGGTTTCGGCGCGCAAGGCGTCGTCGTTACACCGGCATGGCCGGCCATCACGCTGCTTGCCGCCACGGTGGCTGATATTGCGCGTGCACTCGTCGATGAAGTCCGCCCGGATCAGAACCCTTCCGCCGACGACGTGCGGTTCTGGGTCGACGCGCTGGAGCAGGCAATCCACAGCCACAGCAAGGAACAATGCGGACAGGACGCGAACGCTGCGAACCATTCTGCGAGCTTGCGCGAGCGGCTGACGGTCCTGGCCGATACGGCGTTGACGATGGCCAATGCGATGGAATTCGGCTTTCTGCTGGACCCCGTGCGCAATCTGCTTTCGATTGGCTACGCGGTCGCCGATGGCCGGCTCGATCCGAGCAGCTACGACCTGCTGGCCTCGGAGGCAAGGCTCGCCAGCTTCGTGGCGATCGCCAAGGGCGATATCCCCGCGCGTCACTGGTTCCGCCTCGGCCGTATTGCGACGCCGGTGCCTGGCGGCGCCGCGCTGATTTCGTGGTCCGGTTCGATGTTCGAATACCTGATGCCGTCGCTGGTGATGCGTGCGCCGGCCAGCAGCCTGATTGCGCGAACCAACAGGCTCGTGGTGCACAGGCAGATGGGTTACGGCCGCGCGCTCGGCTTGCCGTGGGGCATCTCGGAGTCAGCCTACAACGCACGCGATCTTGAGTTCACCTATCAATACTCGAGCTTCGGCATTCCCGATCTCGGCCTGAAGCGCGGCCTTGGTCACGATGCAGTGATTGCCCCCTATGCGACCGCATTGGCCGCGATGGTGGATCCCGCTGCGGCCACCGATAACCTGAAGCGTCTCTGTGCGGCAGGCGCCCGCGGACGTTTCGGCTTTTACGAGGCGCTCGATTACACGCCCTCCCGGGTGCCCGAGGGGCAGACGGTGGCGGTGGTGCGAGCGTTCATGGCGCATCATCAGGGCATGACGATCGTCTCGATCGCCAACGCGCTGCTGGGCGGTCGCATCCGCGAATTCTTCCATGCCGAGCCGGCCATTCAGGCCACCGAACTGTTGTTGCAGGAGCGCATGCCGGGCAGGGTGGCGGTCGCCCATCTGCGGGTCGACGAGAACCGCACGACCGGACCGCTGCGCGGCGTCGAACCGGCGGCGGCGCGGCGCCTGACCTCGGCCAGCGAGCCGTCGCCTGCCACCCATCTGCTCTGCAACGGCCGTTACGCGGTGATGATCACCTCGGCCGGCTCCGGTTACAGCCGCCGTGGCGATCTGGCGGTAACCCGCTGGCGCGAGGATGCGACCTGCGACGACTGGGGCAGCTACCTGTATCTGCGCGACGTCGAAAGCGGCGAGTTCTGGTCAGCCGCGTGGCAACCGACGGGCGTGGTGCCCGACAGCTACGAGGTGATCTTCACCGAAGATCGCGCCGAGTTCGTGCGACGCGACGGCACGCTGACCACCTTGCTCGACGTGGTGGTGTCCGCCGAAGACGATGCCGAAGTGCGACGGGTCTCGGTGGCCAATTCGGGGCCACGGGCTCGGGTGATCGAGTTCACCTCCTATGCGGAGATCGTGCTGGCGCCGCCCGCCGCCGATCAGGCGCATCCGGCTTTCTCCAAACTCTTCGTCGAGACGGAGTATCTGGCGCAGAGCGGGGTGATCCTCGCGACCCGGCGCCGCCGCGCGCCGGATGAACCCGAGGTGTGGGCTGCGCATCTGGCGGTGATCGAGGGCAAGACCGTCGGCGCGCTCGAAGTGGAAACGGACCGCGCGCGGTTTATCGGCCGCGGGCGTAGCGTGCGTTCGCCGCTAGGTCTCGCGGATGAGCGCGCGCTCGGCAACTCGGCAGGGGTCGTACTCGACGCGGCTTTCGCGATGCGCCAGCGGTTGCGTATCGAACCGGGCGCGACGGCACGAGTGGCCTTCTGGACCATCGTCGCCGATTCGCGCGCACAACTGCTGGATCTGGTGGACAAGCATCGCGACGGCGCTTCGTTTGCGCGCGCGGCGATGCTCGCATGGACCCAGGCGCAGGTGCAGTTGCGCCACAACGGTGTGAGTGCCGATGAGGCAGGACTGTTCCAGCGCATGGCCGGTCACATGCTGTACAGCGACCCGTCGTTGCGGCCGGGTTCGCTCGCGCTGCAGCGGGGTGTCGCCGCGGTGGCGGCAGCGGGCGGCGTGGGCGCCGCGCCGCTCTGGGCGCATGGTGTGTCGGGCGATCTGCCGATCCTGCTGGTGCGCATCGACGATATCGAACACATGGCGCTGGTGCGGCAACTGGTGCATGCGCACGAGTACTGGCATATGAAGCGGCTGGCGGTGGATCTCGTCATCGTCAACGAACGCGCCGCGTCGTATGTGCAGGATTTGCAGGCTGCGCTCGAAACGCTCGTGCGTTCCGGCGAGGCGCAACCGTCCCAGCAGGCGGGCGGCGCCGCGCGCGGCAGCATTTTTGTGCTGCGCGCCGACCTCATGTCCGCCGACGCGCGGGCGCTGTTTCCGGTTGCCGCGCGTGCCGTGCTGGCCGCGCGCAATGGGCGCCTGCTGGATCAGTTGCGGCGCCTCGTCAGCACGCCGCCGCCTGGCCAGCCGCGCGCGCGGCGTTTGCTGAGCGCGCTGCCGCTGCCCGCTGCCGTGAAAACCGCAGCGCCCGGTGCAGGGCTGGAGTGCTTCAACGGCTTGGGCGGCTTTGCGGACGACGGCCGCGAATACGTCACCATTCTCGCGGCCGGCCAATGCACGCCGATGCCGTGGGTCAACGTGATCGCCAATCCGGTCTGCGGCTTCCTGGTGTCGGCCGAGGGCAGCGGCTACACGTGGGCGTCGAACAGCCGCGAGCATCAATTGACACCATGGTCGAACGATCCGGTCGGCGATCCACCAGCCGAGGCGTTTTACGTGCGCGACGACGATACGGGCGCGCTGTGGGGACCGCAGGCCAACCCTGTGCGCGACAACGCTCCGGGTGCCGCGCCCTACATCGCGCGTCACGGCCAGGGGTACAGCCGCTTCACGCACACGGCGGAAGACATCGCGCTCGATCTGCTGCAATTCGTGCCGCTCGACGACCCGCTGAAGATTTCCCGCCTGACGTTGCGCAATCTGTCCGGGCGCACGCGCCGGCTTTCGGTGACGGCGTACGTCGAATGGGCGCTGGGGGCGTCGCGCAGCACGGCAGCGCCTTACACCATCAGCGAAATCGACGTGCAGACGCGGGCCATGTTCGTCCGCAACGGCTGGGCCGAAGCGTATCGAGGGCGCGTGGCCTTTGCGGACCTGGGCGGCAAGCAGACCACCTGGAGCGCGGACCGGTGCGAGTTCATCGGCCGTAACGGCAGCTTGCACTATCCCGCCGGACTGGCCGCCGCCGATGACGACGCGCCATTGTCAGGCAAGGTCGGAGCGGGACTCGATCCGTGCGCGGCCTTGCAGACCACGCTCGAACTGGAACCGGGCGGCATCGCCGAAGTGGTGTTCGTGCTGGGCGAAGCGGCCTCGACCGAGGCCGCCCGGCAGTTGGTCGAGCGCTATCGCGACGCCGACCTCGACGCGGTACTCGCGGCGGTGACGGCGTTCTGGGACGACACGCTCGGCGCGGTCCAGGTCGTGACGCCCGATCGGACCATGGACCTGATGCTCAACCGCTGGTTGTTGTACCAGACGCTCGTGTGCCGGATCTGGGCGCGTGCGGGCTTTTATCAGGCCAGCGGCGCGTACGGCTTCCGCGATCAGTTGCAGGACGGCATGGCGCTCGTCGTGGCGCGTCCCGAGCTGACTCGCGAGCATCTGTTGCGGGCGGCCGCCCGGCAGTTTCCGGAGGGCGACGTGCAGCACTGGTGGCTGCCGCAAGGCGGCGCGGGCGTGCGCACCCACATTTCCGACGACCGCGCGTGGCTGGCCTATACGGTGGCGCACTATGTGGATGCGAGCGGCGACGCGGCGATTCTGGACGTGGACGTGCCGTTTCTCGACGGCCGTCCGCTGAGCGACGGCGAGCATGATGCCTACTTCGTGCCGGCCGTTTCAGAGAGCAGCGCGTCGCTCTTCGAGCATGGCGTGCGTGCGCTTGAGCAGAGCCTTGCGCTATTCGGCGAGCGCGGCCTGCCGTTGATGGGCACGGGCGACTGGAACGACGGCATGAACCGGGTGGGCGAGGCGGGCCGTGGCGAGAGCGTCTGGCTCGGCTGGTTGCTGTGCGCCACGCTGGCGGCGTGGGCGCCGCTCGCGCGAGCGCGTGGCGACGGCGCGAGGGCCGAACGCTGGCTGCTGCGTGCCGAGGCGCTGCGCACAGCACTCGAAACGGCGGGATGGGACGGCGAATGGTATCGACGCGCCTATTTCGACGACGGTACGCCGCTCGGATCCGCCTTGAGCGAGGAATGCAAAATCGACGCGATTGCCCAGTCGTGGAGCGTGTTGTCGGGCGTGGCGAATACTGCACGGGCCGCACAGGCGATGGCTGCGCTCGATACCCGGCTGATTCGCCGCGACGACGGCCTCGCGTTGCTGTTCACGCCGCCGTTCGATCGCTCGCCGCTCGATCCGGGGTACATCAAGGGTTATCCGCCGGGCATTCGCGAGAATGGCGGCCAGTACACGCATGCCGCCATGTGGTCGGTGCTGGCGCTGGCGCAAATGGGCGATGGCGATCGCGCCGCCGAACTGTTTGCGATGCTCAATCCGGTCAATCGCAGCCGCACGCGCAGCGGGGCGAACCGCTACAAGGTCGAACCTTATGTGGTCGCTGCCGACGTGTACTCGGTCGCGCCGCACGTCGGACGCGGCGGGTGGACCTGGTATACGGGATCGGCGGGATGGATGTATCGCGCCGGAATCGAAGGTGTGCTCGGCATGCGCAAGCACGGCAACGCACTGTCGATCGACCCCTGTGTGCCGCGTGCCTGGCCCGGCTTTAGCGCCGTATTCCGCCATGGGGCTTCACGCTACGACATCGTCGTGAACAATCCGCATGGAGCAGGTCGGGGTGTGAGCGAGATGATCGTGGACGGTAGAGCGCTTGATGCTGGGGAGCACTCGGTGCAACTGGTGGACGACGGCGCGCATCACAGCGTCACGGTGACGCTCGGGCAGCCGGGCGGCTAGCGTTTCATGGCATGAGCGAGGGAGCGAGCGACGCCCATTCCGTCTGGCGTCGCTCGCTCCAAAACCTGGCGCGAGGTGCGAGGTGGATGCTCGTAATCAGTACTGGCCATGATCGGCGTGATAGTCGCCGTGATAATCGCCGCCATGATGATCGCCGTCGCCGACCGGGACCAGAATGCACGCGCTCAGGCTGACGATCAGCGACAGCGCGATCAGGATCCATAGCCGTGGATGGTCTTTCATGTGAGTTCCCCTTTCTTTTGCAGAAGAGACGCGCTCGGGCTTGAAGTGACCAGAGCCGCTCTTCCAAAGGGTGCTCGCAGCGCCGCCGGAAGTCGGTACGGTTGCGTACCGGCAAGCAGGCCGTTTACCGGTGCCGTAGCCTGAGGTTACGTGGTGTTCTTCGCAGGATCTTTATCGCGTAACGCCGCGACATGCTGCTTCGCGGCCTCGTTGCCGTGAAACAGGCCGCGTAACGCAAGCGAGAGCGCCAGTTGGGTGTCGTGAGCGACCGCACCGCGGTCTTCATCGAAGTGCTTGACGGCGTTACGCAGATGCCGGGCGGCCTGCTCATGCAACTCGGCTGCGATGGCGTGATGCTGGGCGGCGCCGGCGTGGCTGTCGGCAGGGCCGTCCGCTGTCGGCACGGCAAGCGGTGCGCCCGCGTGATGTTTGAGCGCCTCGTTGGCGCGGTCGATGGCATGCAAGGTGTGACCGTGCGCCAGCATCGCCTGATGGGCGGCGTGGGCGAAGTCTTTACCGTCCTCGAAATGCCGCGACGCTTCGCGGTGCAATCGTCCCGCCTGCTCGTGATGCGATGCGGCCGCTTCCAGATGTTCCTTTTTGCTGTGCTTGGTGTTCATGGATGCTCCTGTGCGCTTGTCTGATCATTGCTGATGAGTGAGCGGAGCGCACCTGCACCGTTCGCGGCCGGAGGCATTCGCAATCGCGCGCTCTACTGGGTGCTGCGTTGAGCCTTCGATTCCTTGGCGCTGTCGTCGGTCGCGCGCAGCGCGGCGTTGGCGGTGACCAGCAATCCCGCATCGTGGTCGCGCAGGGCGGCGTCGACCGTTTCGAACGCTTTCTCCAGGGCTTTGCGCTCGGGTTTCGTCGCATTGCCGCTTTCCGAAACCGCTTCCGCTTCTTTTTTCAGGCGTTTAATGAGTTTCGCTGCACAGCGGCTGTCGAGCGTTCTCGCGACGACGAACAGGCCAATTTGCGTGGTCAAGGCCAGCAGGGTGGCTTCGGTTGTTTCATTCGAGTCGCCGGCATCTTCAGCGTACGGTTTCTTGCTCATCAGGGTGCTCCAGGGTGGGTTGGGCCGCGGGGGAGCAATCAAGCCCACGCAAGGCGGTGACGCTTGCTTGAAAGTAACACTAAACGGGGCCGTTGGCGACTGTTCGCTTCGAACGCCTGCAAAACCCTTGCCCGATGCCGCTTACGTCCCGGCAAGCTCCGCAAGATAGCGCCACGGATAGATGCCGCGCGCGTGGCCGTCGCTGAAGACGAGCTGCACGCCATAACCCATCGGCTGCACGTCCGTCAGGGTCAGGTCGGGCGACGCCTGCACCGTGCCGCCGTCGAGCCGGATGCGGCGGCATTCGGCACACGCACAGGCGCGCCGCAACTGCGCATGCGCGATCTGCTGCTGGCGGCCATCGGACCATTGCAGCGTCAGCGTACGCGCGACGGCGTCCGTGGCGATCTGCTGCGGCACGTTCATGCGGCTGCGCCTTCGATCTGCTGCAGGGCGATCCGGACGGCCTTGCGCACATCGGGGTCGCGATCCTGCAGGGCCTCGCGCAGCGCGGGCAGCGTCTGCGGATCGCGCAGTTCGCCGAGCGCCAGCGCGGCTTCCTTGCGCAGGTTGCTGACCGTGTGCGTGAGCAGGGCGGCGACCGCGGGCGCGGCGCTGACGTCGCCGGTCTGGCCGAGCGCGCGCACCGCACGCAGGCGGACCTGCCAGTAGTCGTCGCCGAGCGCTGCGATCAGCGGATCGCGAGCGGTGGATGCGCGCAGCTTGCCAAGTGTCGTGGCAGCTTCTTCGCGGACCTGCCAGGCGGTGTCGCGCAACGCGTCGAGTAGCGCGGCGGTGACCACGGCATCCGTGGCGGGCGCAAAGCCCAGTGCGCCGACGGCGGCACGGCGCACGTCCGTGTCGGCATCGTGGGTGGCAAGAGCGGCGAGCGGCGTCAAGGCGATCGAGTCCTTCAACCAGCCGAGCACGCCGACTGCTTCCAGCCGGACGGCGGAGGAGACATCCGCGAGCGCGTGCAGAGCTGGGTCGAAGGCCGCGCCAAAACGCAGTTCACGCAGCCCTCGCAGGGCCGCGGCCCGTACGAATGGCTCGGGGTGTTCGACCCAGCCGCTTAGTACCGCGCCTGATGCAGGGTCCTTCAATTCGGTGAGACTTTGCGCAGCGGCGGCACGCACTGCTTCGTCCGTATCGAGCAACGCACTGCACAGGGCTTCGACAGTTTCTTCCTGTTCCCACGACGCCAACACGCGCGCCGCTTCGAGCCGCACTTCCGGTGCGGGATCGTTACGCAAGGCGTTAACCAGCGCCGGGACCAGTTCGATGTCTTCGAGATCCGCGATGTCGAGTAGCGCGATGCGGCGCACGGCGGCGTCGTCATCGGCAAGACGCGCGAGCAGCGCGGCACTCTCCGGGTCAAGTGCGTCGAGGTGAAGAGCGGTGATGGACGGCACGGTCATGGCTTAGGGAATCGGACAGAGGGGTTGATCTGGGCGTCAGGGCTATATATAAGCCCGTCGGCGATGCGTTCGCCATGCCGGGGTTCGCTTAGGATTCCGAGGCAAGCACGCAAGCAAGCAGGCCGACGCATGACAACGCGCCTGGCCTAGCGCAGCAGGTAAGGAATCTCCACCTTGACTGCGCCGGTTGGGCAATCGCGCTCGCAGGGCATGCAGTACCAGCATTCGTCGAACTGCATATAGGCTTTGCCCTTGCTCAGATCGATGGCGAGCAGGTCGAGCGGGCAGACGTCGACGCAAACCGTGCAGCCCTTGTCGGCGATGCAAAGGTTTTCGTCGATCGTCACCGGGGCGCTGCTGCGCTGAAGAATGTCGTGCGGGGTATAGGACATGGCGGTCTCTGTCAGGTCGTGGCGGCGAGCGCGGCGGACTCGCGGATGCGGAGTTTCTGGTAAGCGCTGCGTTCATCATCGGCAAGCGGCACGACATAAGGCTCGACGGCGCGCTTCTCGCTCGTCATGCGGCCATGCTCGTCCTTGCGCAGATGCGTGTGGCAGAACCACTGCGCGTCGTCGCGCTGCGGATAATCGACGCGATGGTGATACAGCCCCCAGCGGCTTTCGGTGCGAAACAGCGAGGCGCGTGCCGCCATTTCCGCGCAATCGCGGATCGCGCGCACTTCGGCCGCGCGCATCAGCTCATGCGGATTGAGCGCGCGGATCGAGTCGATGTCCTCGGCGATCTCTGCAAAGCGTTGCAGGCCGATCTCCATCTTGCGCGTCACCTTGGGCGGCTGCAGATAGTCGTTCACCATGCGCCGCAGCTTGTATTCGACCTGCGAAGGCGCGTGTCCATGCTCGCGTTCGAGCGGCGCATAGACGCGCGCACGTTCGGCGGCCACCTGCTGTTCGTCCACCGGCGCATGCTCGCGACCGGCCACATAGTCCGCGGCATTCTGGCCGGCGAACCAGCCATAGGTGAAGGCGCCCAGCATGTAGTTATGCGGTACCGCCGCCATGTCGCCCGCTGCGTACAGTCCCGGCACCGTGGTTTCGGCGCGCGCGTTGACATAGACGCCGGAGGCGCTGTGCCCGCTGCAAAAGCCGATCTCCGAGATATGCATTTCTACCATCTGCTGACGGTAATCGGTGCCGCGCCCCGCATGAAAGCGGCCGCGGCTCGGCCGTTCGTTGGTGTGCAGGATCTGCTCGATGGTCTGGATCGTTTCCTCGGCGAGATGGTCGAGCTTCAGGAACACCGGGCCATTGCCGCTTTGCAGTTCCTGATAGAACTCCCACATCATCTGACCGCTCCAGTAATCGCATTCGATGAAGCGTTCGCCTTTGCCATTGGCCGTAAAGCCGCCCAGCGGTCCGGTGACGTAGGCGCAGGCGGGTCCGTTGTAGTCCTTGATCAGCGGGTTGATCTGGAAGCACTCGAGGTTCGCGAGCGCGGCGCCCGCGTGATAGGCCATGGAGTAGCCGTCGCCGGCGTTGGTGGGGTTTTCGTAGGTGCCCATCAGATAGCCCGACGAGGGCAGGCCGAGGCGTCCCGCCGCGCCACAGCAGAGAATCACCGCTTTGGCGCGCACCACGTAGAAATCCGCCGTGCGGCAGTCGAAACCGAGGACGCCGCAGACGCGCCCTTGCGCATCCGTCAACAGGCGCGTGGCGACAATGCGATTGGTCAGCGCAATGCGCGCGCGCTTCAACTGACGGTACAGCACCTTCTTGATGTCGTGACCCTCGGGCATCGGCAGCACGTACGAGCCCATGTGATGCACTTTCTTGACCGCATAGTCGCCGGTGCCGTCCTTCTCGAACTTCACGCCCCAGCGGTCGAGCTGCTCGATCGTCATGAAGCTGTGCTTCGCGTAGGCGTAGACGGCTTCCTGATCGACGATGCCGTCGTTGGCGATGGTGATTTCGCGCGTGTACTGTTCGGGCGTCGCATGGCCCGGAATCACCGCGTTGTTCAGTCCATCCATGCCCATCGAAATCGCGCCGCTGCGCTTGACGTTGGCCTTTTCCAGCACCAGTACCTTCAGCTCGGGATTGCGTTCCTTCGCCTTGATGGCCGCCATCGGTCCGGCCGTGCCGCCGCCCACCACCACAATGTCGTATTCCAGAACATGCGTATTCATGATGCTTTCCTCGCGTTGCGGCGCGGCTTGCGACGATCGGTGCGCAGCCGGTATTGGAACGCGTCGCCGCGGAAGTAGAGATATTCGTAATCGATGGGGGCGCCCGCCGCATCGTGCGTGAGACGCTCGATGCGCAGCACCGGGCTGCCTTCCTGCACCGGCAGGGCCGCTGCGATCTCGTCGTCGGCGAGAATGGCGTCGATGGCGACGTCGGCATGGCCGAGCGACACGCCGCAGTCGTTCTCCAGGATCAGAAAGATGTCGCGCGTGGCGAGGTCCGCATTGCCGAGGCGTTTGCCGAACACTTCGGGCAGCCAGGTGATTTCGAGCGAAACGGCCTCGCGATTGAGCAGCCGCACCCGATGGATTTCGGCCACCGGCGAGCCTTCCGGCAAGTTGAGTTTGGCGGCGACATGGCGGCTCGCCTCGACGATCCGGAAACTGCGCAACTGGTTGACGATTTCGTAGCCCATCGACGACATGGCTTCGCCGAAACCCTGCAGCGAGGTGACGTTCTGAAAGGCCTTCGGTTTGGAGACGAAGGTGCCTTTGCCGTGCAGCTTGAACAGCAGCCCCTCTTTCTGGAGATCGCCGAGCGCCTGACGCACGGTGATGCGGCTCACGCCGAACAGGGCGCACAGTTCGTGTTCCGAGGGCATCTGGCTGTGCGGCGCGTAGGTGCCGTCGAGAATCCGGCCGCGCAGCGTGTCCTTGATCTGCGCGTACAGCGGCTGCGGTGAGAACGGCACGAGATTGGTTTGGGGCATGAGCAACTTGTTATGACAAGATGGAAGCGCAGTGTAGTCAGCGGCCCGGTGGCGTCAAACGAAGCATTTGCGATATCTATTGATCGTTTTGCTGATAAGCGCGGAATGTCTGCGATAGCGCTTGAAGGGACGCCCGAGCGAACATGCAAACCATAAATGTCGGATTCGAATAACCATATACAAATCGAATAATTCTCAAGCTTGTTTCGGACCGTTACGCTCTGCGTTGAATCTGTCCGCGAGGACGTGTGCCGGCCTGACGGAGCGAGCTACCACCGTGTCTACCCAATCTGAAACGATCCCCTCGAGCAGTGCGCGAGTGGGCCGATCCACGCCGCGGCGTCCCGTGTCGCGACGGGTTGTGATCGCTGGCCTTGCCGCGTCGGCATGGCTGGGCGGCGCGGCGCTCACGCAGTGGTGGCCCAATCTCGACGACTGGCCGTATACGAACGAGCTCGTCGCACTCAAGCTCGCGCTGGCGGCGCTTGCCGCGTTGCTCGGCATTGCCGGCTGGCGCAAGCAGCGCACGAGCGACACGGCCACGCCGTCGCGCATCGACCGCTGGCTCGGCGCGATGCCGTGGCTGCTCGCGCTGGCGCTCGGCGTGACGGTGTGGGAGGCGCTGACGGCCAAGCTCGAATGGTTGCCCCGGCCGTTCTTCGCGCCACCCCAGGCGCTGATCGCCGTATACGTCGAGGACTTTCCGCGTCTCGGCTCGAGCGTCGTGCATTCGCTGGGCCTGCTGGCGTATGGCTACATCCTCGGCGCCGTGACGGGCTTCGTGATCGGCGTGAGCATCGGCTGGTCGCGCGCGGTCAGTTACTGGCTGCATCCGGTGCTGCGGCTGCTTGGGCCGCTGCCGCCTACCGCATGGTTGCCGCTCGCATTCTTTTTCTTTCCCTCCAGCTTCAGCGCGAGCGTGTTCCTGATCGCGCTGGCGACGGCATTCCCGGTGGCGGTGCTGACGTGGTCCGGCGTTGCCGGCGTGAATGCCGCCTACTACGACATCGCCCGCACGCTCGGCGCACGGCCGAGCTTCCTGATCCTGCGAGTCGCGATACCGGCTGCGCTGCCGTCGGTGTTTGTGGGCCTGTTCATGGGACTCGGCGTGTCGTTCTCGGTCCTGATCGTGGCGGAGATGATGGGCGTGAAGGCGGGGCTCGGCTGGTATCTGCAATGGGCCCAGGGTTGGGCCGCGTATTCGAACATGTATGCGGCGCTGCTGGTCATGGCATTGATGTGCTCGGGCCTGATTACGCTGCTGTTCCGCTTCCGTGACCGCTTGCTCGCGTGGCAGAAAGGATTGCTCAAATGGTAGCCGTACCTGCAGTGAGCGCCGCCTCGGCGTCTACGCCACGAGGCGGCGCGCGCATCGACGTGCGCAACGTCAGTCATCAATTCAGCTTTCAGGGCGCGGCGTTGCCGGTGCTGCAGGACGTCGACTTCACGGTCGAGCCGGGCGAGTTCGTCGCCCTGCTGGGACCGAGCGGCTGCGGCAAGTCGACCTTGCTGCGACTCGTCGCGGGCCTCGATGCGCCCGTACAGGGCAGCGTGCAAGCAGACGGCGCCGCGATCACTGGGCCTGACCCGTCGCGCGTGGTGGTGTTCCAGGACCCGACGCTGTTTCCATGGCGCACGGTGCGCGCCAACGTTGGGCTCGGCCCGCAGGCGCAGCGTCATAAGCGTCACTGGTGGACGAGGGCGGAACCCGACAGCACCACTCGACGTATCGACGCCGCCCTGCAACTGGTGGGCCTGAGCGAGTTTGCCGACGCCTTCCCGCATCAGTTGTCCGGCGGCATGGCGCAGCGCGTCGCGCTGGCGCGCGCGCTCGTCAACGATCCCGCCTTGCTGGTGCTGGACGAACCGTTCGGCAAGCTGGATTCGCTCACGCGCATCCGCATGCAGGGCGAACTCGTGCGCCTGTGGCAAGACGCGCGGTTTTCGGTCCTGCTCGTCACGCACGACGTGGAGGAGGCCTTGTTTCTCGCGAATCGCGTGATTGTGTTCAGCGAGCGTCCTGCGCGGATCGTCGCCGAGGTGCATAACGACGCGCCGTATCCACGGCATCGGGACGATCCGAAGCTGGTCGCGTTGCGCCGCGAGGTGCTCGCGCAACTCGGGCTCGAGGCTTGACGCCTAACGCTTGATTCGACTGCCGCCATCCGGGCTGCCTGACCACGCAGTACAAAACCAATAACGACTTGAGGAAACCGCACACCATGACATCCTTCGACGACACTTCTCCCGCCAGCCTGTCGCGCCGCGCCTGGTTGCGCAAGACCGCCTGGAGCGCGGGCGCGGCGGCGCTGGGCGGCGCATCGCTTGGCCTGTCCAGCTCGCTCGCCTTCGCGGACGGCCCGCTCACGCCGCTCAAGCTTTCGTGGAATGCGGGCGCGATCTGTACGGCGCCGGTGCCGGTGGCGGTCAAGCAGGGCTTTTTCAAGCAGCGCGGCCTGGAGGTGGAGTTGATCAACTTCGCCGGCTCGACCGACCAGTTGCTCGAAGCCATCGCGACCGGCAAGTCGGACGCGGGCGTCGGCATGGCGCTGCGCTGGATCAAGCCGCTGGAGCAGGGCTTCGACGTGAAGCTGACCGCGGGCATCCACGGCGGCTGCATGCGCCTGCTCGCCACGCGCACGTCGGGGATCGTCGACTTGCCGGGTCTCAAGGGACACACGATCGGCGTCAGCGATATGGCCAGCCCCACCAAGAACTTCTTTGCGATTACGCTCAAGAAGCTGGGTATCGATCCGGACAGCCAGGTGCAATGGCGTCAGTATCCGGCGAACCTGCTCGGCGAAGCGCTGAAGAAGGGCGAGGTGCAGGCGATTGCGGATGGCGACCCGATCATCTGGAGCATCCGCGAATCGGATCACCTGGTAGAGGTATCGAACAACCTGTGCGGCGAATACCAGAACCGCGTGTGCTGCGTGCTTGGCGTACGAGGGACGCTGGTGCGCAAGGATCGCGCGACGGCGCAGGCGCTGACCCAGGCCTTGCTCGACGCCACCGAATGGACAGCCAATCATCCGGCCGATGCGGCGGCGATTTTTGCCGAGCACGCGCCGCAGGCGGATGTCGCGCAACTGACGGCGATGCTGAAGAGCCACACGGATCACCATCATCCGGTGGGCGATGCGTTCAAGAAGGAAATCGCGCTCTATGCGGACGATCTGAAAACCGTGGGCGTGTTGAACAACAGCACGGATTCGACCCACTTCGCGAACCGGGTGTTTGCGGACGTGCTGGTTTAGGCGGGTTTGGGCTGCGGCAGGTGCGGGCGGCGACCGGTTCGCCCGTCACCGCCCGTGCAGTCACGGGCCCGCACCGCCCGGCGTGGGCACTGCGTAACAGTTAACGTCTGGGGCCTTTCATCGCCTCGGCTTCCATTGCAGCGGTTCGTTCTTCGCTCGCCTCAATGGGTTCCATGGCTTCGTCGATCGAAGCGGCCGCGCGTTCGGTGGCCGCTTCCGTTTCGTCGGCGACGGAACCCGATTCCTCTTCGTCGTTACCCGGCGGCTCCAGCATGTCTCTTAGCATGGCTGATAACTCCGGTGTGTCCCACGGCGCGCCATGCTGTTTTTTCTGCTTGATATAGTGCCTGACTTCGGCGTCCTGCTCAGGCGTCAAGGGGAGTCCACGAAACGTGTTCTGGGGGGTAGCGTCGACCATGATGCTGCTCCTTGCTTGTCGTATCCCAAGTGTATTCCCATTGCGAGCGGAATCCGCGACTATCGGGTTTGCGCCGGCCGGCCGCGCCGCGATCGGGACAGCTCGCATCCCGCGGGACCTTTCAACTTTCTATTTCGCTGGCTTTAGAAATCCGGGTGCGATATTTATAGGGGCGCATTGAGTCTGCACCATCTATTTCATTCGCCGAATCCCGTGATCAAAATTCCCTTGTCCGATGACGCATGGATGCACGTCGAGCATCTGTTTCGCGAGCCTCAGTCACCGCGTGGGAGACCTCGTCGCGCGCCGCGCGAGATTCTCGATGCCATTCTCTGGATCCAGCAGAGCGGCGAAAAATGGCACCGTCTTCCCGCCAGTTTCCCGCCGCAGCAGACCTGCTACGCCCGCTACATCGCGTGGCGCCGTTCGGGCGCACTAGAGCGGGCGATCGAGCTTCTCGGCACCCGCCAGTGCGGCGACGGGCGAGCGTAACGCACGTAACGTGCGCGACGTAACAGCGCCCTCTGGCGCGTCCTTCGACGCGCTCGACCCGTCCCCGGTCATGCCCCTGCGAGAACGCTAAGCCCCTGTTCGGAAAAGGCTTTGGGCGATCGACGAATCCTGTGATCCGGCCGCCCGACACACTGGCACGCAATTCGCTTTCAGACGTCTGTTTGGCATTGTGAGAAGGCAGACCCATGCAGGCTAATCAGATCTGGAACCAGCCGGAGCGTCAGCGCAATGGCGTCTTTGCAATCGCAGTCTTAGGTGAGCAGAAGAGTCAGATGACCGATGGACACATAGGCGACGGTCTGGGCGATCGCATCTCTCAAGGGCTGCACGCAGGCGAGTTTCATGTGATGTTCCAGGGTGTCTATCAGGTCGGCACGGGACGCTTGTCGCGGGCCGAAGCGCAGGTGCGCTGGATGCATCCGCAGTATGGGCTGTTGCTGCCCGGCGTTTTTATGCCGCAACTCGAGCAGTCCGAGGTGGCGTATCACATGAGTGTCTTCGTGGTTGAGCGCGCGTGTCACGAGTTGAGTGTGTGCCTTGGGCAAGGACTGGAGCCGTGCCCGGTGTCGATCGGCGTGTGTCCTTCTGTGGCGATGTCCGAGGGTTTCGCGCGGGACGTCCGGGAGATCGCGCAGTCTTATGGCGTCGCACCGAATCTGCTCGAGCTGGAGCTACCTGAAAGCGAGGATGCGGCGCGCGTGCTGTCGGTTCGCTCGCTCACCGAGGGTCTCAGGGATCTGGGCGTGGGGATGTCGTATGGCGAGTTCGGCGCGGGACAGGCTTCGCTCGCTGGCCTGGGGACGCTTCATATCGACACGGTCAAGCTGGCGCGCGAACTGTTGGCGGCCGTACCCGGCGATCTGCGTTCGTGCAAGGTTGTAGAAGGCTTGCTGGCGTTGTTTGAGGCATTGGATGTGAGGGTGGTGGTGAGCGGAGTCGAGACCGGGGAGCAGGCGCAGTGGCTGCGGCAGTGGCACGGGGTGCTGGCGCAGGGGAGTTTCTATTCGCGGGCGGTGCGGACGTTAGGTGGCTTACGGGGGTGACGCCACCGCGTCGAGTGTCGTTCCCGTCTCTATCTGTTACGGAAGGCGTTACGTAACGGGACAGTGCAATTTTCGCGTGATCAGGCGTGGTTCGGCCACACGGTAGACGTGTGTGGGTGGCGTGCGTCGTTTTAAAAGGCCTTTTGAAGCGCGGAACTCGCTTTGTGCAGAAGCGAGGTGCCTGGCACACTTGCTGCTTTGAAAATGGCGCGCTGCACCATGGGTTGTAAAAAGAAGGACTACGAACGATTGTCCTACGGCAACGTGCCACGACGCACTCGACATTAGAAAAATGCTCAGAAAACTGCCTGCACAACAACCACAGTTATCACCCGGGGCGATCGCGCTAGGCGTGGCCTTAGTCTTCTCCGCCTCGGCACACGCAGTGGACCCGGCCCTCAACGCACTCGGTCAGGCTGGCGGTCTGGTCATTCCGTACGGCTTCACGTTGCCGTCCGGTGTCGGGGAAGTGCAGTACAACGACTACCTCGATCCCCGCTATGGGAAAGAGGCAACGGGCTCGCAGATCTACTGGGGGGCGTTTGGCCTGTTTCCCTATGTGGAGGTGTCGGGCGGCCTCGCGAATTACCCGGGCAACGTGCCGGCGCCGTTTACCGGCGCCGATCACTTCATCTTTCGTCACCTGATGGCCGACGTCAAAGTCGAGGTGCCGCAGTTCTTCCAGTATCAGCCGGATATTGCCTTCGGCGTGACGGACGTGGGCGGGCAGTCGCATTTCTTTCGTTCGAAGTACGGCGTGGTATCGCAGGCATTCGGGCCGGCCACACTGACGGTGGGGTACGGGCAAGGCGATCGCCTGGACGGGGTGTTTGGCGGCGCGCAGTTGGCCCTCTGGAATACGGGGCTGTCGCTGCTTGCCGAAGACGATGCGAAGACGCCTTATGCGGGCGTTCGCTACCAGTCTCCGGCAATCAGTTGGCTCGCCGACGCGAGCTTCGTGGGTACCTTGATGGGATCGGTGCGGAAGACGGACGGCGTGTCGCCGCGTGCGTCCGTTTCGATTGGCGTGCAGATTCCGTTGGGCAAGCGGTTCAGTCCGCAGCGTTGTGCGGACCCGTTGTGCAAGGACAATTCAAGCGGCGCGGCGGCGACTGCAAGCGATGGTAGCGACGTGCACGCCATCGCGCTGCGCAACCTGCCGCCGCTCTACATGACGAGCACGGACGTCGCCGACGCTGCGGACGGCAAGGGCCTCGCAGGCGCAGCGATTACCTATGTGCCCGCGCTGCAGTCTTACGCCTCGGTGGTGGTCAGCGAGGCGCCGCCCGCGGTGCCGGGCGCGGCTGCGCCGGCCGTACCGCAAGCGCTGGATACGTCCGCGCTGGAGAGCATTGCGCACCAACTGGTGGGTGCTGGACTCGAGCGCGTTCGGGTTGGCGTCAGCGGGCGCGATCTGATCGTCGAATACGAAAACCACCGCTATAACCAGAACGAAGCGGACGCGCTCGGCATTGTGCTGGGCGTCGCAAGCGTCAACGCGCCGCACGGCATCGAGCGGATTCGCGCGGTGATCAAGAAGGCGGACCTGCCGATTGCGGAAGTCAGCGTCGACCGCGAAGCGTACGCGCAATTCATGGCGGGTGGTGCGTCCGGCCTTGCCGGCGGATCGTTGACGATGCACTTACGTCCCACCTACGACGCCGATTCGATCGCCTGGTACGGCGATGAGCGAAGCCATGGCCTCTCGCGCATTCAGATCAAGCCGGTGACAAGCTACCTGTACGGCACCGAGTACGGCAATTTCGACTTTTCGCTCGGCGCAGCCATCGAAGGCTTCGTGCCGCTTTGGCGCGGCGCGGAACTGTACGGCAGTTATATCGCACCGGTCTACAACACGAAGAACATGGACGACGGCCGCGTCTTTAGCGAATACCGCCTGCGCGGCGGCTTGTCGAGCGCAGCGCTGGCCCAGAGCTTCTGGATCATGCCGCAAGTGTTCAACGTCGCGGCGGTGGGGAAATTCGATTACGACTACCTCGGCATCGAGAACGAGACCACCGTCTTCGTCCCCGGACGGCCTGACCTGGTGCGGTTGCAGCTCGCCTATCTGCATCAGGAGCCGGGCCACGAGGCGTTGCCGAACGAGAAGAATGCGGTGCTGACGTACCGGTGGGTTCAGCCTGCCTGGAATATGTGGGTCGAGGCGGGCGTCGCGCGGTATGTCGACGGCGACAAGGGACCGTTGATCACGCTGACGCGCTGGTTCGACGACGTGTCGGTGAGCGTGTCGGCCGAGCATAGCGGCGAAGGCAGCTTCGTCGGCGCGGCCATCAGCTTCCCGCTTACGCCGCGCCAGGGCATGAAGCCGGGCATCACTCAGCTGGATGGAACGGGGCAGTTTGCGCTCGACTTCCGCACGCGTGTCAATTCGCGGAACTATCTGAATACCGTCGCGGCGGAGAACGTCGATTTCCCGTATAGCACGCAGGAAAATGTCCTGAACCAGGGCCGCTTTAGCGCGGAGTACTTCGCCACGCAGCTCTACAGGATGCGCGACGCCTATGTGCGTTACGCGCGGCCTGACGATGAAGCGCCGCCGCCACCACAGCCACAACCCCATGCGCAGACGCTCGATCCGACGATATCCGCGGTGCGCGAGCCGGCTGCCTGCGATACCCGTTCACAAGGTGTAAGCGAGGGACAGGCACGTCCGCCTGTCAATTGTCAGTGACGTCCTCCAGGAGAAAATCGATGAAGCTTCTTAATACAGCCTCGCTGCGCAGCTTGCAGCTGGGATCCGTTGCGCTCGCAACCAGTGCGCTGATGGCGTGTGGCGGCGGTGGCGGGTTGGCGACGGGCACCGTTAGCGGCACCGCGGCGGTCGGCGCCGCACTGGCCAATGCGTCCATCCAGCTGACTTGCAAGAACGGCTCGGGCACCACCACGGCCAATGCCAACGGCGCGTATACGGCCTCGTTCAAGTTTGACGGCCCATGTTCGATCACTGCCACGAACGGCTCGATCACCATCAATTCGTTTGCCTCCGGTTCGGGGACGTTCAACGTGACGCCGCTGACGCAGTTGCTGTTGAGCTATCTGGCCGGCGAACTGGGCACCACGGTGGACGGCCTGATCGCCGGCATTGCCACGAACGCGACGTACCAGAACGCGGTGACCAACAGCACGTTGATCGCCAACGCCGAGAACGGTGTCGCCAAGCTGCTGCAGAGCATGTACGGCGTGACGCTTTCGACGAACGCGTTTCTGACGACTTCGTTTACGCCAGGACAGCCTGGCGCGGATGCGGATCTGGACGCGCTGCTGGCAGCAGGGGCGATCGGCAGCAATGGTCAGCCGTCGACGGCGCTGGTTAACGCTGCCATTGCCGCGGGGGCTGCAGTGGGCAATCCATCGAGCAGCGGATCCAGCGGAACAGGGGCCGCGACTGGCGGTACCGGCGGGACGAGCGGCACCTAGCCCCATTCGGGCAACGCGGGCCGGTCTTTAGGGGAATGGCGGGCGTCGTGCCGCGGCCAGGCGTTCACTCGCCTGTACGCGATGTGCGGCGTCTGCGGCGAGCGTGTTTTCGGTGTTCCTATTGTGCGTAACACCATAGGCCACGCTACGTAACATCCTGGCTTCCCGAGGCTTGACCCGCAGTCATTTGCGCGTGCCGAGAGGTCCCTGAAAAAGCGGAAATACTTGTTTGGAAAGGCTTTTTTGTTGCGCCGCGAAAAAGCCCCGCGTCGAGGGCCCGATTGGCACGGGATGTGCAATGACGTTGCGCAGACGGGAAGCACTATAAACACGGGGAAGCGTGATCATGGATCTCAAAGACCAAAGCATGATTGACGGCGACGTCATGGATGCGCCATGGGGTAGCGGCGAAGCGACGGCATACGCTCCGGCGGTAGACGATGGACAGCCCGCATCCACTGAACTCGACACCGACGTCTGTGCCGTGATCCTTGCCGGCGGATCGGGTACCCGCCTGTGGCCGTTGTCCCGTGAACAGTACCCGAAGCAGTTAATCGGACTGCTAAAGACCGAGTCCCTTCTGCAACAAACGGTCTCCCACGTCGAGGGGCTCGACACCGGTTTTCCGGCTGCGAAGCGCATGCTGGTGGTATGCGGAGAAGCGCAGCGTTTCATCACCGCCCATCAGTTGCGCGATGTGGGCGTGGCGGCGCAAATCGTCCTTGAACCGGCGCGCCGCGATACCGCCGCGGCGCTGACCGCAGCGGCGCTCATGCTCAGGCACGAGGGGCGCGATTCGATCATGGTGGTGATGCCGGCCGATCACGCCGTGGGCGACGCAGCCGCGTTTCGTCGTGCGCTAAGCGCGGCGACCCACTATGCGGCGCAAGGCAGCATCGCGACGCTGGGCGTAGTGCCGACGCATGCCGAGACCGCTTACGGCTACCTGAAGATCGGCGAGCCCATGAGCGCGTTCGGTGGTTTCAGGCTCGGCGGCTTTGTCGAAAAGCCGGGCATCGAACTGGCGCAACGCTATGTGGCGAGCGGCACGCATTGGTGGAACAGCGGCATCTATGTTGTCCGGGCAACCACCTGGCTCGCTGCGATCAGTGAACTCCAGCCTGCCATCTTCGCTGCGTGCAGGCAGGCAGTCGAAGGCCTGACCATGGATGGCGAGTTTTGCCGGCTCGACCCGCTTGCCTTCGCCGCCTCGCCGGCCGATTCGATTGACTACGCCGTCATGGAAAAGATCGGCAATCTGAAGAACGATGTGCCCACCGTTGCGATTCCGCTCGATGCCGGCTGGTCCGATGTCGGCTCGTGGGATGCGGTGGCGAATGCGCTGCCCAAAGACGCAGCCGGCAACGGGACCCGTGGTCAGGTGGTGATGGAGCGCGCGGCATCGACGTTCGTTCATGCCGAAGGGCGGCTCGTGGCCTGTGTGGGGACGCGCGATCTGGTGGTGGTCGAAACCGCGGACGCTGTGCTGGTGGTGGCGAGAGACGCCGTGCAGCACGTCAAGGGTCTCGTTGCACAACTGAAAGCGAAGCAATGTCCGGAGGCCGACACGCATCGCAAGGTCCATCGGCCGTGGGGCACGTATGAGTCGGTGGATAACGGCGAGCGCTATCAGGTCAAACGGATCGTCGTTCGTCCAGGCGCCTCGCTGTCCCTGCAAATGCATCATCACCGCGCGGAACACTGGATCGTCGTGCGCGGGACAGCGCTCGTCACGCGTGGTGAAGAGACGTTCCTGTTGAGCGAGAACGAATCCACCTACATCCCGCTTGGCGTCAGGCATCGACTGGTCAACCCCGGGAAGCTGTCGCTCGAGCTGATCGAAATTCAGTCGGGTTCCTATCTGGGCGAAGACGACATCCAACGTTTCGAAGATCACTACGGCCGTTCATAGCATCCCGCTGGCTTGTTCTTTGCTTAATAGTGCGGTGGACCTGGCGGCACACCGTTGCAGCAACACGCAAGATAGCGCTGAAGCCCACGCCAGAGGGTGTTCCCAGTGGTTCTTCCAGGCGTAGTGGACGATGCGGTGGAACGTGACGCGTCATGCGTGTTACGTAACGCGCAACCGTGCGGAACGGCACGCCCAGATGGGCTTTGAAGACAATGAAAACGCCGCGCTGGCGACGCTTGATCGTTAAAGCAGCGGCCGCATAGCTGAAGAATAAAACGACTGATCAAAACAATGCATGACCAGATAAGGACTACTCATTGAGTAGTCAATCGGATTGAGTTGCGGACCGGGGGTAGAAAAAATGTCGGGGATCATCACACGCGTACTGGACGGCGTGCTTATTGTGTTGGGCGCCTTGGGGGCGCTTCATCTCAACGATGCAAACACTGGGAGGCTGCTGGGCTTCGACGGCTCACTCGTGGCGTTCGCCGTCGCGCTGGCCTTATCGGTCTTTCCCGCCTGCGGTACCTATCGGCCGCCGCGCACGCAGTCGCTTCTGAACATGATGAGCCGGACGATTCTCGCGTGGCTGCTGGTTCAGGCCTGCGGTTTCGTGCTGCTGTATGTCCTGCATCGTGCGCATCTCGTCTCGCGCCTGTGGTTCCTTTACTGGACCATTACCAGCGGACTCGGCCTGCTGATCGCCCGCACGCTCGCCCTCGCGGTACTTACCTTGTTCTGGCGTATCGGCAAGCGCGCGCACCGTGCCGCGTTGCAGGGCATCGGCGCGCACACCGCATCGCTCGCCGACGATTCGACCGCCGCGGGTTCGGTTCGACGCGCGGTGAAGCGCGGTTTCGACGTGCTCTGCGCCGTGACGCTGCTGCTGGCGTTGTCGCCGCTGTTTGCGGTCGTTGCCTTGCAGGTGCGGCGCGACGGCGGTCCGATCACCTTCGGGCATGAGCGCATCGGTCGGCACGGGCGCAAATTCCGCTGTTTGAAATTCAGAACGATGGTGGTGAATGCGGATGTCGTCCTGAAGGAATTGCTCGCCAACGACCCGGAGGCCCGCGCCGAGTGGGCGCAAGACTTCAAGCTGAGAAACGACATCCGCGTGACCGCGATCGGCCGCTTTTTGCGGCGCACGAGTCTCGACGAACTGCCGCAGCTCTGGAACGTCCTGCGCGGCGAAATGAGCCTCGTCGGCCCGCGTCCGGTCGTGGAGCAGGAACTGGAGCGCTACGGCCACGACGTTCGCTATTACCTGATGGCGAAGCCGGGCATCACGGGTTTATGGCAGGTGAGCGGACGCAACGATGTGGACTACGCAAAGCGTGTGTCGCTCGACGTATCGTATGTGCAGCGCTGGTCGCTCTCGCAGGACGTGGCGATTCTGGTGAAGACGGTTGGCGTCGTGATGCGGCGTGAAGGGGCTTACTGAACCGTTGGCGCCGGCGTGAGCCGATATCCGCGTCCATTCGGGCGCTAACGGTTCGACCGGCAAGCGGCGCTGCCGGTCGACCGGTTAGTGAGCGGTGGTCGAATCGGGCGAGGCAGGGCTGGTGTAGATCGCCTTGCTGTCCCACCCGTTGTATTGGTAGGGATCGTCGCTGTTCTTTGCTGCGGTGCTGTCGGTGTGTGTGTTGCGGAAGCGGGCGAGCTTCTGGCGGTTGGTGAGTGGCTTACCTGAATTGACCGCATACGGATCGCGTGGTTTGGCGGAGACGCCCGAAGCGGCAGCGGCGTGATCCGCGCCTGAAGCGGGATGCGGCGTCATGGCTTCGATCTGGGAGCGTGCCTCGGTATGACTGGCCGCGTCCGGATGAGCAGCGCCGGATTGCGGGGATTGTGCAGCGGCAGTGAAAGCCGTGAACGAAGCCAGGACGGCGGTGAGGCGAGCAAGTCTTCTCATGTCGAGGCGAAGAAGTTGGGAGTACGGAGCGGCCGGCAAGCCAACGGAAGTGTGGTGACCGGAAGAGCGTTTAAAAAGGCGGGGTCGGCAGTGCCTGTTGATGTCCCGCCACTGATACTAATGGGCCAGAAGCGATGTTACGTAAACAATCAGAATTGCGAAAGATGCGATTTTCAGCTTTCGTGCTACTCGCCGCGCTGTTGTCCGGCTGCACGTTCGCGCCCGGCATGACCTTCAGGGCAGCGGGCGGCGATGGGCAGGCCGCGGCGGCGCTGGCTCACGGCACGTCCGGCAGAACCTCCACCACCACCGGTGCGAGCGCCGATACGACGGCCGCGAGCGACGCACCGCCCGCCGGCGCGATGGTTGAAATCAACAGCAACCTGATTGCGGACGAACAGGCCGCGGCGGTGCCAGGCATTCCGAAGGATGTGCAGGACCTGTTTGCCAAGCCGGGTCCGTATGCCCTTGGCCCCGGCGACGTGCTGAGCATCATCGTCTGGGACCACCCGGAACTCAATATGCCTACGGTCAGCACGCCCACGGGGATCGACACATCCGGCTCCAACGCGGTGGTGTCGGGCTACACGATCGATTCGAGCGGCTTTGTGCAATTCGCGTATGTCGGCGCGCTCAAACTCAGCGGCCTGACGGAAATGGAGGCGCGCGACCTGCTGGCGAAGCAGCTCGGACGATACATCCGCAATCCGCAAGTGACGCTGCGCATTCAGGCCTACCGCAGCAAGCGCATCTACCTGGACGGCGAGATTCGGGTCCCGGGATTGCAGGTCATGAACGACCTCCCCATGAGCTTGCCCGAGGCGATCAACCGCGCGGGCGGCTTCACGCCGCAAGGCGATCGCTCCGTCGTGGCCGTGACGCGCGGCGACAAGACGGTCGTGGTCAACCTCGCGAGCATGATCGAGCAGGGCATCAATCCCGACAACATCATCCTGCGCGACGGCGATCTGGTGCGGGTTTTCTCCCAGAACGACAGCAAGGTATTCGTGCTCGGCGAAGTGGGGCATACCTCGACGCTCACGTTGAACAACGGCCGCCTCACGCTCAACGAGGCGCTGGGCGACGCCGGCGGCATCAGCCCCTACTCGGGCGATGCGAGCCAGGTGTACGTCGTGCGCAGCCCGAAAGCGGGCAAGCCAACCGTGTTTCATCTGGATGCCACCTCGCCGGCGGCCATGGCGCTGGCGAACAACTTCGAATTACAGGCGAACGATGTGGTGTTCGTCGACGCCTCATCCCTTGTTCGCTGGAGCCGGGTGGTCGGCATGTTCTTGCCGAGCGCCCAGACCCTGGCTACCGGCCGGAGCATAGCTTACTGATGAATACCATTCTGGTGATTTGTACTGCGAACGTGTGCCGCAGCCCGATGGCCGAGGCGCTGTTCAAGCAGGCGCTCCCCGAGGCGCGGGTGCTGTCCGCGGGGATCGACGCCGTACCCGGCATGCGTGCGGACCCTCGGGTGGTCGAATTGCTGCAGTCCGAGGGGATCCATGTCGGCGAGCACCGCTCGCAGCCGCTTTTCTCGTGGATGATCGAAGCGTCCTGGCCGGTGCTCGTGATGAGCGAGCGTCAAAAGCGGGTGATCGAGCATCGCCATCCCGCGGCGCGCGGCCGGGTGTTCCGTCTGCTCAAGGAGTCCGACATCGGCGATCCGTACAGGAAGGGGGCCGAGGCCTATCGGGTCACGCACCGCAGCATCAGCGAAGGGGTCGAGCGCTGGTCATGGCATCTGTCCCGTATCGATGCCGAAGCGAAGTTAGGAGTCTGCGCATGAACCAGTTCAATGGACCGATCGATTACGTGGACGCCGACGAGCGGCCGCCGGAACATCTCGGCAAATATCTGGACGCGCTGTACGACAGCCGCAAGCTGATTGCCGTGGTGACGGGATGCGTGCTGCTGATCGGCGTTGCGTACGCCGTGCTCGCGGAACCGGTGTACCGGGCCGACATCCTGATCCAGGTCGAGGAAAATCCGAGTTCGACGAAGAACCTGTTCGGCGATGCGGGATCCATGTTCGATGTCAAGACCGCTGCGTCCGCTGAAATAGAAGTGCTTCGCTCGCGCACGGTGGTCAGCCGGGCCGTGGACAACCTCGCCCTGTTCATTCACGCGTCGCCGCGTTACGTTCCGCTGATCGGGCGCTGGGTAGGGGATCATTCGGACGGTTTGTCGACGCCGTTGCCCGGTGGGTTCGTATGGGGCCGGGAGCATATCGACGTGCCGGTGTTCGATGTGCCGTCGAATCTCTACGGCCGCAAATTCATCCTGAAGAAGGGTACGGGGCGCGACTACGAGCTCGTCTACGACGATATCAGGCTGCGCGGCGAAGTCGGGCAAACCTTGCGTGCCACGACGTCGTCCGGCCCGCTTCAATTACTGGTGGAAGACATTCAGGGCAACCCAGGCGCCACCTTCGAGCTGCGCAGGTCGTCGCGCCTCGCGACGATCGAGAAACTGCAAGAGGACCTGACGATTGCGGAAAAGGGCAAGCAATCCGATGTGATCGGTGCGACGCTCGACGGTACGGATCCCCGACGGACAAGCGACATCCTTAACGCGATCGGCGCGGAGTATGTGCGGCAGAACGTGCAGCGCAAGTCGGCGGAGGCGGAGCATTCCATCCACTTCCTCGAAGCGCAACTGCCGGAACTGAAGACGCAACTGGAGACCTCGGAGAGCCGTTTCAACACGTATCGCGCAAGCCACGGCACGGTCGACCTGAGTGAGGAGGCGACATCCTTGCTGCAGCGTTCGGTGGAGGCGCAATCCCGGCGCGCGGATCTCGAGCAGAAGCGCGAGGATCTGCTGGCGCGCTATACCTCGGAGCATCCGGCCGTACTCGCGGTCGACTCCCAACTGCAGACGGCTCAAGCGGAAATCGAGCGGATTGCCGGCGAGACGCGCGCCTTGCCACCTCTGGAGCAGGACGTGTTGCGCCTGCAGCGCGATGTGCAGGTCAACACGGACCTGTACACGAGCCTGCTCAATACGCAGGAGCAGTTGCGGCTCGTCAAGGCGGGCAAGGTCGGCAATGTGCGGCTGGTCGACACGGCCGCGGTGCCGGAGGATCCGATCAGACCGAAACGGCCGCTCGTCATTGCGGGCGCGCTGCTCATGGGGCTCTTCATTGGCGTGAGTGTTGCGCTGACGCGCCGCAAGCTTTTCGACGCCATCGACGATCCGCACGAGATCGAGCGGCTGACCGGCCTGTCCGTCTACGCAACCGTGCCGCACAGCCGCCACGAGGAACTGCTGACGCGCACGCGCCGGGCGTCGCCCGCAAAAGGTCTGGTGCTCGCCGGCTCGGCGAATGCCGATCCGGCCATTGAAAGCCTGCGCAGTTTCCGCACGGCGCTCGAATTCACGATGCACGAAGCGCGCAACCGCCTCGTGCTGATTACCGGACCGACACCCGGCATCGGCAAGTCGTTCATCTCGCTCAATCTGGCGGCCGTGGTCGGCGCTTCGGGCAAGCGGGTGCTGCTGGTGGATGCCGACCTGCGCAAGGGGTTCCTGCATCGCCACATCGGCGTCGAACGCGGACCGGGTTTGTCGGAGCTCGTCCTTGGCACGCATCGCGCCGACGAGGTGGTGCAGACGAATGTATTGCCAGGGGTCGATTTCATCTCGCGGGGCAGCTATGTGCCGAATCCGAGCGAGGTGCTGTCGCACGCCAATCTGCATGTGTTGTTCACGCGTCTGGCCGCAGGCTACGAAGTGGTGCTGTGCGATGCCCCTCCGATCCTGCCGGTTGCCGAGACCACCGAACTGGCGCGTCTGGCAGGCACGATGTTCCTCGTGGCACGACAAGGCGTGACGGGTATCGGCGAAATCCGCGAGTCCGCGCGCCGGCTTTCGCAGATCGGGGTGGAGATTCGCGGCGTCATCTTCAACGGTCTGCGGCTGCGACCGGGACGGTATGGTTACGGCTACGGGCGATATCGGTACTCGAGCTACAACTACGAACCCTACGCGCAGGACTGAGACGTCATGAAAACGTCGACGACCGTGAATGGCCCGCTCAATCACGAACGCAATCTGCCGGAGGCGATCGCTTCCGCGCTCGCGCCGGAGGACGGTGCGGCTCGCCGCGTCTCCGCGCGCCGCGCGTGGGAGGGACCGGCGTGGTGGGCAGCCCGCAAAGACACCTTGAGGACGCCGCCGGCGGCGACGCGAATTGCCATCAACGGACGCTTCCTGTTGCGACCGGCCACGGGCGTCGACCGCTTCGCGTTCGAAGTGGTACGCAGTCTCGACGTGTTGCTGGGCGTTCGACATCCGGCCGCGTCTGCACTGGCTGTCGAGATCCTGTTGCCGGAAAGCGAGACGCCGGTGTCGAAGCCGTTCGCGCACATCGGCATGCGGGTGGTGCCCGGCGCTCAGGGTCAGCTCTGGGAGCAGTTGCACTTGCCGCGCGCGGCGCAGGGCGCCTTGCTGCTGAACCTGTGCAACACGGCGCCGCTGTTTCTGCGCCACCAGGTGGTCGTGCTGCACGACGCGGCGCCGATGCGCGTGCCGGACAGCTACAGCCGGACGTTTCGCACGTGGTACCGCCTGATGGCGCCCATGATCGGCTGGTCCTGCCGGCGCATCGTGACGGTCTCGCAGTTTTCGAGCCGCGAATTGCGCGACATTTACCGCATACCCGCCGAGAAGATCGGCGTCGTGTCGGAGAGCGGCGAACACATGCTGCGACCCGACGAGGACGCCGGTGTCCTGCGCAAGCATGGTCTTGGACAGCGACCGTTCGTACTCGCTGTGAGCAGCCTGACGCGCCACAAGAACTTTGGCCTCGTGGTCGAGGCGCTGCGCCTGATGCCGGACGCGAAGTTCGATGTCGTGGTCGCGGGGGGCACCGACCCGGCCGTGTACGCGTCGAACGCCACACCGTTGCCGGCCAGCATCAGGCATATCGGCTTCGTCTCGGACGGCGAGCTCAAGGCGCTGTTTCGCCATGCCGTGTGCTTCGTGCATCCGTCACGCTACGAGGGCTTCGGCCTGCCGCCGGTGGAGGCCATGACGCTCGGCTGTCCCGTGATTGCAGCGGACTTGCCGTCCGTGCGCGAGGCATGCGGCGACGCCGCGATCTACATTTCTCCCGACGACCCGGCGGGGCTGGCCAGCGCGATCGGCCGCGTGACCGGCAATGGCACGCTGCGCGCGAGTCTGCGGGAACGTGGCCTCGCGCGGGCCGGGCAATTGACGTGGTTGGCGACCGCCGAACAACTCCTGCACGAGATCTCTCCATGGACCGCACGCCCGTCGATCTAGAACATCCGGTGCGTTCGCGCACCGCCTCGCCGTCACCCGGCAATCGTCGCCATGACTTTGGCCGCGTAGCCGTGGTGCACGAATGGCTGACCACCTACGCCGGCTCCGAGAAGGTGCTCGCGCAGATCCTGCAGATATGGCCGGACGCCGACCTCTTCGCGGTGGTCGATTTCCTGCCGGACGAAGAGCGCGCCAAACTGCTCGGCAAGCGCGCGACGACCTCGTTCATCCAGCGGCTGCCGCGCGCGCGAACCGCCTACCGTAGCTACCTGCCTTTGATGCCGCTCGCGATCGAGCAACTCGATATGTCCGGCTACGATCTGGTGATTTCGTCGAGCCACGCGGTCGCCAAAGGCATCCTCACCGGACCCGACCAGGTGCATATTAGCTACGTGCATTCGCCGATCCGTTACGCGTGGGATCTGCAGCACCGCTACCTGAGCGAATCCAGGTTGACGTCGGGCGTCAAAGGCGCGATAGCGCGTCTGATCTTGCATTACATCCGGATCTGGGACCAGCGCACCGCGCACGGGGTCGATGCGTTCATTGCGAATTCCAGCTTCATCGCGCGACGCATCCGTAAAGCGTACGGCTGCGATGCCAGCGTCGTTTATCCACCCGTCGATATCGAGAGTTTCGCGCTGTGCACGCAGAAGGAAGATTTCTACCTGACGGCGTCGCGGATGGTGCCGTACAAGCGCGTGCCGTTGATTGTCGAGGCGTTCGCGAACATGCCGCAGCGCAGGCTCGTCGTGATCGGCGACGGACCGGACTTCGCGCGGGCGAAGGCCGCCGCGACGCCTAACGTCACGCTGCTCGGCTATCAGTCGGATCGCGAACTCATCGATTTCATGCGGCGTGCCAAGGCCTTCGTGTTCGCCGCCGAAGAGGACTTCGGCATTGCACCGGTTGAGGCGCAGGCATGCGGGACGCCGGTTATCGCGTACGGTCGTGGCGGCTCGCTCGAGACGGTGATCGCGTCCGACGACGTGCTCACCCGCACCGGCCTGTTCTTCGCGCGGCAGTCGGTCCCGGACGTCATCGAGGCGGTGGAGCGTTTCGAGGCGATGGGCGCATTCGATCCGCTCGCCTGCCGGGCGAACGCCATGCGCTTCACCGCCGAACGCTTTCGCGACGAACTGCAGGAGATCGTCGTGCAGGCGGTTGGGCAGCGCATGTCGAAAGCGGTATCGCGAGCGGCGGCGGGTAGCACTGCTGCCGCGGGCATCGCCGAGCGGAGCGAGACGTCATGGATCTGAGCCTGGCGGGCGGCATCGTGATCGGGCTCGGGGTGCTGGCGCTCCTGCTGCCGTATCAGTGGGCTGTCTACGTGATGGTGGCAAGCACGCTGTTCGGCGCGACGGAGGCGGTGGCGTTCGGTGGTATCGGCGTGTTGCCGGCGAGCCTGTTCATGCTGTTTTTCATTCTGCGAACCCTGCTGCGCGAGGATTCACGCGCCATCTGGGCCAGCATCAGCATCGGCTCGCCTGGATTCTGGCTGCTGCTGCTGGTCGCCTACGGGTGCGTATCGGCGGTGGTGTTCCCGCGCGTTCTATCGGATTCGACCTTCGTTTACGCCATCGATCGTACCGATACCAGTACCGCGCAACTCACCTTGCAGCCGCTCGGCCCGGTATCCGGCAATCTCAGCCAAGCCGTTTATCTGGTGGGAGAGTGCTTCCTGTACATCGCCGTATCGATGACGATGCGCCGCCGCGGCGCGAGCCACACGATCGCCGATGCGTTTCTGTTTCTGTCGGTGCTGAACGTCGCGGCAGGGGCCGTCGACCTGCTCGGCGGAGCGGCGGGCGTGGATCTGCTGGATGCGATCAAGACGGCGCAGTACTCGATCATCGACGATGCCTCGATTGGCAGTGTGCGACGGATCAGCGGCACCTTCTCCGAGTCGTCCGCGTTCGCCGGATTTTCGTTGCCGTTGTTTGCGTTCACCGCCAATCTCTGGCTGCTCGGGTACCGCCGCACGCTGTGCGGATTGCTCTCCTTGCTGACGGCCGGCTTCATCCTGCTGTCGACGTCGAGCACCGGGTACGTTGGGCTCGCCATGTATCTGATCGCGTTTATGTCGAGCCGTACCGGGGCCATCACGCGCGCGAGTCGAGCAAGAAAACTCCAGGTGATCGCGATAGGGTGCGTTCTGGTGGTGCTCGCCGCCGGCGTGCTGGTTGCGATCGATTCGCCCATCGTCGCCACGGTAGCCGATGTCGTCGACCATACCCTGACGAACAAGATGGACAGCGATTCGGGCGTCGAGCGGAGCGCGTGGAACATGCAGTCGCTGGTGAACTTTGTCGACACCTTCGGACTAGGCGCGGGACTCGGCAGCGCGCGGGCCTCGAGCTTCATCGCCGTGACGATTGGCAACCTGGGCATGCCTGGTTTCGTGTTGTTCGGAGCATTCGTCTGGCGATCGATCCGGCAGCCGCGCATGCGGGCGTTAGTGATGGAGAACCGGATCGTGGGACATGCCACCGCTCAGGCGATGATGGCTGCGTTAATCGGCTCGGCAATTTCGGGGACCGTATTTGATTTGGGGCCTTGTTTTTATATGTTTTCCGCCGCGACCTTCAGTTTGTTGAGCACGAGCGTAGTACGACCCGATCGGCAATTACGGAGCGCGGTCCGACCGTCTGGAGGGGTATTTCGGTGAACCCATTACTCTCCCTTCTTGAGAAAAGAGAATGCCTGCTCCTGTCGATTGACGCATTCGACACGTTGCTGCTTCGAAAGCCACTGTCACTCGATCGGCGCCTGCTGAGGATTGCGCGTTTGTTTTGTAGCCGACTCGGCGACGTGACAAGCCATATTGATCCCCGTGACGTGGCGAAGCGCCGGCGGGAGGTGGAACGGCTTGCGTTTCGCGCTCGTGATGTCGCTGCACGGGGAGAGGTGCGCCTCACGGACATCGCCGCGACGCTGTTGCAACACATCGGCATTGATGAGGTCTTCGTGCCGGATTGGATTGCCTGTGAAATGGCCGTCGAACGCGCGTCGCTCTTTCCGAACCGCTCGCTGATTCGCACGCTCAGGCAGGTCGTGGAGCGTGGCATACCGGTTCGTGTCGTCAGCGATACGACACTGGGTCAACATGAATTGAGCCGACTCATATCGGATGTGTGTCCTGACATTCCTCATCTGGACGACATCCATACCAGTGCCGACATGCAGCTAACCAAGCGTGACGGAACGATCTTCGCTTCGGTAGCAAGTGCAGCAGGCGTTCCAGCGGCCAGGATTGTTCATCTGGGCGACGATCTGCTTGCCGATTGCACCATGCCGCGCCGTTGTGGGCTGACAGCGGTGCACCGTCCCCGCCACGCAGCGCACGTGGTCATCCGGCGAGCGGACGCGGCGATTGCGCGCGCGTTTTCGGGTTGGCACGCGTCTCGTAGCCAACGCGTTCGTCGCAATGTACCGGCCCAGCTCAAGGCCGGTACCGCGCTGGGAAGCCAGGTGCTCGGTCCAATTTTTGCGGAATATTGCCGAAGACTACATGTTTATCTAAAACATGCCGCGTTGGTTGAGGGGCCGATCGTTGCACTGTTCTGCGCGCGTGGAGGGCTTGGGCTGGAGCGCTTGTACCGGGAGTTCGCAAGCCAGTTTCCGCTTAGCGAAAACATTACCCTTGCGCCCTTGATGGTCTCGCGGCTGATCGCTGCGCGCGATGCGTTGGTATTTGGCGGTGAAGATGTTGTCGCAGAACTGGAATACGAATTCGGAAGCCGTGCTGTGAAAGCGGTTGCCCAAGCCTTGAGCGCAACGGATCAGGCACCCAGCGGACACTACACCAGCCTGAGGGAGCTTATTCATGCGCTGCGCAACGGTGCCGAGCCGGACCTCTGGGATTCGATTGCCGAACAGGCTGCGCTGTTCAGAGAAATGTGGCGCACGCTCGCCGACGGAAAGAGCGTCGTGCTGTGCGATACCGGACTATACGGAAGCACCTACAAGCTGCTTGAGCAAAGCGGTCTGGCGAGTGACGCTCATTGCGTGCTGTTAGCGCGTAGCGACTACAAAGGCCTTGGCCGGCAGCATTTTTCCCGTTTGACCGGACTCTTGACGGAGCGAAACGGCTACAGACCGGGTGACTCAATCTCATCCATTCTCGCATTCTGGCATCTGGTCGAAAGCATCGTTGAACCGGATCTGCAGAGTGTGCGCCGATTCAGTCGAGGCGATGGCGGAAGCATTGTGTCGAATCTGGAGACGGAGGGATGGCGAAACCGTGTCGAAGCGATGCCGCATGAGCAATTTGCGGAGGTTAAAGCGTATATCCGCAATATCTCGACCGAGAACAGTTCAGCCTCAAGCGTGTCGCAATTCCAGCTCTCGGCCCGCTTGCTGGAGCAGGTCGTCATGTTTCCGGACATCGACACCGTGAATAGACTCGGAATGCGAAACCGGTCGATCGACTTTGGCCGTGAAGCAACGTTGTCGATTACCCATCCAGACTGCGAACAAGGCCGCCCGGGCGCGCGGCTTGTAGCCGTACGCAGATCGCTTTGGCCGAGCGGCGCCGCTGTAAAGGCGTTTCCGCAGGGTGGGCAATTTGTGCAATTTGCAATCAGGCTCGGCTACTCGGTGCGACCATGGATCAAGTAAAGTCAATCTTTCCGCGGGCAGAGTTGATGGCGGTATATGTCGCGTACGCATTTCGCTACTTATATCCGTTACTGCTGTTGCCATACTATGGAAGAGTACTCGGGGCCGGAGGCTATGGTGTGGTCCTCGCGGGGATGTCCCTGTCAAATTCGATTTGGCTGTTTGTCAACTTCGGATTTTCGACGGTGGGCGCTCGCGATGCGGTCCAGGCGCGAGATGCGCGTACGCGTGCGTCGATATTGAGCGATCATCTGACCGCGAGGCTGGTGCTCAGCTTGCCCGGTTTGATTGTGGGCCTAATCGCGATTCATTTCTCGCTTGTTTTCCTGCATCGGCCGGCTGTCGGCTGTGTGGTGGTTTTCCTGGGACTGCTCGCAGCATTCAATCTGGGCTGGTACTTCACGAGCACTGGTCGAGCAAGGACAAGTGTACTCATCGAGGTGGCCGGCTTTTCAACCTCGCTGGCGTTAATTTTCGGTTTTGTGCACCGACCATCGGATCTGGCATATGTATTCCCCTTGTTGCTGATCTCGTGTGCCACTCAGTTGATCATTGCTTACTGGCTAGTGCGAAAGGAATTTTCGCATCTGTTTTCCAGACTTAAAGATGCGATAAATTTAATCCGGAAATCCACAACAATCTTTATATATGGCGGAACGTCTGTGCTTCTGATTGGCGCGTCCACATATATTCTATCGATGCTGGCGCGCGAATCCGAGGTAAGTGCATTCGGCGTGGCAGAGCGCCTGATCGCCGCCGGACTAAGCCTGATGGCGCCGGCCGCTCAAATCCTCGTACCGCGCGTGACGCATCTGGTCGTGACCGATCCTTCGCGGGCGAACAGACTTACGCGTCAGATATTCGCCTGGTTTTTTGCCGGGGCCGTGTGCGCAACCCTGCTGACGCTGACGTTTGCCGACTGGTTTATACCGCTGGTGTTCGGGCACGGTTTCCAGCAGACGGCAGGGGTACTCAAGCTCATGGTCTTTGTGTTCCCGGTCAGCGTCTGCACGCAAGTGCTGGGCATGTACTTCCTCATTCCGCGCAAGCTCGAACGTCTGCTTGCGCGTGCCGGCGTTGTCAGTGCAGTCGTGAACATTGCCGTCGCTGTGCCGCTTGCGACCCATTGGGGGGCAATGGGAATGGCGACAGCCCGACTGGTCGGCGAACTGACGATGCTGACGGTATTGGTGGCGGGCATGCATCGTTCGAACCTGCTGAGCGAACTGTTCAGTGTCGAGCCGGTGGGCGTGCCTGTTCATGAATTCGGTGAGGGCTGAACCCATGCGTGCGAATGCCGTAGGGGATCGCGCGTCGGGCAGGGCCAAGCCGGTTTTTCTTCCTAGACTGGAACCAGCATGAATCACGACAATTCCATCTTCAATGCGACTCACGGCGCTTTCGGGCGCCCGGGCTCGAACGAAGCGCCGCACATCTGCGCAGGCATCGCGACGCGCGGCCGGCCCGCTGAAGTGGCGACGATCGTCGCGTGTCTGCGCGCGCAGACGCTGCCGCCCACGTCGATCATCGTTGCCTGCACGAGTCCCGACGATATCGGCACGCTGCAAGAGGCCGACGACCTGCGCATCGTGTACGTCAAACCGGGCCTGACGCGTCAGCGCAACGCGATTCTTGATCGGATGCCGGCAGAGACCGACTATGTCGCATTCTTCGATGACGATTTCGTTGCGCACCCTGACTGGCTGCGCGAGGCGGCCAATGCCTTCCAGGCCGATGCTGCGATCGCGTGTGTCACAGGCCATGTCGTCGCTGACGGCATTCTCGGCCCCGGCCTTACGGTCGACGACGCGCGGCGTGAGCTCGCCACGGCGCAGCCGGGACGTCACGGCTGGATCCACGACGGCTACAGTCCCTACGGCTGCAACATGGCGTTTCGCGCGTCGGCGGTCGAGGGGTTGCGCTTCGACGAGCGGCTCGTGCTGTACGGCTGGCTCGAGGATCGGGACTTCGGTGCGCGCGTCGCGCAGGCGAGAGGCCGGCTCGTGAAGCTGGGCAGCGCGCTCGGTGTCCATCTCGGCGTGAAGCGCGCGCGTGTGCCGGGCCGCCGTCTCGGCTATTCGCAAGTGATGAATCCCGTCTACATGATGCGCAAAGGCACGATGTCGCGCGGCGAAGCGTGCGTGCAGATCCTGCGCAATGTGGCCGCCAACGTCTCGAAGTCGATCTCCCCGGAGACGTATATCGACAGACGCGGCCGGCTCGCCGGCAATCTGATTGCTTTCGGCGACGTGCTGCGTGGACGCCGCACACCAGAACGCGCGGCACGGCTGTGAGCCACGCTCGCGTATGACACCCGCTAACCTGACTGCGAATCCCACGGGGACACGATGAATTCGACGGACCACCGCACCATGCCGCCGCTCGTCCCCGACACAATGCGCGTGCCCAACTGGCCGTCACGGGCGCGCGAGCGGCACGCGCCGAGCGTCGCACTCATCAACGTCAAATACAGTCCGAATCTCGGTGACGGTCTTCTGTCGGAATGTCTCGAAGCGGAGCTGGCCAGCGTGTTGCCGGCGCTGGCGATTCGCGTGATCGATCTTGCCGGCCGCACGGAATATGACCCGGGTACGCGCTCGCGCAAGTCGGTGCTGACGCTGATGCACCACAGCCCGCGTGTCGTGCGTCACGCGATCGCCCAATCCGTGCTCGGCTCCAAACTGCACATGCATCTGCGCCCGCACTGGCGCGCCGCGCTGCGCGGCGTCGATGCGGTGATCGTCGGCGGGGGCAACCTGCTGAGCGACGCGGATCTCAACTTTCCGCTCAAGCTCGATGCGGTGATGGCGGAGGTACGCAGTCTGGGGCTGCCGGCGGCGGTATTTGGCGTCGGTGCATCCGATAACTGGACGCTGCGTGGAGAAGCCTTGTTTCGACGTGCATTCGGCGGACCGGCGCTGTTCCATGCGTCGGTGCGCGAACCGCGCTCGGCCGAGATCTGGCGGCAGCGGCTGAGTCCCGCTGGGATCCCGCCGGCGCAGATCGTGCACGATCCCGGTCAACTGGTGTCGCGGCATGTCGCGCGCAGTCGCGCGCCGGATAGGACGGGCACGTACATTGGCCTCGGCATCACGCATCCGATCGCCCTCAAGTACCACGGCGGCAACACGCATGTCTCCGCCGCCGCGCAGGCTGCGTGGTACAGCGCGCTCGTGCGGGCGGGCAGCGCGCGCGGCTGGCGCTTCGTCGTATTCGCGAACGGCAGTCCGGAGGACGAAGCGTTTCTCGCCGAACTGCGTCCCGCGCTTGCCGCGGCGGCAGGGCGGGAGCAGGTCACGTTCGCGCCGCGCGCCGCAACGCCGGCGGATCTCGCGCGACTGATCTCGTCGTTCGATCTGCTGATGGCTCACCGGCTGCACGCGAACATCGCGGCATTTTCGTATGGCATCCCGCAGATCGGCTTCGCGTGGGACGTCAAGCTCGAGACGTTTCTGGCCCAGGTTGGGCGACGGCATTGTCTGTGCCGGGTGGGCGCCGACCCGATCGATTCCGTCGTCGCTCTGGCCGTCCAGCAGCTCGGCGAGGGCGTCGATGCGCGCATGCATCGCACCGTGCTTGCCGAAGCGCGCGCGCATGTCGCCGATCTGGCTAGCGCGCTCACCACGGCCGTAGCGCCGGCGCGATGCACGGACCGGATCGCGCAGGTCGCGCTGGAGGTGCGCGCATGACTGCGACGCCGCCGGAGCGGCTCGTGATCGTCAACGACGCGTCGATCGCGCACGGCGGCGCGACGGCGCTTGCCTTACTCGAGGCGCGTCTGATGCGGGAACGTGGCATCGAAGTCACGTATATCGCCGGTGACGATGCCGCCAATCCCGAGTTCGATGCGCATGGCATTGCGACTGCCGGGCTCGGGCGAGCGCGGTTGTTGCAGGCAGGAGCGGCCGCACTGCGTGAGGGTGTGTACAACACGGGCACCGTGAGGATGCTAAACGGCTGGATGGATCGACACGACACACCCGGCACCGTCTACCACGTGCATGGCTGGAGCCAGATCCTGTCGCCTTCGCTGTTCGCGGCGCTAAGCCGCGTGCGCGAGCGGACGGTGATCACCGCCCACGATTTTTTCCTCGTCTGCCCGAACGGGGCCTTTGCCGACTATCGGGCGGGCACGGTATGCACGCGTGTGCCACTTGGCGTCTCGTGCATGACACGGCATTGCGACAAGCGGCATTACGTCCACAAGCTGTGGCGGATGGCGCGGCAGGCCGTGCAAGCGCAGACGCTGCGCTTCGATCCGGCCGGCCCGCGGGTGCTGATGGTGCATGCCGCGATGCGCGAACCGCTCGAGCGCGGCGGCATTCCCGCAGCCTGCCTGCAGACCGTGCCGAATCCGGTCACGCCTTGGAGCGATACGCGTATCGCCGCGGAACGCAACGGCGAATTCGTCTTCGTCGGACGCCTCGCCCCCGAGAAGGGTCCTGACCTTGCCGCAGCCGCCGCGCGGCGGGCCCGCGTGCGGCTCGTGGTGATCGGCGACGGCCCGATGATGCCGGCGCTGCGGACCGCTTATCCGGAGGTCACGTTCTGCGGCAGGCTCGCGCCGGAGGAGGTCGCGCGGCGCGTGCGGTCCGCGCGGGCGCTGTTGATGCCGTCGCGCTATCCCGAGCCATACGGGCTGGTGGCGGCGGAAGCGATGTGGAGCGGCCTGCCGGTGATCGCTTCCCGATCGGCGCTGCTGGCGGCGGATATCGTCGGCAGCGGGGCGGGGGAGGTATGCGACCCGACCGAGGAAATAGCGTTTGCCGGCGCGCTTGCCCGTATCGCCCGGGACGACGATGCGACGCGGGCGATGAGCCTCGCCGGGCACAGCGCGACGCGCCATGTGGGGCTTTCGCCGGATGCGTGGGCCACGCGGCTGATCGCGGTCTTTGCAGACTGCGGTCACCCCAGCAGGGAACTGGGTGAATCGATGGATGCCGGGATGAGCGGTGAACCCGTTCAATCCCTTTAGGGGAAGCACGCGATGGAGTGGATCTTCAGGCTGGCTAAAAGCTTGTACCTGGCGGTGTTCACGACAGTGGCCTATCGAGCCATGCGCCGCGAACAAGGCGACCGGTCGAATGAGCGGTCGCCCGGATCCATCAAGATCGTCTGCCGGTACGGCTTGAAGAACGGCCTGACGAACGGGGCCCTCTACAACGGTCTGTCGCTGGAGACACTCGGATACGAGGTGGAGCGGCCCGACGTCACGTTGGCAATGCGAAATCCGTTCAAGAGGATCTTCTGCAAGAAAGGCGGCCTGTTCGTGTTCCATTGTGCGGCACCGCAGTTCCTGCTCCTTGCCTGGCCGCTGCGGCGCCTCCTGCGCAGCGGGAAGCTGATTGGTTATTTCGCGTGGGAACTTGCTGAACCGCCTGAGAACTGGCCGAAATACGAAGACCTTTGGGACGAGATCTGGACGCCGAGCCGGTTTTCGGCGCAGAGCCTGGCCAAGCTGTATGCCTGTCCGATTCGTGTCGTGCCTCATGTGTTGTTGAAGAACCGTAGCCCACGGCGATGGCGCAAGGGTGAAGAGCCTTTGACCTTCCTGACCATGGCCGATGCGCGCTCAAGTCTTGCGCGTAAAAATCCGCGCGCCGTTGTCGCTGCGTTTCTTGAGGCCTTCCCGACCGAAGACGACGTGTCGCTTGTGATCAAGCTTCAGGCCAACCCGTCGTCCGAAGAAGTGAACGCGCTTCTCGCTGAAGTGGAGGGTGACGCGCGGATCCGGGTCATCCAGGAGACGATGACGCGAACAGACGTCGACCGGTTGTTTTCGGGCGCCCACGTGTATGTTTCGCTGCACCGCGCCGAGGGGTTTGGGTTGCCGCTTCTGGAAGCTCGCCTGTTCGGACTGGCGACGCTCGCTACCGCCTGGTCGGGCAACCTCGATTTCATGAGCGAAGAGAACAGCGTCCTGATTCCCTACGAGCTCGCCACCATGCGCGACGAAGGTGGCGTCTACGGAGAGGTGACGTGGGCGAACCCCGATGTGGGTGCTGCAGCGCTTGCCATGCGCCGGTTTTATGAGGACCCGGCGCATCTCGCCGAGGTCGCAAAGGCCGGCTGGGAGGCCAGCAGTCCCGAGCGACAATTGGCTCGCCTCGCCGAGGCCCTGAGGACGCCTCCTCTCGACCCGCTCGCACTGAACGTAGCGGCGTGATGCAGACGAGACAGCGAGCGGATGCTGATGGCGCGGAGGTGTCGAGTTGAATCAGCTTGCACGGGTTGTGTGCGTCGTGTCGAGCGTCGCCGCGATGGCTTGCGGATCGGCCGCAGCCGCGGATCAGACCATGAGTGTGGACAGATTCGCAGAGGGCATTGCGGTCAACACCCACATCCATTACACGGACGGCGCCTACGCCAATGTGAAGAACGTGAAGGACGATCTGGTCTGGCTCGGCGTGCGCCATGTTCGGGATGCGGCGCCTGGAGGCGCGGCGCCCCTGTCTGCGTATGCCGACCTGGCTAGCGCCGGTATCCGGTTCGATTTTATCGTCCGGGAGGAGACGGCCCGCTCGCTCGCGCAGATCAAGGCCGTCGCGACGGCGTCGCCCGGCAGCGTCGACGCAGTGGAGGGATATAACGAAATCGATAACTGGCCGATCGCCTATGACGGTCTTAAAGGAGACGCGGCAGGTCTGGCGGCGCAGAAGGCAATCTATGCCTTTGTGCATGGCGATGCCGCCTTGAGCGGCGTTGCCGTCTACGACCTGACCGGATACGACCTCGCGTCGGTCACGACCCGAACCGGTTCGGCCGACTACGCCAATGTGCATGTGTATCCGCAGAACGGAGCGCAGCCCGGCTACACCGCCAACGCCGACTCATGGATTAAAAAGGGCACCCGGGCCATTCAGGGATTTGCTCTGCCGTTGGTCATCACCGAGTTCGGCTATTTCACCTTGCCGCAAAGCGGCTGGTACCAGATTGGCGTTGATGAGGATAGCCAGGCAAAGGGCATCCTGAACGGCCTGTTCGATGCGGCTATCTCGGGGGTGTCCAGAACCTACCTCTACGAGCTGCTGGATGAAAAGCCGGACCCGCGCCAGGTCGACGCGGGTATGCACTACGGTCTGTTCACGTTCGACAACCGGGCGAAACCGGCTGCAATCGCGCTGCACAATCTCGTGGCGATATTGAAGGCAAACGGCAATACCGCCTCGAACCAGATGGACGAGGAGGGCAGGCGTTATACCGTATCGGACCTGCCGCCCTCCGGCAGAAGTGTGCTCCTGCGCAAGGCCAACGGAACATTCATTCTCGCGCTGTGGAACGAAGTGCCGTTTTGGGACCGGGCCAGCGGAAAACCGGTGATCTCGAGTTCCGCACCGGTTCTCGTCGATCTGGGCGGCATGGCTGCGCGCGTGGACCTCTACGACCCGACGCGCGGCACCGCTCCCATTCAAACACAGCTTAACGTGAAACAGCTACGGGTCGACGTTCCCGATCACCCTGTATTGCTGGATGTGACGTTGCCGAACTAGCTGCGGATCTTCCAGGCATTGACTCCGGTCAGGTAATGGCAAGACCGTTGGTATATGCTGTCACCTCGCGTTGTAGCCCGGAACAAACGGAGCCACCGGAACCCCACGCACGGCGCCGGCTTTAGTTTTTCTATTGCCTTGCCATCAAATAAACCTATTTCCGCCTTAAGTTCCCAGACGCTACCATTCAATTCCACTGCACGAAAGCACAAAATCCAGGCGCAGTCGGATAGCCGGGTGCCCACGATCACAGGAGGAAGCACATGTCGACCGAAGCGAAATGTCCGTTCAACCACACCTCCGGCGACGGTACGTCGAACCGGGACTGGTGGCCTAAACAACTGAATCTGAAACTCCTGCATCAGCACTCGTCGCTGTCGGATCCGATGGGCGAGGGCTTCAACTACACCGAAGAGTTCAACAGTCTCGACCTCGCCGCCGTGAAGAAGGACCTGCTGGCGGTGATGACCGACTCGCAGCCCTGGTGGCCGGCGGACTTCGGTCACTACGGGCCGTTTTTTATCCGTATGGCATGGCACAGTGCCGGCACGTATCGCACCGGCGACGGCCGCGGCGGCGCCGGTGCCGGCCAGCAGCGTTTCGCGCCGCTCAATAGCTGGCCCGACAACGTCAGCCTCGACAAGGCCCGCCGGCTGATCTGGCCGGTCAAGCAGAAGTACGGCCGCAAGATCTCGTGGGCCGATCTGATCATTCTCACCGGCAACGTCGCGCTGGAATCGATGGGCTTCAAGACCTTTGGATTCGCCGGCGGCCGCCCGGACGTCTGGGAGCCGGAAGAAGACGTCTACTGGGGCACCGAAACCACGTGGCTGGGCGGCGACAAACGCTACTCGGGCGTGCGCGACCTCGAAAACCCGCTCGCTGCCGTGCAGATGGGCCTGATCTACGTCAACCCGGAAGGCCCGAACGGCAACCCGGATCCGCTCGCCGCCGCCGTGGACATTCGCGAGACCTTTGCGCGCATGGCCATGAACGACGAAGAGACGGTCGCGCTGATCGCGGGTGGTCACACCTTCGGCAAGACCCATGGCGCCGGTCCTGCGACCCACGTGGGACCGGAACCGGAAGCGGCGCCCATCGAGCAGCAGGGCCTCGGCTGGAAGAGCAGCTTCGGCACGGGCTCGGGCGGCGACGCCATCTCCAGCGGCCTGGAAGTCACGTGGACCAGCACGCCGACGCAGTGGGGTGGCGAGTTCTTCAAGAACCTGTTCGGCTACGAATGGGAGCTGACGAAGAGCCCGGCCGGCGCGCATCAATGGAAGCCGAAGGGCGAGGCAGGGGCCGGGGCGATCCCGGATGCGCACGACGCCGCGAAGCGCCATGCGCCCTCCATGCTGACAACGGATCTCTCGCTACGCTTCGATCCCGCTTACGAGAAAATTTCAAGGCGCTTCTACGAGCATCCGGAGCAGTTCGCCGATGCGTTTGCGCGGGCGTGGTTCAAATTGACGCACCGCGACATGGGTCCGCGCGCCCGTTATCTCGGCCCGGAAGTGCCGGCCGAAGAACTGATCTGGCAAGACCCGATTCCCGCGGTCGATCATGCACTGGTCGATGCGCAGGACGTTGCCGCGCTCAAGGCGAAGATTCTGGCGTCGGGGCTGTCGGTCTTGCAACTGGTGTCGACGGCGTGGGCGTCGGCTTCCACCTTCCGTGGCTCGGACAAGCGTGGCGGCGCAGACGGTGCGCGCATTCGCCTCGCGCCGCAGAAGGACTGGGAGGTCAACCAGCCGGCTCAACTGGCGACGGTGCTGGAAACGCTCGAACGGATTCAGCGCGAATTCAACGGTGCGCAGTCCGGCGGCAAGAAGATTTCGCTTGCCGATCTGATCGTGCTGGCGGGCAGCGCGGGTGTCGAGCAGGCCGCGAAAAACGCCGGTCATAACGTCACGGTGCCGTTCGCACCGGGCCGCATGGATGCGTCGCAGGCGCAAACCGATGTGGACGCTTTCGCCGTACTCGAACCGATCGCCGATGGCTTCCGCAACTACCTTAAGGGACCGCTCGCCGTGCCGGCCGAGGCCTTGCTGGTGGACAAGGCGCAACTGTTGACGCTGACCGGGCCGGAACTGACCGCGCTGGTGGGCGGCCTGCGCGTGCTCAATACCAACTATGGGCAGAGCCAGCACGGTGTGTTGACTCAACGTCCGCAAGCGCTGACCAACGACTTCTTCATCAACCTGCTCGACATGAGCACGGAGTGGAAGCCGGTCTCGGAGGCCAAGGACGTGTTCGAAGGCCATGATCGCGCGACCGGCAAAGTGAAGTGGACCGGCACGCGTGTCGATCTGATCTTCGGCTCGCACTCGCAACTGCGGGCGCTCGCCGAGGTCTATGGCAGCGCGGATGCACAGGAAAAGTTTGTGCATGACTTCGTCGCGGCCTGGGTCAAGGTGATGAATCTCGATCGCTTCGATCTTGCCTGAGCGCAGACGCCGGACCTTGAAGGTTTGAGGTTGCAGCAGAACGGACGAACGGCCGGTCGTGAGACCGGCCGTTTTTCGTTCGCGCGTTTTTGCTTACCGCATGGCATGAGCCGATAACGCAAACGCTATCGGCTCATGCGGTTTCGACATTGGAGCCGCGCCGTCCCCATCCGTACACTTGTCGTTCAGTGCCTGCAGAAGAGCAGCGTGTCGCGCAACGCAACCGCATGCACGACACCCACGACAACGATGAATGGCCGCCACAGGCCATCTGGACGGAGACACACGTTGGACAAAGACACCTTTGCCGCATCGGCTGCGGCGGCGCAGCCCGCCCGCTTCAATTACCGCTGGCATGTCCTGCTCTGGCTGCTGGTGGGCGGCATCATCAACTACATGGACCGCGCCAGCCTGTCGATCGCCGCGCCCGGCATGATTCACGAACTCGGCCTGACGCGCACGCAGATCGGGCTGCTCGGCAGCGTGTTCGCGTGGACCTATGCCGTGATGCAATTGCCGGCGGGCTGGGTGATCGACCGTTTCGGCGCCAGGCGGGCCTACGCGCTCGGCATGATCTGGTGGAGCGTCGCCACGTGGCTGACCGGCGTGGTCGGTTCGATCTCCGCCTTGCTGGTGATGCGCGCGCTGCTCGCGGTGGGCGAGGCGCCGTGCTGGCCGACCTCGGCGAAAATCACCGCCGCATGGTTCCCTGCCAAGGAGCGCGGCTTTGCGACGGGCGTATGGGATTCGTCGTCGAAGTGGGGGCCGGCGCTCGCGCCCGCCATGCTCGTCGCGCTGATGATCGCGTTCGGCTGGCGTTCGCTGTTTCATGTGACGGGCGCGGTCGGCATCGCGTTTGCCTTGCTGTTCCTGCTGCTGTATCGCAACCCGGTGGACAGCAAACGCCTCTCGAAGGAAGAGTTCGCCTATATCGAAGCGGGCGGCGGCGGTCACGAACGTTCGCTGACCACCTCGACGCTCCGCTGGCGCTCGCTGTTCACCCGGCGCAGCGTGTGGGGCATGATTCTCGGCTACTTCTGCACGATCTGGCTGTGGAATATCTTCCTCGTGTTCTTGCCGCTGTATCTGCTCGACCGTTTTCACATCTCGTTCACGCAGCTTGGCGTGGTGGCGGGCATTCCCTGGGCCGGCGGCGCGATCGGCGAAATCGCGGTCGGTTATCTGGCGAAGAAGATGGTCGATCGCCAGCTTGCCTCGCCGATCGACGCCAAGCGGTTGTTGATTGCGTGCTGCGCGGCCGGCGCGGCGGTGTGCGCGATCGCGCTGCCGTTCACCCAGGCGCTCAGCGTGACGCTCGTGCTGTTCACCGTGGGCCTCGCCTTCATTGCCGCCGTGGTCGGCTCGGCGTGGGCGCTGGCGGCGGATATCGCGCCGTCGTCGATGGTGGCGTCGGTGAGTGCGATACAAAATTTCGGCGGCTATTTCGGCGGGGCATTTTCGCCCGTCGTGGCGGGCTTTATCGTCGACCGCACGGGTTCCTATGCGCTCGCCTTTATCTCGGGCGGCATCATCGCCGGATGCGCGGCGCTGTTCTACTGGTTCATGGCCCGTCAACCGATCCGCGAGGATGCCGCGGCGCCGGCCGGCTGACGCAGGCGAGTACAGGCAAAGGCGGACACAGGCACGGGCAAACGCGAGCGGGCATCGGCATTCACTCAACGACCTCCGCGTCGTTTATGCTTCTGCTTGCCCCTTTCCACTGGAGATCCGTTTTGCCCAACTGGCCGCGCCTGGTCCTGATGAGCGTCCTCATCCTTTTCCTGCCGGTGTCCGCTCACGCGGAACGATGCTGGCTGGTCGGGTGCGCCGGCAACATCGGCTACCTCTACATTCCCGATAGTCAAATCGCCCTGCAGCAGGACACCGGCTTTGTCACGGTCAACTCGGTTCGCTACAAGGTGGATCCGGCGGGCAAGCTTCTGCGCGAATACGGACTGCCGGCGCTCGGCTCTGTGATTACGCTCAATAGTTCGGCGGTGCTGCTGCCGTACAAGGCGATGGGCGACGCGTCCGTTCTCAAGGAGACCGCCCGCTGGCCGTACGACTACGACGCGCAAGCGAAAACCGCGTCGCTCTACCAGTACAGGATCGACGAAGCGCTCGGCAGTGCCATGCGTGGCGGCGCGACGCTCCAGGTGCTGGGTTATGTCGGCGATCGCGCCTGGGGCTATTCGCATCTGTTTGCGCTCGTCATGGTGAAGTCCGACTGAACGCCGCGGCGAAGTGCTTCGCCGCACTCGCCGCCGATATAGCTTCTATATCGGTGTCATAGGCAAGCTCGTCTTCCACTGCGAATTCACGCTCCGCCATCCGCATCCGCCGGTCTTCATGGCACGCCTGGAGCTTCGCGCCTTCCCACATGCATTTCGCGACGCCTGCCGCCGACTGGTCGCAAACGGCTGGAGAGCAGGGCGCCGATGCGCGAATATTCGTCTGTCGCAAGAAATTGAGGTCCGGCTCCAGCCAGCAAGGGGCTGCCAAAGGTGACCACCAGACTTTAGACGGTTTCCAAAAAAAGCCTGGAATAAACCCTAAGGCCTCGTGTTCGCCCTGATGTAGACGCAGTACGGGGCGCGCAGTGAAAAGCCGGAACCGGACTGTTTATCCCCAGCCAGAAGACGGTTTCCACCGTCAGGTTGATTTAATTTTATTAAGGAATCTTAATCATGTCGAAAATGCTCGCAGGTCTCGCTCTCGCCGCTGTCACCCTTGGCGCTCCGGTTCTCAGCTTCGCCCAGTCGAATGCGCCCCTCACGCGTGCAGAAGTGCGTGCCGATCTGGTTCGTGTCGAACAGGCCGGCTACACCCCGTCTGCTAACGACCTGAACTACCCGGCCGACATCCAGGCCGCTGAAGCGAAGATCGCTGCGCAGGACGATTCGCAACTGACCAGCCAGGCAGTCGGCGGCGTCGCCCCGAACGGTAGCTCGGCATCGGGCACGGCATCGCATACGGCGATGCGCACCAGCGCCGGCTGTGTCGGTCCGGTCAGCTTCTGCAACATCTTCTTCGGTAGCTAAGTGATGCACGAGGGGGTCTGCGCCACGCGTTGTCTTGTGTGGGACCCCCAATCGTTCCTGTTGCAGAGGTAGACGGCTTGATAGACGAGTGCGCCGCGCAATCCTGTGTGGTTACCGGTCAAGCCAGCTACTTTTTGAATTTCACCCCCTTTCCCGTTTGATGGAGTTTCACCGTGAAGATCTCGCCTATCGCCGCATCGATTCTTTCCTTGTCCGCTTGCCTGTTCGCATCCACTGGTGCGATGGCGCAGGACACTCAGTCTGCTGCCGCCCCGATCAAAAACATCGTGCTGGTACACGGCGCATGGGTGGATGGTGCGGGCTGGAAGCCGGTCTACGACATCCTCACCAAAGACGGCTACCACGTCACCATGGTGCAGGAACCGCTGACCTCACTGGACGACGACGTCGCCGCCACCAAACGCGTGATCGACCTGCAGGACGGCCCGGCCATTCTCGTGGCGCACAGCTACGGCGGCTCGATCATCACCGAAGCCGGTGTCGATCCGAAGGTGGCCGGCCTGGTGTATGTCGCGGCGCATGCGCCGGCTGTCGGAGAAGACGAGTCGGACCTGGGCAAGCAATACCCGAGCTACACCTCGAAGCAGCCGGGCGCCATCAAGAAGACCGACGACGGCTACACGTATCTGAATCCGGCGGATTTCCCGAAGGATTTCGCGGCCGATCTGCCGGTCAAGCAAGCGCAGTTCGAAGCGCAGTCGCAGATCCTGACGGCAGCGAAGGTCTTCTCGCAACCGATGTCGGTCGCGGCGTGGACCACCAAGCCGAGCTGGGGCATCGTGGCCGCGGACGACAAGATCATCAACCCGGATCTCGAACGCTTCTACTACCAGCGCGCGCATAGCCACACCACGGTGCTGGCCGGCGCGAGCCACTCGGTCTACGAATCGCGTCCGAAGGAAGTGGCGGCTGTGATCGAAGACGCGGCGAAGCACGCGCAACAGTAATACGCCGAAGAGTGGTCAAGGACGCGCCCGTGGAGAAGGGCGCGCTCGTGTGACGGCCCGGAACCGGGGGCCGACGCATCGGCATGCCGGAAGTGAGCGGGCGGTTCGAACGCAGTCCTGAGCAGACCAGTACCGTTAATACTAGTATGTCTGCTGGACTGGATGCGGAGCGTGCTACCCCGTAGCATCGCCCATGGCCGTCCCAGCGCAACGGAAACAACCGAAGCAACCTGAGGCAACATCGAACGTTGCGCCGGACCATGCAGCGGCTCGCGCTCCGTGAATGCCGCCAGAGGTCCATTGATCCACGGCCACCGTCTACTCCGGATCGAAACATGGCGAACCCGCAAGAAAGCGTCGCACAAGCCTCCACGCCGCCGTCGCAAGACGGCGCGACTCATTGGAAGCGCAACCTGTCTGTCTGCGTCTTCGGCTCGTTTACCACCATCGTGGCGATGACCTTGCTGCTGCCGTTTCTGCCGCTCTACGTGGAAGAACTGGGCGTCAAGAGCCACGCGGCGATCGTGCAGTGGTCCGGTGTCGCGTACGGCGCGACTTTTCTGTCCGCCGCGTTCACCGCGCCGTTGTGGGGCAAGCTCGGCGACCGTTACGGCCGCAAGCTGATGCTGATTCGCGCCAGCCTTGGCATGGCCGTCGCCATGTCGCTGATCGGCATGGCGCACAACGTCTGGCAACTGGTGGCATTGCGCCTGCTCGCGGGCCTGCTCGGCGGCTACGCGTCGGGGTCCACCGTGCTGGTCGCCACCCAGACGCCGAAGGCGCGCTGCGGTTGGGCGCTGGGCATTTTGTCGTCGGGGATCATGGCCGGCAATCTCGCGGGGCCTCTGATTGGCGGTTCGTTGCCGCCGCTCATCGGCGTGCGGGCCACTTTTTTCGCAGCCGGCGCATTCATTTTCATCGCGTTTCTCGCCACGGCGTTCCTGCTCAAGGAAGATCCGCACCGCGTCGTGAAGAAGCGCGACGCGCAGCACGTCGATTGGCAAGCCATCCCGGACCGACGGCCGATCGTCGCCATGCTCGTCACCGGCGCGCTGCTGATGGTGGCGAACATGTCCATCGAACCGATCATCACCGTGTTCGTCGCGCAGATTGTCGAGGTGCGCCAGGTGACCTTCGTGGCGGGGCTCGTCATGTCCGCAGCGGCGCTCGGCAGCATCCTCTCGGCGTCGCGTCTCGGACGGCTGGCCGACCGGATCGGTCATTGGAATGTGATCGTCGGCTGTCTGGCGGCCTCGGCTGTGCTGCTGATTCCGCAAGCGTTCGTGACGGCGGGCTGGCAACTTGTCGCGCTGAGATTTCTCATGGGCATGGCGCTCGGCGGTCTCTTGCCGTGTGTCGCCAGTGTCATCCGGCACAGCGTGCCGCAGCACATCGCCGGGAAGATGCTCGGCTATTCCACCTCCTCCCAGTACGCCGGTCAGGTGCTCGGCCCGTTGCTGGGCGGTTTTGTTGGCGGACACTTCGGCATGCGCGCGGTGTTCCTCGGGACCTGTGTGCTGATGGCGATCGGCGCGATCTACAACCATATCAACCGGAGCGTGGTGGGCCGCAGCAGCGTCGCGCTTTAAGCGTCGAACGACAGGCTGCGCCGACGGTTTTCACGCTGTGCCGGCAATGCCCCCTCCCTGAAATCTCACCGCATCGTCTCGGACTGCTTAATTCAACTGATGCGGCGGCAAACCTGCTCACGGAGAGTGAACAGGTTTGCCGCCACTGCTTCTTGAAATAGCGTGCGCCATGTGCTTTTATAAGATCTAACTCACATACTTTGAACGGCGTGTGAGCCGGGGACTTCGCAAAATAGCGTATCAACGCCATCGTATTGCTAATCGTAAGCATCTAAGAACGACTCGCCAATAAGGATGAGGTTAGCCAATGAGTACGATAAACAAGGGGATATCCGTTGTTGCGTGCGTGCTTCTGTCCGGATGCGGAACGTTGCTGTCCGGGTTGAATGCGGCCAGTTCGAATCTGGTCAGCGCCGAGCCGTTGAAGATAGACCAGACGGCCCTTCAGACGGCGGAGGTGTGCACGGATACGGGTGCGAGTACTTGCCGAAAGAATTTCATTCGAGGCGTGGTGCTCGATTCGATGATGAAGTGTCAGAAATTCGCCAATCAGCTGGTGCTGACCGAAAATACGGTGAATACCTCGGGCGATATAGCGACGACCATCCTGACCGCGCTAGGCACGGTCTTTACGCCGATAACGACGATTCATGCCATGACCGCCGGCGCGACCGTGGTGAGCGGCAGCAAGTCCGCCATCAACGCCAATATCTACGCCAAGGCGTCGATCAGCAGCATGCAGTCGGCACTTGATAAGGTGTACACACAACCGATGCTCGCGTATATCACCGCCCTGAAGAATGCGGGCAGCGACTCCGCCATCGACGTGGGAAGCGAAGTGCTGAATGTGCAAATGCTCCATGGGAATTGCGCGCTTGCCGAGGCGGAGATTTTCATCAACGGGACGGTGAGCAGTGCCTCGCCCCAGACCGTCAACCTCGTACCTGGCGTGATGCCCGCATCGGGCGTTCAGGCCGCCGCAGCGGCAGGCGGATGACGCGATGAAGCAACCGATACGACCAACCGACTCTGACCAATCCGAGACTCCATGAACGCAATCGCACCGGGCGGAACACCCATTGAACATGTGTTTGTGCTGATGCTGGAGAACCGGTCGTTCGATCATCTGTTTGCGCTGTCGGGCATACCGGGTATCGTCGCGGCCACTTCCGGCAATACCAACAGCTATAACGGCACGACCTACGCGTTCGGCGGCGGGGCGCCCGACCCCATGCCCACCGACCCCGGGCACGAGTTCACGGACGTACTCGAACAGCTTTGCGGCGCGGGCGTGCAGTTCACCAAAGGCGCGGCGTATCCGCCTGTCCTGAACGGCGGCTTCGCCTCGAACTACGCGACGAGCCACACGGAAGGCGCGCCACCGCCGGCGGCCAGCGTGGGCGCGATCATGCAGGGCGTCGACACCGCCACGCAGTCGCCGGCCATGTACCGGTTGGCGACTGAATTCGCGCTATGCGACGGCTGGCGTGCGTCGCTGCCTGGTCCGACCTGGCCGAACCGGTTTTTCCTGCACGGCGCGTCCTCGGCCGGTCTGGACCATTCGCCGACCTCAGCGGAGATGGCGGCATGGGAGCCTTTGGGTGGCTTCGCCTACCCGAACGGTTCCATCTTCGACGCACTGGGCAAAGGCAACTACCGTCTCTATCAGGACGACTCGGGCCTGCTGTGTGGACGGGTGCCGCAAGTGGCGTCTATCAAGGGCATTGGTTTCTTCGACGTCGACGGCCTGTCGCACTTCGGGGCCGACCTCAACGCCGGCTACACCGCCCGCTACACCTTCATCGAACCTTCCTATGGGAACATCGTCCAGAGCACCTACGAGGGCGGTACCTCGCAGCATCCCATGGACCGTCTGGCGGCCGGCGACCAGCTCGTGGCCCGCGTCTACAACGCGATCCGCAATTCGCCGTTGTGGCAGAGCAGCCTGCTCGTGATCCTGTACGACGAGCATGGCGGCTTTTACGACTCCGTCGAACCCGGCGAAGCAGCGCGGCCGAACGACAACGCGCCTGCGACGCTGAACGCGAATGGATTCCTGTTCGATGTCTACGGCGTGCGCGTCCCGGCCATCGTGGTGTCGCCGTGGGTCAGGCAAGGCGTGATCGACCATACCGTGTACGACCATAGCTCCGTACTCGCGACTCTCGAGCGCCTGTTCGACATCCCGTCGCTGACCGAACGCGATCGCAATGCGACGGACCTGCTGTCGCTGATTTCGACGACTTGCCGCGTCGACTGCCCGGAGACCCTCTGACCATGGCCCGACAAATCCCACCGGATAACCGCCATCTCCGCGACAACGAGCCTTTGCGCGACGGCACCAGCCTGATGGCCTTCCTGCACGTGCTGAAAAAAGCCCATATCGAGCTGGATGGCCACGCTCAGGCCCATCAGCGTTTCCAGCGGGTGACGACACGCGGCGAAGCGCGGCAATACATCGAGGACCTGATGCCGCCACTGCTGGCCGAGCGTGACCGGCAAAGACGGGCGCGGCGCTAGCAGTCGTTCGGGATGGGGATGCAGGATCTGGAGCACGTCGGCCCGCTCGCCGACGTGCTCCAGCAGGAGGGCTATCAGGCGCCGGCGTCGTGGGCGCCTTCATCGCCGTGATGCGGGAGTTTGTGCGAGACCTCGTCGAGCTTGTCGCCGAGCACGCGCCGCACGACCACGTAGAACACGGGGATCAGCAGCAGCCCGAGGAAGGTCGCGAACAGCATGCCGCCGATCACGCCCGTGCCGATTTCGTGCCGCGACGAAGCCCCCGCGCCGGTCGAAATCACCAGCGGGAAGACACCCAGAATGAAGGCCATCGAGGTCATCAGGATCGGGCGCAGCCGCAGCTTGCCGGCGCTCAGCACGGCGTCGTAGAGCGTCATGCCCTTGGCCTGTCCCTCCACCGCGAACTCCACGATCAGGATCGCGTTCTTCGCCGCAAGGCCGATCACCGTCACGAGACCGATCTTGAAGTAGATGTCGTTAGGAATGCCGCGCATCAGGCAGAACGCCAGCATGCCGAGCATGCCCAGGGGCACCACGAGCAGGACGGCGACCGGGATCGACCAGCTCTCGTACAGTGCGGCAAGACACAGGAACACCACCACGATCGACAGGATCATCAGCAGCGTCGCCGAATTGCCGGCCAGAATTTCCTGGTACGACTGACCTGTCCAGTCCGCGGCGAAACCCGATGGCAGCGCGGTGTCGACGATATGCTGCAGGGTCTTCATGGCCTCGCCGGTCGAATAGCCCGGCGCCGGGTTGCCGACGATCTCGATGGCGGAGTAGCCGTTATAGCGCGGCAACGCGACCGGGCCCACATCCCAGTGCGTCTTCACGACGCTGGACAGGGGGACCATGTTGTACGGACTGAGCGAGGTATTGCTCGCGGAGGGATTGACGGTGGTCAGATAGCCGCTGGTGTTGGTGGTATCGGCGTATGAGCTGGCCGCGCCGGTCGAGGCGCTGCTGATTCCGCTCGGCGTATAGATGTGCTGGAACGCATCCACGCCCATCCGGTAGGGCGCGTCGGCCTGCAGATACACCCGCTTGACACGCCCCCCATAGGTGAACTGATTCACATAGTACGGGGCCAGCTCCATCTGGATGGCGTTGTAGACATCGGTCAGCGAGAGCCCCATGGCCTGCGCGTGTACGCGATCGACGGACATCTCCAGTTGCGGTGCATCGGGCAGCGAATTGGGACGAATGCCGTATAGCGTCGTGTTTTTGGCGGCGTTGCCCAGCAGAATATGTTCGGCCTGCGCCAGTTGCGCGCGCGACTGGCCCGCGCGAGCCTGCAGGAACATATCGATGCCGCCGAACTGGCTCAGGCCTCGGATGGTGGGGAGATTGACGACGAAGACCTGCGCGTCGGGAATCCCGTGCAATATCCTGTTGGCTTGCGGAATCAGTTGCATCGCGGTTTCCGGGCGCTTGTCCCAGTCGGTCAACTGGATGAACGCCATGCCCACGTTTTCGCTATTGCCCACGAAGCTGAAACCTTCAATCTGGAACACGGCGGCAATGTCTTTGCTGATGGGACTATGCTTGAGCTTGTCCGAGACTTCGGCCATGGCCTGGTCGGTGCGCTGGATCGTGGCGCCTGTCGGCAGGTTGACGAGCGCGAGCATGAAACCCTGGTCCTCATCCGGGACAAAGCTGGTGGGCAGACGCGTGTACAGAAAACCTGCCAGCATAGCCAGCAGCACGAAGACAATCATCCAGCGCGGCGCGTGACGCACCGCACCGCCGATCTGGCGAATGTAGGTCTGGTTGATACGTTCGAGACCGCTGTCGAACCAGCGGAAGACGACGTTCTTATGCTCGTCGTGCGTCGGTCTGAGAATGGCCGCACACAGTGCCGGTGTGAACGACATGGCAAGGAAAGCCGAAACGATCATGGATACGGCGATCGTCAGGGCAAACTGCGCATAGATGATGCCGGTGGCGCCCGGTTGCAACGCCGACGGCACGAACACCGCAGCCAGCACGACGGTGATCGCAAGGATTGCGCCGGTAATCTGGCCCATTGCCTTGCGGGTGGCCTCCCGTGGTGGGAGATGCTCTTCCGTCATGATGCGCTCGACGTTCTCGATCACCACGATCGCATCGTCCACCACAATGCCGATGGCGAGCACCATGCCGAACAGCGTCAGCTGATTGAGCGTGTAGTGCAGCAGCGAGAGGCCGATAAAGGTGCCCAGCAACGCCACGGGAATGACGAGCGTTGGAATGATCGTGGCGCGCAGGTTCTGCAGGAAAATCAGCATCACCACGAAGACCAGCACGATGGCCTCGAGCAGCGTGCGGACCACGTCGGTGATCGAGGCGGTAATGAACGGCGTCGTGTCGTAAGGCACATCCCACTTGACGCCGGCGGGCAGATCCTTGGCGAGAATAGCCATCTCGGCCTTCACGGCCTTGGCGACCGCGAGGGCGTTGGCGCCGGGCAGCAGATACACGCCCATGCCGCCGGCGGCCTTGCCGTTGTAGACCGAAGCCGAGCCGTAGGTTTGCGCGCCGAAGGTGATACGGGCAACGTCGCTCAGCCTGACCACGGTGCCGTTGCTATTGGTCAGCAGGATGATGTCGCGGAACTGCTTGAGCGAGGAAAACAGCGTATCGCCGGACACGGTCGCGGTAAACGTTTGCCCCTTGACGGCGGGATCGGCGCCGAGCGAACCCGTCGCGAACTGCGCGTTCTGCGCGCTGACGGCGTTGAGTACCTGGGTAGTGGACAGGCCGTAGCCCTGTAGCTTGTCCGGATTCAGCCAGATGCGCACGGCGTATTCCGAGCCGAGCATGAAGGTGTTGCCCACCCCATTGACCCGCGCGATGACCGGCTGGATCTGCGAAGCGATGATGTCGCTCAGGCGCGAGGCGTCGATGGCCGGATTGTTCGACTGCAGCGACACGAACATCAGGATGTCGGGACTCGCCTTGGCGACGACGACACCCTGCTGGGTGACCTGGGTCGGCAGCAGCGGCTGGGCCAGACTGACCTTGTTCTGCACCTGCACTTCCGCCGTATCCGGATTGGTGCCGGTCGCGAAGCTCAGCGTGATGGTGACGGTGCCGTTGGAGTTGGACGCCGAACTGAAGTACAGCAGGTTGTCGATGCCGGTGAGCTGCTGCTCGATCACCTGGGTCACGGTCGACTCCATGGTCGCCGCGCTGGCGCCAGGGTAGGTTGCCGTGACGGTGACTTCAGGCGGCGCGATGTCCGGGTAGGAATCGATGCCGAGATTGAGCATCGAAATCACGCCGAGGATACAGATCAGAATCGGGATCACCCAGGCAAAAACCGGGCGATCGATAAAAAAGCGGGGCATGGGGCGGCTTCCTTATTGTGCGTTGCCGGCGCTCTGCGCGCCTGCAGCAGGGGCAGAACCGCCTTGCGGCGAGGCTGCTGCCGGGGCGTGCCACGGGCTTGCCTTGACCTGGGCGCCCTCATGTGCGCCTTGCAGGCCTGAGACGATCACCTGTTCGCCGGCCGTGAGACCGCTGGTGACGATCCAGTCGGTGCCGGCGTTGTCGGTGGCGGTGACGTCCTTGCGCGCCACCTTGCCGCCGGCGTCGACGATCATTGCGTAGGCGCCGACCGTGTCGCGTTGCAGCGCCTCTTGCGGCACCAGGAAGACATCGTGCTGCTGGCCGAGGTTGACGTTCAGCGTCACGTACATGCCGGGCAACAACATGTGCTGGGCGTTCGGCACCCGCGCGCGCAGGTTGACGGCGTCGGTGGTCGCGTTGACGGTGACGTCGGAGAAATCCAGTACACCTGACTGATCGTACGGGGTGCCATCCGGCAAGACGATCTGCACCGTGGTCTGATCCTGCTGGGCGAGCGCGACATTGCCGCGGCGGTTCGCTTCCCGCAACGTCAGCAGATCCGCCGCGCTGATGGTGAAGTTCACGTAGAGCGGATCGATCTGGTTGACGGTCGTGAGGAGGGTGCCGCCGGAGCCGGCGTCGCTCGTGCTGCTGCCCACCACGGCGCCGACGGTCACCTGCTGCTGGCTGGCGACGCCGCCGATCGGCGAGGTCACTTTGGTATAGCCGAGGTTGACCCGCGCGCTGTCGACCAGCGCCTGGTCTGCCTTGACCTTGGCTGCGTCGGTGCGCACGGTCGCGTCGGCGTTGTCCACGGTCTGTTGCGACACGGAGCCGGCCGGCAACAGCTTGTGATAGCGCTCCGCGTTGACGCGGTCGTTCAACCAGGTAGCCTCGTCTTCGCCGAGCACGCCGAGGTCGTTGTTGAGCTGGGCCTGATAGTAGGCAGGGTCGATTTCGAACAGCACCTGGCCGGGCTTGACCTCGCTGCCTTCGGTGTAGACCCGCCTGAGCAGGACGCCGGAGACGCGCGCGGTGACGTTGGCGCTGAGGTAGGGCGCGAGCCGTCCGATCAGGGGGCGCGTGAGCGCAATGCTTTGCGGTTCGACAGTGACGACGCCGACCTGGGCGGGCGGCGGTGCCGGCGGCTGACCGTGACCGCTGCAGGCGGAAAGCGCGGCGAGTGCCGACAGCGCGAACAGGCCAAAGCACAACGTGTGATGTTTCATTGCGACAGGACTCCTGATGTTTGTTCCAACGGCTGCTGTGGGGAGGACGTATTGGCGCTTACCGCGGCGCCTTTTGCGTCATCCCACTGCCAGCCGCCGCCGAGATTCTTGACCAGCGTGACGCTGCTTTCGGCGAGCGAAGCCTGCGTGTCCTTCAGGTTCTGCTCGGCCTGTAACAGCGTGAGCTGCTGGGTGAGCAGGCTCTGCTCGCTGGCCGTGCCGGCCTGCAACTGGGCCTGTTCGCTCGCGAAGAGCTGGCGGTTGCGCTGGTAGATGTGGGCGAACGCCTGTTCCTGCTGCTGCAGATGGTTGTACGAAGACAGGCTGTCCTCGACGTTCTGGAACGCAGTCAGCACGGTTGCGCGGTAGGTCGCAACCTCTTCGTCGTAGGTGGCTTCGGCCTCGTGGACTGCCGCCGTGCGCGCGCCGCCATCGAAGATCGTCGCGGCCAGATCCGGGCCGAGCGTCCAGAAGCGGCTCGGCAGCGAGAACAGGTTCGCCAGCGTGTTGTGCTCGAAGCCGCCTTCCGCGGAAAGCGTCAGGGTCGGGAAGAAGGCCGCCTTGGCGACGCCGATCTTGGCGTTGGCCGCCGCCGCCGTGCGTTCCGCGTTGACCACGTCGTAGCGCCGTTCGAGCAATTGCGAGGGGAATCCGAGCGGCACCTGGGGCGTGGCGAAGGCATAGTCGCGCTGCGGCGGCAGGGAGAAGCTGGCCGGCGGCGTGCCGATCAGCACGGCGATGGCATGCTCGTCCTGCTCGCGCGAGGTCTCGGTGGTTTGCAGGTCGGCAATCACGGCTTCCAGCGTGTCCTGCGCCGTGAGCACGTCGTCGTTCGACGCAGTGCCCTGCAGAAAACCGGCCCGCGTCATCTCCAGAATGCGGGCGTCGAGTTGTTGCTGCTGCTGGAGCGAATCGATGTCGATATCGGCCTGGCGCAGCGCGAAGTAGTCGGAGGCGACGCTCGCCGCGATCGACAGGCGCTCGCCGGCAAGCTGCGCGTCGCTCGCCTCGGCGCTGGCTTTGGCCGACTCGATCTCGCGCCGGACTTCGCCCCACAGGTCGAGCTCCCAACTCGCGGAGAGATCCGCGGTGGCGAGGTTGGTCACGCTGCCCGCGCCTGTCGTGCTGGCCCCGGCGCCGGTGCCGCTGCGCGATCCGGAGAGGCCCGCGCCGACGGTCGGAAAGAGGCTCGCGGTGTTGGCGTCGACCGTGGCCTTGGCGAGCCGGTAGGCGGCTTCCGCGGCGGCGATCGACTGATTCGCCTTGAGCGACTGCTCGATCAGATGAGACAGGGTGTCGTCGCGATAGCCGAGCCACCAGGTGCTCGAAATCGCACCTTGCGGGTCGGCCTGCGCGCGCTGCCAGTCGGCTCCTTCCTTGAAGGTGGCGGGAAGGTCCAGTGCGGGCCGGCGGTAATCGGGACCCACGGCGCAGGCCGCGATGCAGAGCGTGGCAACGAGGGCGCAGCCGAGCCGCAGGCTGCGCCCTGACGACCGCACCGGCTTGCGGCGGTGCGTGTCGGGCGATAAAACGGTCGGGCGCAAGAGGCGATCTTTGCGAATAGGACTACTTATCTTCGAAATAGAGCGCGCAAGTCGACCGGGTGTAAACAGGTTGCTCAAGTGAACTCCGTTTGGCCGTATACAAGACTTCGATGTCGTCCGGAAACGGATGAGCACCGCAGGGCTTTCGTGCTCGACATCGGGCGAGCGCAACGGCAGGGTGAGCGGGTCGTCTTGTCCGATGAACCGAACGCACGAGCACGTTAAATGAAATCGCGGCTGGATAAATTTCAGTTTGAAATAATCGGAAAAACGCGCTAATGCCGGCTTTCGCGAGGCCAGTTATGATCCGGTCATGTGATTGAATGGGCGGCCGGTGTGTCGCAAGACATGCCGTGGTGTTAAACAGGCCTGAAAGGAGCGTGTGCGTGGAGGGTGAAACGATTCAGGTTCTGCTGGTAGACGACGACGCCGGCCTGCGCGACCTGCTCAGAAAGTTCTTTCAGCAGCGCGGCATTGAGTTTTCGGTCCTGCATAACGCCACCAATCTGGCGAACCGGCTGGCACTGGAGCGGCCGTCGATCGTGGTGCTGGATGTAATGATGCCGGGCGTCGACGGACTGACCGCACTCAGGCAATTGCGCGAGATGGGCGATGCGATTCCCGTCATCATGCTGACGTCGCTCGCGGAAGACCTGGATCGGGTGGTCGGTCTCGAGTTCGGCGCCGACGACTATCTCGGCAAGCCGTTCACGCCGCTCGAATTGCTGGCGCGCATCAAGGCGGTGCTGCGCCGCCATTCGAGCCGGGCGCCACTGGTTGCGAGCGGTCGCGCAACGTACCGCTTCGGCAGGTTCCGCCTGGATACGGCGGCGCGGGCCCTGTTCTGCGACGACAAGCGGATCAAGCTGACAGGCACGAACTACGCGCTGCTTGAAGTGCTGGTCACGCATCCGATGGAAACCTTGTCGCGCGCGAAGCTGCTCGACTTGCTGTACGGCCCGGATGTGGATATCACCGAGCGCGGCATGGACCTCTCGGTGTGGCGGCTGCGCAGACTGCTGGAGGAGGATCCGTCGCAACCTTGCGTGATCCAGACGGTACGCGGCGTGGGGTATATGTTCGTGCCGACCGACAGCGACGATGAAAAACCCGTTTAACACGATCTTCGGCCGCGCTGCGCTGATGACGACGAGCCTGCTGGTGCTAGCCTACATGGCGTCGCTCGTCGTGCTCGGCTTCGAAGCCAACGAGATACACGCCGAACATGCCTCCCGCGGCGTGCAGGTGGTCGAAGAGGCGCGGCGCGACAGTATCGAGGCGGCCCGGCACATTGCGGCGACGCTCGGCTCGACCTATCTGGATGCGGACGATGCGACGCCCGGTAACGAGCCGCCTTCGCCGCGGGACACGCACGGATTCTACGAGAACGCGCTGCGCAAGAATTTGCCGCCGGGCAGTCAGGTCGTGCTGGCCGCGGATACGGGCACGGTCTGGGTCCGTTACGCCGGCGACACCCGCTGGCTGCGGATACCGGACGCCACCCTGACCAAGGGCCGCGTGCATGCCGCGCTGGGATTGATGCTTGCACTGGCGATCCTGGTGGCGTTCCTCGGCGCATGGCAGGCGCAACGGCCGCTGCGCAGGCTGGCCACTGCGGCGCGCGAATTCCGTATCGGCGTCAGCACGCCGGTGGTGAAAGTGAGCGGCCCGCGCGAGGTGGCGGAACTCATCACCCGTTTCAACGAGATGATTCGCGAAATCAGCGAATACGAACAGGAGAGGGCGATGATGCTGGCGGGCGTCGCTCACGATTTGCGCACCCCGCTCACGCGCATGCAGGTGCGCGCAGACCTGCTGCCGGACGGCGCGGAACGGATCGGTTTTCTCGGCGACGTCGAATCGCTCGGCAGAATTGTCACGCAGTTCCTCGACTTCGTGCGCGACCGTGCGGACGGCTCGCCGCTTGTGTCTGTCGATGCCTTTTGCCAGAGTCAGTACGGCAGCGTTCCCCATGACGAGGACGCAGAAGACTCGCTGGTGAAACTCGATCTGCACGCGGGCGGCCAGTTCAGATTGCCGCTGGTCGATCTCGACCGCATTCTCGCCAACCTGCTGGAAAACGCCATGACGTATGGCGAGCCGCCTGTCGAAATCACCACGGTCGTGCAGCACGGCCTATATACGATGACGCTGCGCGATCACGGCCCCGGCATTCCCGACGATCAGCTTGACCACGCCATGCAGCCGTTCGTGCGTCTCGACACCGCTCGCGGCGGCGACGCCCATTGCGGCCTGGGACTCGCGATTGTGCGACGACTGGTACGGCGCAACGGCGGGACGCTGGGTGTCGCCAATGCGGCGGACGGTGGGTTGGTGGTGACGTTGGTTTTTCCGGATCGGATGGGGTGATCGGGTATCCCGACGTTTATCCGGCAACGTGACGTCCCGACGCGCGTTGCAAGTTGACGATAGCCGAACGTTTGCGAAGGGGTGGTTGGTGCCGGGCGGCGCTCCGTAATTCACGGGGCCAGGAATGGTTATCGCAGATTCAGGGGAAAGCAAGTTATTAATTCTTTCTTCGTAAGGAGATGCAGTTTGATTAACATCACTGCTCCGGTCCGCGATATCGACTACCCGTCCACTCAACTCCTCCCATCATGGGCAGTCCACCCGAATCCCCTCGCCTGATATCGCTCCCGGACAGCGAAAATAGCGCTATCTCCATCCGCGCCAAAGCCCTGGTCTTCGTCGATCCCGCCTCGGTCGAAATTCTGCGCGTCATCGAGCAGGTGGGACCCAGTTCGGCTTCGGTCCTGATTCTCGGCGAGACCGGGACGGGCAAGGAACTGGTGGCCCGTCACATTCATCATGTCAGCGGCCGCAGCGGCGCGTTCATCGCCATCAATTGCAGCGCCATCAATCCGCAACTGGCGGAGAGCGAACTGTTCGGCCATGAGGTGGGGGCGTTTACCGGGGCGCATAGCCGGCGTACCGGATACTTCGAAGAGGCCAACGGCGGCACGCTCTTTCTCGACGAAATAGGCGATCTCGCACCGGAACTGCAGGCCAAGCTGTTGCGGGTGCTGCAGGAGGGCGAAGTGACGCGTGTGGGGACGAACCGCGCCAGGCCTGTCGATGTTCGTGTGGTCGCGGCAACCAATGTCGATCTCGAACGCGCGGTACTGGCGGGCAACTTCCGCATGGACCTGTTCTACCGGATCAGCCTGGTACGGTTGAGGCTGCCGCCGTTGCGCGAGCGGCCGCAGGACCTGCTGCTGCTCGCCGAATACTTCCTCACCCGCTATTGCACCCAGTTGAAGCGACCGCAGCCCATGTTGTCCGAGGCGACGGTTCAGGCGCTGCAGGCGTATCCGTGGCCCGGCAATATCCGGGAACTGGAAAACGTCATTCATTTGGCCTTGCTGGTGTCGACCGGCAACCTGGTCCGTCCGGAGCATCTTCAGTTCTCCGAAGCGCTGGCAGGCTATGCGAAGCCCGCCGGCCACGGTGAAGGTCCGCCGCAAGCGGAAATCAAGGCCGGCGTACTTCGGCTGTTCCGTTCGCCTGGCGAGAACCTGCTGCGCGACATCGAAGAACTGGTGGTGTGCGAGGCCTATGCCTATTCCCGCTTCAGTCAGGTACGAACGGCCCAGCTCCTCGGTGTCACCCGTAATACGGTGCGCACTTTGCTGGTTCGACATGGCTTGCTGCAGGAAAGCCGCGCGGAATCCGCGTTGGACGAAGCCGAAGAATAGTCTTCGGTCATCCGATTCAAGTGGCGCTGCCTGTCGCTAGGCGGGGGACGCACGGGCCAGTTGCCGGGCCCGCGGCAAAACATGCTCGCCAACCCGGCTCGCCTCCTCGAGATTCGGATACGACGACAGCAGGAACGTATGAATGCCAAGCCGGCGATACTCGTCAAGCCGGGCCGCGATCTGATCGTAACTTCCCACCAGCGCGGTTGCCGCGCCGCCGCGGATCAGACCCACGCCAGCCCAAAGATTCGGATAGACCTCCAGCCTCCGCATGGACCGCTCCGTCGACAGGACACGGTGACTCAGTTCGGTCTGGCGCCGCTGTCCCACCGATTCGTAGGAGGCGAGTTGCCGCTGCGCATCGGCAAACATCTGCTCGGAGATATCGTCCAGCAGTTGATCGGCGCGCGCCCAGGCTTCGCGTTCGGTCTCTCGCGCGATCACGTGAACCCGCAGACCAAAGCGAATCTGCCGCGCCAGTACGCCCGCTAGTGCGCGGATCCGGTTGATCCGTTCGCGCACCATGTCCGGCGGCTCCCCCCACAAAAGGTAAGAGTCCGCCTGGCTCGAGGCGACCTGCTCGGCCAGGGCCGAGGCGCCGCCGACGTGCAGCCAGGGCGGCGTGTCGAGCGGCACGCCGGGGTGATTCGGGCTCAACGTATAGTGTTGTCCGGCAAAGCTCTGACCCGGGCCGAGCCACAAACGCTTCATGACGCGCAGGAACTCGCCGGTACGGCGATAGCGCTCGTCATGGTCGAGAAAATCGCCGACCGAGCGTTGCTCGTAAGCACTCGATCCCGTCACGGCGAACAGTTGCAGACGACCCTGACACATCTGCTGCAGGGTCGCCGCCTTGCGCGCCACATGGACCGGCTGCTCGAGCCCCGGACGAAACGTCACGAGGAAGCGGATCCTTTGGGTTGTCCCTGCCAGCAACGCGGAGACCAGCCACGGATCCTCGAAACCGGCAGCCGTCGGTACCAGCAGGCCGTCGAACGCCGCCGCCTCGGCCGCCAGCGCGACACGCCGCAGGTAGGCCGGTGTGGCCGGCCGATAGTCCCGCATGAAGTTGGCCGGACGAGGCAGGCCGCTATTGGCGAGATGCGGGCCATCGCCGTTGGTGGGCAGAAACCAGTTGAACTCGACTGTCACGGTTGACCTCGGATGACACCGCTCGGCATCGTCCCGGGACTTGCCTCGGGACCCTCGACCGATACAGCGTAAAAGCATTCGCGCGGGTTCGGCATGGCCGCGCCAAAGCGGCGCCAGGCATCGGCCAGGTCATGTCGAACGGCGGCCGGCGGGGAGCAGCGAAACAACAGGCCATCGCAGTGGCGGGCGGCTATCGCATACTCGTGCGCTGACTGCGGCAACCAGTAGACCGGAGGCATGGCCGCCGCCAGATCGGGAAGCTGCGCGTTCTCGACCTGGAAAAAGGTGCCGCGATATTGCAGCGGCACGCCTTGGCGTAAGGCCCGAAAGATAGTCAGGAACTCGACACACCGTTCGAGCCGCTGCGCATGGTTCAGATAGTCGCGTCCGGTATCGGTGGGCTCATCGAGTTCCATCTGCAGGATCAGGCGGCCCGCGCTTAGCGACTGCATACTCTGCGCAAGATGGGCGGCCACCACGGGCAGCATCGAGCCTACGCGCAGCCCAACCATCACGCGCAGATCGGGAATCTCGGCGGCGAGCGCCGCGGCCAGCATCCACGGGTCGGGCTCCTGCGGCTGGGTGGGCAACAGCACCGCGTCGACCCCCGCGGCTTGCGCGGCGCGCGCAAGCCCGATCCGGTCGGATAGCGCCAACGTGGCGCCGTCGTTCGTGGCAGCCAGTCGCAGAATGAGGTGCGGTGGAGTATGCGTCGCCAGCACGGGATCAGAACTTATAGGAAATACGCACGCCGATGGTTCTCGGCTCACCCACCGCCGCCACGCTATCGCCCGGCAGGAAGAAGTTCTTCGTCAAGTCGTACTGACGATTGAACAGGTTGCGCGCCCAGAACGTGAAGTCCCAATGTCCGCCCGGTGGCGTGACGGACACGCTCGCATTGACGAGCCAGTACGACTCGACGGTGTAACCCGGTCCGAGCAGCAGCAATTGCGAATACGTATCGTGGAAGCTGTAGTTCGTCTCCGCGCGGAACCGGTACCCGTCAGTACGCCAGTTGTAGGACACCTGACCACCGTAGCTCAGGCGCGGAAAGCTCAGCGCCGTTCCCTGGTAGTTGGTAAACACATTATGACCAGCTGCCGCCGATGCCTGCGTATCGTACGTGACAAACGGCGCAGTGTATTTACCTTCCTTGTAGCCTACGTATTGGGAGATCGTGAGTCCTGCAATCGGATCCCATTCGAGCTCGCTTTCGAAACCGTTGATCTCCGATTTGGGTGCGTTCACGAAGGTGCCGATCAGCGATTGCGAGTTGCTGTCGTACACCGCCGACAGCACCTGCTGGTCGCGGTAATCATAGTGGAACGCCGACGTGTTCAGGCGCAAGCTGCGGTTCAGGTCGCTTTTGAAGCCGGCCTCGTAGGCGGTTAGCGTTTCCGGCTTGAACGGCGCAAGCGCATCGGAATCCGTCGTGTTGTGCGCCGTGAAGCCGCCGGACTTGTAGCCCCGGCTGATGGTCGCGTAAAGCAGGGTCTTCGGCAGCAGGTTGTATTCGATGCCGATCTTGCCGGATGTCCCGTTCGAGGTGACCGACTGGTTCGGCGCGCTCGGACTATAAAACGGGCTGAACGACGAGTCCGTCACCGAGCCGGACTCGAAATTGGTCAGGTCGCGGGTTTCGTGTTCCTGGCGCAAGCCGAAGATGCCGTGCAGACGGCTTGTGATGTCGTAGGTCGCCTGGCCGTAGACCCCGAGTGTGTTGACCTGCTGGTCGTACGCGGTCAAGGCCATGATGCCGAGGCGATCGGTGAAGTCCGAGTAAAACTTCTCGTCGAGGCTGTCGTGAGAATAGAACGTGCCCGCTACCCAGTGCAGCCGAGATTGCGGATTGTTGGAGGACACGCGGAATTCCTGGGTAAATTCGTTGACCGTGTCGTTGAAGTACTCGTCCGAAGCGCTGTAGCTTGTAGCGTCCCAGTCGGCGTATTCGCGGCGGTGCAGGAAGTTGTAGGCGGTGATGCTGGTCAACTGAACCAGACCGAGGCTGTACGTGGCGGTCAGGCTGATGCCGTTGCTGTCGTTGTCGCGGCCGGGTTTGGCATCGGGCGAGATTCCAACCAGGTGGGCAAACGCCGGACTCAAACCCCAGCCCGTCGCCGTGTAGTTCGTATCGGCCGGCACCAGGACCTGGCCGGCCCCGCCGGACAACGACGTAAACGGCTGGATCAACGATAGCCCTTCGTTGTCCGACTTGTCGAAACCGGTATGGGCTTCAAGATGGAATTTCAGGTCGCGTGTCGCATCCCAGTCGAGTTGTCCGCGTACCGCCGCGGTGTCGTTATTGCCAAGCGATTGACCGGTGGCACGATTGGTCTGCCAGGCGCCGAAGTCCGAGGTCGAAAAGGCCAGGCGTCCACGCAAGGTGTCGCTGATCGGCCCTGAAATATAACCCTCGTTGTTGAACAGATTGTGCGAGCCGTACTCGGTCGTGATGCCCGCCTCGAACTCGTTGGTCGGCTTGTTGGTAATGAAGTTGATCGTGCCGCCCGTCGTATTGCGGCCGTACAGCGTGCCCTGCGGACCGCGCAGCACCTCGACGCGATCGATGTCGAAGATCTGTCCTTGCGTCTGGATCGGCAAGGCGTAAGCCACGTCGTCGACATTGACGCCCACCGTCGACGAGTTGTTCGCGCTGTAGTCGATAAAGCCCACGCCGCGGATTCTGAATTGAGGCTGGCCACCGCCGAACGCCGGCTCGACCTCGACGCTGGCCGTGGCGTGCTGGAGATCGTTGACGTTGTTGACGTTCATGTCCTTCAGGTCGCGACCCGAGAGAACGGACACGGAAGCCCCCACATCCTGGGCGGACTGCTTGCGCCGCTCCGCCGTGATGGTGACGCTCTTTAGCGTGGCAACCGGTTTCTCCGCGCTCGCGCGTGATGCGCGAGTGGCCGGTACCGCGCTAGCGGCTTCCGCCTGCGATGCCGGCGGTGAACTTGTCTGTGCATGCGCGGCAAGCGGCAGCGTCAGCAGTGCGGATGCGCTGACCGATGCGCTCAATAATTTTTGTTTCATCTCAATCCCCGAGGAACACGCTGCGTGGGCCAGCGCAAACACACGGCATACGCCGCGCGAAGGCATGACTGGCCCTGTTGTGATCCGGCTCGCACCGGAAAGGCGGGGGCACCTTATGCAACTGCTGTGCCAATTCATTTAAGGCCTACGGCACAGGGATTTTCTGCATCGCAAGCAGGGGCGATGCTGGATTCGCGATCATCCATGCAACCCGCCTGCTGACTTTCCAGCACAAGCGCGGCGCGAGATTACGTCTGCTGCTTTTCCAGCACATTGCGTGGAAAACAACGCGCGGCTTGCGACGGTATTCGTGCAAGCCCATGAAAAGCCGGGGAATGCAACGTTGGCTCGCGTCTTGCTCATGGGGATCCCGTTTGAATCCCGCTTCTCACTTCAGGATTTTCATGAGCACTGCTTCGTCATCCGATACGCCGCTGCACGCGTCCCTCCAGGCACCCGACGCGGAACCTCGCTCCGTGCAGCGCCGCCAGTTCATCGCAGCGGCAGCCGCCGCATTGGCGCTCGAATACGCGCGACCTGTCCTCGCGGCAGCCAATTCGACGCAGCAGGCGGATGCCTCGACGCCAAAACACGGCGGCACGTTACTGCTGATCGCACAGCCGGAGCCGCCCTCGCTGATTAATGCACTGACGCCGCATGTGGCTTCGCAATACGTCGGCGGCAAGATCTTCCAGGGCCTGTTGACGTTCGATACCCAACTGAAACCGGTGCCCGTGCTTGCGAGCAGCTGGACCTCGTCGGTCGACGGACTGCATCATGTCTTCACCCTGCAGCAAGGCGTGCGCTGGCATGACGGCCAGCCCTTCGATGCCCAGGACGTCGTGTTCACGTTGAACGAGATTGCGCCGCAGGCATTGCCGCGCATGAAACTGACGGCGGCCAAATACTTCGAGTCGATCGAAGCAAAGGGCGCCGGGCAAGTGGAGATCCGCCTGAAGAAGCCGTATGGCGGCCTGTTCGATCTGCTCGGCAGCGGCTTGCTGCCGATCTTGCCGCGCCATCTGTACGCGGGCAAGGATGCGCGCAGCAATCCGGCTAACCAGCATCCGGTGGGGACGGGGCCGTTCGTGTTCAAGGAGTGGAAGCATGGCGCCTATATCCGGCTCGAACGCAACCCGAATTACTGGAAGAAGGGCCTGCCTTACCTTGACGGCATCGTCTACAACATTCTTCCGGATGCATCGGCACGGGCGATTGCGTTCGAGCAGAACAACGTTCATGCACTGCGTGCGGGCGACGTCGATTACGCCGACGTCAAGCGCCTCTCGAAGCTGCCCGGCGTCGAGTCCACCACCAGCGGCTGGGAGTTGTTCTCCGGCATGGCCTTCCTCGAACTGAACCAGCGCAAGCCGCCGTTCGACAACGTGCTGGTTCGTCAGGCCGTGCTGCATGCGCTGAATCGCCAGTTTATCGTCGACAACATTTTCTTCGGCTTCGGCAAGGTCGCGACGAGCTCGTTCATTTCGACCACGCCGTTCTACGACCCGAACACGCCGCAGTTTCCGTATGACCCCGATCGCGCGCGGGCGTTGATCCGGCAATCGGGTGTCGACGTCGGCGAGACCACGCTGACGCTGGTCAACGGCGAGAAGGGCGGGGCGTGGGAGCGCGTGGCGGAATATACGCAACAGGCACTGAATCAGGTGGGCTTCAAGATCCGGGTGGAAACCACCGATGCCGCGAGTTGGTACGCTCACGTGGCGAACTGGGATTTCGATTTGAGCTACAACTTCCTGTTTCAGAATGCCGACCCGGAGTTCGGGGTGGCGCCGCTATATCGCGCCGACGGCATCTCGAAGGGCTCGCCGTTCAATAACGCCGAGGGATACAACAACCCGAAGGTCGATGCGCTCTGGGACGCCGCTGCGCAATCCACCGATCCGCTCAAACGCAAGCAGATCTACGGAGAAATCCAGACGCAGCTCGCCAACGATGCGGCGATCGCCAACATCTTCGAGATGGTCAACCCGACGCTGTATCGCAGTAACGTGCATAACCTGCTGCGTACGGCGACCAGCCTGAACGACAGCCTCGACACTACATGGATCGGTTAACCATGCGCGGCGTGGTCTTTCCTGTTCTGTCGCGGCTCGGCAAGGCGTTCCTCGTCGTGCTGGGCGTGGTGGTGGTGAACTTCTTTCTGATCCGGCTGGCCCCAGGCGACCCGGCAATGGTGCTGGCCGGTGATGCCGGCTCGGGCGACGCCGCCTATGTGGCTCACCTGCGCGATGCCCTGGGTTTGAGCCGGCCGCTTGCCGAGCAGTTTTTCGTGTATCTCCGCAATCTGGCGCACCTCGACTTCGGCTACTCCTACCGCAGCCAGGAGCCCGTGTTGACGCTGGTGCTCGAGCGACTGCCCGCGACCCTGCTATTGATGGCGGCCGCGTTCGCCGTTTCGCTGGCAGGCGGCGTAGCGGCGGGCTTGATCGCCGCCTACGGCGAAACCCGCGATAACCGGTGGCAACGCTGGTTATCGCGCGGCATCAGCGCCGGCTCGTTGCTGATCTATGCCACGCCGCTGTTCTGGCTCTCGCTGATGTTACTGATCGTGTTTTCGGTGGTACTCGGCTGGCTACCTTCCTTCGGCATGGAAACCGTCGCGGCCGGCTATACGGGCTGGCGGCACCTTGTCGACGTCACCGCGCATCTCGCCTTGCCCGCGCTGTCGCTCGGCGCCGTGTACGGCACGGTCTACGTTCAGTTGACCCGTGCGGCCGTGCTGGATGTGATCGGCCTCGAGTTCGTCAAGACGGCACGTGCCAAGGGCGTCCCCGAGCGTCGCGTGCTGTTCGCGCACGTTCTGCGCAATGCACTGCTGCCGGTGATCTCGTTCGGCGGCATTCAGTTGGGACAGCTTGCAGGCGGCGCCCTGATTACCGAAACGGTGTTCGCGTGGCCCGGTCTGGGTAGCCTGATGTTCGACTCGCTGTTGCAACGCGACTACCCGGTTCTATTAGGCATCCTGATCGTGGTGTCGGCGCTGGTCGTGGTGTTCAACGTGTTGACCGATCTGCTCTACCGGTTGGCCGATCCCCGCATTGCAGCCGGGGTAGCAGCATGACGCGACTCTTCTGGCGCCGGTTTCTAGGTGCACCCCGGACGCGGGCCGGCATGGCCGTGCTTGCCGTGCTCGTCGTACTTGCGTTGATCGCTCCGTGGTTCGGCACCTCGCCATGGAACATGGTAGCCGCGCCTCTGATCGATCCGCTTACGCAGTGGCATCATCCGCTGGGCACGGACATGCTGGGCCGCGATGTCCTGACCGGACTGGTCTGGAGTACGCGTGCGTCGCTGGCGGTCGGTCTTGCAGCGACTGCCGCCACCTTGATGATCGGCACGGTAATCGGTGTGCTCGCCGGCTGGTTCGGCGGGTGGCTCGACGATCTGTTGATGCGGGTCACCGAACTCTTTCAGACGATCCCCCAGTTCGCGCTTGCCGTGGTGATCGCGGCCGTACTAGGCACCTCGCTGAATTCGACGGTCACCGCTATTGCGATCGTCTCGTGGCCGGTCGTCGCACGGGTCGTGCGGGGCGAGTTTCTGAGCCTGGCGCAGCGTGAGTTCATTCTGGCGGCCCACATGGTCGGACAGCGTCCGTTCACAATCGTCTTCAGACAACTGCTTCCCCATGCGCTTTCCCCCGTCGCAGTCCTTGGCTCCCTGATGGTCGGCAACGCGATCCTGACCGAATCGGCGTTGTCGTTTCTGGGTCTTGGAGATCCGGGTTTGATGAGCTGGGGTTTCATGATCGGCGCCGCGCGCAACATGATTCGCGAACACTGGTGGCTCAGCGTGTGGCCTGGGCTTGCGATCGTGGTGACGGTCCTCGCCATCAATCTGGTTGGCGAGGGATTGCGGCAAGCGCTTGCGGTGTCGCAACCTACGTGGCGGGGTGGTCGATGAGCATGGACATCAAGGCGCCCCTGCTGTCGATTGAGCACTTGACGCTGGCCTTACCCGGCGGGGCCGACCGTCCTCATGCCGTGCGAGATATTTCGTTGAAGCTTGAGCATGGCGAGGTGTTGTGCCTCGTCGGCGAATCGGGATCGGGCAAATCCATGCTCGCCGGCGCGGTAACGGGACTCCTTCCGCATGGCGCGCACCGGCAGACCGGACGTATCGTGTTTCGCGGCGAAGACCTCACGCAACGTAGCGCGTCGGCCATGCGCGAAATCCGCGGGCGTGACATCTCCATGATCTTTCAGGAGCCGATGTCGGCGCTCAACCCGTTGCAGACGATCGGCAGTCAGATCGAAGAGACGATGCGCGTGCATGGTGTACTGGCAAGACGGCACGAGAGAAGTGCCCGCGCCGCGCGCGTCGTGGAGCTGCTTGAACTCGTCGGTCTTCCGCAACCGGAATGGCTGCGGCACGCGTACCCGTTCTCGCTGTCGGGCGGCCAACGGCAGCGCGTCCTGATTGCGATTGCGCTCGTCCTCGAACCCTCGCTGCTGATTGCCGATGAACCGACCACCGCACTCGACGTCACGACCCAGGCCAAAATCCTTGAACTGATCAGGCAGGTTCAACGAAAAAGGCACATGGGGATCCTGTTTATCACGCACGATTTCGGCGTGGTGGCCGAGATCGCGGATCGTGTCGCGGTGCTGGAGCGAGGCGTGCTGGTCGAGTATGGCGAGGCGCATCAAGTGCTGAATCATCCGCGCCATCCGTATACGCGCCGGTTGATCGACGCCATCCCGCATGGACGTTTCCATGGCCGCCCCATTGCTGACGACATACCCGTCCTACTGGACGTGCAAGGCCTGAAGAAAGCTTATCCGGCACGAGAGGCGTCGTCCTTTGCCTTCTGGCGACAACGCGCAACGGTACCCGCGCTCAGCGACGTGAGCTTTACGCTGCGCCGTGGCGAAACGCTTGGCGTCGTGGGCGAATCCGGATCGGGAAAGTCGACGCTGGCCCGGGCGTTACTGCGCTTTAGCCGCGTGGAAAGCGGACATATCCGCTTCGAAGGACAGGACTTCGCCCATCTGGCGAACAAGACGCTGCGCCCTTTGCGCCGCCACATCCAGATGGTGTTTCAGGATCCGGTTGCCTCGTTGAACAGCAAGCAAACGGTGGGGCAGATCATTGCTGCGGGTCCGATTGCGTATGGCGTCCCGCCTGCGCAAGCCTATCGCGATGCGCGCGACCTGTTGACCCTGATCGGCCTTCCCGAACAGGCCGCCGAGCGCTATCCGCATCAATTCTCCGGCGGACAGCGGCAACGCATCAGCATCGCGCGCGCACTCGCGCTCGAACCGAAGATTCTGGTAGCCGACGAGGCCGTATCGGGTCTCGACGTCTCGGTGCAGGCCCATGTGCTGGAACTTCTGCAAACGATCCAGCAGAAGATGGGGATGGCGCTCATCTTCATCACGCACGATCTGCGCGTCGCCGCTCAAATCTGTCACCGTATTGTCGTGATGCGTGCCGGACAGATCGTCGAGACAGGGGAAGTCGCGCAGATTCTCGAATCATCTCAGCACCCGTACACACAGCAGTTGATCGGCGCCATACCGGGCAGACAGTCGCAACGGGGTGAGCGCACGAATGCCGCGACGGAGCGCGCCTGCTCCGTCGTCACACTGGATGAACAGAGAATACGATGAGCAATGCCTTCGACGAGAATCTGCTGACCGCGAACGTGGTAACCGGAGCGGACATTGAAATCCGTCCCGGACGCGTACTCAATCTCACGAGCCACGAAGCGCACTTCGGTTCGCCGCATGCCGATAGCGTGGTGTTTCTGGCGCACGGCGGAGGAGGGAATAAAAACCAGTGGCGTTATCAATGGACCTACCTGGTCGAGGCGGGCTACAACGTCGTCGCATGGGACTTCCTTGGGCACGGCGCCAGCCCACGGCCACCCGCCAACACGCCGCTGGCGTATCAGGGCGAGCAGACGCTACTCGATTACCTCGCCATTTTCGATCGCTATAAGCGTACCCACAACGTGCTGGCCGGACACTCGCTGGGTACGCGAAGCACGCTCGGTGTGTTGCAAAGACTTGCGGCGCAACAACGGCTAGCGGAAGTGAACGCTGTCCTGCTGCTCGGCACGCAACTGGCCGCACCTTCTCTCGGTGGCCTGCTGAATCTGCCCGCGTGGCTGTTCAGCCTGCTAAAGCCGGTGTTGGCAAAGCGGTTCCGTCGCCTCGCCTGGCATCCCGATAGCAATCCTGTTCTGATCGACTATGAAAGCCGGATATCCGACAGAAATTCGACGGCTGTGATGCAGGCGGTGATACGCGGCGCGTGGCAGGTCGATCCGGCCCAGCTCGATGCACTGCGCTTGCCCATCGCCATCGTGTCGGGAGACCGTGACGGACTCACGCCGGCGGCCGGCGCCCGAGCCCTGGCTGAGAAGCTGCCGCAGGCAAGCTTCATCGAGCTGAACGACTGCGGCCATCAGATCATGCTCGAGAAGCCTGACCAGGTGAACCAGGCGCTGCACGATCTTCTTGCCGTGCGGCAGCCGGCGTAACGCGTGCTGTCCTCACGCGGCTCCGCTTCACTCAAGTGAAGCTGCGGAGCCGCGAATCGGTGAGCCGTTAGATCGGTTAGATCGCGTTGAACGCAAAGTTTCCGGCGCCGCCGACACTCGCATAGTGCTGCCGGGTGCGTTCGGTCGGCCTCACCGCAATCCGCTCGGCAAGGAGCGCACGGGTCAGGCTGAGCTGCCCGGCGCGCTCGGCCGCGGCAATGAGCGTTTGCGTGATGAGATCCCGCTGCGCGTGGCTGCCGCCGATGCGATACGCGTGGTAGCGCACCGGCACAATGAGCTCGACGGCGCGAGCGTATTCGCCTGCGGCAAAGGCCAATACGCCGTCGATCAGGCGACGACCCACCTCAGCCATCACTCTGTGGCTGTCTCCCTGGCCTTCACGCGTATAAAGCTCAAGCGAGCGGCGCAGACGTTCGATATCCAGCGGGTTGCCGGCCCGCGCAACCGCGAGCGCAATATGCAGGTCGTTGAAGACCAGCACGTGATCGTCGACATGGGTCAGCCATTGCGCGGCCACGGCGCCCCAGCGATCTCCCACATCGGCCCCCGCCAGTTCCAGGCGCCAGAGCAGGGCGGAGGCATCGACGAGATCGAGCAGGAAGTCGCCTGGCAGTTTCGGCGCCACGTACTGATCGTAGTCGGTCAGCACCTTGTCGAAGCGTTCTTCCTCAATCAGATACAGGGCGAGATGCCAGCCATTGTGGACGGCGAGCGCATGGGCGCGACTCCAGGACGGCCGGGCCGCCTGCAGGAACGCAATGCCCTCGGCCTGGCGGCTTTCCGTTTCCAGCACGTGTGCCACGGCATGAATCGCCCAACCGTCTTCGGCATTGCGTGCTATGGCGGCGTGAGCGATTTTTTCCGCGCGCCGCAGTTCGCCCGCTTCCTCGAGGCCGAACGCATACTGTCCGAGGATATAGCCGTAGTTTTCGCCTTGCGGGTCCCAGTGCGGCAGAACCCGCGCAATGGAATCGCGGATGCTGACCGATTGACCGAGGCAGAAGTAAGCGTCGTGAGCAAAGCGCAAGGCGAGCGCGTCGGTCGGATGGTCGACGAGGATGCTTTCCCAAAGATCGATCGCGCCGGCGATGCCACCTGCGGCCAACGTCTTCACGGCGGCGAGGTGGCGGGTTTCGCGCGACGTTGTGCCGGCGCCGGCACGCTCGGCTGCGGCGAGGGCGGTGGCAACGCGCGGGTGGTCGGCACGAAATCCGCCCAGCAAAAACAGCGAAGCGATCGCGCTGCTGCCCAGACTGAAGTCGGGATCCTCGTCCACCGCGTCCTGCAACCGGCCGACCGGGTCGCCCTTCCAGCCGAAGTAGTCCGAGATGGCGTGGTCGAGCGCTGCGGCGGATTCTGCCGCTCCTGTCACCTGCAGGCCCTGGGCGTCCGTGACCATCAGAAGTGCGGAAGGATCGATACGAAATGCTGCAGGACGCCGCCGGCATATCCCGTGAAGACGGACAGCAGCGAGCCATCGGTCGTGCCGGAAATTTCCCTGTGGAGGCAGGCCAGAACGGCAGCGACCAGCAGCACAGTGCTGACCTGCCTAACGGAAACGCGATACTGGTCCGATGGCGCGGTGGTGCTTTCCGTCGCGTCGTCGAGCGCGTTATGAGGGTGGTAGCCGATTCCCTTCATGGGTGGTCCGTAGGTGGGTTTCAACCTGTCGAGTGTCCGCAATCGCGCGACCGTACCGAACTAATCTTTTCGCATATGCATAGCAGTGCCACGTCTTTGGAATTTCACCACGAAGCGCGCCGAAGCGGCCGCCGGGCCTTGATTCGTTTTCCGAAAACCAATCCATAAAAGCTTCTTTGCGCTTCCTTATCGCGGCCGCTAGATTCATTGAAGCAGCAATGAATCGACGGAGGCGGTATGGCCACACATTCAGCGGCACTTTTCTGGGGCGGCGTTCGACATCCTGTGCGCAGTGTCTTGCAGCGCCTGTCGAAACGCGCGCCGGTTGCGTCTGATTCGTCCGCGGAGCGCGCGGCCGACGCGGCCTATCGCTGTCAATCGCCCGAGCGGCTCGAACGCATTGCGGCCTACGCACGCTGCGGTTATTTCCACATGGAATACACTGCCGGCATGTTCGTCGTACCGCTCGATATTCCACCGGAGCGATTCTGGCGATGACGACGATGCATAGGAGAACACGATGACCGAAGCGGTTGGGCAAAACCACGCGCGCAATCGTCTCGCGTGGGTTGCGGGAGTCGGGGCGAGCGCCGGACTCGGAGCGGCGCTGGCGCGCCGCTTCGCGCGCGAGGGCCTTGGCGTCGCGGTGACAGGGCGTTCGCGCGACCGGCTTGATGCCGTCGTCGATGAAATTCGCGCCGCGGGCGGCGCTGCTTTCGCAGCCCCTGGCGACGTCACCAGCGAGAGCGACCTGACTGCCATTGCACGGCAACTCGCCGGGACGGGTACGCTCGAAGCGGCGATTTTCAATGCCGCCGGTGCGACGCGCGCCGCGACGCTCGAACTGAGCGCGGAGCAGTTTGAGGCGGCATGGCGCGTCACGACCCTGGGCGGCTTTCTGTTCGCGCGAGCGGCATTGCCCGCCCTGCTGGCTACGGGCCGAGGTTCGCTGTTATTCACCGGCGCCACCGCGTCGTTGCGCGGCCGTCCGCCGTTTGCCGCGTTCGCGTCCGCCAAAGCCGGTCTGCGCTCGCTGACGCAGAGCCTCGCGCGCGAGTTCGGGCCACGGAATATCCACGTAGCGCATGTGGTGGTCGATGGCGGCATCGACGGCGAACGCTTGCGGACGTCCTCGCCACAGCGCGTGGCCGAACGGGGACCGGACGGTCTGCTGAATCCCGACGAGATTGCCGACGCCTACTGGCATCTCCATCAACAGGGGCGCAGCGCATGGTCGCAGGAGATCGATCTGCGGCCGTTTAACGAATCGTTTTAAGGTGACGGACAGGAATTCTTTTGACAGGTTGGTGAAAGAACCGGTCATTGAAGTACCGCATGGACGTACCGGTGCGTCTGGCTTAGCTCGCCTGCAGACGAAAAATCCCTCAAGCCTCGGCCTTCTCGTGCCGTTAGCACGGCATACGTATCCATAAAACGGACCGGCCGAGCGTCCACTGAGAATGCAGAGCACCGAGACATCTATCAAATGGGGTGAGGTTTTGGCCGCGCACGGCCTACGAGCGCCTGTCCATGGTTGACGCTTCCACGCGCCGCAACGCGGCCGACAGCGTTGCCCCGGGCGCGCCGACCATCGAAGCCCAACTGGAAGCGATGCGGGACGGCGGCCGACCGTGGGCTGCGGCATGGGCGTGGTATCGCGCGGGGGAGCGCTTGCACCTTGCCGGCCAGGACGGCGCGGCGCCCGAGTGGCCGCACAACGTCTCCCACGAACGGCTGGCGGAACTGTGCGCCGAGCGCGGGTGGCACCGCTGGCCCACGGGATTCGGCGAAAGCGTGCTGGGCTGGCTCGTCGCGCCCGCCGAATTCGGTGGCGACCCATCCCTGGGGGACTGCGCCCGGAGCCTCGGCGAGCGGGCGCAGACCGATGCGCTCGCGCGGGCCCAGAACACCCAGCGCGTGCTGTATGAGATCGCCTATCTGGCCAGTTCGGTGCCCGATCGCGCGGCGTTCCTGCAGCGCGTGCACGAGCGTCTGGGTACGCTGATCGACGCCGAAAACTTCTATCTGGCGCTGTACGACCGCAAGAGCGGCAAGATCACCTATCCGTATTACGTCGACGTGATCGATGCGGACGTCATCGAAGCGGAGAACTACGACATACTCAACCCCGACCGCCTGTCGATGACGGCGCAGGTGCTGACCACCGGCGAACCGCTGCTCGTCGATGCCGCGATGATTCGGGCCGCGGCGGCTGAAGGCATTCTGTATCCCATTGGCGATCTGCCCGAGTTCTGGATGGGCGCGCCGCTGAAGAACGCTTCGGACGAAGTGTTCGGCATGCTCGCGATGCAGGTCTACGACGTCGCACGCATCTACAGTGCCGAGGACCGCGCGCTGTTTCTCGTCGTGGCGCGACACGTGGCGATGGCGTTGGACCGGATCCTCCACCGGGCCGACCTCGAGGAGCAGGTCGCCCGGCGCACCTCCGAACTGTCGCGCGTCAACGCGGCGCTGCGCGAGGGCATCGCCGAGCGCGGGCGCGCCGAACACCTGCAGGCCACGCTCTTCCAGATTGCGGAGCTTTCCAGCCGTCCCGGCGACATGGTCGAGTTTTTCCGCAGCCTGCATCGAATCGTCGGAGAGCTGCTCTATGCGCATAACTTCTACATTGCGCTGTTCGATACGGAGAAGCAGACCGTGTCGTTCCCGTATTACGTCGACGAACACGTGCACGAGCCGCCACCGCCGCGTCTCGGCCGGCGCGGCCTCACCGAATATGTGATTCGCCAGCGCAGTCCCTGCCTCATCGATGCGGACGGTGCGTTACGCCTGATCGCCGATGGCGAGATCGACATGAGCAGCCAGAATGTGCGGCTGTGCTCTTGGCTCGGTGTGCCGCTGTTCGACGGCGAGGACGTGCGCGGGATGCTCGCCGTACAAAGCTACGCGCCGCGCGTGCGCTACTCGCAGCGCGATCAGGAGTTGCTGACCTTCGTGTCGCACCATATCGATACGGCGCTGTCGCGGCGGCGGGCCGCCGACGCCCTGCATGCGGCGAACGCGGAACTCGAAGCGCGGGTACAGATCCGTACGCGTGAGCTCGACAATGCCAATGCCCGGCTTCTCCACGAAAACTCGCACGACACGCTAACGGGACTGCCTAACCGCAGTCATCTGCTCGACCGCCTGCAGGCCGCGTGGAGCGCATATTGCGAGGACGGCTGCCAGGTGACGGTCATGTTCATCGATCTGGACCGCTTCAAGATCGTGAACGACAGTCTCGGCCATCACTTCGGCGACCTGTTGCTGGTGCAGGCCGCGGAGCGCTTGCGGGGCTGCCTGCGTCCGGCCGATCTGCTGGCGCGTCTCGGCGGCGACGAATTTGCCGTGCTGTCGCGGGATGCGCCGTTGAATGATGCCGTCGCCGTTGCGCACAGAATCCTGGCGGCATTCGATCTGCCTTTCGATATCGACGAACACGTGGTGTTCTCGTCATGCAGCATCGGCATTGTGAATGCGGACGGTCAGTACCATAGCAAGCCCGCCGATCTCCTGCGCGACGCCGACATCGCGATGTATCGCGTGAAAAACGCGGGCCGCGATAGTTTCGTGGTGTTCAACCATGAGCTGCGACGGGAGGTGCTGGACGAGGTGGAGCGTGAGGGTGCGTTGCGTAATGCGCTCAAACGCGACGACGAACTGCTGCCGTTCTTCCAGCCCATCGTCGACATTGCCACGGGGGAGGTGGTCGCGCTCGAAGCGCTGATTCGCTGGCGGCAGCCTGATGGACGCATCATCGGCCCGGGCGAGTTCTTGCCGAGCGTCGAAGGGTTGCGGCTGATAGGGCGGCTCGACCTTTACATGCTCAGCCGCGTAGCGGTCATTCTGTCGGCGCCGCAGCATGCGAACTGGCCGCCCGTCCACGTGAACTGTTCGAGCTTTAGCATCACGCGGCCGGAGTTCGCCGACGAGGTGCTCGCGCTGTTGCACCGCTACGGCGTGGCACCCTCGCGCGTGTGCCTTGAACTGACGGAAGGCGCGCTGGTGGCGGAACCCGATCTCGCGCGCAACACGATGCAGCGTCTCGCGGATAACGGCATGTCCGTGGTGCTCGACGACTTCGGGGCGGGCTTTTCGTCGCTGAGCTATGTGCACCAGTACCGCTTCAGCGGTCTGAAGATCGACAAGTCGTTTATCCTGGCGCTCACCGGAAGTCCGCGTAGCCGCGCCATTGTGACGGCGATTGTGCGCATGGCCGAATCGCTCGGTTTGACGCTCGTTGCGGAAGGCGTCGAGGATGCGGAAACACTCGCCGTGCTGCGGGACATGGGAGCCGCACAGGCGCAAGGCTATTTCTTCGACAGGCCGATGCCGCTCGAGGCGCTGTTGCGCTCGGCGCATTGGGTGCGTTGGGTGGGCGATGCGGCTGAAACGCCGGCGTCCTGACGCGGCAGGCGGCGCAGACCGGCGCTTCGCATACGCGATCAAACCGTCACGACAATCTTGCCGAATTGTTCGTTCGACTCCAGAAAGCGATGCGCCTCGACAATCCGGTCGAACGGAAAGGTTTTTGCAATGACCGGCCGGAACGAACCCGATATCAATCCGTCGAGGATGAACGTCTTGGCCGCTTCCAGTCGCTCCGGATCGCTGAGAAGCTCGTGAACGAGGTAGCCGCGCAGCGTGAGCGACTTGCTCAGGACGGCGAACAGCGGGAAGGGCGTCGGCTCGGGGCTCAAGCCGCCAAATTCGATGAGAATGCCGCCTCGCGACATGGCGGCCGTCAGGGGTTCGAAGATCGGGCCGCCGATTGGGTCCAGCACCACGCGCACCCCCTTTGGGCCGGCGATTTCCGCCAGCCGGGCTGCCAGATTTTCTTCCGCTGAGGCAATCGCGTGGGCCGCGCCTGACTCAAGCAAGGCTGGCTTCTTGGCGCCTGTTCGCGTCACCGCGATCGCGGTTGCGCCCACCCGGTTGGCAATCTGGATCGCGGCAAGTCCGACACTGCTCGATGCCGCCGTAATCACCACACAGTCTTCCCTGTGCAGTTTGGCGATGTCGATCAAGGCGCCGTATGCGGTGAGATACGACATCCAGACAGCGGCGGCCGCTTCCCAACCCAGCGAGGGGGGATGCTTGACGACCAGCCCGGCAGGAAACGTGACGAGTTCGCCATAGGCGGGCCAGCGGACCATCGACACCGGCGGCACGACGCTGACGGCGTCCCCTGGCGCGAAACCTTCGACACCTTCGCCAACCGTTTCGAGGATGCCCGCCGCCTCAAGGCCAAGACCGGAAGGGAAGGTCGGAGTTTCGATGTAGGCGCCCGCGCGCAGCAGCGCCTCGGCCCGGTTGAGACCTAACGCCTTGACGCGGATCTGGATCTCGCCGCGGCCAGGCCCCGGAACGTCGACATTCTCGATGCGCAGAACCTCGGGCCCCCCGTGCTCATGAAAGCGAACCACTCGTGTCATCTCGCCGAACTCCAAAGTAACCGAACCGAATACACTATGCCGGTGCGATTCAGGCGGATAAATAGCGTCGTAAACAGAACAGTCGAAACCAGGAGTTTTTAAACATGGATCGCCTTACGAGCATGGCCGTGTTCGTCAAAGCCGTCGATCTGGGTTCGTTCGCGGCCGCCGCGGACGCGCTCGCGCTATCCGGACCGATGGTAGGCAAGCATGTCCGGTTCCTCGAAGAGCGCCTGGGGGTGCGCCTCATCACCCGGACCACGCGCCGCCAGAGCCTGACCGACTTCGGGCGCGCCTACTACGATCGCTGCCGGGTGGTCCTCGCCGAAGCGGATGCCGCGGATGCGCTCGCCGCCGATCAACTGTCCGAACCGCGCGGCACGCTGCGCGTCACGATGCCGGTGCACTTTGGCCGGCACTGCGTGATGCCGGTCCTGCTGCAGCTCGCGCAGCACTATCCGGCGCTGGAGCTTGATCTGTCGTTGAACGACCGGTTCGTCGATCTCGCCGAGAACGACTACGATCTGGCGATCCGAACCGGCGATCTGGAGGATAAGGGTGGGGTGATCGCGCGTCGCATTGCGCGGCAGCGCATGGTCGTCTGCGCGTCGCCCAGCTATCTCGATGCGCATGGCCGGCCACAGCGGATAGAGGATCTCGGCAGGCACGATGGAATCATCTACCGGCGCTCGGGCCGGGTTCGCCCGTGGCTGTTTCCGCGCAATGATCAGCCTGCGATGGAAGTGACGCCGGCGCACCGGTTGCGGCTCGACGATCTCGATGCCATCGCCGACGCCGCGACCCTCGGTATGGGGCTTGCATGGCTTCCGTACTGGCTCGTTCATGAGCGCATTCAGGCTGGCGCGCTTGTCCAGCTACTGCCGGATCAGCCGGGATTTTTATACGACGTCTATGCGCTGTGGCTGCAGACGCCGCACTTGCCGTTGAAGGTCCGGGTGGCTGTCGACGCCCTGGCGGCCGCCTTGCTCAACTTCATGGCCTGAGCGGCGCAGACCTTGCCGGTCGTGACGCTCAGCGCTGCGCGCCGCAAACGGGTTCACCCGCGCTGTGGCGTCTGGGCAATCGAGGACCGGGACGGGCGGCGATTCAAGGAGCAATTGGCTGCCAGGCAGCTCGCCCCTATCAGTAAGGCGGCCAGGATCGCAATCACGAGTTGATAGGTCAGGATGGTGGTCAGCGCATGGGTGTAGTCGAGCCACACCAGCCAGCCTAGCGGACCGAGCGCCGCGCCGAATGCCACTACACAAAGCAGACCGAGGACGGATTTCATCGCGACTCCCTCTCAGGGATGCCAACCGGATACTCAAGGGTGGATTATCCGACAGAACCTGGCATCTTGTCGCTCGTGCACGCGAGCTGTCGACATATGCCTGAATGGAGACGCTTGGCGGGCACAGCCATCACTTCAGGAAGCGCGCGACGGGACCCGTGCAGCACGCGCGGACAGAGGGTTCGCTGCCGGCACAAATTTGCCCTGGGTATCGACGAGGCCACTCGGATGTCCATCGGCATCCTGTAACCCGGAATTGTAGGAATAGAAAAACATCGGACCTATGGGTACCCGCGTGCCGAGGTCATCAAACGCGTTGAGAACCGCTTGCATCCCCTGGCTTGCCGATTGTCCCTGTTGATTCGGAAACTTCGTGGCGTCCGTAAATCCCCATTCTGTAATCCAGAAAGGCTTGGCCCGGCCAAGCGCCCATACGTCCGGACGCAGGAGCGCCGTCGCACTTGCCCCCGGATTGCCCGGCGACGCGTAAATGTGAGTACCGTAACCGTCGACGTGGTAGCTGCTGTTATCCAGGTAGTTAAAGCCATCGACATCCTTCAGCATCGCGACGGCTTTTGCCGGATCTGAAAGACACTGTGGCGGACGGCCAGGCGCCGTATATCCATGAGCGATGCCAAACGTGATGATTTTCGCCTGCGGATAGTAGCGAGGATCATGCAAGATTGTCGCGCCGGTCTTCAAAAACTGTCCATAGCCCTGAAGCCATGCATGCAGCTCGACCTGATTCGCGCTGTGTCCGTTCGGCACGTCTGCATCGTAATAGTAGCTGTCGTCCTCGTTACCGAATTCGACCGCATCGATCGTCAGGTTGGCGTGCTTTAAAGCCCCCAGCAGATTACTGAATCGGCTGGCGAATTTATTCAGGTCTATTTCGCTCAATTTCTTGGATCGCCAGCCGTGATCGTTCATCGGCAGCGCACGATCGTAGTCTTCGTCCATCTGCAGAATGTTGACTAACACCTTGAGTTTCTGCTGCTTGGCCTCCCGAACCTCTTCGACGAAGTTGCCAACGCCCTGAGCCGATCCGGAAGTCGGTTCGTCACGAAACCAGGTCGCATGAAGCGCACGAATATCCTCAAACGTCTTTTGCCGCGTGGCTTCGTCCTGGCTGCTCAGCCCTGAACGGTCAATGCCAATTTCTGAAATCGCATGCGCGGAACCGCCTGATGTCGCATCTTGCGCGATTGCCGAACCGGACAATAGCGAACCGAGGAAAGCCATAGGAACGATGAACGCGCTGCATCGCTTCGTGACACGCATGATCAACCTCGGCGGGAGCGTTGCTCCGGGGCATGTCGCGCGAGAGTGGAATGCTTCGCTCAATGGCATGCTATCTCCCCGCGCAATGGCGTGCGAAAATCGGAGACGATGCTACCACAGCCATTTCGCCTCGTTTGGAGCGCGTCTTTGATGGAGCACGAGCGTTATTAGACCTCCCGGGCAATCCATCCGCCAGGCGGCGCCGTGAATCGCGACCGCTCCCGCGTCAAACGCCTCAAACAAGTGTGCTGGCCGCAATCGCCGCCAGAATGGCCGGAAGTTGCGCCGGTTTGACGAAATGATCGTCGAAGCCGGCCTTGAACGATTCAGCCCGCTCGGCGGGCGCGCTCAGCGCGCTCACCGCCAGCAGCAAGGGCGAAGAAACGACGTTCATGCGGCGGATTTCCCTTGCCACCGCCCGGCCGTCCAGTCGGGGCATCTGAATATCGAGCATCACCACGTCAGGACGCCAGACGCGGTACACAGCGAGCGCGCCGGGACCGTCTATTGCTGTCCGGATGGCGTAACCGTAAGCCTCGAAGAACAGGATGTACACCGCGAGCAGATTCGGGTCGTCGTCGGCGATGAGTAAGCGTTCAGCTTTTCCATTGGACATGGGGTTCCTGTAGGGTTGCCCCATGTGTCACGCAATTTAGGGACCCGATACAGTTAAAACAGCCATTTGCGCGTAAGATAAATTCAACCGATGCCCCATACTGATCTTTTCACGCTTATTTAAGGGCAAACATGCGATTGGCTGACTATATCTTGCGTGACATGGAAACGATCCTGGTGCAATGGGAGGCATTCGCCGCCACCCTGTTGCCGGCGGCCGTGGACATGAAATCGCTTGCCCTGCGGGACCATGCGCAACAGATTCTGCTGGCTGTAGCGAAGGACCTGTCGACGGTTCAGAGCAGGGAGGCGCAGGCTGAAAAATCAATGGGCCGGGCCCCCATACTGATCGGCGCTCCGGAGACGGCGGCCCAGACGCACGCGCTACTGCGGGCGCGGGGTGGATTCGACATCAATCAACTGGCTGCCGAATACCGCGCCCTGCGCGCCAGCGTCCTTCGTCTGTGGATGGATGAGTGCCAGCCCGACGCGTCTCATGCGGATGACATTATCCGTTTCAACGAGGCCATCGACCAGGCCATCGCCGAATCGGTGGGGTTTTTCAGTGCGCAGATCGAGCAGGCTCGTAACCTGTTGCTCGGCATGCTCGGGCACGACATGCGCAGTCCGCTGCAGACCATTCAAATGACCGCGACGTACCTCTCGGCGCTGAACGCCGGTGAGAAAGTGTCGGTCGCCGCGGCGCGGTTGATCCGAAGCGGAGCGCGCATGCATGCGCTGCTGGACGACATGCTTGATTTCAATCGAACCAGGCTGGGTTTGGGGATCAATATCGTGCCCGCCGAGGCCAACCTGGAGAAGCTGCTTGCCGACGAGCTCGACCAGGTGAGGGCATCGCATCCCGACCGCCGGATCGATCTGGACGTGGCAGGCGACGGTCAGGGTGTTTGGGATGGCCGCCGTCTCCAGCAGTTGCTTGGCAATCTGGTTCTGAATGCGCTCAAGTACGGCGCGCAAGACGCGCCGGTGCGCGTGGTCATGACCGGCGCGGAGCAGGAAGTTCGTTTCGAGGTCAGGAACCATGGGTCAGCCATCGAGCGAACGGCGCTGGACCGGATTTTCGACCCGCTCCAGCGTGGCCTCAATCATCAGGACTCGTATAACGCCGACGGTAACCTCGGGCTTGGGCTGTACATCGCGCGTGAGATTGCCAAGGCCCACGGAGGCGAGATCGAGGTGCGCTCGGACGAGACCGAAACGGTGTTCTCTGTGTGTCTGCCGCGCCGCCAGCCTGGGCGGTGATAGCGTCGACCCAGGTCTCGACTGCCTGAATTTCTACTTTCAGATATGATGCGCGGCGTCGAACACGGCGCAGCCGCAAACAACGATTCCTTCAAGATCGCACTCGGTTCCTGCGCCACTGTTTTTATACTCATACCTGAAGAGAAACGTTATGACGACAGTAAACGAAAGACTTGCATGGCGTTACGCAACCAAGAAGTTCGATGCGACCCAAAGCGTGTCGGCCGACAAGCTCGAACGTATCGTTGAAGCTGTGCGGCTGGCTCCGACCTCGAGCGGGCTCCAGCCGTTTGAACTGCTGGTAGTCAGCAATGCGGATATCCGCGCGAAGATTCGTGCCGTGGCGTGGGACCAGGCCCAGGTGACCGACTGTTCGCACCTGCTGGTATTTGCCGCATGGGACGACATCACTGCTGATCGCGTCAACATGATGTTCGACCTGACCAACGAAATCCGCGGTTTCAAAAACGAAGGGTGGGAGAGCTACCGCCAGAAGTTGCTCGGTATTGTCGCCGCTCGAGGAACGGAGGCTAACTATCAGGCCGCCGCGCGGCAAGCTTATATCGGCCTGGGCGCAGCCTTGATTGCTGCGGCTTTCGAAGAGGTTGACGCGACTCCGATGGAAGGATTCGACCCGGCAGCGGTCGATGAAATCCTCGATCTGAAATCGAAGCACCTGCGTAGCGTCGTCATGCTGCCGCTGGGTTATCGGGCGGCCGAAGGCGATTGGCTCGTGAACCTGAAGAAAGTCCGGCGCAGTCGCGATAGCTTCGTCACTGAAATAAAGTGAACCAGACGTTATCCGCTTCTACACAGTACGCCCTCTAGTATCCCTACGCCGAGCGCTGCTTTTGGCAGCGCGTCGGCAAGACAAATAATGCAATGGTATCGTGGCGCGTCGTTCTCAGGATCGCGCTGTACACGCCTGAGACAAAGCGTTTTCATCACGAACCCAATGGTGCGGCCGGATTAGTTCGCCAATCCGCACCAATTCAATCATTGTCCGTTAAGGACAAACAAAACTATGTTAGTCGAAAGCAGTCCGGCGGCGGATACGCGCGCATCGGAGCAGGGTGATTCGTCGTCTCTGCGTCAATGGCTCTCTGTCGGCGCCGTGGCAATCGGCGCATTTGCCTTTGTCACCACGGAATTTCTGCCGGTGGGTTTACTGCCGCATGTCGCCAAAGAACTGGATGTCCTGCCCGGTACAGCCGGTCTGATGGTCACTACGCCGGGTGTCATTGCCGCGCTCTCCGCGCCGGGCCTCATGCTGGGCGCGGGGCGTATGGACCGTCGGCACGTCTTCCTGTTACTCACGGCCCTGTTGCTGGCGTCCAATCTGTTGTCGGCATTTGCGCCCAATTTCGCCGTCATGCTGGTGGGCCGCGCGCTGCTGGGCGCGGCATTGGGCGGCTTCTGGACGCTCGCGACAGCCGCCGCGGGCCGCCTCGTGCAGCCCAAAGACGCAGCGAGAGCAACCGCGATGATCCTGACGGGCGTGACGTGCGCCACCGTGATCGGCGTGCCTCTCGGCACGTTCATCGCCGGCTTCTCTTCCTGGCGCTTTTCGTTCATGGCTACCGGCGTGCTGGTTGCCGTCGCGCTGGTCGCGCAACTGCTGCTGGTCCCTTCGCTGCCCTCCAGCGCAGCGCTACGCCTGGCAGACCTGACCGAGTTGCTAAGGCGTCCTCATGCGCGCCGAAGCATGCTGATGGTGGGACTCGTGTTCGGCGCCCACTTCTGTTCCTACACCTACATCACGCCGTTTCTGCTGCATAACGCGAGCTTCGGCATGTCGACCATTACATGGCTGTTGCTAGGCTTCGGCGTGATTGGTTTCTTCTCCAATTTCGCCGTTTCGAGCACGGTCAACCGCAACCTCAAGGCATCGGTGGCGGTGATGGTATCGCTGATGATGTTCGCGCTTTTGTCGATGCCTTTGTTGCGGCATTCGCAGCTGGCGGTGACGGTTGATGTGCTCGCGTGGGGTATTTCGTTCGGCGCGTTGCCACTCTGTTTCAGCGTGTGGATTCAGCGCGCGACACCCGATCTGCCGGAGGCCGGTTCAGCGCTGTTTGTGAGCATCATTCAGGTGGCTATTGCGGTGGGGTCGCTGGTCGGCGGGACGATTGTCGATTCGATCGGCATTCCGCCTGATTTCCTGCTGGGCAGCGCGCTGGCGCTGCTCGGTCTGGCCGCGCTGGCGAGCTTCGGAAGAAGCCCGGTGGCGAAGGTCGACTGCGACTGTCTGGCGACGCCGGAATGATCCCGCTCCATCGCGATCCCGCCTTCTATCAGCTCCTTGCCGATAGCTACGCCCGACTGCTGGGTCACCCGCTGGTGCCGCGGGCCGTGCCCGTGGTCGAAGCAAGCGAATGGCTCTACGAGCATGCGCCGTTCGCGGTGCTGGCGCACAACACCGATCCCGACCCGCTCTTCATTTACGGCAATAAGGCCGCGCAGCGCCGCTTTGAATACAGTTGGGATGAAATCACCCGGCTGCCGTCGCGGCTCTCAGCCGAAGCACCGAATCGCGAGGAGCGGCAGCAGTTCCTCGCGCGCGTGCAGCGAGTCGGCTATGAGGCGGGCTACAAGGGTGTGCGTATCACGAAGTCAGGCCAGCGCTTCATGATCGAGGAAGCGACACTGTGGCAACTGCTCGACGCGAACGGCACGCTGCACGGCCAGGCCGTTGTCATTCCGCGGACGCGCGATATCTGATCGCACCTGTCTACGGTTAATGTGTGAGGCAGTCGGGTACCGCTCAGGCTTGAGCGGTTGCTTTTCCACAGACTCGATTGTCCCGATTTCCGCGAAAGAGATTCCCCTTTCCGCTCTGTGTCTCCACCGTTGACGAATATACACTCGGGCCAAATTACACGAGAACAACGTTGGAGGCCCATCTTGCCGCAAGCGGCACTCTACCTGGCATTTTCCCGTACTTCGACGAAGCGCATTCAGCGGATGCATTCAGCAACCGCCGGGGCGCAAGTGTCGCCTGACGAATAGCGGCCAGCTCGTACATCGAGGACTGTCGTGGCATCAAATCGCCGGAGCCGGAGTCTCATCGGACCGGCGATTAATATAGTGATACTAAATATATAGGAGATACGATGAGAAAGGTTCTGTTTGGAATGCTCGCGATGACGGCTACGGTGTCTGCCAGTGCGCAAAGCAGCGTCACGCTGTACGGCATCGTCGATAACGGACTGGAGTATGAGACCGGCATGCCGAAGGGGCACGTGTTCGGCGCGCAAAGTGGCGGGTGGGCGCAATCGCGGTTCGGTTTCAAGGGGACTGAGGATCTCGGCGGCGGCACCCAGGCCATTTTCCACCTCGAGTCTCGCCTGAACACACAAAACGGCACCTTTTCCAACGGCAGCTTCTTCGAGGGGCAGGCGACCGTCGGTTTGCATAACGACACGTGGGGTCAAGTGAAGCTGGGCAATATGGGTTCGGCCGAAATCAGTCAGTATTCGGGCGACGTCGATCCACAGCAGACGAAGAAATATGCGATCGGGACGCTGGTGCGCGGCCGGATCTTCTCGCAGGCGGGCAACGGTGTCGAGTACCTGTCGCCGCTGGTCGGAGGATTTACGCTGCAGGGGCAATACGACCTGACGAACTCGACGAAGTGGAACGCCGGCAGTCCGGGAAGCGCGCCGGGCCAGTTGGGCACCTCTACGGGGTATGAGCAAGGTAAGCGTAATTTCCTATCATAGGACTTCTGGTTATAAAAACAGGCCGGATCATTTCAACGAGACCTGGTAACACGTTTTTTTCTTGCGCTAATCTGAGTGGCCCTCTGCGATCAGGAAGACTCGCATGGCAACCATCGAGCGCACCGCGTATCCGCGTTTCCCCAAGGTTTTTGCTACACGGGACCTGCAAACCTGCTACATACCGCAGCCGGACGAACTCGAATGGGCTCGCCGTTCGACTCGGGGTGAACGACCTAGACTAAGCCTGCTGGTGTTGCTCAAAGTCTTCCAGCAGATGCATCATTTCCCCGCACTGGACAGCATTCCGGCATCGGTGGTCGAATACGTGCGGGCGGCGGCGGACATTGATTCGGCGGTTCAGTTCGGCTATGACACGCAGACGTCACCGACCCTCTTCCGGCACTACCTGACAATTCGTGAATACCTCGGCGTCAAGCCCTACTATGGAACCGACGCCAATTTCATTGCGACACGCGCGGCGCACACGGCAGCCCTGTCGATGGACCAGCCCGTCGACATCATCAACGCCACGATTGATGAGCTTATCGCGCAGAACGTTGAACTCCCGGCGTTCTCAACGCTTGACCGCATCACCGAGCAGATCCATGCGAAAACCCAGACGCGGTTGTTCAGGCGTGTTGCCCGGCGCCTTACCGACGGGCAGAAGCGCGACCTTGACCGCCTGCTCGCGCGAGATCTGACGAGTCGCCAGAGCGCCTACAACCGTATCAAGCGCCACGCGAAGCGGCCGTCCCGCCAGCATCTCGATCTGCTGATTGACCAGATCACCTGGCTTGATGAACTTGGCGACTTTAGCAACGTGATCGCGGGAATTCCTGCTTCGAAGCTGCGCTCGCTGGCAACCCAGGCCATGAGCCTTGACGCTGCCAACCTTAAAAAGGACACCCTGCCGGAAAAGCGCTACACGCTGATTGTGGCATTACTCAACCGCATGCGTGTGCGTGCCCGCGACGATCTGGCGGACATGTTCGTGCGCCGCATGGGAGCGATTCACAAACGGGCAAGCGAAGAACTGGAGATCATCCAGCGCCGACAGCGCACCCAGGTGGAAGATCTCGTTGTCCTGCTTGACGGGGTGGTCGACATCCTAGTCGAGCAATCCGACGAGACGACCGTTGCGAAGTCGATCCGCCAATGGCTTGCGCCGAGAGGTGACCTCGAACCGTTGCGCGAGAGCTGTGCCGCAGTGCGCGCGGTCAGCGGTGGCAATTACCTCCCACTGCTGTGGAAACATTTCCGCGCACATCGCCCGGTTATCCTTCGACTCGCCCGCACGCTCGAATGGGATTCGACCAGCCCGGTGCGAACGTTGCTTGATGCGCTCGCGGTCGTGCTTGAAAACGAGACACGGCATCGGGAATGGATCGATGCCGACGTCGACGTGAGCTTTGCTGCGCCGCGCTGGCGCAAGCTTGTACGGCGCTCGCACGGTGATGGCGCGCCAACGAACCGGCGCTACCTCGAGCTATGCGTCTTTTCTTACATGGCCGAGGAGCTGCGCGTCGGCGACCTGTGCGTGTCAGGTTCGGACGCGTATGCCGACTACCGGGCCCACCTGCTGTCGTGGCGGGAATGCGAGCAGTGGTTGCCCGATTACTGCGCAAAGGTCGGGTTGCCTGAGAATGGGCGGGACTTCGTTGCCCAGCTGCGGCAGTGGCTGGGCGAGACGGCGCGCAAGCTGGACAACGACTTTCCGCACAAACGCGAACACGTCACGATCGGCCAGGGTGACGAGCCGGTCCTGCGCAAGACCGTGGCCCGCGAAATCCCGGCCAGCGCGATCGCGCTGCAGGAGAAGCTCGATGCGCGGCTGCCGACCCGCAATGTGCTGGACATCCTCGCGAACATCGAACACTGGACGCATTTCAGTCGGCATTTCGGACCGCTTTCCGGTATTGATCCCAAGATCCGCAAGGCCGCCGAGCGCTATCTGCTGACGATTTTCGCCATGGGATGCAATCTGGGTCCGACCCAGGCCGCACGCCATCTCGACACCGATGTGACCGCGCATATGCTGTCGTTCGTCAACCGCCGGCACATGAGCCTCGACAAACTCGAAACCGCGCAGCGCGAGCTGATCGAACTGTACCTGCGGCTTGCCAACGGATTTAACGGAAATTCGACCGCGCGAGCGGACTGCCCGCGAACGGATCATTTGTCCAGTCTGCACCTGCAGCCGCGCGTGCGTGTGGGGACGGTGCGGAAGCTGCAC
>Ga0302228_10000019_pt1 | contig 149015 bp, 148 predicted proteins | sample II_Palsa_N1_2_FD_193519 | JGI IMG/M metagenome (GOLD analysis project Ga0302228, IMG submission 193519) | Peat permafrost microbial communities from Stordalen Mire near Abisko, Sweden - II_Palsa_N1_2 | ecosystem: Environmental > Terrestrial > Soil > Palsa > Peat permafrost | place: Sweden... | reverse complement strand
CCCGTCGTGCAGCAGGTCACCGCGCCCATCGCCCCGATCGTGCAGCAGATCACCGCACCCATCGCCCCCGTGGTGCAGCAGATCACCGCACCCATCGCCCCGATCGTGCAGCAGATCACCGCACCCGCCGCCCCCGTGGTGCAGCAGATCACCGCACCCATCGCCCCGATCGTGCAGCAGATCACCGCACCCATCGCCCCGATCGTGCACCAGGTCACCGCACCCGCCGCCCCCGTGGTGCAGCAGATCACCGCGCCCAGCGCTCCCGCCCTCACGCAGATCACCGCGCCCAGCGCGCCCGCCCTCACGCAGATCACCGCGCCCAGCGCGCCCGTCCTCACGCAGATCACCGCGCCCAGCGCGCCCGTCCTCTCGCCGGTCGGTTCGCCGATTGCGCATCGCGCGGTGGTATTGCTCGGTGCTTGGTCGGTGTCGGCGCCTCGGATCGCCGGTGCTTCGGCGGTGGGTGGGTCGTCTGCGGGTGGGCTGGGTGGCTCGCAGCGGATTGTCTCCGTGCGTCGTGGGGTCTCGGGCGCGGCCGCTACTCCTGCCGGCGGGTCGGCGTCGTTTGGAGGGTCGGGTTCATCGGCGTCGTCTGGGGGTTCGGGTTCGGGTGGTAGTGGCCCGGGTCCGGGGGCGCTGCTGTTCTTCTTTGTCTTGGCATTGATGGTTGGTTGTTGGCGTTTGTTGGTCGGCTCGGATCGCGTTCCGCCGGCCCCGTTCGTGTTGCTCGCAGAGCTCCCTGGCTGATCGCCAGTCCAGGTTCTCAGAGCTCTTGCCGGTGGGCGTGATCGCCCGCTGGCGCTTTCGCACACGAATGAAAGGACGAACTTATGAGACGAGGTCTCGGTTCGCTACTGGCGGTATGTGTCGTTTCGGTGTTGTCTGTGCTGGTTCTTGGCTCGGGCGTTGCGTTGGCTCGTGGGAGTGGCTCACGCACCGCACGGTCGGATGCTCAGATCACGAAGGGGTCGTTGGGTTCTGCGGGTGCTGGGGGAATTGTGCGAGTCGTTCCTGGCGAGGGCTATGACAGCCCCGGCGGGTCGACCCAGGTCCGCGCGTTGCAGGTTTCCTTGGCGCGGGCGGGTGATCCGCCCGGTCCGATCGATGGGCGTTACGGACCGTTGACCGAGCAGGCGGTCGGGCGTCTTCAGGCCGCTGACGGCGTGCCGGTTGACGGAATCCCCAGTGTGGTTACGGTGGCGTCGTTGAGCGGGGCGTTGTTCCCGTCGGCGGGATATGGCAGCTCGGGCGGGTCGATGCGGGTCCGCGCCTTGCAGCGCTCGTTGGCGCGGGTGGGAGACGCGCCGGGTCCGATCGACGGGCGTTACGGGCCCTTGACCGAGCAGGCAGTCCGGCGTTTTCAGGTGGCGCATGGCCTGCGGGTCAGCGGGATCGCCGGTCCTGGAACGATCACCCACCTCGCCCCCGACACGATCGCCCATCGAATCCCGAAGGCACCCGATCGTGTGGCTCCGAAGGCACCCGCCCGTGTGGCTCCCCAGAGCGCGCAGACGCCGGCCGTGGCGGGAGCGCGTCGTGGCGGGAGTTCGTCCTCGAGTGGCTGGCTGTGGTTGGTGCTGGTCGGGCTCGTGCTGGGGCTGGTGGTGTTCGCGTGGTCCTACACGCGTGAGCGGCGGGCTGCTCGGCGTGGTGAGCGGTTGATTCCCTCACCCGCGACCGAGAGCGATAACCGGCCGCCAGGACTCGAGCAGGATCCGTCAACGCTCGACCAGAGCGTTGGCGTGTTGGGCGGGGTAAACGGTGATCAGGGTCATGCCGAGGTGGGGTACCGTCGGGCGGATCAACGCGGGGACGCGACGGGTGCGTTGAATCTCGGGCTGTTGCTCGAGGCGCGTAGGGATCTGGCGGGCGCCGAGGCGGCGTTCGCGCGTGCGGATCGACGCGGGGACGGGCTCGGAGCGTTCAATCTCGGACTGTTGCTGCTGGAGTCGCGCAACGATATGGCGGGCGCGGAGGCGGCGTTCGCGCGTGCGGATCAGCGCGGTGACGCGAAGGCCGCGTTCAACCTCGCGGTTCTGCTCAGCGAACGAGGCGATCTCGCGGGCGCCGAAGCGGCGTACCGGCGTGCGGATCAGCGCGGGCTCCCGGCCGGCGCCTGGGGGCTCGGTGTGCTGCTGCGGGAGCGCGGCGATCTCGCGAGTGCGGAAACGGCGTACCGGCGTGCGGATCAGCGCGGGGACGCGAAGGGCGCGTTCAACCTCGGTGTCCTGCTCGGCGAGCGGGGCGACGCCGGTGCCGAAGCGGCGTACCGGCGTGCGGATCAGCGCGGTGACGCGAAGGCCGCGTTCAACCTCGCGGTTCTGCTCAGCGAACGAGGCGATCTCGCAGGCGCCGAAGCGGCGTACCGGCGTGCGGATCAGCGCGGGCTCCCGGCCGGCGCGTCCGGGCTTGGCGCGCTGCTCAGCCAACGAGGCGACCTCGCGGGCGCGGAGACCGCGTATCGCCGCGCGGACCAGCGCGGGGACGCGAACGGGGCGTTCAGCCTCGCGGTCATGCTCCGCGAACGGGGCGACGCTGGCGCCGAAGCGGCCTACCGCCGCGCGGATCAGCGCGGCGACGCGAGGGCGGCGTCCGGGCTCGCGCTCCTGCTCAGCCACCGAGGAGACCTCGCCGGCGCCCAGGCGGCCTACCAACGCGCCGAGCAACGCCGGGATCACGCCGCGGCGACAATCGCTCGCGGCCCCGTGCTCGACCCACACGAGCACGCCCACGCCCACGCGCACAACGGGACGCACCGATGAGCACCCGAACGATCCACCACCGCACCACCAACCAGGATCCCACGACCCGCACAGAACCCCCGCGAGTCCTGATCGCCGACCAGGACGGCCTCGCGCGACGAATGCTCCACAACGCGCTCCACGACGCCGGCGCGATCCTCACTGTCCCCGCCGCCACCAACGCCCGCGAAGCCCTCCAGCTCACCCGCTACTACCACCCCACAATCCTCATCATCGACACCGCACTGCCACCCAACGGCTGCCTCGAGCTCATCCCGAAGATCCACCACGCCGCACCGCACACGCGGATCCTCACGATCTCCGCCGGCGAGGACGACGAAACCGCCCTCGCCGCACTACACGCCGGCGCGATCGGATACATCAGCAAAGACCAAGACCCGCCGGCCCTCGCGCACCTCATCACCCTCGCCGCCAACGGCGAAGCGATCATCCCCCGACGACTCGCCACATCACTCCTAGGCCTCCTGCAAGCCCTACCCGACACCGGCTGGCGACCCATCAACAGCCGCCTCACAACTCGCGAATGGCAGATCGTCGAACTCCTCACCGAACACCGCACCACCCAAGAAATCGCCGAACGCCTCGTCCTCTCCCCAAGCACCATCTATAGCCATGTCAAGAACATCCTCCGCAAACTCGAAGTCCACACCCGCCAGGACGCCGTCACCACCGCCAAGCAATTACGCCACCAAGAAACCGAAGGCACAACAACACCCACCCCCATCCACCCTGGAAAATAGAGCGGCGCTGCTCATGACGGGGTGGCCACCAGTGACCACCCCCTCCGAGCAACTGGGATGAATCGGCCTACGCGCGTCGATCAGTCGAGATATCGGACGAACTCGCCGATCGGAGCTCGCTCGGGGACGATCTGGCGTTGTCTCGGCTGGCCGAGGTGCAGCAGGCCGACCGGCTCCTGGCCCTCGGGAAGCGAGATTGCCGCGCGACCGGCCGGGGTGCCGAGGACGGCCAGCGTTCGCCAGTAGCTCGCCAGCCCGCGGGCGTGCGCGCCGAGCAGGACCACATAGCCGGCCATCGCGGTCGCCAGTAGGTCATCGCGGTCCTGGAAGGGGTCGCTGTCGCGGACGGTGGCCAGGACGATGAGCGTGGGGGCCCGGCGAAGCTTGACTGCGGATCCGGGCTTCGCCGCCTCCGACGCCTCCTCCAGCGCGGCGCGGGCCTGCGGGCCGAGTACGTGGAAGCGCCACGGGTTGGTCACGTGGTGGTTGGGGGCCCACCGCGCGAGCTCGAACAGTTCCTCGAGCATGGCGGTGCCGACGGGCTCGGGGCCGAACACCTTGTGCGTGCGGCGCGAGCGAACGGCGAGGTCGAGATCCATCCGTAGCCAGGATATGCGTTCGCGGCGGACGACCGCCCGCGACCCGAATCACCACGCGGCGCGAATCGCCGTGCGGCGCGAATCGCCGTGCGGCGCGAATCGCCGTGCGGCGCGAATCGCCGTGCGGCGCGAATCGCCACGCGACCCGGATCGCCGCGCGTGCCCGGCCCGCCCCGCGGCCCGGCCCGGCCCGGCGCGGCGATCGCGGGCGCGGCCCTAGGTCCCCAACAGCCGAGGTTCAATCCACTGAGAATTATTCACCACCAGTGACCACACCCTCGGCGCTTACGCCCAGCGATACGCGCACGTATCGAATTTGATACACAGACGTAACAACATGAACCTGATCCACGGCATCCTCTGCTCCTCCGACTGGTGGGCCCGGCGGGTCGAGACGAAGCTGCTGCCGTGGGCACTCGAGGACATCGACCTCGGCGACGACGTGCTCGAGTTCGGGCCTGGGTTCGGCGCCACCACGCGCGTCCTCGCGGCGCCGCGCGCTCTACCGGGCCACGCCGCGGCGCGGTTGAGCGCGCTCGAGCTCGAGCAGCGGTACTGCGAGCGGCTCCGACGCCACCTTGCGAGCAGCGTCGACGTCGTCCAGGGTGACGCGACGGAGATGCCCTTCCCCGACGACCGTTTCTCGGCTGCGCTCTGCTTCACGATGCTCCACCACCTCCCTTCGTGCGAGGAGCAGGACCAGGCGCTCGCGGAGGTGCTGAGGGTCCTGCGCCCCGGCGGCGTGTTCGCCGGCACCGACAGCGTCGGCAGGGGTCTGCTGTTCCGGGTCATCCACATCGGCGACACGCTCGTCCAGATCGATCCGAGCGAGTTTCCGCGACGCCTCGTCGCGACCGGCTTCGCGGATGTCGAGGTCGACACAGCGGGGCGATCGTTCCGTTTCCGCGCACACAAGCCGGCGTGACCGAAAGCCGAAGAGTCCCCCCGCACATCGTCGACGGAGCACGTCACGTGCTCGCGGAGGATGGCCTCGCGGCAGCCACGCTCGAGCGGATCTCGCTCGCCGCCGGCGTCTCGAGGATGACCCTTCACCGGCGCGGACTATCCAAGCGGAACATCCTCGACGCGCTGGCCGAGCGACTCGAGGCCGATTACCGGGAGGCGATCTGGCCGGCGCTCGTGGCGAAGGGGAGTGCCCGCGAGCGCCTGCTCCACGCCCTGGAGGTCGAATGCGGCGTGGCGGAGGACAACCTCGAAGTGATCGAGGCGCTGTCGAGTGGCGACTTCGGTATGGGCGACGACGCCGGACCCGGCACCCTGACTCACGCGGTGTTCGTCGAGCCGCTCGAGCGCCTGCTCCTCGACGGGGCGGCCGACGGTTCCCTCGCGGTCCTCGACGCCGGCGAGACCGCGACAGTGCTCTTCAATCTCGTCGGGCACACGTACCGCCATCTCCGGACCGGCCACGGCTGGACAGCGAAGCGAGCCCGCGACGCTGTTATCGCGCTCGCGATCGAGGGCGTCGCGGCCCGACCCTGATCACCGCCGCGCCTGCCCGGCTCCCCCCGCGGCTATCATCAGCCCTCCGGGGGCGCCACCCCCTGCGATGAGGGGTGGCCTCGGCCAGCCCGACGTTCATCTCCACCATCGTGAGCATCCGACTCGCCATCGAGCACCGGACGGTCTATCGCTACGAGCGTCCCGCGCGGCTGGGACCGCACGTGGTCCGCTTGCGGCCGGCGCCGCATTGCCGCACGCCGATCCTGGCGTACTCACTTCGGGTCACGCCGGAGGAGCACTTCGTCAACTGGCAGCAGGATCCGTTCGGTAATCACCTGGCGCGGTTCGTGTTCCCCGAGCGGACCCGGGAGCTGACGGTGACCGTCGGCCTGGTCGCCGACATGACCGTGATCAACCCGTTCGACTTCTTCGTCGACGAGGACGCCCGCCGGTGGCCGCTGCACTACGACGCCTCGCTCGCGCATGACCTCGCCCCGTGCCTGACTCTCGACGATGACGGCCCGCTGCTCGAGGCGTGGGTGGCGACGGTGCCGCGAACGCCCACGCCGGTGATCAACTTCCTCGTCGAGCTCAACCAGCGCGTGCGCGACGACGTCGCCTACTCGGTTCGGATGCAGCCGGGCGTGCAGACGCCCGACGAGACGCTTGGAAACGCGCTCGGCTCATGCCGCGACAGCGCCTGGCTGCTCGTGCAGATCCTCAGGCGGCTGGGGATCGCGGCGCGGTTCGCCTCGGGGTACCTGGTGCAGCTGCGGGCGGACCGCGCTGCGAACGACGGACCGTCCGATCCACAGTCGGATGTCACCGATCTGCACGCGTGGGCCGAGGCCTACATACCCGGAGCCGGGTGGGTCGGTCTCGACCCCACCTCGGGGCTGCTGACCGGCGAAGGTCACATCCCGCTCGCGTGCACCTCGCTGCCGGCGGCGGCGATGCCGATCTCCGGGACCACGACCGAAGCCGAGACGACGTTCGAGTACTCCAACCTGGTCCGCCGGATCCACGAGGACGCGCGCGTCACGCTGCCCTACACGAGCGAGCAGTGGGAGCGGATCGACGCGCTCGGCCACGCGGTCGACGCGAAGCTGGAGGCGGGCGATGCCCGGCTGACGATGGGCGGGGAGCCGACATTCGTGTCGAGTGCCGAGACCGAGGCGCCCGAGTGGAATACGGCGGCCGTGGGCGGGCGCAAGGAAGCGCTGGCGACCACCCTGGCGGAGCGCCTGGCTGCCGATTTCGCGCCCGGGGCGCTGCTCCACCACGGTCAGGGCAAGTGGTATCCGGGTGAGGCGCTGCCGCGCTGGCAGATCGGCGTGTTTTGGAGAACCGACGGGCACCCCCTGTGGAGAGACCCCGAGCGCTTGGCCGACCCGACAACGCCCGGATCGGCCACCGATACCGACGCGGAGTCGATCATGGCAGCGATCGCGGAAGCACTCGGCCTCCCCGAGGACGTCCGCTACCGCGCCTATGAGGATCCCGTCGGGCGGCTGTGGACGGAAGCACGACTGCCGGGTGGAGAGCCGCCGAGTACTCCCGGCCCCGATCCGGCCGACCCGGCACTCGCCGTCGCCGACGCACGAGCCGGGATCGTGGCGGAGCTCGACGCCGGCCGTGGAGCGCCCCGGGGCTGGGCGATGCCGTTGCACCGCGGTCCGGGAGATCCCGGCTGGTCGACCGGACATTGGCGGCTGCGTCGAGGCCACCTGTTCCTTGTCCCGGGTGACTCTCCGATCGGCTTGCGCCTGCCGTTGGGCTCGCTCACGTGGATGCCGCCGCCCGGCGACCCGGAGCTGTCGCTGTTCCGGCCCGTCGCCGATCTGACGGTGTCATCGTCGGTAGCAGGGGCGCGCGCGACCGAGCCGCCGCCGATCACCGCCCTCTGCGTCGAGCTCAGGGAAGGGCACGTCTACGTATTTCTGCCCCCGCTGACCGACTTCGGCGACGCGGCAGAGCTGATCCGGGTCGTGGAGGGCGCCGCCGCCGCGACCGGCGTGCCGGTCGTCGTCGAGGGGTATCCGCCGCCGGACGACACCCGCGGGCGCCACTTCGTCGTCGCGCCCGACCCTGGGGTGATCGAGGTGAACATCCATCCGAGCGGATCGTGGTCGGAGCTGGCTGAGCGCACGACGACGATCGTCGACGAAGCACGCCAGCTTGGCCTCGCGACCGAGAAGTTCAGGCTCGACGGCACGCACACGGGAACGGGGGGCGGGAGCCACCTGACCCTCGGCGGCCCAACCCCGGCGGACAGCCCGCTCCTGCGCCGCCCCGACCTGCTGCGCAGCCTGCTCACCTACTGGCAGCACCATCCGTCGCTGTCGTATCTGTTCTCGGGCCGCTTCGTCGGCCCAACGAGCCAGTCGCCGCGCATCGACGAGGGCCGCCACGAGAGCCTGTACGAGCTCGAGATCGCCTTCGCCGAGCTCGAGCGGCTGAGCGAACACGGGCAAGCCCCCCCGTGGCAGGTCGACCGCCTGTTCCGCCACTTGCTCACCGATCTCACCGGTAACACCCACCGCGCGGAGTTCTGCATCGATAAGCTCTTCGATCCCGGCTCGGAGCACGGGCGCCTCGGCGTGATCGAGCTGCGCGGCTTCGAGATGCCGCCGCATCCGCAGATGGCGCTCGTCCAGGCACTGCTTGTCCGAGCGCTCGTCGCTCGGTTCTGGGCCGAGCCCTACGCGGCTCCGCTCGTCCGGTGGGGCACCGAGCTGCACGACCGCTTCCTGTTGCCGTGGTGGGTGGCGCTCGACATCCGCTCCGTCGTCGAGGATCTCCGCCGGCACGGCTACGCGTTCGAGGAGGCATGGCTTGCACCGTTCCTCGAGTTCCGCTTCCCACTCTTGGGCGCCGTCAGCGTCGAAGGGATCGCGCTCGAGCTGCGGACGGCGATCGAGCCCTGGAACGTGCTCGGCGAGGAGCTCGCGGCGACGACGTCGCGCTTCGTCGACTCCTCGCTCGAACGTCTCCAGGTGCGGATCGACGGGGTGGCCGAGTCCCGCTACGTGGTGACCTGCAATGGTTTTCCGGTGCCCGTCCAGCCCACCGACACGCCTGGGACGTACGTGGGGGCAGTGCGCTACCGGGCCTGGCAGCCGCCTTCGACGCTGCACCCGACGATCGCTGTCCACGCCCCCCTCGTCTTCGACATCGTCGACCGCTGGAGCGCCCGCTCGGTCGGGGGATGCACCTACCACGTGGTGCACCCGGGTGGCGTCGCCTACGAGCACTTCCCGGTTAACGCCAAGGACGCCGAGGCACGCCGCGCGAGCCGCTTCGAGCCGTCCGGCCATACTGCGGGGCGCATCGACGTGCCCGATGTCCGCCGGGGCGGCGAATACCCTCGAACTCTCGATCTGCGTCGCGTCAGGGTGCCCGTGATCAGGACCGAAGCGGGCGCCGAAAGCGAATGACGAGCACCGTCCCCCTACCAACCCCTGCCTACCGGCCGCTGGCCGGCTGCTACGACGAGATGGTCGACGGGGCCGGAGCGCCCCGCCCGCACTGGGCCCACCTTGCCGAGGCGTTCGCCGAGCTCGGGGTCGGCGAGCTGTTGCGCCGCCAGGAGGAGGCCACGCGGTTGCTGGACCAGGACGGCGTGATCTACCACGCGTACCGCGAGTCGCCGCGCCCGGGGCGGCGCTGGCTGCTCGATCCGATGCCGACGGTCGTGAGCAGCCGGGAGTGGGAGAGCATCGAGACGGGGGTGATCGAGCGCGCCGAGCTCTTGAACCTCGTGCTCGAGGATCTCTACGGGCCGCGTGACCTGCTCCGGCGGCGCCTGCTTCCGCCCGAGGTGGTATTCGGTCACGCTGGGTTCCTGCGCCAATGCGATCAGATCCGGCTGCCGGGGACCCAGCAGCTGTTCAGCTACGCGGCTGACATCGGGCGCGACGAGGACGGTCGCTCATTCGTGATCGCCGACCGCAGTCAGGCGCCTTCGGGCTCCGGCTATGCGCTCGAGAACCGCACGGTGATCTCGCGCGTCCTGCCGAGCTTGTACCGCGATTCGCAGGTGCACCGGCTGGCGCCCTTCTTCCGCTCGCTTCGGGTCGCTCTGCAGGAGGTGGCACCGCCGGGGGTCGAGGACCCGCGGATCGTCGTGCTGACGCCAGGGCCGTGGAACGAGACAGCCTACGAGCACGCCGTGCTCGCCTCCTCGCTCGGTTACTCGCTCGTCGAGGGATCCGACCTGACGGTGAGGGGAGGCCGGGTGTGGATGAGATCGGTGGGACAACTCGAGCCGGTCGACGTGATCCTGCGCCGCGTCGACGACTGGTTCTGCGATCCGCTCGAGCTCAAGCCCGATTCACAGCTCGGCGTACCCGGTCTCGTCGAAGCGGCGCGCTGCGGATCGGTCTCGGTCGTCAACACGCTGGGCTCGAGCGTGCTCGAGAGTCCGGCGCTGATGACATTCCTCCCGCGACTGAGTGAGCACCTGCTCGGCACGCCGCTCCGCCTCGCCAGCGTTCCGACGTGGTGGTGCGGAGAAGAGGAGGGTCGGCGCCACGTCCTCGGCCAGCTCGAACGCCTGATCCTGCGCCCGGTCTCACGCGAGGCCGGAGTCGGGTCGGTGCTCGGGTGGGAGTGCTCGAGGGCCGAGCTCGACGACCTGCGCCGGCGGATCGAGCACCGCCCGTTCGCGTGGGTGGGACAGGAGGCGCTGGCGATGGCGTCCGCCCCGACGCTCACGCCCACCGGCCTCGAATCGCGTCGAAGCGTGCTGCGGGCCTTCGCGGTTGCCCGCAAGGACTCCTACGTGGTGATGCCGGGCGGGCTGACCCGCGTCGCGCCCAACCGCGGCAACAGCCGCATCTCCAATCAGGACGGGGCGATCGCGAAGGACACCTGGGTGCTGGCGTCCGAGCCTGAGCGGCTGACCGGCTTCTGGCTGCAGTCGGGACCGGCGGTCGAGGGAATCGACCCGATGTCCTCGATCCCGTCGCGCGCGGCGGAGAACCTCTGGTGGCTCGGTCGTTACGCCGAGCGCGCGGAGGCGCTGACGCGGCTGCTGCGAACGGTCCTTGACCAGCGCAACGACTTCCAGGGGAGCACCAACCCGGCGGGGATCGCGTCGCTGCGCGCACTGCTCGCGGCGCTGACCACGATCACGACGACCTACCCCGGCTTCGTCGGAGAGGGATCGCAGGAGCGACTGCGCGCGCCCGAGCACGAGCTGCTCGACCTCGTCGTCAACTACCAGCGGGCCGGAACCCTCGCACACGCGGTGCGGTCGCTGATCGACGCCGCGTATTCGGTTCGCGACCAGCTCTCGCGCGATACATGGCTGGTCGTCGGACCGCTCGATCGGGCGATCTCCGAGCTGAGCGGGCCCGTTCATGAGCAGCAGGCACTCCTCCAGTCGGCGCTCCAGCAGGTCATGCACAGCCTGCTCGCGCTCGGCGGCCTCGGGATCGAGAGCATGGTGCGCGACCTCGGGTGGCGCTTCATGGACGCCGGCCGGCGAATCGAGCGGAGCATCCAGCTGTTGTCGTTGCTGCGCGCAACCGTCACCCAGGCCCGCGGCACCGCCGCGGACAGCCTCGTGCTCGAGTCGGTGTTGACGGCAGCCGAGAGCATCATCACCTATCGCTTCCGCTACCGATCCCAGGCACAACTCGAGACGCTGCTCGACCTGCTCCTGCTCGACGCCGGCAACCCACGCTCGCTGACCTACCAGCTCGACCGCCTGACCGCCGACCTCGACACGCTGCCGATTCCATCCGAGGGGCGGCTGCGCGAGGAGCAGCGCCTCGTCCTTCAGGCTTCGACGGCGTTGCGCCTCGCCGACCCGGCGGCGCTGGTGATCGAGGACGATGACGGGCGGCGACCCGCCCTCGATGCCTTCCTGGGGCACGTCGAAGACCTCCTGATGCGGGCTGCGGGCGCCGTCGGCGATGCCCACTTCGTCCACCTGCTCCCGGCGTTCTCGCTGGTCGGGCCGGCGGGAACCGAGCCATCGATCGGGAGAGCAGCATGAGATGACCCCGACCTACCGCGTCACCCACCGCACCGAATACAAGTACCAGTCACAGGTGTCCTCGAGCTATAGCCAGCTCCATCTGCTTCCCCGCGACCTGCCGGGCCAGCACTGCCGCACGGCGGACGTGATCGTCTCTCCCACGCCCGACGACTACCGCGAGCGCGCCGACTTCTTCGGCAACCGCGTCGTCTTCCTCGCGATCCACCAGCCTCACACCGCGCTGACCGTGACCGCCACGAGCGTCATCGAGGTCGAGGAACGCCCCGACGGCCTGTCGCTGTTCGGGCAGCGCCCCTGGGAGGAAGCGCGCGACGCCGTGCTCGGTGGGCGTGTACCGGACCCGGTCGACGCCGCCCAGTTCGTGCTCGACTCGCCTTTGGTCGAGGCCTCGGACGCCTACCGCGAGTACGCCGCCGCGTCGTTCTCGCCGCGCCGCCACCTACTCGATGCCGTCACGTCGCTGTGCTCGCGGATCCACGCGGACTTCGCGTACGCGCCGGGATCGACCTCGGTCACGACTCCGCTCGCGGAGGTGTTCGACCAGCGCGAGGGCGTCTGCCAGGACTTCGCCCATGTCGGCATCGCATGCCTGCGTTCGATCGGGCTGGCGGCCCGCTACGTGAGCGGATACCTCGAGACCAATCCACCACCGGGCCGCGCGAAGCTCAGTGGGGTCGACGGCTCGCACGCGTGGCTCTCGGTCCTGATACCCGACGCCGGCTGGCTCGACGTCGATCCCACCAACGATCAGCTGGTGACCAGCCGCTACGTGGTCACCGCCTATGGCCGCGACTACAACGACGTGCCCCCGCTGAACGGCGTCATCTACACGGAGGGCAAGACCGACAGCCTGCGCGTCCTCGTCGACGTCGTCGCGCTCCCCGATTAGCCGGGCGCTGATCGCGGTATATGGTCCGAGCATGCGTGCGTTCACCTGTGACAATTGCGGGCAGCTCCTGTTCTTCGAGAACAGTCGCTGCCTGCGCTGTTCGTCCAGGCTCGGCTTCGTGCCTTCGAGGCTCGACATCGCGGTGCTGGACCGGCCGGACGCACCGACGCTGCGCCGGTGCGCGAACGCGGCGCTGGCGGAATGCAATTGGATGATCGATGAGAGCGACGCGGATCCCCTCTGCCGCAGCTGCCGGCTGACGCGCACGCGCCCGGCCGACGGCGACCGCGACGGGCTCGCCGCACTCGCGAAAGCGGAGGCGGCGAAGCGGCGACTGATCTTTCAGGTGCTCGACCTCGGGCTGCCGATCGGTGACGACCTCGCCTTCGACCTGCTCACGAGCCGCCCGGAGCCCGTCGTCACGGGCCACGACGACGGGGTGATCACGATCGACCTCGCCGAATCCGACGACGCACGGCGCGAGCGCCGCCGCGCCGAGCTCGGCGAGCCGTACCGCACCATGCTCGGTCACTTCCGCCACGAGATCGGCCATTACTACTGGCCGATTATGGTGGAGCAAACCGGCGAGCTCGAGCGCTGGCGGGCGCTGTTCGGCGACGAACGGCTCGACTACGACAGCGCCCTCCAGCGCCACTACGAGCAGGGGCCACCACCCGACTGGAAGGAACGGGACGTCAGCGCCTACGCGACCATGCACCCCTGGGAGGACTGGGCGGAGACGTTCGCGCACCACCTCCACATTCGCGACACGCTGCAGACCGCCGCGGCCTTCGGCTTGGTCGTCACCGGCCCCGACGCGGCGCGGAGTGCCTCGCTCTCTGCCGCACCTGCGCTCGACGCCGCCGAGCGCCCTTCCGAAGCAATCATCGACGACTGGCTGCCACTCACCTACGCGCTCAACGCCGTCAACCGGAGCATGGGCTATGAGGACCTCTACCCATTCACGCTGGCCCCGACCGTGATCGAGAAGCTCGCTTTCGTCCACGAGCGCGTTCGAGCAGCAAGTCATCAGCCGGAAGCCGGTCGCGCTCCCCTCGCCCCCTGAATGCCGACTGTGTCAGTTAGGGTTGGCGCTTGGCGGCTCAACCGATGACAGGTCTCCGGAAGTCGTCCCCCTCGCATGCCGATCTTCCTCGTCGTCCACCGCCTCTCTCGCCGTCTCGGCCGCTATCGCGAGTTGCTGCTCTTGGCGAGCGCAGTGGTGATCGTCTTCATCGGAGCCGGACTCTTCTCTCTCGCCGAGCACATCAGCTACGGCATCGGCCTCTACTGGGCGATCGTGACCGCGACGACCGTCGGCTACGGCGACGTCACACCCCACAACACAGCCGGCCGAGTGATCGCCGCCGGAGTGATGCTGACCACAATCCCGCTCGTCGCGGCCGTCTTCGCCCTCCTCGCGGGCGCATCCGTGCTGGCGCGCATCAGGAGGCTTCTCGGAATGGATACTGAACTGCCCCGGCAGCCCTACACGCTGGTATACGGCACACATCCCGTCGTGCCGCGGGTGTTGGAGGAGCTCCAACGTGTCGGAGATCCCGTCGTGCTCGTCGCCCCTGCCACGCCCGCCGGCGTCCATCGCGAGGACTTGGAGCTCCTGGTGGGTGACCCGTGCGAGGACGGCATCGTGCAGCGCAGCGAACCGACGCGCGCCAATCGTGCGCTGATCGCCTGCACCGAGGATGCGGACACGCTCGTCGTCGCGGTGGCGATCCACAGCCTGGCGCCGAAGCTCGAGATCTACGCGCTGACGCAGTCGCCTCGCGTCGCGCGGGCGTTGCAGGAACTCGGCGTCACCCACACGCTCGCGAGCGACGAGCTCGTCGGCCACACCCTCGCCAAGAGCCTCGAGACTCCGGAGGCGGGCGATCTGCTGCTCCAGCTCGTCGACACCGAGACGTATCGGCTTGGCGAGCGACCCGTGGATGAAGCCCTGGTGTCCCGTCCGCTGAGCGAGGCGAGGGCAACCGCGGGCTCGCTCGTGCTCGGCATCGCGCGCGACGGCCACGTCGACCTCGGAGTCGGCGACGACCCGGTGCTCTCCGCCGGGGACACGCTGATCGTGCTCGACGCCCTGAGCTGATCCCGTCCGCCCGCCGCCCCGCACAGGTCCCCGGCACCACGGCGTTATCGTCCATCCTATGACCACCCCGCCGCTGTCCTTGCTCGAATTCCCGGCTGACGACCCCGAGCGCGCCCGACGCTTCTGGGTCGGGCTCCTCGGTGTCGAGCTCGATGCTCGCCGAGACGAAGAGGGGCGGGGTTGGCAGACGCACTCCGCGGGGCCCGAGGTCGGCATCCATGAGCGCGGCACTGGACCCGGCGACACCTTCTCGTTGCCCTACTTCACAGTGAGTGATGTCGCCGCCACACTCGACCAGGTACGGGCGCTCGGCGGCAGCGTCGTTCATCCGGGGGAGCAGTGGGCGATCTGTAAGGACTCGGAGGGGACTCCGTTCGGCGTGGCGCAGCGGCGCTGAGGAGCCGCACCGCCCAGAGAAGCGCCCCGACCCGATGCCGGCGCCGCGACCGAGAGAAGCGCTGCCACGTCCACCGCACGACGCGCCGGCGGCGTGGCTGTGACCATTCCGCGCGTGGACGGTGCCGATCCAGGTTCAGTACGCGACTTCAGTGCCGACGAGTCGCTGCTGACTGACGTCCTCAACGAGGTGATCCTCCGCACCGAAGGCGACGCAGCGCTCGAGCTCCACAATCGCGTCGTCGCTCTCAGTCGCGCGGCGCACGACGATGATGACGCCGCCGAGGAGCTCGCCGCGCTCGTCGCTGATCTCGACCTCGATCGCAGCGAGATCCTCGTGCGCTCGCTCACGCGATGGTTCCAGCTGGTCAACCTCGCAGAAGACAACGACCGCGTCCGCCGGCTGCGCCGATGGGATATCGACGATGCCCCGGCGCCGCGACGGGGGTCGCTGCGCGAGGCGGTCGAAACCCTCGCGCGGGGCGGGACGAGTGCCGCCGAGCTCCAGCTGCTGCTGCAGCGTGCCGAGCTCCGCCTGGTGATGACCGCCCATCCGACCGAGGCACGGCGACGCACGACGCTGGAGAAGCTCGAGCGGATCTTCCGCCTCCTGCGCGAGCTGGACGAGCGCCGGGACGCCGATCTCGCCGACGCACGCCGCCAGATGCTCGCCACGGTCCAGGAGCTGTGGGGATCGGACGAACTGAGAGCGATCTCCCTGACCGTCCTCGACGAGGTCCGGGGCGGCCTGGTGCACTTCATTACGACGATCGCGGACACCGTCCCGCGCGTCTATCGCGATCTCGAGCGGGCGCTCGCCGAGTACTACCCGGACGATCTGATCGAGGTTCCGCCGCTGCTCAACTTCGGCTCGTGGATCGGCGGCGACCGAGACGGGAACCCCAACGTCACGCCCGAGACGACGATCGCGGCGCTCGACCTGATGCGGGTCATGTGCCTCCGGTTCCTCCAAGAACGTGTCGAGCTCCTCGCCGGCCGCCTGTCGCTGTCTGACCGCATCAGCGGTCCGGCCCGCGGTCTCGAGCCGATCCTCGAAGGAGGAGAGGAACTGTTCCCCGACCTCGCCACGCAGCTGGCGGCGCTCAATCCCGAGGAGCCCTACCGGCGTGCGCTCACATTCTTGCGCGAGCGTGTGCGCGCGACGCGGCGCCACGAGCCCGGCCTCTACGCCGAGCCGGCCGAGCTCCTCGCCGACCTCCGGCGCGTTGAGCGGTCGCTGTGTGACGGCGGCGGATCGCTCACGGCGACGGGCGACCTGCAGGACGTGATCCGACAGGTCGAGGTGTTCGGCTTCCATTTCGCGCGTCTCGATATTCGCGAGCATGCGCGGATCCACCGGCGCTCGCTGCATGAGATCTACGCCTCGCTCGGAATCTGTGAGGACTACGCGAGCCTCCCCGAGTCCGAGCGGGTCGCGCTCCTGGCCAGTGACATCGCCGACCGGCGTCCGCTGATCCCCACCGACATCGCGGGCTTCTCGGCCTCCGCGCGCGAGACCGTCGAGACCTTCCGCATGCTCCGCGGCGCGCTGGCGGGAGATCATCGCGGAGCGATCGAGACGTACATCGTCTCCGGGACCGAGGGCCCGTCCGACCTGCTCGAGGTGATGCTGCTGATGAAGGAGGCGAGCCTGACCCGAGCCGGCGGCGGCGGCGCGATGCTCCGGATCGTGCCCCTGTTCGAGGCTGGAGCGACGCTGGAGGCGGCGCCGGCGACGATGGACGCCTTGCTCTCACAGCCGGTCTACCGCGCGGCGCTGCGATCGATGGCAGACGAGCAGGAGGTGATGATCGGCTACTCGGACTCGAACAAGGACGTCGGCTACGTGGCGTCCAGCTGGGCCGCGTACCGGGCGCAGGTGCGCACCGCCGAGGTGATCGCCCGCCACGGCGCCACATGGGTGTTCTTCCACGGTCGCGGCGGCGCGGTGGGCCGCGGCGGCGGACCGACGAACGCGGCAATCTACGCGCTGCCGCCGGGAACCGTCCAGGGACGGCTGAAGATGACCGAGCAGGGCGAGGTCCTGGCCGCGAAGTACGGCGTCCCCGAGATCGCGCATCGCGAGCTCGAGCTGGCGGCAAGCGCGACCCTGACCGCCGACATGCGGGCGAGTTCCGAGCGCCACGCCGTGTTCGAGCAGGTGATGGGGGAGATGGCGGAGAGCTCGGAGCGGGCCTATCGCGCGCTCGTGCACGATGACCCCCACTTCGTCAGGTTCTTCAGTACCGTCACGCCGGTCGACGAGATCTCTCGGTTGCGGCTCGGGTCGCGCCCGGCGAAGCGGCGACCGGACGGCGGCATCGACGACCTGCGCGCGATTCCGTGGGTGTTTGCGTGGACCCAGTCGCGGATCGTCCTCCCTGCATGGCTGGGGCTCGGGACCGCGCTCGCCGCCGCGCGAGAGCGCCACGGCCTCGAGCTGCTGCGTGAGATGGTGGCCGAGTGGCCGTTCTTTGCGACCCTGCTCTCGAACGCCGAGATGGCCTGCGCGAAGGCCGACCCGCGGATCGCCGAGCGCTACACGAGGCTCTGGGAGGATGGCCTGCAGCGCGACCGAATCTGGGGCGCGCTCGCTGCCGAGCTCGAGCGAACTCGGAACGAGCTCGGGCCGGTCCTGCGCACTGAACGCCTGCTCGATCGCGAGCCTGTGCTCCAAGCCTCGATCGACCGTCGCAACCCGTTCGTCGCTCCGCTCTCGTTCATCCAGCTCGAGTTACTGCGCCGGCTTCGCACCGCCGGCGGGATCGAGGACCAGCTCGGCCGCGTGAGCCTGCTGACGATCAACGGCATCGCCAGCGGCCTGCGGAACACCGGCTGACGGTCGCGACGAGATCAGGGCTGACGCGGTAGCGGTTTCGCTTGACAGCGCCGGTAACGTGAATCTCAGAGGGCACCACCGTGAGGTCGGCCCATAGCGGACCGGCAGCACGTCCTGACTTCTAGGTCTAACTAACCCGGAGGTCGACATGTCGCGAACGCAGGTTCTTCCCGATTCTCAAGCCGGTCTCGTGGATGGCGGGTTGCCCGCCTTTGCGTGCTCGCGGACGGACGGCGGCGACGGGGCTTCGTGGGTGCACCTCGCCGGTGCGCTCGGAGTCGAGACGGTGCTGCAGCTCTTACGGACGTTGCGCCAGCCCGCGTTTCAGGCCAGGCTGGTGGTACTCGACCTGCGCGATCTCGCACGGATCGACAGTTTCGGCGTGCACGCGATCGTCAACGCCAGCATCCGCGAGCGGCAGGCCGGACGCCGGATGGTCCTGCTGCGCGGCCCCCCGAACGTCGATCGCATGTTCACGCTGACCGGGCGCTCCGATGAAGTCGAGATCGGCGACCTCGAGCCGGGGGAGCTGCCTGCCCAGGTGCTCCCGCAGCTCGCTCGACCGAGCAGCTTACCCTCCAGCTGTGGAGTCCCGATGCACACTTCACGCCGCGCCTTGCCGACTCAGTCGCCGCTCACGTGAACGCGCTACCAATTGAAGCTCGATGAAGAGCGCGGACATCACGACTGCTGATGCGCAGGAGCGGATGCTGGTCCCACGGCTGCGCGGCGTCTCGCACGCCGTGGCGTTCTTTCTTGCCCTCGCGGCCGCGATGCTCGGCATCGTGCTCGCGCCGACCGCCCGCGCAACGGTGGCTGTCGCGATCTACGGCTCCGGCCTGATCGCCCTGTTCGGCGGGAGTGCGCTCTACCACCGCTGGCCCGGTTCGGCACGCCTCAAGCCGGTACTTCAGCGAATCGACCACAGCACGATCTTCGTCTTCATCGCCGCGAGTTACACCCCGATCGCGCTGATCGTGCTCCACGGAGCGCTCGCTTGGCTGATCCTCGGCATCGCCTGGACCGGCGCCGCGGCCGGCGTCACATTCTCGCTGGGCTGGATCGAAGCGCCCCGCGGCCTCATCGTCGCCAGCTACCTGGCGCTCGGGTGGGTAGCGGTCATCGCGTTCCCCCAGCTGCTGAGCGACCTCTCCCCTGGGCCGCTCGTCCTGCTCGCATCCGGCGGCCTGCTCTACTCGGCCGGCGCGATCATCTACGCGCGTCAGCGACCAGATCCGTGGCCCCGCTGGTTCGGCTTCCACGAGATCTTCCACGCGCTCGTGATCATGGCGGCGGCCGCGCAATACATCGCGCTCGTGGTGTGGATGCTGCCTGCGGCCGGAGTCGCCTGAGACCGTCCTCGTGCCGTCGGGACTTACTTCGGTATCCTAATGATATGGTTGCCGAACCACCTGACCACCCGGGCAGAGTCGTCGCTCGCCTCGCCCGCCAGGTCGAGCTGGCGGTCGCGACCGTCGAGCTCAGCCTGGCCCAGTACCGCCTCCTGATCCTGCTCGGCGAGGGTAACGAGGCCGCGTCGGCCCTCGCCGAGAAGCTGGCCGTGAGCCGGCCGAGCGTCACCGGAGTGGTCGACGGCCTCGTCGCTCGGGGGCTCGTCGCACGCGATCACGACGTCGAGGATCGGCGCCGCGTCGGACACGCCTTGACACCCGAGGGCCGGAGGGTGCTCGACACCGCAGATGTCGAAGTCGAGCGTCGCCTCAGCGATATCGCCGCACACCGCCCGGACGGCGAAGCGGCAGCGTTCGCAGGCCTCGAGCCCTGGCGGGAGGCGCTCGACGCCTACCGTGCCGCACGCCGAGCCGGAACCGCCCCCCGAGCCGGGGCCGCCGCCCGAGCCGGAACCGTCCCCCGAGCCGGAACCGTCCCCCGAGCCGGAACCGCCCCCGGAGAGACCATGCGCCCAAAGGCCCCGCGGTGAGCGCGACCGCCGCCGAGAGCCGAGTGCCGTCCGACCAGGCCGGCGACCGCTATGCGCCGGCCGGGATCGAGTCGCGCTACCGACCGCCACGGGCGACCATCGACCCCGACAGGAGCCTGTCGTGGCTGCGACGAGCGCGCCCAGTCGTGCTCGCACACAAGCGCACGCTTCTCACCGCCCTGATCCTCTCCTTTACCGGTCTCGTGCTCCAGGTGCAGATCCCGAAGCTTCTCAACGATGCGGTCACGAACTCGCTGCAGCGAGCGACGGTGCCCCTCTCCCACTACGTGTGGTTGGTGCTCGTGCTTGCTGTGGCGGCCGGGATCGCGGCCTACGTGGCCCGCCTGTTCCTGCTGCGCACTGCCTACGCGATGGAGTTCGACCTGCGCAACATCATCTACGAGCACCTGACGCGAATGTCCTTCGGCTTCTACGACCGGGTCCAGTCGGGGCAGCTGATCTCGCGGGCGAACTCCGATATTCGCTCGGTCCAGATGTACCTCACCTTCGCGCCGGCGATCCTCGTCCAGTGCGCCGTCGCCCTGGTGGCGTTCGGCTACATGCTCTCGATCAACGTGCCGCTCGCATTTGTGGCGATGTCGACCACGCCGCTCGTCTACTTCTCCAGCGTGCGCATGCGCAAGTCGATCTTCCCGGTGTCCTGGCTGATCCAGTCCCGCCTCGCCGACGTGGCCACGATCGTCGACGAGAACATCAATGGCGTGCGCGTGGTCAAATCGTTCGTTGCCGAGCCCCGCGAGGTCCGAACCCTCGCGCGAGCCGCCGACCGCCTCAAGTGGGCCTACGTCCAGGACGCCGACATCCGCGCTCGCTTCACCCCGACGGTGCAGAACCTGCCTCAGCTCGGCCTCGCGCTGATCCTCCTGTTCGGCGGCTACCTCGTGATCCACGGCCACCTGCAGGTGGGAGCGATCCTCGCCTTCAGCGCCTACATCACGATGCTCCAGCCGCCGTTCCAGCTGCTCGGGATGCTGATCATGCTCGGCCAGCGGGCGAAGGCCTCGGCGGGGCGGATCTACGAGATCCTCGATGAGGCCCCGACGGTGCTCGACCGGCCGGGAGCGATCGACCTTGCGAGCTGCGAGGGCGACGTGAGCTTCGAGTCGGTCGACTTCGACTACGCCGACGGTCCGGCGATCCTGTCCGACTTCTCACTCCATCTCACCCCGGGCGAGACGGTCGCGATGGTCGGCCGGACCGCGAGCGGCAAGACGACCGTCTCACGCCTCCTGCCGCGCTTCTACGACGTCACCGGCGGGGCGGTGAAGGTCGACGGCCGCGATGTTCGGGATCTCACGCTCGCGAGCCTCCGGGAGCAGATCGGCGTCGTCCTCGACGAGCCGTTCCTGTTCACCGCTTCGATCCGCGACAACATCGCCTACGGCCGTCCCGGCGCCGACATCGCCGAGGTGCAGGCCGCCGCGCGCGCCGCCGGCGCCGAGGAGTTCATCCTCGAGCTGCCCCACGGCTTTGACACAGTGGTCGGCGAGCGCGGCTACACGCTCTCGGGCGGCCAGCGCCAGCGGGTCGCGATCGCCCGGACGCTGCTCGTCAATCCACCGATTCTGATCCTCGACGACGCGACCAGCGCCGTCGACGTCCAGGTCGAGCAGGGGATCCACGAGGGGCTGCGGGTGCTGATGGAGGGACGCACGACGCTGATCGTGGCCCACCGCCTCTCGACCATCGGCCTCGCCGATCGCGTGGTGCTGCTCGACGGCGGGCGCATCGTCGCCGACGGCACGCACGCCGAGCTGCTCGCAACGACGCCACTCTACGTCGAGGTGCTCGCGCAGGTGGAGGAAGCCGAGCACCAGGCACGCGAGGAGCCGACGAGACGATGAGCTTTGGCGGTGGCACCGTCAGCGGCGGCGCGTTCGGGCGCACCGGCGGGTCGCGCGCGGCGGCCGCTCCCGGCGGCGGCCTCCCGTTCGCGGGCATCCCCTCCGAGCTCCAGGCCGGCGTCGATCAGCTGCTCGCGGAGGAGCCCGATCACGGCGAGCCGACGGCGCGCTTCAACCACCGCGGGGATGACGATGCCACGGCCCGGCTCACGCTGAGGGGATTGATCTTCCGCCACTGGCGCCTCGGGGCCGCCGCAGCGCTGCTCGTGACGATCGGGAGCATCACCAGCCAGGCCGGGCCGGAGCTGATTAAGATCGGGATCGACCACGGGATGTCGCGCAACCAGGGCCTCGGCGTGATCCTGCTGCTGGCGGGAGTGTTCCTCGCTGCGATCGCGGTCACGGCACTCGCCCAGCGTGCCCAGGCGAAGGTGACCGGACGGCTCGCCGCCCGCGTGATGAACGACCTCCGGGTGAGCGTCTTCACGCATCTCCAGCGCCTCGGGCTCGACTTCTACACGGACGAGAAGTCGGGAGTGATCATGACCCGGATGACGAGCGACATCGAGAACTTGCAGACGCTGCTCCAGGATGGCCTTGCCCAGTTGGCCGTCCAGGCACTGACGATGGTGGTGATCACCGTGGTGCTGTTCACGACCGACGTCAAGCTCACCCTGATCACTCTCGCGCTCGTCGTCCCGGCGCTGACGCTCGCGTCACTGTGGTTCCGCGCGGCGTCCGAGCGCGGCTACGACCGGGTCCGCGACGGAATCGCGAACGTCCTCGGGGACTTGTCCGAGAGCTTGCACGGCGTGCGGACCGTCGCCGCCAACAACCGCCAGCGATACAACATCATCCAGCACCGCAACGTCGTCGGCGACTACCGGGCCGCAAACAATTACACCGCCCAGATCAACGCCATCTACGGCCCGGGGACCCAGCTGCTCGGGTACCTCGGCCAGGGTGCGCTGCTCGCGATCGGCGGCAACATGGTGCTCCATCACGAGCTCAGCGTCGGCGCCCTGATTGCCTTCTTCCTCTATCTGAACCGGTTCTTCGCACCGATCCAGCTGCTCGTCGCCCAGTACAACACCTTTCAGCAGGGGCAGGCGTCGCTCGTGAAGCTGCGCACTTTGTTCGCGACGCGGCCGAGCACGCCCGAGGCCACTGCGGCGAGTGAGCTGCCGCCGATCCAAGGGGAGATCGTCTTCGATCACGTGACCTTCGGCTACGACCCCGCGGTCCCGGTGATCCGCGACGTCGACCTGCGGATCCGGACCGGCGAGACCGTCGCGTTCGTGGGACAGACGGGAGCGGGCAAGTCCACGATGGCGAAGCTCATCACCCGCTTCTACGACCCCACCGAAGGGCGGATCCTGATCGACGGGCACGATCTCCGCGAGGTCACGCTGCACTCGCTGCGCCGCCAGCTCGGCGTCGTGCCCCAGGAGCCGTTCCTGTTCGCCGGCAGCCTGCGCTACAACATCGCCTTCGCCTGCCCCGATGCCACCGACGAGGAGGTCCGGGAGGCGGTTCGCGCTGTCGGCCTCGCCGACGTCGTGCAGCGGATGCCGGACGGGCTCGACACGGTCGTCCACGAACGGGGGCAGTCGCTCTCATCCGGCGAGCGCCAGCTGATCGCGCTCGCCCGAGCGTTTCTCGCCCATCCGCGCGTGCTCGTGCTCGACGAGGCGACCTCGAATCTCGATCTGCTCTCCGAGACGAAGATCGAGGCCGCACTGGACATTTTGCTCGAGGCCCGCACCGCGGTGCTGATCGCGCATCGCCTCACGACCGCGATGAAGGCCGACCGCATCGTCGTCGTCGCCGACGGGCGAGTCGTCGAGATCGGCTCCCACGATCAGCTGCTCGCGCGCGGCGGACGCTACGCGGAGATGTACGCAACCTGGATCCGCGGCACGGAGAGCGCGGCGGCCTAACGCGAGCGCCTCGAACGGCCGCGCTCACGCCTGGCCCGCTGCGCCTCACGCTGCTCCGCCTGAGCGGCCTGCGCCGCGTCACGCGCCGCCCGCTGCGCCGCCCGCTGCGCCTCGCGCTGGTCGTGAGTTCGCTCGTGCCAGGCCGCCCGGGCGCTCCCCAGGGCGTCGAGAACCTGACCGCGCGCCCGCTCGGCGACGTTCGCCGCATCTTTCAGCTGCTGCCGCGTCCGGCGACCCTGAAGCAGCAGATTGAACGACCACAGACCCGTCTCGAGCAGCCGCGCGGCACGGTCGAGGTCGCCCTCCACGGCGTCTCGCAGCTGCTGTCCACGCAGGCCCTCGCCGACGTGGTGCACCGTCGACTCGAAGAAGATGTCCTGCAATCCGACGAGCGCGCGCGCAGTGATCATCGGCTCGGGATCGTGCGGGTCCACCTCTACGCGTGCCGCGAGCTCCTCGGTCGCGACGTCGACGACGCGGCGGTGGATCTCGAGCCATGCCGCCCGTAACGACGGAGTCGAGCGGACCATCTCGGCGAACATCGGCATGAACACGTCGGTCCCGTCGGGGATCATCTCGAACCCTGCGAGATCGTCCTTCAGCGTCTTGAGCACGGCCCGCGTCGGCGACTCGCCGGGCTCGAGCTCACGGAGCGCCGTGACGAGACGCTCCACGCTCTCATCGACCTCGTCGAAGACGAGCGACTCCTTGGTCGGGAAGTAGTTGTATACGGTCTTTTCCGAGACGCCGACGATGTCGGCGACCTCGGACACCTTGACGTTGTCGAACCCGCGCAGGACGAACAGCGCCGTCGCGACGTCGGAGATTCGCTGCCGCGTGAGACGCTTCTTGCGCTCGCGCAGACCCTCGCCGACCCGCCGGTCGCGCTCCCACATCTCCTGCGCCCGGCGCGTGCGCGCGAAGCGATCGGCGACGTCCTCGCCGAGCTGCTGGGCGAGGATGCGACGGACTCGATCGTCGCCGTCGGGGTCGCCGAGAGCCTCGTCGTCGGAGGGGTCGGGCGTCGTGCCTTCGTCAGCCACGACCACACTCTAGCGAATTGTCTAGTTGCAGAATTATTTCAGTCACTGTATATTGCCCATCATGTTCAATTCTCCCCTACCCGCAATCGAGGCGCACGGACTGACGAAGCGCTTCGGTGACTTCACCGCGGTCGACTCGCTCGACCTCCGCGTCGAGACAGGGACAGTCGTCTCCCTCCTCGGTCCCAACGGCGCGGGCAAGACGACGATGGTGCGGATGCTCGCGACGCTCCTGCGCCCAGACGCCGGTCGCGCCAGCATCGCTGGACACGACGTGGTCGACGAGCCCGACGAGGTGCGACGACTGATCTCCCTGACCGGGCAGTTCGCCGCACTGGACAAGAACCTGACGGCGCGCGAGAACATCGTCCTGATGGCGCGCCTGCGCGGGCGGAGCGCGCGTGCCGCGCGCGAGGTCGCCGACGAGCTGATCGAGCGCTTCAACGTCGGCGAGTTCCGCGACCGGCTGGTCAAGAACCTCTCCGGCGGCGAGCGTCGCCGCGTCGACCTCGCGGCCGGCTTGATCGACAGACCCCACCTGCTCGTGCTCGACGAGCCGACCACGGGGCTCGACCCGCGCAGCCGCCAGGTCGTCTGGTCGACCATCCGCTCGCTCGTGGCCGACGGCGTCACCCTACTGCTGACCACCCAATACCTCGAGGAGGCCGACGCGCTCGCCGACCGAATCGTGCTCATCGACCACGGCCGCGAGATCGCCGCCGGGACACCCGCGCAGCTCAAGGCTCAGGTCGGTCAGCAGCGCGTGGACGTCGTCGCCGCCGACGGCGCCGGGTTCGAGCGTCTCACTGCACGTCTCGCCGAGCGCTTTGCCATCACCGCGCTGCCCGAGCAGCGAACAGTCTCGATCGCGGCCCCCGACGACGTCGCCGACCTGCGCCGCGTCGCTGCCGCGGTGCAGGACAGCGGGATCGAAGTCGACGAGATCGCGCTGCGCCGCCCGACGCTCGACGACGCCTTCATCGCCCTGACCGGAGAGCCACCTGAGGGCGTTCCCGACCGCGAGCCCGAGGAGGTCGCAGCATGAGCGCCGGCACGAGCACAACCGCCCCTGGCCGCGGCTTCGTCGGCCCGGTCAGCTACCTGCGCAACACCGCGCTGCTCACGGAGCGCAGCCTGCGTGCGATCCCCCGGGTCCCCGAGCGTCTGCTCGACGTGACGATCCAGCCGATCGTCTTCATCCTGCTCTTCCTCTACGTGTTCGGCTCGGCGATCCACATCCCGGGCATCAGCTACAAGGACTACCTGTTCCCCGGAATCATCGGACAGTCGCTCGCCTTTAACGCGATCGGCGCCGGCGTCGCCACCGCCAACGACATCACCGAGGGAGTGGTCGACCGCTTCCGCTCGCTGCCGATCAACCGCCTGTCGATTATCAGCGCGCAGGTGATGGGGCAGTTCTGCGAAGCGCTGCTCGGGATGGTGATCGTGGTCGTGTTCGGCCTTCTGCTCGGCTGGACCCCTCACCTCACGCTCGTGCACGCGTTCGAGCTCGGCGGCCTCATGCTGCTGGCGATGCTCGCCTTCGTCTGGGCGGGAGTGCTGTTCGGGATGCTCGTCCGCTCGCCGGACGCAATGCAGGGCATCGGCTTCATCGTTGTCTTCCCGCTCAGCTTCATGGCGGGAACGTTCGTGCCGATCTCCGGCATGGCGGCCGTGCCGAGGACGATCGCTCAATGGGATCCGATCGCGGCGCTCGTCGCGAGCGTGCGCGGCCTCACGCAGGGCGTTCACTCGAGCGGCTCCTGGCAGCTCGATCACCCCGAGGTCGCGATGGCACTGTGGTGCCTGCTGATCATCGCCATCTGCGTCCCGCTGGCCCTCCGGCGGTTCAACAACACGCTCGCCGGCTGAACGAACGCCAACCAGCGTAATCTGGCCGTCGTGCGCATGCCGGCCGAGTGGAGCGAGCACGAGCGGACGCTGATCGCGTGGCCGTGCCGCATCGCGCTGTGGGGGGACACGATCGCGCTCGCGCGCCAGGACTACGCGGCGGTCGCCAACGCGATCGCCGCGTTCGAGCCGGTCACGATGATCGCCAACGCCGGCGCCGATGCGGCCCAGGCGCGGGCCGCGTGCGCGACCGGGGTCGAGGTCGTCGAGCTGCCGCTCGACGACTCGTGGATGCGCGACTGCGGTCCGATCTACGTTCGGCGCGGCGACGGCCGGCGCGTCGCCGTGCACTTCGGCTTCAACGCCTGGGGCGAGAAATTCGCGCCGTGGCAGCGCGACGCGGCGGTCGGCCGCCTGATCGCCGAGCGGCTCGGCGACGAGGTCCTCGACGCGCCGCTCGTGCTCGAGGGCGGTTCGATCTGCGTCGACGGCGCCGGAACGCTGATCACCACCGAGCAGTGCCTGCTCAACCCGAATCGCAATCCGGATGTCTCCCGTGAGCAGATCGAGGCCGCGCTCCGAGAGCTCCTCGGCGCGCAGCGCGTCGTGTGGCTCGGCCAGGGCCTGGTCGAAGACCGCGACACCGACGGGCACGTCGACCTGATCGCCGCCTTCTGCCGCCCGAATGAGCTGGTGCTCCAGACGGTCGATCCCGAGAACCCGAACTTCGCCCACTGCGAGGCGAACCGCGAGCGGCTGCACGCGGCGGGGATCAACGTGCACGAGCTTCCGTTCCTACCCTACGTGAGCGTCGCCGGAGAGACGGTCGCGGCGAGCTATCTCAATTTCTACATCTGCAACGACGCCGTGATCGTGCCGGTCACTGGTACCCCGACCGATGCCGACGCGCTCGCGATCATCGCCCGCGCCTACCCGGAGCGCGAGGTGGTCGCGGTGCCCGGCGCGGTGCTCGCCTATGGCGGGGGCGGCCCGCACTGCATCACCCAGCAGGTGCCGTCCCGCGATCCGATCAGCGCTTCCGATGGCTGAGCTCGAGCTGCCGAAGCTCCTGACCGCCTTTCCTGCCCCGCCCTCGCCCGCGCGGATGCGTCAGCCAGAGCGTGCGCCGCTTCGGCTCGGGCTCCTGCAGGAGCGCTGGCACAGCGACCCCGACGAGCACGAGTCGGCGCTCGAGATCGGGATCGGGATCGCAGCAGCCGAGGGCGCGCGGATCGTCTGTCTACAGGAGCTGACGCTTTCGCGATACTTCGCGACCACGCCCGATGGACCCAGCGCCGCGGGCGCCGAGCCCGAGAACCTGGAGACCGGACCGACGGCGACCTTCGCCCGGCGGCTCGCAGCCAAGGTCGGCATCTACATCCACGCCTCGCTGTACGAGTCCGCCGACGGCCCGGACGGCCCCGACGGGCTCGGATACAACACCGCGATCGTCGTCGCGCCCGACGGCCGACTCGTCTCCCGCACACGCAAGCTGCACATCCCGATCACCGCCGGCTACCACGAGGACCGCTACTTCCGACCCGGCCCGGCCGACGGCGATCCGTTCCCGCTCACGCCGCTGCCCACCCCCGACGGCGACGTGAAGCTCGGGTGCCCGACCTGTTGGGACCAATGGTTTCCCGAGCTCGCGCGGGCATATTCGCTGGCCGGGGCGGAGGTGCTGATCTATCCCACGGCGATCGGCTCCGAGCCCGACCACCCCGGCTTCGACACCCGTCCGCTGTGGCAGCAGGTGATCGTCGGCAACGGCGTCGCCAACGGCACCTTCATGGTCGCGATCAATCGCACGGGCTTCGAGGACCCGCTCACCTTCTACGGCTCGAGCTTCATCTCCGATCCCTACGGCCGCCTGCTCGTACAGGCGCCACGCGACGAGCCGGCGGTGCTCGTCGCCGACCTCGATCTCGACCAGCGCCGCGACTGGCTCGAGCTGTTCCCGTTCCTCGCCACGCGCCGGCCGGGAGCCTACGGCGCGCTGACGCGAGAAGCGCCCTAACCGTCGCTCCCGCTCGCGCGCGGGAGGGCGTAGAAGGCGGCGACCGCAGCGCAAATGGCGAGCCTCGCGAACGGCAGGATCCCGATACTCATGAGCAACAGCAGGTTCAAGAACAGGATCGCGTGATTGGGCCGCTGGAGTCGCCCGATCATCGCGTGGTGGTTGATCCAGATGATCCCGATCGTGATGAAGGAGATGACGTAGGCGGCGTATTGCGGCCAGTTGCGCACGAGCTGGTGCCCGAGATTGTGTTCCGTCACGGGCGGAACTCTGATGTTGAGCACGAGCGGCGTGATCGCGACGGCGATGACGCCGTCGGAGAACGCCTCGAGTCGACTCGTGCTCACCGCTACGGGTTCGCCGGCACGCCGATAGGTCCTGTTCGGCGCGCTGCGCGAGCCGCGACGAGCTCCCGCGCCGGCCAGCGGTGATCCGGACGAGCTCCCGCGCCGGCCGGCGGTGATCCGATCGGGCGGGGATCGCCGGCCCGTGGTGATCCGATGGCGCCCGGGGTCGCGTACATTTGCGTGATGTCGATGCCGAGCGTTCTCAGCCACCGCGGCAAACCGGCGTCGACCGCGATCCCGGTACTCGCCCATGATGTGCAGGGGCTCGGACCCCCACTCGTCCTCATCCATCCGCTCGGGGGCGACCGGCGGGTGTGGGATCCCGTGCTCGAGCCCCTCTCGACCGAGCGAACCGTGATCGCCGTCGACCTTCCCGGATTCGGCGAGTCGGCGCCGCTGACCGAGACCCCGACGCCCGCCGCGCTCGCGCGGGCTCTTGACCGCTTCCTCTCTGGCCTCGGCCTCGACCGCGCCCATGTCGCAGGTAATTCGCTCGGCGGCTGGGTCGCACTCGAGCTCGCGCTCGCCGGTCGCGCCAGGTCGGTGACCGCGATCGCCCCCGCCGGTCTGTGGCGCGGGCCGCTGGCGCCGAAGCGCAGCTTCGGGCGGATCGTCGCCGGCGCCGTGCTCCCGATCCTTCCTCTGCTGAGCGCGCGCGCCGCGGGCCGGCGGCTCCTCCTCGGCGGCGTGATGGTGCATCCGGATCTCGTTCCGGCCCGTGCCGCGGCCGGCATCGTCCGCGCCTACGCGAAAGCCCCGGCGTTTGTCGCGACCAACAACGCGATGCGCGCGCGGCACTTCGGCGGACTCGACAAGATCGATGTGCCGGTGATGCTCGGCTGGCCCGACCACGATCGCGTGGTATCGCGCCCCACGCGACTCCCCGCGTCGATCCACAGCCGCGTCCTGATCGGGTGTGGGCACCTGCCGATGTGGGACGCGCCCGACCAGGTCGCGCGGATCCTGCTGGACGGCTCGTCGGGATAGCCCGACGGCTGGACGTACTGCGGCTGGCGTCGCCGACGCAGGAGCCTCACCGCCGGGACGCGCGCTGAGGGCTCGCGCAACGGCGAAGCGTCAGTGCGCCGCGATGTTGAGCGCGACCGCCGCGGCGAAGCACACCACCGCGAGGGCGCGCACGGCCCAGCCCATCCTCGCTCCCGGCCGGTCTGTGACCATGCCGACGATTGCGAGCACCAGACAGCCGATGGCAATCAACGCGAACAGCACTGCGAGGGCGTGAAGCACGATCTGAGCTCTCCTCGCCGGCCGGCCCGCGGTCCTCAGTGACGCGCGTCGTGGATTTGATCGCCCCCGATGGCCACGGGTCGCGAGGGGTCGCTCACCCATTCCGACCACGAACCGGGGTAGAGCGCGGCGTCGAGCCCGGCAATCGCCAGCGCTGCGATCTCGTGCGTTGCCGTGATGCCCGAGCCGCAGTAGACGCCGATCGAGGCGGCGCCGTCGGCGCCGAGGGCGGCAAACCGCCGCGCGAGCACGCCAGCGTCCTCGAACGTACCGTCCGGGCGAAGATTGGCGCTCGTAGGCGCGCTGATCGCTCCAGGCACGTGGCCGGCGCGCGGATCGATCGGCTCGAGCTCGCCGCGAAAGCGCGCGCAGGCGCGCGCATCGAGCAGCAGCCCGGTCCGTGCCAAGCCGGCGGACTCCTCGGCGCTCAGCACGGGCAACGTGCCCGGTGCAAGCGTCGCGTCGCCGCGCTCGGGGGTGACCGTGCCCGACTCGGTGTCGTAGCCCGCCCGCTTCCACGCCGCGAGGCCGCCGTCAAGCAGCTGGACATCGCGCAGTCCGGCCCACCGTAGGAGCCACCACGCGCGCGCCGCCGACAGATTGCTCACGTCGTCGTAGGCGACCACGTGAGAGGTGGCGCCGATACCCCAGCTTCGGGCGGCCTCTTCGAGCGCCGCCGGCTCCGGAAGCGGGTGCCGTCCCCGATTCGATCCCGGCGGGCCAGCCAGCTGCGTCTCGAGGTCGACATACACCGCGCCCGGGATGTGACAGGACCGGTGGTGGTCGCGTCCGTGGGTGTCGCCCAGCGTCCAGCGAACGTCGAGAATGACGAGCGCCGGGTCGCAGGCGAGCACGCGATGCAGGCGCGCCGCGTCGATCGCGACGCGGGCGCGCCCGGTCATCTGCTGCGATTTTTCCAGCGGCTACTAGAGCTTGGTGACGTTAGTCGCCTTCGGGCCCTTCTCGCCGGCCTCGGCCTCGTATGAGACCTTGGCACCTTCGGGAAGGTCCCGATAGCCGCTCGAGTTGATCGCCGAGTGATGGACGAAGAGGTCCTTCGTCCCATCGTCGGGGGTGATGAAACCGAACCCCTTGTCGGCGTTGAACCACTTAACTGTTCCGGTGGCCATGTTGGTCCTCCGTGTCTATGGTGCTGCGAACGCGGAGGAAGCTTGAGCAACGACTGCGGGCGCTGGCACTGTGTCAGCCCGAGCCCATTGCCCGAACCAGCGGGAACATTAACAGCAATGCGCGCGCGGCGCACGTTCAGTCGCGCGCGGCGCACGTTCAGGGTGCGGCCGACTGGTCGTGGCGACGCGAGCGACTGGTTAGACGGGCTCGGTGATCTCGAACGCGCCGAACCCTGGCAGTGGTCCGTCGATGAAGAAGATCTCCATCGTGATGTCAGGTTCGACGTGGGCTTGCGAGAGGAACGCGACGACCGTGCGGCCGGTGAGCTCCTGGATCACCTGCCGGTATCGAGTGGCCATCACGCGCTGGAAGTCCTCGCGCATCGCAATCACCCGTTCTGGCTCACCGCTGTCCATGATCGTCTTCTCGAGCGGGGTGAAGCCGCTCCCGCGCATCACGACGACGATGATGTCGTCGAGCGCGTACGTCTTGGCCTTCATCGGTCCGCGACCGTAGTGCTCGCGCAGAATCCCGACGATGCTGGTCGAGATGGCCGCTAATAGCTGCCCGCCCGCGAGTTGCGCTGGCCTGCTATCAGCTGCCGGTCCGTCCATATTGTCCACCTCTCGTGTCCGGCGAAGGCTGCGACACCTCCTCCGTCCGTTACCTTGGGTGATGGGACGTCGCCGCGGATCGCTCAGATCGCAAACGCTGTCGTTGGGGAGCGTAGCGCGGCACTTCCCGCTCTTCAATCCCCTCGAGCGCGGGGTGCACGAGTCAGGGCTCAACAAGTCCGTACCCCCGTCGCGCTATGGTTGGACGGAGCAGTGGGCCCAGGAGAGAATGCCTCGGCCACGGTGAGTCGCTAGGAAGGCGACGTTGGCAGCGCAACCATCAACCCGAGTTTCCTCAGCGAATGCCGGCAGCACTCTCAGCGAGAGCGTACGCGCCGGTCCACCGGAGTGGGCGGCCGCGGCCCTGGAAGCCGCACTCGCAGCGCGCGCGCCGGGGGTGCATGCCTCAACGCCGATGGTGCGTCAGCTGGCACTCAAGGTAGGCCGGAAACTGGATCTCGACGCCGACACGGAGGCGCGCCTGGATCTGTCCGTGCGCGTGCGCGACATCGGCATGATTGCGCTACCCGACAGCGTGGCGCTCGCGACGACGGCGCTCTCGCCCGCGGATTGGGAGCTCGTGAACCAACACCCCGTGATCGGGGCGCAGCTGCTCGACGACCTCCCTGTCGTGGCCTTCGCAGCGTCGGTGGTGCGATCTCATCACGAGCGCTGGGACGGCGGTGGTTATCCCGACGGGCTTGCCGGCGATGCGATCCCGCTGCTCAGTCGAGTGATCGCCACCTGCGACGCGTTCGTGGCGATGGCGAGCGACCGGCCATATCGCCGCGGAATCGGCGCCGACGCGGCGCTCGAGCAAGTCCATCGGGAGCGCGGATCGCAGTTCGACCCCTCGATGGTGGACGCGCTCCTCGATGTGCTGAGGGGTACCGCCAGGCCTGCGGTGGATCGCACGGCGAGCGCCCAACTGGCGACCCGACCCGAATCGAGCGCCCCGCGTGAACGCGGCGGACGTCCCGGACTGACGGAGGCGATCGAAGAGCTCGACCTCGTCCCGGCCTTCGCACCAGCCTACGAGCGGGTCCTTGCCGGCGCCACCGGAGGCGAGCTCGTGGCGGCGATCGAGAGCGACACCGGGCTGACCGTCGCGGTTCTGCGCCGAGCCCAGGATGTCTCGACCCAACAACCGATCGCGAACATCTCTGACGCCGTGGCCGCGCTAACCCCAGGCGAGATCGCGGACGCGATCAGGGCTCTGCCGCGCACCGAGTTTCCCTGGCGCACCTCACACCTCGAGGTGCTCATGCACCGCTCCCGCGTGCATGCCTTGGCCGTGACCCGTGCGGCTGATCGCATCGCGCGCGAAGTGAACGTGATCCAGCGGGACGACATCCTTGTCGCGGCGCTTCTGCACGACGTCGGAAAGCTCGTCATGGGGCGCGCCTACGCCGGTTACGGCGAGCTGGTCGACGCTCGGACGACCTCCCCCGAGAAGCGGATCCGCCAGGAGCGCCGAGAAATGGGCACGGACCACGCGAGCCTCGGCGGACTGATGCTGCATCGATGGGGACTTCCCGCCCGCCTCGTGAGGACTGTCGCGGCGCATCACACCTCCGAAGCCGAGAACGAGGTGGCCACCTACGTGAGGCTCGCGGACATGATCGCCCACCATGCTCAAGGTGAGTCCGTCGACCGCACCAAGATGCTGCGTCTGTGCAGCGTATGCGGACTGTCGGCCACCCAGCTCAGGGACGTCCTCTTCGATCTACCCCACTCGGGAGGAAGCGAGCGACGGCGAGCCGAGCCGTCGCCCCTGTCACCGCGGGAGACCACCGTCCTGCGCATTCTTGCTCAAGGCAAGGTCTACAAGATCATCGCCGGGGAGCTAGGACTGTCGACGAGCACCGTCCGCAGCCACCTGCACAAGGCGTATCAGAAGCTGGGAGTCGGCGATCGCGCCCAAGCGGTGCTCCGCGCCACCGAAATGGGTTGGATCTGATCCGATCCGACTACAGTCGCTCCGTCTCCCACAGCAGAACCTTGTAAGCGTGATCGCCGAGCAGCGCGCGGAGCAGCTTGGCTTGGCGGCGCTCGGTACGGTAGACCCGCTCGCCGTGACGGCTGTCCGGGTCAAAGCCCATCTCCGCCGCCCATTCTTCGTAGCAGCGAGCCTGTTCGACGACCGCCGCCTCGGCGGCTACCGCATCGAGCACCTCGGCCACCCGGGGGGGCCCGTTATCCGAGCCGATGACCGTCGTCACCGGACGATCGCCGTTTGAACCGCGCAGCTCGCAGAGATACTGCTTGGCGGCCCACGGCTCGGCGATCAGGAATCCGTGGTCGCCGTTCAGAGTGATCTCCTGGCAGCGGATCTCGAGGTCGCTGCCTGCGAGGAACTGCTCGACCGTATGCATCGAACCTCCTTTGACCTTCCGTTGGCCGCGACCTCTCAGCAAGTGGGAAAACCTAAATACCGATACCCCGGAGTGGCTCACTCGAGCGAAACTGCACAGCTTTCTGAGCGGAGCGTGCGCTAGTCCAAATCGGCGATCGGACCCGCGTCCGGAGGGACATCGACGGCGTGCTCGCGGAGGGCAGCGAGGGAGACGATCTCGAGCGCTCGCTCATGCGTCGACGCCAGGACCACGTACGCCGCGGCCCCGTCCTCGTGCGCCCGCAGCCAATTCACCGCGGTCACGCACCAGCGGTCGCCGGGCACGAGCCCAGGAAAGCCGTACTGCGGCGCCGCTGTGATCAGCTCGTTGCCGATGCTCCGTTGATGCTCGAGGAACGCGGACGTGACCACGGCGCAGATCGTGTGACTACCCCGGTCCTCGGGACCGGTGTGGCAGCACCCGTCGCGGTAGAAGCCGGTGAGGGGGTCGATGCCACACGGCTCGAGCTCTCCCCCCAGGACATTGTCGTCGGGCACCGGGCCAGTATCGCTCCCCGCGCAGACGGGTGAAGGCGAGCAAGACGGCGGTCCAAGGCCCCGGTCACGCCCGCGGCGGCGCTTGGGGCGTCGCGCCCCCAGGGCGGCGCGGGCGCGCGCCGATGGCGTCACGCCTGCGGTGGCGCGAGCGCGCGCCGGGGAACCGGCGAGGACTGCATGATCGAGCTCGTGGTCTGTCCATAGCCGGCGAATTGGTCGATCACGCCCTCGAGGTGCTCGACGTCGCGCACGTAGGCGGTGATCACGTAGCAGTCGTCTCCGGTGACGCGGTGACACTCGACGACCTCGGGCGTCTGTCGAGCGAGCTCGGCGACCGCGCCGAGCTGGCGCGGTGACGGCCGGATTCGGATCATCACCCCGAGGCTGTAGCCGAGCTTGCGAGGGTCGATCTCGGCGCGATATCCGATGATCACCTGCTCCTGCTCCAAGCGCTTGAGTCGCTCGGCTACCGCCGGGGATGAGAGCCCGACGCGCCGACCCAGCTCAGCGAGCGTGATCCGCGCGTCGCGCTGCAGTTCGGCCAGCAGCCGCAAGTCCGTGGCGTCCAGCAGAGCATCATCGGCCGTGCGGTCATTATACCTTTGCTTCATCGGTCTAGGATAGCGAATACCTGCGATACACCCTGTAATAGCGCCGTAGCGCGAGGCATTATGGGATGATGCTTCCAGCCCTGCCCGTCGTCGTCCCTGCCGAGGCGACCGCCGTCCGCGGCACGGCGACCGTCGTCCCTGCCGAGGCGACCGCCGTTCCTGCCGAGGCGACCGCCGCCTCCGACGCCCGCGTGCCGCCGCAGCTGTACTTCCTCGTCAGCGCGGTCTTTCACTACCTCGGACCCGCGTTCGCCGTCCTGCTCTTTGCCCGCGTCGGCGTGCTCGGCGTCGCATGGCTGCGCATCATTTCCGCGGCCGCGATCTTTGCCGTCTGGCGGCGACCGTGGCACGCATTCGCGGCGCAGGATCGCGAAGGCAAGTTGCTTCTGATCGCGTGGGGAAGCGTCCTGGCGATCATGAACGCTTGCTTCTACACCGCCATCGACCGGCTTCCACTGGGCACCGTCGCGGCGATCGAGTTCCTGCCGGTGATCGCGCTCGCAGCATTCGGTGCACGCTCCGCGCGCAACGTCGTGGCGCTCGTCATCGCCGTCCCCGGGGTCTACGTGCTCACCGATGTCCAACTCGGGGCGCAGCCTCTCGGCCTAGCCTTCGCATTCGCGAACGCCCTCCTGTTCGCTGCCTACGTCGTGCTCGCCGACCGCGTCGCCAAACGTCCGGGGGTCAGCGGCATCGACGGACTGGCCGCCTCGATGCTGATCGCCGCGGTCGTCATCACCCCGATCGCCGGCCGCCAGGCGCTGCCCGCATTCTCAGACCCGGTCGGCGTCCTCGCCGGCATCGGCGTGGGCATCTGCTCCTCGGTCATTCCCTACGTCTCGGATCAGCTCGCGCTGGCCCGATTGGCGAGGGCGACATACGCGCTGATGGTGTCGCTGCTGCCCGCTACCGCCACCGTGATCGGCATCATCGTCCTCACCCAGGTCCCGAGCCTCGCCCAAGTCGCGGGGGTCGCACTCGTCATCGTCGGCGTCGCCTTGCACAGCGAGCCGGGGAGCTGAAGTGAGCGCAGGATGGCCAGGTCGAGAGGCGGTGCTGCTCGGCTGTGGGTTTCAGCCCTCCCCCACGGGTGCGACGTCAGCGCTCGCGGGCGACGGCGCCGCGCCACCCCGATCATGAGCCGCGCCGGCGGTGAAGTCCTTGTTGCGGATCAGCGCAAGAGAGAGCACGGAAGCTGCCGCCGCGAGGATCGCTCCGATCAGGAAGATCTCTTTCAAGCCATCGACGAAGCTCGCGTGAACCACCGCCGTCGTGTGCGTGAGCGCGCGGTGCGGCACGCTCCTGAGCACGGAGGCGGGATCGCCCTGGGAGACGCCCGTCGCGATCCGGTGAGCTGCCGTGACGCCGATCCCGCCGGCGCCGCTCAGTCCGGCGACGATCTTCGTGCGCACTTGGTGGGAGAAGATCGAACCCAGTCCCGCCACCCCCGTCGCGATCCCGACCTGGCGGAAGGTCGTGTTGATTCCCGAGGCCATCCCCGCGTCCTGCGGCTCGACGACGCCGATCGCGGTTGATGCGAGCGGCGGGTTGATCAGGCCGGTTCCGGCGCCGGCGACGATGAAGCCGGGAATCAGGTGTGTCCAGCCCGTCGATGGGCCGATGCCGCGCATCAGGTAGATGCCCACCGCGACGAGGGCGAGGCCCGGCCCGATCAGGAGCCGGATCGGCACCTGGGTGGTCAGCCGTCCGGCAACCGTCGAGGTGAGGAGGATGCCGCCGGAGAGGACCAACAGTCGGAGTCCCGCCTGGAGCGGTGAGTAGCCCAGAATGTCCTGCAGATAGAGCGTGAGGTAGAGGAGCAGGGCGAACAATCCGGCGGAGAGCGCAAATGCCGTGATCGAACCGCCCACGAAGGTCGGCTTGCGAAACAGCGAGAGATCGAACATCGGCGCCGACTGCTTCGCCTCGGCGACGAGGAACGCGATCAGCAGCACGGCACCGCCGACGAGGCACGCGACGATCGTCGTCGAGCCCCAGCCCAAGGTGCTCGACTTGATCAACCCGTAGACGATCGCGCCGAGTGCGCCGCTGAACGTGACGAGGCCGATGATGTCGGGGCGCCGGGCGCCGTGCTGACGAGATTCGTCGACGCGCGTGAGCGTGAGGATCACGCCCATGATCCCGATCGGAACGTTGACGAGGAAGATCCAGCGCCAGGAGAGCGCACTCGTCAGCGCGCCGCCGATGACCGGGCCGATCGCGACCGCGAGGCCGGTGATCGCGCCCCAGGCACCGAAGGCGGTGCCTCGTTCGCGGCCGCGGAAGGTCTGCGCGAGCAGCGCGAGCGAGGTCGCGAAGAGCATCGCGCCGCCGACGCCCTGGGCTCCGCGAGCGAGGTTGAGGAGCAGGGGCGTCGTTGCCAGGCCGGACAGGAGCGAGCTCACGGTGAAGACGACCAGGCCGCTCGTGAACACGAGACGACGCCCGAACAGGTCAGCGAGCGATCCCGCCGTGAGCAGTAGCGCGGCGAGCATCAGCGAATAGGCGTCGATCACCCACTGCACGTCGCTGAAGCTCGCGTGGAGCGAAGACTGGATATTCGGCAGCGCGACGTTGACGATCGTGACGTCGATCAACAACATGAACGTCGCGACGCAGACAGCAATGAGAGTCCACCACTTCCGGTCCATGCGCTGTCCTTACCCCGCTAGGCGGGTGCTCGAGCCACGGCGCTCGCCTCGGGCGCCAGCTCGACGGGGCGCATCGGCACGCCCGCCGCGGCATAGGCGTCGATGGCGTCGAGCGTCTCGGCTCCGAGTAGGGCGTGGGCAAGGCCGTTGAGCTGGTCACGGTGCTCGCTGAGCAGCCGGGTCACTTCGGCGTGCGCTTCCTCGACCAGGCGGCGCACCTCTTGGTCGATCAACCGCTGCGTCTCAGGAGAGGTTTCGCTGACGCCGGGGAACAGCGGCCCGTTGCCATTGCTCGGCAGTAAGGAGATCGGTCCGAGCTTCTCGCTCATCCCCCAGCGGCCGACCATCTGGCGTGCGATCTGCGTCAGCTGCTCGATGTCTGACTCGGCGCCGGTGGTGATCTTCCCGTAGACGATCTCCTCCGCCGCGCGACCACCGAGAGCGACCCTGATCTTCGCCTCGAGATCCTCGCGTGAATAGGAGACGACGTCCGCGTCGGGCGTCGAGAGCGTGACCCCGAGCGCCATCCCGCGCGGGATGATCGAGATCTTGCGGACCGGGTCGGCCTCGGGAGTGAGCATTCCGACGAGCGCGTGACCGGATTCGTGGTAGGCGGTGCGCTCGCGATCGGCGGGGCTGAGAACGGTCCCGCGCGGCGCACCGAGCAGGAGCTTCTCCAGCGAGTCGGTGAAGTCCGCCATCTGCACCTTGTCATGATTGCGTCGGGCCCCAAGCAGCGCGGCCTCGTTGCACAGGTTCGCGAGATCGGCGCCGACCATACCCGGCGTCGACGCCGCAAGGGCGCCGAGATCGACATCGGCCGCAAGCGGTATCGAGCGGGTGTGTACCTGGAGGATCTTCTCTCGCCCGGTGCGGTCTGGCGGCTGCACCGCCACCCGGCGGTCAAAGCGCCCGGCACGCAGCAACGCGGGGTCGAGGATCTCGGGACGGTTCGTTGCGCCGAGCACGATCACCGCCTGCTCACTCTCGAACCCGTCCATCTCGGTCAGGATCTGGTCGAGCGTCTGCTCGCGCTCGTCGTTGGCACCCGTCACCGACGCGGACCCTTGGCGAGAGCGGCCGATCGCGTCGAGCTCGTCGATGAAGATGATCGCCGGCGCCGCCTCCTTCGCCTTCGCGAACAGGTCGCGCACGCGTGAGGCACCGACACCCACGATCGCCTCGATGAACTCAGACGCCGCGATCGAGAAGAACGCCGCGTGGGCCTCCCCCGCGACCGCGCGCGCGAGCAGCGTCTTGCCGGTGCCCGGTGGGCCGGACAGAAGCACACCGTGGGGCATCCGCCCGCCGAGACGTACGTACCGGTCAGGGGTGCGCAGGAAGTCGACGATCTCGGTCAGCTCGGCTTTCGCCTCATCGATACCGGCGACATCGTCGAACGTGACGCGTATCTTCTCAGGATCGACCCGGCGCGCCTGGGAGCGGCCGAAGTTGCCGAGCGCACCCATCCCTCCGCCGGCCTGCGCCCGACGCGCGAAGAGCACGAACAGCCCGACGAGGAGCAACGTCGGGCCGAACCCGAGCAGAATCTCCTCCACCAGCGACTCGCTCGTCGTCGTCGATTGCGCGTTCACCTGAACGCCCTTGGACTGCAACAGCGTTGTCAACGCGGCGTTATTCCAGAAGGAGGGGACCTGGGTCGAGAACAGCGTTGTCGCCGTCGCCTTCGTGTCGCTCGCCGGATAGCGGAGCTTCGTCTTAAACGTTCCCTGAATCGTGTCGCCCTTGGACGAGATCGACTTGACCTCGCCAGCTGTGACCTGATTGAGGAAATAGGGGCTGAACGGCACCTTCACGCGCGGCTGACCCGTCGGCTGGAACACGAGCACCGAGATCCAGTTCAAGGCCAGCAGCACGATCGCGAAGATCCACAAGCCACGCCACCGATGGGGCGGACTGGGCTTGTGCTGATCGGGCATTCCACGACCATCGGGCGCGGGCGCCACCTGCCAGCCGCCCTTGTCTCGCGGCATCGACGCCCGCGAGACGCTCTGGCCATCGTCCAGGTTGCTCGCCGGCGTCACCGCCCTCTGGGCGCGTTCCGCGCTACTCGAATCCGTACCCCGGTCGGTCATCGCTTCATTCTGGCCGATCGCGGCCACGGGCGGCACCCCCGACCTATTCGCCCGGCGTATGGGTCGGGGAGGAGAGGTGCGGAACCACGATCACGGCCCGGCGAGACGTTTGCGCCACGCTTCGAACGCGCATGCCAGCTGCGGCTGGCCGAGTGAATCGAGGCGGGTGATGTGGTCATCGATGTAATAGATGTAGAGCGCAACCACCTGGCCGCGTAACAGCTCAGCGGCAGCTCGCTGATCAATCGGCGGTGCCGTTCGCCACGACAGCGCAGCCGCCACCAGAGCGCTCGCGGGCGCACCACGTTGCTCGAGATGGTGAGCGACGGCGGCGTCATTCGTACCGACCTGGCCGGTTGCCGCCGTGAACAGGAACCGCACCGGGAAGAGCGCAAGCTTGGTCACGCGGCGCACGCCTCGTGCGAGGAGCATCTCAGGGCGCCGGATCTCCTCGACGGCGTCCTCGCCCGCAGGCCGAAGCGACCCCAGGACCTGACCTGGCCGGTTGCCCTCGCCCCGCACGCCGGCCAGGTAAGCGATGGCGAACTCGGCGCCACCGACGATCAGCTCGCTCCTACTCGGCCGCGACAGACCACCGCGCACCTCGCGCCCGATCAGCAGCCGGCCGTGTTCGAGCAGATCCAGTCGATCGAGCGCCGGGAAGCGCCCACCCTCGCGCTCCCTGCGCAATGTGGAACGCGTGCCCCAGAACACCGAGAGCCGTTGACCGAGCTCGGAGCCCTTGGCCTTCTCAGCGTCGGCGACGATCTGGATCAATCGCCCGTCGCGGGCGAGCAGGGGATCGCTGATGATCAAGCCCAAGTCGATGTCGCTCACCAGTGGGCTGAAGCCGCCGTGGGCCAAGCTGCCGATCGCGTACGCAGCCACCAGCCGCTCCCCGAGCGCGACCCGATACGCGTTGACCGCCTCGGCCAATGTCGTCTCTGCAGCTAAATCCGCAGGCGAGACCATTCACGGCGCCCGGGAACTCTCGTGATGCTCATGAGGTTGGCTCGAATCACCCTTCGAGATCGCGACACGTCTGGAAGGGTCTCTGATCTGACACCCTATATCGATGGGGTTCCGTAGAGACGGCGTCGGGCGCGATCCCTCTCGGCGTCGCCTGACCCCGAGGCTCAGCGTCCACGACATCGCGATCGATCTCGGTACGGCGAATACGCTCGTGTTCGTCGGCGGACGCGGGATCGTGGTCTCCGAGCCGTCGGTCGTGGCGTCTGATTCGTTGACCGGGGAGGTCCACGCCGTCGGGGCCGAGGCCGAGCAGATGATCGGCCGTACGCCGGCGACGATCTCGGCCGTGCGTCCGTTGCGCCATGGGGTGATCGCCGATTTCGAGGTCACCGAGGAGATGCTCCGGTACTTCATCCGCAAGGTGCTGGATCGTCGCAGAGGCCATCCGCGCATGATCGTGTGCGCTCCCTCTGGGGTCACCGAGGTCGAGAAGCGCGCCGTCGAGGAGGCTTCGCTTGCGGCGGGTGCCCGGCGCGTGCACCTGATCGAGGAGCCGATCGCGGCGGCGATCGGAGCCGGTGTCGCGATCGGCGAACCGATCGGACGCATGGTGGTCAATGTCGGCGGCGGCACGAGTGAGGTGGCGGTGATCTCGCTCGGAGGGATGGTGCTATCGCGTTCGATCCGCGTCGGCGGCTATGAGATGGACGAGGCAATCACACAGTATCTGCGTCGCGAATATCAGCTCGCGATCGGTTCGCAGACGGCCGAGGCGATCAAGATCTCGATCGGTACGGCGCGCCCGCCGGAGTCGGAGACCGCGACCCCGGTCCGCGGCCGACATCTGATCACCGGACTTCCGACGCAGGTTTCGCTGCGAAGCGAGGAGGTACGCGAGGCGCTCAAGCCACCGTTGGACGAGATCCTGCGGACGATCAGGGACACGCTCGAGCAGACGCCGCCCGAGCTGGCCGGTGACATCGCGCGCGATGGCATCCTGCTCGCGGGAGGCGGGACGCTGCTGCGCGGCTTCGCCGAGCTGGTGGCGGCCGAGACGGGCATGCCGGTGTTCAGCGCGGACTCCCCGCTGAGGTGCGTTGCGTTCGGATCCGGTCAGGCGCTTGACCATTTCGACCAGCTCGGCTCGACGACCGGGATGCCGCGGACCCTGTCAACGCGCGACTGACCTGCTGACCCCGAGGCGAGCCGGCGGTCAATCCCGCCGGGGCTCCACGCGACTCGCGGGTGACCTGCCCGGTCACGGATGGGCCTGGATGCGAGAGCGTCGTTGGCGGCGGCACCACGGGTCCGCGCGGACATCCCGTGCGGGTCGTGATCCCCGCCCTCAGCGGATCTTGCGCGACAGGACCTCTTCGTTGAGCTCGATCACGTGCGACAGTTGCACGTCGCCATGCTGAGCGGCGACCGCGACCGAGACCATCAGCTTTGAGTCGTAGGAGTCGACGTTGAACGTCGTCCACTCGGGGTCCCCGCTGCAGGTGGGCGGACCGAACTTCGGGAGCTTGTGCTTCGCCGAGCATGGCGCAAGGCCCGCATCGGTGACCGTTCCGGTGACGAAGAACGCGGCCTTCCATGGATTGTGCCGCGCAGACAGAGTGCCGAAGGTCTCATCATTCTTCGCCGCCGCCTTCATCCCGTCGGCCTCGGCCGTCGCATAGATGGACGGGATTCCCGGAATGATGTCGACGCCGACGGCCTGGTCATAGTGCCCGGCCTTTTTGCCCTTCCATGAGCACAGATTGGCCGTTCTCCCGAATAGCTTGAGCGGGCCGGTGCCGAGCACCTTCGCCATCGACGTCGCCGACAGACGCTTACAGCTCGGGATGCTCGGCGCCTTCTTCTTGGGAGCCGCCGACACGACCGCGGGGACCGCGATCGCAACTGCCAACACGACGAGCGCAAGGCCACTCGCCGCGCGACGCCGACGGTGACGGTGACGGAGCGATGATCTGCGCCGGCGCATGGCGGGTGCACGGTACCAGCCGGTTGCCCTCGGTACCGGAATGCCTCTCTTCACCGACCCGATCAGCCTCAAGCTCCTGACTACCAAGGCATACGACGCGGGCGCCGTGCTCCACGTCTCCGAGCCGGCACTGAGCTGGGGCCGACAGCGGCTAGGTTGCTGATATGCCTGAGGGCACGATCTCGATTGACGATCCGCGAGCCGAGGACGTTCGCGGGCTGCTCGAGCGCCACCTGGCGTTCGCCAATGTGCATAGCCCGCCCGAGGATGTCCACGCCTTTGCCGTGGATGCTCTCCTCGATCCCGCGGTGACGTTCTTCAGCTTCCGCCTGACAGGTCAGCTGCTCGGCGTCGCCGCGCTCAAGCAGTTGGACGAGCACCACGCGGAAGTGAAGTCGATGCACACGGCGCAGGAGGCACGTGGTCGCGGGATCGGCCGAGCGATGGTCGACCATCTCATTCGCGTGGCTCACAACCGCGGCTTGCGCCGGGTGAGTCTCGAGACCGGATCCATGTCGGCCTTTGCGCCGGCACGCCGTCTCTACGCGAGCGCGGGATTCAGGCCGTGCGGACCGTTTGGCGACTACGCCCCGAGTCCGAACAGCACGTACATGACGCTCCTGCTGAACGACCCATACTCCGCGGCTCGACCTGGCTAACGGACACAGGCCACCGAGGACGCCCGCCGGATCCAGATGTCTTATCGCGCGGCGGTTGCGACCTCGGCGAGCCGGTGCAGCGATGTGTGGATGATCTCGCGTTGGCTATCGAGGCGGTGGGCTTCGCTCTCGGGGATCTCGACCTCGACGGTGATGAGGGTGCCGTGCCCGGCGGGTTCGAGGCGCCACTGGAAGCGCAGGTCAGAGACCAGGCACGAGACCGTGACCCGTTGCTCGTCGCGCTGGGTGTCGAGCAGCTGCGCCATCGGATAATCCGGGTAGCCGTCGGGGTACATCGTGTACTTGCCTTCGTCCTCGACGTCGACAGTTTCGATGCCGGCCCACCAGTCCGGGAAACGGACGGGGTCGTAGAGGAGCTTCCAGACATCCTCGGGTGGTGCCTCGCTCGTGGCGGTGTCATTGAACGACGGCATGGGGCGTTCCTTTCGTGAGGGCGGCAAGCTCACGGCGGACGCGCGCCAGCTCCCGTTCGGGCTCGACGAGCCCGACGACCGGGCGGCCGAGGTCGGCGAGCACCGCCGTCATGCTCTCGGCGCGGCGGCCGCGGTCCACCAGGCGCTCCCAGCCCGCGATCGACTCGCGCAGCCGGCGCTCGGCCTCCAAATGGTCAGCGCGGGCCAGCGCGAGCACGCCCTGGACGCGCGCCAGCCGGGGGACGAGCGCACCGGGAAAGTCGCTCGGCCGGACGGGCTCGAGCACCGTCGCCCGCAGCTGGGCGGCGGCCTGCTCGAGCTCACCGGCGGCGGCGAGCGCCTCGGCGAGCGCCAGGCGCGTGAGTGGGCGGCTGATCGGCGCACCGTCGACGAGCGCGGCGGCGAGCAGCGACGCCGCGAGCGAGTGCTCGCTCGCTTCGAGGGCGACGAGCCCTCGGTCGTGGCTGGCCATTGCCAACAGCTCTGGCTGCGCGAGCTGGTCGGCGAGCTGCTGCTCCGATTCGGCGGCAGTGCGGGCGTCGTCGAGCCGGTGCAGTCGTGTGAGCACGAACGCGCGCGCGGCGAGCAGGTGGATCTCGAGGCTTTGCAGGCCGTGGCGGCCGACCGCCTCTAGCCCGCGATCGATGAACTCGAGCGCGCGCTCGAGCTCGCCGCCGGCAGTCGCGGCTCCGGCTGCGTTCGCCCAGCAACCGTAGGCGAGATCGGGACGCCCGGCGCGTGCGATCGCCTCGCCGGCCGCGATCGCCGGCGCGTACGAGTCGGCGTAGCGCCCGCGGCGCATGAGCGCGAGCGCTCGGGCGTGGCCGACGTCATACGTGTGCAGATCGCTCTGGGGCGCGTCCGCGCCGAGCTGAGCCAGGAGCCGCTCGGCTTCCTCGACGCTGCCGGCGACGGCCTGCGCCCACGCGAGCGCCGCCAGCGCCTCTCGGCGCTCCTCTTGTGCGGGCTGCGCGGCGTCGCCGAGCAGCTCGAGCGCCGCGACGCAGCTCTCGAGGACGGCGCGCGGAACGCAGATCGGCCCGTGGTATGCGCGCGCTCGCCGCAACCACGCGCGGGCGAGCCCGAGCGGCTCGCCGCCCCGCAGCAGGGCCACGGCGCGGTCGAACGCAACCTCCGCCTGCTCACGGCGCACACGCCAGGCCTCCAGCTCGGCCAGCTCGAGCCAGAGGTCGGCGCGGTCGGGCGCGATCGCCAGGGCCTCCTCGAGATACCCGACGGCGTGCTCGAGCGCCGCCACCGCGCGCGCCTCGACGGCGGCGCGCGCAAGCTGCGGGACGGCTTGTGTATCGGCGCCGGCGAGCCGCAGCTGCCGGGCCGCTTCCGCTGGGCGGGTGATGCTGCCGGCGTGCTCGCTCGCCAGCAGCGCATTCGCCCAGCGCCGATGCAGACCGCGACGGCGCGGCTCGGCGATCTCCGCGTAGACCGCCTCGCGCAGCAACGCATGACCAAACCCGACCCGGCCATCGACCACGACCAGCAAGCCGGTCTCGAGCGCCTGGGATGCGTCCTCGTCTGGGTCTCGCAATCCCAGCTGACCGAGCTCGACCGGGTCCAACGCCCGGGCTGCGACCGCAACGAGCTCGAGGAGCGTACGGATGTCCGGCGCGAGCGAGGCGAGCGTCGCGCGCACCGAGCCCCGAAGGCTGGGCGCGACCCCGTCCCCGAGACCCCGACCGATCGCGCGCGCCGTCTCGACCGCTAGCAGCGCGTTGCCCTCAGCTCCGTCCACAACCCGCTGCACTCCGGCGTCGCTGAGCCGCGCAGCGCGGCGCGCCAGCGCCGCCACCGCGGCGGGCGCCAGCGGCGCGAGCACGAGCTCGCCGGCGAGTAGACCGCGGGATCGCAGGGAGTGCTCGAGCCGGTCCGCGTCGGCGCTGTGCGGTAGCTCGCGACGGGTCAGCAGCATCATGATCGGCAACGCTGCGACCCGCCGTGCGACATACCCCGCCAACTCGAGGCTCGACCGATCGGCCGCGTGTATGTCGTCGAGCACGAGCAAGACGGGACGCGCGCGCGCCGCCCATGAGAGCAGCGCTACGACGGCCTCGAACAACCGCGTGCGCTGGAGGTCGGGCGCGAGGACCACACTGCGGTCGCCTGCGCGGGCGAAGTGCGCCGGCAGCTCGCTCGCGAGCACGGCAAGATCCTCAGGCCACTCGGATTCTGGGGGAGGTGCCGGCAGCGCGGGCAGCAGCTCGCGGATCAGCTCTGCCCACAGGCTCAAGGGCGCGGTGCCGCCGAGGTCGAGGGCCGCGGATGTGGCCGTCTGCCCACCAGCCCCAGCGACACGCGTGCCCAGCTCCGTCGCCAACCGTGTCTTGCCGCTCCCCGCTTCGCCGCGCACGAGCACCACCGCACCTGACCGGCGCGCCACCGCTTTCCACGCGCGATCCAGCTCGGTCAGCTCGCGCTCACGACCCACCAGCGCCAGCAATCCGGGTGGCGCAATCGCCGGCCGGGGGCCGGCCGGGGCGGGAGAGTCGGCGCGGAGGCGCGCGATCAGCTCCCGCGTCTGTCCCGACGGGGCGACCCCGAGCTCGCGCCGCAGCCGCTCGCTCAGCGTGCGATAGATGCGGAGCGCCCCGGCGCGATCCCCGACAGCGTCCAGGCGGGAGATCAGCCGGCGGTGTGCGTGCTCATCGAACGGGTCGTGCTCGACCTCGCGCCGGGTCCAGTCGATCGCCTCGCGGACATCGCCTCGCTCCTCGCACGCTCGGGCCGATCGCTCGAGCAGCTCGATCACCTGCTCGCGGTGGCGCTCCCGCGCCGAGAGCGCCCACTCGTCAGCCACGCCCTCGAGCAGGTCGCCACGGCACAGGGCCAACGCCTGCTCGGGCGAAGCGCCGCTCGCGAGCCGCTCGAACTCGCGGGCGTCGATCCACAAGTCCTCGTCGGCGCGCAAGCCGACGCGCTCGCGGTCGACGACCAGCCAATCGCCAAGCGGGCGGCGCAGCGCCCACAGCGCGCTTCGCAGGCTCGCCCTCGCGCTCTGGTCCAGCACGTCCGGCCAGAACCGTGAGGCAAGCTCGGCTCGCGACACGGGTCGCGGCGAAAGCGCCAGGTACGCAAGCACGGCCCAGGGTCGCTGCGACGGCGACGAATCGATCACGGCCCCGTCCAGCTCGACCTCCAGCGCGCCTAGGAGACGCACGCGCAGCACCCGTGAAGCGTACCGCCGCTCGTCCGCGAGGCGGGGAATCGGTGCAGCGATCGCATTGCGATTGGCTGGCAGGTCCAGACCCGCGTACGGAGGATGTAGGCAGGGCTCGGGTGCGCTCGGGCGGGCAGGCGTTCAGAAGTAGGCGAGGCTAGGACCCTGATCCACTGCTCCTGCGCCTCGGACCCCTGATCCTCCCCGGCATCATGATCCTCCGCGAACGCCCGCACGGACAACACCATTGACTGAACGGACCGAAGGGCGCCCGCCATGGTCTCGGCGCTCAGTTGACGAGGAAGGAAGTCCGCCGCGGTCCGCGAGGCCATTTTATATAATTAGCGGAATGGCTAACGATACGTTCAGCGCTCTCGCCCATCCGCTCCGACGCGAGATCGTCGAGCGCCTCAGCGGAGGACCGGCGACGGTCGGGGAGGTAACACGCGACTTCGGGGTTTCGAAGCCGACCATCTCGCGGCACCTGCGAATGCTCGAGGAGGCAGGGATCCTGAGCCGCGTGATCGTTGGGCGGACCCACCGGCTCGCACTGCGGCCGGAGGCGCTTGCCGAGGCGTCGGATTGGATAGAAAGCCAGCGAGAGCGTTGGGAACGCCTCTTCGATGTCGTCGGCGAGTACCTGGAGGAACGGAGTGAGCGACGATGAGCGCGGAGTCTGGCCGCGTGGTGCGTATCGAGCGAACCTTCGCGGCGACGCCCGAGGACGTCTTCGATGCCTGGACGAGCCCCGAGGTGATGCGGCGCTGGTTTCACTGCGCATCCGACTGGGACACCCCGGAGGCCGAGGTCGATCTCCGGGTGGGGGGAAAGGTCCGGGTGGTGATGCGAAGGCCCGACGCCAGAGAAGTCGAAGCGCAGGGCAGGTACACGCTGATCGACCGGCCGCACCGGCTGGTCATGACCTGGACATTCGACGACGATCCCTCCAACGAGCAGATGATCGAACTCTCCTTCTCGGAGTCCGAGGGCTCGACCACGGTCCTGATGGTCAACAGCAGCATCTCCACCGATGAGCGCCACGACGCCCAAGACGAAGGATGGAACGGGTGCTTCGACGAGCTCGAGCGGGCATTGGCCGGGTGATTCGACGCATGTCGGGACCGGATGGGGACCCACGTCCCGGCGCGCGATCTCTGGGGTGAGCGGCTCGCCCATCTGCTCGAGGTAATCCTCGTCAAGCTGGCCACCGCGAGCCGCGTACGCCTGGACCGCCGGCCGACCGAGGTCATCCGGGCGGTAAAGGTCTCGATTGACAGGACTTCTCGGAGGTGGCGAGACCGGGACTTGAACCCGGGACACCACGATTTTCAGTCGTGTGCTCTACCAGCTGAGCTATCTCGCCGTGGTCGGGCGATGCTAGCGGCTTGCCGACAGGCCGCCCGGGGCGGAAGGCCAGATCTTCCCCCGGCCGGGCGGGCGCGAAGGCCGAATCACCTGGCGCCGCACGAGGAGGCGCCCGCGGGGTCGAGACCATCCGTAGGTATACGCTGTCGCGATGCGTCGCGCCTTCGTCTCGCTCCTGGCGGTAGCGCTCTGCGTGGTGACCGCCGGCTGCGGCTCCTCGAGCTCGAAGACGACCGTCTCGAGCCCGCTTGTTACCGAGCTGTCGTACTTCCCAACCGGGAGTCCGTTCGTCGCTGCGATCGCGACGAACACCAAGGGCACCGCGATCCAGAACGCCGAGGGGCTGCTCGGGGCGTTCCCGCTCGCAAAGCTCGGGATCGGTGCGCTCGAGTCCAAGCTCGAATCGGTCGGCCTCGACTACCAGACCGACATCGAGCCGCTGTACGGCAATCCGATCATGGTCGGCGCGACCGAGGTTCCCGGCAGTACGTCGCTGACAGGCTCGAAGTTCCTCGGGGTGTGGATCGTCGAGAACGCCGCCAAGCTGCGAGCGCTGCTGAAGAAGCTCCCGGGCTTTCACGCGTCCGGGCACTATGACGGCGCAACGCTGTATCAGAGCGGCGCGTCCGCGACCTTCGCCCTCGACGGTGCGACGGCGGTGTTCGGTGCCTCTGCGGCGGGCGTCGACGCGGCGCTGAACCGCCACGCCCACGGGGGCGGGATCACCTCCGCCGACTTCTCCCGCGCGATGGGAAACCTCCCTCAGGACACCCTCATCCAGGCTTTCGGCAGCCTCACCACCGCACTGTCGTCGACGGGGACCGCGAACGCCCGGAAGATTCCCTGGGTGGCAGCGATCCGTGGTTACGCGGCCTCGATCAGCGCCAGCAGCGGCGGCATCACCGCTCAGTTCCGGCTCGACACGTCCGGCGGCTCGCTCAGCGCCGCCGAGCTGCCGATCGCGGCCGGGACGACAGCGCCCGATCTCGCCGGCACCCTCCCGATCGCGGTCGGCCTGCGCGACCCGGCACAGAGCTTGCGCTTCATCGAGGCGGCCGAGCAGGCCATCGACCCGACTTCGTACGCCCAGTTCAACAGTCGCGAGAACGTCGCCAAGAGCAAGACCGGCTACGACCTGAACACCTTCGCCGCGCTGCTGACGAGCGACCTGATCATCCAGAGTGACACGCGGACGACGATGGGCCGGGCCGAGGTGAGCGACTCCGTGAGCGCCGCGAAGCAGCTTGCGAAGCTCCCCCAGGTCGTGCGCGACATCTTCCACTCAGCGCACGGCCTGACGAGCCTGCCCGGCGGCTTCTACGCGATCAACGAGAGGAACGGCAAGCCACTCGACCTCGGGCTCCTCGGCAACGAGTTCGTCGCCGGCCTGGCCACCCCGGCGCAGCTTCGGGCCTTCGCCACCGCGCCCACCACCTCGGCCCCCAACGCCCAGGGTGCGGTCGCCTTCCGAATCAGCCTCATCGATCTCCTGAAGATCGTCGTCACAACGCCTCCCAGCGCGATCGTCCAGTCGTTCCTCTCGAGTCTCGGCGACGTGACCGGCTCGGCCTCCGCCTCCCCCAGCGCCCTCACCGGAACCCTCTCGCTCGGCGTCAAGTAAGGGCTCGCGGACCGGTACGGGTTCGTGGGCCCGTCAGCCGGCGCAGGAGCTCGAGCGCCCCGCGCTTGGACAGGGGCTCGTTCAGGTTGCCGCACTTCGGCGATTGCACGCAGGACGGACACCCCGCCGCACACGGGCATTCTCCGATCAGCCTGCGGGCGTCGTCCACCAACCGCTCGAACTCATCGAACCCTCGCCGTGTGATCCCGATCCCGCCCGGGTGGCCGTCGTAGATGAAGATCGTCGGGCCGCCGGTCTGTGGGTGGGCGTTCGTCGACAGGCCGCCGATGTCCCATCGGTCGCACATCGCAATCAACGGCAGGACCGCGATCTGCGCGTGCTCGAGCGCGTGCAGGGCGCCGAGCAGCAGCTCGGGGGGGAACGGCTCATCGGCGACCGGCTCGGCGAGCTCGAACCACAGCCCACGCGTGGAGAACTCCACGGTCGGGAGATCGAGTGCCGTGAAGTCGATCACCGCGTGGTCCCGGAGCCCCTTGCGCTGGAAGCCGAGCACCGTCTCCGAAACCGCCACGGCGCCGAAGGAGAGGCTGACCCCGAGGGTCTCGCGGCGGTGCTCGAGGCGCTCGATGTAGGTGAAGCTCTCGCGCTTGGCCTGGGTGAAGTAGTCGCCCGTGAACGGCTCGAGCAGAGCCCGGCGTGCGTCGAGTTCGAGCGCCAGCACCTCGTAGGAGCGCCCGAGGTGGAGGTAGACCGCCCCCTCGTGGACCGTCGAGTAGGCACGGACGGCCTCGACCTGGCCGAGCAGCTCGCCCGAGTCGACGTCGATCAGGGCAAAGGAGTCGGGGGACGCCGAGCGGAGCTCCACGCGCGCCGCCGGGTAGTCGTCGGCCCGCCGGGGAACGAACCCGGTCACGCGCTCACGGAGGATCCCGGCGGCCGCGAGCACATCTGCATGCGCGCGCCATCCGGCACCGAGCACACCCGCGTCCTCGTCGCTCAGCGGGGCCTCATGCGCCGCGCACACGAGGTGCTCGGCGTAGATCTGCGGGCTCTCGTGGTCGAGGATCGCAGCCTCCACGGGTCGGTCGAGGAACTCGTCGGGGTGGCGGCAGAAGAACTGGTCGAGGGCGTCCTCGCCGGCGAGAAAGACCGCCAGGCCGCTCCCGCGCCGTCCCGCCCGGCCCCACATCTGCCGCAGGCTCGAGACGGTGCCCGGGAAGGTGACGCAGATGGCAGCGTCGAGCGTGCCGATGTCGATGCCGAGCTCGAGCGCGTCCGTGGCGACCACCCCGAGCAGCTCACCCGAGGTCAGCCGGCGTTCGAGCTCCCGGCGCTGCTGCGGTGTGTAGCCGGCGCGGTACGGAGCGATTCGCTCGGCGAGGTCGGGCCGATCGGAGCTGTTCAACCGGTCGACGGTATGGCGGAGGATCAACTCGACCCCCCGGCGCGACTTCATGAAGCAGATCGTTCGCGCGCCCTCGAGCACGAGCCGCTCGAGCAGCTCCGCCGCCTCGGTGAGCGGCGAGGCGCGCCGGCCGAGCTGCTCGTCGAGCAACGGCGGGTTCCACATCGCGACGGTGCGCTGCGCAGTCGGCGCCGTGTCGGTGCCGATCAGGGTGATCTCGTCGAGCCCGGTCAGGCGCTCGGCCAACTCGAGCGGGTTGGCGATCGTGGCGCTGGCAAGCAGGAAGCGCGGCTCGGTGCCGTAGCGGGCCGCGACGCGCCGCAGCCGCCGCAGGACATTCGCGACGTGCGAACCGAACACGCCCCGGTAGACATGAGCCTCGTCGATCACGACGAATGCGAGATTCGCGAACAGCTCGGCCCAGGCGGCGTGGTTGGGCAGGATCCCGACGTGGAGCATGTCGGGATTGGTGAGCACGAGGTTGCTGCGCCGACGGATCGCCGCGCGCTCCCCGCGTGGCGTGTCGCCGTCGTAGATCGCCGGTGCAATCGCCTGCTGCATGCCGAAGGCATGCAGCGCCCGGGCCTGATCCTGAGCCAGCGCCTTGGTCGGATACAGGTACAACGCCCGCGCCTTCGAGTCCGAGCACAGCACCTCGAGCGTCGGCAGCTGGAAGCACAGCGACTTTCCCGACGCCGTGCCCGTGGTCACGATCGTCGGGCCCGCGAACGCCGACCGAATCGCCGCCTCCTGATGCAGATACAGAGACTCGATCCCCACCCGATCAAGCGCATCGAGAACACGCGAGTCCAGATCATCAGGGAGAGAAACCAAGCGCGCGGAGCGCGCCCCATAAACGTCCGAATGGACCACCCGCTCATCGCTAAGAAGCGAGGACCAAGGCTCCACGAGAAGAGATGCTGCCACCAGGCGAGTATGGCGGTCCGGGGCCGAAAGGGCGGGCGGCACCCGCCCCCGCGCGCTAGGGTCAACCGCCATGAAATGCCTATACGTGGACCTGGACGGCACTCTGCTCGGCCCAGGAGCCTCGATCCTGGGCGACGCCGAGGGCCGTTTCACCCTCGACGGCGTCCGCGCGCTGCAGGCGTGCGATCGTGCCGGCGTCGAGGTCGTGATCTACTCGGGCCGCCGCCAGAGCTCGGTGTTCGAGGCTGCGCGCTTGATCGGCTCGTCCGCGTATATCTTCGAGATCGGCTGCGGCCTCGTCCTCGACGGCGAGCTCGAGTGGCTGACCGATGGTCTCGAGCCCCGCGACGGGGCCTCGATCTTCGATCAGATCACCGCTACGGGGGCTCCCGCGCTGCTGCTCGAGCGCTACGCCGACCGGCTCGAGTACCACGCGCCGTGGCACATCGGGCGCGAGGTCTCGCACCTGTTCCGCGGGCTCGTCGACACCGCCGAGGTGAACGATCTCTTGGGCGGGCATGGGCTCCGGCTCGTCGACAACGGCGTTATCCACGAGCGGGTTGGGCACCTTCCGATCACGCACGCCTACCACCTGATCCCGGCGGGGGCCTCGAAGGCGCGCGGCGTCGCCCGCCACATGCTGGCCCGCGGCTACCAGCGGGCCGATTGCATCGCCGTGGGCGATTCGCGCGAGGACCTGGAGGCCGCCGGGGTGGTCGAGACATTCTGGCTCGTAGCGAACGCGCCCCAGCGCGACCCGGGGATGCGCGAGGAGATCGCCGGACGAGCCGGCGTCCGCATCGCCGAGGGCGCTTACGGTGCCGGGGTGTACGAGGCCGTCGTCACGACGCTCGCCGAGCGCCGGTAGATCCCGCGTCCTGCTCCACCTCGTGGGCATCCGCTACGGCCCATCCGAGCCGCTCCACGAGCCGGGCGGCGAAGTGGTCTGACTCCAGGTCGTCGAGGCTCACGCAGCATCACCGCCGCATCACCCTGCGCGCGGGCCGAATCAGCAAGCACGATGATCTGAGGCACCGCTTCCTCCTTGATCGTTTGCCGGTCCAGCGTGTCAACCGCGGATCAGGCCCCAGTAAACATCTCGTTGCTTTCCTGCATCCCGGTTGTAAGCGCGGCGGGGTGGGATGCCCGCTCGCGTCCACGCGCTGAAGACACCTGCCCGCGTGCTGGCGCCCACGCGTCTACGCAAGTGGACGCGACCGGACATCCCAACCCGCCGAGCCTCCCCATAGCCGGGCGCGCAGCTGATGACGACGTTCAGGCGACGGACGCGACGGGCAGGTCGTCGAGGACCAGACCGTTGACGTGCGCGTAGTGGCTCGCCTGCGTTCGGTTTCCGACCTCGAGCTTGCGATAGATGTTCGAGAGATGGAACTTGACCGTCTGCTCGGTGACCCACAGTCGCCGCGCGATCTCCCCGTTCGTCGACCCTGACGCCACCAGCTGGAGGATCTCGAGCTCGCGGGTGGTCAGCGGGCAGTCCTCGGTGGCGACGGCATGCGCACGGAGCCCACGACGACCGCTGGCAGCGCCCGGCCGGGACCCTACGTGGATCACATGGCCATCGAGCGTCTCGCGCACCAGCGTCGACAGGGCCACGGGCTGAATCGCCTTCGAGATCGCTCCCGAAGCGCCCGCGTCGAAGACCTGATCGAGCCATTCCGGGTCCATCCTGACAGTCAAGACGAGCACCGTGATGGCCTCGTTCTCCTCCTTGATCGCCCCAATCAAGGACACCGCCAGCTCCGAATGATCCATGTCGTCGACCAGCACGACATCGGGAGCTGCGTCAACGATCGTGCGCGCAGACGTCCTGCGGCCGTTCGCGTGGCCCAGCAGATTGAACTCCCCGCTCGTGCGCAATCCGATCCGGATCGCCTCCACGATCAGCGAGCTGTCGGCAACTACAACGAGCCGTTTCATCACGCGCTCGCCCCCACGGCAAGTTCCGTCGCCCTTGTCTTCATGATGCCTCCATTTGTGTACATTGCCCTACAACACAGGCTGATTGCATTACCCCTGCTGCGCTCTGCTTCCCGGTCCCCTCGGTCAGCCCCTTGCGCGACTGTCTCGGTAGTCGATCCCGAGACTATACCGCTTCACACAAGGACTTGTGCATTTGTGATCGGGAGGTGAATTCGCGGTCGGCCGGGTCAGTGGGGCCCCGACGCGGTCGCGCCGCCATGCAGATCCGCGACCGCTATCGTGCTGGCCTCCAGCAGGCACACAAGTAGTCCAGATGCGGGGATAAAGGTGCAAGCAGCGCAAGCGAAAATGACCGTCGGAGTGATCGGCCTCGGGTACGTAGGACTACCGCTGGTGGTCGCGTTCGCCGAGGCGGGCGATCACGTCGTGGCCGTCGATATCGATGCGCAGAAGGTGGCCGCCGTCGCCGCCGGGGAGTCGTACATCGAGGACGTGACGTCGGAGCGACTGCGAGCGCTGCGGGGCTCGATCGAGGCGACCTCGCACTATGCGCCGCTCGCGCGGTCGGACGCGATCGTGATCTGTGTTCCGACGCCGCTGACCCGCAACCGTGAGCCGGACCTAGGCCCACTCTGCGCCGCCGCGCGCTCCCTCGCGCATGTGCTCCAGCGGGGCCAGCTCGTGGTGCTCGAGTCGACGACGTACCCGGGGACGACCCGCGAGCGCCTGATCCCCCTGCTCGAGGAGTCGGGGCTCCGCATTGGCGACGGGCTGAGCGTGGCGTTCTCGCCCGAGCGCGTCGATCCCGGTCGGACGGACTACACCCTCCGGAACACCCCAAAAGTCGTCGGGGGGATCACCACCGAGTCCGGGGACCGCGCGGAGGAGCTGTACAGGCGCATCTGCGATCAGGTGGTCCGGGTGAGCACTCCCGAAGCAGCCGAAATGACCAAGCTGCTGGAGAACATCTTCCGCTCGGTCAACATCGCGCTCGTGAACGAGCTCGCCATCCTCTCCGACCGGATGGGGATCGACATCTGGGAAGTCGTCGATGCCGCGGCGACCAAGCCCTATGGCTTCATGCGCTTCGAGCCTGGCCCGGGGATGGGCGGCCACTGCCTGCCGGTCGATCCCTTCTACCTCACGTGGCGCGCACGGGAGTTCGACCTCTCGACGGAGTTCATTGAGCTCGCGGGGAAGATCAACCAGCAGATGCCCCGCTTTTGCGTCGAGCGGATCGAACGCGCCCTCAATGATGTGGCCAGGCCGGTCAACGGCTCTCGGATCGCAATCCTCGGCGTCAGCTACAAGGGGGGGGTTGGTGACATCCGCGAGTCCCCGGCGCTCCGAGTCATGCAGATGCTCGCCGAGCGAGGCGCGGTGCTCAGCTACCACGATCCGTACGTTCCCGCGCTGAAGGAGCTCACGTTGGAGAGCGTCGGGTTGCAAGCCGCGGTGAGCGAGGCCGATGCTGTCGTGCTCGTGACGGCCCACCCTGGCATCGACCACGTCGCAATCGCCGGCAGCGTTCCTCTGTTCATCGACCTCCGCGGCGTGACCCGCGGGCTGCGTAGCGCCAGCGTAGTCCGGCTGTAAGCGGACTGAGGGGCCTCGGCGGCGTCAGCGGCCTAAGCGGTCCGGCGCGGTCCGCCACGGCACCGCGAGCGAGCAGGCGCGGCACGTAAACTGCCCTCCGCCGGGCGCGTAGCTCAGTGGGAGAGCGCTCGCTTCACACGCGAGAGGTCGCTGGTTCGAGCCCAGCCGTGCCCATCAAGAAGTACCTGGAAACCTCAGCCTTTTTGCGATTGCCCCGGGCAGGGCGACCGCACTGAGACCTCCGATGATCGGGTCGCGCCAAGGTAGGTCCGAACCGAGTCGGTGCGGCGTGGACCTACAGCGTGACGAGCCATCTGCTCATCGCACTCACCGCTCAGCGGTCTGCGACTAACGGTAGTTGCGAAACTGGGAGACGAATGAGGTCGTGGCCAGCCCGGAGGATCGGGTCGGCACGCCGCAGAAACTCGCTCGCCGTTGGATCGGCGACAGCGGAGCCCCCCGGGCGCGCCCGTCCGGCCGGCCCGCGCTGCGCGCCTTTGGCCCGCCGAACGCCCGCCGCCCCATCGTCTCAGAGTCCAGGGTCATTCCTTCACCAACCTTTCGGTCAGCACGATCTCAACGATCCGCGGCACCGTCTCAACCCGGTCGCTGGGCACTTTTCAGCACGTATCCGAGCAGCGCCCCCGCGCCGACAACGCCCAACCCGACGACGATCGCGAAGCCGAGCACGGTGTCCGGCGCGCTTGCCCCTCGGTCGAGGGCGACTCCAGCACCGATCACCGGAATCGAAAGCCCGACAAAGAGGGCGATGAGCAAGTCCGACGTCATCGCCAGTCGGTTCTGCGGCGCCGTGGCCTCGAGCACAAGGCCGGTCGTCCCTTTGAAGACGGCACCGGCGCCTGCACCGATCAGCGCGCCACTGACGAGGAACAGCGGGAGGCTCGGTGTCGGAAGACGCACGGCGGTCACCAGCAGCGCGAGACCGATGAGCATCGAGATCGCGCCGAGCACGGGTACCGCCGAAGCTTGGAGCCTGCTTGTTGCCAGCTGGGCCCCCACCCCCGAGGAGAACACCAGGAACAGCGTTGCGCCCGACAGTGCGTGTGAGGGATGGTGAAGCGTAGTGGCGAGGAAGAGCCCGGACAGCCCGGCGAACAGCCCGTTTGCCGCGAACGCTGCGAGGGTCGCTGCCGCCCCTGGAACGAGAATCCTGACCGAGCGTGAAGCACTGCTCGCCTGGCTCTCCGGCGAAGCCGGACGAGCTGGAGTGCCGGTCTCGGGCGCCGTGGCCAAGCCGATCAGAGCGATCGCTCCAAGCGCCACGAAGATGAGATAGGCAAGGTCAGCGGCGATTTCACCCACTGCGCCAGGCAGCCACCGATCAGCGGACCGATCCAAGCGCCCCGACGGTCACGGCCGTGCCGATGTTCCGAGCGAGGATCGGAGAGGCCTTGGGGCCCTCACTGACACGCAGTTCGATCAGATAGGTAATCGCCGTCCCAGCGACTAGCCCGACCGCCACTCCGGTAATGAAGCGTCCGAGAAGCAACCCTGGCAGAGCCTTCCACGCCGCGAGCAACCCAGCCGCCGCCATCATCGTCGCCACCGCGCCGAGCATCACGCCTCTGCGTCCCGCTCGCGCGGCGATGAACCGCACCGACAACAACGCGGCGATCGTCCCGGCCGCGTAGATCGCGTAGATCACGGTCACCATGAACGCCGACAGGTGATCTCGCAGGCGGTAGATGCCGTAGAGCGGGCTCGGCAGCGTGGCGGATGCCATGACGATCAGCAGGGCGAACGCCACGGCCCAGAAGCCGACGCGGTATCGCGGAGCCGCAGACGTCGGCCGTGGGTGGACATTGTCGCTCGGCGTCGGAGCTGTCTGCTGCACGCTCACTCGGACATCACCAGACCTTCAGCGCGCCATCGACTACCAGGTCGATGCCGGTCACGTACGAGCTTTCGTCCGAGGCGAGGAAGAGCGCTACGTTAGCGACCTCCTCAGGCTGGCCGAACCGACCCAGGAGCGTCCGATCGCGCATCTCGCGACCAAATCCCTCGTCCTCCAACTCCCCTCGAGTCGAGTTGCTTTCGATGAAGCCTGGCGAAATCGAGTTGACGCGAATCCCGTCGTCGCTTCCTTCCATCGCGAGTTGGCGCGTCATCCCGATGATCGCCGCCTTGTTCGTCGTGTGCGCCAACGACGCGAGCAGCTTGAAGCTGAGGGAACCGTTCAACGAGGCCATGTTCACGACCACGCCCCGGCTGGCCTTCAAGTGGGGCCACGCGGCGCGGGTGAGGTAGAACACCAGATTGACCTCATCCTGCTGGGCGGAGGTCCACTCCTCGTCGCCGAAGCCCTCAAGCCTATGGAAGTGGGATCTGGCGGCGAGGTTGAACAGCACATCGATCTGGCCGAACTCGCTCACGGCGAGCTCCACCACCCTCGCGCAGTCGGCTGGATCACTGAGACGACATGGCTGCAGGGACACCATCTCGCCACCGGCAGCCCGCACGATCTCAACGGTCTCCTCCGCAGGCTCGACGGCCACGTCGCAGCCGACGAGCCGCGCGCCCTCGCGGGCGAACGTCACGGCACTTGCGCGCCCCATGCTTCCGCCGGTGCCCGTGACGAGGCAGACCTTTCCGGACAGCCGCCCTGACATCACGTCGCTCCCTGGAGGGCGGCCGACGCGGCCTGCTTCTCGGCGTCGGCGACGCCAACGGCAGCAGTGTGCTTCGGGACCTCGTTGAAATACCAGTAGATGACATCGCGCGCGGCACCCGCGACCGGTGAGGCCCAGTCACGGAAGAGCTCGGTGTTGACCGAGAGCGCCGTCGTCGGCACGGCGCCGGCGTGCGACAGCCGCTCGATCCCGGTGCGATGAGCGATCTGGGATCGACCGCCAACCGCGTCGGTGACGAACATCACGTCGTATCCGTCCTTCAACGCCTGGGCCGTCGCGAACGTGAGGCAGATCTCGGTGTGGAGGCCGCCGACGATCAAGCGCTTGCGTCCGGTCGCTTTCACCGCCTCACGAAATGCCACATCCTCGAAGGCGTTCATCGACGAGCGGTCGATCGGCTCGATGCCCTCCACCTCGGACAGGATCGTGGGAAGCGTCGGGCCGTTGAATCCGTAACCAACGCCCACGGTCGACAGCACGATCGGCATGCCGAGGGCCCTGGCGGTCTTCGCCAGCAGCCTCACATGCAGCTCGACTAAGTCTGCGTCCGTCTCCGATCTGATGACCTCGAACATCTCGTTCTGGTAGTCGATCAGCACCAGCGCGCAGTCCTCATACGTCCAGACCCCCAGCTCCTTGTTCATCCTCTCTCTCCTTCGTGTGGCGTGTGTAGGCATGTGAGTCGCCGCGTCCCGCGATGATCGACTCGGCTATTGACCGTCTCTTGTGGGCTCAGGGGTGAATCTGCGACCCGTAGCCCAGATCGAGCCGGAGCGACTGCATGACATGAAAGGTCGTGCTAGCCCAGCTCGATGCGCTCGCCCCCGATCTCGAGGGTGCGGCGATCCTCGAAGGTCTCCGCCGGCGCGCGTCTCGCCGGATCGTCGTCTCGTAGCAGGAGCTTGCGGGTTTTCTCGTGGCCGATGCGGGCGATGTTCCTGTCGAAGAGGGCGGCCGCGCCGACGTGATCGACGTGGTGGTGTGAGTAGATGAGGTGAGTGACCTTGTTGCTTACGCCGTTGGCGACTGCGATCTCGTCCACCGCTCGCTGGATGTTGTGACCGATAGTCGGTGGCGCGTCGAACAGCACGACGCCATCCGGGGTCGTAAGAAAGGCCGACTGGTAGGTGCCGTCTGTGACCCGGTAGAGGTTCCCCTCGACGTGTCCGACGTAGTAGCCCTGCTCGTTGAGCGCCGGGGCGATCGCCGGTCGCGTGATCGGCGCATAGTCCGGCAGTGCGCTAGCACTGCTGGGACGCGTGTTGGCGTGTGCCTCCGTCGTGGTGTCCGGTGCGCTCACCGCTACTCCGTCAGTCGGATAGGGAGGCCGATCCTGCCCCCGACGCAGGTGAGCTGTCCTCACCGGATGATGGTGATTTCCGGCCAACGCACCCCCCGGCCTACGCTCGGCTAAGCCGTTTCCGGCAAGTGGAGGCACCACCCGCGCCAGCAACGAGAGCAAGCCGTGTCTGGCTCGGGCTCGTCTGCTTAGGCGGCTCACGCCCATGTGGACGCGGCACTCTGCCGTCACACTGGCGTCGGCGGATCCTGCGGCTTGCCCGAAGCAGGAGACAACGTGGAGCCGTGAATCGGAGCTTCGCGCGGCGCTGCCGTTGCACGGTGGACCATCTCGTCGTCGGGCCGGTCAATGATGCTGTGGCCAGCGCGGAGCAGATCCAACGACACAACGACCTCACCCCGGCCACCGGCGAACGCCACGGCGAGACGAACATGGCCGCCATCGACCGCTAACCACGTCCGCCACCTACCCGGCCGGGACGCTCGCTATGGCCAATGCCCGACCGACCGCTATCCCAACCTCTACACGGCGTTACTGCTGCTGAACGCAGGACGCGCCCGACAAGTCGCGGACGCCGCCGGCGTCATTCGGTTCGAGCCGGCGTGAACGTCAGCTGCGGTTGACCGCGCGGCCGCCCCCCCCGGCACGAGCGTCACTCGCCCCGAGCCCTGATTGGTCGAGCCTCAGATCGTGGCCTGTCCTCCGGGCTCGAGCAACACCAGTCGGTCCGATATCCCGTTGCCGGCGAAGGCGGCCCGCAGCGCATCGGCGTTCTGGGTGAAGTGGGTCCAACCTTCGAAGTGCACGGGCACGACCCTCCGGACACGCAGGATCTTGACGGCATCGGCCGCGTGGTCGCTGGACAAGGTCAGATACGCGCCGTCGAATTTCCCGGCGAGCTGAACCGCGCCGGCGAAGAGGACAGCGATGGCGATGGCACCAACGCGCTCGGAGATCGCCCGCACGACGTCCAGCGAGGCGTTGTCGCCGGAGACGTAGACGCGCCCGTTCCCGGCGGCGGAGAGCACGAAACCGATCACCGGCCCCTGGATGGCGTCGCTGCCATCCGGGCCGTGCTGTGCGGGCACCGCGGGGCGGGGAAGCTCCGGGTTACCCTGAGGACCCAGACGACGCGGCCGCGCTCTCGCCGAGCGACGCTCGAAGCGCGACGGTCTGTTCGGCCGTGAGCGTCTGGCGGACGACCGCTCCACCGCTCTCACCGATCACGGCCAGCATTTCGTCGACATCAGGGGCCGAAGCGATCATCACGATCGCAGAGCTCGATCGGGGCACCGCCGCCCGCAGCCGGTCCACCAGCAGCTGCGGTTCGGGGTCGGTTTCGCTCGATGTGCCAACCTGAGAACCGACGATCGCGCCGAGCACGGTCCCGACCGCGATGCCGAGTGGTCCAAGCAGGACGCCGACCACCCCACCGCCGACAAACCCCTCGGCAGCGCCCCGCTGCGAGACGTGCAGTGCCTCGTCGATGTCGAGATAGTGACCCGCGAATGTGCCACGCAAGACCAAATTTGGCCGTCGTGGTGGTGCTCGACGAAACCGACATGTTGGGTCCATCCCGCATCGGCGCGGGATCGATCGCGCGCATCGGCGAACGTCTCTGCGGCGGAGTTCACGCCGCGAAATCGCACGAGAGCGAAATCGAGATCCTCGTCCCGCGACCGGCCTGCAGGCTGTTCGTTGCTGCTCATCGGTTCTCCATGAGTCGCCAGAGCCACTGCCGACCCGATCAGACAGGTCTCCCCGGCCCGCATCGACGTACGTGCCGGAACGCGGCTGTCGGGACGTTACCTCAACGGCCTCGGCGATGAGCCGCGCGGCGCGGCCGTAGCGGAAGAAGCTGCAGGCAGCTGCCAGAATCCACTCGATGACCGGGCGGGACCCTGATCGGCCGATGGTGATCATCGGCGGCGGCCTCGCCGGAGGCAACGCGACGGCGACTCTTCGCGAGGAGGGTTTTCAGGGCCGGGTGGTGCTGATCGGCAACGAGCCGGGCATTCCGTTTGGTCGGCCTCCGCTGTCCAAGACGTATTTGCGCCGCGAGGAGGATCTCGGCGGCTGGTACGTCAAGCCTGCCGATTGGTATCAGGAGCATGGCGTCGAACGGCTAGTCGACTCGAGCGTTGTCAGCGTCGATACGACCGCGCATGTGGTGGTCTTGGACTCGGGCCGGGAGCTCGAGTATCAGAAGCTTCTGATCGCCACCGGAGGACGGAACCGGCGGCTTGGGCTTCCCGGGGCTGACCTGCCAGGGATTCACCAGCTTCGCACGCTGGCGCAGTGCGATGCGATCCAGCGCGAGGCGGTGGCGAATCGGCACGCGGTGGTCGTAGGGATGGGCTTCATCGGTTGCGAGGTGGCGGCTTCGCTGACCCAGCTCGGGGTCAGGGTGACGGCGATCTTTCCGGAGAAGGTCCCCCTTATGGGAACGTTCCCATAAGGGCGATCATGGGAACTCTCGGCTTATGGTCCTCGCCTGTTGGGATGCCTGGTGTAGCTGGCTCCATCGCCGCGAGGAGGGCACATAATCTGTCGGCGAGCACGAGTTGCCGTGGGAGCCTGGTCATCGTTGGGCGCGGCTGCGCGATGGCGGTTCGTGGACGACAGCAGGGCTGCTGCGCTCCAAAACGGCAGCGAGTAGCCAGCTGCTGATTTTGTCCGCTATCGGCAGCATCATGCCCGCCTGGCGAGGTCGAAAGCGTGACTGCCTCGGGCAGTCGACGCTAGCGTCTCCGCCGCGGTCTGGGTCACGGTCCGTGCTTGCTGCTACCCGTGCTCTGACTAACGCTGGTCCGATCATCGTCCGCGACCAGCCGCGTCGGACTCGCGAGGTCGTGCGCCCGTTCTGCGGGGTGCGGGTCGGTTTGCGTCGTGCCGGTCCTTAGGGGTCGGCTGGTAGTCGTAGCGTGAAGCGGGCGCCGCCGGTGGGGGATTGGTCACATGTGATCGTGCCGCCGTGTGATTCGAGCGTGCGGCGGACGATCGCGAGCCCGAGGCCCGTGCCAGCGCGCGAGCTGCGGGGGAGGCGAACGAACGGTTCGAAGATCCGCTCGCGCTGATCGGCGGGAACTCCAGGCCCGTTGTCGGTCACCGTCATGGTTGGACCCTTCGCCGTCTGCGTGACTTCGACCACGACCGTGTTCGCGACCGCGAACGCGTTGTCGAGCAGGTTCCGAACGGCGCGTAGTAGCGCGTCGCGGTCACCGGTGGCCGGAACGGGACCGGCGGTGACCAGTTCGACGCGTGCGGCCGGGTCGGTGGTACGTGTGGCGGCGACTGCAGTCGTGGCGAGGTCGGCGAGGTCCAGGGGTTCCCGGTGCGGTTGTTCACGCGCCTCGAGTCGTGCGAGGTTCAAAAGGTCGTCGATCAGGTGCCCGAGACGACGGCTATCACGCGCGAGCTGGGCTTCGATCGCGTCGCGCGCCGGGCGCGGCGGCTGTTCTCGCAAGAGCCGCTCGGCGGTCGCCTGAAGCGCAGCGACCGGGGTGCGGAGCTCGTGCGAGGCGTCGGCCAGAAACGTTCGCATGGCCGCCTCGGATGCGCGCGCGTCTGAGGCGGCACGGTCGAGTAGCACGATTGCGCGCGCGAGCGCCGCCAGGAGCGCCAGAGCGATCACGCCGCCGATCGCTTCAGTGACCTCTAGGCTGCGGACCTGGCGGTCGATCCCGGCACGGCTGCCGGTCAGGGTCGCCGGCACATCGCTGCCGCCGACCGGTATCAGCTCGCGCACCGTCAGGAGCGCTGCGCCCGGGGTGCTCTGTAGGGTCCCGCCCTTGGCGGTTATCCCGGCGAGGTCGACCGAGATGTCCTCCGCGGCGAGCGAGTCGATCACCGACTTGAGCGCGGCCGGCGTGCGTGCCGCGCGCAGCGCGCTTGCCCCGGATGTGAGGTCTGTGCGAAGGCGCTGGTCGAGCCCATCGCGGTAGCGCACCGTGATGATCACGACGAACGCCGCGAGCGCGACGACGATCCCGACTATGGAGGCGGCGATCAATCGCTTGCGCGTGGATCGGTGGCCGGTCACGGTGAGAACCGGTAGCCGATCCCGCGGACGGTGTGGATCAGGCGGGGGCCGTTGGTCTCGAGCTTTCGCCGCAGCGCGCTGATGTGCACCTCGACAAGGTTGTGGTCGTAGGCGTCATAGCCCCACACCTGGGTGAGCAGCTGGTCCTTGGATAGCGCCTGTCCGCGATGCCGCATGAGAAATGCGAGCAGTCGAAGCTCAGTCGAGGTGAGCGCGAGCTCCCGACCGGCACGGGCCGCGAAGCCGTGTTCTTCATCGACGAGCACCCGCTCGACCTCCAGGACCTGCGGGATCGCGCCTCGCCGACGTAGCACGGCCCGCACGCGTGCCATCAGCTCCTCGAGCGCGAACGGCTTCACCAGATAATCGTCGGCGCCCAGTTCGAGTCCGGCGACCCGGTCGGCCACGGCGTCGCGGGCTGTGAGAAAGATGATTGGCAGCTCCCGCCGCTCCCGGAGCAACCTTGCCAACGCAAAGCCGTTGCCGCTCGGCAACAGCACATCGAGGATCGCCAGATCGGGCGCGAGCGCGAGCACATCTGCGGGACGGGGGAGATCCTCGAACCCGGTGGCGGTGAACCGCTCAGCGCGAAGCGCGGCGAGGATCGCATCGCGTACCGGCTGCTCGTCCTCGATCACCACCACTCGACCGATCGGCTCGCCCATCGCGTGAGCGATTGTCCTCGACGCTGCCTGAAGATCAGCTGAAGAACCGGTGCGCTTCAGCTTGATCTCAGGTTCCCGCACGAGGCTGACCTTCCCCAAACGACGCCGCCTCGAGGCGGCCACGAAGAAAGGAGACCAAGGTGAACGATCAAAACGGCAGGTACGCCCGGGTCCGCCACACAGCGACGGGCGCACTCGTCGCGCTCGCCGCCGCCGGCGCGATCGCCGGCACCGGCGCCCTAGCTGCCACACAGCACGCCAGGCCACACCGCCACCACCCCACGCACCACCACACCACGCCGGTGAACGGGAAGGGCGGGACGCGACCCACTGGAGGGAAGCCAACGCCAGCCAGTCAACCCGGACCCGCTGGAGGGAAGGGTGGGACCCGACCCGGTGGAGGGAAGTAGCCAGCGCCTTCTCCGCGACCGAGGTGCAGATCGTCGATCGCGAGATTCTGGCCGGAGATCGATACGGACACGCTCACCCCAGCGAGTTCACCCAGACCCAGCTCCAGGCGGTCCAACAGACGCTCTCCAACACGAAGCGTGCTCGGCGCCCACAGCGCCGAGCACACCAAAATAGGACGCCGCTGGGAGGCTGACCTGATACCACGCACTCCAGGCCGAACGTCGACGCTCACGCTGGCGACCAGCACGATCAGCCAACCCTGACGAGGGCATGATGAGCATCAGCGCCCGCGTCACCCGCCGGCCACGGCGGACGTGGCCGCCCGTAGCGCGACTCGCGGCCACCATCATCGCCACGGCCAGCCTAGCCCTGCTTGCAACGGCATGCGGCGGCAGCCCATCATCGACCAGCCCCGCCGGCTTCTCGAATGCGCAAGCATCACCGAGCTCCCAGGCGCTCAACTTCGCCCGCTGCATGCGCTCGCACGGCGTGCAGCACTGGCCCGACCCACCAGCAGCGGAACGTTCGACAAATCGGAGCTCACCCCCCAGCAACTCGGGGTTACCACTTCCCAGGTACGGACGGCCGGGCAAGCCTGCCAGCACCTGCTCCCGTACAACGGCGGGGCGACTCAAGCCGAGGCACAACAGCTGATGAACAGCATGCGGAACTTCGCCCGGTGCATGCGCTCGCACGGGGTGTCGAACTGGCCCGACCCGGTCCCCGACCAGCACCTCGGGGGGCTCCCTGGCTTCCCTCGGAACATGCCCGGCATCAACCAGAATTCGCCGCGGATCACTACTGACATTGATGGATGCCGGCACCTGATACCCGGCGCCTCAGGCCTTCCACCCGGAGGCTACCCCTGAATAACAAGAGGTCGAACGCTGCGTGATATTTGGCCGTGCGCCATGGTGACGACGCTCACGCGCTGTCGCCAGGAGCGCGAACGAAAGTCTCTGCCGGCCAACCCTCGCCGCGCCGCCGTTCGCCAGAAGCGCAACCAGCCGAGGTGTAGCCGCGACCCGTTCATGCGCAAGCACTTCACGCCCGTGGCAGGCCCGGGGCGAGGAATGCCCAACTCCGACCGAAGCGGGAGCGAGGCGGACGTGACCCCCCTTCAGGCGTGACGCAGCGGTCTCGGCGGCTGAATCGAGCCGGGGCGACGCTGCTACTGCGGAACGATTTGAGCAGCCTTGCAGGGTGCTGGAACCTCCGCTGCCAGGCTCCACGAGCCCGCGGACGAGGCCCGAGGCGGCTGCGGTCTCGTCATAGTCCATCCAGGAATCCGAGGAGCGCGTCCGGCGGGCGGTAGCGGCCGGGCTTGCTATCTAGCGGCTTGGTGCGGGCGAGCGCGCGTTCTTTGAGCGCGAGGTCGGCATGAAGATACATCTGCGTGGTCTCGACTTGTTCATGGCCCAGCCAAAGCGCGATAACGGTCGTGTCGACCCCGGCGTGCAGCAGCCGCATCGCGGCTGTGTGACGCAGGACGTGCGGCGTGATCGCCTTTGCGGTCAGCGACGGGCAGCCCTCGGCGGCGTAGGCGGCGTGCTTCGCGATCCTGCGGGCGAGCGCTTTGCGGGTGAGTGGATTGCCGGTGCTGGTCGGAAACAGCGGCTCGGCGGGCTGGCCGCCGCGTTCGTCGAGCCAAACGCGCAGCAGCGCGACGGTGCCTTTGGTCAGGGGGGTGATGCGCTGCTTGCGGCCCTTGCCGGTGGTGGCGACGTGCGCGCCGGTGCCGAGGTGGATGTCGCTGCAGGCAAGGCCGGTGAGCTCTGAGGCGCGCAGTCCGGTCTGGGCGAGCAGTGTGATGATCGCGTGGTCACGGCGGCCGGTCCAGCTCGAGCTGTCGGGGGCGTCGATCAGCGCGTCGAGTTCGGGTTCTGTGAGGTAGGTGACGAGCGCGCGTTCGGTGCGTTTGGGTCCGATCTGCAGGACCCGTTCGATCGTCGCGGCGTGCTCTGGGTGGCGCAGCAGGCAGTAGCGGTAGAAGGTGCGGATCGCGGCCAACCGGGTGTTGCGCGTCCGCGGGCTGCACCCGCGGTCGGTCTCGAGGTGCTCCAGGAACGCGCCGACCAGGCGCGCGTCGAGCTGGCCGAGGTCGAGCTGCGATGGTTCGACTCCGAGCGTGCCGGATGCGTAGGTGAGCAGCAGCCTGATCGTGTCGCGGTAGGAGGCGATCGTGTGCGGGCTGGCGTTGCGCTCGCGGATCAGCCGGTCGGTTAACCAAGCTTGCAGGGATGTTGCGAGCGCGCTCATCGCCGGTCTCCGAGGTGGCGTTCCAGGCGTCCGCCGGCGAGCTCGAGCAGTTCGGGCGCGGCGTGCAGATACCAATATGTCTTGCCGGGATTGACGTGCCCGAGGTAGGTCGACAGCGCCGCGACGCGCGAGGCGGGATCGCCGTCGGTGCGGTAGGCGTCAAGCAGTGTGCGGACCGCGAAGCTGTGGCGCAGGGAGTGCAGCGTTGGCCGGCACGCCGCCGAGCGCGGCAGGATCCCTGCGCGGGCGCGCAACGCCCGGAATGAGGTCTGCACGTCGGCGACCAACACCCGGGTGCCGACGCTTGAGAGCAGCAGCGCTTCGGTCGCACCCACCGGTTGGGGGCGGTCTCGGCGACGCAGGTAGCGCGTCAGCGCGCTGGTTGTGGTCGGGTGCAGCGGCAGCTCGCGGGATTTCCCGAACTTCGCGTTGCGGACGGTCAACGTTCCGGCGTCGACGTCGAAGTCAGCGCGGTCCAGCGCGAGGGCTTCCCCGATCCGCATCCCCGTCGCGGCCAACAGACCGAACAGCGTCTGAAACGTCGCGGTCTTGTGCGCGACGCGCAGCGTGCTCGCCGCCGCGATCAACGCCAGGATCTGCGCATCGGTGTAGAGGTAGGGGACCGCTCGGCCTGACTTGTCTGGGTAGCAGGTCCGCCGTGGGCACTTCGACTCGCGGATCGACTTCGTGTACGTAGCGCGCGAATCCGCGGACCGCCCCGAGCCGCATCGCGTGCCAGTGCTGCCCGCGGCCCGGGAGTGTCGCCCACGTCAGCGCATGCTCGACTGTGATCCGGTCAACGCCGATGGCGTCCAGGTAGTCCAGGAACTGGCCGAGAAAGCGCTCGGTCTGCTCGAGCTTGTAGCCCAGCGCCCGGCGCACCGCCAGGTACTCGGCCATGGATTGGCGCAACGTGCTCACAGGACCGCTCCTGGCCATGGGCGCGCGATTTGCCTGAGCGCCTCGCGGTTGACCTTGGCGTAGATCGCGGTGGTCGCCGCGTGGCGGTGACGCAGCACCTGGCCGACCTCCGGGAGCGTCGCACCGCACCGCAGCATCTCCGACGCCGCCGTGTGCCGCAGCCGGTGCGCATGGACCAGGCCGAGCCCCGCCCGGCGCGCGGCCGCTCTGACGACGAAGGTGACCCCGCCCGGCGACAGGCGATGGTGCGGCGCGCGGACGCGCACGAACACCGCACGGTCCTGCCGTCGCGGGACGCCCATCACGCAGGTACCCGACGATCGCCTGCCCGACGTCGTGCGGCAAAGGCAGCCGTTCAGACCGCGCGCCCTTGCCGCGCACGATCAGATCGCCGGCGCGCCAGTCGATCTCTCCCAACGAGAGGGCGGCAACCTCGCCGGCGCGCAGCCCCAGCCGCGCGAGCACGGTCAAGATCGCCAGATCCCTGAGTCCGATCACGGTCGACCGGTCGCACGAGTCCAGCAGCGCGTCGACGGCGCCGGGCTCCAGACGCTTCGGCAGCCCCGAGAGCCGCCAACCCGCGACCGACGGGACCGCACCGGCCAGTGACCGCTCAAGCACGCCCTCCAGATGCAAGAAGCGAAGCAGCGCCCGCAACGCCACCACCGTCAGCTGCGCGGCGCGGCGCCCCAGCCGCGGACACACCTCGACGACGAACCCACGCACCTCAACGACGTCCACGCGCCACAGCTCAAGGCCGTCCGGACCGTCAAAACGCGCCACGAACGGGCGCACCTTGTCCACATAGCCACGGGCAGCCGCCGGCACCAGGCCACGCTCGTGCTCCAGATACCGCCGAAAGCTCGCAAGCAGCTCCTCGACCGGACCCGCGGGTCCCGGGCTGCTCGCCGGCGCCGCGACACCGAGCGCGCGCAGGTACCCAAGCAGCGGATCGAGCGCCTTCACCGTCGCTCGATCGGTGTGCCCCGCCGCGCGGCGCGCCGCGCAGAAGCGCTCCGCCACGTCCGACGACAACCCGGACACAGCCACACCCTCGGCCGCCAGCCAGCCGCTCAACGCCGCCAGCAGTCCGAGCTGCTTGCCGACCGGCTGCCGCTTGTATCCCTGCCGCGACAACTCCGCGGCGAACCCGGCCACGAAGGGCCCAAGCGGACCCAGCACTCCTACTCCCGACACTTCAGCCATCTCGACCATCTCCTCTCCGGCGATCTACACGTCGGACACAATCTTGGCCAGGCCGCTTAGATTATGTACCCCTCATCCGGGCCCGATCACGCTGTCTGCGGAGACTTCGTGCCCGAGAGGACATAAGCCGAGAGTTCCCATGATTCCCCTCGCACGGGTGCTGGGCGAGGAGGTGGGCGCGGTGATCGGCGCGTTTCACCGCGCGAACGGCGTCGAGCTGTTGCCCGAAACTCAGATCAGCGCCTGTGCGGGCAGCGAACGGCTGGAGGCCGTCGTAACCGGTAGCGGCGATCGCCTCACGTGCGACTTCGCGGTCCTCGGGATCGGGATCGAGCCCACCGTGCCGGCGTTCGCACCGGCGATCGCGCAGGCGAACGGTGTTCTCGTGGATGAGCGGTTGCGCGCTGGTGCCGCCGACGTCTACGCGGCGGGCGACGTCGCGAACCATCTTCACCCGATCTTCGGGCGCGTTCGTGTCGAGCACTACAACAACGCCGAGAAGCAGGGCCGCGCAGCGGCGCACTCGATGCTCGGTTCAACCGACCCCTTTGACTACATCCACAGCTTCTGGTCCGATCAGTACGAGCACAATCTCGAATATGTCGGCCACGCCGCGAAGTGGGACGAACTCGTCGTCCGCGGGAGCATGGAGGACGGCAAGCTGATCGGCTTCTACCTGCTGGACGGAGTGATCCAGGCAGCCGTCGGCCTCGATCGCGGAGGGGACCCCGAGCTCGACACCGACTCGGAGATCGCGGCATGCGCTCGCCTCGCCGGCGCGCGAGCCCGACTCGCCAGCGGCCAGCTCGCTGACGAGCGCGTGAACCTGTGGTCACTCGTGTAGGCGGACGGTCGGCTCCTCACAAGTGCGGAGAAGCTCAGTCGCCTTGTGACTCGGAAGGTGATGCAGGCGCCCGGCGGCGTGAACGGTTGTGTCGCTTTCGGCGCGTTCGCGTGGCTGTGTGATGCTTGGAGGAGTTGTTAGCTGGTCGCAGAGCGCTGTGACGATTGTGGGGTCGAACTGGCTGCCGGCGTTGCGTTGGAGCTCGGCGATCGCGTCGGGTTCGCCGCGTGCGGTCTGGTAGCAGCGCTCGGAGGTCATGGCGTGGTACGCGTCGCACACGGCGATGATCCGCGCGCCGAGGGGGATGGCGGATCCGGCGAGGCCGTCTGGATAGCCGGCGCCGTCCCAGCGTTCGTGGCTCGCGCGGACGAGCGCGGCCACTGGCTGCAGCGCGGGTGCGGCGTTGAGGATGCGCTCGCCGATGATCGGGTGCTGGCGCATGAACTGGGTCTCGGCGTCGGTCAAGGGTCCGCGCTTGTGGAGGATCTCGTCGGGAATCGCAAGCTTGCCGATGTCGTGGAGCTCGGCGGCGCGCTGCAGCTCGTCGAGCTGGTCGGAGTCAAGCAAGAATCGGCGGCCGAGCTGACTAGCGAGTTCGCCCACGCCGGTGACGTGCTCGCTCAGGTCGGGTGTGCGCTCGTTTAGGAGCGCCAGAAGCACTGCGCGCGTCTCTGCGCGACTACTTCGGTTTGACCTTGCCTTGTCGGCGTACATGCGTTCGTCGGCGAGCTGCAACGCAGCGCTGGCGTTGAGCGCGTCATCGGGCAGGACCGCCAGCCCGAAGGAGGCGCTGACGGTGAACACCGTGCCTCGTTCGGTCAGCGCCGACGCCGCGCTGGCGAGCAGCCGGTCGTGGCGGGCGAACCGTCCCTGCAGCAGCACGCAGAACTCGTCACCGCCGAGCCGATAGGCCCGCCCGCGGGAGTCGATGGCCGTGCTCAGGGCGGCTCCGACGCGCCCGAGCAGGGAATCGCCTGCGGCGTGCCCAAAGCTGTCGTTGTAGCGCTTGAAGCCGTTGAGATCGAAGAACACGAGCGTCGACGCGTGCCCCCGGAGGGTGTCCTCGCCGGCGTCTTCGAGGTCTTCCATCAGCCTGCGCCTGTTCCCGAGCCCGCTGAGGGCGTCGGTGACTGCTTCGTGAGCGTTACGGCGCAGCATCCGCACGTTCTCCAGATAGGTCAATGTCGCGCGTACCGTCGCCAGGAGCAACGCGCCGGCGGCGAGCCCTACCGCAAGCGGGGTTATCTGACGAAACGCCGCGACCACGAGCAGAGCCAGGGCGCCGCCGGCCGCGAGCAGGGTGAGAACGATCGTGTGTGGCGCCGCGAGGCGCGGCGCGGAGCGTGGCGGGGCGGGCTGCCACGCCGCCGCGGCAAGCAGACTCATCGAGAGCGGCCACATCGTGTCCAGCAGCGCACCGGAGACGTAGGTGCCCTTCGCGACCTCGTAGACGTAGATGATGTCCGCGAGCGCCGTAACGATGATGCCCGCGCCGAGCGCCAGCCACAGCCGCGCCGGACGCCAACCCGACAGCGAGAACGCGACGACGACGAACATCAGCAGCGCGAAGTCCCCCAGCGGATAGGCGACGTTGACCGCCACCTCGATGAACCGACCCTTGTTCATGTCCCAAACGGTCGAGAAGACCAGCGCCGCGCCAAGTGCTGCGAGCGCCAGCCCCACGACCCCTCCATCCAGCCACTGCGCCGCGCCTTGATGACGCAGCCGCGAGCGAATCAACAGCATCATCGCCGCGTAGATGGCGGGGTACATCGTCAGGTATAGAGCGTCAGCGACCGAAGGGCTCGGCGGGTTGGCGACGTTGTCCAACCACAATGTCCACACCAGATCTCCGCCTGTCCAGAAGAGCAAGGCGAGCGTCATGAACGTCCACGCCGCCCGGTCCTCCCGCTTGATCACCACCCGTGCCGCACACAGCGCCACGGCGATCAGCTCTACCGCGGTGTAGACCCCATTGTTGGTGAAAGCATCCAGGCCGTGGCCGCCAACGCCGAGCAGCGCATGCGCCGCCTCGAACGCGACACCGACTCCCATCGCGCCGAACGCGACAAGGATGAGACGAGGCTTGGAATCAAGCAGGCGCATAGGAACTGAGCGCGAGAGCCAAAGAACCCGGAGCGCGCTATCGAGTCAAGTATCGGCACGAGAGCAGCATTGCCCTAGCTGCCCCGAGCGCGCTGACCACACGAACCGCCTGACCTGATTGTGGCGCCGAAGAGCTGACTGTCGTCGCTCGCACAATCACCCACCGGAGTTGCCCGGTTTAGGCGTTTGAGAACAGGGGGATGTTCGCCCCGCTGGCTGCGGCGAGGGGGCTGTCGAGCAACGCGACGATCAGCTCCGCGACATCACCGGGTGTGAGGCCGGGGCGCAGCGCGGGATTGGCCTGACGCAGCATCTGAGTGTCGACGGCCCCCGGACTCACGCAGATCGCGGTGATGCCGTGCGCTTTACCCTCGACTGCGATCGCCTCCGTGAGACCGATGACTCCGTACTTGGAGACGTTGTATGCCGTCAGCCCGGGAAACTTCTCCGTCGCGTAGACGCCGGACAGCGAGCCGATGTTGACGATCCGTCCGTCCCGCGCTCGACGCATGGCGATGAACGCTGCGCGACAGCAGAGAAACGAGCCGGTGAGGTTGACATCAAGCGTTTCTGCCCATGTAGCCGGCGTTATCTGCTCAAACGGCGCCGACCTCAGCACGCCGGCCGCGCACACGAGAGCCGCGACACTCCCGATCCGTTCGACAGTACCGAAGAGGTGCTCGACGTCATCGAGCCTGCTCACGTCGGTCGTGACCGGCGTCGCCTCGCCACCGTTGTCGCGGATCCGTCCGGCGACGCCGTCGAGGGCTTCGCGGTCCCGGGCGGCGAGCACGACATGGGCCCCCGCTGCGGCGATCGCACCAGCGGTGGCGGCTCCGATCCCGCGGCTGGCCCCGGTGACCACCGCCACACGTCCCGCCAGCCAATGCCTCGACTCAGCCACGGACTTCGGCCCCGACACGGGCGCCGAGCACTCGTCGGTAGAGGTGTTCGTGGGCGTCCAGACTCCGCTCGAGATCGAGGCGGTGTTCGGCATGGTCGCGGCATCCCGAACGCGAGATTCCGGTTGTCCGGCGGACGGCGTCGGCTGCCGCGTCGATGTCATCCGGCGTGACCAAAAAGCCGGTCAGCTCGTCGACGATCACCTCGCCGAGCGCGCCGCGCTGGTAGCCGACGACGGGGGTCCCGCACGCCTGCGCTTCAGCGGCGGCCATGCCGAAGGGCTCATCCCATTTCGCCGGGCAAACAAGGACCGCGGCGCGTGCCATGGCCTCCCAAAGAGAGGTTCGCTGCACTCCTGGATGAACGTCCACGCCGGGCTCGGCTCGTCGCGGGTCGATCCGTGCTCGTGCGTATTCGTTGTCGTAGCGGTCGCCGTACACATCGATCCGGACTCCTGCCGCATGGGCGATGTCGATGGCTTCGGCCGCTCCCTTCTCGGGGCTCAGCCTGCCGGCGAATAGGGCGCCGTCCCCTCCGGTCGGCGACCAATTGATGAGGTGCGTCGGCACATACGGCGGGAGTACCGCGTCGACCGGGACGACCCGGCGCCAGGAGCGCGCCTGGAACTCGGATACGCCGGCGACCGCCGGCGGTGCGCCGCACCGAGCCGCGTCACGAAGTGCGGCGGCGACCATCTCATCTGGGGGAAGGTGGAGCGTGTGCACGACCGGTGCAGGTAGCGCGGTGGCGAGCCTGACCGCAGGCGCGTCGAAGGCGTGATTGTGGACGACGTCGTAGCGATCCTCACGCACGGCGGAGTAGACAGCGGCAAACGCGGTCTCGGCTGCGGACGGATCGCCGGCGGCCGCCGCGGAAGCTCGATAGAGCGTCGCGCTCAACGACCGGTGATCGATTCCGGCGTCGATCACCGGGACACCTGGTACGCACGATCCGGATGCCGCATAGAGGTGGACCTGGTGACCTCTTCCGACGAGCCCGCGCGCGAGGTCAGAGACGAAGGCTTGGGAGCCGCCGCGCTGCGGCTCCCGGATCGCTGAGACGAGTGGCGCGATGATGGCGATCTTCATCGCGCCATCACCTTGAAGGCGAGGTCGCGCGGCGGGTTGATCCCCAATAGTTTGTACGGCACCTGGCTCCCACCGCGGCGACGGATGTCCGCGACAGCGCTTGGATAGAAGACCTCGGCCACCTCGGCCGCCTCGTCGTGGCTCGAGAACTCAACGCACATCTCCCCGACGAAGCTTCGGTATCGATAGCCATGCCCGGCGAGCCAGCCGACGTTGTTTGGCCACACGATGACGACCTGGCCGCCTGGCTTACACACCCGCTCCATCTCCGCCAGTCCACGTTCGCCACCATGACACGGGGCGGGCGTTAGAGCCGAGCATGTCACGACCAGGTCGGCACAGTCGTCGGTCACCGGCAGGTCGTCGAAGAACCCGTGCATCAGGCGGACTTCCTGTCGCGTATCCGCGAGCGAGAGCTTCTGACTGAGAAGCTGACGCAAGGGCGCGGCCGGTTCAACCGCGACCAACTCTCGTGCGCGATCGATGAGTTCGAGCGTCAACCGACCGCTGCCCGCCCCGACTTCGACGATCCGCTCCACGTTTCGAGGCAGCCACGCGATCACGCCGGGGTGGAGCCGCTCGGCACCGGCAAGACGGTCATACAGCTCGGGTTCGAGCCGGTACAGCAACTGCCAGGCCAAGTTGAGGTTGGTCTGCGGATCGCCGGCGCCGGAAGCGACGAACCGTGTTGCCTCTTCCCAGTCGAGCACGCTGACGTCAGCGGTGGTGTAGCGCCTTCTCAGCTCGCGACCCCGCAGTGGCGGGGCCTCAGACGGGATCACCGACCTCCGCCCAGTTCTTATCGGTCTCCCACAGGCGGACTGACCGCAGCAGCCCCTCAGGGAGCTCCGAGCGGATCCTCTCCCAGAAGGCCAGGGCGAGGTTCTCGGCTGTCGGGATGCACCCGTTCAACCACGCCACGTCGGTGTTCAGGTTCCGGTGGTCCACGTCCTGGATGACCCGTTGGCAGATCACATCCGAAAGCCGCTTCAGGTCGAACACGTAGCCGGTGGCGTCGTCGATCTCGCCGGCGACGACGACTTCGAGGACGTAGTTGTGCCCGTGCAGGTTCGCGCACTTGCCGAATAGCCGCTTGTTCTCAGCGTCGGAGAGGCTCGGATCGCACAGCTGATGGGCCGCGTTGAACGACTCGCGCCGACTGACCAGAACCATCCTCGAGCAGGTCATCGGGTTGCGCACGGCGGCAGCCGTATCCGCGTCTGTCAGATCCCGCAGCGCCACTGCCACCCTCCTAAGGTTCGGTCACGATCGTACCCTTTCTCCCCTTGGCCGATGGACGTGCTTCGCGATCAGACGCTCACTACTCACGCACCGGCCGGCGGCCGGCTCGATCGCGAGGTCTGGGAGGTGGCGGTCAAGCCAGCCTGGGAGGGTCCAGGTACGGCGTCCGAGTAGTTGCAGCACGGCGGGAAGCAGGATCATGCGGACGAGGAACGCGTCGATGAGGACGGCGCTTGCGAGCGCGACTCCGAACAGCTTGAGATCGAGCGCGGGATTGGCCGCAAAGGATGCGAACACGAACACCATCACGGCGCCGGCGGCGGTGATCACGCGACCGGTACGGGTGAATCCCTCGCGGATGGCGGCCGAGCTGTCGCGGCGCTCGAGCCATTGCTCGCGGATGCGGGACACGAGGAACACTTCATAGTCCATCGAGAGTCCGAACACGATCGCGAACAGGAGCACGGGGATGAACGCGTCGATCGGTCCGGGCTGGATGCCGAGCAGGCCGCCGAGCCAGCCGCGCTCGAAGATCGCCTGCACGACGCCGAGCGACGCCCCGATCGAAAGCAGATTCATCGCCGCGCCTTGGAGCGGGATGAGCAGCGAGCGGAAGACGAGCATCAGGAGCAGCGCCGCGAGCGCGACGACGATCCCGATGAATAGGGGCAGCTTGCTGGCCAGGACATGGGAGAAGTCGATGCCGGTGGCGGTGGCGCCGCCGATGTCGACGGTCACATCGGTCGCTTTCGCGATCGGCGGGATCACCCGGTCGCGCAGCTGGTTGACCAGGTCGGCGGTCTGCTCGCTTTGGGGCGAGGTCGTCGGGTAGGCGGCGATCGCGGCGACGTCGCGGGCCGGGTTGAGCTGGGCGGGTCCGACGGCCGCCACGCCCGGGGTCTGCGCCACGGCGCTCCTCAGGCGGGTGAGCGCGCCGGTTTGACGGGGCGAGGGGAGGCGCACGGCGAGCAGCAGCGGTCCGTTGAAGCCCGGCCCGAATCCTCGCGCCAGCACGTCGTAGGCCTGGCGGGTGGTCTGTCCTGCCGGGTCGTTACCGGCGTCGCTGGTGCCGAGCCGCAAGCCAAGTACAGGAGCGGTGAGGATGAGCAACAACAGCGTTGCGGCGAGCGCCGCGACGACTGGTCGACGCTGGATGGCGCCGACCCACAACGAGCGCGCCCGCTACGCCCCGTTGGAGGACCTGATGGCCGAGGCGATCGCCCAAGACCTCCACGCCGGTCCCGACGACATCCGCCCACAGATCGTCGCCGCAGCGATATTTGCCGCCTTTAGCGCCCTCCAAGACACGGACTCGCCTGCCCCGCCGCAGCCTTTCTCACTGGAGCACGCGATGGCGGTGATCAACGACGTCATGACCTTCCTGCGCGGAGGCCTCGAAGCGCTCCGGCACCACTGACCGGCGCGGGCGGCCTCCGCCGCACGACCGGCGTCTTCTGCGCTGCCCGTGCGGGCGCGCGCCGACCTTTGACCCGTGAAGGAGCGGTCGGGCCCGCGAGGTTGACCCAGGGCGGGCGCGCGAGGTTGACCCAGGACGATCGCGCGAGGTTGACCCAGGGCGGGCGCGCGGTTACGGTTGCCGGCGCTGGCATCGGCCAGACCGTCGACGGGGGACTGGAGCACGACTCTGCCCGGAGGATCGGGCGACTCGAACGAGGAGGATTCTGCGATGGCGTTGAGCAACTACAGGGTCGGCGCAGTCGTCGCCGTGTCGGACATGAACATCGCCAAGGACTTCTACGAGGGAAAGCTTGGCCTGGCTGCGCACGGTGATGATCCTGACGGCGGGCGCACGTATCAGTGCGGCGAGCACACCATCCTCCATGTCTTTCCGTCCTCCGGTGACGCTGGAAGGTCGCACGCGACGGTCGCTGGCTGGTACGTGGATGACGTCGAGGAAGTCGTCGATGATCTGACCGCGAACGGCATCACGTTCGAGCGCTACGACCAGCCGCCGGTCACGACCGACGAGAAGGGCATCGCAATCCTCGGCGCCAGCAAGGGCGCCTGGTTCAAGGATCCCGACGGCAACACCCTCGGTCTCCTCCAGGATTAGGCCGAAGCCGGGCCACGGCGTAGCTCCTCTTCAGATCCCAGGCGCCTGCGCCGGAGTGCTGCGGCCTCTGAGACGAGCTCAGAGCATTCGGGGCTCGGTCGTCATATCGCCACCGGCATCCCCCGTGTTGACGGTGGCGTTCGGCTCGATGAGCAGGACCTCGGTCTCCTCCGCGGCGTCGGGACAGTGCTCCACGCCGCGAGGCACCACGTAGAGCTCGCCGGGCTCGAGGTCGATGTCGCGGTCTCGGAGGTGAATCGTCAGCCGACCCCTGATGACGAGAAAGAAGTCGTCAGTCTCGTCGTGCTTGTGCCAGACGAACGGACCTTTGACCTTGACGACTTGGAGCTTGTAGTCGTTCAAGTAGCCGACGATCCCCGGCTCGTACGCCGTGTCTAAGAGCGCTAGCTTCGCTGCGAGGTTGATCTTCTCGACCATTCATCGCTCCGATTCTCGAGCCCCTTAGGTCGGCTCGCCCCACTAGCCGTCACCATGATCCCGCGAGCGTTCATCAGAGATCGCCTGGGAGCTTTCCGGACCGTAACCCGCCTGCTTGAGCATCCGCCGAAGATCCACCACCATCTGGACGTCGACGTCCTCACCGTGCGGCGCGGGGAGCACCTCGGTCTCGGGGCCGAGGGTAACCTTGAGCTTGCCGTTGTGCTCCTGCGTGACGGTTCCAATCGTCTCCAGCAGCGACGCGACCTGGCGCCACTCGATGTTCCGGCTCGCCGGATGGCTGAAGATCTTCTCGACCGTGTCGCGATGATGGCTGCTGAGGTGCGCTTCCATCATGATCCCTTCGTCGATGTGAATCTGTGCCAGCGATTCTCGCGAGTCATGATGATCCCACGATCGGCCATTGGGCCGCCGGATTCTCGCCGCCGGTGACTTCGTGAGATCCTCGGAGGCGAACAACGACCACTGGAAGGGCACACGTGGAATCCGACCCAACCCGCTCGACGGCGGATCTGTCAGCCGAGGAGCGCCGGCGTCTGCGCCGCGCTCACGAGAACCTCCGGTCCGCATCGCAGGAGCTCGAGGCTCTCGTGGCCACCGAGCCGTTGCGTCATCGCTGGGAGCCCGAGCCGCCGCCGCCCCAGATTCTCGCGGCCGCGCGCGCGGAGCTCCGCCGATCCTTCGAGCATCTCACGCGCTGCCACGAGGAGATCCTGCGGGCTCCGGTAGCAGCGCCTGCGGCGATCCCTGAGCCGGACGGAGATCCGGCCGCTCGACCGCCCGGCGGGCGGGCCTAGTCGGCTCGGCTTCGCCGGCGAACGATTTCGACGACCCCGCCGGCCGCGATCGCCGCCGCCAGGACGGCTAACCCGACCGTCCCCACGTCGTCGAACAGGTCCTCGACGGGTGGCCCGATCAGAAACGCGCCCACTCCGATGCCGACCGCCCAGATCGCGGCCGAGAGCGCGTTCGCGGGCAGGTAGACCGGCCATCGCACGCGATGGATCCCGGCCAGCCATGAGGGCGTGAGAATCACCGCGATCAGGGCGCGCCGCTCGAAGATCTTCTCGCCCCTGGCGAGCACGCGCAGCCGCGCGTGGCGGAAGGGACCAGGCGCGGTGACCAGCGCGCGCCCGGCCTTGAGGCCGACAATCCAGCCGATGATGCCGCCCACGTTGGCCCCCGCCCAGGCGACCAGCACCACCTCCGTCAGATCGAGCTTGTGCTTGGCCGCAAATAAGGCGGCCGCGATCAGTAGTGGCTCACCCGGACCGACCCCGGCGATCCAGCTCGCAACAGCCCCGGCAGCGAGGCCGACGTAATCGATCGGCGCGCCGCGGAAGTGGTGGAAGTGGAGGTGCAAATGGAGCCGGAGAACGGCCACCATCAACGCCGTCACGTCACCGTTGGGACGCGTAGGCACGGATCACAGCTGGGCTGCAAAGAATCAGCGAACGGTGGGACGGCAAGGTTCGCCTCGATCGTTGCACACCATCGGACCGTAGAGCGCGGGATGCGTCCCTCGGTCGATCGCCCGCGCTCTTCGAATCCTGCCTGTTTCATCGCGATTGCGGGCGTTTCTTGCACCCGCAGGACCGATTCCGCCGCTCTGAGCGAAAACCGTTTATCCGTATGTCCAGGTCGCCCATTCGTTTGCTGGACGCGAGGCCATAGAACCCTCTTTGGAGCTGGACAAACCTTCCGCCCATCCAAAAATAGGGCCGACTGGGCCAGGGTGTCGGTCGGTCCGCCCGCCGCGCGAGCGGTGGCTACCACCCGTCCCCGGACAAGGAGATCCATGGTTCCCACAGGAGTTCCCGCTTGGCTTAACCCCGGAGACAACGCGTGGCAAATCACCGCCGCGACGCTCGTCGGTCTCATGAGCGTGCCGGGCCTCGTCGTCCTCTACGGCGGGGTCATGCAGAAGCGCTGGTCCATCAACAGCATGATGCTCACCTTCGGCACGTTCTCGATCGTGCTGGTCGTCTGGGTTCTGTGGGCGTTCAAGATGGGCTTCGGTCATCCGATCGGTCATGGACTGGGCTTCTTCTCGACATTCATCGGGAAACCGGGTGAGGTCTTGACCCAGTCACAGGAACAGGGACGGGCGAGCATCCCGTTAATCAGCGGGGCGGCGCCGAACTTCAGATTCCCGGAGTCCTCCCTCGTCTACTTCCAGTTCGTGTTCGCCGCGATTACGCCGATCCTGTCGCTGGGCTCGGTACTCGGGCGGGTGAACATCAAGGCGTGGATCCCCTTCTGCGGCCTGTGGATCACGTTCGTCTACGCGGTCGACGCGTTCCTGCTGTGGGGAGGCGGCTGGTTCTCCCACAAGGGAGCAATCGACTTCTCCGGCGGTTACGTAATCCACCTCTCGGCCGGTGTCACGGGATTCGTGGCCGCGGCGGTGATCGGGCCTCGATTGCAACGAGACAGAGAGATCGACGCGCCGAACAACGTGCTGATGGTGGCGACCGGTGCGGGTTTACTGTGGCTGGGTTGGAACGGCTTCAACGGAGGCGACCCGTATTTCGCGGGCGCAGCAGCCTCCGCGGCCGTCGTCAACACCAACCTGTGTACGGCCGTCGCGTTCCTGGTCTGGGTCCTCTGGGACTACGTCACGGGGCGCAAGCCGTCGCTGCTCGGAGGCGTGAACGGGATGATCACGGGCCTCGTCTGTATTACGCCGGCGGCCGGCTACGTGAACGGGTTCGGAGCGATTGCGCTCGGCGGGATCGGGTCGACGATCGTCTACATGTCGATCAACTACCTCAGCCGCGTCCGGCCGTTCCGCAACGTGGACGACACCCTCGGAGTGATTTACACGCACGGGATCGCGGGCCTCGCCGGTGGTCTGATGACCGGCATCTTCGCCGACCCGCACATGATCCAAGCGTTCGGCCCGACCGGGACGACCGCCGGTGACGTCACGACACCGAAGGGACTCATCTACGGTAACTGGACCCTGCTCAAGTGGCAGCTGTTCGCGGGACTGTTCGTGATCGTGTTCTCTGCCGTGATGACGTTCATCCTGCTGAAGCTGGTCGGGATATTCGTCCCGTTGCGGATGAAGGAAGAGAACATGGAGATCGGCGACATCGCCGAGCATGGCCACGAGGTGTACCCGTCCGACGTCCCGTCGCTTGGGTTCCCAGGCGGTAGTGGCGCGGGCCTCGCCACGGGCGCAGCCGGAGTGGCACCCTCGACCGCATGATCGACGGCGCGGGAGCTCCTGCGGTCAGGCGCGAGCATGGTCGAGCGCTCCCGGCCGGTTGAGAGCGACTCGCCAGAGGAGGACCGGGCGGTGGATAGAACCGCCGCCCGGTCTACACCGCTGACGATGGTGTCCGGCGTCGTCGCGGGCGATGATCTGCATCAGGTCGCCGCCTCCGCGTCGAGCGCCCTCGCCCGTCCGGTCGCGATCGCGATTCCGACCCTCGGTGAGCCCGTGGTGTCCCCGTCCGACGCAATCTGCGAGGACGACATCCGGGCGATCGTGGCCTATGCGGCCACGGCGATCCGGGGAGAGCTCGCCGATCTGCCCGCTGTCCTCGCCGAGGCAGTGGAGGTACGCGTCGGCCAGGAGGTGGTTGGCATCGTCGCCGCCGCCCGGCGGGCCGGAGAGCGCGACGTCGGCTCGGAGCTCCGCGCGTGGCTCGAGGCCGGCGCGGCCGCCGCCGCGGTCGCCGCGGTGATGCGCAACGCCCAGGAGGGCGGGCTGGAACGCTCCCGGCGTGCGCTGCTGCAGTCGCTCCGTGCCGGTCCTCCCGCCGAGATCCCGGTATTCGTGGAACACGCGCGCAGACTCGGCTACGACCTGACTTCAGGCGCGGTCGCGATCTGCGCCGAGTCTCGCACCGCCGCGAGCGCGTCGGCGCTCGCTGACCTCACCACCGGACATCGGGCACTGATCGCCGACGTCGGCGCCGGACGCATGTGCGGGCTGGTGCCGCTCGGGTCCTCCGTGCCGCCGGACGAAGGCGCCGGCGCGCTGGCCGCGGAACTCACAGGCCGGGGCATGCACGTCGCCCTCTCCACCCCGCATCGCGATCCGGCGGGTTTGCACAACGCACTCCGCGAGGCCGAGGTCCTGGTTGAGCTCGACATGGCGGTTGCCGGCCAGGAGGAGACCTACCGCCTGCTGATCGGGATTCTGCTCAGGGATCCGGATCAGCTCGAGGAGCTCCGCACGCGGACGATTGCGCCTTTGACGGTCTACGACGCAGAGCACGACACCGAACTGCTCGCGACGCTGCAGGCCTTCCTCGCCCATCACGGCTCGACCACGGATACCGCCGAGGCGATGAGCCTTCACCGCCACACCGTCGGCTACCGCCTTGCTCGCGTGCACGAGGTCTCGGGCCTCAGCCCATACGAGTCTGACGGGCGCGAGCGCCTCGGCCTGGGCCTCAAGGCGCACTACATCCTGGACGCCAACATGCGACTCGGGTAGGGGCGGAGGACCGCAGTCGCGGACGACCACAGTCGACGTCGGACCGCTCCGAGGACCGCATGACCCGAGGACCGCATGACGGCGCCAAGCGACCCGGCGCCAGCCGCCCCTCCCCCTACCCCAGCACGATCTCCGCGGCCGTACGCAAGGTCGCCGGATCGCCCGCGATCAGCAGCGTCGTGACGATCGACTCGCGCCAAGCCTCGAGGTCGTGGCGGATCTTCTCCTTGGGGCCGATCAACGTCAGCTTCTCGACCAGTTCGGTGGGCACCGCCGCCGCGGCCTCCGCCCTGTGGCCCGAGAGGTAGAGCTCCTGGATCTTCGCGACCTCGGCCTCGAAGCCCATCCGAATCGCGACGTTGGCGTGGAAGTTCGTCCCCTTCGCTCCCATCCCGCCGAAGTACAGAGCGTACATCGGACGCACCGCGTCCGCGGCGCCTTCGACGTCGTCAGTCAGGATCAGCGGCACGCTGGCGGTGACCTCAAAGTCCTCCGCGGTGCGGCGAGCGCCGGGGCGCCCGAGGCCCTCGGTCAGTGCCTCGTGGTAAAGCGCGTCGTGGTAGGGGGAGTAGAACAGAGCCAGCCAGCCATCGCAGAGCTCGCCCGCGAGCGCGATGTTCTTCGGCCCCTCGGCCGCGAGAAAGATCGGGATGTCCTCGCGCAGAGGGTGGATCGAGGACTTCAGCGGCTTGCCGAGGCCCGTCCCCATCCCCTCGGGGAGCGGAAGCGGGTAGTGAGGACCGTCGTTCCTCAGCGGTCCCTCACGTGCCCAGATTTGGCGCAGGATGCCGATGTACTCGCGCATCCGCGCCAGTGGCTTGGCGAACGGCTGGCCGTACCAGCCCTCGACGACCTGCGGACCGGACACGCCGAGGCCGAGGATCAGGCGCCCGCCGGAGAGATGGTCGAGCGTCATCGCCGCCATCGCCGTCGCGGCGGGGGTACGGGCGGAGATCTGGACGATGCCGGTCCCGAGCTTCAGCCGCCGCGTGGAGGCCCCCCACCAGGCGAGTGGGGTGATCGCGTCGGACCCGTACGCCTCGGCGGTCCAGAGCGAGTCGAAGCCGAGCTTCTCGGCCTCGGCGATCATCTCCGCCGCGCCCGCAGGCGGGCCTGCCGACCAGTAGCCGACGTTGACGCCGAGACGCAGATCGCGTGACACCGGTGCGGAACCCTACCGCGGGGGGCGATCGGCGCGGCTACCACGCAGGCGGTCGACCCAGCCGCGCAGACGGCCGTGAGCGCGCGGCTGGGTCCTGAGCCACTCCTCGCGTGTCCGCAGCCGTCCCGCCTTGCGCGCCGCGATCACGCACTCAGTATGGGCGTGACGTCGCCGGGAGCTGTCGCCCTCGGGGATCACGAGCATGTGCTCCGAGAGCGCGGGCAGATACCGATTGCAGATCGGACAGCGGTAGGTCGCGGGTTTGCGATTTTGGGCCCTGCGGACGGACCACCAGCGGGCCGGGGCTTGCTTGGCCATCCGTCCAAGGATGGCAGCCGTGCGGCACGAAATCGGTATCGTCGCCAGCCGTGGAGCATCGAGACGAGCGAATCGTGCTGGAAACGACCGGCTACCGGATCCGCGGGCTCCTGCGCCTGCCGCGAGACGGCTATCGCAGCCGCTTGACCGACTTCCTCAACGCCGGCGAGCGTGACTTCATCGCACTCACCGACGTCGAGCTCGAGCCGCTGAACGGCCGGGGACCACCGGAGCACCGAGAATTTGTTGCCGTCGCGCGCAGCCAGATCGTGTTGGCGGCCACCGTGGAGGAGTCATAGACGGGCCGCCGGGCGGGACGGGGCCGCCGGGCGGATGACCGAGGGCGCCTTGGGAGCTGAGACCGGTTCCGTTCAGCGCAACGAGCCCGCGAGTTATCCTTACGTGCGGTATGGCGATCAAGCAAGCAGACGAGCTGGCGGCCGCAAGCCGAGCCGAGAGGCTCCGCGCGTCGCCGCGGATGTTCGATTCCAACCTGCTCGACAAGCTCTCGCGCGTCCACCCCAGCGTTCCGCCAATCCTCTTCGTGCCCACGATCGCGATCCTGCTCGTCGAGGGGTTCGTGCACGGCGTCGGGTGGACAGCGCCGGCATGGATCGTCGGCGGTTACCTTTTCTGGACGCTCACCGAGTACTGGCTGCACCGCGTCGTCTTCCACTTCGAGCCCGAGAAGGGCATCGGCGCGCGCCTGCACTGGATCATCCACGGCGTCCATCACGACCATCCGAACGACCCCTTGCGACTCGTGATGCCACCGTCGCTCAGCGTTCCCCTCGCGGCACTGTTCGTGTGGGCCTTCTACGCCGTGCTCGGCAGTCCCGCGTTCCTGCCGTTCGCCGCGGGCTTCCTCGCGGGGTACCTCGCCTACGACATGCTGCACTACCACGTGCACCATCACACCCCGACCACCCGTCTGGGCAAGAGACTGCGCGAGCTGCACATGCGCCACCACTTCCAAGACCACGAACGCGGCTTCGGCGTCAGCGCCCCATTCTGGGACCACCTGTTCGGCACTGCACCGAAGGCGCGGCCGAAGCGAGGGTAGGCGCGGCAGGGCGCTGGGCGGGGTCGATGGGCGGGGTCTGCGGGCCTTGGCAGAGCGCCCGCGGGGCGCGCAACGGGCTCCCAACGGGCTCCGCGTCACGTCATGGTGACGACGAGTCACGCCGCTCACGCGCCTTCCTCAAATCTCTGACACATCCGCCCGGTCGAGGCGCGTTTCGGAGCAGAATCTGCGCCGAGATGCAAACCACTGAGAATTATTCACCACCAGTGGCCACACCCCCCGCGCAGCCGGGCCGACGCGAGCATGTTGACGAGGCGATCGCCCGTGTGGCGACGAGTTACGGCAACATCACGCGCGCGCGGCTCCACAATGCGGGCCTCGACGACTCCGGCATCCACTACCGCGTCCGGATCGGTCGTTTGTATCGGGCCCACCGGGGCGTGTTCAGCGTTGGCCATCTTCCGGTGTCGGCGCTCTCGCAGGCGGACGCGGCGGTGCTCGCGGGTGGGCGCGGGGCCGCGCTGAGCCATAGCTCAGCGGCGACCCTGTGGAGCAACGGCCGCGCCTGGCCGTCACCACTCGAGGTCACGGCGTGCGCGCGTCATCGCCTTCCTGGCGTGACCGTCCATCATTCCCGGTCGTTGAGCGAACGTGATGTCACGACGCACTGGGGCATCCGGGTCACCACACCCGCACGCACCGCGCTCGATCTCGCCGATCGGCTCGACGACACCGGGCTCGCGAGGATCGTCAACGACCTGCGGCTCGCCCATTTCCTGCATCTCGACGACTTGGAGGCGCTAGTCGCACGATCTCCAGGTCGCCGAGGCGTGGCCCGGCTGCGCACCCTCGCGCAGTCGCCTCATGCGCCGACCCGTTCCGAGTTCGAGGACGCCTTCCTCGCCTTCGCACGCGACTACGGTCTCCCGGTCCCCGAGGTGAACCAACGGATCGCCGGGCGAGAGGTCGACATCCTTTTTCCCGAGCATGGCCTGATCGTCGAACTCGACGGCTACCTGTACCACAGCGACAGCGCCGCGTTCGAGCGCGACCGTGACGGCGACGCCGATGCGCTCGCGGCCGAGCTCGCAACCGTTCGCATTACGTGGAAGCGACTGATGGGCGCTCCGGCGCGAGAGGCGGCGCGGCTGCGAGCGATCCTCGACCTGCGAGCGCCGACGCCGTCGCGGCCTCGTAGGGTTCGTCGTACCTCGCGACCGTGAAGCCGATGACCGTCGGGATGCGGACCGCGTAGCCCGCGACCGACCAGAAGGCGGGCACGCGGGCGGGCGAGGCGAGGTTGCCCGCGAGCAGAGCGCCGAGGAGCACCCTACGCGGGACGATCTCGATGTCGGGGAATGGCGGAGCGGGAGGGATTCGAACCCCCGGGCCGCGTGAACGGCCGGCTGCTTTCAAGGCAGCTGCAATCAACCGGACTCTGCCACCGCTCCATGCTGGTGCGTCCTCAGCGACCGAACTACCAGCGTCCAGGGAACGGTTCCCTGATCGAGGTGCTTGGCCGCCCGCGTTCAGTAGGCGTAGGCAATCGTACTGCGGTGGCGAAGACGCGCTAGACCTCGTATCCGTCGCAGCCCCGGCCGCTCGATCCCAGCGTCTACACTGCCCCGGCACCCCGGGAGAGGTGGCCGAGTGGCTGAAGGCACTCGCCTGCTAAGCGAGTAAGGGGTTCACACTCCTTCGCGGGTTCGAATCCCGCCCTCTCCGTATCAATCGCCGGCGTCTCGGCGCCCGCCGCCGCGACCAGGTCGGCGCTCGTGCGTTCGGCGGCCGACGTCTTCGCTCGGCGCGGCTTTCACGCCGCCTCGGTGGACGAGATCGCCGAGAACGCGGGCTTCTCGGTGGGAGCGCTGTACTCGAACTTCGAGCGCAAAGAGGATCTGCTGCTCGCCGTGATCGAGCAGAACGTCACCGATTGGGCGCGGCTGTTCGCGGAGCGCTTCCGCGAAGCTGACGACTTCCGCGATCAGCCGCGATCGATTGCCGACGCGTGGATCGCCGGCGTCAGCGCGGAACCCGAGCCGTTCCTGCTCTGGATCGAGTTATGGGCCTACGCCGTACGCAACGACCGGCTGCGCGATGAGCTCGCCGTCCGTTCGAGAGCGATCCGCGATCTGTTCACATCGATGATGCGCGAAACCGCGGAGCAGGTTGGCGTTGTGTTGCCGGACGGCCTCGCCGAGGAGCTCGGAGCCGTCTTCGACGCGCTCGGGCTCGGACTCGCCGTGCGGCGCCTGTTGGACCCCGGCGCCGTTCCCCGACGGGCTCTTCGGCAGCGCGTCGAGCCGCATCGTCGACGCTGTTCTGCGCGATGTCGCGGGGACCACCGGCACGGGCGCAGCGGCCGCCGGGGACGACGCGCGAAGCTAAGCTCACTCGACCATGTGGCCACCCGAGGCGCTCGAGTTCTTGCGAGAGCTCGAAGACAACAACGATCGCGAGTGGTTCAAGGCCAACCGCGCCCGATACGACGCGTACCTATTCGACCCGGCTATCGCGCTCGCGGAGAAACTCCGACATCTCGGCGAGGCGCGCACGTTCCGTCCCTACAACGACACGCGCTTTCACCCCCGTCCGCCGATCAAGGAGCATCTCGGCGTGGCGATCGGCTACGGCAGCGCCGGCGGGTACTACTTTGAGCTCTCGCTCGACGGCCTGCTCGTCGCGGCTGGGATGTACCGACCTGCTCCCGATCAGCTAGAACGCTATCGCGCCGCAATCGACGACGGTCGCAAAGCCAAGCAGTTCGAGGCGGCGATCACCGAGGCGACCGCCGGCGGGCTGGCGCCGGCCGAGCCAAGCCTCAAGCGCGCCCCGCGCGGCTACCCGTCGGATCATCCCCGCCTCGATCGGCTGCGGATGAAGGAGCTGATCGCCCACCGCCGCCACGCGCTCGAGCCGTGGCTCCACAAGCCCGCGTGCGACATGCGGCTCCGGAAGGAGCTCGAGGCCGCCAAGCCGCTGGTCGAGTGGCTCGGCGATTACGTGGGCCCCTCGCAGCGCGCGGACCGCTAGGCACTCGATAGGTCGCCCTCCATCCCGACGCAGGCTTGTCGGTTCTGAGCGGTCATCTTCGGCCATCAGCCGCAAAGCTCCGACCGGGGCTAGAATCGGCGCCGACGCGCCCGTAGCTCAGCTGGATAGAGCGTCGGTCTACGGAACCGAAGGTCGGGAGTTCGAATCTCTCCGGGCGCGCTACAGAAGCCCGCTAAGGCGGGGTTTTTCTGTTTCTGGGTCGTATCATGGCCTGGTGATGTGTCCCCAATATGTCCCCAGGTGTTGGTACGGTTTCGGGGAATGGATGGTCCGCTTCGGCCTCGGACCGGGCATGTCCTGATTTGGGCGGGGCATGGCGCGGGTCTGCGTGTGGCAGCGACGGAGCGCGGACAGGTGTTCTTGAGAGCCGAGGTCAGGTGACGGTGATGCGCGCGTGCATGCCCAGCTGGAAGTGGCCCGGCATCGAGCAGTAGATCATGTAGCGGCCGCGCGTGAGGTGCCAGGTCGCGTAACTGATGCCACCAGACGGTGTGACCTTCACCGCGCCGTCGATCGGCCCCACCATCTGGCCCCGGGCGTTGACGTCGCGGATCCGCAGATCGTGCATGTCTTGCCCCCGGTTCCAGAGCTCGACGTACACCGTGCCGGCCGGCAGCCTGCTGCGTGAGGGCCACAGCGACCACTCCTGAGCGTAGACGAGGAGATTGGTCGGGGCCGGCTTGAGCTTGGCGGCGGCGCCGGCGATCGGCCGCGCGCCGGACCAGGCGGCCAGCGTGGCGATCACGGCGACTGCGGCCAGGGTCGCGACCGCCGGGCGGCGTCTCATGAGCGCTTCAGGCCGAGCGGCAGCGTCGGCGTGGTCGTGGTGGCCGTCGTCGAGGTGGTTACCGCACCCGTCCCGAGAATCTGGTAGCGCGGAAACGACCTGGCGCCGGGGATCACCGCGGCGGCGTCTTGGTCGAACCACTGCTCGAGCAGCGAGCAATAGACCCCGCGATAGTCGACGTTCTCCACCTGATTGCCATTGACATCGAGGTTGCCCAGCGACGGGAATTCGCCGAGCATGCCGCCGGCGACGCGGCTGCCGATCAGCAGGCCGGTGCCGGCCGCGCCGTGGTCGGTGCCGTTCGACCCGTTCTCTTGAGCGCGGCGGCCGAACTCGGACCAGACGTGGACGAGCACCCGGTCGGCGATTCCCCGTGCCTCGAGGTCGGCCTGGAACGCGGCGAGCGAATCGGCGGCCAGCTTGATCCCGGGATCGAACGTGCCGACCTGCGCGGAATGGGTGTCGAACTGGCTGTCGGTGGTGAGCGCGACGCACCTGAGCGGAACCCCTGCGGCGATCATCGCGGCCAACCCGGCGAGACGCTGGGGGAAGTCCGAGGCAACCGAGGTCGGGTACGTGACCGGGCTCGTGTAGGCGGGGCCGCCGTTGGCGTTGACGAACGGCTTGAGCGTCCTGCGGACGATCCCGACCTCGGATGCGGCCTGCGCTACCTGGGCGATCGCCGGATCGTGCGAATGCCGCTGGGCGTCGCCGAGCGATGAGGCCGAGTCCATCGCCCACTCAAACGCACCGCCCCACACGCCGTTGATGTACATCGAGAAGTTGTCGGGCTGGTCGATCGCGGCCACCGGGTTCTTGGCCGTCGCGAGCGTCGGATTCATCTGGCCGTCCATAGACAGGCCCTGGAACGGGTTGGTCGGCGACCCGACGACATCGAGATAGCGGCCGAGCCAGCCGGTCTCGAGCTCGGCGTCGGTCACTCCCACTTCCCAGTAGTGGCGGGAGGTGAAGTGCGACATGTCGGGGTCGGTGTATCCGATCCCCGGGATCAAGGTCACCTGGCCCGCGTTGTGCAGCTGCGAGAACGAGCTGGCCGACGGATGCCAGTAGAGGCTGGGGTCCTCACGGAGGGACAGGCCGCTCGTCGCCGGCACGGCGAGCGTCGGGCGCAGCTTCACATATGTCGGGTCGCCGGCCGGCCCGAGCAGCGCGAGCGAGTCGACGCCACCCTGGAGAAAGACTGAGACGAGGATCGGGCTGGTGGAGCTCTGGTTCGCCGCCGCCTGCGCGATCCCGTCGCCGAGCACACGGTCGGTGAGGCCCAGTCGCCCGGCGCCGTAAACCGACAACAGGCCACCTGCGGCGCCGAGCAGCAGCCGACGACGATCGATCCTCACGCCGGCCGGGGTCGGCATCCGTGGATCCCACTCGCGGTCGACCGGCGCCCGGCCGGCGGCGAGCACGCTACGGATCGCCTGGGACCGCGAGAAGCCGTCGCAGCAGTTGCTGACGGACGGGCGGTTGGGCGTGAGAAGCGGGTCGGGAGTGGGGCGGTCAGTCATGCTGTCTGCCAGTCCGGGGTCATCGGGATCAGCGCGCGGAGCGCGTTCTGGCGGATCTCCCGGTAGGGAAGGACCTCCCAGGTGGCGGTGATCCCGCGCTGCACACGCCGGCTGAATTCCTCCAGGTTCGCTCGGGTTCTCGCCGATAGCGTCGGTTCGCCCCAGTAGTGGAGCGCGTTGGCGACCGCCTGCGATGGTGTTTCGCCACTCGGATAGTGCACGCTGTTGGTGTTGATCGTGCGGTCCTCGAGCGCGGTGTTGACCGCGATCAGCCGCCCCGCCCAGCGGGCCGTGTCGAGCCAGTCGGCGTAGTTCCAGCCCGATACGTTGGGGGGCTGGAACAGCACCTGGCCGGTCTCCTGGGCGACCCAGGACCAATCGGTGGTGACGATCGTCTGACGGCTGGCGCGCAGCATCCCGGCGCAGAACACGACGGGCGGGATCACCAGCCGGGCCCCCTCGTAGAAGGCGGGATGCCGGAGGATCGCCTCCACGATCGGGCGGATTTCGAAGCCCGCCTCGACGTAGGTGCGCTCGAGCGCTCGGGCGTCGCTCGCCGAGATCGGCTCGCCGACGAAGTAGCCCCACAGCTTGTTCACGAAGAACGACGGATGGCTCGAGTGATGAACCGCCAGGCGGCAGCTGTCGACCCAGGTGAACCGCCCTCGCTGCCCGAAGATCGTCTTGACGCCGTCGTCGTGGAGGGTCGGGTCGAAGTGGAAGTCGGTTGGGCCGCTCTCCTGGGACCACTCGTTCGTCCAGCCGGTGAGAGCTCGGGCGTTCTGGTGGACGTCGTCTTGGTCGTAGCCGCGGTCGGCCCCGAGCGTGAACAGCTCGAGCATCTCCCGACCGTAGTTCTCGTTGGGGCTGTACTTATTGTTACTGGAGCCGTCGAGCCACAGGAGCATCGCCGGATCCTTGGTGACGTCGAGCAGCAGCTGGTGGAAGCTGCCCAGCACGTGGGAGCGCATCATCCAGTTCTGGCGGATCATCAGCGCGGCGTTGGAAGCCTGCTCCGAGGTGGCAAACCAGCTGTGCCAGATCAATGTCATCCGCTCGATCAGCTGCTGGTTGGAACGCACCATGCGGTCAAGCCACCAGCAATGGTCATCGCCCCAGACGTTGATCGGGTCGAGCGCCTGGCCCTTGTCGTTGTGCGGTGGTGCGCCGATCAGCCGCGCAGGACCGGCAGGACGGGTAAGCGACGCGACCGCGCCGTCCAGGCCAAGGGCCGCCAGCTCAGTGGCCTGGCCGGGCTGAGGCCCGAAGCCGCCACGCCACAGCAGACGGCAGGCATCCGCCTCCGTGAACCTGCCTGGAAAAACCGCAATGGGGGATCGAGAGAGCTGAGCCACGTGCTGGACGATCGCGTGGACGGCGATCTATAGGGAACTATCGGCGCGCCGCGATGTAACTTGAAGCGTCGTCAGCGGCGAACGTTCCCGCCCGCCTTCGACGAGATCGGATGAAACGGTCTCGCGCTACCCGCTGCAGCGGTTCCGTAGGACGCGATGCCCTACCGCCCCTGTGGCCCCAGCGGCCTCGATCTGCTCGCCGTATGCCCGTCGCACGCGTTTGCGAGAGCGCGGGAGATGCCTGTCCGAGCGCGGGCGTCGCTTCTCTTTCGCGGTCGCGGGTGGTTGCGGGCTGCGCGGTTTCCCGACTAGCGCCAACAACGCGGCGGAGGCCTGAAACGTCGAGGACCGGCTTCCCCATCAGCACACCAAGCGAGGAGCCGACTCAAGGTGGACCAGACTGCCGCCCTGCCGCGGGCGCTAGCCCACCGGCCGCGAGCACCAGGCCGATCGGGACACGGTCGCTGAGCCGGAAGTCTGTGAATCCGCACCGAGCTGGTGCGTCACCGGCCGGCGGCCGGATGCCCGCAGTGGTACCAGCCGCAAGTCTCCGCGAGGCTACCTCTCGGCCGCGGCTCAGTGGCGCGATCCGGGGTCGTACGCTCACGTGGTGTCCGCGCTCTGGGTGATCGCCGCGGCTGTGGCCGCGAGTGTTGCCGGGGCGGCGGCGCTGGCTCGACTCCTGCTGGCTGCCGTCCAGTCCATTGGAGCCGCTTGTTGGGAGGGCGCGAGGGGGGCGGGCGCTATCCACGGCTACCACTATCGGCGCGACTTCTATGAGTCGGTGCTTCCCCCGGCTGACTAGCGGCGGCTGTTGGTGGCCGCGTCCCACGCCGGAGGGGTCAGAGCGCGATCCGTGACCCCATGATCACGGTCCGCTCGCTTGGGAGTCCGAAGTGTTCGATTGGGTCGGCCGCGTTGTGGGCCATGGTGATGAACATTTGCTTACGCCAGTGCGCCATCCCGGGGGCGTCGGTCTGAGTGATTGCTATGCGTGAGACGTAGTAGGAAGCGTGCTCGAGATCGAGATTGCGCGGGAGCAGCCCGCGTTTGCGGCAGAGCTTCAGCGCCTCGGGTACGTCGGGCTTGTCCTGGTAGCCGGTCCGCGCCGTCACGTGGAGGATCTTGAAGCGGCCGTGACCTAGCCGCTCCACGACGAAGCGACTGGACGCGTCGATGTGGGGAATGCTGATCGTCTCGACCGAAACGATCAGCACCGTCTCGTGTAGCGTATGACCGTGCTCGACCTCGGCGCGCAGCGCCAGCGGCGTCGTGTCCTTGCCGGGGTTCAGGAAGATCGCGGTGCCGGGCACTCTGTGGACCGGGGGGTCCGCCGCGGTCAGATCGTCGAGGAACTTCTGCAGCGGCCCTTCCTGCGCGGTGCGGCTCTCGGTGACAAGTGTGGCGCCCTTGCGCCAGGTGAGCATGAAGACGGATATCACCAGTGCGACAGCGAGCGACAGCCAGGCGCCGTGGCCGATCTTGGCCAGGTTGGAGCTGAAGAACGCGATCTCGACTGTCAGGAAGAGCGCGCCGACCGGCGCGAGTTTCCACTTGGCCGTTCCCCAGAGCGACCGGGCGACGGTGAGGAAAAGCAGCGTGTTGAGAATGAACGTCCCGGTCACCGCCACGCCGTAGATGTCTCCAAGCCGGTTCGAGGAGCGGAACGCGAGCACCAGCACCGTGACCCCCATACATAGTCCCCAGTTGATCACGGGGACATATATCTGGCCCTCCTGGTTGGAGGTGTGCAGAATCGTGAGGCGCGGCAGGAAACCCAACTGAATCGCTTGCTTTGCCACGGAGAACGAGCCAGAGATCACCGCCTGAGATGCGATGATCGTCGCCGCCGTGGCGAGCAGCAGCATCGGAAATCGGCCCCAGCTGGGAACCATCAGGAAGAACGGATTGACCACGGTCCGCGGGTGGTGGATGATCAGAACGCCCTGGCCCAGGTAGTTCAGCACGAGCGCGGGCAGGGCGATCCCGAACCAGCCGATGCGGATCGGGCTGGCGCCGAAGTGACCTCGGTCGGCGTACAGGGCCTCGGCCCCGGTCACCGCGAGCACCACGCCGCCGAGCGTCAGGACGCCGGCGACACCGTGGTCGGCCATGAACCGGGCCCCCCAGCTCGGTGACAGCGCCTGGAAAACGGCCGGGTCCTTGAGCACTTCGTGAGCGCCGAGGGCCGCGATCGCGACGAACCAGATCACCATTACCGGCCCGAACAGCCACCCGATCGTGCCCGAACCTCGCCGCTGGAGCGCGAACAGCCCGACCAGGATGACGAGCGAGAGAGGTACCACCAGCCGCCCGAGCGCCGGAGCGTCGACCTGTAGCCCTTGGAGCGCGCCGAGGACCGAGATCGCCGGCGTGATCATGCCGTCCCCGAAGAACAGCGACGCGCCGAAGATACCGAGCATCAGCAGCACGACTCCGTGAGCAACTCGGTTGCGCTTCAGCAGCGCCGTCAACGCCAGGATGCCGCCGTCGCCGCGATTATGCGCGCGCATGATGAAGCCCGCGTACTTGGTCGAGACGACGATCATCAGCGCCCAGAAGATCAGCGAGACAATGCCGAACACGCCCGCGGCTGTGGCGTGCGCCGCCGCTCGGTGCTGGAGGAAGATGGTCTGCTCGGTGTACAGCGGACTGGTGCCGATGTCCCCGTAGACGACGCCAAGCGCACCCAGCGCGAGCACAGCCCGACCAGCATGCGCGACGACGTCGCGCTGCTGGTCGGCCGCTCCCACCACCCCGGCTGGAAGCACGTCCCCCTCCACCGGCTCCGCATGACCGGGCCGGTAAACGACCTTGTGCCCCGCCTCGTTGAAACCCCGCCGCTTCGCCGGCTGCTCGCCGCCGGCGTCCCCTGGCGCCTCAGAGTCCAGCTTGTGAGCCGCTTCGGAGAGGCTACGTCGCGTGGGTCGAGTCATCGCTCGGCCTACCCGCGCGGTGCCGGCGCACAACACCCCTCGCCGCTCTCCGGGGATGCAGCAGCGATCCGATCATCCCGACCGGCATAGTACCGCCGACCGCGGTGACGCTCATCGCATCCACCCGACCTCATCACGGTACCCTGCGCAAACGCTCGAGCGGACGCCAACGGCTTAATGGCGCCAGCCGCCGTCGAGTCACGACCTGAGTTCTGCTTCCAGCGGATCGTTAGCTGCGGGCCCGAAGAGGCTGCCTAGGGAGGTTCCTGCGTCTCCACGATGGCGTCGTCGACAACGGCGCCCATGCGTGAGCATCTAAGTGCCGAAGGGCTGACGGACGCTTTGGGGGCCATTGCAATCGTCAGATCGCGCCAGCGCTCATGGCGCATCTCGGGCTGCGGCGGCGCGTCTGCCGTTCGCGACCTGCACTGATGCTCGCGCGAGCATCTGGCCGCCGAGTGGCTGGCCGGGTGCCTGCTGCGGGCTGCGCCGACCCGCGCGACACCGGCGCGAACTTCACGGCCGCATTCAGCCTCGCGAAAAGGGCTCCAGGTTGCCGGCACCTTAGCTAAGCCGGTGACTCTGTGGCTGGTTCGGAGCGTGGTCGATCGCTGGTGCTTCGGTCGGTTGCCGGTTGCGTGGCGGGAAGCGGACTTGGATGTCGAGTCCGCCTTCGGGTCGGGCGTGGGCGGTGAGGATCGCCTCGTGGGCATCGGCGATCGCTTGAACGATCGCGAGGCCAAGCCCGTGTCCAGCGGCGTGGGTTCGCTGGTCACCGAGTTGCTGGAACGGTCGGAAGAGGCGATCGACTTGGTCGGCGGGGATCACGGGTCCGGTGTTGCTGACCTGGATGGTCGCCTGTCCGGCGGTCGTCGTGGTTGTGATCTGCGCTCGGCCTCCGGGCTTGTTGTGGCGGATCGCGTTGTCGATGAGGTTGGCGACCAAGCTCTCCGCCATTGCCGGGTCCCCCGCAGCTAGCGCAGCGGCGAGCGTAGTCTCGATGCGAATGTCGTGATCCTCGGGATGTTCGCGGCGACCCTCGACCGCCTTGCTTGCGATCAGCGCCAGATCGAACAGCTCGCGGCGATCGAGGCCCTGCGCGCTGCGTGCCAGCGTGAGGAGGGCCTCGATCAGCTGGTGCTGCTGCTTGCCTGTCTCGAGAACGTCCTCGCAGGTTGCTTTCAACGAGGTGAGGGTTGTGTTGCGGCTGGCGAGGGCTACCTGAAGCATCGCCTGGCTGACGGTGAGAGGAGTTCGCAGCTCGTGGGATGCATTGGCGACGAATTGCCGCTGAGCATCGAACGCGCTCTCTAGTCGGGTGAGCAGGCCATCGATGGTGGCGCCCAACTCTGTGATCTCGTCGGGCGGACCATCGAGCGCGAGACGCTCGTGTAGGTTGCGAGCGGAGATCTGCCGGGTAGCGGCTGTAATGCTCCGCAGAGGTCGCAGAACGCGGCCGGCAACAAGCCAACCGAGAACAACAGAACCCGCCGCCATGATGGCCAGAGCGACGCTCGAGCCCACAAGGAGCGAGTGGAGGTCGAGGTTGCGCTGCTGCACAGCTGGCTGCAAGACCGAACCGCTTGGACCAGGGGTCACGTGCACAGCCGACGCGACTTGCGATGCGTCGTCGCGCGATGCGTCGTTGACCAGCAGGTAGATGATCGCGACCAGGACGACGCCCGAGGCGAGGAACACACCGCCATAGAGAAGGGCGAGACGGCCACGGACGGTGGTACGAGGGTGCACGATGCGGTGGATCAACTCGGCGGACTTGCGACGAAGCGGCACGGTGAGGTCAGATGATCCGATAGCCAGACTTGGCCACAGTTTCGATGATCGGTGGCGGGCCGAGCTTGGCTCGCAGTCGACTCATGGTGGTCTTGACCGCCTGGCTGAACGGATCGACCGCCTCGTCCCACGCCCGTTCGAGGATCTGCTCGGCTGATACCACCGCACCCTGGGCGCTGAGCAGCAGCTCCAGGACCGCGAACTCCTTCGGGGACAGCGCGACGGGGTGACCCGCTCTGGTGACGAGATGGTGGGCGGAGTCGAGTCGCAGGTCGCGGTGGATCAGCGTTGGCGGTAGCGACGGACGCGAGCGCCTGGAGAGCACGCGAATGCGTGCCACCAGTTCGGAGAACTCGAACGGCTTGGGCAAGTAGTCATCGGCGCCAAGACCGAGGCCCTGCACCCGGTCCGCAACCGCGCCCGCGGCGGTGAGCATCAGCACCCGGCTCTCGGATCCCTCGACCACGAGCGTCCGGCAGACCTCGTCGCCGTGGACTCCGGGGATGTCCCGGTCGAGCACTACCACGTCGTAGTCGACCCGGGCTATGTGGACGAGCGCGTCGTGGCCGTCGTAGGCGACATCGACCGCCATACCCGCCTCGCGCAGGCCGGTCGCGACCGTCATCGCCAGCTTTGCGTGGTCCTCGACCAACAGCACTCTCATCGTCTCTCCATCGTAGGTGGAGCCGGGCCTGGTGAACGACGGCCGGCCCGCGTCGAGGATGCAGCCCGACCGGAGTCCAGGATGCCTGCTCAACGGTTGCGGAAAGGTAACGGCGTTACCGCCTCACAACTGTCGCTGTCCTACAACGCCCCCAGCACGAGCCCCCGTCGCATAGGAGCCAACGGTGACCAGCGCATCCAACCACACAGACCACGCTGAGCACGTCCCTCGCGGGCCGGGTCGGCGACCGTCGCGTCCGACCAAGCCGACGGCGGCGATGACGGCGATGCTGGCGCTCGCGGTCCTCGCCGCTGGATGCGGCGGCTCCGACGGTCCGGGAACCACCGGCGCCTCGGCAGGGACTGCGATGACCCAGGCGCTCGCGTACACACGGTGTATCCGCAGCCACGGCGTCGGGGACTTCCCGGACCCCACGACCCCCGCCGGCGGCGGTGTCGCGTTCCAGATAAATGCCGGTCCGGGCGGCGATCTCAATGCCAACAATCCGACATTCAGAGCGGCCAACCAGGCGTGCCGGGCGCTATTGCCCGGCGGCCAGCAGCCTGCGACGCCGCCGAGCCCGAAGATAGCCGCCGAGGTGAAGTGGGCTCGCTGCATGCGCTCGCACGGCGCCCCCAGCTTCCCGGACCCAAACAGCCTAGGCGCGTTTGACAGCGGCAAGATCGACGACAGCTCGCCCGGATTTCAAACCGCCACCAGAGCCTGCAAGTCGCTGCAACCGACGGGAGCGATAACCGCCGTGCCCGGGAAGCCCTGACGTGTCCGTAGTGAGGACCCGGGAGCCAGGCCCGCCGGCAAGAGGGTCACGAGGTGGCCGAAGGCTTGAGGGACAGCGCTGTCGCCACGTCCGGTGGTGCCACGAGCAGGAGCGGTCTCGGTGTGGAGGAGTCGCGAGAGGCGGGATCGCGCTGGGTCCGCCGCGAGCACCGGCCTCCGATCGCAGCTGCGTTTGCCAGCTCCCAGCAAACAGCCGACCCGAAGGGGAACTCTCGCGATGCCTCGCCCACAGTTGCCCAACGGGCAAGACGGAGAGGCCGTGCGAGCGCCAGCGCCCACCCAGGCTGCCAGCACAGCGCTCGCCGCTGCTGCATTCGCCGAGAGCAGTCACCTCGCCGCCAAGCGTCAGGTGGCCGGAGTAGCGGCGGCGCAGGCACACGCCGATCTCTGGCGTCGGCGGCCGATCTTGTGCGCTCCTACACAGTCGCCCTCCGTCGTCGCCGGCGATCGGCACGATCGGAGCGTCGCGAGGCGATCGTCGGGCTCGGAGGCTGACCCAACGAACAAAGCGGTCGTCCGCCCGTTCCGGCGTCTGCGCGCAATGCGCGCCTGCTCCGCCGAGGAGGGAATTGTGTGCGGAGCGGCTCGCCGAGACCGTACGTCACCATTGCCACGATGGTCGTTACCGGTCCGGCCGCAGCCGAGTAGCCTGGCCGCACCGAAGCGTGACGGCACAAGCGAAAGTGAGGAGATCCACGATGGCGATCGTGACACGAGATGCCCAGATCAATGCCTCGCCGCAGGAGACCATGGCGCTCTTGAGCGATGCCAGCCGCTGGCCGGACTGGTATCCGGGCATGACGGAGCTCAGCATCGCTGCTCCCTACCCCGAAGCAGGAGGCAAGGTCGCCTTCAAGGTGAAGTCGGCGGGCATGTCCCTGCCGATCACCGAAACGGTTCTCGACTACCAGCCGAGCACGCTGCAGCTTTTCCAAATGGATGGCATGTTGTCGGGGCGGGCTCGTTGGGAGCTCACAGCGGAAGGCGATGGAACACGCCTGACCACGACGTTCGACTACGCGTTGCCGGGCGGCGTGTTCGGCAAAATCGCAGATGCGCTCATCGTTAAGCGCTTGAATGGCAAGAGCCTCGAAGAAGGTCTCCACAATTTCAAAGCGCTCGTCGAACGGCAGTAGGTTGTTCTGTGGTTGGCGCGCCGGGTTTCAGACCTGCGACCGCTCGCGTGTGAAGCGCGATCGAGGCGAGGTCGACGCGCCCGAAAGCCGACTTCGACTCCGGTGATATTGCGCGGCAGGCCGCGTCGAGCGGCGCTGCGGATTCGCGGCACATGCGGACGATGTTCAACCGTGGGCACCTGCCCTCCCATTCTCGCCCACGCGATCGCGCGAGTACAGGCAGTGACAGGACGAAAGCGCTGGCGCGAGCAGTGATAACGCGGCACTTCCGGCGGCCAACGGCGCCCCCGGTCGCGTGGCAATGGCCGATTTCAGCGGTTGCGTGATGTGGATCAGCTGCACGGCGGCGTCAGCCGTTCCGGGCGTCCTCTGCGAGCGACCAGCGCGCGTCCTCGACGGCATAGGAGTCGCCGAGTCCGTGGCTGCGCGCGCCCGGATCCATCGCTGTCGGACGAAACCTGAGAACTCCGGACACCCTCACGGTCCGGCCCGCGACCTCGGCCGCCCACGCGTCGAGGCCGTCGATGTAGATCGCCCGGCCGTCAACGCGCAGCAGGGGGCCAGCCGCGCCCGTGCGCGCGGAGCCGGTCAGAACGACCTGCTCGTCAACGTGAGCGGAGGGATCGAACGTCACGAGAAGATGATCTGCTCCGGCATGAACTTCGCCTTGGCGACGCCGTACACGACGCGGTCGAAGTCGTCGTAGCTGACGTGCTCCTCACCGCCGTCCCAGTACGAGTGGGCGAACTTCTCTTTCGTGCTCTGGTAGATCTTCTCTGGGTCCTTGGCCTTTCCGTACTCGCCGTGGTTCGCGTGCCAGAACGAATGCGAGGCCTCGTCCCAGAACCCGAAGTCGAAGTTCACCGAGTCGGGCCGCCCGTCGTTGTAAATGTCGCCGATCTTGCTCATGTCGACCCTGCCGGTCGCCGGATCAGGGCGGAAGGCCTTCGGGTCGGGCTTGTCGTTGTTTGGGGCATTGCGGTTGGACCAGAACAGCATTGCGAAGAGGACGTAGACGGGCGGCTCCGGACTCGCCAGCGGCGTGCCCGCGAACGGGTCGCTGAACCAGAAGTAGGCGGAGTTCTTGGTGACGACGGCCCTTCGCGCCTGATTGAACGTGCCATACACCTCGCCGACGGGCGGGGCGTCATTCGGGCCGATCCCGAGGTTGAGGGCGCTCAGGCCGATGCAACCGCGATCGACGTTGTCGAGCTCGGCGCTCGACAACGCATGGAACTGAGCCGCCCACATCGCGGAGAACTGCGCCTTCGAGTACCGCCGCTGATCGCGGTCTTCGCCGTAGGCAGGCTTCTCTGAACCGGCGGGGCGCTTCGACCCGAGCGGGTAGCCGAGCCTGGCCAGCGTCCGCCGCGAGACCCGCCGACGACCGATCGCCGCGGCGGTCGCTCGGTTGCCGGCCGCTCGCTGCATCGCGAGCACGGCCGCCGGAGAGCGGCTCATCACGATCGTCTCACCCGCCACCGACCACACGGCATCACGCGGGGACCGCGTCTCAGCCACGACGCGGTTAGGCCCGCCCTCACCAGCGGCCCGGTCGCCTGCCATCATCATCGCCACGCTAACAGGTGAGGTGTGCCGTCGTAACAACTAGCGTCCAGCCCAGCTCAGGGATCGCGGCCACTGCCCGGAGGACGTCCTCAGTGGTGCGCGACCCGGAAGTCGTCCTCCTGAGCCGCGTCGCCACATGGTGGACGCCCGTCGTCATAGTCGAGCTCGGAGATCACGCGCAGCTCCACCGCTTCTCGCTCGGCGCCCGAAATCTGCTCCAGCGCCGCGCGCAACGCAGCGCGCTGCTCGTCGGTATCGATCAGCGCCGCGATCAGCAGCGCTGACTCCTGATCGAGCGGGGGGCGCTCCAATCCGAGGCGCCGCGCCACGCGCATCTCGACCTCGCGACGCCGGAAGAAGTGCGCGAGCTTCTTAGCAGCGATTCCATACAGCCAGGCACCGCCCGGCCGACCGACGTCGCGGAACCGACCACGATGCTCGTAGGCGGCAAGCGAACGTTTCCGCGAGCAGATCAGCGGCGACCTCGGCGTCAAGTACCCGGCGCATGAAGTACGCCAACAGCGGCTCGGCCCACCGGTCATACAGCTCCCGGAAAGCACGGGGATCCTGACGAGATGAGCCGCCCCCGTTCTGGTGGACACGGGTTGACTTGACGGATTTGGACGGTACTGGGCGGGGATGACGGAACGCTTGGGAGCCTGCGCTGCGGGCTGCCGGGAGCGGAGCCGGAGCCCCGAGGGGCGAGGCGGGAGCGAGCGGCTGCCCGCAGCGCGCGCGCCGCCGACAGCCACCCCTCCTTGTGTTGCTCGTGTCAGATGGCGGCGAGCTCGCGCGTGGCAGCGTCGTGCTGGCGCTCGTACTCGGCGGGTGAGAGGTACCCGAGTGTGGAGTGCCGGCGGCGCGGGTTGTACCAGCCCTCGATGTACTCGAAGACCTTGCTGCGCGCCTCGGCCCTGGTCGGCCACGGCCGGCGGTGGATCAGCTCCTTCTTCAGCGATGCGTGGAAGCTCTCGCAGACCGCGTTGTCATAGCAATCCCCGATCGATCCCATCGACACCTCGACCCCAGCCCGCTCGCATCGCTGCGTGAACAGCACCGCCGTGTACTGCGATCCGTGATCGGAATGATGCACCACCCCCCGAGCGGGCCGGCGCTGCTCGACAGCCATCTCGAGCGCGTCGATCACCAGCTCCTTGCGGGGGTGCGCAGCCATCGCCCACCCCACGATCCGGCGGCTGAAGAGATCCTGCACATGAGCGAGGTACAACTTCCCCTCCCACGTCGGGATCTCAGTGATGTCCGCCGACCAGCACCGGTCTGGCGCTTCGGGGTTGAAGTCCCGCTCGAGGAGATCCGGCGCGACCCGCACCCCCGCCACGCGCACCCGCGCCCGTGGCCGTGCCCGCAGAGGACTGCCCGAGAGACCGTGAGCGGCCATCAACCGCTCCACCCGCTTGCGCCCGACCCGAATGCCATGCGCGAGCCTCAGCTCGGCGTGGACGCGCCTAGCGCCATAGGTCGCCCTCGAAGCAGCGTGGATCTCCCGAATCTTCTCCAACAGCCACGCGTCCTCGAGCTCGCGATCGCTCGGTGCCCGGCGCTCCCACGCGTAGAAACCAGCGCGGGAAACGCCGAGCATCTCGCACATCACAGCCACCTTGTGATTGGCCCTCTCCGCGGCGACGAACCGGAAGATGGCTACCGGCTCCGATCGCTCTCCGTGGCGAAGAAGGCCGTGGCTTTTGCCAAGATCTCCCGCTCTTCACGGAGCTTTCGGTTCTCACGCCGGAGCCGCCGCAGCTCCTCGCGCTCGTCCGAGCTCAGGCCGTGCCGCGCCCCGACATCGACCTCATACTGCTTGACCCAGTTACGCAACGACTGCTCAGTGACCCCGAGATCCTTCGCGATCTCCTTGACCGGCTGGCCACTCCTTCTGACCAGCTCGACCGCCTCACGACGGAACTGCTCCGGGTACGGGGGACGCGTCCGCGGCATGACCACCACATCCTTCCCACTGGGCCAGACAGACCCAAGCGCTCAGATGTCCACCAAACCGGGGGCACTCCAACAAGCAACGATCAGCTCGGCGTCGGATCTCACAGCAGCGACTCCAGTCGACGAACGCTCCATTGCTCTATCTATGCCGCCACAGCCCCCCGGCGTTACATCCACGCGGCGCGAGTGCACGAATCAGGCGCATCCACACGCTGCAACATGGCTGGCTTTCGCAGCGATTCCCCGTTGATCGGCTGTCCGTCGAAGCAGGTTAGGTTCCAGCGCCCCACTCCTCGGCCCAGCGTGAGAGTGGCTTGAGCGCTACGAGCAGCGCGTGGCCGTGGCGCGTCAGGCGGTAGCGTCGCGCGTCGTCGGTTTCCATCAGGCCGGCGCCGACCAGCTCGGTCAGTCGATCGCGTAGGACGCTCGAGGACATGCTTGCGCAGCGCTGCTGCAACGCGCGGAAGCCGAGGTGGTCCTCGCGTAGCTCCCACAGCACTCGCAGTGCCCATCGGCGCCCGAGCAGGTCAAAGGCGACGAGCAGCGGTCTGCCCGTCTGGGTTCCCCGAGCGGGCAGGCCGGGTCGCGGCCCTTGCGCTTTGATTTTCGAAGCACTATTGTCCTGCTTCGACATCCGAAGCATCCTACGCCAAGGAGCAGCTCATGCCCACCACCAGCGCCCGCCTCCTCATCGACGCCTTCCTCACCGGCGACGCGCCGTCGGCCGCCGCCCTGCTGGACACCGAAGCAACCTTCCACAGCCCCATCCGCGACTACGCCGGAGCGGAGCGAATCGGGTCGGTCTGGCAGGCGGTGACCGGCGTGCTCACCGACGCGCGGCCCACGTCGCTGCACGAGCGCGACAACGAGACGATCGCGTTCTTCGCCGGCGCGATCAAAGACCAGCCTATCGACGGGGTCCTGCGCGCGCTCAACGACGACGAAAACCGCGTCACTGACATCACGCTCATGCTCCGCCCGTGGGCCGCAGTCAAGGCCGGCATCGCGGACATCAAGATCTGAGCACGCGCCAGGCCCGGCGTCCTCGCCACCCACGCGCCGAGACGCGGCGGTCGTCGACCTCGAACCTGTCAAGGCAGTCATCGACGCGCACGCGACAGGTACTCCAACGCCAGGGCGGAGACCTCGTGCTGCAGTTCAGTGAGCAATCCCCTCCGCATCGCACCTTCCTTGCCCGAAAGTCGAGCACGTCTCGGTGGGGGAGCCCGACCGGTCGCCAGCCGTCCGGAACGCCGTCATCGGGTGGCGGTCAGAGCGCGGACGTTTCCATAGCTGCCCGTTCTCGGGCTCGATCTCGAGGGTGTACGCGGCCCGCGACGCCGGCGACGTAGGATCGCGTGCGAACGGCCGCACACCTGGTATGAGCGTGCGCGCGCACCGGGGCAGCAGTCGTGCGTGCGAGGATCTTCTATCGTGAAGAGAGAAAGACCATGAACGCCGAAGACCTGACCGAGATCGAACGCGCCGGACGCCGCTGCGGCGTCTGTCGCTCCCAGCGCGCATGGCGCCGGTTCCACATCGTCCGCCGCGGCGACCGTGAGCCCGTCGTGGTGTGCGGCAGCTGCCGAGCCCGCTTCGGCGAGGACCCCCCGGTCGCACGCACGTCCGCGCCTGCACCCGCGCCCGCCGCTCACGAGCCGCCCTCGCCGGCGACGCCGCGCGAGAGCGAGCACCGCCGCGCCAAACCGGCGCCGGATCGCCTCCGAGCGGCACTGAGCGAGATACCCGGCACGTTCTCGACGGCGATGGCCGCGCGAGCGGCAGGCCTCAGCAACGACAAGACACTCACCCGCCTCAAGGACCTCGCGGAGCGCGGCGACGTCCACCGTGTCGGGAACCGCTGGTCGACCGAGTCCCCCCCGAGCGACCTCGCCGCCGCGATCGACCGCCTCGAGGCGCGCACGAGCAACCTCCGCATCGTCAGAGACCGCGCACGCGTCAGCTGAACAACCTTCAGCGTCCCAGAACGCTCGAGGCGAGCACGCCGCCGATCAAGCTGGGATGCCGCACGTGCGCGAGCAGCAGAGCGCGCGCCTCGAGCGGCGGCGACCTGTGCCTTCCGCGGTCAGGGGCGTCCGGTTCTCGTCGAACGGGCGACCGCGTTCGGGCGGATGCGGTCGTGCGACGACCGCGCACTCTTGACGACTCCTCCGCCGCCGTAGGGATCGCCGGCTCCGGACTCGTTTGGATGATCGCTCTTGAGGAATGCGATCATCACGAGCGCAGTTCCCGCCCTCCGACCTGTCGTAGTCGTCTCGGTTACCTCTTCGCCTGTAATCGGATCACGGACTCGCGTTGATCGGGCGATTGCACGGGTTCACCGTTTACAGACCGCCGAGCAGGTCGCGAAGCGCGTTGGTGTAGGTGTCGAGCGCCGCGCGGCCCTGGTCGGTGAGTGCGATCGAAGTGCGCGATGCTCTCCCGTTGCCGGTCGTCTCGGTCACGAGATAGCCGGCGTCCTCGAGCTTGCGCAGGTGGGTGATCAGGTTGCCAGGGGTCAGCTCGAGCATGTCCTGAAGGCGGGTGAAGGACAGGCTGTCTCGGTTCGGGAGCGCGGCGAGCGTCGCGACGATGCGCAGTCGCGCGGGGGCGTGGATCACCGGGTCGAGCGCGTCCGTGGTCATCGCTGCATCGTTACCTCGTCACCAGCGGCACGGGCCGGTTACCCGTCGCGATGGCGTAGCCGACGATTGCGATGGACAGGCCGATCCCAGCTGCCAGCCACGCTCCACTCGGTCCCACGAACAAGGCGACGACGCCGGCGACAACGACCGTGAGCGCGGCACCGAACTGTGGCCAGTCGGCCTTGCTGCCCGCGACTCCCAGCATGGTCGTGCCGACGATGATCAGCGGCGCCGCGGCCGGGATCACGCCGTAGACGATCGCGTCGCTGGCGCCGTAGTGCTTCATCGCGCCCTGAATCACGGGGCTACCGAGGTACGACCAAAAGCATCGCGACCCCTTCGATCTTCTCCTGTCTCACGTTAGGCCCGCTGACGCCGGACGTCGCTCGCCGATAGGCCTTCACGGACGCGGCGATCGAGACGACGACCGCCGCGTACACCAACCCGACCACGCCGAGGCTCGGTCCCCCGTAGGGGTGCTGCCTCGGGTCGAGAGCCACAGCGCGCCGTAGGCGACGAGGATCACGGCGCCCCCCACGGCCATGATCCACGGCGGCCTGAGCGAGAACTGGCGCCGCGCGTCCCGCTTAGTCTCCTCGAGAAGCCTCGCCGCCTTACGGGGATCAAGCCCATCGCCATCGTTGGCTGTCGTCGTCTGATCGATGTCGTGTGTTCCTTGCATGGTGGTGCTCCTCCGCCAGCTTTGTGACGCAAAGCAAAGCATACTTTGCTGCCCAAAGTCAAGGCCCCGGTTCCCGTTATCAGGATCGATCGCAAAGAAAGCCATCCGATGCGAACAGGATGCGAGGATCGGACTCCTCGGATGCTGCTGTCAGAACCCCAGCAATGAGGCCGCGGCGCAACACCGACACGGCGTACAGCATCGTCTGCGCCGGCGTCTAGGGCGTGATCCTCCTCCTCGCGCGGCGCCGACTGGATCCTCCGACCCAAAACACGCTTCGAATCGTCTGCGGCGGGGGGTGGATGGGATGGACGTCGGTCACCATCGCACGGATCAGCTATCCACCGCCAAAGCCGCTAACGCCCGCGGCCGAGAAGAGGCTCCGGATCGTGTCGACCGGGGTGATCTCGCTCGGCCTCATCAACATCATCCGCCTGCTCGCCGCCGGCAAGCGACCGCCGAGAAACGCGCCGGACACCTGAGACACCCGCGCCGTGCTGCTGGATCCGGGCTGCAAGGAGAAGCCTGCTGCGCGGTATTCGGACCGGCCGAGAGTTCTGAGTTTGCGTGAATGCGGCAGGCCCAACGCACTGCTGGACGAGCTGTCGTTCAGGAAGGTGCGATTTCGACGTGGCGCAGCTTGACCGGGGTGCCGCGGCGGACCGGGTTGGGGATCTCCGCGATCGCGTCGACATGGGAGACGAGTTCCTTGAGTTGTTCGCGGGAGGCATCGCCAGCGACCTCGACGTCATAGGAATGCGTGTTGCGAAACTCGACCTCGAAGCTCACCGGAAGCGATCATCTCTTGAGCATCGCGTGACGTCAACTCGCTCGGGTCCTCTGGCGGCGACGAGACCGTCCAGTACGAGTGGCGTCAGCGGGCACCGGAGATTAGGCTCGCCCTGATGTCTGGTCGTGTCATTCGGCTATATGGGATCCCGCTCTCACACCCGGTGCTGGGGGTACGGGGAATGCTGGTTTTCAAGCGTCTCGCCTATCGGTACGTCGAGTTGCTTGCCGGTGGTCATGCGCCGATGCTGTGGGCGCTGGGTTTTCGGGGCGCGACCGTGCCGGCCATGAGACTGCAGGACGGTCGGCGCGTGCAGGGGTCGCTCGCGATCGCGCAGGCGCTGGAGCACCTAGCGCCCTCACCGTCGCTGTATCCCGCACGGCTCGCTGCCCGCGCCGCTGTGACAGACGCGGAGCGCTGGGGAGAGGCGGTCCTTCAGCCCATCCCGCGACGGCTGATCCGCTGGGGACTGCGCCAGCATCTGGGTCAGCGTCAATGGTTTGCCGACGTTGCCAGCCCCCTGCCCGCCCCCCGTCTCGCGGGCGTGTTGCTGACGCCGATCGCTCCCGTCTTCGCGCAGATCGCCGGGGCGAACGACCCCCAGGTAAGGCGCGATCTCGATCGGCTCCCCGAGCTCCTGGACGAGGTGGATCGCCTGATCGCTCAAGGCGTGATCGGCGGCGACCAGCTCAACGCCGCGGACTTTCAGATCGCTCCTTCAATTCGGATGCTGCTCGCGATGACCGACATCGCCCGCCTCATAACCGATCGCCCGGCTGCGACGCTCGCCCGGAGGGTCGTGGCCGCATACCCCGTGATTCCCGCTGCCCTGCCCGCCGACTGGATTCCCGCCTCGCCAAGCTGCGCGGGCAAGTAGCTGAAGCAGCGGGCACCAACGTTCGGGCGATACTTGCGCTGTACGGATAGCCAAGGATGCTGGCGAGTCGCGGTGAGCGACTTCTGCTCAGTCGCCGCTCGGGCCGCGTGGCGCCGGCTCCTGCTCACGTGCTTGGCCTAGTCGAAGCGGAAGCCGCAGCGGTGGCCGCCCGCGCCGTCGAGACGACCCAGTCTTCGTGGACGGGGGAGTTGGATCCCATCGCGCCAGGATCGGCAGTAACGCACGGACAACGTGGCGTGCGATGCGGAGGGAGCGTGGCCGCGGACGCTCTTTGCGTCTACGTTCCGCTTGGCATAGTGGAGCAGAAGCCACCGTCGGGCGGCCGAGGCCCGCGACGTGGTCGCTGGTGCGTGAAAGCAGGCGACCGCGCTGTCGCCTGGCTGTGGTGGTTGCGACGGGCTGGTGGGCCTACAGGCCGTCGAAGATCGCGGACGCGGCGTCGATCCTTGAATGGTCGTCGGTTGCGTTGTCGTCGAGCATGAGGCCGCGGATGACGGCGAGGGCCAGTGTCGCTTGGGCTTGGGCGGTGACGTCGTCGGGGCTGGACGGTCTCAGCAGTTCGGTGAATTGGGGGAGCCAGTCGTAGACGCTCGCGTGGCCGAAACCCCGAAAACGGTCGGGCTGGGTCTGGGCGAGGGCGTTGACCTCATCGAAGAGCCGAAAGTGTGGACAAGCATCCGCGAGCTCGTCGCGAGAGCGTCCGCGAGGCCCCGGAGAGAGATCTCGCAGCTTTGACGGGCCACGAGCAGTCCTGCTGCTTGAGCTTGGAGACGTTGCCGTTGTCGTTGATCGCGAGGTCGACCAGATGGCTGTAACGTCGTTACAGGAACTGGAGGCTGACCCAGGAGGAATCACGATGCACACCGTGCCAGAAGACTCAAAGCGACGTGCCCCTCGGCAAGATCCATCGCGCCCCCCCGACAACGCGCGCGCCAGCAAAGCGGCTCAGTCCTCAGACCTCTCGCCAGTCAGCACGACGCGCGGCGGGTCTCCCGAGAGTCCGAGAACGGTCCCGGTCTCGTGATGACGACTTTGGTCTTCGTTCACGGTGCCTGCGTCCGTGACGCCGACTGGTGGTGGAGTCAGATGACGCAGCCGCTCGCCAAACTCGGCGTCCCAACCGTCGCGGTGGCGCTGCCGAGCTGCGGCGAGACCGGAGGCACGCTCGGCGACCTCTACGACGATGTTCACGCGTGCCGCGAGGCGATCGCTGAGGTCGACGGTCCGATCGTCCTCTGCGGGCACTCCTACGGCGGGATGATCATCACTGAGGCCGGCGCCGATGAGCGCGTCACCCAACTGCTATACGTGACCTCCGTGATGCCCGACGCCGGACAATCCCAGGCCGATCTCATTGGCTCTGAACCCGCGCCGTGGCTGCGACCGGGCGAGGACGGCACCGTCGGCGTCGATCCCGACATGATCCGACAGTTCTTCCTCCAGGATTGCGACGAGACCACAACCGAGCAAGCGGTCAACCGTCTCACACCTCAATCTCTCACACCATTTACCCAGCCACCACGCCAGGTCGCCTGGAAGCAGAAGCCCGCCACGTACTTCGTCTGTAGCGAGGATCTCGCCACACCGCCCGAGGCGCAGCGTCAACGCGTCAGAGCGGATACGCAACTCGTCGAGTTCAGCGCGGGGCATCACCCGTTTCTTTCGCGTCCCAACGCGTTCGCCGAAAGCATCGTCGCCGCGATCGACTGAAGTTGAGCAAGCCCCGTCGGCTTCTGCTTGTCGCCGAGGCGGTACTCCTGGCGAGCCTCCTGCTCTCCGCACGATCCGGCAGCGACCGCTCGGTTTGGTCGCGCGTCAGAACTGCTGTAAATAGGCGTCGGGTGCTGTCAGAGCGACGGCGTAGGTTCCCAAGACGATGAAGGAGGCCTACGCCGTGAGACGCACCGTACCGCCATCTGCAGAGATACGAGCGAGCATCGACAAGCTGCTGTCGACGGTGGACAACGGTGGCGACGCCGCGCATCGGCCAGCGAAGCGCGCCGTTACCCGCGTCGGCGCCTCGTGCCGATCGCCGGTGCCGTACTCAACGGGCCCTACTCCGCGCGCGGAATCCCGATCTCCGTCGCAATTGTCGGTCCACCAGCGGACGCCCCGAGCGCCCCGTTGAGGGGGTCGGCCGTTGACCGCGGAGCGCGTCTCATATGTCGAACGCTCAGCGACCCCCGCCATCCGGCGGCGCAGAAGCTTTGGACAGCGCCGAAGCCGGCATCAAGCAGCCAATCACCAAGCTCGACCGCGATAAACATGCGCACCGAGAACGTCAAGCGTCGCGTCCGCCCGGCTCGGACGATTATTACCTGATCGTAAGCGTCTCAACGGACGACGCCAGAGAGGGCCGGCTGGGAGTACTGTGCGCTAACAATTGAACTGGGATCTGCGACACCGAAAGTCATCGCTGGTGATCCGGCTGCTGCTGGCCGTTTGGATCACCGTCGTCGTCGTTGTGCTCTGCGCCACGGGACGTTGGTGGGGCCTGGTGTTCGTCGTCCCCCTAGTCCTTGATTTGTACCTGCTCCGCCGGATCTTGGCGGCCGGCTCAGGCCGGTAGCGCGGCGTCAGCGGGGTTTTCGGGGTCCTCAAAGGCTGCGGGGCGGAGCATCGGTGCGCTGGTTTCGGAATTCGCCATCTCGCAGACGACTGTGCCAATCTGGGGTCATAGACAGAATGCCCCGCCGTCGGGAAAGGCCTCAACCGGCAGTCGCATAAGCCGGCGATTTCATTGCCACGAACTCGAGCGTCCGCGGCGAGTAGACCTGACAATCGCCCTGCCTGAAAAGCGAGCGCCCGACCATTTAGCCGCTGTCGCCCGAGCCCATCGATGACCGGACGCATTCCGCGGCTAAGGGCTCGTCAGCGCGCGGCGTAGCCCGTCTCAATCGCCGAACGTTGAGCGGACAGGGGGATGCCGAGCCGCTCGCGCGCGAGTGCCACCATGTCCGCCGACGCGTCCATTGCGTCCACACCGACGATCGAGGTCCTTCGTAGCGCCCGGCCGTTGGCGATGAGCAGGGGAGGCCCAGGTTGGCAAGCGTTGTTCTGCTTCGGTGGCAACTGGCAACTCGGTAGCGCCAGGCGCGATGCTGCTGACCGTCCTCAGCCGTGAGCGACCAGCACGCGGTAACCGAGGTCGAGCTCGTCGACTTCGAGCAGACGGGACCACCGGTGCTCCCACTCGCCGCTATCGAGATCGGCACGCAGACGGCGCATGCCGTCGGCGCGGTCGGGCTCGGGTATCAGGGCAAGTGCCGACATCGCGCGCCACACCTCGGGATCAAGGATCGCTCCTGGGCGCTGCCAGTACGCAGCCTCAAAGCCGTCGACACAGTCGGCCGGAATCGGCACCGGGATCTGCTCCACCGGGCCGAGAACCGCCTCGAAGTCCCGCAGCGGCGTCGACCGCCCGGCCACCAGCCGAGCCGTGGCCGGGAAGTACTCATACAGCCACCAGCACGGCGAAGCCTCCGCAACGCGACCGAACACCACGACGGGCCCGCGCGCGACCCGTCGCATCTCGGCAAGTCCTTTGCGCTTATCACTCCAGTGGTGAACGCACAGCACCGCCATCGCAGCATCAAACTCATCGTCGGTGAACGGCAGCGCCTCAGCCGATGCCTTGACAGCGGGCGCGGCGCTCGCGGGCCGCTGGGCAAGCATCACCTCAGATGGCTCAACCGCGACCACGCGCCGACCGGCCGGCTCATAAGAGCCCGTCCCGGCACCCACGTTGACGATCGACCGCGTGCCGCCGAGACCCGCCCAAATCCACCGTGCGAGGCGGGGATCCTCACGCCGACCCGCCACATAACCCCCGCCGATCCGATCATAGACAGGTCTCTGACGGCCAGTCATCACAACAGCTCTGGCTGGCGTGTACTCGAAGGATGCTCCATCCACAGTATCTACGCGACGAGTACACCGCCGTTACGTCCCATCCGGCAAGGAATGCCTCGGAGACAACGTCATCGACACCGTCCGGTCCGATCCTGCGCAACACAAACGCGCGAACGGCTGGCTCGCACGCCGCATACACCCTCTCGAAATCCCGCTGCGCGTCCATCACCGAACAAAGAGTCCAGCAACCGCCCGGGAATAACACCCTCCTTAGAAGAGTTCGGACAGCTGGTCGGTCCAGGCGGTTGAGACATCATCACGCTGGGGTCGGCGACGGCCGCCGCCGGCCGGTGTTCAAACGCCAACGCTCGGATGATCGAGTAACCGGCTTGGCCGACGCCGATCACGGCGAGCCGCCGACAATCGAAGGCAGGGCTCGCGGCGCGCGATCGGTATCGAAGATGCCCGTACCGGCGATGAAGCAGGGGCGCCAGCAGCTGAACGATGATCGGGGCGGATCGTGGTGAGCGCGATGCCTGCGACGATCAGTGCGACCGCGCCGCTCAGAGCGGGGATCAGCAGGCTGCCTGCTCGTGTCCGTCGCCTCGGTGAACGCCACGCGGCGAGGTCCTCGGCAAGGCCGGCGTCGTCGGGACCGCTGGTCCCTTCCCAACCCGGCATGACCGCTGTGCGCCGAGATCAACCCCGGCTGAGGGTGCGGCGACCGACGCCACCTCCTCCCGCCTCAGCCGTTGCAGCAAGGCGGCGCCCCGGCCATAGGATCGACGCCGGTTCGCCACCACACCGCGGGAGATATTGAAAAGCCACGGCAGCGGACCATCAGGAATCTCCCCGTGCCGCCACCGCTTCACCTCAGTCAGTTCGGCCGGGCGGATGCCCAGTCGTTCTTCACGAAAGCCGTCGCGCAGCGCGACGGGATTCCGCCTGCCAGGAGTGAGCTGATCGTCGCGTACAGCGAGACGGTGACTGCGACCGCGATCATCGGAGCCAAGGCGTCGCCGGCTCTGCGCAGCGAGCTAGCTGCCGTCATCAAATCACTCGCGTTCCGACGGCTCGCGCCGGGAACCCAGGTGGCGGACGGCTACATCGTCGGGCCAGCCAGCCGGTTCCCGGTCGGGTCATTCACGCGCATCGAGGCCCGCTTCCTCGGACACAGAGCGACGCCGGACTACCTCGTCCACGCGCCGGGACGGTTCACCATCGACCATCAATGCCCCAAGACCGAATCGTGCACCCCGACCGGCGCGTTCTACGGGATGGGCGAGACCTACAACACCCGGCTCGAACATGCACCAACGTGCAACCTACGGTTCGATCGCAAAGATGAGCAGTTCTACTGCACCAATCTGGGCGTGCGGTGGGACCGCGTCGGGCGAGTCGTCAAGCAACCCGCGGACGAGAAGTACATCGGCGCCATCGGCGGGGAATACGCGAAAGTCGCCTGGGACGGACAGATCATGATCACACCAGGCTTCGGGCCGCAACTGAGTCGAGAAGGGGTCCACCTTCTCTGGCCCCGCTGGCACCAACCCAAACACCCGAACTCTCTTTAGTAGGGGGGTCCAGCACGCGCGAACGCCGCAGGGCCTCAACCGCGCCAGGCGACGTCCCAAGGCCCGCTACCGACCCAGGGAAAGTGGCCACTGGCGCGGGACGCGGGTATTCGTATCGATCGACCGATGAAGTTCGGCGCTTCTGACCGTTAGAGATAGTGAGCGCAATGGGAATCACTGAATTCGACAAGGCCGAGATACGCGTGCTGCTGGCCCGTGCGCAAACGGGCGATGAGCGGGCGTTTCGGGGTCTGGTGGAGCCGTACCGCCGGGCGCTGCAGGTCCATTGCTACCGGATGCTCGGCTCGCCGCACGACGCCGAGGACATCGTGCAGGAGACGCTGCTGCGGGCCTGGCGGGCGCTTGACCGTTTCGAGCCGCGCGCGTCGCTGCGGACGTGGCTGTACCGGATCGCGACGAACGCGTGCCTCGATGAGATCGAGCGCCGGCCGAACCGTCCGGCGCCGATCGAGCCGCTACCAGACGAGCTGCTCGATCAGGCGGCGAGCCCGACGTATGACCCGGCCGCACGATACGCGCTGCGGGAGGGTTTGGAACTCGCGCTGTTGGCGGCGATTCAGCTGCTGCCAGGCCGACAGCGAGCCGTCCTGATCCTCCGCGACGTGCTCGGATGGACGGGTCCCGAGGTGGCGACGCTGCTGAATTCAACCGTCGCGGCGGTCAACAGCGCGCTGCAGCGTGCCCGAGCGACGATCGATAGCGCCCTGCCCGAGCGGGCGTACGGAGCCTCCGATGACGGTGAGCTCGAACTGTTGCGCCGGTACCTCGACGTCTGGAACGCCGATGATTTCGAGGGGCTGGTCGGACTGCTGCGCGACGACGCCGTACTCCGGATGCCGCCGCAACCGTCGGTTGCCGGTGCCCGCGCGATCGCCGCGTTCCTGCGTGGAGCCGCGCACGGCGACTTCGCGAAGATAAGGCTGACCGCAACCCGGGCGAACGGCCGTCCAGCGGTCGTCATGCACGAGGTGGCCTCGGACGGGTCGTTGTTGCCGCACGGGATTTTGGTGCTCGAGATCGTTGGGCCTCGGATCGCGGGTTTCGACGCGTTTATCGACGAGAGGCTGCTGCCGAGTTTTGGCTTTCCGACGGTGCCGATGAGCGGCCGCTCGCCATAACGGCCTAATCCGGCCCGGCCTGGCCCGCGCGGCGCCGCCGCTTCCTGATCCTCACGTCCCGTTTCCCCACCAGAATTCTGGAGGTCCCATGATGTCCCCACCCATTCATCGCTGGAGAGCGTTCTCGTTGCTTGCTGTTGCCGCGTTCATGACCGTGATGGATCTGACGATCGTCAACACGGCGCTGCCGACGATCGGGCGAAAGCTCCATTTCTCAGAATCGAGCCTGCTGTGGGTCGTGACCGCATACGGGCTGGCATACGGCGGCTTTCTGCTGCTCGGCGGCCGCGCCGCCGATCTCCTCGGGCGCCGCCGGATGATCATGATCGGTCTGGTCGTGTTCACGGCCGCTTCGCTGGGAGCATCGCTCGCCGGCAGCGAGCCGGTCCTGATCGCGATGCGCGCCGTCCAGGGCCTTGGCGCCGCGATGTTCCTCCCAGCCGCACTGTCGACCGTTCGGAACATGTTCACCGAGGGCGCGGAGCGCAACAAGGCGCTCGGCATCTGGGGAGGTCTCGCTGCCCTCGGTGCAACCTTCGGGGTCGTGTTCGGCGGCATACTGACGCGGTTCGCCGGCTGGCAGTACGTCTTCCTGCTCAACGTCCCGGTCGGCGTGATCGCGTTGCTGCTGATCCGGCGAGTCGTGCCTGAGACCCGCGTCGATACCGCACGGCGACGGTATGACCCACTCGGTGCGGTGACGGTCACCGGCTCGCTGGTGCTGCTCGCATACGCAATCGCGCAGGCGCCGCGCGTCGGTTGGGGCGCGGCGCAGACGATCGCTGAGCTGGCGATCGCGGTCGCCCTGCTCGGAGCGTTCCTGACGATCGAGAGCCGCGGCGAGGCGCCGCTGATGCCGCTGCGGATCTTCCGGCTGAGCACGCTCGCCGGCGCGAACGCTGTCGGCTTCCTGCTCGGCGCGAGCTTCTACTCGTTCATCTTCATCGGCACGCTGTACATGCAACAGGTGCTCGGCTTCTCGGCTTTACAGGGCGGGTTCGCGTGGGCCTCGGCCGGGATCGCCTCGATGCTGTTCGCCGGCGTCTCCCAGCTGCTCGTCACGAAGGGCTCCGCGAAGCTCGTGATGGCGTTCGGAATGACCGTCATCGGCGTCGGTGCGATCTGGACCGCCCAAGCGCCCGTCCACGGGCACTTCTGGGGCAACCTGTTCGGACCGTTCCTCCTCGCTGTCGGCATGGGAACGGCGTTCTCGTTCATTCCCGTTTCGATCGCCGCGCTTGCCGGCGTCGCCGACCGCGAAGCCGGACTGGCATCCGGTCTGATCTACACCTCCCAGGAACTCGGCGGCGCGCTCGGCATCGCAATCGCGTCAAGCATCGCCGCAAGCCATTCCAAAACCCTCTTGCGCGGCGGGGACACCGTCCACGCGGCGCTGACAGGCGGATTCCACGCCGCTCTCTGGGTATCCGGCGGGATCGCGCTGCTCGGCATCCCGGTCACGTTCCTCCTCATCCGCAAAGACGAAATGGCAACCGCAGTCGCCGCGACCGCCCTCCGCGATCCACTGCCCCAGCCGGCCACATGAGGCGGAGCGCTAGCCAAGCATCACGACCGCATCCAATGACAACGACTCATCGACTCGAGGACCCAGCCATGCGCCAGACCACCACAGCACTTGACGCGGCCGCGAACCGGCTGCGGGAGCTTCACCAGATCGGTCGACCGCTGCTGCTCGCCAACGTGTGGGACGCGGCCACTGCTCGTTCGGTAGCGGCGGCCGGCAGTCCGGCCATCGCCACCTCCAGCGTGGCGATGGCCGCGGCACGCGGTGGCTCGGACGACAACAGCGACCATCAGGCCGCGTTCGACCAGCTCCGACAGATCACCGCCGCGGTCGACGTGCCGGTCACGGCCGACCTCGAGGGCGGCTACGGCTTGAGCCCGAGCGACCTGGTCGACGCTCTGCTGGACGCCGGCGCTGTTGGCTGCAACATCGAGGACACCGACCACAGCACCGGCGACCGGCTTCTCGACGCGGAGAAGCAGGCGGCCTACCTTGCCGGGGTCCGGGCAGCCGCTGAGGAGCGCGGCGTTGGGATCGTGCTCAACGCCCGAATCGACGCGATCATCCGTCACCCTCAGCGCGACCCGGCAGCTGCACTTGGCGAGGTCATTCGCCGCGCCCGCCTGTACCTCGACGCCGGCGCAGACTGCGTCTACCCCATCAGCCTGCGCGATCCCGCGCTCGTGGCCCGAACCGTCAACGAACTCCAGCGCCCGGTCAACGTCAACCCCGCAGACCCTCTCGCCGCTCTCGCCGACGCAGGAGCTGCCCGTATCTCGCTCGGAGGCGGCGTCCACAGCTGGATGATGCGCGAGCTCCAGCGGCGATCCACACGCCTGTTGGCCAGCGACGCAACAGCGTTCGCGTAGCGCCGCCCGCGCGACACTCACCGGCAGGTTCCAACAGGCGCTCTTGGTGCTCGGCGGGATCGGCCTGCTCGCCGTTCCGGCGATCTTCTCGCTCGTCCGCCGGGAAGCGGTCTGACCGCCGTGGCCAAGACGAGCGTCCGCGACCCCAACCGGCGCTCGCCGCCACCAGCTAACCAACCACACAACCCAAGCCCGACACCCGAACACAAACCAGCGATCGGAGAAAACCATGCGCAAGATCATCAATCCGCCTTCGTCTCGCTCGACGGCGTCACCGAAGACCCGCGACCGGGCCCTGTGCAGACGCCATCAACGAGATGCGCAAGTACGTGTTCTCCTCGACGCTGGAGAGCGCTGACTGGAACAACTCCACGATCATCCGCGACGACGTCGTCACCGCCGTGACCGAGCTCAAGCAACAGGATGGCGCTGATCTCATCATGTACGGACACGGCCGGCTTAGCCGAACGCTGCTCAAGGTCCACCTCGTCGACGAAATCCGGTTCTCCGTTCACCCAGTACTCGTCGGCGGGCGAGCGGTGGGTGGCGGCAACGGGCAGACGCTCGCGCTGAACCTCCTCGTGGCAACCCCAACGCCGAGCGGCATCGTCGCGCTCACCTACGAGCCTACATCCAGCTGAGCGCTAAGACCCGGCGTGGACACAAGCCCGCCGGGTCTGAACCACGTCCGCGCAATCGCTGATATGGAGGCCTAGGGCTGAACGCCGACCGCTCGGCTGTCCGCCCAGCTGGGGTCGGTGCCGTCGGCGACGAAAGTGGGCTTTCCGCCTGAGAACGGAACTGTCTCGATTACGCTCCGCGGACCGCCGCAGTCCGCAGACGGCGTCGAGCCCGATATCAGAATCGACCCTCCGGAGGGCGAGATTCCGTAGGGCGCGAAGCTGGTCGGGAACTGGTGCACGATCTTGCGGGCGGAGAGGTTGACGCTGACCGGCCAGACGACCCCGCACGCTGCGCTTTCGGCCGCGAGGTGCGTGCCGTCGCTCGACACTGCCACCGGCCACGCCTGCAGCTTCATCAAGGTCGACGAATGACCGCCTGAGAGCAGATCGAGGTAGGACCTGCCATCGTTGAGCGCGTGCTGGTAGAGGAGCCCTTGAGGTCCCCACACCGGGTACTGATTGGTGCCGCTCTTGGTGAGCTGGACGCTCGGGTGGCCTGGCGTTAGGGACCAGATGTTCGGGTCGTGCCCGACCTTGGTCACGTTCGCGTAGGCGAGCTGGGGCGACGACGTCGGGGAGAACGTCGGGCCTCCCCAGCCGCTCAGGAATCCCGTCGCGACGTTCGTCACCTGCCCGGTGGCAACGTCGATCAGCACCAGCTGCTCGTGGAACGGCGCCTGCTCCGGATTCGCGGCAACGACTGCCGCGACGATGCTCGAATCGGGCGACCACGTGATGCCGCCGAAGGTGTCGTGGCTGCTGAAGAACTGGCCGACGAGCCCGCCGCAGGCGGTGAACAGGCCAAGCCCGGCGGAACCACCGAAGTTGGTCACGGCAGCCATCTCACCGTTCGGAGAAAGAACCGGATCCGCCGCCCGCAACAGCTTCCGTCGATCGGATCCATTCGCATTCGCGAGCCAGACCATCGCCTTCTGTCCGGAGTGCTTACCGGCTGAGTAGGCCAGTCGTGAGTCGCTTCTGCGATCCGACAGCGGAGGGGAGCGCGGGCCTGGCTAGCCTCCCGATTCCTCATTTGGCTGTCCGAACGGACAAGGGTCGACCGCGACGACGTGGCCGGCATAAGTAGGCCTCGGGCCCGCGCAGCGTCTCGGCGCTGGGTGTAATCGCGGCGGCGTGGGTGGACACTTACCAGGTGTGGAGTCACGTGCACGGTTTGAGGCTCTTTATCGAGCGCACGCGGGGGCTGTGCTGGCGTATGCCCGCCGGCGCACCGACGGCGCCACGGCTGATGATGTGGTCGCCGATGTTTTTCTGACGGCTTGGCGGCGGTTGGACGACGTACCGAGCGATCCGCTGCCGTGGTTGCTCGGGATCGCGCGGCGGATTCTCGCGAATCGGCGGCGAAGTGAGGCGCGCACGGCCGCGCTGCACCATCGCTTGGCGACAACCGAGCAGCCCCAGGCGAGTGATGATCGCCGCGGCGTCTGGCTTGACGAGAAGGTGGAGAACGCGCTTCGTGCGTTGAGCGAGCGCGACCGCGAGATTCTGTTGTTGGTCGCCTGGGACGGGTTGGAGCCCGCGCGCGCGGCCCGGGCGCTGGGGGCCAGACCAGGCGCGTTTGCGGTGCGCCTTCACCGCGCGCGGCGGCGCCTGGCAAAGCTGCTGGCAGACCCAGACGATGATGACAGCGCGAAACGGCCCACGGCCGCAGAGGTGAGCTGATGCCTGACGATGTCCTTGAGCGGTTGAGACGCGCCAATCCAGTCCCAGACGAGCTACCAGCGCCGCCGCTAGAGCCGCTGCTTGACCGTCTTGAGGCGACGCCGGCGAGACGGCCAGCGCGGCGGCTCGCGGGCGTCGTGGGTCTGTCGCTCGCGGTCGCAGTCGTGGTGCTCGTCGCTGGCGTCGCGTTTGTCCTCGCGGGACACGGGCATCGCGCAACCTCCCCGGCCGCAACGGCCCCGACTCGATCATCGAGCGTTGTCTTGCAAGCACAGGCCACCGGAGGCGGTGCTCCGGGTGCCCAGGCAATCCACCGAGCGGTAGCCGTCCTTGATCGGCGTCTCACGTCCGTCTCCTCAGGTCTGCACGCGTCACAGTCGGGTGCTGACCAGATCACGATCGCTGGCGTGTCGCCGAACGAGCGCGCGCAAGTACTCGCGCTGACCGTGCCAGGGAGGCTTTTGTTCTATGACTGGGAGGCCGACGCGCTGGCCTCTGACGGCAAGACGGTCGCGAGCCAGCTGACCGCCCGCAGCCCCGACGCGCTGACAATCAGCCAGGGCAGCGCAAGCGCCGCACCGGGATCGCCAGGCGGCGGTGGCGTTTCTCTCTATCAGGCGGTCAAGCTCGCCTCCAAGCAGCCGTTCGTCGAGGCCGGCGGCCCCCAGCAGCTCTCGCGCGAGGGGGCGCAGTACTACCTGTTTGGCGCCCCTGGGAGCGCCGCCTGCGCGACGGTCGCCAAACAGGACATGACCGGGCCGATCCCGGGCGCACATTGCCTGCTGGCCGGTCCGTCTGCGAGCGTCTCTGACCTCCAGGCAGCTCTCCTGTTAGGGACGACGATGTCAGACGGCCATCGCCTGACCGTCCCGCAGGGAACCGTCGTAGTGCAGGCGGTCAACCCCGCCGCGACCGACCAGATCAGCTTCGACAGCCCCTCGGCGCGGTTCTACGTGCTCAAGGACAACGTCGCGCTCACCGGCAACGAGATCACCAATCCCCATCAGTCCACCGATCAGTCCGGCAGCCCAGACGTGACCTTCAGCTTCAACTCGAAAGGCAACTCGCAGTTTCAGAAGCTGACCGCGCAGATCGCACACGACGGCGAAGTCGCCGGTACCGGAACACAGGTGCTCGACCAACATTTCGCGGTCGCGCTGGACACCCAGCTGATCACGGTCCCCTCCATCGACTACAGGATTTACCCCGATGGGATCACCGGCGGGAATGGAGCCGAGCTCAGCGGGACCTTCACAACCCGAACAGCACGCCAAACGGCAGCACTCCTGCGCGACGGCCCGCTCGGGGTCTCCCTCACGCCGCAACGATGACAAACCAGAACCTGCGGCGTACAGCGTGGTCTGAGCAGCGGATCTCGGCACGCGCTTCCCCTAGCGCGCGAAGAGGGCGTCGCAGGGAACGTTCGTGAACTGCGACGTCATCGGGCCCGGTCAGCACGCCGTGATCAGCGGCAAAACGGCGTCCGATAGTCGATCGGCTGTGAGACGGAGACGCGCTGGCCGTGGTGAAGATGCGAATGAACGCGTCCTCTCGCGCTGTCGATCAGTACCCGGGGGTGTTGCGGATCACGATCAGGCTCACGATCTTCCCGTCGCGGACCGTGAGGTAGTTGGTCAGGATCACCTCGTCGGGCAGGTTGGTCTTGTCGAACTCTCCGTCGTAACGACCGCGGACGATGGTCTCGCCGTAGCGCTCGATCACCTCGATGACCTCCAGCGTGATCTTGTCGCCGACCATCTCTTTGGCGACCCAGCGACGGATCGCGTCGGTGCCCCAAAACTCGCGGTGGGCGTCGTTGACGAGCGCGTCATCGGCGAAGGTCGCAACGATCGCGTCTTCGTCCTGCGCGTTGACGGCTGCGACGTGCTCGGCGACGATTCCGTGAAGGTCGGCGGTGGTGCTCACGAGAGCCTCCTTGTTGTGGTTCGAGTTGCCGCCATGGCGGCGACGCTGTCAAGCTTGCGGCCTGCGCCGGGGGGAGAGTCAAGGGTCAGGTTTCCGGTTGACTCTCCGGCAGGGGGAGGGTCGATACTGCGGGGATGAGAGCCCGCGTCACAATCGGCGACTTCTCGCGCGCGTCGCACCTCAGCGTCAAGACACTGCGCCACTACCACGAGGTGGGACTGCTGGAGCCCAGCGAGGTGGACCCCGGCAACGGCTATCGCTACTACGCCGACGATCAGATTCCCGTCGCGCAGGTCATCCGGCGGCTACGGGGCCTGCAGATGCCCGTCGCGGAAGTCAAGTCTGTACTCGCCGCTCCGGACCCGGAGGTGCGTAACCGGTTGATCGTTGCCCATCTCGATCGTCTCGAGGCCGATCTGGCCCGCACGAGGGCCGCCGTCGCAGAGCTACGCGAACTGCTGGAGCGACCTCAAGCACCGCGCGCGGTGGAGCATCGGACCGTGCCGGCGACAGCAGCTATCGCGATCCAGGGGATGATCGATCGAGAGGACCTGCTCGCCTGGTGGCAGGGTGCTCTGGGAGAGCTCCACGCGATCCTCGGCGCGCAGGGCCTGCAGCCGGCGGGACCGACCGGCGGTATGTACGCAAGCGAGATCTTCCAGCACGGTCGCGGCGACGCGACCGTGTTCATCCCGACTGACCGAGCGGCTCGCGTGGTCGGGCGCGTCGAACGCTTGGTCGTCCCCCCGGCCGAGCTCGCGATCATGCTTCATCGCGGCTCGCTTGCTAACGGCGACCTCACCTACGGCGAGCTCGGCACCCATGTGATGCGGCACGAGATCAGCGTCGAGGGCCCATTGCGCGAGTACTACCTGGTCGGCTTCCTCGAAACGGACGACCCGGACCAATGGGAGACCGAGATCGGATGGCCGATATTCCGCTCCGACTCCTGAGCTCGTCGCACGTGTACGCGCGGATCCGCGCAGCGACCCTGTCAACGCCGGGAGCTCAACAGCAGCAGGATGTACAGCTCGACGCGATCGACGGCGGGCGCGTAAGCCCGAGCATCCCCGACGATGAGAGCGCCGACCGCTTGGCCGGCGATCTCAGCTACCCGCAACCCTCCGCCCGCGGCGAGAGCCTCACTACGAGCGCGGCGCCATCGGGTCGACTGGAGAACGGGTCTGCTCCCCATTGGCCCGTCTGCCCACGAGTGACCAGCCATGCGACGGCGTCATCGAAGAGATCCATCAGCATCTGAGCGTCGGCCAGATCGCCGTCCCGGATCTCCACTGCGTCGGCCATGACCGCAACCCTACCCCCTGGCAAGAGCGTTCGCTCGCCCTTCGGATCTGAGACGCCGTCGGGGCCGGATCCGGACGCCGGTGGCCGCGGCCGAGGACGTGCGCTTTCGATCCAAGTTGCGACGGGTCGCCGGCTCGCCGGACACCTTCGGCGCGATCCCAACTGCGCGTTCGCTGGTCGAGCCGCTTATCGGCCAACTCGCTGCCGTTCGAGCTTTACGCGCCCTCGGGAGAACAGGCAGGCTTCGCCCGCGCGTCGCGAAGCGTTGGGCAGCATCCCCGGGAGCGGAGGGCTGCTCATGCGCACTATCGCGGGTATTCGCCCCGTCGAATCCGATCGTCTGGCCGTCCCGGGCACGGGATCGACACGAGCGGGGCTGCCGGACACGCGGCAGCCCCCGCTGTCACATCCTCGGCCGTGGTGCGTTACGCCGCGAGGCAACGGCGACGGGTTACGCCGCGACCGCATTCTGCGCGGCTGAGTTCGCGCTGTCGCGAGCGTCGTCGCTGCCGTCCCACGCCGGCGAGACACCCGGCGCGAAGTCGGGGTCGCGCGCGACACCGTCGCCAGACCAGAGCGCGGTCATACCCTCAGCGAAGGACCCGATCCGTACACGGAAGCGGTGCGAGACGGCCGTCAGCCCGTCAGCGAAGGATCCGGTCCAGGCGCGTGAGCGCTCCGGGTGTTTGGCCATGCCGGTGGCGAACGACCCGACGGTCCGCTCGGCGCTATCCCACTGTGCCGTCCTCCCGTCCGCAAAGGAGCCGATGCGCCTCCGGACCACGGCCTGATCGCGCTCGCGGGCCAGCGTGTGAATTGGGAGCGTTTCAGAGCCGGCGTCGGCCGGCCGAGGTGTTACTGCGTTGGTGTGCGATGTGGTAGTGATCATGCGATCACCGTAGGGAGAGTCACATCGGCCGCGTAGGGGATGTGTAACCACTCTGACCGATAACTTCGGTGCCGGGCCTGGCGTCAGTCAGACGGGCTGAACTGGTCGAGGTCGGCGGGCGCGGTGCCGGTCAACAGCCAGCCACTGCGCAGCTGAGTCACGAGTCCCTGGTCGGCGAGTTGCGCGAGTGCCTTGGTGACGGTAGGCCGGCGTGAGCCGATCATCTCGGCCAGTAGCGCGTGGGTGATGGGGAGTGGAAGCACCGTCCCGTCGGGCGTGATGTGGCCCCAGCGAGCCGCCAGATGCCAGAACAGCATGTGGACGCGGGTGTCGACACGCGGATAATGGACGATCGCCATGATGACCGCGAGCCGTCGCGTGCGCAGCAGCGCTCGGCCGATGAGGACGCTGGCCAGTTCCGGGTAGGGACCGGCTCGCTCGACGAACTGCGGCCCAAGCACGGCGACCCGAGCCGGATGAATCACGGTCCAGTTGGAGTCAAAAGGTACGGACGCGCCAGCGGTTGGTCGCTGCAGAGGGCGCAGCAGGTCGCCAGGGCCCAACAGCTCGGCGCCATAGCCGCCGCGCCGGCCAACACGGCCGCTGATGAGCCCCTTGAGGACCAGCAGCCCGAATCCAGCGGATGCCTCAGGCGTGTACTGCGCGGCGCTCCAGCGCCCCCGTTGGAGCACCACCGCGCCGGCGACGCACGCTCGCTCGGCCAGCAGCCGCCGCTCCTCGCCGACGGATTGCGCCAGTTCGCGATCCTCCACCAATACGCGCACCGGACGCGACGCGGTCTCGCGAACCGGGAGTTCGGTGATGGCACCCGCCGGGGTCTCGGCTGTCGAGATCTGCATGTCCTACTCCCAATCCTCGCGGTCGTCGCTATCGCCGGCGGCCCGGCACGACGCGCAGACCCCCCAGAACAAGACCTCGGCCTCGTCGATCACGAACCTGGCGGGATCGGCCGGCTCCAGGCAAGACCGGCCGTCGGGCGTCGAACTCAGCCCAGTGTGGCCGTCGCTTCGCCATTTGGCCGTCCAAGACTAACACAGAAACCGGGCCATCCCAGAACCGGATCTCACCCAGGTTTGCCCTTGCGGCATCGGTGCTCTGGGAGCGTTCGAGCGCCGGCGGAGACGCTCGATCGGGGCGACACCCCTGCCTCGCTCCAAAAAAACAGGGGCCTTCCCGGTCTACCCGACATTCGCTGATCCTTCCCGTCCGAGACTGCTGTGGCGCCGGAATCGGCCGCCCTCAACGTGATCAGCGGTCCGGTTATCGGCCTTGCTCGGCGCTTAAGGTGAGCGCGTCGACGAAGGCGGCGATCTCGTCCAGTGTCGCGGGATCTCCCTCGAGGTGCGGGACATGCGCGACGCCGTCGAGCCATCTGAGTCGAGCGCCCGGGATGATCGCGGCCGCCTGCTCGTCGATCACCTGAATCTCCTCGGCGTCGAGTCGGCCGACCATCACCAGAGTGGGTCCCGTGATCTCGCCCAGGCGAGGCCAGGCCGACGGGATCTCTGCCTGCTCGCCGGGGTCCGATGCCCTCAGCGCCCGGCCGTTCATGTCGAGAAACAGCTCGCGCGCGGGCCCGCCAACACGACCCTCCGGCGCGCCGGGGCCGTCGAGCCACATCCATGCGTCGAGCCGGCCGACCTCATCGACGTCACCGGCGGCATCGGCTGCCTCGATCATCGCGTTCAGCTCCGCTGTTGGCCCGTGCTTGATGTCGGGGTATGGCGCGCCGCGGACAGCGGTGCCAATGAGCACAAGCCCCGCCACGCGATCGGGATGTGCCAGGGCCAGATCGATGGCATTCTGACCACCCATCGAGCACGCGACGATGACCACGGGCCGCTCGACGCCCGCGGCGTCGAGAACGGCCATCGCGTCGGTGACGGGCGACCAGCCTGCCTCGGTCTGGTACGTGGTCTCGCCGAAACCGCGCATGTCAAACGCGACACACAAGTGCCGCGCACGTAGCCGCTGAACGACATGTCGCCAGCTGCGTCGATCGTTGACGCCGGCGTGGATCAGCAAGACGTCGACGCCGCTCTCGACACCCGTAATCTCGTAAGCCAGCTGGGCACGTCCTGAACTCGCGAACATCTGACAGAAGCTTAGGTCTCCCAACCGGACAATCACATCGCCGGGCCGGCACCGACGAACATCTCGGCCGAGCGGCGATCACCACCCACCGCCGCCCGCGGGCACGCTCTGCGCGCTGGCGACCGACCGTCTCGTTCAAGGTTGGGCGTTCTGAAACGGTCGCAGCACCGGAGCCAACGCTGTCAGCGAGGGCTGGTGGATCGAGCCGGAGCGGCCGCGGAATGGCGCGAGACCGCATGGCTTCGTGAAGGCGGACGTGAGCGGCAAGGCGCGGGGCGCGAGCCGCAAGTCGTACCGGCGTCGGAACTAGCGCGCTTCCCTAACCATCGAGATCACCGGCGGGCACCCGCCTGACTGAGATTCCGCGGTGAGGACAAACCCATGTCGCTCATAGAAGGCGACAGTTCGCGGATTTGGAGTCTCCAGGAAGGCGGGGAGATGAGTCCGGTCTACGATCGCCAGGCCATGCTCGAGCAGCTGGCCCCCTAATCCCTGGCCCTGCGCGTCTGGGACGACGCCTAGCCACGGCAGATACCAGTGCTCAAAGGCCGGATGGGCTCGATCCATCTGCTCCAGCACCGAGAACATGTCCTCGTGCTGTTCCGCAGCGACGGCATCTGTGAGCACCTCCGCGATCGCCGCCTCATCGACACCGGCACCAGGCGCCAGCCACAGCGCGACCGCATCAAAGTCACCGAGCGTCCAGACGCTCTGCTGGTCAAACGCCTCGCCGGCGAACGCCGCGACGAACTTCCCAAACCACGCCTGATATTGAGCAAGTTCGGGAAACAACCAGCGCTCCACCGGATCGCTGACAAACGCCGCCACAATCGTTGAGATCGCCCTCGCGCGGTCTCGCTCTGGCACCTGGATGATCGAGGTCGAGGTCACGGTCGCGATCCTATCCGTGCGCGAGTTCACGCCCGACCAACTTCGGGGCGCTCTCGTTACCACCGGCCGGTTATCCAGCCTCGAGCGCGCGGCGGCTCGACAATTTCGTGGACCGAGCCGCGCTGTCGCGATGCTGGACTGCCGCTTGTCGCCTACGCAGCACTCTTGGACCGCTGCCGCTCGCGACCGAATCCAGGAGCAGCCCAGAGCCGATCCGAGCCATGACGATTCCACCGGCAAAGCAGGGCACACGCCTCGGCCGCCGGCTTCCCCGTTCCTAGATGCGCGTCTCTCAACCGTGTTCGCAAGACGTTTGGACAGTGAGACGGTCCCCCCCGAGGACCAGTCTGGGATCGCGGGCTACGGCTCGTAGGGCGGTGCGACTCCCCATCCCCACCGCGGAACTGGCGCATGCTGAGCCACTTGGGCACCGGGCCTTGAGTTGTAGACGGCCAAGCGGGAGCCCCACTCTGCATACCCGATGATGGCGGCACGGAACTCCGGATCCGCCGGCAGGCTGGCGTCGTCGGCGGCTCGGCTAAGAAGCGTGACGAACCGCAAGCGCTGCTGAGGGGTGATATCGAGCCCGACGTGCCGGCCGAGCATGTGCTCGTAGCCGCCCAGCTTCTCGGTGTATTCGGCTGGGCCGCCCATCACCTCGCACCACCAGAGCGTGACGCGGCGGCGATGCTCCTCGCCCACGTTCCCGCCGAATACCGGGCTGAGGAGCTCGTCCTGCTCAACGAGGTCATAGAACCGGTTGAGCCAACGCTCGAACGCCTCCGGGCCCCCGCCCCATTCGATAATCGTGGGCGGTTCGCTCGGCTCGGGACTCACACATCAAACGATAGCTCCGGCTTGATAGGACCGCCCGCCAACGCCCGACCCGGTGCGAAACAACAGCGAGACCGTGCCGCACTGCGTCCTCGACCGCGTCCGTTGATCGTTGGGTTGTGCGACACCTGCGCGGCCCGATCCGGACGACCTCAGCGAGCGCCCCAGGGCGTCCGATAGTCCATCGGTTGTGAGACGGAGATGTGCTTGCCGCGCAATGCAGGCCGGTTGCCGAATGGTCTCCAGACGCTTGGCGTGGGAGCAAAGCAGAAGCGCCAGCCAGAGGGTTTTAGGTGCGGCGGGGGTCTGGCATCAGCGGTTGTCGCCAGTCGATGTTGCCCGCCCAATCCGCGAAGCTCGTCCATGAGACCTCCGGATACCGATCGCGGAGCGCCGTGGTGTCGATTCCGTAGCCCTCGCAGGCGAGGAACTCGTACATCGCGGCCAGATCCTCACTGCCATGGCGTAGCTCGGCGAGCGGGATCCGCTCGTAGCGGACGCCAATCGCGCTGGCCATGGCCTCGGGGGTCGGAGCGTCGGCCGCGACCTCGACGCGCGCGCCGAGATGCTCTTCGCGGCGCCTGAGGATGGCGACGACGAGGGCGCCCAGGTTGGCGAGCGCGACTTGGTGCAACGGCTTGTTGCTGGGGAGCGCGATCGGCAGCCTGCCGTCTCGAATCGCGGCGCGCGCGCCGAGTATGTTCTCGTAGAAGTAGCTCGGCGCGACCACTGTCCACGGGATGTCTGTGTCCATCAGTTGCTGCTCGATCCGTGCCTTGCTGCGGAAGTGAGGGACAGGCGCGCGGTCTGCGGCGGCGACGGAGGCCAGGATCAGCCATGGCAGGCCGGCTTCATGGGCGGCGGCGGCGATGTTCTGGCCCTGCTTCAGTTCCTCGTCCGCGCCGTGTTCGAACGGCGTCGTGATCGCATACACGGCCTCCACGTCCGCGAATGCCCGTGTCATGGAGGCCGTGTCGCGTAGGTCGCCTTCGACGAGCGATGCGCCTGCGGCGCTGAGGACCTGGGCGCGATCGGACAGCGGATTTCGGACGAGCGCATGTACTGTGATCTGCGCCGCGAGCAGCTCGCGTGCGATCGCGCCGCCCTGGGTTCCGGTCGCCCCGAGGACGAGGACTGGATCAGCCATGGGTGTCGATCGAACGCGCGCTTATGCGCCACCCGCCGGGCGTGTGGCGGACGGTCTGCCTGACGCGAGCCGAGCCGAGCACGGTCGGCGAGGGACTGGCGCCGACCATCAGCATGACGCTGTCGACGGCGGGCTGTGCACCGGACTCGTCGATCACGGCGTTCAGCGTCAGGTGCAGCGTTCCGGCCGGTTCAGCTGCCCAGACCCGTGCCACCGTATCGCGCAACGCGGTCTGTCCCTCGACCGTGCCCATGTCGCCGTCCATCACAGCGTCGTTGGTGAACAGCGCTGCGTATCCGTCGGCGTCTCGTTTGGTTGCGCAGGCGTCCGCTCGAGCCACGAGCTGGAGGATGGCGAGCGAGTCCGATGGGGTAAGGGTCATGCCGCCGGGCGCATCGAGTCGCCGATGCGCTGCAGAACTCGCTCGCCAAGCACGTCCTTCGGGATCATCGCGTGGATCGTCTTCGGTGGGGTGGAGGTGTAGACCGAGCCGGTCTGATCGGCCCATTGAGTGACCCTGAACGAGATCGCCATACTGCACAGGGCGTAGGCGTCGCGGCGGTCGAGCCCGCCATGCTCGTTTGAGCCACGCGATCGCGGTGCGAACGCACTCGGGAAGCGCGATGTCAAGCGAATCGGCGAACGCCATCACGATCCAGTGCGTCGGGGTATCCACGGTCGGACCGGCGAGCTCCACGCCCTTGTGAACGAGGTACTGCACGTGCAGTACCTCCATCGCCGACTCGATCCCGGTCTGATCGACGACGCCATCGGACTGTGCGGCGTTGGCGTCGCCGCTCCAAACTCGGGCGCCGGCCTTGAACACGGGCAGGAACAGCGACGTTCCCTCGGTGATCTCCGCGAGGTCGAGATTCCCGCCATAGGGACCCGCGAGGATCGCACTGACCGGCTCGTTGCCCTCCGGCTCAACCGCGAGCACGCCCATCGAAGCGGCTAGCGGGATCCGGATCCCATCGACGAACTCGGCATGCGTCCGATCCTCGTCAAACCGGAAGTAGTGGACCTAAGGCTCCTCGAACTCAGACGGCAGCGCGCCAACGCCGAGCGGGAACGAGTTCCAACCCCAGTCGATCGGCTTGACGCGAAGCATTCGACTCTCGAGCACGTCCCCGGGCTCCGCGCCGCGGATCTCGACGGGCCCGAGATTCGAATATGGCCCGGTCGGGAACTGCCGGCGCAGCGGCTCGCGGTCGGCGAACGACATCCCGAACCGAGCCTGGTTCCCCCACTGCGTCCAAGTGTTCGGATACGACACGATGTCCCCCGAGTCGATCGTCAAGGCCGCCGCCCGCGAGGGATCGAGCACCCCGGGGCTGACCGACGCGTCAGTCGACTCGAGCACATGAGTTCTAGGCTCCGCCACCGTCCTCCTATCCACTCCCGTCGTTGGTCGCCACCTCAGGAAGCCTGCCAGATCGCCGTCAAGCAACCTGCACGTGCTCTCGGACCGGCCGCTGACCATCCTGGCACTGGTCCCGCTGTAGGCCGAGGGCATCTTTGAGCAACTCGTACATTCCGCGTAAGCGGGACTCGGATTGCCGCGTCCGGAAGTCTCGTGGCGGGACGGATACCCGTGGCTCAGGAGAAGGCGGCAGCGGTGCCGGTGGATCGCTCAAATCTTCAGCGTGTAGCTCTGACGGCACATCGTGAGCGCGCATCGCAGTCGTCTGCCCGCAGCCCGCCCGAAATCCGCCGCTCGCGGCGGTGAGCGCCGCGAGCCGTGGCGTGAGTCCGGCTTTTGGAAAGGCTCGGAGCGCTCGGGCCGGAGCCACCAGCGCGGGCCGGAAACGCCGCAGAGTTTCGGGGCGGAGCCGCCGGTCGGCAATGGTTCGACGCCCAAGATCGACTGGAGCCCCGGACAAGGCGACAAATCTCCAAGCGAATTCGTAGGCGGCACCATTTCCACGTCACGACGCCCCGCATAGGCTGCGGCCGCATCGAGCCCGACGAGAGGGAGACGCGTGTGATGAGCGAGGCGGCGCACACCGACAGCAGTACGCAGCTAGCGGCGCTCGGCATCTGCCTCGAGGAGTACGCGTACCCCTACCCGGTCGAGTTCTTCCAGCGACGTAGCGATCTGCAGTCGCTGGGTGATGGCCTACATGGACGTGCCGCCGGCGACGGAGCCCAACGGGAAGGCGGTCGTGCTGATGCACGGCAAGGCTTTCGGCGGCTACTACTTCGAGCACGTCATCGCGGTGCTGACGGCCGCCGGGAATCGCGTGATCGCTCCCGACCAGATCGGGTGGGGGAAGTCCTCGAAGCCGGACATCCACTACAGCTTCCATCTGTTCGCAGAGAACACGGCAGCCCTGCTTGATCATCTCGGTGTCGGGAAGGTCGCGGTTCTCGGGCACTCGACCGGCGGGATGACGGCCACACGGTTCACGCTGATGTACCCGGACCGCGTCACGCACCTCGTTCTCGAGGACCCGCTCGGGCTCGCCGATTACCGGATCGGGATCCCGCCGCAATCCGAGGAGACCCTGTACGACCGCGAGCTCCATTGGACCGATCCCGAGGTCATCCGCGAGTACTTCAAGGGCTATTTCGTGCACCCCGACCCGAAGGTGTACGTGCCACTGGCGGACGTGCTCGTCCGCGCCACCCTGAGCGCGGACTACGCGCGGTGGGCTCGTTCCGCCGCCCTCACCTTCCAGATGATCTATCAGCAGCCCGTCCGGTACGAGTTCCATCGAATCGCCCCACCGACGCTACTGATCGTCGGGGAGAAGGATCACAGCGTTCCGCTCGGCAATTACGCTCCACCCGACGAGCTGACCAGATTGGGCGACTTCCTCGCGCTCTCCCAGGCCGCGGTCGCCGAGATCCCCAACGCAAGGCGCGTCGTCGTCCCCGACTGCGGTCACATCCCGCACATCGAGTTCCCGCAGCAGTTTCTCGACGCATTCCTTCCCTTCCTGGCGAGCTGACAGGGCGCCGCTTGGGAGACAGAGCACTCAGGGCTTCTGAACTGCCGACATCACCAACTGTGCGTTCCACCTCTGACCGACCCGCACAACGCAAGGACGGAGATCGATGTTCACATACCCCGAGGCACCCCGAACCAGCGAAGGCTCTGCGGAGATCGGTCCGGCTCCCTACTACCACCGGTCGGACTGCAACATCTGCCGGAAGCAAGACGGCCTGAAAACGGGGTCAGAACTCCTCGACGCCCCCCGCAGGAACGCCGCGTGATGGGTGAGGCGACAATGGGGAGATGACGACGACCGTCCCGCCCGGTGACGAGGTCCCGCGCGGCGGCGCCGCGCGGCTTCGTGCCGAGATCGCCTGCGTGACGGGCATCGCGGTCAAGACCGTCTTTGCCCTCGCGCTCTTACCCCTCGCGCCCTCCCTGCTCGGGACTGATCCTGTGCTCCTGGAGGCGCTGCGCGGATCAACGTCAGCGATGGCATCCGGTGGCGCGTTCGCCCGAGTGGGCGAGGCATCGCTCGTGCTCGCCGTCCTCGCTCCGCTTCCGACGCTGCTCTTCGTCACGCCGTTCTTCTGGTGGGCGGGGCGGTTGTGGGGTCCAAAGGCGGCGGCCACGCTGGGCGGTGGCCACCCGAAGGCGGAGAAGTGGGCGCAGCGCTCCGGCGCTCACCTGGAACGCTTCGGCGGGCTCGCGGTCGCGTTGGCCCCATTCCTTCCGGTCCCCTCGTCGTTCATCTACGCGGCCGCCGGCTGGACAGGGATGAGCCTCCGGCGTTTCATGGTCTTTGACCTCCTCGGGATGCTCTCGTGGATCGGCCTGATCGTCGGCCTCGGTTACGCGGTCGGACATCCCGCGGTCCAGGTCGCCAAGGGGATCTCCCACTATGCATTGGTCATCACGATCGCGGTCGTGGCGATCGCAATCGCCGTCGGAGTACTGGGCACGCGCAGGGCCGCGGCCCGGGCGACCACACCGACCGAGCGATAGGCGAGGGACGCGGTAGAAACTCGATCAGAATCGGCTCGAGCCGCACGGCTGGTGAAGCGAGTGTCCGGCCACGCGACGGCGACCGAGATCCACATCCAGGCCAGCACGAAAGTCATCCCCCAGACCGGCGCGAACGGGTCCACCACGCCGCGGACCGGACAGGTACTGATCTCGCTCGATCCTGCCCAAACCCGCGCGGCCTTCCGGCGGACCCTCACGACCTGGCTGCTCGTGACACTCGCCCACGAGGTGGATCACAGCGTTCGAATCCAAGCCGGATCCGGCTTCGGCCTGACGCTGCTCGAGGACTTCATCAGCGAGGGCATGTGGTTCGACTTCGATATCGAAGTCGAACCCACGATCCGTCTTCCCTGGGTTTACGCGCTGACCCGCGGGGAGGAACGCACGATGTGGAACCGGGCGCGCCCACTGCTGAGCGAAACCGGGCGAGGACTCTACGACCAGTGGTTCTTCGGCGGTCGCGGTGTGCCATGTGGACCGGATTTCAGATCGGATACCACATCGTCGGTGACTACCCTCGCCAGGCATCCCCATACCACCGCCGCCTCGATCGTCGATCAGCCGGCCGCCGTGATCTCGCCGGCAGCCACTACGCGCCCTGAGCGCGCCGTCAGCCCGCGACTCCATTCACTCCCGCCCAACGGACCCAAGGCAAAACGGCCGGCCGGTTGCTTGTTCTGCGTGCTGCGCGGACCGACGCGCGGTCGAGATGTCGCGTGAAGGGATTTCGCTGCGGTCATCGAGCGCCAGCTCGGGCATGCCGACCTCGGGATCACGTCGGCCTGACGTGCGCGGGATCGATAACACCGAGATCATCCACACCGTCCACGAACGTCCCGCACCCATGATCCCCGCACCCCGCGAATCCCAGCCCGGAGCTGAGACCTCGTTGCGGCGGCAGACAACTCCGCCGGCTTGGTGAGGCCACGATCCGTCGCGGCCTCACCAACGATGACCAGCCGTTGGCGAAAGCAGGGGATAGCGCGGTGGCGTGTCGTGGTTGCATGCTGGACGGCGGGAGTGGGATGATCGACTGCGGTGCGCAGGACGGTGGCCATCGCAGTCGCGACCCTCACGGCGCTGCTTGGCAGTGGCGCGTTGTCTGACGGGCGGGTGTCGGTCGTCGCATCGATTCAGGCGCGTCCGAGTGGGTTTGTGGTGCGGCCGAACATTGCCGATCCTGGTTGCAATGGTGGCCGGGGGCTCGAGTGGGCTGCTCACCTTGGAGAGATCCCGGTTGTTGCTAGTTCGGCGCTGTCGGACGGTTCGACGTTAGTCGCGGTCTCGTCCGGCGGATTTCCGACTGAGAGGTCGGTTGTTCTGTATTCCGTCACGACGGCGTGCAGACCGAATCTCGCGTTCGGGAACGACGGCGTGACGACGCTCGGCCCAGCACAGCCCGAGCCGAAGGATCGGGTTCCTGGTGGGGCGCTTGACGGGTTGCAGATCGATGTCGTGGCGCCGGAGGGCGCAGGCGGCGCATTCCTTGCCGGCACCTACGGAGGCCACTGGATGCTCGGCAAGGTCACGCCGCAGGGGCAGCCCGATCTGAGCTTCGGCCACGAGGGCTGGAGTGTCCTGCCGTTCGGTGGTGAAGTAGCGTCGGTCGTTCAGGAGCCATCGGGAGAGATCGTGATCGCTGGCGGCAACGGCGGCGCCGGCTGCTGCACAACCAACTGGATGGCTGCCCTCTCGTCCACCGGCCGGCTTGACACTGCCTTTGGGGCGGGCGGACGGACAGGACTGCCGACGGGTGAGGACTCGGGAGTAGGAACGCCGGTCCTTGAGCCGAATGGCGACATCCTAGCCCCGGTCGGCTACGGGAACATGGGCTGCTGGGGCATGTCACTGGAAATGCTTGCACCGGCCGGCCGGCCGGTGCCGTTATTCCAGCGAAGACTCCGCCGGTTCTGGCAGGCGCTGCACGTCGGCGCGTTCGTCGGGGACGTTTACGCCGACGGCGCAGGCTTCACCGTGATCGGAACGGGACAGAAATCCTGCTACGGATCCAGACCCGCGCCGTCCTCCACGGGTCTAGTCGCACGCTTCACGGCGGGCGGCGAACAGGTCGGCCAGACGATCAAATTCCCGTCCCGCATGTTTGGATCGCTTCAAGCGTTCCCGGAGGGAAACGACACCCTGATAGCCGAGTTGCCGTATGCGAACTCCACCAGACTGACCGTCGAGGCACTGCGCCGCAACGCCTCGCTCGACACGGGGTTCGCAAGCAACGGACTCGCCGAGATTCGCACTCCCTGGAGCGGGATGAACGCGGCGCTTCAAACCGAGCTTTCGATCAGCGGGGCCGGCCCCGGCACAATCGTCATCGTCGCGCAAGACGGCGGCAACCAGCTGCAGCTCACACGTCTGGACGTCTAACGTGACGGTCGTCGGCTATGCGTCGCGCGCGGACAGCGCACAGCTCGCAGACGAAGGCATTCGTGTCTCCGGCGCCGAAGAGCTCGTGGCCGCGTTGGCGACATTCGAATCGCCAGCGACGAAGCTTCGGAACCTCGGGCGGCTGGGCCCGATCGGGGGCGCGAGCGGCACCCGGCGGCTGCGCGTCTCGCTCGACGTGGATTCAGACGACGGCCTACCTTTCAGCGTATGAGTTGGACCATCGACGTGCCCGTGGCTGCTGGTCCCGTGCTGTCGCCGCTGCCGAGCCCACTGTCGGCGGCGGTTGCCGACGCCCTGGCTCGGCCGGCTGCACAGCAGCCGGCGTGGCCCGACTCCGATTATCTTGCGCGGGTGCGGGGTGTGCTGGAGGCCGTTCCGCCGATCGCTGTCCCCTCGGAGGTCGAAGCGCTTCAGGGTCGGCTGGCCACGGTAGCCCGTGGTGAGGCGTTTCTGCTTCAGGGTGGGGATTGCGCGGAGACGTTTGCCGACAACACTGAGGCGCATCTGCGCGGCACGATCCGGACGCTGCTGCAGATGGCGGTTGTGTTGACGTACGGGACGTCGATGCCCGTGGTCAAGCTCGGGCGGATTGCCGGCCAGTACGCCAAGCCACGGAGTTCGAACATCGACGCCGCTGGCCTTCTGTCCTATCGCGGAGACATGGTCCACGGGCTTGAAGCAACCGAGGAGGCCCGGCGACCGGATCCGGGCCGGCTCGTCCGCGCCTACGCCAATGCGGCGGCCGCGATGAACCTGGCGCGCGCGATTACGGGCGCCGGGCTCGCGGATCTGCATCGGCTGCATGAGTGGAATATGGATTTCGTGCGTAACTCGAGCGCCGGCGAGCGTTACGAGCGGGTCGCCACCGAGATCGACCGTAGCCTGCGGTTCATGTCCGCCTGCGGTGTCGACGACAGCTCACTGCGCACGGTCCAGCTGTTCGCAAGTCACGAGATGCTCGTGCTTGACTACGAGCGTTCACTGCTGCGACCCGAGGGTGATCGCCTCTTTCTCCTCTCGGCGCATCAGCTATGGATCGGCAACCGCACGCGTCAGCTCGATGGCGCCCACGTGGCCCTGGGGGCACTCATCGCAAACCCGATCGGCGTCAAGATCGGTCCTACCATCACGCCCGAGGAGGCCGTTGAGCTCGTGGAGCGGCTCGATCCCCACCGTGTAGACGGCCGTGTGACACTCGTGGCACGGATGGGCAACGATGCGGTCCGCGACACGTTGCCGCCGATCGTCGACGCCGTGACCCGGTCCGGTCATCGCGTGGTGTGGCAGTGCGATCCGATGCACGGCAACACCGAAGAGTCGCCGAGCGGTCATAAGACGCGACGTTTCGACCGCATCATGGACGAGGTCGAGGGTTTCTTCGAGGTCCATCGACGAATCGGTACGCATCCGGGTGGTATTCACGTCGAGCACACAGGCGAGGAGGTCACGGAGTGCCTTGGTGGCGCGCAGATGATCTCCCACAGCCAGCTCGCCTCCCGGTACGACACCGCGTGCGACCCCCGGTTGAATCCTCAGCAGGCGCTGGAGCTGGCCTTCCTCGTCGTCGAGATGTTGCGGCGCACCGCCACCTAATGAAACGGAGCCCGCAACGACCCATCACCGGTCACCAGCGTGGTCAGCGGCGCGGTGCGCACCGATGCGCAGCGCTCCAGGCTCCCGCCGCCCCGGGCGCTCCCGTGCGCACAACGGCCGCCCGGCAGCCTGAGAAACAGATCGCCGGCAACGGAGACCGCGCACGACAACTTGACTTCGGCGTCGAGCATGCCGGAGAATAGGACGTGGAGAACCGAAAGGTGGTCAGGATGGAAGGAGTGAGCGTTGATCGACGTAGGCTGCTTGCTGGAGCTGCCGGCGTGGGCGCGGCTGAACTCCTGAGCACGGTTAGCCCGGCGTTCGCCAACAGCAGCAAGGGCAACAATGTCGCTGGTGTGTGGAGTGTTGTCGCGGTCTCCAGCAAGCCCGGCGCCTGGGGCCCTTTTCGTGGCGAGGGGATTGTCGATGCGGATGGTGGTTTTATCGGTAGCAACGCTGTACAGCCGTCAGCGAGCGTCGGGTATTGGAAGGCGCTCGGCGGCAAGTACTATCAGGCGGTTTTCACGGTGTTTCTGTTCGAGGCTGACGGTACGCCGGCCGGCTCGCTGAAAGCGACGGTGAACCTTACGCGCAGCAGCGCGACCAAGCTGACAGGGACGGTGACCTATCAGAAAATCGATACCTCCGGATCGGTCGTCAGTCATGGCGCCGGGACAGTGACCGCCGACCGGGTTGGCCCCTGATCGAACCAGGGCCGAGCGGCGAGCGTCACGCCGAGCCCGTCCATCGTCGCGCCTGGAGGTGCGGAACTCGGCTGTTTAGTGAAGACCAGCTCCCGCCCGGCGCCGGCCCAGCCCAGCTTGAGTTCAGCCGCACACGGAAGCACCTTGAGGTCAAGAGCTGGGCGTTCAGCTCAAGACAAGCCGCCAGGACGCAATCCCTGGTGTCCTCTGTGGCGGCTGTCGCGGGTTCGCGTTAGTGGTTGACGTACTCGTCGTGCCGGCGCCACCTGGGGCCGGCTTCGCTGCGACCGAGCGGCGTGCGGTCAAGCCACTGCAAGGGCATCACTGTCCTCTTGCGCCGGCAAGGCGGCTTCTCTGAGCTAAGCGCGCGGTAGCTATCTATCGATCTATGAGCTGCCGTCTCGACCGAAGCGCGACGGTCTGAATGCCCGCGGAACTGTCCGGTGGTCGATCGTGCGTGAGACGCCGGCCCAACAGCCCTCGGCGGATGGCCCCAGGGACGCCCTAGGCGCGTTCGGCGAGAAGGAGCTATCCGACGCCGACCCGTCGTGTGGCCGCAACAAGCACCGACGACCAGCGGCTCAGTGCGGTCAGAGACGCACGGGGTATGCCTGCCAGCTCTGGCCGCCGTTGGCGGTGCGGTAAACGACGAGGTTCGTCAACTTCGCCGCCCGTCTCGTCGTGCCGCGGTTGAGCAGGGTTACGATGCTCGCGGAATCCGCTGACTGGACCGACAGGATCGGCAGCGGGCTTGCCGTCAGTTTCGTGATCGGGCGGCTGAGCGGGGACACCCGGGCGTCCGTAGCTGACCAGACCGGCTGCCAGGTGGCTCCGGCGTTGGTCGTTCGCAGGAGCTCGCCTTCGCCGTTGAGGGCCCACGCGACATCCGCATTCACCGCCGCCAGCTGCTGCGGGCCATCGTCACCCCAGTCGACCGACAGTTGCCGCCAGCTCCGCCCGCCGTCGACGGAGCGGACGAGCCTCGGCGTCCGATCGTTGCCGCTGAGGCAGGTAAGCCAAACCGTCTGCCTGAACGCCGCATCGAGCCTGGCGAACGCGTACTTGCCTGTGCACGGCGGTGGCGTCAGCCGCTGCCAGGTGCGGCCGTCGTCGTGCGTCGCGAACGCCTGCCGGGGCACATCGGCGTTGACGACGTAGGCGCTACCGGCTCCGGCGCCCTCGACGTGGACGTTGGTGTACTCGCCCTGAATCGGCTGGGAGGCGGTTGCGGTCAACCGCTCTCCTCGTGGCGGGCTGCGGAGGATCGTGGCGTTGGAACCGAGGCCGACCGCCCACACGGCGCCGCCCACGAGTGAGGCGACCGATCCGCCCTCGTTCGGGGCTGCACTGGGGGCCACCGACCAACTGCGGCCGCCGTCGCGGGTCACGAAGTAGCGAGCGATCCCCGAACCTGGCTCCCACTCGGCCGCTCCGACGGCCTGCTTCGGACTCAGCATCTGCAACCCGCCGGCCCAGCCGTCCTGGCCCGCCAGAAGTGGACGCTGGATGTAATAGCCGCGTGCGGTGCGCGTCCAGCTTCGCCCGCCGTCACTGGTCGTGAGGAGCCATTCGGTGTCGGTCGAGTGGCTGGTCTGGTTTCCGTCCGGCTCGCAGCGCAGGCACTGCTGCAGGGAGATCACCCCGTCGCCCACGGAGCTGAACCCCGCGCCCCAGACGGTCACGATCCCAGACATCCCGCCGGCCGGAACCGACGGGGTGGGCGCCGACGTCGGCGCGCTCGTTGCGTTCGGAGTATGGCGGTGACCAGTCGCGACGACGCGCTGGCGGTTGGCGTTGCGACCGGCGCGCAGCGTCACAGCCACCACCATCACGCCGATCGCCACGGCGACGCTCACGGCCGGTAGAAGCAAGCCGAGCATGCGACGTCGCCGGTGGCGTCCGCGACGCCGCGGCATATCAGCGAGCGGTGCGAACACAGACTCGAATGGGGGAGCGATGCTGCCTTCCGGCAGCGGGTCGACAGCGCGGACACGGTCGAGCAGTTCATCGGTCATCTCGACACCTCTCCCCGGCCAAGCACCGGCTCGTCCTGGGAAGCAAGGGCTTCCACGAGCCGTTTGCGCGCGCGGTGCAGCCGGGTTGCGACAGCCGGACGGCTGACGCCGAGCACCGCGCCGACCTCCTCCTGGCGCAGACCCTCCCAAGCGATCAACAGCAGAACCTCCCGATCCCGCGGATCAAGCGTCGCCAGGGCCGCGAGGACGGCGTGATCGCCTCCCGTGTGCCCGGTCGGTGTGACGAGGGTCGCTTCGATGCGCGCGTTCAACGCCGCGGCGCGGGATGTGGCGCGGCGATGATTGGCGAGCGTCTTGCGCGCGACGCCAAGCAGCCACGGCAGCGGGTCGGGAGGGAGGGCGTCGAGCCGCCGCCAAGCGATGAGAAAGACCTCAGCGACGACCTCGTCCGCCGTCTGATCATCGGACCGTCGTCGCGCGTACGCATGCACCCGATCCGCGTGCGCTCGATAGAGCTGTTCACACCGTTGCTGATCGTCCATCGCTCCTCATATGTCCGGCAACCCGCAAACCATTACGCAGCCGCCGGAACGCGACGTGTCCGTCCCAGGCGATGCCCCGGTCGCTCGGCCTTCAGAGCTGAGTCGCCGTTGGAGCTGGCATTAGCCGGATCGAGGAGAAGACCGGCTGCGATCTGCGCGTCCTGGCCGACGTACAAGAGCTGCTGATTGCGAGCAAACTCGCGACCGGCCGCCCGGGTCCACGAGCGTAGCTCTCACGGTGGTGGTCGCTCCCGCACCCACGTTGGCCCAGACAGGCAGCGAACCTGGTCGAGATACGCGACTGTGAGTAGCGTTTCTCGACCCGGTCCAGGCTGCCGCGGCCAGAAGCGCGGCCGTCCCCGCCGCCGGAGCCGATGTAGCGGACCTTGCCCTGGTGGACGAGGTCGGTGAGCGCGGCGAGCGTCTCCTCGATCTCGACGTCGGTCTCGTAGCGGTGGATCTGGTACAGGTCGATCCAGTCGGTCCCGAGCCGCTTGAGCGAGTTCTCGACCTCGCGGATGATCCAGCGGCGCGCACAGCTTGCTGACCGAGACGCCGGTGCGTCCGAGTAGTCGATGCTCGATGGTCTTGCTCCTGATCCGAGCGCCGGTGCTGGTTCCGTTGCGCCGGCACTCATCGTGTCGGGGTGGTCTCGGATGAGCGCTCGCGAGGTGGCTAGGGCGCCGGCGCGGCGTTGTGATGCTCGTCGGTGACGTGCTCGCCCCAGGTGAAGGGGTGCCTCGAGGTGGGGCTACCTTTCGTCTCTGAAGGGCGGGGTCGAGCATCGGGGTCGGTCGAGGCAGAGCACGCTTGGCGGTCCTAGCGCAGCGGTAGCCGTTGTGGAGCTGGCCACCGAGGCTCGGCCGCGCTAACCGATCGGCGCCTTTGCCGTCTGCCAGACGTGGTCGGCCGGGATGTTATGCGGGTTCCCCGGGTAACGCGGATCGCCTGGTGAGTCGTACAGCATCACGCACAGCGTCTTCATGCCGGGCGCCACCTGTGGATTGGTCAGCGTGTACCGGTAGGCGTAGCGGCCCGTCTGGCGGACCGTCGCCCCGATGCCCGGGTTGTAGCCGAGGTCGACGTCGGCCAGCTCGCTGACGCCGCCTGTGGACTGCTCGATCGCCATCGTCTGATCGATCGCCGCCTGGTAGCGGCTGGCGCACGGGCGGTTGGTGGCGTACACCAGGAGCGTGTCGTGCAGGTCGTCGGCCTTAGCGCTCACGTTCACCGACAGCGTCTCGGTGGTGAACAGCGTGGTCGTGCCCGGTCCGGTATAGCGAGCCGAGTCGACCTTGAGGACGCGGGTGAAGACCGGGAGGCCGCCACCGGGCACGGTCCGATCCTGAGACGGGTGATGGGGCCCGGCCCGATGGATACCGGCGTGCGCGCTTGCCGCCAAGATGAGCACCAGTGTCACGACCGCCGCCGCGAGGCAAGCGCTCCGGTGAACGGCATACATGCGCCCCGACTCCATCCGACGGCCAAGTCTAGCCGGGTCGCCGACCCCACCCGGCAGCTCGGCGCGCGAGTGCTCGTGGGGCCGCGCGGTGGACCCCTCGGCTACGGCTGGGTTGGTCAGGATGGGGCGTGATATCGTTAACCCTATGGTTAACGATCCTTTCAGGGCGCTCTCGCACCCGATCCGCCGCGGCATCGTCGAGCGCCTCGCTGCCGGTCCTGCCACGGTCGGTGAGGCCACCACCGGCTTCGGGGTGTCCAAGCCCGCGATCACCAAGCATCTGAGGGTGCTCGAGGACACGGGCGTCGTGAGGCGCGTGGTCGAGGGCCGGACGCATCGTCTCTCGCTCGAGCCCGAGGTGCTCAGCCTGGCGGCCGACTGGATGGATCGCCAGCGCGCCCTCTGGAGGCGCCTGTTCGATGTCGTCGACGAGTACCTGAAGGAGGAAGCACACCGATGAACATGCCGCCGATCGTATCCCCGCAGGAGTGGGAGACCGCCCGCCAGGAGCTGCTTGTCAAGGAGAAGGAGCTCACTCGCGCCCGCGACGCGCTGGCCGCCGAGCGCCGCCGGATGCCGCGGATGGCGGTGGAGCACGACTACCGCTTCGAGGGCCCGACCGGCCCGGCGAGCCTGCTCGACCTGTTCGACGGGCGCCGTCAGCTGATCGTCTACCGCTTCTTCTTCGAGCCTGGCGTGGGTGGCTGGCCCGAGCATGGCTGCTATGGCTGCTCCTTCCTCGCTGACCAGGTGGCTCACGTCGCTCACCTCAACGCCCGCGACACCACGCTCGCGTTCGTCTCGCGCGCCCCGCAGCCGGACATCGAGCGCTGGAAGGCACGGATGGGCTGGGAGCAGATCCCGTGGTACACGATCACGGACCGCTTCGACGCCGATTTCGGTGTGGATGAGTGGCACGGCACCAATGTTTTCGCCCGTGAGGGCGACCGGATCTTCCGCACGTACCTCGTGAACAACCGCGGCGACGAGGCCGTGGGGAGCACGTGGAGCTACCTCGACCTCACGGCGCTCGGACGCCAAGAGGAGTGGGAGGACTCGCCGGTTGGCTATCCGCAGACTCCGCCCTACAAGTGGTGGAACCTCCACGACGAGTACGGCGAGGCCGCGTGATCGCTCGCGTCGCCGGCGTGCCGGTGAGAGGAACTCCTGGTTCCGGTAACCAGCGCGGGCGCCGGCTGATCGAAGTCGACTTCGAGGGGACCGGAGGCCGGCGCTCGGGCTCACTGGGGCCGCTCACGGACGACCTCATCCGGGCGCTTGTCCTCGCGTAGCCCGAGGAAGCGCGGCTGCCGGAGCCGCCCGTGATCCGTCCACTCGGCGAAGGCGATCTGGGCCACCAGCTCGGGCCTGGTCCAATGCGTCCCGCGTGGGATCGGTCGCGCGTCGACGAACGGCGACTCGTGAGTATTCAGCTCGCGCAGCCGAGCGCCGAGGTCGCGGAGCGCGGCCGCGGTGTACCCCGCGCCGACCTTCCCCGCGTATCTCAGCCGGCCGGCCTCGTAATAGCCGACGAGCAGCGCCCCGAAGTCCGTCCGGCTGCCGAGGGGATCGGTGTAGCCGCCGACCACAAGCTCCTGCTCCCAAACGCACTTCAGCTTCAGCCAATCCTTCGAGCGACCCGGCGTGTACGGCGCCGCGGCCCGCTTGGCGATGAGTCCCTCCCAGCCGGACCCGCACGCGTCGGCGAACCGCCGACGCGAGTCGCCGCGCCCGGCCTCGGTCAGCTGCAATGCGGCGCACGGCTGGATCGCCTCCGCCAGTCGCCCGCGGCGCTCGCGAAGCGGCCGGCCGGTGAGGTCCTCGCCGTCGATCTCGAGCAGATCGAACACGCACAAGACGACCGGATAGGTACGCAAGTGCTGCGGAGAGGGATCCGCGACCCCGAGGCGCTGCTGGAGCCGACTGAACGATGTCTGGTCGCCGTCGAAAGCGACCACCTCGCCGTCGAGAAGGAGATCCTGGTCTCTCTGCGCCGCCACCGCGGCACAGATCTCGGGGTACGTGCCGGTGAGGTCCTTCGCCGTGCGCGACTCGAGCCGCACGTCGCCGCCCTTCTTCCGCGCGAGGCAGCGCTCACCGTCGAACTTTCGCTCGAGCAGCCAGTCATCGCCGAAGTCGCGCCGGTCGGTGAGTGTCGCCAACATCAGCCCGTGCGCCATGCCGTCATCGTTTCACGCCGCGCTGCAGGTCGCGTCGCTCTAGACCGGTCGCATCACGGCGAAGTGACCTGCTCACGATCGCGACCAGGCAGTTACCGCCACGTCTGTGTTAGCGTCGCCGACTTGCCCGCAAGAACGCCTTTGCTGCGTCCTTTCAGACGCGAGCCAGTGTGAGTTCGACCGTCAGCGGTCTGTACCGGATCGTCGGCGGCAGCCGGCGTGGCGGGGATGCGCCACCGAGCCGTCCTCGGCTGAGCGGCTCGTGCTGGTTGATCGCCGCGGCGGGGTTCTTCGCTGTCTCCTCGTTGGTGTCGGCTTCGGCTGCTCGGGGCTCTTTGGCGATGGTGGCCGTGCAGCCGGCCGCTCGTGTCCCGCTCGGGGCGAAGAGGATCGGTCCGATGGCGAGCTCGGCCAGCGTAAGCGGTGCCGTCGTTTTGAGGCCGCGTGACAACGCGGCACTGGTGCATTTCATCGGTGAGGTGACGGACAAGTCCTCGCCGCTGTTTCACCAGTACTTGCCGGCGGGTGCCTTTGCGAGTCGGTTCGGACCGACGAAAGCGGTCATTGAGGCGGTGCGCGCGCAGCTTCAGGCTCACGGCTTGCTTGTTGGTCAAGTGTCGAGCGATGGAATGTTGTTGCGTTTCGCGGGATCGGCCGCGCAGGTCGAGGACGCTTTTCACACCCAGCTCGAGAGCTTTCGACTGGCTGATGGTGCGGCCGGCCACGCGACGACCTCCAGCGTCGCGGTCCCGTCGACGATCGCAGGCTCAGTTGTCGCGGTGGTCGGTTTGGACAATCTCGTGCACGAGCAGCGCTTGGGAATGGCGGCACCGCCTGCCTTAGGTCAGCGGAAGTTCGAGGCCACGAAGTCCAAACCGCTCGCCCATCCGCTCGGCTCGCCGACGCCATGCGCGGAGGCGCAGGCCGATGCCCAGAGCAATGGCGGGCTGACAGATGACCAGATCGCTCACGCCTATGGCGCGTTCGGGCTGTACGGCGCCGGCGACCTGGGTGCAGGGCAACACATTGCGCTGTACGAGCTCGAGCCGATCCTGCCGTCGGACATCAGGACCTTCGATACGTGCTATTTCGGTACAGCGCGGGCCGCGAGCATGCTCAAGCGGCTGAAGGTGATTCCCGTCGACGGCGGGCAGCCGACCGGACCAGGGAGTGGCGAGGCGCTCCTCGACGTCGAGGACCTATCGGCGATCGCGCCGGGGGCGAGCATCGACGTCTACGTCGGGCCTACTCCCGACGCAGATCCCAACGTGTACGACGCGCTTGACGAGTACGCCGCGATCATCGACCGAGACCGCGACCAAGTCGTGAGCACGAGCTGGGGGCTGTGCGAGCAGGCGGTGCAGCGCGGCCAGCCAGGTCTCCAAGAGGCAGAGAATGATCTCTTCGAGCAGGCCGCCGCCCAGGGTCAGACAGTCTTCGCCGCGGCGGGCGACAACGGATCAGACGACTGCACGCCGACGCTGGAGTCGGCTTCGACGCTGACGCCGGCGTCGGGCGAGAACCCGCTCTCGGTCGACGATCCGGCGAGCCAGCCATATGTCGTCGGGGTCGGTGGCACGACGATCGACGACGCCGTGAGCCAGCCGCCGCTGGAGCACGTCTGGAACGACGCCGCGGCTGAGGGCGCCGGAGGTGGTGGGATCTCGATGTCATGGGAGATGCCTGCCTGGCAGCTGAGCTCGCGGATTCCGGGGCTCGCCCTGCCGGGGAGCGACGACTATCGGAACGCGAACACTGTTGAGCAGGAGTTTGGGTACCCGTCGAACTTCTGCCAGGCCTTCGTGCCCAACGCGACCCCCGGTGCGCCGTGCCGGTTGGTCCCTGACGTATCGGCGCAGGCGGACGACTTCACCGGTGCGATCACGGTGTACAGCACGTTGTTCGCAGAGCCCTCCGCTCCTGACGGCTGGACCACCACCGGTGGGACCTCCTCCGCGGCGCCGACGTGGGCCGCGCTGCTGGCGCTCGTCAATGCCTCGCCGACGTGCGCAGACCAGGCGGCGACTCGCGACGGGGTCGGATTCGTGAGCCCGCTGCTCTATGAGGTGGCGTCGAATCGGAGTGACTACGCGGCGTCTTTCAATGACATCACGACGGGCAACAACGACATCTACGGCCTGCGCGACGGCTTGGTGTTCCCGGCGGGAGCCGGATATGACCTGGCGTCGGGTCTCGGGTCCCCACAGCTGACGGGAGCGAACGGAACCGCGGGACTTGCGTTCTATCTCTGCAGCGTCGCAGCGCAGGCGAGCCGGCCCGTGATCTCGCGCCTGAGTCCGGCGTCTGGCCCGACCGCGGGGGGTGAGAAGGTCACGATCACCGGTAACGGTTTCGAGTCTGGGGGTAAGTCAAGCGTCGCGTCGCTCCAGGTCGGCTCACGGCAGCTCCCAGCTGATCGCTTCCGCGTCCACGGCGCCACATCCATCACCGTACGTTTGCCGCCCGCGCGGGACACGCTGCCGCCCTCATTGCCGGCCTCGCAGGACGGTGCGGGACCCGCCGATGTGATCGTGAGGCTCAAGAATGGTGAGCCGAGCTCCTCCAGCCCGAGCTCGACCTTCCAGTACACGGATGACCAGCGGTCGCGCACGATCCCGAGCATCACCGGCGTGAGCCCGGATGGCGGGCTCGAAGCGGCGCGCGGCAACGTGGTGATTCTCGGATCCGGGTTCACCGGCGCCACGAAGGTCACCTTCGGGGGGGTCAAGGCGCCGAGCTTCGCGGTCAACAGTCCGTATCGGATCACCGTGACCCGACCGCGATACTCCTCGCACACCTCGTGCGGGCGCCTGCCGTCGAGGGGCGTGTTCGCCGGCGAGGATGCGCGCAATGACATCTGCCAGGTCGAGGTCAGGGTCTCCAACGCGTACGGCAGCAGCGCGACCGGATACATCCGGCCGCCACTGGAAGGAGCCATCGTCACCAACTCGATGGGTGATATCAAGCCCCCGTCGGACTGTCGCTGCGAGGTCGCCCAGGCGCCGAACGAGTTTGACTACCTGCCCAGACCGACGGTCTCGTCGATCTCCACCTCGTTCGGTCCAGCCAATCTCGCCAGCGAAACCGGCGGCACCCTGATCACCGTGCGCGGAACCGGTCTTAACCCGTTGACGATCGAGTGGGCGGATGTCGGCGATCCGACCCTCGAGTCCTCCGTCGACACCGACTACGTGTTCCTGACCGGAACCAAGATGCAAATCATCGCCCCGTCGGAGTCGGTGACGACCGATCGCGTCGCCCTACCGTTCAGCGTCCGGACGTTGGCGGGTCAGGCTCGGTCGTCTGCGGTCATCTACGCCGGCATCCCGACCGTGACAGCGGTCGTGAACACGGTCAACCACGCCCAGCTGGGCGGGACCTACGGCGGGCCTGACACAGGCAGAACACCGATCGACATCAGCGGCCGAGGGTTCGCCCGCCAGCTGCTCTATATCCAGTTCATCGATCACAGCCAGTCGGAGTTCTCGGTCGGTACCCAGTACCAGTTCACGACCGGCGGCGATCAGGGCCTGAGCACACAGACGGTGCAGGAGAACCCGGCGACCGTCGATGTCCAGCTCTGCACCGTCACGGGATGCAACCTGAGCTCACCAGCGGACCTCTTCGTCCTCTACCCGCCGGGCGACCCCGAGGTCGACTCGGTCTCGCCGACCTCCGGCCCTGCCGCGGGCGGGACGGAGACGGTGATCGGCGGTCAGAACCTCGGCTGTCCGTTGAATGTGTTCTTCGGCGCTGTCCAGGCCGCGTCCTTCGCTCCGGTCCAGGCGCTCCTGGACTGTGGGTCGACCACCTCTGTAGACGCGACCCCGCCGCCCGGCGCGGCCGGCACGACTGTCCCGGTCACAGTAACCACCCTCGAGAGCTACTTCACCGGCTCCGGGCCCAGCCCGACGACTGCGAGCTTCACCTACAAGTGATCCAAGCGCAGCGCTCAGCGGGAGCGGCGGCGAGGAGACGGCGGGAGACCCACCCGGGCGCGCTCAGTCCGGATCCTGCGAGCTGTAGGGGTCCTCCTCGCCGCGCAGGCCACGGTAGCGGCGGTCAAAGAGCTCGAGCACCGCGGTCACGTCCGCCGGCCCGTGGACACCGTGACTGACCCCGTCGGAATCGGGCGTCACATCGGCTGGCTCGGCATCGCCGTGCTCGATCAGCTCGTCGTACTCCGCGCCCAAGAACGGCAGCTCCGCCACCCCGCGGTCGCGGTAGAGCACGCCGAGCTCGAGATGCTCATAGCGCACGAGGGCGGCTCCGTCCGAACGTCGCTCGATGCGGACACCGGGCCAGGTGTCCAGCTCGTTGGCAATCTCATCGACGAGCGCTGCCGCATGGGACACGCGCCGATCGTACACGCTCGCGATCTCCTGACGTGGGCGATCGCGACTCTGCAGAGGTCTGCTAGCGCGTGTACCGGGCTCGCGCGTCCTCCTCAGATCCCGGTCCGAGGCGTGGTCGCCCGCAGCCGCTCGGTTTCGTCGTCGATGACCGATTCGAGCGTGGTGAGCAATCGGTTGTCACAAGAAGTCGGTTCGAGCCACTATGTGGGTAGATGGGTACGGTGCGTGATTCCGCCAGCGACAGCGAGTTGCTGCGCGGCTCGGCACACGATCCGGCCGCGTTCGAGCTGTTATACGAGCGTCACGCGCCATCGATGCGCCGCTGGCTCGTCAGCCGGGTGACGAGCGACGCGGTCGCGAACGAGCTGCTCGCTGAGACGTTCGCGCAAGCGTGGCGCGCTCGGAAGCGATTTTCCGGTGTGGAGCCTCATGACGGCGCGGCGTGGTTGTACGGCATCGCCCGGAACCTCTTACGTCAGCACTATAAGCACGGCCGCGTCGAGACCGCCGCGCGCCGACGCCTGGGAATGAGCGTCCCGACGGGTGACCACGACGGCACCGAAGAGATCGTGACGCGCCTCGACGCGCAGGCGCTCGCCCCTCAGCTCGAGCGCGCACTCGACACGCTTCCGGTGGCCCAGCAGCGCGCGCTCGACGCCAGGGTTGTGCGAGAGCTCGAGTACACCGAAGTCGCGGCCGAGCTCGCGTGCAGCCAAGAGAACGCGCGCGCGCACGTCTCACGCGGGCTGCGAAAGCTCAACACGATCTTCAAAGGAGCCCAAACATGAGCACCCACAGCCCCCAAGGCCCGGACGAACCCTGCGCCGATATCGTCAGGATCGGCGCGGACTTGAGCCGCGCGATCCGCGAGGATCACCAGCGAAGATCTCGCCGCCAGGCGCTGTCGCGCTCGACCGCAGTCGTCGCCGCCAGCATGGTCGCACTCTCCGCAACGGCACTCGCCGCCGGGCAGCTGACGGGCGCGGTCGACCTTGGCGGCGGCCCGGCGCCGTGGCCCGCGCCCTCGCTCCAGGCCTCGTTCTCGCCATGTTCCTCGGAGTCTTATGGTCTCGCAGCCGGCCCGCCGCCCGACACGAGAGGGTTAGCCCAGGCGGGCGGAGTGCCTGCCTGTAGCTCGTCGCAGCTGCCGGCGACACGCAAGAGAGCCCTGGCACCCGGTCTCAGGCGCCCGTAGCCGCGATCTCCACGAATTCCGAACGGCTGTAGGACCCCTTCCGAGGGGAGAAAGCCCCCACCCCAGGGGGGAAGACGCTGATCAATCACAAGAGGAGACGCGCATGGAGTCAACCACCGAAAGCACCTGGATGCGGAGGCTCGTCAGGGTTCTCGCGTGTGCGGCGGTCGCGCTCGCCGGCCTCGTGGTCGCCGGCTGCGGGTCGAGCAGTAGTAGTAGTAGCAAGACCAGCAGTAGTAGTGCCCCGAAGATGGGCGGGACGGTCACCATCCTCGACGTCGCGGGCGGCGTCGACAGCCTCGACCCCGGTTACTGGTACTACAACGAGGACTATCAAGAGCTCGGTCAGACGACGCAGCGCTGGCTGTACGGGTGGAAGGACAACACGACGAGCCCGACTCCCGACATCGC